>Ga0207422_1000055_pt1 | contig 473381 bp, 418 predicted proteins | sample MarCyaLeptolynsp_FD_187757 | JGI IMG/M metagenome (GOLD analysis project Ga0207422, IMG submission 187757) | Marine cyanobacterial communities from Panama - species 1 Leptolyngbya sp. (SPAdes) | ecosystem: Environmental > Aquatic > Marine > Unclassified | place: Panama: Panama City | collected...
GGCGACGGCCGCTCCGTCCAGGGTGAGGCTGCCGTTGGCGGGCAGGCTGTCGATGCGCACCAGGCTCAGGGCATCGCCGTCGCCATCGGAGAAGGCATCGGTGAAGTCGCTTGCGGCGAAGGCGATAGCCTCATCCTCGTTGCCAGACAAAGAGAAGTCCGCAACAACCGGGGCGTCGCTCTCGGGGCCGACGGAAAGGGTAACGGTGGCGCCTTGCAGTGAAAAGGCGGTCCCGTCCTGGCCGGACCAGGAGAAAGACGTCTCGCCGTTCCAGTCGGCATCCGGCAGGAAGGCCAGAAGTCCCAGCTGCGCGAAGGGGATCTGCTGGCCCGCGGCGACGGCCGCTCCGTCCAGGGTGAGGCTGCCGTTGGCGGGCAGGCTGTCGATGCGCACCAGGCTCAGGGCATCGCCGTCGCCATCGGAGAAGGCATCGGTGAAGTCGCTTGCGGCGAAGGCGATAACCTCATCTTCGCTACCCGACAGCGAGATATCGGAGACGACTGGGAATTCGTTCTGCGGATCTACCGTGAGGTTTACGGACGCGGCCTGAGCCGAGAAGTCCGTGCCGTCCTGTCCCGACCAGGAGAAGGCGGTCTCGCCGTTCCAGTCAGCATCCGGCACGAAGGCGAGAAGGGCCAGCTGCGCGGCGGGGATCTCCTGACCGGCGGCGACGGCCAGTCCGTCCAGGATGAGGCTGCCGTTGGCCGGCAGGCTGTCGATGCGCACCAGGCTCAGGGCATCGCCGTCGCCATCGGAGAAGGCATCGGTGAAGTCGCTGGCAGTGAAAGCGATAGCCTCATCCTCGTTGCCCGACAGCGAGACGTCGGAGACGACGGGAGCATCGTTCGCCGGATCTACCGAGAGGTTCACGGTCGCGGCCTGAGCCGAGAAGTCCGTGCCGTCATGGCCGGACCAGGAGAAGGCGGTCTCGCCGTTCCAGTCGGCATCCGGCAGGAAGGCAAGAAGGGCCAGCTGTGCAACGGGGATCTCCTGACCGGCGGCGACGGCCAGTCCGTCCAGGGTGAGATTGCCGTTTGCCGGCAGGCTGTCGATGCGCACCAGGCTCAGGGCATCGCCGTCGCCATCGGAGAAGGCATCGGTGAAGTCGCTTGCGGCAATGGCGATGGGCTGGTCTTCGCTGCCCGACAAGGAGACATCGGAGACGACGGGAACATCGTTCGCCGGATCCACCGTGAGGTTTACAGACGCGGTCTGAGCCGAGAAATCCGTGCCGTCATGACCGGACCAGGAGAAGGCGGTCTCGCCGTTCCAGTCGGCATCCGGCAGGAAGGCCAGAAGTCCCAGCTGCGCGGCGGGGATCTCCTGGCCGGCCGCGACGGCCAGTCCGTCCAGGGTGAGGCTGCCGTTGGCCGGCAGGCTGTCGATGCGCACAAGGTTCAGGGCATCGCCGTCGCCATCGGAGAAGGCATCGGTGAATTCGCTTGCGGCAAAGGCTATAACCTCATCCTCGTTGCCTGACAAAGAGATGTCCGCAACAACCGGGGTTTGGTTTTCCGGCTCGCCTGGACCCTCGTTTGGCACGATGGTCACATCGCCTGCCAAGGCGGCGAGGTAGATCTCCAAATTTGTGTAGCCCGTACCGAACAGATCGCCGTTGCGGTCGCTGGCGTCGTTGGGGTCGAGCCCCACGGAACGTTCCCAATCATCCGCCATCCCGTCGCGGTCGATGTCTTCAGGGGCGACGCCTTGCTCCAATACGGACCAGCCGCCGACCTCGTCGGGATGGTCGATGAGTCTTCCCGTGCCGTCGCGCACTTCCTCCACGTTGCGCAGGTCCGTGTCGTCACGTCGGTCGCCGTTAGTACCGAGATTCATGGCTCCTGCATTGTCCAGGACATGAACAAGTACCGTATCGCTCGGAAGGGCCGCTATCTCCGGCGCGGAGAACGGTATGGCGGAGTAGAAGGGGCTGTCGGGGCCGATCGGGATGGAGGAGGATCCTGTTGTGTCCTTATCGGCCACTAGCCCTTCGTTCCAGTTGGCCGCGCTGTCGCCCGGGACGCTCAGAACGTAGCCGTTCGAGGGCCCGAGATTGTCCAGCAAATAGAGCTTAGGGTCGTAGCCGTCGTACTTTTGAAACCCGAACTCAAGCTTCAGGGAATCATCGGCATTGGGTCCGGCAATGAAATAGTTCCCGATCGCATTGAGGTGGGCGTCGCCCATGACGTCCACGAAGTAGCTGTTGGTGTTGTAGCTGACGTTGTGGTGCAGCTGAAAGACCGGATCCTCGCCCAGGTTGGGCCCCTTGCCGTTAACCCGCGGATTGCGCCATTCGTGATCCGAGTAGAGGTTGAAGGCGGCGGTCGCGTTCTCCGAGCCATAGGAGAAGGAGCCGCCGACGGCGTGTGAGCCCTTTTGATGAATGCTGTTGCCGAGGCTCTCCGCGATAATCGAATACTGGATGGTAACGTTATCCGCGTTGACCGTGTCGACTGTCCCGTCAGAGCCCCAGCTCGCCGAGATATGATCCAGGATCACATTTTCCGCATGCTTGATTTCAATGGCGTCGAGCCGGCTGCCGTCGAATTCCTTGCCGTCGTAGACGAGCCCGTTGGCCCGCGCTTCCGCGACCTGTTCTTCGGACAGGCCTGCAGGGCCGGGGCGGGCCCTGATGTGGCGGACGATAACATCGTCGGCGCGGATCTGCAGCGGCGTGTCATCGTTGAGATAGCCGTTGCGTAGCGTGATGCCCTCGCCGGGGGCGGTCTGTCCCGCGATGGTCAAGAAGGGGTTGGTGACGACAAGCTGGGTTTCGAGATCGATGATGCCGTCGACCTCGAAGACGATCGTCCTGGGCCCCGAGGCTTCAACACCTTCACGCAGCGAGCCGGGCCCGCTGTCGTTAAGGTTGGTGACGATATAGACTTCTCCGCCTCGGCCACCTTCCGCCTGGGCCCCAAAGCCTACCGCACTGGGAAACGCCAAACCCTCCCCATTGCTCAGCGCCAAGCCTGTTGAATTGTCAATCACCGTCGGCGGGCCGTCGGATGCCGCAAGGGCTAAGGGACCGCTGGCGGCAGCTTCAATCAACGAAGATGGTTCAGACCCGGCAGGTACTGGCGGCGCATTGCCGCCCGTGCTGCCCTGGGTGGGCGAACTGGATGTAAAGCCCGAAGTGCCGCCGGACGCCAAACTCGTTCCTGTCAAAGGCGTGCTGACGCCGGACAAGCCGACGGTACCGTCAGGCGTTCCGGCTTCGAGTTCCTCCAGTTCAGAAGTTTCAACACTTGATGCCGATCCAGCGGACAGCGGCGAACTGTCCAGCAAGCCGACAACCTCGAGATTCGGGTCTTGTGCAAAAACCGTTTGCGACGCGTTGCCAATTGGCTGAGGTGCGAAATCTTGTGTTTCGACAACGGGTTCCTCGCCTACAACCTTCTCCTCGGGCTTGGTCTCTTTCAGGCTTGTTTGAGAGGTGGTTTCATTATTCTCGTTTGAGTTGCTATCGCTGATTGTGTCTTTGGAGCTGTCCTGCCCGAGGGGGTCTGCGGTGGAAGTTGATGCGGCCGCAAGACGTACATTCGCGTCGTCGATTTCAGAAATGGGCGTTTGGTTCTTTTGCATAATGTCCTTACAGCGATTTTTTCCTCGGGGAGCCAGGAAATCTATGCTCCTGGCGCGCCTCGGTTGAGACCAAGAGACCGAACCACTAAGGCGTGAGGGAACCTAGGGAGGAGATTATTAACGAGTCATTTATTTTTGATTAACCAAGACAGTGATCTTAGAAATACCCTTGCGAGATCACAGAATTGTCACCTCGCTTCTAAAAAGAACTGCTTAGTCCAATAGTTTCTTCAACTATGAATTGTTAAGTATGGGAAGTGAGACCAAACAGTTATTCAACAATTCCGAATAACGCGCGGGATCTTCTAGATATCACCAGCCAGCACGGCCAGGTAAACCTCGAGATTGGTGTAGCCCGTACCGAAGTGGTCTCCGTTTCTATCGCTGGCATCGTTGGGATTGAGCCCCACCGAGCGTTCCCAGTCATCTGCCATGCCATCGCGGTCGAGATCCTCCGGCGCAACCCCTTTCTTGAGCTCGGGCCAGCCTCCAACCTGTTCCGGATGGTCGATCACCTCACCGGTCTGATCCAAAAGTTCGCTGATGACCCTATGGTCAACCTCATCCCGACGATCGCCCTTGGCACCAAGGTTCATCGCGCCCGCATTGGTCAGCACATGATGCAGTGTTTCAGTGGGGTCGATGGAAGGAATCTCCGGCGCTTCAAACGGTGTATCTGAGTAAAGCGGGCTGTCTGTTCCGATTGGCTCTGCAGCGGATCCGGTCGTGTCCCTGTCGGCGACTAGGCCCTCTCGCCAGTTGGCCGTGCTGTCGCCAGGAGATAGGAGTTCATGCTTATTCGATGGTCCAAGATTATCCAGAAGGTAGGCCTTCGGGTTATGTCCATCGTACTTTGCAAAACCGATCTCAAGCTTTAACGAACTGTCGGCGTTGGGGCCGGCGATGAAGTAGTTTCCGATGATGTTGGCCTGGGCGTCACCCAGCACATCGATGAAGTAGCTGTTGGTGTTGTAGCTCACATTGTGTTGCAGCTGAAAAACCGGATCATCCCCCAGATTCTTACCCTTTCCGTTGACCCTCGGATTTCGCCACGTGTGATTGGCGTAGAGATTGAACGCCGCGGTAGCGTTCTCGGAGCCATAGGAAAATGAACTGCCGACGGCATGCTCTCCTTTCGGATGAATACTGTCGCCGAGGCTCTCGGCGATAATCGAGTATTGCACCGTGATGTCATCTGCGTTGATCGTGTCCAGGGTTCCGTCCGATGCCCAGCTCGCGGACACATGGTCGAGAATGACAAAGCTCGCGTTCTTGATTCCTATGGCATCGAGTGCGCTACCGTCGAGCTTCTTGCCGCCAACAATCAGGCTCTTGCTCTGCGCCTTAACAACCTCTTCTTTCGACAAACCGGCTGGGCCCGGCCTGGACCGGATATGCCGGACAATCACATGATCGGCCTCGATCTGCAGTGGCGTCTGATCATTCAAGGGTGCGTTTCGCAGCGTGATGCCATCGCCTGGCGCAGTCTGTCCTGCGATCGTCAGGAAGGGATTGGTGACTATGAGCGGGCTTTCGAGATCGATGATGCCGTCGACTTCGAAGACGATCGTTCTGGGCCCCCCTGCGCGAATGCCTTCGCGCAAAGAGCCCGGTCCATTGTCGTTTAGATTGGTGACGATGAAGACATCGCCGTCCCTACCGCCCTCCGACTCCGCGCCGAAGCCCACAGCCGTTGGGAAGGCACGCAGCTTGCCATCCTCGGGTTTTAGCTTTTCGTAATAGTCGGCAACAGAGAGAGGATCGGCAGTCCCCGCGAGTTGTTGGCCTTCTTGGCTGGCGATTCCGGGTGTAACAGGCGTTCCCATGACCAAGAGAACAATCCCGGTTAGCATAACACTTTTCTGCATACATGAGCTCTTTGCGGCTGCGTTCTGTCTTCTCTGACGTTAGGCTCCTCGTGCCTCTGCCGCCTCAACTCCCTTGGTCGAGCCTGCGGCCAGCGAATGGAACTCTAACACATCACCTGCAGTCTGAAAGAGGCCTGGACATCACGAAAAAGGGTGCGCGCAAGCACAAGAGAATCTCCGGGTTTGTGATCGTAAACATCGCCGGCGGCCAGAATTCGTGACGGTCTGCACAGTGTTTGCATCCAGTTGTGGGCTGCCGTTTAGGTTCGGTTTGGCGTTTCATTTAGCGCAGTATTTGGTGTAAAAAGACACAATTTTGCGAATTCATCGCTTAATTTACTTATGACCTCAAATTACTGTTAAGAAAATGCTTCATACTGCAAATAATACTGAAATTACTTCTGAAAAAGCTATAGCTAATAGGAATTAATTACTTGATTTTGTCATTACGATAGATATCATTGATTTGCTGCTGAACAAAGTCGCGCAATGAAAGTAATGCGGCAATTGTCTTGAGAGAAGATGCGGTATTTTATTATTTGTTTTTACTTGTGAGCATTTTGAGGCTTATAGAAAACGGCATGAAAATTGATCCACCCAGGTTCGTACCGTTCATCAGGGAACTCGCACTGACCTGATGGGCTCGGCGGCAGCCCCAAAGATGACGGAGGTTAAGATGCTGGCCGAACGGACGGGGGGCGTTACCATGGCTCGTAACTATCGGGGTGAGGAGTGAGCTGAAATGTTGCCCACATTTCTCGGAATCGGTGCGATGAAGAGCGGCTCGAGTTGGGTTATGAACGTGATTGGCACTCACCCCGATATCTTGGTCGTGCCGTGGGAAATGCATTTTTTCAATCGTTCCTTTGAAAAGGGTGAGAGCTGGTACCGAGAGCAGTTTCGGCGCGCCGAAAAGGATAAGAGAGAAACGCCATATGCTGCGGTAGGCGAGTTCACTCCCGTGTATCTCTTCTATCCGGAGGTTCCCGGGCGGATTGCCGAAATGATGCCGGATGTTCGATTGCTCTTGGTGCTGCGTGATCCGGTTCAGAGAATTTACTCGGAGTTCAGGAGCTGGTGTCGCCTTAACAATCGCAGCGACGACTTCGCGGACTATTTGACGTTTGAGACTGCCGCTATCGAGCGTGGCTACTATTCTCGTCAAATCAGACGCTACTTGGATCACTTTCCTAAGGAAGCGATTACCTGCCTGTGCTTCGAGCAGGTATCAAAGGACCCGGATTTCCTGAAAACGCAGTTGAGCGAGTTTCTGGGAGTGGACTCCGGAGGCTTCGACATCGACCCGAATATGTCGCGCAATGCCACCTACCGTCCGCGGTTTCCCGGAGTATATTCGGCGCTCGTGAACACCCAAAAGCGGTTGGCGCGTGCCGGTGTCCATAACCTGCCACAGGCCGCGCGGGCTATGGGTCTGCACAAGATTTTTCGGGCCGGTGAAGAGAAGCGAGGGTTTCCCCCTATGACCGCATCGGATCTGTCCTATTTGCAGGGGCTTTATGGTGATGAAGCGAATGAGCTCTATAGGACGCTCGGATTGGATTTTTCGGAATGGTGGAAGACTTCAACCGGCGGATCTATCAGCGGCGGGCATCAAGATTTGGGGCAGACGGAGAGAAAGGAAGCCCGAGCCGAGTAGGGGCCCTCGAATGCTCCGCAGAGAGATAGGGTCAAGGTGAGCGATTGAGATTCGTCGCATGTTGCTGCGTGAAGGGGATAAGATTTGCTGTACGACGAAGTTCAGGATTTCCGACTGCCGTTTTTGCCGGCATGTTGAATGGCGTTCCAAACGAGCACCGCGTTGGCCGCGAGATCGAGGTGACAGGCAACCTTCGCGGAGAAGCGCCACCTTCAGCCGACTGTCCGGGCTCATACGAGACGGACGGTGGCGCCGCGATGGGAAGCGTCTGTATCTTCGCGCCGTCGTTGCGTGGTGGCGGCACTGAGCGGGTTATGCTGCGATTGGCGACCGCTATTCATCAGGCCGGCCATCGGACCGATCTCGTCTTGGCTTCGGCGGAAGGTGCTTATCTCTCGCAAGTGCCGTCGGAGCTGTCCCTTGTCGATTTGGGTTCGCCTCGTGTCAGGGGAACCCTGTTTTCCTTAGTCCGCTATTTATGGCGATCGCGGCCGGAGGCGATTCTCACGGCGATGTCGCATTGCAGCGTGGTCGCTCTGCTGGCGAAGAAGATCGCTCTTTCGAAAGCGCGCGTCGTTGTCAGTCAACGGCAAAATCTCTCCGCATCGATAGCGAAGTCGAGCAAGGCAAGGCAACGAATCCAAATTGCAATAATCAAGTTCATCTATTCAAGGGCGGACGCGATCGTCGCGAACTCTCAAGGGGTCGCGGATGACCTATGTGCGCTCACCGGACTCACTCGATCACGCGTGACGGTCATTCCAAATCCTGTGGCGTTCGAAGAACTGGAAGCTTTGGCGAGCTATTCGGTCGATCATCCGTGGGTTCGCGAGCGGGACCTGCCGGTGGTGCTCGCGGTGGGGCGCCTCACTGCTCAGAAGGACTTCGCAACACTGTTGAGGGCTTTCGCGGACGTATTGCGGGAAGTTCCGGCACGACTGATAATCTTGGGCGAAGGCGAAGACCGCGCAGCGCTGGAAGAGCTCTGTCAAGAGCTGGGCATCACAGAGAACGTAGCTCTTCCCGGGTTCCAGCAGAACGTGTATGCCTGGATGGCAAAATCCGACCTCGTCGTGTTGTCCTCAAAATACGAGGGTTCACCCAACGTGCTTGTCGAAGCAATGGCCCTGAGTAGACCTGTTGTTTCCACCGATTGCCCTTCCGGGCCCCGTGAACTCCTTGATGGCGGGCGGCTGGGGCGGCTGGTGCCGACCAGCGATAGTACTGCGCTGGCGAAGGCTATTGTTGCTAGCCTTCGTTCTCCGCTTGCGTCCGGCGATGAGCTTAAGGCCAGAGTCACGCCTTTCGCGTTACCGAATGTTACCGATCAATTCCGCAGGGTTTTGGGCGTTGGTTAGGGCCAAAGAAGAAGTTTCTTGAAGCGGATAATGCTGAACGCGCCGTGGCGGCGCCGGCAAGTTCCCGCGTCTAATTGGACGGTGCAAATGAGTTCGAGTTTCAATCCTAGTCAAGCAAGCAAGCGACCTAAATTCGTCATTGTCGGCAATATCGGCGAGTCCCTGGTCAGTTTTCGTGGCGCGCTCATTAAGGCGGTCATTGCAAGCGGAATAGATGTGATTGCAGTGGCACCCGACATCACCAAAGGATGCGCTCGACGCTTGCATGAGATGGGTGCTGAGGTTCGTGAGATCCCTCTAGGCCGAACCAGTATCAATCCGCTTCGCGACATAGCTACGTTTTGGGCGCTTCTCCGAATTCTGCGGGAGATAAAGCCTGACTACCTTTTCACTTATACCTTGAAGCCCGTGGTCTATGGGACCTTGGCGGCATTCCTGGCAGGCGTATCGGGGCGTTTCGCGATGATGACGGGTGTCGCCGCGACCTTCGGCGAGAGTCACAATTTGAAGGAGTGGATCGCATCAATTGCCGGACGCACTCTGCTCAAAGCGATGTTGAAGAAGAATAAGAAGATTTTTTTCCAGAATCCGGATGATATGGGCGAGTTCGTTAGATTAGGAATAGTCGCGAAGCACCAAGGCGTTCTCATCAACGGCTCGGGTGTGGACATCGACTGGTATGCGCGGCAGCCAACTCCCAAAGCTCCTGTATTCCTGCTCGTATCCAGGTTGATCAGGAAAAAGGGCGTGCCGGAGTATGTCGAAGCGGCAGCCAGAATTAAGGAAGTTCACCCGGAGGCGCGCTTCCTCTTGGCCGGTATGCCGTACGATAGTGCCAATCCGATAACCGAAAGCGAACTCAAGGCCTGGACGGAAGCCGGTACCATAGAGCATTTGGGATGGTGCAAAGATGTGCGGCCCATATTGGCTCAGGCGGCAGTCTACGTGCTGCCGTCACGCTATCGTGAAGGCACGCCGAGATCGGTCTTGGAGGCGTTGTCGGTCGGCCGGCCGATTATCACAACGGATGCTCCGGGTTGCCGAGAGACGGTCGTAGAAGGGGTGAATGGCTTTCTCGTGCCCGTCAGGGATGTCACGGCGCTGACCGAGGCAATGCGCCGGTTTATTGAAGACCCGGAACTGATCGGACGAATGGGAGATGAAAGTAGGAGGATAGCAGAGCAGAAATACGACGTTCGCCTCGTAAATGCTCGTATCCTGGAGGCTATGGGGATAAATGGCCCTGAGGCTCAATGTGAGTTTTTTTCCGGCACCATGGCCCAGAGCCCGACATGACGATCAAACCGAGGCACGTTGGTCGTTCCATTGCCAAGGCACTCCTTCGACGAGCAGTCGTATGTTCCTAGCCCGGAAGTCAAAGAGCCATTCGTCACGCTAAGGCAGTTGCGCTGGCCCCGATACCGAACAAAGCGACCTTCGACTTGGGAATCGCATTGAGAGTTTTCGTCTGACCTAGGCATGTATCAACGTATTTCCCATAGAGCCATGAAGCTCTTGCCCAAGTTTTTTCGGGAAGAGAATCTAACCGGCCTGCTGGCTCGGCGCTCGACCATTGTGTTTGCGATCAAGGTCATCACGGTTGTTATAGGATTCGGGTTGAATGTCCTGATAGCCAGGCTGGTCGGGTCCGAGAGCTACGGCATTTATAACTTGGCAATTGCCTGGATTATAATTCTGACATTTGTCCTGAGCCTTGGATTTGACCGCGCTCTGGTTCGCTTTGTTGCCGGTTACAGAGCCAATGACGACTGGGCGGCTCTCCATGGAGTGTTGCGGACAGGGATTATCGTCGCGATGGTTTCCGTTCCGCTCATCATCGGCACAGTCGTTGCCGGGCTTACATTGCCGTCCTGGGATTTCTCCAAGGAATTATACGGCACGCTGATCATTGGATTTACGATCGTAGCACCCTTTATCGCACTTAACGCGCTTCGTACCTCGACATTGAGAGGGTTTCGCGAAGTTGGGCCGGCAGAGACGATCGATGGTCCGATGGCGCATACAGTGTTTCTGTTGATGCTTGTGATGGCGGATCAAGTTGTATTCCGTTTCCTTGACGCGCCGGAATCAATGGATGCCCGGATTGTGATAGCGCTGCGAGGCGCGACATTGCTGGTCACCTTCATTGCGGGAACGCTGTGGCTCAGAAGGGTCGTGCCCCCGATTGTCTACCAAACACCAGCAACCTACGAGGTGCGCCACTGGCTGTTGACCGCAATACCGCTTGCCGCGATTTCGGCAATCACAGTGATAATGGCGCGCGTCGACGTGGTAATGATCGGATTTATCCGACCGCCAGAAGATGTGGGATACTATTATGCCGCCAACAGAATTCACAAACTCGTGCATTTCGCACCGGCGGCAGTGAATATTATGCTCGCGCCCTTAATCTCCGAACTCTATGCGACCAAGAAGAAAGAAGAGTTACAAGATCTGGTAACGAAGGCCAGTTGGGGCATTTTTGTCGTAACGCTCTTTGCCAGCGCAGTCGTCGTCCTTCTCGGTGAATTCGTTCTGAACATGTTCGGAAGCGATTTCACACAGGCTTTGCCTGCCCTGATGATTTTGTTGGTCGGCCAGGTCGTCAGCGCGCTTTGCGGCCCTGTCGGCGTAATCCTGATGATGAGCGGTGCGCAGAACGCGGCCGCGGCAATCGTCGCTTGTGCCCTTGTCGCGAATATAATCATGAATGGATTGCTGATCCCGCAGTTTGGTATTACCGGTGCCGCCATCGCGACTTGTGCCTCGACGGTGTTCTGGAGCATCTTGATGCTGCTCTGCGTGCACAAGCGTCTGCAGCTTAACACCACGGTGTTTCGCTTCATAAAACTGCGTTCTAACGAGTAAGTCAGAAACTGGTGGCAGTCGGTGTTGAACCGCTTGGGATACCTTGCGGCAAGCGCTTCAGGGCGCAGGCCGCTGCTTCATAGACTCAGCCGAAGTCGGTTTGCTGCGGTTTTGTGTTTGTGTCGAGAACCGGAGACCGGTCCCAAAGCGTTCGATAGAGATCCCCATACCTATTCGTGATTTGCCGTAACTCAAACGAACGCAAAATACGTTCCCGGGCGGCGTTTCCACGATTCATGGTTTGGTCGGGCGTTAGCCCGATGGCTTCGGCAAGGGCCGCGGACAGTGCGTCTTCATCACCTGGTTTGATCACAAACCCCGTGTCGCCAACGATCCAGGCACAGTCCCCCACATCGGAAACCAGGCATGAAACACCGCACGCCATGGCTTCTCCAACGACATTGGGGAAGGCCTCACCAAATAAGGACGGCAGAGCCAAGATATCCAAAGCGGGCAAGATATCTTCGATGTCCGATCGTGCTCCGAAGAGAGTCACGTGATCTTTCAGTCCTAGTCGGTCTATTCGCTCTAAAAGGCTGGAATTGCTTTGATCGAACCCGTGGCCGGTGAGCAGCAGATGGGATCTTCTCCGTACGTGGGGCTCTTTGGCGAATGCGTTCAGGAGGCCCTCGTGGTTCTTCTGGGGATGGACGCGCGCCACCATCCCAATCAGCTTCGTTCCTTTATCCAGTTGAAGCGATGCACGCAGCTTGTCCCTTTTCTCCGGATCGGGCGAAAACTTATCGCAGTCAAAACCATTGGGAATGACTACCGTCGTGTCGCCGCAGAATCCGTATTCTTCGTGCTGCCGGGCGCTGGACTTCGCATTATAGATGATTGCGTCAGGCCGTTTCGATAGCCTGGCAAGAGCACCAATAACGAGCTTCGTGTTCGTCTTTTCATAGGCAATGTCGTGGAGGGAGTGCCGTATATTCCAGACCAGCGGTGATTTTCGCCCAACCGCGGCAAGCGAGGCCATCAGGCAACTATGATACATCCAGCCCAAAATCAAATCGGGCTGCCTGGACCTGACGTGGAGCAGCAGTTTTGCGATCGCGCCGGGTATATGCAGGCCCCTCATGTTCGCGATCACTGGTTCGAAGCCATCTTGAGCGAGCGGAACTTTGAGGGAGTCGTCTTGTGATAGTGATACGACGTCCTGGTCGAAAAGCTCCGAAGAGGAGGTCAGGAGTTTGTAGAGCATCATCTGCGCGCCGGAGGCCGTCGTCGAGGTGATGATGTGCGTAATCTTTTTCTTATCCATACCAAAATCTCAAGTGACCACGGTGCAGGGTAAGACGGTCGACTGTCATCTGCCCGAGCTTGTTTTGGGTCTGCTCTGGGCGATGTTCGGAATGCTAATGCTGGCCGGCTTCCGAATGGTCACCCGGTTTAAGATCACCATGGCAAGCAAGAGCCATCCCACGTATACGAAATACGAACGCACAGTAAGCCGTGGATCTCCATCCACCAATCCCATGGCCCAGACGAATATGAACTGAGCGTACATGACATAGCGCCAAAAACAGTTCACCCGGCTGGGCAACAGCACGGTCTGAATGAAACGTCCGGCCCAGCCTATGGCTAAGCAATAAATGACAAGGCCCGGCCACCACATACTGTACACACCGAACGCCAATAGGCCCGGTGGTATTGTCGACTCCCACAAGCCCAATAGCACGTAGGTGTTATACACGGTTACCGACGCAGGCGTCTCAATAGGAATTAGGCTCTCCGGCAGCAATGACAGGACTCCATAGATCCAGTCAGCAAACCACCGCAATTCGTCGGGCTGCGCCGGAACGACGGTGAGGGAACCAAAAAGGGACGGGATGAGATGTTGGAATTGCTGAAAGTAACCCAAGAGCAAAGGCGTTTCTTCGGTGACCATATCAGGCTCACTCGGACCGGTCAGGGCAATCCACACATCCTGTAGCCCGCCGCCATCCTGCAGCGCTCGAAACGAAAGAAACAGATCATCTCCGATCATGAGAAAGAAACTGGCCGCGCCCCCGACGATCAAGAGAAGTATGGGCATGAGGGATCCCTTGCGCACGACAAGGGACGTATAGACGATCAGAAAGAAAATAATGATGGCGCCACGGCTGCTGCGCAGAAGCTGAATATAAATGAGAAGGCTGAATGACAGTATAAGCAAAGCGATTACTGCATTGCGTATGAGATGCGAATCAGGACGATCTTCATCTTGCCAACGCTTCTCGACAAGAAAGGCAAAACAAAGCAGCGTTGCAACCTGCGCCGTAGGAAGAAGTTTTCGCAGGAAAGCCAACGGTCCAGCTTGAATGTGACCTGACCGAATTACGGAGGCCTGGGAGAGTGCTTCAACAGGTCCGCCGAACTGGAGGGTATATAACACCGTGCACAAGAAGGCGAAGATGAAGAACCCAAAAGCTGTCCAGGCATCCGTCGTGACCCGCGCTCTTGGGACGATCTGAATCTTGTTTGCGAGGCGTAAAGCGCCGCGAGAGTAGAATCCTATGACGGTCATGACATAACCGACAATGACGGCAGCAACGACTTCTAGGTCGAATTTCGCAAACTGCTGTACGGCTACTGATGGGTTGGCCTTTACGATATCGTCGAATGATGTGACGTAAAATATAATGATCAAAGGATAGTAGAGGACAAACAAGGCGCTGAAGGCCGACAAAAAGTCCACTCTTGTCGCCTTCGGTCGATACAACTCGAATGCAACGATTAGAAATATGAAGATTGCCATCAAGGCGATCACCAAATTTCCGAAACTACCGGTCAAATAGCTTGGCATATTTGGTCAGGCCCCACTTTTCTTCATTTTCTTCTTCGGTGCTCTAAGTCGGAACCAAGAAAGAAGTCCAAATCTGAATCCACGCGCCGCTACAGAGTCGCACTATTGAAACATAGTGTGCAAATCATTGGCTAACGAAACCGGCTCTATGGCGGCCATGAGTAACCGTATTGCCAGGTCGAGGAAATCTCGACCTTCACCCCAGCGATATTATGCGCACGTTCCCGGTACTGTTACACTCTGTCCAATACGCATTGTTGGAGGGCATTTGGCCTGGAGCGTGAGACGGGAGATGGAAGCCCCGAACTCATTCCCGCCTATGCGACGGCACTTCCTGCATCCATGAAGTGCACACGATCGAACAATCGGCTTATCATCGCTGATGCTCCGGTTTTAAGCTCGACTGCCGGAAGTATAGTAATCCTTATAGTACTTATAGTACTTATGCTCTTCTTCTTCCGTGAATTTCGAATACTCCTTAAAGTCAACCTGATTGAGCACCACGCCGCTGACTTTGACACCAGCCGACTTGAAAATATCGAGAGCGCACGTTGCCGCCTTCTCGGGCGTGTTTTGCCATCGAACAACGAACACCAGATCATCCGCCTTCGGCAACAGAACTTTTGTATCGGCAATGCCCAGTACAGGGGGGCTGTCTATGATGATCCATTCGTATTTGCTTCTCAGCCAGTTGAGCAAAGCGATCAGCTTTTCGGAGCGCAAAGCATCAGTTGGGTTTTCGGCTGAAATCTTCGTCGCAAGAATGTGTGCTCCGGTTTCATCATCGATTGTGATCGATCCCTCGGCACTGGCGCCGCTTTTCAGGACATCTATGACATTGTGATCCGCGCCTAAGGAAACCATGTTCCGGATAGACGGCCGGCGCAAATCCAATTCCAAGATGATGGCACGGGCATCTGACTGGGCAAATGCCGCAGCCAGACTCATGGCGAACGTGGATTTGCCCTCATTTGGCAGCGCAGAAGTGACAAGAACGACGCGGCTAGCATGGGTGTTTACGTTCCGCTCAAACGAATCACTTAAATCGGATTGTATGCGCTTCTGGTCGAGCTGGACTTGCACCGCACGTATTGCCTCGGAATATGCCGAGTCAGGGGCAGATACCAACAAGGATTGAGGCTTGTGGCCCCGTAGATCGCGGGCCGGAATTTTTGGCACCGCGCTAAAGAATTTCGCGCGAGCTTTCTGAGCGATCTCCTTTGCCGACCAAACGCGGTTGTCGGTGGAATCGACAACAAAAGCGAGGAAACCTGCCATGAGAAATGAACCTACAAATCCGACCATACCGTAGAGAAATGGGCTTGGCGTGTCAGAGAGTTCAGGAATGGCGGCTCGGGATATCAACTCTACGTTTGCCGGCAGGATCTTGTCCTGATCGCCCACCTCGCGAAGGCGAGTCAGGTAAATTTCGTAGACTCTCCGATTGGTGTTGACCTCATTCTCATAGCGCCGGAGCTCCTGCTGGTCTTCCTGCGACAACAGGCCGCCCTCAAGGGTCGAATTCAGCAGCTCCGTGAGATTGGCGGTACGCCGTTCGTGACTCTTCAACTCCGCTTCCATCTGAACGATGACTTGTTCGGCCTGTCGCTTGATCTCGGCAGTAAGGTCCGCGACCTCCGCTTTCGTCTCTATCAGTTTCGGATGAAGTTCGCCGTAGTTGTCCTTGTAAGTCGCGATTTGGGAATTTAGTTCAGACCAACGATTGACCACTTGCGTCAAGACTGCATTTAGCGGGACCGCTGTGTACAAGCCTTGCTCCACAGCGCTCTTGGCATGAATGTGTTTCTCACGAGCTATGGCGAGCGCCGATCTGGCATCGATCAGTTCTTGCCGAAGCAACAGCATCTCCGCGCTATGCTGGTCGCGGCCAGTTTCAAAGAGCTGCTTCTCAATGCGGAATGCCGCTGCCCTATCTTCCGAAGCCAGCATTATCTCACGTAGTTCCTCAAGACGCTCAGCAAGCCACTTGGTGCCGGTCTCAAAGGGTCTGACTTGCTCTTCGCGACGATTCTGTATGTAAATGCGGGCCAGAGCGTTTGCAATTCTGGCCGCCTTACGCGGGTCCTCAGATTTTGTCCTGATAGAAATGATCCGCGTCAGTCCCTCGCGGACCACCGTAAGGCGTTCGTGGAGACCCAGGACGGTCGCATCGATCAGAGCGAGTTCTGCTTCGCTCAAGACAACCTCGCCTGAACCCGCATCGGTATCGCTTAAGCCCGCATCGGTATCGCTTGAGCCCGCATCGATGGTCGCCTTGTCAGTTTCCTGGCTGACCTGAGGCGTATCATCCGATCCCTCATCCGAAGGGCTCTGCGCAGTACCCACCCTTGCCGGATCGAGAGCTTCCAGAGTTTCCTGGTTCAGGTCCACGAGAATCTCCGGACCCACTTGCTCGGAGATAACGCGCACCTCTGTCGATGGTTGATAACCCTCGGCGCCGGCGCTCGAAGCCCCGTGGCCGCCGTTGGCGATGACCGATGACCCGTTCGATTGGGTTTTTGCGCTATCGATAATCCGGGAAGGATCCAGCACACCGGTTTCCTGGGTTTCTTGCGTCTGTCCGCCGGAAGGCAAGGTTGGAGCATAGGCGTCTAGGACGTTGCTGTCTTTGTTTGGATCCACAGCGGCAATTTCACTGCCGCCGGAATCGCTCGCGCCGCCGCTGCCCAAGCTTCCGATGTACTGAGATGTGTCGAAGCCCAGCCAGGTAGAAAAGGCGATCAATTGATCAACCGCAATTGACGCCAAATTCCGCGGCGGTTCGAGCAAGTAGTTGAACTCCGGGTCTTTGGCGAGATCCAGCTCGCGAATAACATCCTCGGCGATCGATCTGGAGGTGAGAACACCAACTTGCGTGCTCAGCGCGACCGCGCCTGAACCTTCATCGGAAACCGTGGACACTGCGCCAGGAACGACGTTTGCCCGCTCGGCACCCTTGATCAGGATTTGAGCCTTCGCTGTGTATGTCGGGACTTGCTGGGCACCATAGGCGATAGCGGCAGCCGTGCCTAAGGCAGTCACGATGATGACAAGGATCCGGCGCCGAAAGATCGATAACAGTATCTGTTTGGGCCCAAATAGTCTTTGGGCTGAATTCTCCGAATTCAGTATGGGCTCTATATCACGTATTTCCATTTGCTACCTGGCTTGTAGTATTTCGTACTCTTCAACAAATCTCGCTGTCTTAAGAGCTCTTACAAGAATCTAAGTTCCTATTTTTACTGGCACTATATTTACTTTATTTTTTACTTCCGATCACAGATTTCTGCCAAGGACCTTAGCCTCTAATGCGGTCGGTTACAACTGGATCGAGACCGGCAGGTCTGGGGAAAACGTTAGCCTCGTTTCGTACCTCTTTTGAGTATGGTTAACGCTATATTTGGTTAATCTCTCAAGGGCATAAGCTCGGTTAGCAGGTTTGGTAAGAGATGCCCGCAGGCTGTGCGGGAAGGCCGCTTTTTTGGCTTGCGCTCAACTGTGTCTGGCCAATGCTACAGTTAGGGAGCTTTCTCGTCTCCGAGCGCTGTGCCAAGGGTGACAGGTATTTGCCGCCTCGTCTACAATCCTCGATTGGCGGGATGCCAAAGTGCCTTCTCGTTTGCTATATGATGCGGTAGAAATTATTTAGCCGACGGGTCAATTGCTATATAGTTCGAATGGCTTCGATTGATTCTTCGACTATCTGCACTGATAAGGATTTGAACAGGTAGGCTGTAGTTTGAACAGATTTTGCAGTTCCAGAATGTATATTATGAAAACTTTAGCGCGCTGCTTTTTTAGTATTTGTATCTTGGTAAATGGTAGCCGTTTCTTTGCCTTGCGGTCGATTTGGGTGCGGAGTGGGCCGCGACATGGTTAGGATGAGTTCTGACAAGGTTCTTGATCTTTCTCCAGAAGAGTTGCCGGTAAAAAAGGATCCGCAGCCGCGCGACAAGTGCGCCGGCGGTTCCAGCTGGCCCGAGTATGGACAAGATGAGATCGATGCTGTCGTGGAGGTCCTCGAGAGCGGTCGAGTCAACGCACTTCTTCATGGCGACCAGACGCGCAGTTTTGAGAAGGAGTTGGCGGAGTTTTCCGGATGCATGCATGGCGTTGCCCTAGCAAACGGGACCGTTGCGTTGGAACTGGCTCTTCGCGTGCTTGGTGTGGGCAATGGCGACGAAGTCATTGTTACACCCCGGAGCTTCATCGCCTCGGCAAGCTGCGCATCGATGGTGGGTGCCGTCCCCGTATTTGCTGATATCGACAGGGACAGCCAGAACCTGACGGCAAGGGCAATAGAGGAAGCGGTCTCCTCTCGCACCAAAGCCGTTGTCGTCGTTCACCTCGCCGGTTGGCCGGCTGACATGACCTCAATCATGGATGTTGCCCGGCGACACGGTTTGTTCGTAGTAGAGGACTGCGCGCAGGCGCATGGGGCCCGGTACAAGGGGCAATCGGTAGGGTCTTTCGGCGAAATCGCTACCTACTCATTCTGCACGGACAAGATCATCTCGACCGGCGGAGAAGGTGGCATGCTCGTCACCAACGACCAGGATCTGTTTGAAGCTGCTTGGACCTTCAAGGACCATGGCAAGACACGAAGCGCCTTGCGCAAAGAGCATCCACTTGGCTATCGCTGGGTCCACGAGCTGCTCGGCACCAATTGGCGCATGACCGAGATGCAGGCCGCGATCGGTCGCAAGCAGCTAGCCAAACTTCCGGGCTGGTTGGAGCGTCGTAGAGGCAACGCTGAGATCCTCAGAGAAGGCCTGACTAAATCCGGCTTGCGTGTTCCGGTACCGGACATGCTGTCTGAGCCTGCTTACTACAGGTTCAGCGCCTTTGTGCCCACCGAGGGCCTGCTTCCCGGATGGAACAGAGACCGGATAATGCAAGAAATCAATGCACTCGGCGTTGTCTGTAGCGTAGGCTCTTGCCCCACTCTTTATCGAGAGAACGCATTTCGCTCCCCGCTTTGCCGTCCCGGTCGCCTTGCCGTCAGCGAAGAACTAGGCGCAACGAGTTTGCAGTTTCTTGTAGACCATACGATGCAGCCGGATGATATGCGCCATCAAGTCGATATCGTGGGTGAAGTCATGAGAAAGGCAACTGAGTAGAACGAAGACAGGGCATGGAAGGGGGCCAGAATTACAACACTGACCGCCATATCTAAAATAATATCCAGTAATTACTTTAGATAAGCCAAAACCGCTCTCGATTTTCACTTTCGTACCACGCCCTGAAATTTGTTGCCGTCTTTCACGACCACTGGAAAGCGGTCCACGGATTTCGCAAAATCCGCAAAAGCCAGATTGTCCGAAATGTCGTCGGAGATGAGTAAGCCGCCAGGCCGTAGCGCGTCCCAAAGGCGCGAGTATGAGAACATCCGTCCCTGATAGGTTTTGTCGGAATCATAATGAGCCAAATCGATTTCACTGGTCTTGCGCAATATGAGCGGGATCCCCTCCCGGTCGGCCATTCTATAAAGAGACCAGTTGCGTTTCAGTTCCTCCGGGACCGCCAAGCCGACGAAGTCGTCGTTTCTCAGTTCAATGTACGGCAAATCGATACTGCTGAGCTTGGCGTCGGGCTGATGGTGGATGGCGAGCAATATCGCTAGGCTCGACCACCCGAAGGCAACACCGGTCTCAATGCATTCTTTCGCCTGGAGCGATTTTGTGAGTGAGTAGAGAAGTTCAAGATTGCCTGCGCCGCCCAATGAAACCGGGGAATTCTGAACTCTGGAGTGGGCTCCCGCGAAGACGTCCGGAAACAGCTGTTCCGGATCCTCGATGGTCAATTCCAGATCCAAGGCGCGGCCGATCTCGTCCCGTGAAATCGTGTGCTGCTGACACCAGTCTCTAGCCTGCTCGCGATCTTTCGCTTTGCGATCCAAGAGTTCTCGTTTGGCGCTGGGACGTAAGCGGTGATGGCAAAACTCGACCGTAAGACGGGCCAGTGCGGGCCAAATCAGGGGGCGGTTCCAGTACTTCTGCAGCACTCCGGTTGCATGAGGCAGGTATCTCATCATCGAAGCTTTCCTTTTAGACCGACATTCCTAGCAAAATACCAACGACTGTTGTGGCTGTTCCGCCCCATTCTGATTTGACTTCCCTCCGCGCATCCACGGCACTTCCTCTAAAAGCGCCGATATGGTCGCACGGCCTCTATTTTCTACAACCGGTAATAGTGTTTGCGCTGTTCCCACTTCACCAAGAATACACATTCCATTAGCTTCTGCATCACACTTCGACCGGAAGATAAATCGAAAATTCCCCTCGCAGCAACCTGCGAATAAATCGAAAAATCGCAAGATAAAACTCTTTCGCGCACGGCGTTGTACTCGCTCTTGGGCAAAAACCGGTAAATAAAATTGTGTCGGTATTTATTGATTTCAGTAGTTCTTGATGGCTCCTTCGTGCGGAGTTCGAGTTATCCGCAAAACGCGACATGCCGATGTCTGGAAGATGTGCCGTATGATTTTTGTCGACGACATTTAGACCGCCCAGTTCTTTGAACTCGAGCCTTCTTATTTTTTAATTGAACTGTCGTTGTCCTGTGAGCTGTTAACCAACAGTCGATTCTCAGATCTCGTTGGATCTCTATTCAGGCTCTGAGGCTTGCGTTTCCCGCGACCAATGAGCGGTTTGGTTGGTACCGGCTCACGATCGGGACGGCGGCAACTTTAGCAAATGCTATCCGCTTGCCTGCCGCTTTGTGATCGAATGCGGCTATTGAAGTTTCGGACCTTTCCTGACTCCTCGCTATCCGTGCTGAAGCTCAACCTTGACGGTGTCCGGGCCTTCTCATCGGATCGGCGGCTTTCCCGCCTGTGGATATCTAATGCTGTGCATATCCTGCAACGACGTTCTGTCCGCCGCGGACGAGTCCAGTGGCCGATCGGATTCTCGCGGTAGGGCCACGAAACGCGGAAGAATCAGCTTTCTATCCGCGATACGGCTTCGCTCGCCATCGAACCCTGGCGGCCCCTGGTTCTCGCTTTCGATAAGTTGAAGATGGCTACTTGGGCATATCGGTAGCGCTCCGGGCCTGTAAACGGCCAGGACTCGGCAAGGCTTGGGCGTTCTGGCAGAAAGAACGTTAAGACTCCTCGTTCTGTTCCTTGCGCTTCCATATGGATTGGAGGAAAGAATTCTTTTTTTTCACTCTGTTTTTCTTGATAGGCATTTTTGAAAGGAGCGAATTGGGGGCCACTTTACCAACCGGAATTTCCACATATTACGGACCGATTGGAGCGGAATAATCATTATGGCTTTAGCCGTATAACAGGTGGGAAAAATTGCGTTGAACTCCCACAAAATTGGTGATCATAATTATCGCGATCTCATGTAGGATAGTTTGGTCGAAGAAGGGGGCAGAGGGTGTCCAAAGAGGCGACTTCTCTGCGAGGGTCCGCCCTGCGGATTTCAGCGTCACGCATTTCGGCATTAGGGTGTAGCGCAAAGAAATCCCAAATCGCATTCGTTCATGATTCAATTGTGTCCGCGCTATCGGTCATGGTTGCCGTTGCGCTTCAATTGGGCCTGGCTGAGCAAGCACAGGTGCAGCAATACGCGACTAATCTCGCTGTCTCGGTCGCACTATTTGTTGCTATTGCGAGTCCGACATTTCATTTCCTTGGTATGTATCGAGGTGTTTGGCGCTACGCTTCTATTTTTGACCTTCTCGCGATAGTAAAAGCCTCCACTTTGTCCGTACTGGTGTTTGGCCTGATGCTCCATTTATTTGGGCTGATGCCGAGTTTTGGATTGCCTGGGCTGACTATTCAATGGTTGGTTTTGGTCTTCTTTTTAGGCGGATCTCGATTCGCCTATCGTTTGATGCGTCAGAAGCCCTGGTTCGGGCCTCCCGTAGACGAAGAGAGCTGTATTCCGGTGCTCTTGTTCGGAGCAGGGGACAACGCCGCGCTGTTCCTGCATGCGATGAACACAGGTCGGGACGCCGCCTATCGGGTCGTCGGGATCCTTGATGAGCAGGTAACCCAGCATGGGCGGCGGATCCACGGGATCCCGGTTCTCGGTGGGCTCAACGATCTTGAGACGGTCGTTGAAGCGTTGGATGAAGAAGGAGATCGACCGCAGCGTCTCATCATCTCCGAGCCGACCTTGATGGCCGATGAATACGTTATGCGCTCGCTTCTGGAGCGGGGCCAGGAGTTGCGCATCTCCGTGGCGAACCTGCCGAGTTTGGTTGAATTCAAAGAAGCGATTGATGACGGGACCATTCCTTTGCGGCCAATCGCGCTCGAGGACCTCTTGAGGCGGCCGGAAGCGAGGTTGGACCGGGAGGCCATCCAGGCACTTGTAAGGGGTCGGAGAGTCCTGATCACTGGTGCCGGCGGGACGATTGGGCGGGAGTTGGTTCTCCAGATCTGCGAGCTGGATCCGGCTCAGGTGCTCCTCGTTGAAGCCGGCGAGTTTGCGCTTTACTCCGTCGATCAAGAGATCAGCAAGCGCTTCCCTGAGCTTTCTTACGAGGCCGTGCTCTGCAATATACGCGAGCGCGATCGCGTCATGCAGGTGTTCGGAGAGTTTCGCCCTGAACTGGTCTTTCATGCGGCAGCGCTAAAACACGTTCCGCTGGTAGAGCACAATGCCAGTGAAGGTGTCCTGACAAATGTCGTCGGAACGCGAAATGTGGCTGATGCCGCAAAGATGAGTGGCGCGCTTGCGATGGTTCAGGTCTCTACGGACAAGGCCGTGAATCCTGCCAATATCATGGGGGCAACCAAAAGGATCGCTGAATGCTACTGTCAGGCTCTTGATCTGACTTCAGGTGACCTGCCATGCGCATCCGGTGCTACCAGGTTTGTAACTGTGCGCTTCGGCAATGTCCTCGGATCCAGCGGTTCGGTGGTTCCGTTGTTCGAGCGGCAATTGCGGGAGGGCGGCCCCCTTACGGTTACCCATCCGGACATTGAACGGTACTTCATGACGGTGCAGGAGGCTGTAGAACTGGTCCTACACGCTTCTGCGTCCAGCCTCGAGAACCAGTCTGCGCGAGGGCAGGTCTATGTTCTCGATATGGGGAAGTCACATAAAATAGTGGAAGTGGCGCAGCAGATCATCCGTCTTGCGGGTATGTCCCCCGGACGGGACGTCCAGATTGTTTTCACGGGCTTGCGTCCCGGCGAGAAGCTTCGGGAGGAGCTGTTCGACAGGTCCGAGTTGCGGTTGGGCAGCGTCGCGGCGAGCGTCTTCGCGGCAAAGTCCAAGCCAATGGATCTTGAAGCGCTCACGGCAACGATCGATCAGCTTCACAATGCGAGTCTGCATAACGATGAACTGCTGATTCATCAGATAATCAAAAGTGCCGTCCCGAATTATTCACCAATGAAACAGAGGAAAGTTCCGCAACGGATTCAAGGCAAGATCATTTTCGAAAGGTCTTCCGGAAGGCCTGCGGTGAGCGACAGTGTTATCGGATCGGAAGGGCCTCTGATCAGTGGCGGGGAATCAAAATCAAATGGAGAAGATGCAGATGAACGGGGAGTTCTCAATTGAATTCCCGTGAAAAATTTTTGGTAGGTTTTTCTGCACCGTCTATTCTGCGGGCTTCATAGGATATTTTGGTTAATCTGCGGCCTTGGATTTCCTCTCTGTTTTGGGCGTCATCTTCTTTGTGTTCAGCGTAGTTAGACATCTTGTAGAGAGCTATTAAGAAGTACTTCGTTTCCTTGTAGGAAGGGGATTTCGATTAATAATCGTTGAGATTTTGACAAAAATTATGCTGTGGAAATTGGCATATTTCGGTTGAGTTCCGATTTCCTATCATATCTGATTCCAGTAATATAACTGTGATCCAGGTGATCCTCATAGGGTTGGCTAGTGAGTGGCGCACGGTTTGATGGCTGTGGGAGGGCTAGGTATTTGGAGCGACGTACTGACGACTTTGTGTCACACCGATCCATGCCTATCACCAGCGATGTTTGGCGAACCGGCGCATTGCATATGATGAAGAATTAGATGCCAGATACAATCGGTCCCATTTGCGAGGTTCAGGGGTGCCTTTCGATGGGCAACGGTGACTAATCTAAAGAAGGAGCGTCGTTGGTGATGCTGACGCATTGTTCCGGTCAGAAGGGGGAGAATCTATAGTGCCTGGTCAAGCGGCGGTTCAGTTGGGGGGGCTTGATAGCGTCGATCTTTGGGAACTGATTAGCAGCGCAGCGGAACGTAACCTTCATCGCCCGGCAATATCCGAACGAGATTCTATGGTTACCTACGGCGAGTTGATCGCTCTGACGGACAAGATGAGCGCCGGCATTGCCGACCGTGGGCTAGAGCCGGGAGCGAGGATCGCAGTCTGCATAGAACGGTCGGTGGACCTCGTGGCCGGGCTGCTCTCCGTCCTACGCTGTGGCGGTTCTTTCGTGCCGCTGGAGCCCACGCTTCCGGAGGACCGGCTTTCCTACATCATCTCAGATGCCGACGTAACAGCCGTATTAACTCAGAAGTCATTACGACATTTGTTTGCCGGCGCCAATGTGCCGCAAGTTTTTGTTGAGGAGCTTGCTGAGAGGGTTAATGGGGAGCCACGTCTCGACAACATGGTCGCGGGGTCGCCCACTTCGGCAGCTTATCTGATTTATACCTCTGGATCGACCGGGAACCCCAAGGGCGTGGAGATCCGTCACGAGAGCATTATCAACCAGATCAGGTGGAGAAAGCATGCCTTCGGTATCTCCCCGGAGGACCGGGTTCTTCAGTCGTTCTCGCTCGCGTTCGATCCGTCCATCTGGGAGATTTTTGGCGCGCTAGAGGCTGGCGCTTGCCTGGTGATAAGCAAGGAATCCTCCAATCCTGAATACATTGCCGATCTGATCGCGAAGTCGCAGATCACGACTCTTCAAGTGGTCCCTTCTATGCTGAAGCTTTTGCTTCAACTGGGGACCTTTAGGACCGTCGATGGCTTGAGACACGTGATCTGCGGGGGTGAGCAGCTCTTTCGAGAGACCGTCTTGGATTTTTATAGCCAGAGCGATGCCAAGCTCCACAATCTGTACGGACCGACGGAAGCGACAATCGATGCGACCTGGTGGACATGCGACCCGGAAGACACGGAGGAATGCGTTCCGATCGGCCGGCCAATCAGCAACGCCGATGTTGTTCTGCTTGATTCACAAGGGAGGCCAGTTCCCGTTGGAGTTCCCGGCGAGATCTACATTTCCGGAATTGGCGTTGGAAACGGTTATGTCGGCAAGCCTGAACTGACCGCAAAGGCTTTTGTTTCCGTCGGGCAGCACGTATCCGGTGAAACCAGGGCGTACAGAACCGGTGACATCGGCATCTACCGGGAAGACGGTGCGATAGAGTTTCGCGGCCGCAAGGACAGACAGCTCAAAGTACGCGGCTATAGGATTGAGCCGGCCGAGATCGAAAAGATTCTGATGTCGCATCCGGCGGTTCGGGGCGCCGCCGTAGCGGGCAAACTCGATGCCAAGGGGACAAAGCACCTGGTCGCCTACTTTGATTTCGAAGGCGACGAGGCGCCCGGTGATCGGGACCTGCGAGACCTGCTGTCCCAGGCTCTGCCGGTCTACATGGTGCCAACGTTGATTATCGCTATGGATGAGTTGCCGAGGGGGCCGAGCAACAAGGTCGACTTCTCAGCTTTGCCGGACCCGGAATGGAATCGCGGAGACGGTAGTGATACGCCGGCCGAAGAATCCGAAATTGAGCGGGAACTATATGCGATATGGCTGGAGCTCTTACAGGTGGAGGCCATCGATCGTGATGCCAATTTCTTTGAGTTGGGCGGCGACTCGCTTTCGCTTGCGATGTGCATTGGCCGTATCGAAGCGGATTTCGGTCAACGGATAGAAACAGGGGAATTCTTTACCAAATCATTCAGGGACCTGGCGCGCGCCCTCGAGACAAGCAGCAAGGTGACTCGTGCCGATGACGAAGCGAAAGGTGGTTTGGTGGCGATGGAGGATTCGGGCGGTGCCGATACCGTGTTGGGACCGGTCCCCCTCACTCCCAGTCAGCATCGTTTTCTCAATCGCGGGTCGGCCGATCCGCACCATTGGAATATCTCAGCTGCGCTTGCTTCGGAAAGGTTGCTGGTTCCGGACCTGCTGGAGAGAGCGCTGGCTGAAGTGCTCAGTCACCATGATGCTCTTCGGTTGAGGTTTGAGCGTGGTTCTCAGGGTTGGACGCAACGTAATGATGGACCCCGAAGTGACGTACCGTTTAGGTCGCTTGATTTGAGTCAACTTGAGTTAACGGCCGCCAGAGCGACGATCGACGAAATCCGAAGTGATCTCCAAGGAAGTTTCGATATTGCCGACGGGCCGATTTTCCAGCTCGTGCATTTCCATCTCGGGAACGGACAGCAAGATCAACTGCTTATGATCGTGCATCATTTGGTCGCCGATCACTATTCCATTCGTCTCATCCTTGACGATTTTCAAACAGCTTACGAGCAGCTCTTGGCCGAAGCGCCGGTGCGGCTTCCCTCAAAGACGACATCCTTCCAGGAGTGGGCTCGGACTCTCGCGGAACTGCCTGAATTGCCGCAATCGAAGGAGTTTGTTCTTGAGCAGCTGAAGATGCCTTGGCAGGAGGTGGCGCCGCTGCCGCGAAGCTTGCCCGGCGAACGTGGCGACAACACCAATGCATCGGCGCGTGTGGTCTCTATCGCTCTGACCGCAGACGAGAGCGATACCCTGCTGAATGACGCGCGGTATCAGCCTCAGGAGTTTTTGCTGTCCGCATTGTATTCCGCTTTGGCGGCATGGACCGGCTCAAGCAGTCAATTGATTGATGTCATGGTTCACGGCCGAGACCCGATAGGTCGCAACGTGGATGTCTCCCGGACCGTTGGCATGTTTGTGTCGTATCTGCCGGTCGTCCTTCGGGCGAACTCAGAAGACCCTGAACCACAGCTAGACGAATTGGCACGTCAGATCCGGCGGGTGCGGGACAATAGCTGTTCGCTTGACGTGGTTCGTTATTCGGCAAGCGACAGTGAACTGGCCGCTGAAGTCCGGAATCTTCCTACGTCGGAGGTACTGCTCAATTACCGCGGTGCGCCGTTTCATTTGGCGAGAGGGGCTTTTTTGAAAATGCTCTCCGTTGGACATGCCACTGATCACACGCCCAGTGGATTGCGCGACCATCCTCTTTCAATAGCGGTAGATGCCAAGGATTCCGGACTCTCGGCGAACTTCGTTTACTGCAATCGGATCCACAAGGAGTCAGAAATCCGGAGCTTGGCGTCAATGTTTCATAAGCGTTTGGGTGAATTGAGCTTGGCTCGAAAGAGGCAAGCCAAGTGATGGTTCAAGGAGTGGGGGAATCATTGGATTGGGACGTCGCGTAGGATAGGACGGAAAAATCCAAAGTGTCGATGATGAAGGTATTTTCTGAGGATTTGGAAGCCAGATATGGAAAAGATTAACATAGACAAGATTGTACTGGACGCCCCAATTTTCGATTCGGGCGCCTTTGGCCTTACCGATCAGCAGACCGACTTGACGATGTTGGCGCGTCAGCTTGGCCAGACGCGCTTCGCCGAGCGGGCCCACGACTACGATGGGGCAGCTAGCTTCCCGGTTGAGAACTTCAATGATTTGAAGGAATCGGGACTCTTGGGAGTTTGCGTGCCAAAGGAACTAGGGGGCATTGGCGCGGACTACAAGACCTACATGCTCGTGGGCGCGGAGGTTGGGCGCTATTGCGGAGCAACGGCATTAACCTGGAACATGCATGTCTGCTCGACATTATGGACAGGGCAGGTCGTCGATTCCCTCGATTTGACAGCCGAGCAACGTGCCAACCATGAGCGCCGCCGGGCTATTCACTACAGCCGTATCGTTGACGATGGTGCGATTTATTCTCAACCGGGCTCTGAACCCAATGCTTCGGCGACGGGCACCGTTATGTTCAGCACCAAGGCGAAAAAGGTGGACGGTGGTTGGCGAATCAATGGCCACAAGATCTTCGCATCATTGGCCGGGAATGCGAACTACTACGGCGTTTTGTGCTGTGAAGATAAAGAAAACGCGCGTCTGCGCGACACGATGTACGTCGCGATTCCGGCGGCCGGTGACGGAGTCTCCGTCAAAGGGAATTGGGACACCGTTGGGATGCGTGGCACGGATTCCCGTGATTTGTTCTTCGAAGATGTTTTCATCAGCGCCGATGAGCAATTGATGCCGCGTGGGGTCTATCAGCAGGCCGGCTTGCGGTGGCCACATATGTTCATGGTTCTTACAGCCACTTATGTAGGGATTGCTCAGGCAGCGTTCGACTTCACCGTCGCCTATCTACGTGGTGAGACGCCCGGGATGCGGCCGGTGAAGAGGCGCATGTTCCCGACGAAACAAATCGCCGTTGCAGAAATGCGCTTCAAGCTCGAGCAAACGAAGAGCTTGTGGTTCCAGGCGATTAGTGAAGCGGGCCTCGATCCGACCAAGGATCAGCGGCTGCGCGCCTATGCGGCTCAATACACGGTTATGGAAAACGCTAACGAGCTCTGCCGTCAGGCTATTCGTGTATGCGGTGGCCAATCCATTTTAAAGTCCTTTCCGCTTGAGCGCCTCTATAGGGACAGCCGCTGCGGCGCGTTGATGCTGCCCTGGACGGCGGAGTTGTGTCTGGATCGCGCGGGACGCGAATCTCTTTACAATCCCGGAGAGACAGACAGCTGAGGGGATAGAAGCAGCGTTCAGGTTGTCGGAATATCGGCATGAGCAGCGCCTCGGCGGACGTCGGGCGGGTGTTCGGGAATTGGTGGTTTCAGACTGCATTTGTGGCTACCGAAAGGGTCATGGATGATAAGGAATTCGAATGATCAATACGGGCTTGTGACGATAGCCTTCCACTGGCTTATCGTCCTGTTCGTCCTCTTCAGTTACTTGATCATTTATGTTCATGGGTTTGTGCCGAAGGCTGATACGGAAGGTCGAAGTTTTCTACTACAGCTGCATCAGTCGCTCGGTATTACGATATTCGTCGTCACGATCCTGAGAATTCTCTGGACCCTCTATTCGCCGCGCCCCAGGTCCTTTATCGAATCTCCTGCTCAATTGTTGCTGCACCGTATTGTCATTGTGGCTCTATATGGGGCAATTCTCGTTCAACCCATTTCCGGATACATCGCATCCAAACTAGCGCCGGATTTCTTCTTCGTCTTGGAGTTGCCGCTCTTCAACGACTATGCGGATTTGGCGCAGCAGTCTCTCAAGACGCTCAGAAAAACTATGGCCTTTGTGCATGTGAATCTCGGGTTTCCCGTTATCCCCGGTCTCATAGCCCTGCACCTTGGTGGCGCGCTCTATCATCATTTCATCCGCCGGGACCCCACGTTGAGACGGATGCTGACGATCCGTCACGGTCGTATGGTTGACACGGATTGACCCGGCGGAGAGGCGATTGGGTTTTTGCGGGGGGCGTTCTTTCTCGGGTCGGTGACCAGGCCGGAATGGATGTCTCGCGTCTGAAACAGTCGGGTCGGCAGGGGAGTGGGGGGTAGGGACCGCTCTAGGATTTCTCCAAATCGCTTCCCAGAAATTCCGGCGCAGTCGCATGGTCCCGGGCGCTAATGCCTTCGCGTTTCACGACCTTGAAAAGGGTCATCGCGATGATCTTGATATCGAGCCAAAAGCTCCAGTTGTCGACATACCAGACGTCCAGCTTGAATTTATCGTCCCAGGATATGTCATTGCGGCCGTTTATCTGGGCCCATCCGGTAATTCCCGGTCGAACGTCATGGCGACGCGCTTGTTCCGCGGAGTAGCGATCCAGATACACCATCATGAGGGGGCGCGGTCCGACGATACTCATCTCGCCCTTCAGGACGTTATAGAGTTCGGGCAATTCGTCGATGCTCGAACTGCGGAGAAACATCCCGAACCTGGTCAGGCGATCCGCATCCGGAAGGAGCTTCCCGGTTTCGTCCCGGGCGGTTGTCATGGTACGGAACTTGTAGATTGTGAAGGGTTTGCCTTTGAATCCGGGGCGGGTCTGCGTGAACAGGCAGGGTGACCCGAGCTTCCATCTGATCAGTAGCCAAAACACCGCGAACAACGGGAACAAAACAACCAGTGCAATGGCGCTGACGCAAACATCAAAGGCGCGTTTCATGTCACTCAATACCTCTGTGTTGAGTGAACGCACAGCATAGCTGCAACGCGGTCTGTAGGCTGTTTCCTGCCACCAATGGTTAACCCATCACCATTTCATTGGACTGAAGCGGTGAGCCCGACGGTTATAGCCCGCAATCCCCCGCTAAATTCAGTGGGCGATACCTTGTTACCGCCCTGAAAGAGCTTCGCATTTCAGCCCCCTAGGGTCTAGAGGCAGGTGTAATTACTGGTGTCTGCGACCGTCGCCTGGATTTCAGGTTTCAGGTGGTGAGAGGATGAAGCCATCATTCATAGGTAGTATCGCTCTGGCATTGCCCCTATAGGCGATAGCGGCGGCGAACCCGAAGTATGGAACAAAGCTGAAGAGCTGCCACTCATCGGCAGGTCCCATATCCGGCGAGGTCGCCGTCACGCTGGCTTCGCCATCAGGGTCAAGCGTCACTGAAAAGCGGTCGAGCGGAATCGAAAGCCCACCGCCCAACGCCTTGACGAAGGCCTCCTTGCGAGTCCAACCGGCAAAAAACGCATCGGACTTTCCCCCGCTGTCATAAGCGGCCAGAGCATTCGCCTCGGCGGCGGAAAAAAAACGCCGTGCGAGGTCGCCCCACTGTTCATGTTCGCGGATCCGCTCGATATCGATACCGATCTCCAATCCTCTTGTCACCGCCACGACCACGCGGCCATCCGAATGCGATGTATTGAAGTGGAGTCTGGAGACTGGGGCCGCATCGTTCAGTCGCGGCTTTCCCTGAGGGCCTATCGCATAGCGAAGACCAGACACAGGCAGATCGTCGTAAGCAGCGAGGAGCCTGCGGAGAAATGCGCGTCTTAGAACAAATCGCCGGAAATCCTTTTCGAAACGGAACCCTCTCGCGCGCTCAGCCTCGGTCTCATCCAGATCAGCGAGAATAGAAGAGATGTCGCCGGAGAAAGAATCGACGGTGTTTCGCCAAATGTGCACTTCGCCTTCGGGCAAGGGCGGCACGGATGTCGCTGTTTCCCACGTGAGGGGAGAGGTGGCGGCCGAGGCAGAGACCATCTCTAAACACCAGGCTGATGGATCATCCAATCCGACTCTTTACCACAGCGGGGGCTTTCCAAACCACCACCCCCTTTGGTGTGCGTCGGAGTTGTCTTGACCAGGCACATGCTGCGGCCCTCTGGCCAAATCGGATCGCCTGCGCCAGAGTGGCGGCCGTCAGATACAAAACTTGAGAAAAGGGCGAGGGGTGGAGCGCGATACCGGGCGTGTCGTCGGGGAATTCGACTATGTGATCGTGGGGGCGGGGTCGGCCGGGTGCGTTCTGGCCAACCGCCTGTCGGCGGACAGCGATCAGAAGGTGGCGCTGTTGGAGGCGGGCGGCAAGGACCGCTACCTCTGGATCCACATTCCCATCGGCTATCTCTACACCATGAACAACCCCCGCACCGACTGGTGTTTCAGCACCGAGGAAGAAGCGGGGCTCAACGGGCGGGCACTTGCCTATCCGCGCGGCCGGGTGTTGGGCGGCTGTTCTTCCATCAACGGCATGATCTACATGCGCGGGCAGGCGCGGGATTACGACCAGTGGCGCCAGTCCGGAAGCGAGGGTTGGGGCTGGGATGACGTCCTGCCCTATTTCAAGCGCTCGGAGGACCAGGGCCGCGGCGCAGATGAGATGCATGGCGCAGGCGGGGAGTGGCGCGTCGAGGAAATGCGTCTCTCCTGGGAAATACTCGATGCCTTTCGGGATGCGGCGGCCGAAGTCGGTATCCCAAAGACAGACGATTTCAACCGCGGCAATAACGAAGGATGCGGCTACTTCCAGGTCAACCAGAAGAAAGGCGTGCGCTGGAACACGGCGAAGGCCTTCCTGCACCCGGTGTCCCACCGTGAGAATCTGGAGGTTCTGACGAACGCGCAAGCCACGCGCGTTCTTTTCGAGGGCCGCAAAGCCGTGGGCGTGGCGATACGCCGGAATGGCGCGGAGGAAGTTGTCAAAGCGCGGCGCGAAGTGATCCTGGCGTCCGGCGCCGTCGCTTCGCCCCAACTGTTGGAACTGTCCGGGGTCGGTCCCGGTGCGCTGTTGCAGGATTTCGGCGTTCCCGTCGTCCATGGGCTGAAGGGTGTCGGGGAGAACCTGCAGGATCATCTGCAGGTCCGGCTCGTCTTCAAGGTCCAGAACACGAAGACCTTGAACGAGCGCGCCAACAGTCTGCTCGGCCGCGCCGGCATGGGGCTGGAATACTTCTTTTTCCGGCGCGGGCCGCTCACCATGGCGCCGAGTCAGCTCGGGGCCTTCGCGAAATCGGACGAGTCCCGAGAGACGCCGAACCTCGAGTATCATGTCCAGCCGCTTTCGCTCGACAAGTTCGGGGATCCCCTACATCCCTTTCCGGCCTTCACGGCCTCCGTCTGCAACCTGCGGCCGGAGAGCCGAGGCAGCATCCACATCAAGAGTCCAGACCCCTTCGCGGCGCCGAAGATCAAACCGAACTATCTTTCGACACCGGGGGACCGGAAGATCGCCGCCGAGGGGATTCGCCTGACGCGGCGCATCTGCAGGGCCAAGGCGATGGCCCGCTTTTCACCAGAGGAATACAAGCCGGGGTCGGAGTTCCAGGATGACGAAGAGTTAGCACGGGTCGCGGGCGACATCGCGACGACGATCTTTCATCCTGTCGGGACAGCGAAGATGGGATCGGACGATATGGCGGTCGTCGATGCGCGCCTTCGGGTGCATGGGATCGAAGGGCTACGGGTTGTCGATGCCTCGGTGATGCCGACGATTACCTCCGGCAACACGAATTCCCCAACCATCATGATCGCCGAGAAGGCATCCGACATGATCCGGGAAGATCGTCGCTAACCCTTTCTTAGTCGGGCCAGACTCCGTTTCGGATATTCCGGGTTTCCAGCCCCGCAGGATCGAGAGATGCGTATTTCACGTGCGTCCTGTTCCAGGTGTAGGAGAGATGGACCATACGGTCCTTTGTCTCGATGATGGCCGGGTATGAAAACTCGCCCGGCTCGTTCTCAAGCTCCAGAGCTGCCTGCCAGGACTTGCCGTCAGGGGAAAATGCGAGGTTGATGGGTGTCCGGCCCTTGCTGCTGTGGTTATAGACCAGCAGCACACGCCCATCGCTGAGCATCACAGCGTCGATGCCGCTGTCCGGGTTGGGCAGCTCGGTCGGCCGCATCTTCGACCAGGTCCTGCCGCCATCCTGCGACCAGCATTCGGTGATCGCGCCCTGGCGGCTGCGGCAGAGGATCTGCAGACGGCTGTCCGCATGCCGGATGACAGTGGGTTGGATCGCCTTGAATTCCTCACGGCTGTTCAGCGGTCCGGAGGTCTCCCAGGTTTTCCCGCCGTCGCTGGACCATTCCATGTGGACCCGCCAGCCGGCGTGCTCGCTGCTCGATGGGCAGAGCAGAGTACCGTCGTCAAGTTCAATCGGTTTGCTTTTGATGGGACCCAGAATTCCTTCCGGCAGGCGCCGAGGCTCCGACCAGTGTCTGCCGCCGTCGGCGGACGTCATTACCATGCCCCACCAGCGGCTCGGGCTTTTGCCCACCTTGTAGAACAAGAGCAGGGGCCCGTTGCTGAGCTGGTGCAGCACAGGGTTCCAGCAGGGATAGCGGCGCAGCCAGCTCTGTACGCCGTCCGCCACCTCGACCGGCGACGACCAGACGCCGGCTTCCCGGCGCGCCACCCAGATTCCAACGTCCCGGTGCTTTTCCCGCGTGCCAGCGAACCAGGCCGCGATGATCGTGCCATCCGCCGTCTCCGCGAGAGTCGAGGCATGGGCGGACGGAAAGGGCGCGGTCTCGTAGATGAAACCGGATTGCACTTTCGCGCGGCCTTAGCGGTCCAACTTGAAGAAAGGTGCCGACGTCAGGATTTTGTTTTCCTGGCTCAATAGATATCCGGCCTCGGCGCTGATCTTGAGATAGGCTTGCCAGTCCGGATCGGCCTGCATGGCGGCCCTCTTCGTCGCCCGGTCGGCGGCGTCCTCGTAAACCCAGATGTGGACGTAGGAATTGACATCCCCGACGTCGGTCATCGCGTAGAGCAGTGGCTGACCCAGATTCCGGATCTGCGGGGCCATGCCATGCTCTTCGTAGAGTGCCATGTGGGCTTTGATCGTGCCGGGACGGCAGGTGTAGGTGCGGTGGTCGAAGATCACGGGGTTTTCCCTTTCGTCTTGGCGGGGGGCTTGCCTTCTCCAAACTTAAGGATTTCAGCGCTCAAGGCAAAGCGGGACCTGAGCCGAGACCGCCGGAGTCACGGAGGAGGATGCCGGCGCGCTTGATTATTCGGCGCCGCTGCGGCGTTATGGCGTCAAGAAAAAGGAGGCTACGTCGAGATGACGACCGGGGGCGCGGCAGGGACCCCGCAGCTGGATCTGCGGGGCATTACGAAGGCTTTTCCCGGCTGCCTGGCCAACGACGATATCTCCTTTCAAATTCTGCCCGGAGAAATCCACGCGCTGCTGGGGGAAAACGGCGCGGGCAAGAGTACCCTGGTCAAGATCATCTACGGGGTTCTGGCCGCCGATTCCGGTGAGATTCGCTGGCAGGGCCAACCTGCCCGGATCTCCAGCCCAAAGGAAGCGCGGCGGCTCGGCATCGGCATGGTGTTCCAGCACTTCTCGCTTTTCGAGGCGCTGACGGTCACCGAGAACATCGCCTTGGCGCTCGACACGCCCTTCAAGCCGCGTGCGCTGGAAGCCCGCATCGAGGAACTCTCCGACAACTACGGCCTGCCGTTGCATCCGCATCGCGCGGTCCACAGCCTGTCAGTGGGCGAACGGCAGCGCATAGAAATCGTCCGCTGTCTGCTGCAAGACCCCAAGCTGCTGATTATGGACGAGCCGACTTCGGTGCTGACGCCGCAGGAGGTCGACCGCCTGTTCGAGACTCTGCACCGCCTTGCCGCCGAAGGCTGCGCTATCCTTTACATCAGCCATAAGCTGGAGGAACTGCGCGCCCTCTGTCACAAGGCGACGATCCTGCGTCACGGGCGTGTTGTTGGATCCTGCGATCCGCAGGTCGAGAGCGCCGCGCGCATGGCGCAGATGATGGTGGGCGAAGCGATCACCCTGCCGCAGCGGCGGGACGCGATCCTGACCGGGGCGCCGCGACTGTCCGTGACGATCGATCACCTGCCGGCGGAGGACCAGCTTGGCGTGGACCTGAAGGACATCCGGCTGTCCGTGCGGGCGGGGGAGGTCTTCGGCATTGCCGGGGTCGCGGGCAACGGGCAGGCCGAGTTGATGGCCGCGCTCCTCGGGGAAGTCCTCTGCGACGACCCTGATTCCGTGACCATCATGGGTCAGCCCGCCGGACAGCTTGGGCCGCGCAGGCGCCGGGCGCTCGGAGCGGCGTTTGTGCCGGAAGAACGTTTGGGCGAGGGCGCCGTTCCCGACCTGGACCTCACGGAGAATGCCTATCTCAGCGGCTATGGCCGTCCGGACATGACGCGGCGTGGCTTCGTACGCACGGGCGCGCGAAACAGCTATGCCCAAAAAGTGGTCTCGCGTTTTGACGTGCGGACCCGGGGGATCGAGTCGGACGCCCGCAGCCTTTCCGGCGGCAACCTGCAGAAGTTCATCGTGGGGCGGGAGATTCAGCAGCATCCCGATCTGCTTATCATTGCCCAGCCGACCTGGGGTGTCGATGCCGGTGCTGCCGCGGCGATTCATCAGGCCATTCTCGATCTTGCCTCCGGTCACGGCACTGAGTCCGGAGCGGCGGTCCTCATCATTTCGCAGGATCTGGACGAGGTGCTGACGCTCTGCGACCGTTTCGCCGTCATGTCGGAAGGCAGGCTTTCGGAACCCCTGGATCCGCGGGAGGTCAGCCGCGAGGAGGTTGGCCTTCTCATGGGCGGCGTTCAGGGTGTGGACGATAGCGAACTGACGGACAGCAATGCCGCGGCTTAGGCTTGAGCCGCGGGGCGAGGCCTCCCGCACCTTCACTTGCCTCACGCCCTTTTTGGCGGTGGGGCTGACGGTCCTCGCCGGACTGATCCTCTTCGCCGCCATGGGGCATAACCCGTTCTCGGCCGTCGCGACCTTTTTCCTCGCGCCGCTCAGCAGCGTCTTCGGCGTGACCGAACTCTTCGTGAAGGCGACACCCATCGTGCTCTGCGGGATCGGGCTGGCTCTCGGGTTCCGGGCCAACGTATGGAACATCGGGGCGGAAGGACAGCTGACCATCGGCGCGATTGCCGGTACGGGCGTGGCCCTGGCCTTCTATGAGGTCGAGAGCGCGTTCCTGCTTCCGGCGATGGTCGTTGCCGGCATCCTCGGCGGTATGGCCTGGGCCGCGATCCCGGCGTTCCTCAAGACCCGCTATAACGCCAACGAGATCCTGACCAGCTTGATGCTGACCTATGTCGCGCTTCTGATCCTCAGCACCCTGGTCCATGGGCCCTGGCGCGACCCGGAAGGTTACAATTTCCCGGAGTCCCGTCTGTTTCATGATTCGGCGACTCTGCCCATTCTCTGGTCGGGCACCCGGCTGCATCTGGGCGCGCTCGCGGCGTTGCTAGCCGTCGCGGTGGCCTGGGTCGCCCTGGCCCGCACCTTGGTCGGTTTCCAGATTAAGGTCATCGGGCTGGCGCCCGGCGCGGCGGACTTCGCGGGCTTCGATCCCAAAAAGATGGTGTGGCTTATGCTTCTCATCAGCGGCGGCTTGGCCGGCATGGCCGGGCTCTTCGAAGTGGCCGGGCCGATCGGGCAGCTGGTGCCGAACATTTCGCCCGGCTACGGGTTCACCGCGATCATCGTCGCTTTCCTGGGGCGCCTGCATCCCGTTGGTGTGCTCTTTGCGGGGCTGCTGGTGGCCCTGTCCTATCTCGGCGGTGAGGCCATACAGATCGAACTGGGTCTCCCCTTGGGTGTGACCGGCGTCTTCCAGGGCATGCTGCTCTTCTTTCTGTTGGCGACGGACGTCCTGGTCCGTTACCGGCTGAAGGTCGTGCGGCCGCAAGGCCGGGCGGCGGTGTCGCGCGGGGAGGCGGGGGCATGAGCGATCTCGCCTGGCTCGTGCCGACCCTGCTCACGGTTATCGGGGCCTCGACCCCGCTCCTGCTGGCAGCGACCGGGGAACTTGTTGTGGAGAAAGCCGGGGTCCTGAACCTCGGTGTCGAAGGCATGATGTTGCTCGGCGCCATCGCCGCCTTTGCGACCGGCGTGACGACGGGCAGCGGCGTTCTTGCCATTGCCGCCGGCGCCCTTGCCGGGGCGGCCATGGCTCTGCTGTTCGCGGTCATCACATTGACCTTCCTCGCCAATCAGGTTGCCACCGGTCTGGCCCTGACGCTCTTCGGCGTCGGCCTTAGTTCCCTGCTGGGCGCGAACTTCGTCGGCACGCCCTTTCCCGGTCTGCCGAAGTTGTCGGTCGAGGGACTGTCCGACCTGCCGGTGGTGGGGCCGCTGCTATTCGGCCACGACGCGCTGGTTTACCTCTCCCTGGCGATGATCCCGGTCGTTGCCTGGTTCATCACGCGGACAAAGGCCGGACTGATCCTCCGGGCGGTCGGTGAGAATCACGATGCGGCCCACGCCATCGGCTATTCCGTGGTGGGGATCCGCTATCTGGCGGTGATGTTCGGCGGCGCCATGAGCGGACTGGGCGGCGCCTATCTCTCCCTGGCGTACACGCCCATGTGGGCCGAAAACATGACTGCGGGGCGCGGCTGGATTGCCTTGGCTCTGGTGGTCTTTGCCGCCTGGCGGCCGTGGCGTGCGCTCCTCGGCGCCTATATGTTCGGCGCGGTGACCGTCCTGCAACTCCACGTTCAGGGTATCGGCATCGATGTGCCGTCTCAGTTGTTGTCGATGCTGCCATATCTGGCAACGATTCTGGTCCTGGTCCTGATCTCCCGGGACAGCACCCGAATTCGCTTGAATGCCCCGGCCTGCCTCGGCAAGGTCTTTCACCCGGCGGTCTGACGCAAGTAGGGGGAAGACTGCGGGACGCTTTGGAAAAAGCTTCAGATCCAAGGTTCACAGGGAGATATAAATGTTTGCCAGACTGACAAAAATGGTCTGCGCTTTCGCGGCATTTGTGGGACTTGCCGCCGCCCATCCGGCGGTTGCAGAGGACCCGGCGAAAGTAGGTTTCGTCTATGTCGGGCCGGTCGGAGATCACGGCTGGACCTATCGTCACGACATCGGCCGCCAAGCCATCGAGAAGGAACTCGGGGACAAGGTGGAGACGACCTTCGTGGAAAGCGTGCAGGAAGGTCCGGACGCGGAGCGGGTCATTCGCCAGATGGCCTCCAGCGGCCATAAGCTGATTTTCACCACCTCGTTCGGGTTCATGAACCCGACGCTGAAGGTCGCCAAGCAATTCCCGGATGTGCGCTTCGAGCACGCGACGGGCTACAAGCGGGCCGATAACGTCAGCACCTACATGGCGCGCTTCTATGAGGGCCGTTACGTCGCCGGCCTGGTGGCGGGCAACGTCACGAAGTCGAACACCATCGGCTACATCGGGTCCTTCCCGATCCCGGAGGTGGTGCGCGGCATCAACGCCTTCACGGTAGCGCTGCGCAAGGTGAACCCCGATGCGACGGTCAAGGTCGTCTGGGTCAACACCTGGTACGATCCGGGCAAGGAGGCCGACGCGGCCAAGACTCTGATCGACCAGGGGGCCGACGTCATCCTGCAGCACACCGACTCTCCGGCGGCGTTGCAGGTTGCCGAGTCCCGGGGCGTATTTGCGGTCGGGCAGGCCTCCGACATGGCGAAGTTCGCGCCGAAGGCACAGCTGACCGCCATCGTTGATAACTGGGACAGCTACTACGTCGACCGCGCCAAGGCCGTTCTGGACGGCTCCTGGAAGTCTGCCGACACCTGGGGCGGGCTGGACACCGGCATGGTGGAACTCGCGCCCTATAACTCCGCAATTCCGGGGGACGTCGTCGCCGACGCCCAGGCGGCGGAAAAGGCCATCGTGGCGGGAACGCTTCATCCCTTCCAAGGGCCGATCAAGGCACAGGATGGGACCCTGAAGGCCAAAGAAGGGGAAGTGCTGAGCGACGAAGTCCTGCTCGGCATGGACTGGTACGTCGAAGGCGTGCAGGGTTCCCTTCCCAAATAAGGGTGCCGGAGGCGCCGCTTCGCCTCCGCCGAACATGAGATCTGCGGGCGCGGAGAAATCTTCTCCGCGCCCGCGGCGTTTCAGGGGCGTGAAACTGCCGCACAGCGCGCGCCATAAACCTGTGCTAACATCATACTCTTGGGGGTCATTGCTAGGGGCAGTCGGGATGACAAGCGCGCAGGAAGACCTCGGAAAAACCGTTCTTCATGAGTGGCATGTGCGTCAGGGGGCGAAGATGGTCCCCTTCGGCGGCTGGGACATGCCGGTGCAGTACAAGTCCGGCATCATTCAGGAGCATTTGGCGACACGCCGCCATGCCGGACTCTTCGACGTCTCGCACATGGGGCGCTACCGGGTGCGCGGCCCGCAGGCCGAGGCCTTTCTGCTGCACGTCCTGACCAACAATGCCCGCGCCCTTCAAGCCGGTCAGTCGCAATACAGTTTGATTGCCAACGAAACCGGTGGGGCGCTCGATGACGCGTACCTTTACAAGCTGGCGGACGCGGACTTTCTGCTGGTGGTCAACGCCGGCAACAGGGCCAAGGACTGGGACTGGTTGAACACCCGCAACGCGGTGGGCGCCGAGCTCCGCGACATCAGCGAGGAGATGGCGATGATCTCGCTTCAGGGGCCGGAGTCCGCGGCAATCCTGGAGCAGCTCGTGCCAAAGTCGGCGCTGCCGCAGCAAAAGCGCAACCGCCTGAGCCGTGCTTCCATCGACGGCCATGACGTCATCATTGCCCGTACCGGTTACACGGGAGAGGCGGTTTGCTTCGAGCTATTCCCGCCGCGCGAGTTTGCGGAGCCTCTTTGGGAGAAGCTCATCGCGTTGGGCGCCCAGCCCGTCGGATTGGGGGCCAGGGACTCCTTGCGGCTGGAAGCGGGACTGCCGCTCTACGGACATGAACTGGGTGAAGACCCGGAGGGACGGGAAATCCCGATCTTCGCCAATCCCATCGCCAACGTCGCGGTGCGTGTGACGGAGGATTCGGACTTTATCGGCAAAGCGGCCCTCGCGGCGCAGCGCCGGGAGTTCGTTCAGATCCGGCGTGGTGAACTGAGGACGCCGCTTGAGCAGCGCGTGCTGCCCCGCATGGTGTTTCCGATTGCTGTCTTCAACGGCCGCCGTCCCTTGCGCGCCGGATACAAAGTCTTCCTGGACGACCGCCACGTCGGCTATGTGACATCCGGAACCGCTGTGCCTTTCTCTCGTTTCGCCGGGGAAGGTCTGACGGCTCGCCCGTCGGAGGATTCGGAATTGCGGCCCATCGGTCTTGCCCTGCTCGACTCGGACCTGCGCTATCGTACCGACCGGCCCGTTGTGCTGCAGGTCCAGGATGACCGGGGGAACAGAAGCGAAGCGGAACTGGTCGAGCGCAACCTCTGGCCAGCGGTGCCCTTTACGCGGGCCTACACTGGTTTTGCCGCGCCGGTTCTGCCGTCCCGGATCGACGCCAACGAGGCGGTGAAGCTCGCGGACGGCCTGCGCCGCGATTCCGCGACCAACACGGCTTGGCGCAGACGGGAGTGCATCAACCTCATTCCTTCGGAACAGGCCGTTTCGCCGTTCGTGGAGGACCTCTGCGCGGCGGATCCGGCGGGGCGCTACAACGAACATAACCGCCTCAAGGCACTGGGCCCCGATGCGCCGGAGATCCGATACTACAAGGGCACGCAGTTCATCATGGAGAAAGAACAGGAGCTCAAGGCGGCCCTGCGCGCTTTCTTCGGTTGCCAGCGGGTCGAGGCCCGCGTCATCAGCGGCCAGATGGCCAACGACACGGTCTATGACGCTTTAAAGCAGTACCGCAACCGTCACCGCCGGGAGGGGCAGCCCGGCCGGATCGGCCGCGTTCTTGTGCACGACCTGACCAAGGGCGGTCACTTGAGCGCACAAGTCACCGGGGCGCTGAAAAACTATGTCGCGCGGGACCCGGAAACGGGTCTCCCGGCCGTCGAACACTTTCCGGCAGAAGCGGATAACCCGCATCGCATCGACGTGGAGGCGACCAAGGCACTGATTGCCGCCCGGCCGCCGGAGCTCATTGTCTTCGGCCGCAGCGTGATCATCCACCGGGAGCCCGTGCAGGAAATTGCGTCCTTCGTCCATGACACCTATGGAGCCGACAATCCCGAACGGCCTTTGATCATGTACGACGGGGCCCATGTGCTCGGTCTGCTGGGACCGGCTTTCCAGGATCCCTTGGCGGAAGGGGCTGACTTCATCACGGGGTCGACCCACAAGACCTTCTTCGGGCCGCAGCGCGGCGTCATTCTGAGCAACATAGAACCGGGCACGCCCTTTGAGGAGATCTGGGGTTTGGTCGAATCCCGGACATTCCCTGGGCACGTCAGCAATCATCACCTTGGCACGCTCTTGGGGTTCCTGGGGGCGACCTATGAAATGCTGCATTACCGGGACGATTATCCCGCTCAAGTCGTCCGCAATGCCAAGGCATTCGCCCGGGCGCTGAGCGATCAGGGCCTGGCCCTCGAGGGAGATCCCGCCAGCGATTTCACCGAGACACACCAGGTCCTTCTGCGCACCGCGCGTGGCAAGGGGGAGGAGGTGGCCAGCCGCCTGGAAGCTTGCAACATCATCACCAACCCACAGGCCTTTGCCGACGATGCAAGTTTTGCCGTGGCCAGCGGTGTGCGCATGGGTACGCAGGAAATGACGCGCTTCGGCATGACCGCGGGAGATTTCCGTGAATTGGCGGGCCTGATTGCTCAGATCGTCTCGTCCGACCCGTCGGATGGCGGCGGGACCTTGCGCGATCGGGTGAAGGCATTCCGCTCCGGTTTCCTGGAAATGAAGTACTGCTTGTGACGGCGAGGCGTTTCTTGCACGAATAGTTACGGTCGGGGCGGTCGTGCAACTACCGGGAAGGCCGCGGTTTTGTTTCATCAGAATTATTGACCAAACGATCAAAATTTGGTCAGATGCAGTTAACGAGTCAAAAAAGACTTTGGGGGAGACGCGCTTGCGGTTGGCGGCCGCAGCGAAATCAGGGGAGGCCACGCCACCAGCCACGAGACGACCGGACATGGCCATGCGGCGGCTGCAAGCCTCTGTTCTGGCAGATATGTCCTATCTTAGCCCGTCGGAGAAGTGCGGGCGGTGAAGGGTTCGCGTCTTTTCGAACGAGCGCGTCCAAAACAATAGAAAATGGGGAGAGGCTTCATCATCAAGTTCGCTGGATACTTCGACGGGATTGATGCGCGGGCCTTGCGGGTCCGGGACGATGTCTGACCGAATTCGAAAGCAGTCTTTCCCAACCAGATGACCGGCTAGTTCGTGGGGCGTGGTGGAGAGTCCCGGCTGCCGGAATTGCCGCTTTAACAAGGAGGAATTTACCGATGCCATTTTCCATTTCACGCCGTCAGTTGCTCGCCGGTGCCGCGGCGACAGCCACGCTACCCTATTTCATCCGTGCTGCGCAGGCCGCCGGCCCGGTCAAGGTCGCGGGCATTCATGCCTCTCCGGTTGAGAACGCCTGGAACTCACGCATCCACGCGGCCATGCAAGCTGCCGCGGCGGACGGTCAGATCGAGTACAGCTTCTCCGAAGGTGTGTCCGGGACGGACTATGCGCGGGCCATGCGTGAGTATGCCGACCAGGGCGCGCAACTCGTCTGGGGCGAGTGCTACGCGGTCGAGCGGGAGGCGCGCCAGGTGGCAGCCGACTATCCGAATGTTGCTTTCCTGATGGGCTCTTCCGGCGGCCCGGAAGGCGAGAATTTCGGCGTCTTCGGGACGCGGAACCACGAGGCGGCCTATTTGGCCGGCATGCTGGCCGGCAAGATGTCCGAGAGCAACGTGTTCGGTTCGGTGGGCGGCTATCCCATCCCCGAGGTGAACCTGCTGATCAATGCCTTCCGGATGGGTGTCAAGGAAGTGAATGCGGACGCCAAGTTCCTCAACGGATTCATTGGTGCCTGGTTTGACCCGGCGAAGGCCAAGGAAGCGGCGATTGCTCAGATCGACGCAGGTGCGGATATCCTGTTCGGCGAACGCATCGGCACTGCCGACGGCGCGAAAGAGCGGGGCGTGAAAGCGATCGGTTCCTTGATCGATTATACGCCACGTTACCCAGGAACGGTGTTCGCCAATGCGATCTGGAACTATGGCCCCACCATCGATGCCGTGGTGGCCGATGTTTCGGCCTCCAAGCCGGTCGGCCGGGACTACACCGAATACTCTTTCATGAAGCACGGCGGCAACGAGTTGATCTATGTCGCTGAAGAAGTGCCGGCGGACGCGATTGGTCCGATGGAGGAGAAACAAGCGGCGATCATGTCTGGCACTTTCGAAGTGCCTATCGACGCGAACGAGCCGGCCTAATTGAAAAACGCCGGCGTGCCGCATGGATGCAACCGCACTCGCGGCAGCTATAGTGGCGGGGCGTCTCGCCGCTTCCGATGCCATGGAAGCGGCGCTCGCTGCTGCCACGTCTCTTGATCGGTTTGGTGCAGTCGTGCGTTTAGATCCGGCCATGGGCCGGGCCGGCGCGGTTGCGGCGGATGCTTTGCAAACGGTGGACCGGGGTCCACTGCATGGGGTGCCGTTCCTGGCAAAGGATCTGGGAACCCATGCGGCCGGTCTCGCTCCGGCGGCGGGATCAAGCGCCTTGCGCCGCCGGATTGCTCCACCGTCGGACGATAGCCTGCTCTTTGCCCGCTTCCGCAAAGCCGGTCTGGTGCCCTTTGGGCTGACGACCGTTCCGGAATTCGGCCTTGCCCTGACCAGCGAGCCCAATGAGGGGCCCGTCGCGCGCAACCCCTGGGACGAGGGTCTGTCGCCGGGCGGCTCGTCTGGCGGGGCCGGCGCGGCTGTTACCGCCGGAATTGTCGCCATCGCGCATGCAACCGACGCGGCGGGTTCTATTCGCGTGCCGGCGGCCTGTTGCGGGCTGGTCGGCCTCAAGACAAGTCGCGGCGTCATCCCGGCCGGTCCGGATTTTACCAATGACCTGATGGGACTCGTGTCGGAACTGGTGTTGGCCCGTTCGGTCCGTGACGTGGCGGCGGCTTTCGAGGCGGCGGCGGGCCGTACTGAAGGTCCTTATCCGGAAGCGGCCCAGGCGCCGTTGCCGGAAAGGCCGCGGATTGCGGTGATGGTGACGACTCGTGCCGCCCCGGCGCAAGCCGAGGCCGCACGGGCTGTCGGCAAGGCATTGGCCGCGTCAGGCTGTGCGGTACGAGAAATCTCTCCCGAAGCCCTTGACGCGCTCGGTGAGCGGGCCGGGGCGGTGACACGTACAATTCTCTCGACCGGGCTGGCGCATTGGCTCGACACGTTGGAAATCGAAGCGGAAGAGGTTTCGCATCTCGCCGCCGCGGTAGCGGATGAGGGCCGGCAAATGCCGGCGTCTGCACTCTTCGATGCGAGCCGCGAGGCGGCTCGTGTCGCCCATGCGGTCTGGATTCTGTTCCACGAGTCCGACGTCATCCTGACCCCGGTTCTTGCCGACCGGCCGCCGCGGCTTGGCCATTTCGATATGACCGGCAGAGATCCGGCGGCGCATTTTGCCGGGATGGAAGCCCTCGCGCCGAACGCGGCACTCGCCAACGTCGCTGGGGTACCGGCGTTGGTCTTGCCAGGCGGCAGGGACCACCGCGGCTTGCCTGTCGGCGTTCAACTCATGGGCCCGATGGGCAGCGACCGGGCTCTGCTCGCGCTTGCCAGTCGCGTCGAAGAGGCGTTACCACGGCTGACCTTTCCTTTCCCAATCGCGGGCTTGCCGCAATGACCGGACCGATTCTCGAACTCAACCGTATCACCAAGCGTTTCGGGGAACTGACCGCCAATTCGGAAGTCAGTCTTAGCCTCGGCGAGGGAGAGATTCTGGCTCTGTTGGGGGAGAACGGGGCGGGCAAAACCACGCTGATGAACATCCTGTTCGGGCACTACACGCCCGACGAGGGCGAGGTGCGGGTGATGGGCGAGACGTTGCCGCACGGACGCCCGCGCGCGGCGATCGAAGCCGGTGTGGGCATGGTGCACCAGCACTTCACCCTTGCGGGCAACCTGACGGTTCTGGAAAACGTGATGATCGGCTCGGAGCCGCTGTGGCGCGGCCGCAGCCGCCGCGCCGCTGCGCGCCAACGGCTCCAGGGGGTGTCGGACAAGTTCGGCCTCACCGTCGACCCCGCCGCGCGTGTCGGTGACCTCTCCGTCGGCGAACGGCAGCGTGTGGAGATTCTCAAGGCGCTTTACCGCGATGCGCGCATTTTGATTCTCGACGAGCCGACGGCGGTTCTGGCTCGACCCGAAGCCGAGCGTTTGTTTCAAACCCTGCGCGGCATGACAGCCGGTGGACTGTCGATCATTTTCATCTCCCACAAACTCGACGAGGTGATGGCTGCGGCCGACCGGGTGGTGGTGCTTCGCGGGGGCGCGGTCGTGGCAGAGCGCGCGACCTCGGCGACCGACCGTGCGGAACTGGCAGAGCTGATGGTGGGCAGCCGCGTCGTGCGCCCCGTGCGTGAGCAGCGTGCGCCGGGCGCGCCCGTGATCGCGGCAGAGCGCGTCAGCGTGGTCGAGGACGGTGCCGCCCGGCTCGATCAGGTTGATTTCGAAGTCAAGGCAGGTGAGATCCTCGGAATCATCGGTGTCTCGGGCAACGGTCAGGCGGCGCTCGGCCAGATGCTCTCCGGGCTCGCGGGTACGGTGCAGGGCAAGCTCCAGCTTGAGGGAACCGACATGAGTCGCATGTCGCCGCGTGAGCTGACCCGTGCGGGCGTCGGGCGCATTCCCGAGGATCGCCATGCCGAAGGCGTGGTCGGTGAGATGACGGTTTGGGAGAACGCTGTGTTGGAACGACTGCGCACCGCTGCCTTTTCGGCACGCGGGTTCGTGAAGCGCGGCGCGGCGCGGGCCCATGCCGGCGAGTTGATCAAGCGTTTTGACATTCGCGGCGCGGCGCCGGATACGCGCACGCGGCTTCTCTCAGGCGGCAACATGCAGAAGCTGATTCTCGGCCGCACGCTCGCCGGAAAACCAAAGCTGATCCTTGCCAATCAGCCGACACGCGGCCTCGACGAAGGCGCCATCGCGGCCGTGCACCGGGAACTCCTGGCGGCGCGTTCCGAGGGCGCGGCAATCATTTTGATGTCCGAGGATTTGGATGAAGTGCTGGCGCTGGCCGATCGCATTCAGGCCATCGTCAAGGGTCGTCTCTCGGTGCCAATACCAAGTGACGCAGCCGACGCCCGTACCGTCGGCCTGATGATGGCCGGAGTCTTCGAGGCGGGCCATGCGGCTTGAGCGACGCGCCCAGGTGCCGCCCTTGCTCGCGGCGGTGGCGCCGCTGGCAGCCGTGGCGGCGTCGCTCGTGTTGTCGGGCGGGCTGATCGCCCTCGCTGACGTCAATCCCTTCGAAGCCTATGCGGCCATGCTGAAGGGCGCCTTTGGTACGCGCCTTTCGCTCACTGAAACGCTCACCCGGGCGACGCCCTTAATGTTGACCGGGCTGGCCGCAGCCGTCGCATTCCGTGCACGGCTTTGGAACATCGGTGGGGAAGGGCAGTTCTACCTCGGTGCTTTGGCGGCCGCTTGGTTGGGGCATGGCTTGCTGAGCGGGTTGCCGGCGCCGCTCAGTATTCTCTTGTTGATGATCGCGGGCGCGGTGGCGGGGGCGCTGCTGCTGCTCGGTCCCGTGGCGTTGCGGTTGCGTTTCGGCGTCGACGAGGTGGTGACGACCCTGCTGATCAATTTCATCATTTTGCTTTTCGTCTCCATGATGATCGAGGGACCCCTACGTGACACCCTGGCATTCGGCTGGCCGCAATCGGTGCCCGTCGATTCAGAGCTGATGCTGCCGAAACTGATCGCGCGCACGCGGCTCCACATTGGCCTGGCTATTGCCGTTATCGTTGCGGTGATCGTTTGGCAGATCCAAGCCCGTACGGTGTTCGGCACGGAATCGCGGGCCGTGGGGCTCAATGCCGGAGCGGCGGCCTTTGCCGGTATTTCCTTGTCGCGCACGTTGCTCGGCGTGGCTCTTTTGTCGGGGGCGCTGGCAGGACTGGCCGGCGCGATAGAAGTGACCGGCCTCAAGGGCTATGTCACCACTGATCTGTCGCCCGGCTATGGTTATGCTGGGATTGTCGTCGCGATGTTGGCGGGTCTGCATCCGATCGGCGTCATTGCCGCGGCGCTTTTCGTCGCGGTCGTATTTGTCGGCGCGGATGCCATGAGTCGTGCGCTCGGTGCCCCCAGCTTTATCGCCGATGTGATTGTATCCGTGTCGTTGCTGACAATGTTGGTTGCGCTGCTCTTTACCAGCTATCGGGTGCGGCGATGATCGAAGCGCTGGACATTCTGACAACTGCAAGTCTCTGGGCGGCTGTCCTGCGCATCGCCACGCCGCTCATCTTCGGCGCCCTTGGGGCTTTGATCTGCGAACGGTCCGGCGTGCTGAACCTGGGTATCGAGGGGATCATGACCATGGGGGCCATGGTCGCCTGGCTTACGGTCTACCAGGGGGCGGACCTCTGGGTCGGCCTGCTTGCGGCGGCGACCGGTGGTCTTTTGTTCGGTTTGCTGCACGCCTTCCTGACCGTTCCCCTGGGGCTGTCCCAGCACGTCTCAGGCCTCGGCATCACGCTCTTTGCATCCTCACTGACTTACTACGTCTATCGTCTGACCGTGACGGTCGGATCGTCTCCACCCACCATCGAGCCTTTCCAGCCCTTGGCGATTCCGGGCCTGTCGGATCTGCCGTTTGTTGGCCCGGTGTTTTTCGGACAGACGGCGCCAACCTATCTGGCCCTGGCGGCCATCGTTGTGACGGCCTGGGTGTTTGCGCGGACCCCCCTCGGCCTCGCCGTGCGCATGGCCGGCGAGAATCCCCATGCGGTCGAGGCACAGGGTCTCGATCCGATCCTGCTCAGGATCGGCGCGGTCATGGTGGGCAGCGCCCTCATGGCACTTGGTGGCGCCTTTCTCACGACGGCAGCCTTCAACAGCTTCTTCCCGACCATGGTGCAGGGGCGCGGATGGATCTGCATCGCGCTGGTGGTGTTCGCCGCCTGGCGGCCTGGCAAGGCTTTGGTCGGGGCCCTGCTTTTCGCCTTGTTCGACGCCTATCAGCTTCGCCTGCAGCACGTCGTGCAGGGGGCGGTGCCCTATCAGCTCTTCTTGATGGCGCCCTATGCCCTTTCGATCCTTGCTCTGGTCGCTGTGTCACGCCGCGGCCGGGCGCCGGAGGCGTTGATGGCGCCATACCGCAAGGGCGAACGATGACTGCCAGGAGAGATCTGCCAAGGGGAGCTTCGACATGGACCTGATCATTCGCGGCGCCAACCTGCCGGACGGACGAGAAGCGATAGACATCGGCATCGAAGGCGAACGGATCGTTGCGGTGGAGCCGGGCCTGGCCGCCACCTCGCCCAACGAGATCGATGCCAAGGGGCGCCTCGTCACCCCGCCCTTTGTCGATGCGCATTTCCACATGGATGCGACCCTGTCCTACGGCTTCCCGCGCGTGAACGCCTCCGGCACCTTGTTGGAGGGAATTGCTCTCTGGGGCGAGATGAAACCGCACCTCAGCGCGGAGTCGATCGCTGAACGCGCGCTAAGCTATTGCGACTGGGCCGTCGCCAGGGGTCTTCTTGCGGTCCGCAGTCATGTGGATATCTGCGACGACAGCCTGACCGCGGTCGAAGCATTGCTGAGCGTGAAGGCACAAGTCGCGCCTTACCTGGATCTGCAACTCGTCGCCTTTCCGCAAGACGGTTACTACCGGTCCCCGGCAGCGGCCGAGAATCTCACGCGCGCCCTCGACAAGGGTGTGGACGTCGTGGGCGGCATTCCTCATTTCGAGCGGACCATGGCTGACGGCAAGGCGTCCGTCGCCGCCCTCTGCGAGATTGCGGCCGCGCGCGGTCTGCTCGTCGACATGCATTGCGACGAGTCCGACGACCCGCAGTCGCGTCATGTCGAGAGCCTGGCCTACGAGACACAGCGGCTTGGACTGCAGGGCCGGGTCACGGGGTCTCACCTGACTTCTATGCATTCCATGGACAACTACTACGTCAGCAAGCTGATCCCACTGATGTGCGAATCTGCATTAAATGTGATTTCCAATCCATTGATAAATATTACGATTCAGGGTCGCCATGATACCTATCCAAAGCGCCGTGGCATGACCCGTGTGCCGGAGTTGATGGACGCCGGGCTGACCGTCGCTTTCGGCCAAGACTGTGTCATGGACCCTTGGTATTCACTCGGCTCGGCCGACATGCTCGATGTGGCGCATATGGGCCTGCACGTCGCTCAAATGACCGGCGGCGAGGCCATGCGGTCCTGTTTCATGGCGGTGACGGAGAACGCGGCGAAGATCATGCATCTGGATGGCTACGGAATCGCGCCCGGCTGTTTTGCCGATCTGGTGGTGCTGGAAGCGGGCGACCCCGTCGAGGCAATCCGTTTGAAGGCATCGCGCCTCAAGGTGCTGCGGCGCGGGAGGGTGATCGCAGAGAGCCCGCCGACGACCGTGCACCTCGATTTGCCGGGGCGTCCCAAGGAGATTTCTTTTACGGGGCCGTGGGATAACGGCGTACCTGAATCCCGATCCTGAGCCGGTCTACTTGGTGCCGTAGAGCCGGTCGCCTGCGTCCCCTAGTCCGGGCACGATGTAGCCGTGGTCGTTCAGATGGGAGTCGATGGCGGCTGTATAGATCGGCACATCCGGGTGGATGGACTTGAAGGCGTCGATGCCTTCCGGCGCAGCCAGCAAGCATACGTACTTGAGGTTCTGGGCGCCGGCCTTTTTGATCCGTGCGACAGCGGCCGCTGCGGAGTTTCCCGTCGCCAGCATCGGGTCGACCACGATGACGAGGCGGTTTTCCAGGCCTTCCGGAACCTTGAAGTAGTACTCGACGGGCTCCAGGGTTTCCGGATCGCGGTAGAGGCCGATATGGCCGACCCGCGCGGAGGGCACGAGATCGAGCATTCCATCCAACAGGCCGTTTCCGGCGCGCAGGATCGAAATGAACGCCAGTTTTTTGCCCGAGAGCTTCGGCGCGTCGATTTTGGCTAGGGGCGTTTCGATTTCGCTGGTGGTCAGGGGAAGCTCGCGGGTCACTTCGTAGCAAAGCAACAGCGATATCTCTCGCAGCAGTTCCCGGAACAGGGCGGTTGGTGTGTTCTGCCGCCGCATCAGAGACAGCTTGTGCTGCACCAGCGGATGATCGACCACCGTCACACTGCCGGACATCGCGAATACTCCCCTTTGGCTCATTTCTTCCCTTGGCGTGCCTTTCTAGAAGACTGGCTCTGAGGCCACAACCGGGATGACGCGGGCGCGCTGTCTTACCGTCTTTCGTCGATTGGGAGGAAATCACCTCGGCAGAGTTAAGCGCCGTTAACCATTCTCTAGTGAAATTTCAATTAGCCTTGTCTGAAATGCCGAACAGGACCGCTAGATCTTCCGAGTTGCAGCCAAGCACCGGTCGAACCGGAGATACAGCTTGGACAGGCATTGCCCAGTTCGATGCCGAGCACAAGCTCGCGCATGTCTCGTCGGCGTGTTTGCGCCATCTCCCCTCCATAGCGAGTGTTTTGGCTCCCGGCCGGGACCTGAAACAGATTCTGAGCCTTTGCCGGGAGATCGCGGAGGCCGAAGAGGATGTGCCGGAGTCCGAGAATTCTGGAGATCTCCCGGAGCCAACGTCTTTTCTCGTTGTTGATCCCGACAGCGGACGCCGCATCAGGGTGGATTGCCACCTGCTTCCGCAAGGCGGTGCGCTTCTCACGACGACCGATCGAACCGGTTTCGAACCCGCCGACGAAATCCTTGAAGCTCAAACTCGCTGGCTTGAGCGCACGGAAAGCGCTGTGGGTGTCGGACACTGGGTATGGTCTGCAAAGACCCGCGATTTCCGCTGTTCGCTGGAGGCCTATCGTATTCTCGGTCTTGCACCGGGTATTATCGATCTTACGGATGAAGCGGCAGTTGCGATCTACCATCCCGATGACCGTCATCTGGTTCGGGCGTGTCTGCGCCGCGCGTTCGAAAAGCACCAGGATTATCGCTTCGAGGCCAGGCTTCAACGGCCGGGCGGTTCGCTGCGTTATGTCATTGCCTCCGGACTTTGCGACTTCGACGGGGATGGGAATCTTCGTGCGATTTTCGGGACCTTCCAGGACATCACCCGGCAAAAGCGCGTTGAAGCCGCTCTTCGGGAAAGTGAGAGGCGCTATCGGAATCTCTTCGACGAGTCCCCGATTTCAATTTGGGAAGTCAGTTTTTCAGATGTGAAGCGCCATCTGGATCAGCTCGTGAACGACGGCATCGACGACCCGGTCGACTACTTGAAGCAAGAGCCGGATGCGATGCAGGCCATTGTCGAGATGATCAAGATCAGCGACTTTAATCAGGCGACCATCGACCTCTATCGCGCGCCCGATAGACTGGCTTTGATGACTGGAATGAAAGAGTTCCTTGAACTGAACTATTGGGACAGCTTCGCGGATACCATTGGGGCATTTCTTCGCGGAGAGCACCGCCATGTCTCCGAGTGCCGGGAGCGGGCGTTTGACGGTTCGGAGCTTGTCGTGCGCATCGTGCGGCAACTCCCTGAGGAGTTCAAAGGCGACTGGTCGCGGGTTATCGAAACGGTCGAAGACATCACGGAGCAGAAGCAAGCTGAAGCTGAACTCAGGCAGGCAAACAAAATGGAAGCCGTCGGACAGCTCACCGGCGGCTTGGCTCATGATTTCAACAACCTCCTAGCCGTCGTTCTCGGCAATCTTGAACTGATCGGAGAACGCATTCCGGATGACGAAGCGCTTCGGACCCTGGTCGAAAAGGCCCTGGCGGCGGGGGAACGGGGTGCCACTCTGACCCACAGGCTTCTCGCGTTTTCGCGGCGCCAGGCTCTCAGTCCGCAGCCCCTGGACGCCAATGAGCTATTGGCCGGTATGGTGGACATGCTTGATCGCACCCTCGGCGAGGCTGTGGAGATCTCTTTGCTGTCGCATGAAGGGCTCTGGAATTGCATTGCGGACCCAGTCCAGTTGGAGACCGCGATCCTGAATCTGGCGATCAACGCCCGGGACGCGATGCCGCATGGTGGCCAGCTGACGATCGCCACCGACAACGCCCATATCGAAGCGTCGTTGCCTCATAGGCCGGAAGCCGTAGCCGCCGGCGACTACGTCGTCCTTTCGGTTTCGGATAGTGGCATCGGGATGCCGCCCGATATCCAGGAAAGGGTCTTTGAACCCTTCTTTACGACCAAGGAAGTCGGAAAGGGCAGTGGATTGGGCCTCTCCATGATCTACGGTTTCGTGCGGCAATCCGGTGGGTCGGTGGTATTGGACAGCACGCCCGGTAAAGGCACGGTTGTCCGGATCTACCTGCCGCGCGTCTCCGACGACACGGATCGGATTTCGGAGCCCGAGGAGGTTGCTTCCACTTACGGTGGGCGGGGCGAAAGCGTGTTGCTGGTCGAAGATGACCGGAAGGTGCGGGAGTTGGTGGCCGATCAGCTCGTGAGTCTCGGCTATCGTGTTAAGACCGCGGCGGATTCCCATGAAGCCTTCGGCCTGGTCGATGCGACAAGCGCCTTCGATCTCTTGCTCACCGATGTGGTGCTCCCCGGCGGCATGACCGGTCCGGAGTTCGCCAAGCTGACCCAGAGCCGCTTTCCCGACCTCAAAGTCCTGCTGATGTCAGGCTACAGCACAGCGGATTCGGTCCAGCTCGACGACGTTGCTGTCTTCGGGCCGCCTCTCAAGAAGCCATTCCGCAAGCAGGATCTGGCGCGGGCCGTGCGGGAGGCTCTTGGAGAAGAAGTTGGGGAAGAGGCCGCAGACCGCACCGCTGCGGAAGATGCCGCAGGGGCGAATGGTGTCGCGCAGGGGATCGAGGCGACTGAGAAGCCCGGGGACAACAGGCCACTAGAGGAAGCTGCCTACCTTTCGTAGCGTCATGCACGGCTGCCGTATAAGGCCGCGGAGGGTTAACTAATTTCCGAGCGGTCGCTGCCGCAAATCCGAACTTTCTTAACGCTTTACCATTAAAATCGCCGTTCGCCGGGCAAGAAAATCCTTAAGGGGGAGTTTCGGGTCTGTCCGGCAGGGCGGGACCCAGCCTCGGTTGGGCCCACTTATGCAAGATGTTCCAAGGAGGACGATGGCCCCTGCGAGGGGGCCGAGGGGGACGACAAGATGCAGACGATACAGCTGGGCGCCGCGCTGATTCTTGCTGGTGCACTCGGGTTGGGCGCAGCCGGTGCCGGCGCGCCGAGCGCGGAACCTTCTCCACTCTTGTTGGAACTGCAGTTTGCGGAGCGCTGTGAGGCAACCGCCGGTCATACTTGCGTAAGCAACCGTGAATTAATTTTCGAGGCCCCCTATGTCTACTGCCGACACGAGGTTTACAGCAATCCAAGCCTTCCGGCGGAGTGGGCGGGACATCGAATAGAACTCAAGGCCCCCTCGGTGGTTGGTTACAATGCCTGGGCTCAGGGTGGCGTCCCGGAACAAGGGGCTGCCACCAGGATTTTGGAGCAGGAAATTCGTCTGGTCGGGATCAAGAGCTACGCCAACGACGAAATTCGCCGCGCATTGGGATGTGTCCCGGCCATCTGAATCGGATCCTGTCGGCTCCGCAATCCCCACGGCCAAGGCCTGATGCATTCGCGTCAAATGCTGCTTAGCTGTGACAATTCTAGTGCATCCCTAGCCCCATAATAGTCCGGTAATCACGTTTGGACGATAATTCCCCTACGCGTTAGATGCGTCGCGGAAGCGGACGATTGCCCGGCTCAAAAAACAATAAATCCGGGCGCCAACGCCGCTTTCGGGAACCGGTGGATTTCTATCCGGCTGTGCCGGATGCCTTTGCCGGAAAACCGCTGAGGAGGGATCAGTGCGCTGGCGTTGCGTAAAATATTTTGGGACCGCGTTCGTGGCGATGGGTTTCCTGGTGTCGGCCGTCTTCGCGGGTCAGAACAGGGAAATGCTATCCAGGGTGCTCGACGGCACCATCGAGCAGCATGCCGAACAGATTTTCAGCTACCAGAATCGCGTTTCGGCCGCGCTGATGGAAAGCATCTCCAAGCTTGAGCAGTACGCCGCGACAGGCGTCCGCGAGCTTTACGACAGCGATGAATTCTATGCGCTTGAGGACTCGCTGAATTCCGCGTGCGATGCGCTGCAGGAAATCGGCTATCGTTACTCCGAAGGCGAGGAGGTCGACGGCATCGATCAGCTTTGGGCCGTGGTTTCCTTGGAGACCTGTCAGCAGGAAGCGCAGAAGGTCGAGTACTTCGTGTGGCTGGCGGATCGAGACGCAGCCAACGCTTTCCTCGGCGACAATTACCTTTCCACTATCGTCGGCTACAATCAGTAGCACTGTGGACAAGAGCGCAGCGGCCGGCAGTGCCCGCCGCCGCAAGGGTGTCCATCCGGGATCAATCCGCTAGCCTTTTTTGCGCGTCGGCGCGCTCTTGCGGAGTCATGCTGTCTTCCACCTCTTGGCGTCGCCGGGCGGCCCATCTCCGTCCCTGGTCCGCCGCTCTTGTGAGCCATAGGTGAGCCTCGATCAGATTCCTCTCCACGCCCAGGCCCCTTGCGTAGAGATCGCCCAGGTTCAATTGAGCCACACCGTGTCCTTGTTCCGCCGCAAGCCGATAGAGGCGAACCGCTTCTTTGGGATCGGCTGGCACACCGATACCTGTGAGATAGAGATCGGCGAGGGAAACCGCTGCGTCCAGGTTTCCTTCTCCAACGGCCAGCTGCCATTCCTCAACGGCCAGAGCCAGGTCTCCGCCGTCGAATGCCTCCAAGCCGTCCTTGAAATCGGCAAAAGAAATCCGGGTGAAGCTGAAGGCCGAAACCACCAGCAACACCCGGATCAAGATCTTTGCGGGGCTTACGCCCATGGTCTCTTAGCTTCCGGCGCCGCGCGCCTGTTCGGATTGCGGCGCCGGTTCCTTAGGGAGGTTACTTCACGCGGTATTCGTCCGGCAGCAACATGACACTGTCCTGGTCCGGTGCGACAGAGATGTGGCAGCCGACACAGAACGCAACCTTATCGGCCCCGGCACCTTTCGTAGTGCCAAAGACGGCGCCGTTCGGCATCACCATCGTGTAGCGCCAATCGCCGCTATCCGGGTTGAAGCCCGCGTCCATTTTTTCCATGAGGAACAGCGGCCCGACTGCGCCATGACCGGCACCGTTCACGGAGAAACTGGGTTTCGCCAGCTTCGATCCAACGGGAAGCGCTCCTGCGTTCTCGTAATTGCCGTAGGCTCTCGCCGTGTCGTTCGCATAGTTCAGAACCTGCCGGCCGCCGTGCGTCCCCGAAACGTAAGGTGACTTGCTGTAGAGGCGGTAGTTCCAGAAGTTGATCGCAATCTCGTTGTCGGACTTCGCGTAGGCCGCCTGCATCTCGGGTGCCAGGCAATCGAAAAGAGCCACGGACTCGGCATCGGTCAACTCCGGTGCGGACGCCGCGCCGCAAGGATTGCAGGGGTTGCAGGCCCCGCAGGGATTGCATGGATTGGCCGCCGCGCAGGGATTGCATGGGTTGCATGGGTTCGCTGCCGCGCAGGGGTTGCATGGATTCTTAGCCGCACAAGGATTGCACGGATTGCAAGCGCTGGCCGCGCAGGGGTTACAGGGGTTCGCCGCTGCGCAGGGATTGCAGGGGCTGCAGGGGTTGCACGGGCTCTTGGCCACGGCGCAAGGATTGCAGGCCGCCGCGACTTTCAGGCGCGGTACGAAGCAGGCCGAAGCGCTTCCACCGCCCGCTGCGCAGGGGTTGCAAGGATTGCAGGGATTGCAGGGATTGCATGGGTTCGCTGCAGCGCAGGGGTTGCACGGATTGCAAGGATTCGCTGCCGCACAGGGATTGCACGGGTTTGCCGCTGCACAGGGGTTGCAGGGATTCTTTGCGGCCGCACAGGGATTGGACCCTGCACACGGATTGCAAGGGTTCTTTGCCGCGCACGGATTGCAAGGATTACAGGCGGCGTAGGCAGGCTTCACGATTGCACCTTGGTTTACGATCGTATCCCCGACCGAAATTCCGGCGAGAAGGACCAGTGGCGCCACTGCCGTCGTGACCATAAGCTTTGTCTTGATGTCCATCTAAAACCTCTCCTGGAACTCGGTCATTGCCCGGACCGAATTGTCGTTGCTCAGACTCTCCCGTTGACGGAGCTGCTACGGTCCCTAAATCGGTTCAGCCCCACCCCAAGCTATATTCCGCATTCGGCGCTGTAGAATCACTTGGCCTCACGTTTGTGTGACGTATTTTTTCAGAGGCTTAGCGGTTTTTTCTGATAATCCGATTTGATCAGGAATTTGCGCAATTCGGGCAAAGGAAACGGGGCGCCAAATTAATGGCGCCCCGTCAAAAAATTCGACTGCTGTCCCGGTCGGAACGTGCCCGCGTGAACGAGGGCACGGAATTGCGGCAGATGCTTACATCGCGCTTTCTTTAAGATAGGCGATCACGTTCTTCCGGTCTTCTTCCTTCTTCAGGCCCGGGAATGCCATCTTCGTGCCCTTGACCAGTTTCTTCGGTTTTTCCAAATAGGCGTCAACGGTCGCCTCGTCCCAAACGTTGCCGGCTTCGCCAAAAGCGACCATCGCCTTGGAATACTTGAAACCTCCGAAGGTTCCCGGAGTCCTTCCAAAAATGCCCTTCAGGCTCGGACCGACGCGATTCTTATCGGAATCGACCACGTGGCAGGCCTTGCATTTATTGTAGACCTTCTTGCCGGCCGCGGCGTCTCCCTCGGCGTGGGCCGCGGACAGGCCGAAACCGAGGGCAAGCACCGCTGCCAAGGGAATAACACGAAGCGGGTTCATTTGGGGCTCTCCTGCTAATTGCTGTTCAACGCGCAAATTCGGCAACTTCCTAGCAGATTGCCTGGTCCGGCTGCAAAGGCAAGTCACAAGCCGGACACGTGGCCATGAATGCGGCTTTCTAATATTTGGTATGCCAAAGGCCTTAAAGGCCTATATCCTTGTCTCATGGAACGTAATGAATCGCTGCCGCTCGGTGTTGTCCTCGAGTGGAAAAAGGTAGAGCACCGCTGGAAAGATCACGATTGGCGCCCCGTTGCAGTGGTGCCCGGCGCCGGGCCGCTCGACCCCACGGGTGACTGGCTGGAGCTGCGGTCGGGAGAAGGCTGGAAGCATTACCACTGCGGCACTTTGACGCTGGAACTCTTCCGGAAGGAGACGGAAGGCTACAGGTTGAACCTGTCGCAAAAGCCGCCACGGATCTTCGTCGTCCTGCGCACCGACGACGATGGGGAGACGGGGCACGATGTCTTGCCTTTCCTGGTGACGGCCTGCCCCTATGAAGCTCAGGACTACCTCGACTCCGGTGAAGAGATTGTAGAAGCGGTGACCATGCCTGACGCGGTGATTGCCTTCGTTCAAGCTTTCATCGACGAGCACCATGTCGATGAACCTTTCAAGAAGCGGAAGCGATTGCCGCATGATCCACGGAAGGAGGGGTTTGCGCGCAACGGTCCTGCGCCCCAACGGATGACACGGGCCTCAGGAGGCCGCCGTGACACCTGAAGACGACGCGCCCAGTTTCCTTGACCGCTGGTCCCGCCGCAAGCAGACGCAGCGGGAGGACAGCGTCGGCAAAGCCGACGATACGAAAGAGACGGTTGCTCCTGCCGGCACCGACGAAGCCGATGCCGAGAGCTCGGCGCCGCTCTCGGAAGAGGAAATTGCCCAGCTCCCCTCCACCGAAGACCTCACTTACGACTCCGATTTCAAGACCTATCTGAGGGAAGGCGTTCCCGAGGCGCTCAAGCGCCAGGCTTTGCGGCAGCTCTGGCGGTCCAATCCCGTTCTCGCGAATCTCGATGGCCTTGCCGAGTATGACGAGGATTTCACCGGCGGAGGTGTTTTGGCGGGGACGCTTCAGACAGCTTACAAGGCGGGCAAGGGGTACTTCGACAAGGAAGCGGAGCAGCGGGAAGCCGCAGCGCGGGAGGCGGATGCAGCCGCCAGTGCTGCGTCGGCGGAGACCGATTCGGATGACACCGACCCGGAAGCAGGCCCCGCGGCACAAGAGGAAGTCGGGGGTCGGCGGGCCGAAGCGCATGAACTGACGGATGACCGACCCGGAGAGTCGGAGGAGAAAACAGAGGTGACGGAAGTGATGAAGACGTCGACCGATGTCGAGTCGCCCGATGCCGAACTGCAAATGGTCTCCTCAGGACGGCCGCAAAGGTCCGCGGAGCCTGGATCGGCGCTCCGCCGGCGTTGGGGAAACCGCGACGGATAGGGACGGATAGGGGGGCTTCCGCAAGATCTCACACGAGAGAGACAAAGCCCCGATTTAACAGAGAAACACAAGCTCAGCCGAGAATTGAAAAGAAACGAAAAGGCACGACCGCCAAGACGCGGCAAGGACCTGAAATACTCGCGTGTAGAGATCTGTTGGCGGCGATTTTGAGCGTACACCCGGATATTATTGACAAGCTTTCCGAAAGCTAATTTAATTATATAAAGCAATGAAACCCCTTAAAAAATAAGGGAATTTTTAGCTAGCTCTTTCCGGCTACAAAAGCTGAGACGGCCAGGAAATCAGAACTGCAAACGGCAGCTTCGTCCTGGTGAAGAACAAACGGAAAGGGCGCGGGAGAGAAAGACTGTTGGGCGTCACTGCCAACGACGTTGACATAGCCGAAGAAGATCGGCTGCGTGCAAATTGTTACGCATTGCTGGGCCACTTGCTGTCGGCTTCTCCGAGCGACGAGTCCTTGGATATGGTCCGAGGGTTGGAGGGAGATGACTCCGATCTGGGTCGGGACCTCAAGGCCCTTTCCGAGGTCGCGCGGCACACCACCCCGCAAGTGGCCGAAGAAGAGTATTTCAATCTCTTCGTCGGTGTGGGGCAGGGCGAACTGCTTCCTTACATGTCTTATTATCTGACCGGGTTCCTCTACGAGAAGCCTTTGGCGCGGCTGCGCGGCGACATGGCGAAGCTTGGGATCGCCCGGAACAATGAGGTGCCGGAACCCGAGGACCATATCGCTTGCCTGTGCGAGATCATGGCCGGTCTGATCCTGGGTCACTTCGGAGCGCCAGCGGACCTGGCCACCCAACGCGAATTCTTCGACACACATATCGGCAGCTGGGCGCCGCGATTCTTCGAGGATCTGCAGGCTGCTCAATCCGCCACGTTTTACATGCCTGTGGGCGCAATCGGTCAGCGCTTCATGGCGATTGAGAGTCAAGCCTTTGAGATGGCGGCCTAGCGCGATCTTAAGTGACTTCGGCGAGGTTCGGGTGGGACCTCCTAGGTAGCAATCCATTCGATGGGTGTTCACCCAATCGCGGGTTCGGCAGCGTCGTTCCTGCGAAACATGAGGAAAGGTGAGCTGATGAAAGAAAAGGAAACGGTGTCTGTTGGCCGCCGTGACTTCTTTCGCAAGACCGGTTTGGGCGTAGGCGCCGTCGGTGCAGCCGTAACAGGGCTGGCCGCCGGGACGTCGAGCGCTGCGACTGACACGCAGGACTCGAAGTCGGGCTACCGCGAAACCGATCACGTGAAGAAGTTCTACGAACTGGCCAAATTCTAACACTCGAACGAATCAGGAGAGGTCAATGCTTACAAAAAGGACGAATGGGGTAGCGAATGGCCCCCGTTTGTCAAAAGCACTGTCCGGCGTTGTCGGCAGCGCAATTGACCGCCGTACCTTCCTAAGACGTTCTGGTCTTGCCGCCGGCGGTGTTGCCGCGGCCGGACTGTCGCTGGGAAGGGTGAGAAAGGCTGAGGCAGCCACTGAAGCCGGCGGAGGCGGCGATATTCAGGTGGTGAAATCGGTGTGTACCCACTGTTCGGTGGGCTGCACGGTGATGGCCGAAGTCCAGAACGGCGTATGGACGGGACAAGAACCGGGTTGGGACAGTCCCTTCAACCTGGGGGCCCATTGCGCGAAGGGCGCTTCCGTGCGCGAGCACGGCCACGGCGAGCGCCGACTGAAGCATCCGACGAAGTTGGTCGATGGGAAATGGCAGAAAGTTTCCTGGGAAGACGCGATCAACGAGATCGGCGACAAGATGCTGGAAATCCGGCAGGCTTCTGGACCTGATTCGGTCTACTGGCTCGGATCTGCGAAGCACAGCAACGAACAAGCGTACCTTTTCCGCAAGTTCTATGCATTCTGGGGATCGAACAACGGCGATCACCAGGCGCGGATCTGTCACTCGACCACGGTCGCGGGTGTTGCGAACACCTGGGGCTATGGCGCCATGACCAACAGCTACAACGACATCCACAATTCGCGCGCGATCTTCCAAATCGGCGGCAATCCTGCCGAAGCGCATCCGGTGTCGTTGCAGCACATGCTGAAGGCCAAGGAACAGAACAACGCGCCCTTCATCGTTTGCGACCCGCGCTTCACGCGCACGGCCGCGCACGCTGACGAGTTCGTTCGCTTCCGTCCCGGAACCGACGTCGGTTTGATCTGGGGTATTCTCTGGCACGTCTTCGAGAATGGCTGGGAAGACAAGCAGTACATTCGCCAGCGCGTCTGGGGCATGGATCAGATCCGTGCCGAAGTCGCCAAGTGGACGCCGGAGGAGACAGAGCGTGTAACCGGGGTTCCCGGCTCGCAATTGAAGCGGGTCGCGCGGACTCTCGCGAACAACCGTCCCTTCACCATCATCTGGTGCATGGGCGGCACCCAGCATACCAACGGCAACAATAACACCCGCGCCTATTGCGCCCTGGGCCTTGCCCTTGGCGTTATCGGCACCTCGGGTGGCGGCGCCAACATCTATCGCGGCCATGACAACGTTCAGGGCGCGACGGATTTCTGCGTGCTGTCGCACAGCTTGCCGGGCTATTACGGCCTCAAGACCGGGTCGTGGAAGCATTGGGCGCGTGTCTGGGATGTCGACTACGACTACCTGCTGGGCCAGTTCGCCAGTAAGGAGATGATGGAATCCAAAGGGATACCGGTATCCCGCTGGATCGATGGTGTCCTTGAAGCGAAAGAGAACATCGATCAGCCCGACAACCTGAAGGCGATGGTGTTCTGGGGTCACGCACCGAACTCTCAGACCCGTGGCGTCGAGATGAAGAAGGCGATGGAGATGCTCGATCTCCTCGTCGTCATCGATCCCTATCCAACGGCCACCGCAGTCATGCATGACCGCAAGGATGGGGTCTATCTGCTGCCTGCATCCACGCAGTTCGAGACCTATGGCTCCGTCACGGCCTCGAACCGTTCGTTGCAGTGGCGGGAAAAGGTGATCGATCCGGTCTTCGAGTCCAAGACGGACCACGAGATCATTTATCGCTTTGCTCAGAAGTTCGGCTTCGCGGACGAGATGTTCAAGCACATCACCGTCAACGAGAACGAGCCTCTGGTCGAGGACGTCACCCGCGAGTTCAACAAGGGCATGTGGACCATCGGCTACACCGGCCAGTCGCCGGAACGCCTGCGGGCCCACATGGAGAACCAGCACACCTTCGACAAGACAACCCTGCAGGCGCGGGGCGGTCCGGTCGATGGCGACTACTATGGTTTGCCTTGGCCTTGTTGGGGCACGGCGGAGATGGGGCATCCGGGCACGCCAGTGCTCTACGATCCCTCAAAGCCGGTTGCCGAAGGCGGTCTCTGCTTCCGCGCCCGGTTCGGCGTGGAGCGCGATGGCGACAATCTTCTCGCCGAAGGCAGCTATCCCGTTGGTTCCGAGATTCAGGACGGCTATCCCGAGTTCACGATGGCCGGCCTCAAGAAGCTCGGCTGGGATGGCGACCTCACGGACGAGGAGCGGGCCGCGATCGACGCTGTTGCAGGCGACAAGACCAACTGGAAGACCGACCTTTCCGGCGGTATCCAGCGGGTCGCGATCAAGCATGGCTGCGCGCCCTTCGGGAACGCGAAAGCCCGTGTGGTCGTCTGGACCTTCCCGGATCCGGTGCCGACCCATCGCGAGCCTCTCTATACCTCGCGGCGTGACTTGGTTGCCGACTATCCGACCTACGCGGATAAACAGGCCTATCGTCTCCCGACACTTTATGAGTCGATCCAGAAGAAGGATTTCTCGGGCGATTTCCCGATCATCCTGACTTCCGGCCGTCTCGTGGAGTACGAGGGCGGCGGCGACGAGTCCCGGTCGAATCCGTGGCTCGCCGAGTTGCAGCAGGACATGTTCGTCGAAATCAATCCTATCGATGCCAACAACAACGGCATCAAGGATGGCGAAATGGTCTGGGTGCACACGCCGGAAGGGGCGAAAGTCAAGGTGATGGCCATGGTGACCGAACGTGTCGGTGTGGGCGTTGCCTTTATGCCGTTCCACTACGCGGGGCATATGCAGGGCGAGGACCGGAGGGATAAGTATCCCAAGGGCGCCGATCCCTATGTCTTGGGTGAAGCTGCGAACACTGCGTTTACCTATGGCTATGACTCGGTCACGCAGATGCAGGAATCCAAGTGCAGCCTGTGCCGTCTCGAACGGGCTTAAGGAGGAGTTGACCAATGGCTAGAATGAAATTCCTCTGCGACGCTGAGCGCTGCATCGAGTGCAACGCCTGCGTGACAGCTTGTAAGAACGAGCACGAGGTTCCTTGGGGTGTGAACCGGCGGCGCGTCGTGACGATCAACGACGGAAAGCCGGGTGAGCGGTCGATCTCGGTGGCCTGTATGCATTGCTCTGATGCGCCGTGCATGGCGGTCTGCCCGGTGGATTGCTTTTACCAGACCGAAGACGGTGTGGTGTTGCACTCGAAGGACCTTTGCATCGGTTGCGGCTACTGCTTCTACGCCTGTCCTTTCGGGGCGCCGCAGTATCCGCAGACGGGCAACTTCGGCAGTCGCGGCAAGATGGACAAGTGCACCTTCTGTGCCGGCGGTCCGGAAGCGGACCACTCCTCTGCCGAATTCGCCAAGTACGGTCGCAACCGTCTTGCCGAAGGCAAGTTGCCGCTATGTGCGGAGATGTGCTCGACCAAGGCTCTGCTCGCCGGTGACGGCGATGTGGTGTCCGACATCTATCGCGAGCGCGTCGTCGCCCGCGGTTTCGGGTCGGGTGCCTGGGGCTGGGGAACTGCTTACGAGCAGAAATCCGGCTCTTGACCCTTGGAGCCGCTGAGATCGGCGGCTGACAAAGATCAGGTGCGGGGCGGCGGTAAATGCCGCCCCGTCTCCTGCGCCCACGCTGGCTGGCGCGGCAGTCTTTAAAAAATATTAACCATTAAGCATAATTTAATGCTCATATTGCCGATTCTTCTAATTCCAAGGCGGAGTGGTAATGGAACAAAGATCTGAGACCAAGAAGGCAAGTGTTTCCTGTCTGTCTCTCGCGGTTTTATTCGTGTCTGGACTTCTGGTCTCCGCATGCGATGAAGCGGAACAGGGACGAATACTCCAGTACCAGCCCGGTGTCTATTTGGGTCAGCCTGATACCGAGCTTTCGGAAGAAGAGCAGGAAGCGCTTCGAGCAGAGCTTCGGTCACGCACGAAGCTGCAAGGGCAGTGATCTCGGAGGAATTGCGCCTCCGACGTAACCGACAAGAGACCTGATCGACAATCCAAATGGAGAGCAAAGATGCTCGATGAGCGTTTTCCCAACTCACGCAGCGGTTTGACGCTTTGGGCGAAGACGGCCGCATTGCTCGCGATGGCCTTCGTTCTCGCCTTCGGCGCCGTTTCGGCAACCCCGGAATCGGCCTTTGCGCAGACGAATCAGCGTGAGGTAGAGCCGGAATCGCCTCTGGCCGGCAACGTGCCCGGCGGTCATTTGGGAAACAACAGCGACGCAGAGATCTGGCGCGCGGTCAGGCGCGGCGAAGGCGGGCTTGTTCAGTCCGACGGCGACAACTGGCGCGCCATGCGAAATGGGCCCATGACGGTCTTTGGCGCCTGGGCGGTTCTCGGTATCGTCGGTGTCCTGGCCCTGTTCTTTGCCCTCAGAGGGCGGATCCGCATCGATGCGGGCCAGAGTGGGCGCTATGTCGAGCGCTTCAATCTAATCGAGCGCATTGCTCATTGGGTTACGGCGATCACCTTCATCGTCTTGGCGATAACCGGCCTCAACCTGCTTTATGGGCGGCACGTCCTCTTGCCGGCTTTTGGACCGGAGATTTTTGCCGCCATCACGAACGCGGGCAAATTCCTCCATAACTGGCTCGCTTGGCCCTTCATGGCCGGCCTTGTGCTGATTTTCGTGCTTTGGGTCCGGCATAACATCCCGAATAAGAAGGACCTCCAATGGGTCGCGGTCGGTGGCGGACTCTTCTCCAAGGGTGTGCATCCGCCGGCGAAGAAGTTCAATGCCGGCCAGAAGCTCATTTTCTGGCTTGTCATTCTTGGCGGCATTTCGATGTCCCTGTCGGGCTGGAGCCTGTTGTTCCCCTTCCAGTATCCGATGTTCGCGGAGACCTTTAAGGTCTTCAATTTGATTGGCCTAAACCTGCCGACCGAACTCACCCCGATGCAGGAAATGCAGCTTGCCCAGCTGTGGCACACCTTCGTGTCCCTGGTCATGATCGCCGTCATCTTGGCGCATATCTATATCGGCTCCATGGGTATGGAGGGCGCGTTTGCCGCGATGGGCAGCGGTCAGGTCGACGAGAATTGGGCGCATGAGCATCACTCTCTCTGGCTTGAAGAGCTCAAGCAGAAGGAGAGGACGGCCCCGGAACCGGCGGAGTAGGACGGTGACCCGCTGCCCCTCTTCGACGATCGCCGGGGTATTCCTTGCGGTGGTGCTAGTGCTCGCGCCTGGCTCGGACGCCGCCGCCGAGGTGAGCAAGGATGCGGCTGCTCAGCAGGTCGAGGAGTCCTTCAGCGTCGAGGTTCTAAAGGTCCGCGATTCCGATCTGGACGGAACGCCGGTCTGGCTGGTGACCTTCATGGTTCCAGGCGGCAACAGTAACGCGGCTTTTCAAGTCAGCACCGTGGCTGTAGAGAAATCCAGCGGGCGCCTGCTGCCCTCCTTTAGGCATCGGAACAATGGCGTGGCGTTGCCTGGATCTAGGACCTGGTCTTTGAAGAGCGAATCACGCCCCGAGGCATCAGGGTCTCATAACTGGCGGTAACAGACAGAGCGGCAAAGGGGCGCGAGGGATGACGGTACGACACTGCTGGACCGCGCTCTGGTCCGTCTGTTTCTGTGTCATGCTTTCCACAGGCGCGGCTCTGGCGGGGTCCCCTCAAATCGCTCAACTCGGCCCGAACGGCGCTCCGGGCGTCGTGCGTGCAGTCTCTTTTGGGCCGCTGCCGGATGCCGCTGCCGTTACAATCCTGGCTGAGGAAGACGATGATCTGAACAATCAGATCAAGGATCTGTTGCTGCGGGAACTCGCAGCGGAGGACCGGACCGTCGCCGCGGACGCCCCCTTGGAGTTGCTCTTCCGCTCCGGCCAGGTGGAGAGCGTGGTGGAGGGCCAGCGTCCTTCTCTGGGCCGTCTGGAGGCGGGCACCGACAGGGGCGTGGATTTCCGCATGAACGTCTGGTCGACGAATGAGGATTCCGTCCTCGGTGGCCGCCGTCAGCGGCAGGCCGGAAGCCGCACCAATGTCTTCCAGATATCCCTGACCCTTAGGGACCGGCAAACCGGAAAGACGCTTTGGCAGGGGGATTCCTACTGCGAAATGCTGACCGGCGACAAACTGCGCTTGTCGCGCTCAATGCTTCCTCCGTTGGTTTCGCAAATCGGGCAGACGGTGAAAGATGCACCTTTTGAGATTCAGTAAGACATCGTTTGGCGCGCTGGGTCTCGGCCTGCTTCTGGCGTCGGTCCTTCTGGTTGGGTCGTCACGGGCGGAACTCGCCGGACATGGCGGATTCGTAAAGGGGGTTGCCGTTTCACCGAACGGGCAGAAGGCGGTCAGCGCCAGTTTCGACTACAGCGTGAAGCTTTGGGACCTCGAGGCGCAGCGGGAGATCCGCTCATTCGACGATCATGAAGGCGCCGTCAACGCGGTCACCTTTCTGCCCGACGGGCGCCGCGTTCTCTCGGCCAGCGACGATGGCACGCTGCGGCTGTGGGATGTGGAAAGCGGAAAGCAACTCCATGTGTTCGAAGGACATGCCGGCAAGGTGGCGTCGGTCGCTGTCTCGCCTGATGGACGCATGGCCGCTTCCGCGGGATGGGATCACACGATCCGGCTTTGGGACTTGGAGGGTCTCGGACCGCTGACCACGCTGAAAGGCCATAAGAACAACGTCAATGCCGTGGCCTTCTCGCCGGATGGAACGCGGCTGCTTTCCGGCGGCTACGACACGAAGCTGAAGTTGTGGTCAGTTCCGGATGGGCGACCGCTTCTATCGTTGGAAGGGCACGATTTCGCGGTAACCGGTGTTGCCTTCCTCCCTGACGGGGTGCGTGCCGTCTCTGTTTCCGTCGACGAGACACTGCGTGTCTGGGATCTGGAACAGGAGCGAGAACTGGCCGAACTGCGGGGGCATGAAGGGCCCTTGATCGGTGTCGCCGTTTCGCCGGATGGCCGCTACGCCGCTTCCGGCGGCGTCGATCAAACGGTCAATCTGTGGAATCTGGAGGAAGGGCGCTTCCAACAGGCGTTCTACGGGCATACCGCACCGATCTGGGCTTTGGCTTTTGCACCGAATGGCCGAACGGTCCTGTCGGCGGGATCCGATTATGTCGTGCGCGTTTGGGACCTCGTCGATGGCGGCGAAGTTGCGGTGGATGGCCAGGTGAAAGCGCAGCCGGCGGCAAACTATCCACTACCGGAGCCAAGAAACGAACAGGACGCGCGCGGCGCGAAGCTGTTCCGAAAATGCGCCGTCTGCCACACCATCACGCGGGACGGCGGCAACCGGGCGGGACCGACTCTTTACGGTGTCTTTGGGCGCCGTGCGGGAACGGTCCAGGACTACAACTATTCACCGGCTTTGTCGCACAGTGAGGTAATCTGGACCGAAGAGACCATAAGTAGGCTCTTCGAAATCGGACCCCAGGATTACACGCCGGGCAGCAAGATGCCTTTGCAGCAGATGCCGAGCGATCAGGATCGTGCGGACCTTATCGCCTATCTGAAATACATCACAAAAAGCCGCGACTAAGAGTCGCGGATTCATATGCACTCGATTGAATGCGAGTACGCCGAACAGCCTGTTTCCTGGGTTTTTGCGTCCAAGGCAGGATTTCCGCACTAACCTATCCGTGAAGTAATCGATCCGTACCATGATAGGTTTTGCCGATCACTCACAAAGCTTGACCTAGATCATGGTTTGAAGACGCCTAAACCAGCTTTCCTGTTCCCAGTTGCCGACGATCACTCCGCTTTCGGTTGGTGATTCGGCCGGTAGGACGTCCGCATCTCGCGGGCGTTTTCTTGTGACCCCTGCAGGTGTGGGAGTCATCACGCGGAAAAGGAATGACGATGAAGAGAACTCTTCCTGGCGGTGTAGCTAGGATAGCTGCACTTTCGATCCTGTTGGCGGCGGCCGCCGCGCCAAACGGCGCCATGGCCGCTGACGAGTCCTCCAATTTCTTGGGCCTCGACCTTAACGGCTCCTTGGGGGAAGGACGGCATAGCCGCTATGTCGCACCCATGACCAATCCCATTTTTAACGAGTCGCCCTACATCACCACCGAGGCGCGCGCCTTCTACTTCCATCATGAACTGCCGAACAGCTTCGTGACCGAGGGTGGCAACGTAGATTTGGTTGCCTTGCAGTTGCGTTTGGCGTTGACGGAACGACTGGCCTTCATTGCCACGAAGGACGGCTATGCCGACTTCGAGTTCGATGAAGTTTTGGACGACGAGAGTGGTTTCGCCAACATTGCCCTCGGCTTCAAGTACGCGTTCTACTCCGACCCTGCATCGGAATCCATTGCGACCGCCGGGCTGCGTTACGAGATCCCGATCAATGATCTGGAAACCGGCGGAATTGAATTGCAGGGCGATGGCGACGGTTTCCTCAATCCGTTCGTGACAGGTGCAACGACCTTTGGTGACCTTGGGCTGCAGGCGAGCTTGGGTGCAAATATGGCCTTGGATACCGACAAGGATACGTCGATCCTGCATTACTCGCTGCATGCCGATTACGAAGTTGCGCCTGGGTTCTTCCCGTTGGTTGAGCTTAACGGCTTCACGGCCATCGATAACGCCGAGCGCTCCACTGGGGCGTTGAGTCAGCTAGACGGTGTGGACGTTCTCAACTTCGGAAGTGAGGATCGCGACACCACGGTGACTTTGGGCGGCGGCTTCCGCTATAAGCTGAATGATAACCTTCAGCTCGGTCTGGCCGGTGAAACGCCGATCACCGACAAGGACAATACGATCTTCGATTACCGCGTCTACTTCGACATCGTGTTCAACTACTAGTGTCTGACGGGTCCGGTGCGGCTACTCCGCCGCACCGGCGGCCTTCAACAGGGCGATGATCTCGTCATCGCCGATCATCTCAGCGGCTTGCAAAGCGGTCCAGCCGTCCTTGGCGACGGCATTGGGATCCGCTCCCACGGCAAGCAATTGTTGCACGAGTGCCAGCTGACCGCGGTTGGCCGCCAGCATCAGCGCCGTGTTACCGCTTTCTGATTCCGGTATGTTTACGTCGGCGCCCCGTTCCAACAACAGCGCGAGCGTTTGCTCATAGCCGTTGATGGCCGCGAGCAGGGCAGGGGTGCGTCCGTCCTTCGACGGGGCGTTGACCTCGGCCCCCGCAGCCAAGAGTTGGCTGACCGTGGCAATGGCGCCGAGGGCCGCCGCTTGGCCCAGCGGTGTTTCGCCGTTGCCGCCACGCACGTTGGGATCCGCGCCTGCTTCCAATAGCTCCGCCAAGGGGCCTTGGCGCCCGTTGCTGGCGGCATGCAGCAAGGGAGTCCAACCCTCTCGGTCTCTTGCTTCCGGCGTGGCACCCCAGTCGAGCAGGAGTTGAACACCCATCCGGTTGCCGGAAATGGATGCGGCATGAAGCGCGGACTTTCGGTCTTTGGCGGTGGCGTCCGGCCGTGCGCCAGCAGTGAGCAACTCGGCCACGAGAAGTCCATTCTCCGCCCCGAAGGCGGCGTTGATCAGCGGTGTGTTGCCGTCCTGCGCATCGCGCGCGTCAAGATCCGCGCCGGAAGCGATCAGCAGAGCCACGACACTTCGATGGCCGCGCCGGGACGCCAGCAGAAGCGGCGTGTTGCCAAAGTCGCGTTCCCGCGCTTCGAGAGCGGCGCCCGCGTCGACGAGGACCTCGGCGGTGGCGGCTTGACCGCTATAGGCGGCGGCGTGCAACGCCGTCCAAGCATCGTCAGGCGTGGTGGCGTCGACGGCCGCGCCGCTGTCGATCAACAGCCTGGCGACTTCCGCCGCGCCGCTGGACGCGGCGAGCATCAATGGTGTACGTCCGTTAGGACCTCCGGCGTCGACGTCGGCGCCCCGTTCAAGCGCGAATTCGGCAAGCTCGAGATCGTTGGTATCGGCAGCTTGAAACAATGCCAGCGTTTCGACGGGGAGTTCTTGTGCGCGGCCGAATCCACCGCAGAGGCACAACAGAAACGCAAAGACGAGGACCCGATACATGCGGCCGGCCCCGTAGTCCGGAACACCTGCCGTGTGTGAGGTGACCGTCACGTCACTCCGCTGCAACTTTCTCGACAGGCGTGACGCGTGCCGCACAGAACTTGAACTCCGGAATCTTGCCGAAGGGATCAAGCTGCGGATTGGTCAGAACGTTCGCCGCTGCTTCCGCGAAGCAGAAGGGGATGAACACCATACCCGGAGGAACGTCCCGGTCCTGCCGCGCCTTCAGCGCGATGGTGCCGCGCCGCGTCGAAACAGTGACCATATCGCCGGGCTCCAGGCCCAGCCTGTCCAGGTCCTTGCCGTTGAGTGCCGCGATGGCTTCCGGCTCCAGCGCGTCCAGAACCGCGGCACGGCGCGTCATGGCGCCGGTGTGCCAGTGCTCCAGCATGCGTCCGGTGGTGAGCACCATGGGATAGTCATCGTCGGGCAGTTCGTCCGGCGGCACAATTTTCGTGGGGACGATCTTGCCGCGGCCGCTCGCGGTCGGGAAACCGTCGCCGAAAATGATCTCGTTGCCTGGCTTATCCGGCGCGTCGCAAGGATAGGTGACGGCGTCTTCCCGCTCCAAACGCTCCCAAGTGATGTTGTTGAGGGAGTGCATGACCAGCTTCATCTCCGCGAAGACGTCGCGTGGGTGGCTGTAGGTCCAGTCCAGGCCCATCCTCTGGGCGATCTCCTGGATCAGTTCCCAGTCCTGGCGCGCTTCGCCGGGCGGTGGCACGGCGGCGCGGGCGATCTGCACTTCGCGGTTCGTGTTGGTGAAGGTGCCCGTCTTTTCCGCGTGAGCCGTCGCAGGCAGGACCACGTCGGCATGCCACGCCGTTTCGGTCATGAAGATATCCTGCACCACAAGGTGCTCCAGCTTGGCAAGGGCCTGCCGGGCATGGGTCTGGTCCGGGTCGGACATGGCCGGGTTTTCGCCCTGGATATACATGCCCCTGATGACGTCGTCGTGGATGGCGTTGACGATCTCGACCACCGTCAGGCCGCGCTTCCGGTCCAGGCTTTGGCCCCACAGGCTTTCGATCTCTTCGCGGATCTCGTCGGACTCGACCGAGCGGTAATCCGGATAGACCATCGGGATGAGCCCGGCGTCCGAGGCGCCTTGCACGTTGTTTTGGCCGCGCAGGGGATGCAGGCCGGTTCCGGGGCGGCCGACGTGGCCCGTGATGAAGGCAAGGGTGATGAGGCAGCGCGCGTTGTCGGTGCCGTGAACGTGCTGCGATATGCCCATGCCCCAGAAGATGATGGAGCGTTCCGAGGTGGCGTAACGGCGCGCGACGTCGCGAAGCGTTTCGGCTTCGATACCGCAGACATCGGCCATGGCTTCCGGCGAGAAGTCCTTGATCCGCGTCTTCAACTCCTCGAAGCCTTCGGTGTTCGCCTGCACGTATTGAAGGTCGTAGAGCTCTTCCTCGACAATCGTGTGGATCAGGGCGTTCAGCATGGCCACGTCCTGGCCCGGCTTGAACTGCAGGTGCCAATCGGCATGGCGCGACAGGCCCTGCTTGCGTGGGTCCATGACGATCAGCGTCTTGCCCTGCTTGGCAGCCTGCTTCAGGTAGGTGGCTGCGACAGGGTGATTCTGTGCCGGCCGTGCGCCGATCACGATAATGCAGTCTGAGTCGCCCGCGGCGCCGAAGGGCGCGGTGACCGCGCCGGACCCCGTCGTTTCCATCAGAGCTGCGACAGAGGAGGCGTGGCAGAGGCGCGTGCAGTGATCGACGTTGTTCGTGCCGAAGCCGGTGCGGACCAGCTTCTGGAAGAGATAGGCTTCCTCGTTGGAACACTTGGCCGAGCCGAAACCAGCGAGCCCTTGGGGGCCTTCGCGGTCGCGGATCGTGACCAGACCGGCGGCCGCTTTCGCCAGCGCCTCTTCCCAAGTGGCCTCGCGGAACACCTGGCTGTAGTCGCCGTCGGAGATCTCCATGTCCCAACGCTTGGGCGCGTCGTCGCGGCGGATCAGCGGTTTCGTCAAGCGGCCGGGGTGGTTGATGTAATCATAGCCGAAGCGTCCCTTGACACAGAGGCGTTGCTCGTTCGCCGGCCCGTCGCGCCCGTCCACATAGAGAATCTTGTCGTCCTTGATATGGACGGTCGTCTGACAGCCGACACCGCAGAAGGGGCAGAGGGTATCTACGGTCCGGTCGGCATATTCGGTCCGCACGCCGTCCTCGTTCAGCAGGCTCGCTTCCATCAGGGCGCCGGTGGGGCAGGCTTGCACGCATTCGCCGCAGGCCACGCAGGTGCTTTCGCCCATGGGCTGATCGAAGTCGAAGACGATCTTGGAGCCATGACCGCGATAAGCCATGCCGATCACGTCGTTGACCTGCACCTCGCGACAGGCGCGGACACAGAGATTGCAATGGATGCAGGCGTCCAGATTCACGCGCATCGCGGTGTGGCTGGAATCCGGTGCGACTGCCGTGCGGGCCGGAAACCGGCTATCGGAAAGGCCGATCTTGTCCGTCCAGTTCCAGAACTTTGAGTCCGGATCGTGTGCGATCTCGCGCTTCGGTTGGTCCGCGAGCAGCAGTTCGAAGACCATCTCGCGGGATTTCCTGGCGCGCTCCCCCGCGCTGTTGACCTTCATGCCTTCTGTTGGTTGACGGATGCAGGAGGCGGCGAGAACGCGCTCGCCCTCAATCTCGACCATACAGGCGCGGCAATTGCCGTCGGCGCGGTAGCCCGGTTCCGGCGAATAGCAGAGGTGCGGGATCTCCGTGCCTTCGCGCTCGGCGACTTGCCAGATCGTTTCACCGGGCAGAGCTTCGACGTCGCGTCCGTCGAGTGTGAAGCGGATTGTCGCCACCTTTGAACCGTCGGGCATCACAGGTCCTCCGGAAAATACTTCATTGCTGTGAGCAGAGGATTGGGGGCGGCCTGTCCCAGACCGCAGATCGAGGCGTCCATCATCACCGCGGACAGCTCTTTAAGCAGGTCCTCGTCCCATTTTTTCTCGGACATCAGCTTGATGGCTTTCTCCGTGCCGTTCCGGCAAGGCGTGCACTGGCCGCAGCTTTCGTCCTCGAAGAACCGCATGAGGTTGAGCGCCGCGTCTTTGATCGAGTCCTTGTCCGACAGCACGATGACCGCAGCGGAACCGATGAAGCAGCCGTACTCCTGCAGCGTGTCGAAGTCGAGCGGGATGTCCGACATGCTGGCGGGCAGGATGCCGCCGGACGCGCCGCCGGGCAGATAACCCTTGAAGCTGTGGCCGTCGGCCATGCCGCCGCAGTACTCCTCGATCAGTTCCTTGATCGTGATTCCTGCCGGCGCGAGTTTGACCCCCGGCTCCTTGACACGGCCCGAGACGGAGAAGGAGCGCAGGCCCTTGCGGCCGTTGCGCCCATGGCTCGTGAACCAGTCAGCGCCGCGCTGAACGATGTCGCGGACCCAAAACACCGTCTCGACGTTGTGGGCGACGGTCGGTAGTCCGAAGAGACCCTTCTCCGTGGGGAAGGGCGGCTTGTGCCGCGGCAGACCCCGCTTGCCTTCGATGGACTCGAACATCGCCGACTCTTCGCCGCAGATATAGGCGCCGGCGCCGCGCCGCAGGTGCAGCTTGACCCCGGCGGTGAGCCCCTCGGCTTCGACCCGGGCCATCTCCTTTTCCAGGATCTTGAGGACGGCCGGATACTCGTCGCGGATGTAGATGTAGGAGTCGCTGACTTCGTTGACCCAGGCCGCCACCAGCATGCCTTCCAGGAAGCGGTGCGGGTCGAGTTCCAGGTAGAACCGATCCTTGAAGGTGCCGGGCTCGCCCTCGTCGCCGTTGATCGCCATGACCCGTGGCTTTGGCTGCTGGCGCAGGAACTTCCACTTCAATCCTGCCGGAAATCCGGCGCCGCCGAGTCCGCGCAGGCCGGAGTCCTGCATGGTCTGCACCAGCGCGTCGCGGTCGTGCTTGCCGGCGTAGCATTCCTTCAACAGCGCGTAGCCGCCGTCGGCGACATAGCCTTCATAGCCCTGATACTCAGGAATCTCGGGATGCAGATCCTTCGCGGCCACGGTGGCTTCGATGGTTTCCACCGTCGCGTGGTCAATGTGATTGTGCCCAACCTCTGCCACCGGCGCCGTGTCGCAGCGGCCCATGCAGGGCGCAGCGACCACTCGGACACCAGTCCCCATGGTCTTCTGCAGGCCGGCCTTCAGTTCCTCCGCGCCGTTCAGCGCGCAACTCAGGCTGTCGCACACCCGGATGGTGATCGGAGCGGGTTTGGTTTCGCCGTCGAGGACGATATCGAAATGCGCGTAGAAGGAGGCGACCTCGTAGACCTCGGTCATCGCCAGGCGCATCTCCTCGGCCAGCGCCTGCAGATGCGCGGCGGAGAGGCAACCGTGGCGATCCTGGATCAGGTGAAGGTGTTCGATCAGCAGATCCCGGTCGCGGGGCTTGTCTCCCAAGAGCGCTCGGACCTCGTCCAGCGCCTTCGTTTCGAGTTGCCGGCCCTTGTTGTAGGCGGGCGCGTGGCGGCGTCCGGAACCCGGGTGGATGCGGCGGGGCGCGTTCTCCCCGGGGGCCTCGATCGTGTCACTCATCGCTTGTCCGTTTTCTTTCTATCGCCGCCTCGAAAATATCTGGTATACCAAATACCTTCCAGTAAACTTTTCGCATTTCGTGCATTCTTTCGGTACCTTGACCCGGTCCCGGCAGGGTAGTTTTCCGCACTGCCTAGATTTCGGATCAAGGCTGATCGATTACCAGCAGTTCTACCTGGCCGCTGTTGATCAGCACCTTTCCCGCATGCTCGAAATTGACCGTGATACGGCCGTCTATGACGGACTGTACCTGGCCGATTCCCCACTCCGGCTCGCCGGGGTGGCGGACCAGATCGCCGGGAACAAGTTCCTGAAAAATCAAGCAGTCTGCCCTTGGTTCTTTCCAGCCTAGTGTATAATTAATGCTTCGCCTTTAGTAAAAGCTCCAGAGCGACAGGTCGCGTGGGTAATGCGACTTGCCGCGGCGGAAGTCTTGCCCGGGCGAAACAGATCCATCACGAGGTGCGTTAGATATGGAACTTTCGATAGACCTGAGGGTGGCTGAACTCTTGGCTTCCCGCCTCTGCCACGACATCGTCGGACCTATCGGGGCTGTTTGTAACGGCCTTGAGTTGCTGGAGGATGACGAATTCGGGATGGCCGAGGACGCGACCAAGTTGGCCAACAACTCGGCGCGTCAGGCGGCGGACGCACTGCAGTTTTTCAGGCTGGCCTATGGCATGGCCGGCAGCCGGGTGGGCAGCGTTTTCACGGAGATCCGGGACATCGCGGCCGCGCACCTGCGCCATAGCAAGGCGGAGATGAACTGGTCCGGGGAAGCCCCGGCGGACCCGCCCGATGGCCTTGGCAAGCTGATCCTCAACCTTCTGGAATTGGCAGTCGAATCCCTGCCGCGCGGCGGATCGGTTGCAGTGCGCTGCGAAGGATCAGGGGGTAACGTCTCCCTGGAGGTCATCGTGGAAGGGCAGGACGCGAGCCTGCGGGAAGATGCCGCTGAGGCCATGGCGGATTCAACTGCCGTAGAAGATTTGACGCCCAGAAATGTCCATGCCTATTTCACGCGGCTTCTGGCCCGCCGACTTGGCGGGGATTTGGAGGTCGACCAAGGCGAGGGCCGGTGTGCCCTGAAGGTCCGTCTCGGCGCCTGATTCCTTTCCTATAGGCCCTCTCATTTGCGGGTGAGTCGGGACCCGGACCGGACCAGCCGGGCCGATCCCTGCGGCGATTCGTCAGCTTGACAGCTGCAAGTGAGTTGCATTACTACTGCGCATGAGAATGAATTGCATTTACGCCGAAGCGGCTCGCTCGAATGGCGGCGCGCGGCGGCTTTTGAGGAGGATACAGGGATGAAATCCATGAAGGGCAGGCTTGCCCTCGTCACAGCGCTCGCCGCCGGCGTGTTGTTGTCGGGCGTTGTCCAGGCAGCTGACGACGAATTAAACCTCTACACCTCGCGCCACTACCAGACCGACGAGGCCCTCTACGAGAACTTCACAAAACAGACCGGCATTAAGATCAACCGGATCGAAGGGAAGGGCGATGCCCTTCTCGAGAGGATCAAGAGCGAAGGGGCGAACAGTCCGGCCGATATCTTCATGACGGTCGACGTGGCGCGCCTGCAGCGGGGCGATGAAGCGGGTCTCTTTGCCGCGGTCAATTCCGATGCTTTGAACGGCAAGATCCCGGCCAACCTGCGCCATCCCGACGGCCATTGGTTCGGCTTCTCCACGCGGGCGCGGCTGATCTATTACGACAAAGCCAAGGTGCAGCCCGGCGATATCAAGACCTACGAGGATCTCGCTGATCCGAAGTGGAAGGGGCAGGTCTGCATCCGCAAGAGCAGCAATACCTACAATCAGTCTCTGTTGGCCTCGATCGTTGCCGCAAATGGCGAGGAAGCCGCCGAGGCCTGGGCAAAGGCTGTCGTCAGCAATTTCGCGCGTGATCCGGTGAAAGGCGACACCAACCAGTTGCGCGGCATTGGCTCCGGCGAGTGCGGGGTCGCGGTGGCCAATTCCTACTATTTTGTCCGCCTTCGAACCAAACCGAAGGACAGCGACGTGGGATTGGCGGACAAGATCGGCGTCGTCTTCCCGAACCAGGAAGGCCGGGGAACGCACGTGAATATCTCCGGTGCGGGTGTCCTGAAGAATGCGCCGAACAAGGATGCTGCGGTCAAATTCATGGAGTACTTGGTCAGCGATGAGGCGCAAGCCTACTTCGCCAACGGCAACAACGAGTATCCCGTGGTCGCGGGCGTCGCACCGAACTCCGCGGTGCAGCAACTCGGCAGTTTCAAGGCGGATGACCAGAACGTTGCGCAGTTCGGTGAGATGATACCGGTCGCCCAGAAGATCTTCGACCGGGCCGGCTGGAAGTAGCTGCCGTTCCGTCGTTTCGATTTTGGATGGGGCCCTGCCGTTGCGTGGGGCCCCATTGCTTTGCGCAGTGTCTAACGCGGCAAAACTGTCGCCCGATGTAATTATCGCCGCGTGTCGATGGTGAGACCGGGACGTGCCCGGGCGATCGCCCGGCTCAACAGCAGCAGCGGTGGAATGCCGACCAACACGATTGTCAGAGCCGCGGTCGAGGATTCCGTCAAGCGTTCATCCGAAGCGAGATTGTAGGCCTGAACCGCTAAGGTATCGAAGTTGAACGGCCGCATGACCAGCGTGGCGGGCAACTCCTTCATCACATCGACGAACACCAGAAGGCCGGCAGTCAGCAGACCTCCCCACATCAAGGGGACGTGTACATGCACCAAGGTCTTGGCCGGACCGCGGCCCAAGGTGCGCGCCGCGTCCTCCATGGTCGGCTTGATCTTGCCAAGGCTGGACTCCACCGTATTCAGCGAGACCGCGAGGAAGCGCACGAGGTAGGCGAAGACCAATGCGATGATCGTGCCGGTTAGAAGTAAGCCGGTCGAGACACCAAAAGTCGCGCGCATCCAGGCGTCCACCGCGTTATCGATCGTCGCGAAGGGTATCAGCACGCCGACCGCAATGACGGTTCCGGGCACCGCATATCCCATGCCGGCGAGCCGCGTCGCGAGAAATGACAAACGGTTGGGCTGCAGCCGCGCGCTGTAGGCCAGAAGCAGCGCCAGCAGCACCGCGAGGATGGCGGTTACCGAGGCTAGCGTGAAGCTGTTCAAGATCAGGCCCAGAAAACGTGGTCCGAACTGTGCGTCACCCGCTTCCAGGGACATTCCGAACAGCAATAGGGCCGGCAGTAGAAAGCCAAGGAAGAGCGGAAGGCCGCAGGCCAGAAACGCCAGCACGGCGCGCCAGCCACGCAATTGATAGCTCGGCAACGCCTGATAGCGCATGGAAGTATGATGGAACCGCATGGTGCGGCGGCTCCAGCGTTCGAGCAGCAACAGGCAAAGCACAAAAATCATCAGGACTGAGGCCAGTTGCGCCGAGGACACCCGATCTCCGAAAGAAATCCATGCCCGGATAATACCGGTGGTGAAGGTCGGTACGCCGAAGAAAGAAACGGTGCCGAAGTCGGCGAGCGTTTCCATCAGGGCGAGCGCGGTCCCGGCGACGATGGCCGGTCGCGCGAGCGGCAGGGCCACGCGCCAGAAAGAGGTCCAGGTGGTGCAGCCGAGTGTCCGGCTGACTTCCAGAGCACAGGCGGACTGCTCCAGAAAGGCCGCGCGGGAAAGCATGTAGGCATAGGGGTAGAGCACGAGCGTCAGCATCGAGATGGCGCCGCCCAGCGAGCGGATCTCGGGGAACCAGTACTCTCCATAGGCAAGGCCAGTGGTCTCCCTGATCCAGGTCTGCACTGGCCCGGCGGCTTGCAGGAAGTCAGTGTATGTATAGGCCATGACATAAGCCGGAACGGCCAGGGGGAGGATCAGGGCCCATTCGAACACCCGGCGGCCCGGAAAGCGGCACATCGTAACCAGCCAGGCTGTTCCAGCGCCGATCACCGGGACACCGATGCCGACTCCTGCAACCAGCGCGACGGTATGCAGAACGTACCTCAGAAGGACCGTCTGAATCAGGTGAGTCCAGGTGTCTCCGCTGGGCTCGAATAGGCTTAGGAAGACCCCCAGAACCGGGATCGACAGTACAGCCGCGACCAGGAAAGCAAGCCAGGTCAACAGGCCAACAGGGCGCCCGGGCCGCAAAGTACCAATCTTTCCAAGGCCTTCTGGAGTTGGTGGCTTGGGCAGGGGGGGATTCGCCGATTGCGCCATCAGCGCGAACTCAATCCTGTGCTGGGGTCCAATCCGAGTGGTTCGGGAAGCTAGCGCAGAGGGTCCAACCACGCAATTGCGATGCAATATCAACCGCACTTTGGTCGTCGGTGAAGCATCCGTTCCGGCATTCGTCCAGAAACCACATGGTGAGAAAATGGCGCGCGAATACCCAACTGCCGCGCGAATGGCGCGGAACCCCAAGTAATGGCTTCTTAATCTCTTTTTGTCACTGTGCGAGAGGCGCACGAGGGTTTGGTTAATCCTCGAAGAATCATAGATCAAAACAGGCTTTTCGAAGAGCTAACTGGGACCAATTGACATGGATGATCTCCTAAGTGAATTCCTGACAGAGACGAGCGAGAGCCTCTCCGAACTCGATGCGGAACTCGTCCGTCTTGAGCAGAATCCCAACGATCAGGAATTGCTCAGCAACATTTTCCGCCTTGTGCACACTATCAAGGGAACCTGCGGGTTTCTGGGCCTTCCGCGGCTCGAACGTGTTGCCCATGCCGGCGAAAACGTACTCGGCAAGATCCGAGAGGGCGCTCTGGACGTTTCTCCGGACGCCGTCACCCTCATTCTGCAGTGTCTCGATCAAGTTCGGGAGCTTCTTGAAGCTCTTGAGCAGACCGAGGCGGAGCCGGAAGGTGACGATCAGGACCTTATTGATCGGCTGAATGCCTACGCGGAAGGCGGCGCGGCTTCGAGCGGCGACTCGGCATCGGCAGAGCCTGCAGCTGAAGAGCCCGAGGCAGCACCTGAGCAGGTATCCGCCGAATCCGCAGAGCAGGTGGCCGAAGACACTGACGTGGGCCAGGCCGAGGAGACCGCCGAGCCTGACGCGATGGAGGCCGTTGCCGAGGTCGAACCGGAAGCGGCGCCCGAGGAAGCAGCCCCTGAAGCGCCTCAAGAAACGCCACAGGCGCCTGCGGCAGCAAAGTCCGCTCCGGCAGCCTCCGGCGAGTCCCGTAAGGAATCGGTGGCCAACCAGTCGATCCGCGTGAACGTCGAGGTTCTCGAGAACCTGATGACCATGGTCTCCGAACTGGTCCTGACGCGGAATCAGTTGCTTCAGATTCTTCGTAATCAGGGCGAGAGCGAATTCGCTACGCCGTTGCAGCGCCTCAACCACGTGGTTTCGGAACTGCAGGAAGGCGTCATGGCGACGCGCATGCAGCCCATCGGAAACGCCTGGGCGAAGCTGCCGCGAATTGTTCGTGATCTGGGTAACGATCTCGGTAAGAAAATCGAACTCGTTATGAAGGGTGCCGAGACCGAGTTGGATCGTCAGGTGCTCGAACTCATCAAGGATCCGCTGACGCACATGGTCCGGAACTCCGGTGACCATGGCCTGGAAGGTACGGCGGATCGGATTAAGGCCGGCAAGCCGGAAGTCGGCCAGATTACTCTGAACGCCTTCCACGAAGGCGGCCACATCATCATCGAAATCGCCGATGATGGCCGTGGATTGAACATTGATAAGATCAAGCAGAAGTGCCTGGACAACGGCGTCGCCAGCGAAGCCGAAATGGAAGGCATGAGCGAACAGCAAATCCAGCAGTTCATCTTCAAGGCTGGATTCTCCACGGCCACCACCGTAACCAACGTTTCGGGACGTGGTGTCGGCATGGATGTGGTTCGAACCAACATCGAGAAGATCGGCGGTACGATCGAACTCTCTTCGGTGGAGGGACGTGGCACCAAGTTCGTCATCAAGATCCCGTTGACCCTGGCAATCGTGTCGGCGCTCATTTTGGAATGTGCCGGAGAACGGTTCGCCATTCCGCAACTCTCTGTCGTCGAGCTGGTGCGGGCATCCTCGCGCTCCGAGCATACGATCGAGCGTATCAACGGCACTCCGGTTCTCCGTTTGCGGAATCGCCTGCTGCCGCTGGTCAGCCTGCGTGACCTGCTCAAACTGGACAACATCGCAGAAGACGTGCTGGACCAGGACAAAGCCGAAGCGTCCGAGACTGAGACCGGCGCCGATACCCAAGCGGTGCAGGAAGTTGCGGATGCCGGCGATGTGCCGGATGAGCTCGATGAGAAAGAACTGTTCATTGTCGTCGCACAGATCGGTTCCTACTCCATGGGCATTATTGTCGACCGCGTCTTCGACACCGAGGAAATCGTCGTCAAGCCTGTCGCGCCGATCCTTCGGGACATTCAGCTGTTCTCCGGCAACACCATCCTTGGCGATGGCAGCGTCGTCATGATCCTGGATCCCAACGGTATTGCCGCGGCGACGGGCGAGCTTTCCGTGGCCGAAGATGCGGATTCGGACTTGCCGGAGCGTCAGCTCCACAAGGACGGAGAGACCGTCAGCATGCTGGTGTTCCGCGCCGTAGACGACACGCCGAAGGCTGTCCCGCTGGCGCTGGTCGCGCGTTTGGAGGAGGTCGACCTGACCCAGGTCGAGGTCTCCAACGGCCAGCATGTCGTTCAGTATCGCGGCCAGCTCATGCCGTTGATTCTGATGGACAGCAGCAAGGAATTGGCGAGCGAAGGACGTCAGCCGGTCCTGGTTTTCAGTGACCGTGACCGCTCCATGGGTCTGGTGGTTGATGAAATCATCGACATTGTTGAAGACCGGATGAACGTAGAGCTGACCTCGGAGCGGCCGGGCTATATCGGCACTGCCGTTATCGGCGGACGAGCGACAGATATTCTGGATGCTGCACACTATCTGACACAGGCTTTCCAGGACTGGTTCTCATCCGGTCAGGGCTCTTCGTCAGATGAAGAAGTCGAGAACCGCCTGCTTCTGATCGACGACAGTCCCTTCTTCAGAAACCTGCTACAGCCGCTCCTGCAGGTCGCAGGCTATGACGTTACCACCGTCGATTCGGCAACTGCGGCACTTGAGCTTTGCGAAGCCGGCGAAGACTTTGACGTTATCGTCTCCGATATTGAAATGCCCGGCATAAACGGCTTCGAGTTCGCAGAGCAGGTCAGGAAGGACTCACGTTGGAGCGCTGTTCCCCTCGTCGCTCTTTCGGCCTTTGCGTCGCCGAAGGATCTCGAACGGGGCCGGGCTGCAGGTTTCAGTGACTATGTAACGAAAACCGATCGTGACGCGTTGCTCTCTACGCTTCATGAGACTCTTTCCGTGATGCGAGGTGCAGCATGAGCATTGAATCGAACTTCAACGGCTCCGCGGACGGCTTTGCCGACACTCAGGAGTACGTGACCTTCAAAATCGCGAACCAGCTGTTCGGTATTCCGGTCCTAAAGGTTCAGGACATTCTTTCCTGGCATTCGATCACGCCAATTCCCTTGGCACCGCCGGAGATCGCAGGGTCGCTCAATCTGCGCGGCCGAATTGTCACGGCCATGGATGTACGTCGCCGCTTGGGCCTTCCGCCGGCCAATAAGGGCAAATCGATGAGCATCGTCGCCGAACACGACGGTGAGCTCTATAGCTTGATGGTGGATACGGTGGGCGAAGTACTGGCTCTGAAGCCGAATGACTTCGAGCGCAATCCCCCGACCCTCGACCCGACTTTCCGGGAATACTCGAGTGGAATCTACCGGCTGGATGATCAGCTTCTCGTCGTGCTCGACGTCAATCGTTTGCTTGATTACGGCGCCGAGCAGGCAGCGTAAACGCGGGACAGCATCGAGAAGATCCCGAACGATAAGAAACCTCGCGAATGTGCTTGGAGCGATGATCCACATGCAATTTTGGTCCGGAAGTAATACTGGAGTGCAAGGATGAAATCCTGTCTGGTTGTGGACGACTCCAAGGTCGTCCGAATGGTGGCTCGGAAGATTCTCGAGAGCCTTAACTTCGATATCGAAGAGGCCGCCGACGGTCAGCAGGCATTGGACGCCTGTGACCGAAACGTGCCGGATGTCGTTCTCCTTGACTGGAACATGCCGGTAATGAGTGGCATCGAGTTTCTGGAGGCACTGCGCGCTAAGCCGGATATTCAGCAGCCGGTGGTCGTGTTCTGCACTACCGAGAACGATCTGGATCATATCCAGCGCGCTATCGAGGCCGGGGCCAATGAGTACATCATGAAGCCCTTCGACAGCGACATCATTGAGTCCAAATTCCTGCAGGTAGGTCTCCTGTAATCATGACGAGTTCCAATAATAAGGAAGCTTCCGACAGGGGTGGCGAGCCGTACAGGGTTATGGTGGTCGATGATTCGGCCGTGATCCGGGGCATGCTTACAAAGACTCTGGAAGCAGACAAACTGGTTGAGGTCGTGGCATCTGTGTCCAACGGGCAAATGGCGCTTTCCACTCTTGGGCGAAAAGAGATCGACGTTGTCGTTCTCGATATCGAAATGCCGGTCATGGATGGATTGACCGCGCTGCCGAAGATGCTGGAATTGAAGCCGGACCTTCAGGTCATCATGGCGTCGACGCTGACGCGCCAAAACGCTGAAATCAGCATGCGGGCGCTTGACCTCGGCGCGAAAGACTACATCCCGAAGCCGACGACGGGCGGCGAGATCTACTCCGCGGAAGGCTTCAAGCGGGAGCTGACGGAAAAGGTCAAGGTCCTCGGCCGTAACGCGCGCGGAGGCCGCGCCGCTACTCCGCGGGTCATACAGCAACGTCCGGCCGCTGGGACCACGGCGGGCGCAGCACCTCAGGCCAAGCCGGAGACGAAGTCCACGACGATCCAACTGAGACAGGGGGCCATCACGCCGCCGGAAGTCCTGGCTATCGGCAGCTCGACGGGCGGACCCCAGGCGCTCCTCGAGGTGATGAAGAATTTCGCGGACAATCGGTTCACCCTGCCGATTCTGATCACGCAGCATATGCCGCCGACCTTCACGACCTTGCTTGCCGAGCACATTACGCGCGTCATCAAGCGCCCCTGTGTCGAGGCAAAGGAAGGCGACAGGGTCGTCCCTGGAAGCGTCTATGTCGCGCCGGGCGACTACCACATGACTGTGAAACGGGATCAAGACGGATGCTCCATTCATCTGGCGCAGGACCCGCCTGAGAACTTCTGTCGTCCGGCCGTCGACCCGATGCTGCGCAGCATGGCCGCGGCCTACGGCGCGCGGATGCTGGTCGTGATTCTGACAGGCATGGGTTCCGACGGCTGCAACGGTTCCAAAGCGGTCGTCGAGGCCGGGGGCTCCGTTGTGGCGCAGGACGAAGCGACATCAGTCGTATGGGGAATGCCAGGGGCAGTAGCCACGGCCGGTCTTTGCTCGGCGGTGCTGCCTCTGAATCAAATTGGATCTTTTGTAGCTAAATCTGCGGTGAGGCCGGCGGCATGAACATTAAGGATTTCGAGTTTATAGCCGATATGCTTTACAAGCGGTCCGGCCTGGTGCTGACCCAAGACAAAGCTTATCTGCTGGAAAGCCGTCTCAATCCGGTTGCCCGGAAGTGGGAGTTCAAGGATATCGATGAACTCACCGCCGCCGTGCGCAAAGGGACCGACACGAAGCTGACCGAAGCGGTGACGGAAGCCATGACGACGAACGAGTCGTTCTTCTTCCGCGATCAGAAGCCCTTCGACCAGTTCAACAATGTCGTTCTGCCGCACATGCTGGAGCACCGCGCCTCCACGAAGAAGCTGCGGATCTGGAGTGCCGCCTGTTCGACGGGACAGGAGCCCTACACCCTGGCCATGCTTCTCAATGAGGCGAAGGCGAAGCTGGCGGGCTGGAACATCGAAATCATCGCGACGGACCTCTCGAAGGAAGTGCTCGACAAGGCCAAGGAAGGACTCTACTCGCAGTTCGAGGTTCAGCGCGGTCTGCCGATCAACCTGCTGGTCAAGTACTTCAAACAGGAAGGGGACCGCTGGCAGATCGATGAGGCTCTGAAGAAGATGGTCACCTACAAGTACTTCAATCTTCTGGAGAGCCCGGCGTCGCTTGGACGCTTTGATATCGTCTTCTGCCGCAACGTCCTGATCTATTTCGACCAGGAAACCAAGGGCAAGGTACTGAGCGGCATTGCCGACGGCCTGGCGGAGGACGGCTTCCTATATCTCGGTGGCGCCGAGACGGTGCTTGGCATCTCGGACCGTTTCCAGTTGATCCCCGGACAGCGTGGCGTTTACGGGCTGGTCAACAGCGCGGGGGCGGCCAAGAAGGCCGGCTGACTCCGCCCGGTACCGGTTCCACTAGTTTCCCCCGTTCCACCGCGTTTCAAGAGAACTCGGCGTAAAGCGCGGCCATTTGGCCGCGCTTGTACGTTCGGATTGTCGAACTTGTAAAATGGCGGTGCGCTAAAATGAAAAAGGGTGCCCCACGTCGTGGGGCACCCTTTCGAATTCGTAGGAAGCCATGTCCCGCCGGCGAGGCTGCCGGCGGGTTGTCCCGGGTTAGCCGTTGGCCACCTGCTTGGTTTCGCTCATGTCTTGATTCTGGACGGGATCGCGCAGCACGTAGCCGCGGCCCCAAACGGTCTCGATATAGTTTTGACCGCCAGTCGCCGCCGCCAGCTTCTTGCGGAGCTTGCAGACGAAGACGTCGATGATCTTGAGCTCGGGCTCGTCCATGCCGCCGTAAAGGTGGTTCAGGAACATCTCCTTGGTCAGTGTCGTGCCTTTGCGCAGCGACAGCAGTTCCAGGATGCCGTACTCCTTCCCGGTCAGGTGCAGCGGCTGGTTCTCGACTTCCACGGTTCGCGTGTCGAGATTCACCGTCAGCTTGCCGGTCCGGATGATTGAATCGGAATGGCCCTTGGAGCGCCGCACGATCGCTTGGATCCGTGCGATCAGCTCGCGCTTGTCAAAGGGCTTCGTCAGGTAGTCGTCGGCACCGACGCCTAAGCCCTTGATCTTGTCGTCCAGTCCGCTCAATCCGGAAAGGATCAAAGTCGGGGTCTGCACCCGGGCCGCGCGCAGCCGCCGCAGAACCTCGTAACCATCGATATCTGGAAGCATAAGATCGAGAACGATAATGTCGTAATCGTATAGTTTGCCGATCTCTAGTCCATCTTCGCCCATGTCCGTCGTATCGCAGACGTACCCTTCTGAGCGGAGCATCATTTCGATGCCTTGAGCTGTCGCGCTATCGTCCTCGACAAGCAAAACACGCATGATTGTTCCTTCGCCCTTTTCCTGACGGTCTTCGATTTGGAATGTTAACCATTTTGAGGAACCTTTCTTAATAAATCCTTTATTCGACGTCAAAGGGCCTGAAAGGCTGTAACTTTTTCAATGTGAAGATTTGACGTATTGGAATGATAATAGTGCCTCTGGCGCTTTGATTGAGACCAACCGGCGCTTCTACTGTGATTTTACTGGGTATGCGTCCGAAGGGGCAGGATCGCTGCTTCTTCAAGCAGAGGTCTTGCGGCCTTGAGGACGATTGGCGTTTCACCGGCCCGTTTCGACCGGCCGCGCAACCGGCAATTGATCCGATCTGCATGGCTTATCGTAACCAATTGAATTTTAATAACTTTTCATTAACCTAAACTTAAACTGCCTGACCCAAACTGCGTCTCAAGGTACTGACCGGAAACAACCGTTCAAACGGCAGGGTCATGGGTGTTGCCACCGCCAATCTGATCGAAGAGATCGCCCAACTTCAGGACTACAAGCTCTACGGCCGGGTCGCCGGGGTTCTCGGCATGCTCGTCGAGGTCGCCGGGCTGGACAACGTGCTCTCCATCGGCGCCCGCTGTGTCATTATTGCGCGGGGAAACCGGAGGGTTCCGTGCGAGGTCATCGGCTTCCGCCAGGACAAGGGGCTGCTGCTGCCGTTCGGGGCCCTTGAGGGCGTCGGTCTGGGGTGCAAGGTCGAACTGGCGGCCGAGGCGCCGACGATCCGCCCGACGGAGGCTTGGCTTGGTCGGGTCGTCAATGCCCTGGGCGAGCCTATTGACGGCAAGGGGCCATTGCCTGCCGGCCCGGCAGCCTATCACCTCTATGCGGCGCCGCCGCCGGCACACGGGCGCCAGCGGGTCGGCGGCAAGATGGATCTGGGCGTCAGGGCCCTCAACACCTTCCTCACCTGCTGCCGCGGCCAGCGCATGGGCATCTTTGCAGGGTCCGGTGTCGGCAAGTCGGTCCTGCTGTCCATGCTGGCCCGCTTCACCGAATCCGACGTCAACGTGATCGGACTGATTGGCGAGCGCGGCCGCGAGGTTCAGGAATGGCTCGAGGACGAGTTGGGGGAGGAGGGTCTGGCCCGTTCCCTGGTCATCGTCGCCACCTCGGACGAGCCGCCGCTAATGCGGCGCCAGGCCGCCCATCTTACCCTGGCCCTTTCGGAGTATTTCCGGGATCAGGACAAGGACGTGCTCTGCCTGATGGACTCCGTGACCCGTTTCGCCATGGCGATGCGGGAAATCGGCCTTTCCGCAGGCGAACCGCCAGCCAGCAAGGGCTATCCGCCGTCGGTCTTCGCGGAGCTGCCGCGCTTGCTGGAGCGCGCCGGTCCGGGCGAAGGCAAGGGCTCGATCACCGGTCTCTTCACCGTTCTGGTGGAAGGCGACGACCACAACGAGCCGATTTCCGATGCCGTGCGCGGCATACTTGACGGGCACATTGTGCTGGAGCGGGCGATCGCGGAACGCGGCCGCTATCCCGCCATCAACATCCTGCGCAGCATTTCGCGGACCATGCCGGCCTGTAACAACGAGGTGGAGAATGTCCTGGTCACCCGAGCCCGGGCGCTGCTCTCCACCTATGACGACATGGCGGAGCTCATTCGCATCGGCGCCTATAAGAAGGGCAGCGATCCGGCGATCGACGAGGCCATCCAATACAATCCCAACCTGGAGGCCTTCCTCAGTCAGAACAAAGACGATCGGACGACTCTGGACGAAGGCTATCACGCCCTGGCCCGGGCCATGGATCTGGAGATCCAAGTCGAACCCGAAGCACCCAATCCGACAGATCCGGACCAGGTGATGCAAGAGCATCCCGGCGAGGCGCAGCCTGCGGCCTCTACGCCCGAATTGGCGCGTGAAGTTGCCCCGGAAACGGCAGCGGATGTTCAGGTTCATGCGGAAGAGCCGGCGAAGCCGACTCAGCCGATTGTACAGATTTCGCCGGAAGACATGAAGCGGCGCCGCGAACGCATGGCCGCCGCGTTGAAGTTGGAGGTGGATCGCATTCCCGATCCATCTGGGGAATGACCGGAAAAGTCCCGTGAATAGGGCCCGGTTGGGGACAGTCAGCTAGAGAGGAAGACAGGACCGTGACAGCTTTGGAGAGTATGGTGCGCGTGCACCGCTGGACCCTGGACGAAAAGCGCCACAAGCTGGCGGAGCTGGAAGGGTTGCGCAGCAAGCTGCGCGCCGATGTCAACGACCTGCAGCAACAGATAGAGCGGGAGCGTGACGCCGCGGCCGGTTCTCCGGACGGTGCCGTTGCCTTGCCGGCCTTTGTCGCCGCAACCTTGGACCGTTGCGAATGCCTGGAGGAGACCATCAAGGGCGTCGAGGAGTCGATCCTGGAGGCCCGAGAGGAAGTGCAGGAAGCCTTTCAGGAACTCAAGACCTACGAGCAGGCGCAGGCCAACCAGCGCCGCCGCGAAAGCGAGAAGCGGCAGAAGCGCGAGCAAATCCTTCAGGACGAGCAGGGAATCGAGCAGCACCGACGCCGCGCCGCGGGCAGCTAGATTCTAGAGATCTGGAAGAGGCTCTTCCGGATCTCCATTGTGTCTCACCATTTGCTCAAGCTCGATTCCGAGCAGCAGCCTCGATAATGGCGCCGCCAGGCGCTTGTTCCGTCGGCGTCAGCTCGATCATGCTGACGTTGACGTGCCAGGGCGTGCCGATCGCGTAGATGATGGCATCCGCGATGTCTTCCGGTTTCAGCAACGTGAAGCCGGAATTGAAGGCCTCGCGTTCGGCGTCGGTCTTGAAGGCTGACTCGAAAAACGGCGTATCGATCCGGCCCGGACAGATCTCCGTCTGCCGCACGCCGCTTCCCTTCAGATCCATGCGCAGATGCTGGGCAAAGAGGTGAATAGCGCCCTTGGTCCCGCCGTAGACGGGAAATCCGAGTGGGTAAAGGCCCGCGATCGATCCGATGTGGACGATATGACCGCGCTCCCGCGTTACCATTCCGGCCGCCACGGCGCGCACGACGTGAATGGCGGCTGTCACGTTCAGGTCGATGGTCTGGTCGATGTCGGCCTTGCTCGACTTGAAGAACCCTTCATAGCCGCGGCCCAATCCCGCGTTGTTGACCAGGATATCGAACTCCCGGTCGCCCAGCTTCGCATAGACGGCGTCCGTGTCAGTCAAATCGAGAGGCAGGGCCTCGCATCCCGTCGCGTCCGCCAACTGAGCCAGCTTCTCTTCCCGGCGGGCGACGGCGACGACGTCCAGGCCCGCCTCGCGCAGGGCTTTGACGCTGGCCTCGCCAATGCCGCTCGACGCGCCGGTCACCAGCGCCGTCTTGTAATCGGATATTGCCATTTCGGCTTCCCCCTTGTGTTGTGCTTGGCTGGCAGTAAACGACAGGGCCAAGGCAGCCGTCAAACGGGAGGAACGCATGCATATCGGTCTTGTGGGGGGAATCGGACCCGCGGCGACGGATTACTACTACAAAAGCCTGATTAGAGAGATGGCCGCCAGGGATGCGGTTCTGGAGTTGACCATCGTTCATGCGGACTCGCCCACGCTCCTGGGACACTTGGAACGGGATGATAGGGCGGCGCAGGTTGAAATCTATCTGCGCCTGGCGCAGCGGTTGAAGGCCGCCGGTGCCGAGGCTATGGCGATCACCTCGATTGCCGGGCATTTCTGTATCGAGGAGTTTCGGCCCGTCTCGCCGCTACCGATTGTCGATCTCCTGCAGGTGGTCAACACCGCTATCGGCAAGACGGGGTTTGAGAAAGTCGGGATCATGGGCACCCGTACCGTCATGGAATCGCGTTTCTATGGCGGCATCGATTCCGCCGAGGTCGTCCCGCCAGCCGGCGACGATCTGGCGGCGGTCCATCAGGCCTACGTTGACATGGCGGTCGCGGGCCGCGCGACGGATGCGCAGCGCGATGTCTTCCATGCTGTGGGCCGCCGCATGGTGCAGGAGCAAGGGGCATCCGCCGTTATGCTGGGCGGCACCGACCTCGCACTGGTGTTCGATGGCGGCGACTGCGGCTTCGATATCGTCGACTGCGCTGGCATCCATGTCGACGCGCTTGCCGAGGTTGCCGCCTCATGAAAGATGCTGGGAGAGGGCGGTTAGTCTAGGCTGCGCCACTTGCGCTGGATCGTGTCGTAGCTGCCGGTCAGGTGCACGGTGGAGAAGGCGTCTTTAAACTGCGCGATAACATCGTCAGGCGTATCCCGGCTGAAGACCGCATAGAGTGGCCCCGAGATATCCGCATTGAAATAGACCTTCTCGACCAGATTCGGGTCATAGCCGAGGCGCTTCATGCGGTAGATCAGGTTGGCTTCGTAATCTTCAATCAGATCAACGCGGCCGTTGAGCAGCTTCTTGATGTTGAGGTCGGATACGGCAACTTCTTGAAGGTGCTCGAAGCCGTTTTTCTCAAGATAGCTCTGGCCGGCCCAGCCGCGCACGACACCGATCGTGTGTTGCCGCAGGTCCGAGAGTTTTCCCGCGCTTATGTCGCCCCGGCTTTTCAGGCGAAACAAGAAAGATCTGACCTCGCAGACCACGCCGACCCAGTGAAACAGACCTTCGCGTTCCTGGGTGCGGACGACCGAGAACAGCATCGTATTCGGACGTTCGCTGGCCACCTTGAAGGCTCTGGCCCAGGGATACACCTCGATTTCCACGTCCAGTTTCAACAGCGCCAGGGCTTCACGGACCACTTCAGTCGCAAGGCCCTGGACCTCGCCCTCCTCGTCCGTGAAATCGTAAGGCGGAAACTCTTCGGTGATCACCTGGATATCTGCCGCAGATCCCAGCGAGACGTGGGCCAAGACCAAGAGCATTCCGGCTATCAAGAGGCCAATGCCGCGCCTTGACCCCACTTGCGCCGTGGCCCCGGGGCTGCCTGTACCCTTCATCCGCGGGCGCTCCTTTTTCGCGCTGCACCGGCATGTCCGGGACTTCCAGCGGGCTCGGACCTTGAAAGGAGGGACAGGGCTTCCTGGAGAATGGCCGCCGCGCGGTCCCGGTCGTCCTCGTTTATCGATTCCAGATTGAGATCGATCTTGATGTTGGGATGATCCTCCCGGTAGTGCCGGGATTTTGCCCCAAGACTCTCGAAGCTATCGACAACCCGGTAGGTGGCGACCGGATAAGCGATACCCTTCACGTCAATTCGCCCTTCCTCTTCGCAGAGAAATGCGTCCTTGACGTTCGCGAAGGTTTGATAAGAGATGAGGATCTCGCCGGGCTGCGCTGCCGCCTCCAAACGCGCGGCCGTATTCGCACCGCCGCCGATGATCGTGTAGTCCATGCGGGCTTCGCTGCCGAAGTTCCCAACCGTGCAATAACCGGTGTGAATCCCCATTCGGACCCGAAGCGGCCTCTCGATGCCGGCTTCTTGCCAGATGTCGGCCAGCTCGTGCATGCGCCGGCGCATATCGGTCGCCATACGCAAGCAGGCAAGCGCGTCTTCCTTGACGCCTCTGCTTTCCGGGTCCCCGAAGAAGATCATGATGCCATCGCCCATGTACTTGTCGATGGTCGCGCCATAGCGAATAGCGATTTGGGACATTTCCGTCAGGTAGCGATTGACCAGTTGAATCAGCTCTTCCGACTCGAGCCTGTCCGCCGCCTCTGTGAAGCCGGCGATGTCGGAGAAGAAAATGGTCAACTTCTTACGGCTGCTGGCGACCTTGACCTCCCTCTGGCCGCTGAAGATCGAGTCGTAGACTTGAGGAGGTAGAAACTTTGCCAGCTGGTTGGAGAGTTGCTCCAAAGCGCTTGATTTTTCTTTGAGCTCCCGTGTCCGTTCGTCGACCCGCGTCTCAAGGTGATCTCTGGCGTTGCGAAGTTCTTCTTCATAGGCTCGTTGGCGCGTCTGCATCTCGTTGAACGCGGTCACCAAGGCGCCGATCTCGTCATGGCTATGCCATTCAACGAGATTCCTCTCTCCCGAGTTCCGAAAACGGTTGATGGAACCCAGAAGCCGTTCCAGCGGCACGCCGACGGTTCGGTGATAGCCAATCAAGGCGACCGTAACGATCGAAATCATGAGTAGGAACGCCAGTCCGATTGCAAAGAGCAGGCGCTGGCGCGACTCCGTCTGCATCCGGTCGCTTGTCAGCGCCACTGTTAGCTGTCCGATAATGTCCTGGCGCCCGCCGTAGGTGTAGGTGATCGCGCTCTTGGCGAGAAACTCCGATGTCTCCAGGGTACTGACTTCGCCAACGGAGCTTATCTCGTTGCCGGACTCGTCGAAGACAGCCGCGGCACGGACATCCGGATCAATGGCGAGCGCGGCGAGAATGAGTTCGATCTGCTCGTCCGCGACATTCCACATCGACTCCGCGAGAACAGCGCTCTGAATTGCGACGAGGTCGCTAAGTTTCTCCTGCAGCTTCTGGTCGGCGTCGCGGCGTGCCGTTACCTCCGATATTCCGAAGACAATGGCGGTGGAAAGCATAAGGAAGGGAACCACGACCGCCAGGAATTTCGCGCGCAAACTACGGAACTTAAACAGTTCGAATTTTTTGGGCATTCCTAAACTGCCTTCCGCCGACTCATCTTGTCTTCCCCGGCATCGAGATGATTTATCCCGTGCACCTTGGGGGCTCTTGTGTCCGGCGTTACTTGGGGGCAACCGATAGGACGTAGTTCTGGACCATTCCATCTACATCCAACTCTGAAAGACCCAGATTGAAGGCGCGCATAAGCTCACCTCCTTTCTCGTCGTCGCGAAAACAGAGGTAGAACGTTTTTTCCTCAAGCGGCTTGTCGTTGAAGCGGAGCCGTTCGGGGTCTTTTCTCAGGATTTCGTCGGTTGCCTTGAGGAATGCCAGGACGTACTTATCGACCACGGCCCCGTCAATTCGCTTGCGAAGAAGCTTGCGCAAGTTTGCGGCATCGTTTTCGGACGAGATGGCATGGATCCATCCCATACCGACCTTGGCGTCGAACTCGTCCGTGTTGGTGTATCCTCGGACGGTTCCGATCTTGAGATTTCGATCGCCGATATCATCGAGGGAACGCCAGAGAAGAGGAGCATCGACGTGCTCGGCGAATCCAAGCGGGCTATTGCCGACGGGATCTGACGCAATAAATCCCTCACGGTGACGGCAGTGATAACCCGGGTAATATGCGATGACTTGTTCATGGCCCTTTCTCGCCATCTCGATGGCGGTGGGCCAGTCTTTATAAACGACCTTGATTTCGAAGCCCGCTTTATGAAAAGCCGTACGGATGACTTCGGTGGTGGCGCCGCCTTGGCGTAGACTTGAACCGGCATAGGGCGGCCATTCGAGCGATGAGATCGTCACGACATCGTTCTGCGCCGCCCCACCCGCGGACAGGCTCGGCATGGCGAATAACAGGGTGAGGACGCCTAGTGTCCATCGCATGACGAATGACAAAACGCTGCTCTCTGGTTCCAGCCTTCATCCACCCGCGCCGGCGGCGCAGCCTGATTGGACAAATCGATCCGAGCACGGCAATAGCGGGAATGCCTTGACCTAACTCAATCTTGTCGCACGCACGGGATTGACTGAACCGCGGTATAGTTGAGGCGCTTGCGGCCAGACTTCCGGAACAAAGGCGAGCGCCCCGTCTTTTAGGCGGAAAGGTCCGGGTGCGGTGCGTCCTCTGGGCCTTCGCTTACGTGAAGCTGCCAGTCCGGCGTTGCCACGAAGCTGAGGGCGCCGGCGATACCGGAGATTTCGTTGGCTTCCTGGAAAATCTCAGTGATGCGTTTTCGCATCTCTTGGGGCAGCGGCTGTTCGGTTCGCAGGATCAGGTCGAAGCGTTTGGCTTGAACCAGTCCGTCGAGTTGCAGACCGCCCAGGCGGGACATTTCGATCTCGAGAACGAAACGGGTGGCATCTTCCTCTTCCGCGCCGTAGAGGTCCTCCGGGTCGGAGTCCATATCGTCCCGCAAAAAGAGCTTGAGGTCCTGCACTTCGTTACCGCTAAGCAACGGAATATGGATCAGGCGCCAGTCACCGGCTTGTGTCTTCACCTTCTGGCCGGCTTGGCCGAACTCCCGCGTGAGGCGTGCGGCAAGGTCTCCGCGACCGGCCTGTTGCAGCGGCGCCATTTGCTGGGTCAGCCATTGCGGCAGGTTTCCGCCGCGCATGGCCGAGAGGAAAAGCAGGATGCCGGAGCCGAGCTTGGGTCCGGCTTTGGGCAGGTCGCGCGCCAAGGCCATTTCTTGCCCGACGAGAGCTGAAACCTGAAGGGCCTCGGCCAGCGCCATCCAGGCTGCGGCACCACCGGCCGGTATCGCCTGGGCTGTCGTGTTGGGTGGCAAGGCTTCCAGATGTAGGGTCGTCCCGACGGGCCAAGATGTCTTTGTTGCAAGCGTCAAGGTCCCCAGCGGCGTGGAGATCACGGCTTGGCCCGTGCTCTTAATGGCGATGACGTGAGCCTCGATACGATAGGTGGACGCCGCGCCGCTCGTCTGCGACAGGATGGTCGCTGTGCCCGGGGGAGTGCCAGCGGCCGTCCCAAGAGTGGCGGCACCAGGTGTGATCGTACCGGACGTCGGGCTGGCACCGGGCGTCGCGGTCGTGCCTCCTGCGCCGCCCGCCGAGGGGACCAGGGGGCCGTCCGCCGCGACCCGTGTCGTGAGACTGGCAACCCCCGGTTTGAGCAGACCCACCGCGTTTCGGCTGCCCAAACTCTGCAGTGCCTGTGCAACATCCTTGCCCGCCACTTTTACCTGTGCCGGGTCGATGCCGCTTAGAAGGTTGGGTCCGGTTTGCACGCCCGCGGTCGTCGGGGACGGTTGCCCAGGGGTTGTTGTGGGTGTCAGGGCGCCGCCGGCCGGTGAGGGGACACCGGCTTGCGGAGCCGCCGTTCCCGCCGCTGGCGTGGTGCTTGTGGTTGGTGCGGTGCCAGGGGGCCCAGGCAGTTGAAGCGAGATGAGGCGCAGTTGCAGTTGCGCGCCGGGTGGAAGTTTTTGGAATTGTGGCGGCAGAGCTTCCGGCCCGGGCGGCAGGCTTTGCAAGATCGCCTGCAGTAGCGGCTGCGTGACTGTGATCTGATCGCTGGGGATGGTGGTCTGAGGCGTTCCGGCGGCGGCTCTGGGGTCGCCTGACGCGGCCGCTAGCTGCGCCTGCTGTGCCGCCGCCTGTGAGGCGACCTTGGCCTGCAGCACAAGGACATGCAGACGTGCGCCGAGGGACCGGATCTCCAGCGCAATCTCGCTGTCCGGCGTCAGGGCGTGAGATGTGTTGAGCAGGAAGGTCCCGTGGTCCGTCCGGACCTGCGTCTGACCGCGCCCGTCGCTGGAAACCACCACACCCCTGAGAATATGTCCGGGGGAGAGTTGCGCCAGCTCAGGGGGTGGCCGGTCGATGGTTCCGGCAATCGCGCTCGCGCCGCTCACCGGGGCTGAGAGTCCGCTTGACCTGCTCTGTACGATAACGTCGTTCATACTTTAGGTCGGCTCGCAGATGCCCAGCCGCCACGGCCTCCGGCGGCGGGCGGGTTTATGTCAAGGACCAGCCCTCCGCCAGGCTTTTCGCCAGCTTTTCGATGTCTTCGGCGGCCGGGCAGTTGGGATAGCGGGTTAGCAAGGGTTTTTGGTGGCGTATCGCTTCCTTGACCTTGTCGTCGCGTCGGATGATGCCCGCCAGCGGCGGCGTGATCTTCAGGAAGGATTCGCATGCCTTCTTCAGGGTGGCGTAGATTCTTTCGCCGTCTTGCCAAGAGCCGGCCATGTTGACGACAATCCGGAAATCTCCATTCGGATTGGTCGCATGGGACAGCTTGATGAAGGCGTAGGCGTCGGTCAGTGAGGTCGGCTCGTCGGTGGTGACGACCAGGCAACGGCCCGCGAGAGCGGCAAGCCGGCGCACCGTGCGCTCGATACCGGCGCCGAGGTCCAGAATTACTTGATCGTAGTGGCCCGACAGGCCGCGAAGTTGTTCCGAGACAGCCGTGAGTTGTCCGGCCGGCAGACTCGCGAGGCTGCCGGAACCGGAACGTCCGGCCAGGATATCAATTTCAGCGTCTTCCGACCGTTCGATCGCATCCTTGAAATCGTAGTTTCCGGACAGCACGCCGCCGAGATCGCGATCGGGTTGCAATCCCAGTTGAATATCTACATTGGCCAGCCCCAGATCGCCGTCGAACAGCAGAGTGCGCTTGCCGAGCCGGCTTAGGGCGTGCGCCAGGCTAATGGACAGCCAGGTTTTCCCGACGCCGCCCTTGCCTGAAGCAATCGCCGTGATATGCGGACAGGATTTTGGCACCGGCGGTGCGTCCTGTACCTTCTGTGCTTCGATCATGCTTTGCTGTCCATGGTCAGAAACGAAAAGGGTTCATTCAGGTCTGGATCTTCGGTGATCTCGGGCGCCAGAGTGGCTGGCAGGATCAGGCGCGCCAGAACAACGGGATTGATGGACGTCAGGCCGCCGCCGATGTTCGGCGAGTTGCCCGCGCCCATGAAGGTCAAGCCGGAGGCATGGGCGGCACTCAGAACGCCGCCTAGACGGCGCGCGGTATCCAGTTTGGTCGGCACCATGTACTTGGCACCGGCTTCTCCGAAGGCCAGCGCCGTCTCGGCGGCTTCAGCCGCGTCGCCGCCCGCAGGGAGCACCAGAACCACCTCGGCGTTGGCAGCCTCCGCGATTTCCTTGAGCTGCTGAACGTCGCCGGGCTCGAAGGGGCTGGACCCTACCGTATCGACGATGACCAGGTGGTCGTCGGGGCAGTCCCGCACGGCGTGACGCAATTCGGTGGCGTCTCCGGCTTGGTCCAGCCGTGTGCCCAGGGCTTGCGCGAAGGCTGTGACCTGGGCCAACCCGCCCGCCTTCACGATATCCATGGTGATCAGACTGGTTTCATTTCCGGACAGCCGCGCGCGGGCACAGAACTTGGCCGCGGTCGCGGTTTTTCCGGCACCGGAGATTCCGACCAGCATCAAGGGCCGCGGCGACGGATCGGAAGGCAGGGCGCGGAAGGAGAAAGTGCTGTCAAGCGCGCTTGCCAAGGCAATTACGTCGCTTTCCTCGATCACCGACGAGGCTTCTTCGAGGATACGGTTCAACAGGCCAGAGGGCAGACGGTGATACTCCAGCGCCTTCGAAATCTCGTCGATGGAATCCATGTTGCCCGTCAGGGCTCCGTAGTCCACATCGTCCGTCGCTTCCTGTTCCACGGCAGCGGTGACCCTGGCCTTGCCACCTGCGCCATCTTCTTCGGAAGACAGGATGACGGCGTCGTCGCCAAGCGAACGGCGCACCATCTCCATGGCTTCCGGCAGGCTTGCCGCTGTGAAGGTCTTGAGGCGCATCAGTCAGCTATCCAGGTGTCGCGGGTCATCTGGCGTCACACCTGTCCCAGGGTTTTGATCTTGGCTTTGGCGTGGATCTCATTCTGCGAGAAGACCACGGTCGAAGGGCGGAACCTCTCAACAATGGAGCGGACATAGGGGCGGATGGCGGGACTGGTCAGCAGGACCGGCGTTTCCCCCATCATCGCGAAGCGTTCGAATTCCTGACGGACGGTTGCGATGAATTCCTGCAGCTTGCTCGGCGCCATGGAAAGCTGCCGCTCCTCGCCGTCGCCCAACAGGGACTCTGCGAAGGCTCTCTCCCATTCAGGCGACAGGGTCACGATGGGAATAAACCCTTCCGCATTGATCTGAGAGTTTGAGAGTTGGCGCGCCAGCCGCGTGCGCACGTTCTCGGTGATCAGCATGCTGCTGCGCGTGTAGCCGGTAGCTTCCGAGATACCTTCCAGGATGGTCGGCAGGTCACGGATGGAAACCCGTTCGCTCAAGAGGTTCTGCAGCACGCGCTGGATGCCGCTGACGGAGATCTGGTTTGGAATGACGTCGGCGACCAGCTTCTGCTGTTCCTCGTCCAACTCGTCCAATAGCTTCTGGGTTTCCGAGTAGGACAGGAGTTCGGCGAGATTGTCTTTCACCACCTCCGTCAAGTGGGTGGTGATGACGGTCGGTGGATCGACGACGGTGTAGCCACGGAACAAAGCTTCCTCTCGTACCGCTTCGTCGCACCACATCGCGGGCAGGCCGAAGGTCGGCTCCACCGTTTCTTCGCCAGGCAGACCGATTTTCTCGCCGCGCGGGTCCATGACCAACAGCATATTCGGGCGCAGTTCGCCGCGGCCGGCCTCGATCTCCTTTGCGCGGATCACGTAGGTGTTGGCCGGAAGCTGCAGGTTGTCCTGAATGCGCACGGACGGCAGGACGAACCCGATCTCCTGGGCCAGTTGCCTCCGCAACGACTTGATCTGGTCCGTCAGGCGCTGGCCGCCCTGGGCGTTGATCATCGGCAGCAGGCCGTAGCCCAGTTCCAGGCGCACATGGTCGATCTGCAGGGCATGGCCGATCGGTTCTTCGGCAATTGGGGCGGCCTCGCCGATACTTACCGCTTCCGCTTCCTCTTCCGCGGCGGCGGCCTCGCGTTTGGTGGCGACCCAGGCAAAACCGCCTGCGGCGAACGACAGGACCGCGAAGGGCAGAAAGGGGACGCCTGGAAGGATCGCAAGCGACATCATCAGGAAGGAGGAGATGCCGAGAGCGCGGGGATAACCGCTCAACTGTCCCAGAACGGCTTGGTCCGTCGCGCCAGTGACGGCGGCGCGGGAGACAAGGAAGCCGGAGGCGATGGAGACGATCAGGGCCGGGATCTGGGAAACCAGTCCGTCCCCTACGGTCAGTAGAGTGTAGGTCTCGGCGGCGTCGATGAAGGACAGGTCCATCTGAGCCGTCCCGATGATGATGCCGCCAACCACGTTGATGAAAGTGATGAGCAAACCGGCTATCGCATCGCCGCGCACGAACTTGGCAGCGCCGTCCATCGATCCGAAGAAGTTGCTCTCGTCCTCCAGCTCCTTGCGCCGGGAACGCGCTTCATTCTCGTCGATCAATCCTGCTGAGAGATCCGCGTCGATCGCCATTTGCTTGCCGGGCATGGCGTCCAGGCTGAAGCGCGCGGCGACCTCGGCAATACGTCCGGAACCCTTGGTGATGACGACGAAATTGACGATCACCAGAATGGCGAAGACGACCATGCCGATGACGAAATTGCCGCTCATGACGAAGTTGCCGAAGGCCTGGATGACCTTGCCGGCGGCGTCGGTTCCCTGGTGTCCGTCTGAGAGGATCAGTCTTGTCGAGGCCAGATTGAGTGCCAAGCGTATCATCGTGGCGATCAGCAAGACCATGGGGAAAGAGCTGAAATCCAGCGGGCGCTGCATGAACAGCACCGTCATCAGGATCAGCACCGACAGCGTCATGGAAATGGCAAGCGAGATATCGAGCAGCCAGCCCGGCATCGGCAGGATGAGTACGACGATGATGCAGGTCACACCCAGCGCGAAAGCGATATCGCCGCGCTTTAGGGCCGTTACGGCGCGCCCGCCGAAATCGCCCAGGGATTGCCCGCTGTTCTGAACGTCCGTGTCTGCCATCTCTGTCGCCTAGTGTCCCTCCCGTGCCGTCGCTGCCGGCGAATCAGCTGAGGGCGCGCTCCCCTTCGCCCGGCATGGGAACCGCGACGCCCTCTTGGCTGTAGAGCTTCAACTTGTTGCGCAGGGTCCGGATTGAAATGCCGAGGATGTTGGCGGCATGGGTTCGGTTGCCCAGGCAATGGCTCAAGGTGTCGATGATCAGGTCCTTCTCGACATCGGCAACGGTCCGCCCGACTAGCTTGCCGCCGGCGGGCTGTCCTGCCGCGCTCACGGCGCCGCCATTCTGAACGGGCTGTGCCGCGGCACTGCCGGCGCCTTCCTCCGTCCGGGGCGCAAGGCTCGTGCCGGTCAGCATGATCGCGTCCGCGCCGATGCGGCCATCCCGGGCCAGCAGGATCGCACGGTGCATGGTGTTCTCCAGCTCCCGCACGTTCCCGCGCCAGTGATGACTCAGCAGCGCCTCCAAGGCGTCCTGTGACACCTCGGGAATGTCGACGGCGTTGGCTTCCGCATACTTCGCGACGAAGTGCTCCGCCAGGATCGGGATGTCCTGCGGCCGCTCGCGCAGCGACGGCAGCTCGATGTTGACCACGTTGAGACGGTAGAAGAGGTCTTCGCGGAAATTGCCCTGGCGCACCTCCTGTTCCAGTTCCCGGTTGGAGGTGGCAAGCAGCCGGATGTCCACCTTGATCGGTTGGCCGCCACCGACCCGGTCGATCTCCCGCTCCTGAATCGCGCGCAGTAACTTGGCCTGCAGCCGCGGGTGCATTTCCGAGATTTCGTCCAGCAGCAGGGTGCCGCCGCTGGCCTCCTCGAACTTGCCGATGCGCCGCGACACGGCGCCGGTGAAGGCGCCTTTCTCGTGGCCGAAGAGCTCGGATTCCAGCAGATTCTCCGGGATCGCGGCGCAGTTGACGGAGATGAACTGCTCCGCCGCCCGGCGCGATTTGGAATGGATGTAGCGCGCCATCACCTCCTTACCGGTGCCGGACTCGCCGGTGATCAGCACCGATGCGTCGGATGGGGCGACCTGTTCGGCCAGCCGCAGCACCGTGGCCATGCGTGGGTCGCGGGAGATGACGGCATTGGATTCCTCGGCGACCGCGACCAGAACGGCGGCGATCAGCTCGGCGTCCGGCGGCAGCGGCACATATTCCTTGGCACCGGCCCGGATTGCATTGCCGGCCATCTTGGGGTCGGCACCGATGCCGCAGGCGACCACCGGCACGGAGAAGCGTTCCGAACCCAGCGCCTGGCAGAGGCTGGCAATGTCCAGCTTGACGTCGACCATCACCAGGTCCGCGCCTTGTCCGGCGCGCAAGGCCGCCAGCGCGTCGCCGATGCCGTCGACGTGCGCCACCTTGGCGCCGTTGTCGAGGGCTATCTTTCCGGCCGCCGCGATGTGTCCTTCGAGGGGTCCAACAATCAGTAGACGCATTGCATCACTCCAGGTCTCTTCGGTCTGTTCAGGTCGCGCCGGTTAGTCGAAATACTCAAGGCGTTCCGCCGGCGGCAGCATTGTGTTCAGTACAGTCTCCAAGCGCCGCGGATTGTCTTGGCGGCTGATGGAGGCGGCGCCCGTCGCATAGATTCGGTTGACCGTCAGTTCGATTTCCGAGTTCCGCTCCAGCTTGGTTGCCAGCGGTGTGAAAACCATGTTGGCCAGGACCGCACCGTAGAAGGTGGTCAGCAGGGCGACCGCCATGCTGGGACCGATGGCGTCGGGGTCCTGAAGATTGCCGAGCATCTGCACCAGACCCACCAGGGTTCCGATGAGGCCCATGGCGGGGGCCACTTCGCCGGCCCGGCGCAGGATGCCCGCCGACTTCAGATGACGTTGATGAATTGAGTCGGCGTCGCTGAGCATGACCCTCTCGATCTCGTGCGACGGCACGCCGTCCACGACCTGGCAGGTCGCGCGAAAGAGAAAGTCGTTGCCGCTGAGGCTGCGCAGCAACTGATCGAGGGACAGTTTGCCCTTCTTGCGGGCGTGATCCGCCAGGAACAGGACCTGCTCGGCGGCGCTGCGCGGATCTTCCGCGTGATAGACCACGGCGCGGACCATGATTTGCTGTGCGCGGGCGACTTCGCCCAGGCTGTAGGAGACGGTTGTGACCAGGAAGGTGCCGAAGATGACGATGAGGAGCGCCGGCAAATCGACGAAGGAGTCCGGTGAACCGCCCAGCACCATGGCCGTCGCGATGACGACGAATGCCCCCGTCACGCCCAGAAGAGTCGCCAGATCCAGCGAGGGACTCATGTCGGGCTGCGGAATGTCGACTTTCGCAGGCGCTTCGCTGGTGGTTGATACGTTGGCCATTATGCTCTCGTGTTGCTCTCGCCGTCGCGCTTCCGGGGTTGGCGTTTCAAACTAGACCCTGTCGGCCTTGATGATTTCGGTCATCGTGACGCCCAGCCGCTCGCCGACCACGACAACCTCGCCGCGCGCGACCAGTCGATTGTTGACGTAGATGTCGATCGCTTCGCCGACCTTGCGGTCCAGTTCGACCACGGCGCCGCGTCCCAGCTTCAGCAGCTGATTTACTTGCATGTTCGACTTGCCCAACACAGCGGAGACCTGAACTGGGATATCATAGAGTGCCTCCAGATCCTTGGCGTGGGTCGGCGGCCTGATATTGGGATCCGGTGCGCTCTCGTTCTCCTCGGGTGCTTCCTCTTCGGCCGGAAGCGAGTCCAGGTCGTCGAGGTCGAGGTTCTGTTCGTCAGCCATGATCTTTTCCTTGAGATAGCTGCATTATGCTGTCTGCTTTTCGGCTTGAGCCTGGGCCTGAGTATCGGCCTGGGCCTGCACCGGGGCCTGAACCTGTGCGGCGGTCGCCGCGGGAGCAGGCGAGGGGTCCGTCGGACTCGGCACGGTCTCCGGCGCGGATGTCATTGTGGGTGCCGATGTGGGATCCGCTTGGGCCTTGTCGGGCATCGCGGCGATGATCAGGCCGCGGTTCAACACCTCATCGATGCTGCTCCAAAGGGCGTCGCTGTTCCGCTCGGCTCCGCCGTCGGCCCACTCCACCCGCACGTCGCCGGGGCCAAGGTCGGGGTCTTCCAGAAAGACGAGCCGTCCTTCATAGCCGCTCCGCTCCGCGGTCTTTTCGATGCGGCCGCGAACCGTGTCGAGCAGCCCATCGGCCATGCGGACGACGAGGCGCGGCTCTTTCGGCAGCCGTTCGAGGCATTCGCCAACCACCTGTTCGACCTCCTGCAGCCCCGCCGTAGCGGCCAGGCGCGGGAACAGTTTCCGGGTCACCGCCGTCGCGACCCGCAGGGCGAGGGCCTTGTGCTCCAGCCGGCTGTCTTCCCACTGCGTAAAGAGGGCGTCGAGCTGGCCTGGAATCCCTTCGAGGACAGTTACGGCGGCGGACTCCGTGGCGTTCATTGCCTCCTTCAATCCATCCTGTTTTCCGGCCAGGAAAGACTCCTGACGCGCCGCGTTCAGCTCCTCTTCCGAAAAGGTCGGCGCCGGCGGGGTAGGTGGCACCTCAGGTTCCGGCGGTTCCGCGTCCGGCTTTGGTGCCGATACGGCCGCCGTCGCCTCGGGACCTTCGAAGCAGGTATCGAAGAGGAACTTTTCCATGGATCCGGTCATCTCCGCACCTGCGTAAGGCTCGCCATACCGCGCCCCCGACCGTAGGGGACGGCTTGGAAACTGCGGAAGATCCGGGTGGCTCCGAGAGCGCTAGTAGACAAGCTCGTCGTCCCCCTTGGTGTCCGCCAGAACGATCTCGTTCTTGGCGGCCAGATCCTTTGCGGTCTGAACCATGTACATCTGTGCTTCGTCGACATCGCGCAGGCGCACGGGGCCCATGGCCTCCATGTCTTCGCGCATGATCTTCGCGGCGCGTTCGGACATGTTGGAAAAGAACAGGTCTCGGATTTTTTCCGATGCACCCTTGAGCGCGATGACCAGCTTTTCCTTGTCCGTGGCGCTGAGCAGCGTCTGAACGCCCGCCGGATCCAAGTTGTCCAGGTCTTCGAAAGTGAACATCAGGGCGCGGATGCGTTCCGCCGAGTCCCGGTTGCGCTCTTCCAGGGCGTCCAGGAAGCGGCCTTCCAATGTCCGGTCCAGGAAGTTGAAGATGTCCGCCATCAGTTCGTGAGAGTCGCGGCGGCTGGTCTTGGCCAGGTTCGACATGAACTCGTTGCGCAGCGTGCGCTCGACGTCGTCCAGGACTTCCTTCTGGACCGATTCCATGCGCAGCATGCGCATGACGACTTCCATCGCGAAGGCTTCCGGCAGACAGGCGAGCACGCGCGCGGCGTGTTCGGATTTGATCTTCGAGAGCACGACGGCGACCGTTTGCGGGTATTCGTTCTTCAGGTAGTTCGCGAGCACCGTCTCATTCACGTTCGCGAGCTTGTCCCACATGGTGCGGCCGGCCGGACCACGGATCTCCTCCATGATGTTCTCGACCTTGTCCTTATCCATCACCTTCATGAGAAGCCGCTCGGTGCTCTCATAGTTACCGGTGACGGTGCCGGTCGAGGAAATCTGGTCCGCGAATTCGATGAAAAGTTGTTCGATTACGTCGGAACTGACATTGCCCAGGTCTGCCATCGCTTGTGACAGCTCCCGGATCTCTTCGTCCTCCATGTGGTCGAAGATTCGCGCGGCATGGTCCTCGCCGACTGCCATCAAGAGCAGAGCGGCTTTGTCCGAACCGTTCAGTGTCCGAAGGTCTTCGCGTAGGCGCATCGCTTGTCTATCGCTCCTGGACTATCAGGCTTCCTGGTAAAGCCAGGTGCGCAGAATCGCGGTGGCTTCTTCAGGATGCTTTTCGATGATCTCGCCGATCTTCTTGATGGAGGAGGCGCGGACGCGTCCCTCCACCTGGTTCAGATCGATCATGGACTCGATTTCGTCGACTGCGGATCCGGGACCGCCGCTTATACCGGTCGGGGTTGCCAGCGCGGTGCCATCCGGCCCGACGGCGACAGCGCCCGCCGGTCCCGCCAGCGCGGGATGTGCCACAGTGCCGTCGGGCAGCAGTACGCCTTCCGACGTCTCGGTCACGGTTTCGCTGCCATCCAGCAGCCGCGCGACCAGAGGTCTTACGACAAGCAGCAACACAAGAATGGCGACGACACCCAGCACCACCAGCTCGACGATCCGCATAATCTCTTTCTGCGGAAAGCCGAAGACGAGAGTTTCCGAAGTCCCGAGACCCTCCAAGGGGTCGGTAAAGCGCATGTTGACGACTTCCAGCGTGTCACCGCGGTCCTCGTCGAGACCCACGGCCGAGCGGACCAGTGCCGCAATCTGCTCCATCTCTTCTTCCGAACGCGGGGCGTAATCCGTCGTCGTTTCTCCCTCTTCGGACAGCGACGTGGTTGTTTCGCCATTGACCATCACGGCCACGGAAAGCCGGCGGACAAGCCCCGTTTCCCGGATATGCGTCTTCGTCGTCCGCGTGATTTCGTAGTTGACCGTTTCCTCGGTCCGGTTTGAATTGTTGCTGCTGGTCGATTGATCGCCCAGGTCCGGCAGTCCTGCATCCGGGAGGTTGTTTCCGACCGTTACGGACGGCGGCTGTCCGTCCTGGGCACTGTTGCTTTCCTCGATGGTCTGCGTTGAACGGACGACCTGGCCGTCGGGGTCATAGATCTCCGCGTTTTCGGTCACACGGTCGAAGTCCATTTCCGCGGCGACTTGTGCCCGGACATTACCGGATCCTAGAGAGCGCTCCAGCATCTCTTCGATGGTCCGCACCAGGCGTGTTTCGAAGGCGACCCGCATTTCTTCGGTACGAAGCGCAACCGCCTCTATTTCTCCTTCGTCGGCGCGGGCGAGCAGCGTACCCTTGTCGTCGATTACGGACACCGCATTCGGCTTCATGCCCGGCACAGCGGCGGCGACCAAGTGCTGGATCGAAAGCACCTGTCGCTTCTCGATCTGCCGGTTGCCGCCCAGGACCAGTACGATGGAGGCCGTCGGTTCTTGACGCTCTCGGCTGAAGAGTTCGCGACGCGGCAGAACCAGATGGACGCGCGCCTGCTTGACCGGCGCAATCGAACGGATCGTTCGGGACAGTTCCCCTTCCAGGGCGCGCAGGTGGTTGATGTTCTGAACAAAGCTGGTGGTGCCAAGCCCCTCGGACTTATCGAAAATTTCGTATCCGATGGAGCCTCCGGAGGGAAGTCCTTCCTCAGCCATCATCACCCGCAGCCGCGCGACTTGGTCGGAGGGGACAAAGATCTGGGTGCCGTCACGGCCGATTCTGAACGGCACCTTGGCCTCTTCCAGACGGCTGACGATCTGGCCGCTGTCTTGCGTTTCCAGATCTCCATAGAGAAGCGCCATGTCCGGCGTCGTGAGACGGCTGGTCATGTAGATGAAGAATACAATGATGCCGGCGGCGACTGCCGCCATCATCCCGAGCCGTGCTGGCCCCAGACTCCGCAAGGTGTCGATGAAGCTATTCAAGATCTGACCGTCCTGGACTGCTGCCATCCTGGTGTAGAGATTGCGCCCGGAACCACCGCCTTAGGCTTCGCAGTGGCACCCCCTTAAGTCTCAAATGCTATCTATTTGAGGTAAAAGTGCAGTTAACAGCGGGCAAGAATTGCCTAGCAGATAGGAAGAAAATACCGGGTACGTTTAATTAAATTTTCAGAATATTTATCGAATTGATGGTTTTTCTGGTAAATAAATTATTTATCTCTACGCTCAAATAAATAAACCGCGAAACACTTTAGTTTCGCGGTTTATTATTTGAACTGTTCAGTTGCCATTTTTGGCGGACTGTAAAATCGAGTTTTCCTGCTTGGACTACTCCGCTGGGCTCGTCAGAGCCGGCTGTTGTACGGCTTTGCGATACTGCTGCAGGCGAGTGGTGCGGAGACCGCGCATGCCGTGCTTGTCGATCAGCGCTTGCCACGACAGGAATTCCTCGACGGAGAGGTGATACCTCTCGCAAGCTTCTTCCAGCGTGAGCAAACCGGCACGGACAGCGGCAACCACCTCCGCCTTGCGCCGGATCACCCAGCGCTTCGTTTCGGGCGGAGGAAGATCATCGATGGTCAACGGCCTACCTGCCGGACCAATGATCGTACCCTGCCTACCTGGGCTGTCAGAATACATCAAAGAGTCTCCGTCCTTCGTCTGCGTGTGTTCAGGGGCAACAATACGCCGCGCCTCTTAAAAATCGCTAAATCGTGCAAAAAAAGACTAATTTTAACAAAGGTTTATATTAATTAATCCGACTGATTGGTTAAGCCGTTGTTGACGCTTTGCCGCCCCGGGTCGTACCGCGATACGGCCCCGGGGCGGTTTAGCGATCACTCATTAGCGCTTGATACGGATCAACTCTTCCAGCATGTCGTCCGCGGTGGTGATGACCCTGGCGTTGGCCGAATAGGCCCGCTGAGTCACGATCATCTTGGTGAACTCCTCGGCCAGATCGACGGTGGAATTCTCCAGGGCTGAGGGGACCACCGATCCGGCCCCGCCGGTATTTGCCAGGTTCAACTGGAAGTTCCCCGACGTGTTGGAGGCCAGATAGGCGTTTCCATCATGGGCTTCCAACCCGTTCGGGTTGCGGAACTGGGCAATGGGCAATTGGTAGATGTCTTGGCGCTGCCCATTGTCGAAGACCGCCGTCACGATCCCGTCTTCATCGATGCTCACCCCGGTGAAGGACCCGAAACGGACACCGTCCTGTGTAATGTTCGCGATCGTGAAGTTACCCGCAAATTGCGTAACTCCATCGGAGTCGCCTACCGTTCCCAGATCCAGGGCCAAGGTCGAATTCGTGGCACCCGTTGTCCAGGCGGAGACAGCCAGCGTGCCCGTACCCGTGATCGTGGCGGGCGTGCCGTCACCGTTAAAGGTGATGGTGCCCGCGCCGGCCGCCGTACCGCTCGTGGCACCGCTGAGGGTTGGATCCTGGGCAGCCCAGGTCCAGGAATTCGTGGCCGCCTTCGTGAAGACAATCGCCATGTCATGTGCGTTGCCGAGCGAGTCGAAGATCTGCACGGTCACACTATGGGCATCGCCGTTTGCCGCCGTGGAAGGCAGGTTCAGGGCCAGTTCCAGGGATGACGTGGCGCTGGCGGAACCGGACAGATTGGCAACGTTGACCGTTTCCAGACCGGACAGGGTGCTGGCGCTCGTTGGCGCAGCTGAGTTACGGATGTCATAGCCTTGCAGGAAGAAGCCGGCGGCGTTGACGAGGTTTCCGTCTTCGTCCGGGTTGAAAGATCCGGCCCGCGTGTAGAGGTAGTCGCTGCCGAGGGCATTTGTCGCGCTCTCATGAACGACGAAAAAGCCCTTGCCGGCGATGGCAAGATCGGTCGCCGAGGCAGAGCCTTGCAGCAACCCCTGACGATCGACGAAGGAATAGGGCGAGGACCGCACACCGCCAGGCGTGTAGTTCGTGGTCGTCGCGGCTTGCGTCACGAGGGTAGAGAAGCGTGCTGCAACCCCCTTGTAGCCGACGGTATTCACGTTGGCGATATTGTCCGAAATCATACCCAAAGCTTGGCTTTGGGCGGACAGGCCTGATACCCCCGCGAACATTGCACCATAAAGGCTCATCTCTAGTTCTCCCTCGTTGTGGGCTGTACGACACGCCGCATTTCCGTGTCATCCGCCCAAGGATTTGAAATCGAAAAGCTCATGAAACTCGGTTCTTTAGGCCGCTTCCGCATTGTCGTCCGGGATCTTGACCCCGGTGATCTCATCCATGGTTAGTTCAACTCCCCCGATGGAAAGGATGACCTCGCCATTGACTTGCTTGACGCCAGTCACCGTTCCGGTGAATTGTTGATTCAGGGGTACATTGTTGCCGTCTGCGTCGACGGCGCTGACCAGGAAGCCATAGACACCGTCGTCCAACAGCTTTCCGTCGTCGTCCTTTCCGTCCCAGGTGATCTCGTGGGACCCGGCGCTGGTTGCGCCTGACAGCGTGCGGACCGTGTTGCCGTTCTCGTCGATGATCAGAACGTTCGTGTCGGCGGCGCTCGCTCCCAAAGTATAGGAGAGGTCGGCGCTTCCGTCCTGCAGCATCAGCACGATATTGCTGCTACTGACGTCTTTGCCGATGTAATTCGCCGCTTCGGTCAGTTGATTGCCGGTTTGCAGGTCGATCAGCCTGTCGAGCTTGCTGTTGGTTGCCAGGGCTTGTTCGACGCCCGTGAACTGAACCAGCTGCTCGGTGAACTGAGTCGTATCCATCGGGGAAAGCGGGTCCTGGTGCTGCAGTTGTGTCGTCAGCAGCACGAGAAAATTGTCGAAAGTCTCCGCAAGAGACGTTCCGTTGGTCAGCTGACCGCCATCGCTCGAAGCGAAAGCGACGCCGTTGACGGGATCTCGGGTTACTTCCACGTTATGTCCTCCTCAAATGCCGGGCGCTGCTAGACGGAGATATTGATGCTGCCGTCGTGCAGGGATCCGCGGCCCTGGTCCGCATCGGACGCGTGCTCCCCGTCAGGGGTATTGCCGTCTTCCTCAGAGGCACGACCCTCGGACCCTTGGTCTTCCTCTAAGGCCTCCTGGCGTTCTCCGTTCTGGCCCTTGAAACTGAAACTCTCGGAGTCCGTTTTCAGCCCAGCGTTCTGTAGGGCCCGCTCCAGGTCCCGAGAGTCGCGTTGCAGGAGTTCGAGTGTTTCTGGCTTCTCTGCCGTGACCACCGCCCGCAGGGCGCCGTCATCGGCAAGTTGCATCTCGACTCTGATGGTGCCGAGTTCGGCGGGGTTCATCCGGATCTTGATGCTGTCATTGCCGGCGTTCAGACCGCGTTTGATTTCAACGGCGACCTGCTCGCTCGGTGTGGGCGCGGTGCCGGCGGGGCGGGCCGCGGCATCGGTTGCCTGGCTCGCGGTCGTGGCCGCCGTGCCGGTGGGGCTCAACGGCATAGGGCTTCCGGTGGTCGCTGTGGTGGCACCCAGGACTCCGGGGTCGGCGGTGGGACTCGCACCAAGCCCGGGAATCAAGGAAGCAGATGTATCCGCTGCTGCGACAGCTGGGGTTGGCGTGGAGTTTGCGGCAGTGGCTGCGGACGCGGTCTTAATCGCTCCGCCAAAGGTGTTGTTGCCTGAAGTGTTGCCTGCCGCGCCATTGGCGACTTTACCGGACGGCTTGCCGTCGGAAAGCGGGTTCACCTTTGCCGCGCCGGACTCGTTACCGCCTGTCTTGCCGCTCTGGGCCTCCTGAGCAGCCGTTGCATCAGCAACCGCGGCTACGGTACCTGCAGCCGTCAAGCCAGACAGAGACGAAGGAATACCACCCGGTCCGGTGATCGTAACGCGGGCGTTGGAGGCCAATGCGTCCTTAACATCCGAAATCGTAATGGTGGCGCCATTCGCGGCGGACGTATTCGGGGCGGATGGGGTTGCTCCCGGGCGGGATGGAACCGCTCCCTTGGAACGGTTGTCCGCCTGGATGGCTGCGGCCTTTCCGGCAGCTTGCTGTACGCCGGGGTCAGACGCGGCAGATGCGGCACCGGTGCCTGGGGTACTCTGTGCGGCCGCCGCGGCCGCGGCTGCTGCCGCCGCCGCCGCTGCCGTGGCATTGGCAGAGTTGGGCGCCGGCGTAGCCGCTTGCGTGTCGGCTGCAGTGGACTGTGTCGCCGCAGTCTCCTGTTCCGATGCATCTGACTGGCCGGGTCCCTTGGATTCAGCCGGCCGCGCCGTGTCTCGCTCCGCTGCCAACGGCGGTTCCGTGGCTGTGGTGTCGTTTCCAGCTTCGACATCACTGGTTGGGGCCGGGTCCCGCTGATCCTCGGGCTCCCGGTCGTCATCGCGTTCGAACCCTTGCCGCTCCCGTTCCTGATCTTCAAGGGCACGCGCAATCTGGTCTTCCAGTTCGCGTTCCTTGGCCTGCCGCGCCTCGTCGTCGCGATCCGTATTGTATTGATCGCGGCGCGGTGACTCCGTGTTGTCACGTTCGGCGTAGTCAGGCACAGGAGCATCGTCTTCGCGAGTCTCCCGGACGAGAGCTTCGAAGAGACCAGGCACGCTTTCCTGCTCGCGCTGGTTCTTGTAGTGGTAGTCCGACGGTGTCGTGTCGAATTGAATCGCAGTCATTGGTCTTCGGATCCCAGGATAGGGGCGGGCCTTAGGCGGCCGCGTTAGCTTCAATCTGCCGTTGGGCGCTTTCGACGTGCTGCACGATGGCGGATTCGATCGCGTTTTCCGGGACGCCTGAAAGGATCTGCTGATCCACCTGCTTCCACGCCTCGCGCAGCGGCAAGAGGACGTCGATGATCTTGCGTGCCGTCTTCCCGTCGTTGCGCAGATTGATACGGATCATCTCCGCCAGACAGAACCGGTAGATCGCGCTCAAGGTCGCGGTGACATCGCCGCCATGATCGAAGTCGAGGCCGAGATGAAGGGCAGCAACCGCTTCCGTGGCGAAGTTCACCTGGTGACAGCGCCGTTCAATATCGTTGGCTTCGATGGCATCGACCGCATTGGTCAGATGATCGATCGCGTTGTCATATAGCTCCACCACCAGCGCGGTCGGGCGCGTCATGGCGATGTGGTCGAAAACCTCCGAGGTCGATAGCTGTGTCACGAGCCACTTCCTTCCTTTTCCACGCAGCCGCCCAGACGGCAGCCGCTATTCGTCGGCCTCATCTAAGCAAGAGGTGGGCCAAGTCGGGCTTGATCGATCAACACATTGAAAAAGAATGATAATCAAGAACGCGATCGGGGGCGGTGAGGGCACCGCAGCCGGTCTTGCCGAGCATTTCTTTCTCGGTAGGGGGAGTATTTTGCCGCCGCCGCCTCGCGGGCCGTCCCCCGGACCGTCATACTAGGGGCCGGGTGCGGTTGGGCCCGCGGCGCCAACTTCATTTTCGCTATTATAATGACTCGGTGGTCCGTCCGGTCCGGAATCTTGCTGTGGCGGGGCGCTTCCGCCGGAAACTTCGAGTTTTGCCGGCTTCTGTCGTGGGGCCGGGGCGTTTGGGGGGAAAGCCCGGTAGGAAAAATCCCGCAGCACGGCAGTCTTTGCCTCATCAGGCGAGCAGAATTTGCCGGAAACTCTGGGATTCTGGGATGGCAGTTGGCGGAGCGACACTCCTAACCGTCTGATTTATATAAAATTTTTCGAGAATTTGAAAGTTGGCACGATCCCTGCGGATAGCAGGCCAACTTAAGGACCAAGTGTGCCGACGCCTCATGGGCTTGGCATAGCGGTCCGAAACGTATCTGCCCCAATTTGGTACGGGAGTAAGTCATGCCTACAGTAACAACCAACGTCGCCGCGAACTCGGCGCTCAGGTTTCTGAATTTCAATTCCAGCACTTCCGCGAGCTCGATCTCGAAGCTGGCGAGCGGATCGCGGATCGTTCGCGCTTCGGACGATGCCGCCGGTCTGGCCATCGGCACGCGCCTTAAGGCGGACGTGACGGTCTTGCGCCAGTCCGCGACAAACGCCTCGCAGGGTGTCTCGGTCCTTCAGGTCGCCGACGGCGGCTTGGCCCGTATTGCGGACGTGCTGCAGCGTTTGAAGGCGCTGGCGGCTCAGTCGTTGTCCGGTGTGCCTTCCGATACGGAGCGTGGCTTCATTGACGCCGAATATCAGCAGTTGCTTTCGGAAATCGACGGCATCGCCTCGACGACCCGCTTTAACGGTACGTCTTTGCTTGACGGAACGACGACGTCGCAGAACTTTTTCGTCGGCACGGAAGCCGGTGACACCATCAGCGTGGACTATACGACGCTGTCCAGTATTGCCGATTATCAGGCGGCGACCCTGGGTCTGACCCAGGACGTCACGACCCTGGCCAACGCCTCGGCGGCCCTGGGTGAAGTGGACATCGCGATCGACCGAATCTCCGAAGCCCGCGCCAACGTCGGCGGTTATGTCTCGCGCTTCGAGTTCCGTGGCCAGCAGATCGAAACGGCCCTGGAAAATGTTGCCGCGGCGCAATCTTCCATCATGGACGTGGATCTGGCGGAGGAGCAGAGCAAGCTCGTATCCAGTCAGGTCCTTGTGCAGGCATCGGTCTCGGCATTGTCTCAGGCCAACCAGTTGCCGCAGAACCTCCTGCGGTTGCTCCAATAAAGCCGATTTGGGGCAGATGGCTGAAGGGCGGGGTCCGCATCGGCGGCTCCGCCTTCCGCCTTCCCCTTCTTTCAAGGTCGCCTTCTCGCCCTCGGTCCCGCGCCCTGGCCTTATGCCCTGCGGCTACCCACGGCGCCGGCGCTTCTCGCGGATTCCCCTGAAGCGGCAATTCTTGCCCCCCATATTCGCCGGAACTAGGCATTTTTTGCCTGTCCTCCCGGTATTTTCTTCCCCTTTTTTGCTGAATAATCTCCTAATTTTTCAGGCCCCAAAAAACCTAAGCCTCTGATTCCTAGGTAATTCTGTCCCGGCAGTTGTTTCCTGGCACGGATCCTGCGAGATAACTCGCGGTGACGAAGATCCGCATGTAGTGGACTGCGTTACCCGGTCGGCCAAGTAGGCCTTCCGTCCATACCTGCTGCAGGAAGTGGCAGGTGGTTCATCTTCAAGTAGAAGGAATGATACTATGCCTGTTGTTGCAACGAATACCGCTGCTAACTCCGCCCTTCGTTTCCTGAACTTCAACTCTGCTCAGTCGACCGCTTCTGTCGGTAAGCTGGCCAGTGGTTCCCGTATTGTTAAGGCTTCTGACGACGCTGCCGGTCTTGCGATCGCTGCCCGCCTGAATGCCGACATTACGTCCCTGAAGCAGGCCGGCACGAACGCCGCGCAGGGCGCTTCCGTGCTGCAGGTTGCCGACGGTGGTCTTTCCCGTATCGGTGACGTGCTGCAGCGTATGAAAGCGTTGGCCGCCTCGTCTCTGTCGGGTGTCCCGACCGATACGGAGCGTGCGTTCATCGACGCGGAATATCAGGAACTGCTCAGCGAAATCGACGGTATCGCGAACACGACCCGCTTCAACGGTGAGTCCCTGTTGGACGGCACGGCCGCGACGACGACCCAGAGCTACTTCGTGGGTACGGAAGCCGGCGATAACATCGACGTGGCGTTCGACGGTCTTTCGTCCGTGGCTGACTATCAGGCCGCGACCCTGGGCGTGTCGACCGACGTGACCACGGCGGCAAACGCCTCGACGGCTCTGGGCGAAATCGATACGGCCATTGACCGTATCTCTGAAGCCCGCGCCAATGTCGGTGCCATCGTGTCTCGTTTTGAGTTCCGCGGTCAGCAGATCGCGACCTCCATCGAGAACATCGATGCTGCCAAGTCGTCCATCACGGACGTCGATTTGGCGGCCGAGCAGAGCCGACTGGTGTCGACTCAGGTCCTGGTCCAGGCCGGCGTGTCAGCGCTGTCCCAGGCCAACCAGATCCCGCAGACTCTCTTGCGAGTCCTGCAGTAATCTGGCGATGAGGGGTAGGATGGGGCCTCGGCCCCATCCTTCTCCGCCTACTCGAAAGCTTAGGCAGATCCGACGCAAGCATTCGAGGGGAGGAACGGCGAGATGACTGATGCAATCCAAAGTAGCTTGCCTTTGACCAATCCGGTTCGACAGGAACCGGTCAGAGTGGCTTCGAGCGCACGAGAAGTAGCGCCGGGCACAAGGCCCACGGAACCCACAAAGACTCAATTGAGCGTTGCCGAAGACCGCTCGCTATTCGACGCTGCCGATCTGCCCAAGGCACACGCCAGCGCACCGCTTGCCGGCCCTTCGGCGTTAACCACTTATCGGGATCAGGATAGCGGTCGCGTGATTGTGCGCCTCTTCGACAAGGACAGTGGCCATGTGCTGGCCGAGTTCCCGCCCGAGAAGACATATCGTCCCATTGCGGCGTCCAACTTCGAGGATACCCCAAGACCCAAAACGAGAGTTGACGTCTAAGTAACTGTGACCCTTTAGGACTGCTTAAGGCTTTGAAGGGTAAAGTTTTACAGGACTTGGAGATACTTTCATGGTCTCAGGACTCGACGGAACACTTACCCTGACGGATGGAACGGCCCGCCTTTCCGGTTCGTTCTCGAATCTGGATACTGCGGCGCTTGTTGAGGCGGCCGTTCAGTTGAAGCGAATCCCGGCTGTTCGGCTGGAAAGCAAAATCACCCAGAACGAGACCCGGTCCGCGGCCTTCAATTCTCTCAACACGCTGCTCCAGACGCTCAGCTCGGCTGCCGGCGCACTCAGAAACCCACCTGGTACGTCCGCGATCTCCAGCAATCTGTTCGAGCAGAAGTTGGCGTTTCTCGACTCTGATTCGAGTACGGAAGCCACAGAACTTTTGGGTGTTAACGCCGATAACACGGCGGCGAACGGAACCTATGAAATTCAGGTCGAGCAGATCGCGACCGCGCACAAGATCTCCAGTACCACGATTGCGGATCCCGATGCCGCCTTGGGCGTTACGGAAACCCTGACGGTCAACGTTGGTGGTGCTTCCGCCGAAGAGACGGTTGACATCGATGTGACGTCCGACCTGACGGCCCGCGATATTGCCACAGCAATCAACAACAACTCGGCGACTACCGGTATCCGTGCGTCTCTGGTCAAGATCAGTGACAGCGACTATCGCCTGGTCGTCACGGCGGAAGATACAAACAAGGCTATTGAGCTGGTCGGCACAACCGGTGGAACGACCGCTGCGTTGGGGATATCCAGCGACAATGGCGCGACATACGACAATGAGCTGCAGAACGAACAACCGGCCCAGATTTTTCTGGATGGCATCGGGACCGTCATTGAGCGGGACAGCAATGAATTCTCCGATGTCATCGACGGCCTGACCTTCGATCTCTTCAAAGCTGAGCCAGGAACGACGGTCACCATTGAGATTGAACAGGACCTGACGGCTATTCGCTCGGGAATCGATGAGTTCGTCGCCGCATTCAACGATGTTCGCGCCTTCCTGAACGAGCAGAATGTGGTCGACAGCGAAGGAAACGTCTCTGAGACCTCCATCCTGTTCGGCGACAACATTGTTAGGACGATCAGCCAGACTCTGGGCAGTGACCTTGCCGCTCTCGTCAGTGGCTTGGACAGTGGCGCCCTCTCGACACTACGAGGCGTTGGCCTTGAGTTAAATGCGGACAATCTGCTGACAATTGACGAAGGTACGTTGAATTCCGCACTCGTCGACAATTTGGACCAAGTCCGTGGTGTCTTCGAATACGGGTTTTCATCCGATTCCGATCGTATCCGGATCATTGGACGCGAAGGTCAGCTGGACCTGGGAACCTTTACCATCAACGTTTCAGCCGGCGCTATCGATGGAGCGAATCTTCAAGTTGACGGCGCGGATGCCTTCGAGGTCGATGGGAATACTTTGCGCGGCATCGAGGGCACGATTTACGAGGGTTTGACCCTTGCTTATTCGCGGGACACCTCGGACGCCGGTGAAGCCGCCGAGGACATCACGATCACGACGACCCTGGGTATCGCGGAGCGTATCTATCAGTCGGCAGAGACTTATTCAAAGCCGAACGGTGGCGTGATCGCGGATGAGCTCGACCGCTTGAACAGCCTGAACGTGGACTACGAGGAGCAGATCGTCGAAATCGACGCGCGCATTGCGCTGTTCCAGACATCGTTGATTGAGAAGTACGCCAAGATGGAGCAGGCAATTGCCCAGGCCGACGCGATGGCGAAGCAGTTGCAGGCTATGCTCGGCAACAGCGACAACTAGAACGCCCTGGGTGAATCTGGGTCGACTAACAAGAGGGGGTGATACGTAGTGAGCTACCAGAACAATGCCGCTTCCGCTTACGCGGCCGCATCGAAGATGGTGAGTTCGCTGGGCGCTGTCGTCTTGCTCTACGATGCGATGATTCAAGCCATGGGCGCGGCCAAGATTGCGATCGAGGAAGGGCGCGTCGAAGACCGATTCGATGCGACCCAGAAAGCGACAAAGATTCTCGTCGGATTGCAGTCCAATCTGGATATGGAGCAGGGTGGGGACACCGCGCTTATGCTCCACCAATTCTACAATACACTGTTCAATGACATTCAGCGCCTCAACCTCAGGAACTCCGTCGAGGCCGCGGACAAAATCATCTCGTCATTGATCGAGGTCCGCCGGAGCTGGAAAGAACTGGAGGTCCGCGAGCAGAGAGGTGAGCTCGATACACCGGCTGCACCGAATGCGGCCCAGGGCCCCGCGCAGCAATCGGGCAATGCCGATCCTGCAGGATCCCGTGGGGAGCAACCTGACTCCGCCGTGGCCGAGAAGCCTATCGTCATCTCGGTCTAGTCCCCAAGCTCTGGGCTATCCCGACCTAGAAAAAGCTCTCCGTCGGGCCCGAAGGGCCGGCGGATTTTTATCATATGAAACGATAAATGAAGCGCTTCAAACCTGCGCTTCGCCGTCCAGCTTCAGCCCAGGCCTCCTGACCAAGTGGATGAATCTTACCTCCTAGGGGCGCGTATCCCGCGACCACCGATCTGGCATTGACCGGATCGCCAAATCGTCTAAACCTGAAATCGCCATCGCCAGTTGGCAGGAAGCACGGTTGGCATTTTCGATGCCAATGAGACAGGGTCGTAGACGAAAGCAAAGAACCAGAAGTGGCGAAATCCGTTCTCCTCGTAGGGTGTGGTGCAGAAATCGGCGCCATGTTGGTCGGGATGGTTGACCCGGCAAATGACGGCCTGGCCATCGACGCTATCCTCACCAATCCCATTCCGCCTGATGCAAGGTTTTCGCAGCTTTCGCCCCTGCAGTCCTTGCTGGCGCGCATTGTTTTGGCACAACCTCAGATGGTGGATCTCGTGACGGTCGAAGGCGAGTGTTTGCTCGTTCGAGGCCGATCCATAGACGTGCATTGGGGGGACAGCAGGGAGTACGACCTGACGCGCCTATCCAAAAACTTCGATGCCTGTGTCCTGGCCACGTCGAAGAAACAGATTGATGATCCGGAACTCGTCGGAAGGTTCGAGTCGGTTGCGGACTTGGTCGTCGGAGTGGCGGAGGCCGGCCACCTGCCGTCGGCCTACATAAATCTTGTCGCTGCCCCCCAGAGATTCCTGTCCAATCCGCCGCGGCCTGTCGGGCGTCAGCGAAGTTTTGCGCTGGGGTCCTGCCAATCCGTCGGTTGGCAAGCTCAGCTTCGGGGGCTTCTTGAGACCTTGGAGGACTGTGCAGTTTCCCAGGCGAAAATGCGGTCTATGGAAGTCGACATCGTGCATCCTGACACGCCAACCGGAAGGTTGGGTACGAAGTCCGTAGGACCACGGGAACAGGAGGCACGCAACAATCTTCGACCCGGATTCTCGCAGGTCGAGCGCGCCATGAACATCATATTCCCAGGGTGCAACAATACGAACACGATCTCGCTGCGGACTTTGATCTCTCCGCCGGGCTATCAGGTCACGCGCTACTTCTTTTCATATGGCCGGACCGGCGATGCCAGAATTACCCAAGAAGAGATGCGCGTGGGATTTGCACGAGCAGCCAAGAGGTGCCCGGAAATCCTGCGGACCGCCGACCTCCCTCTGGGAAGCCGCGCTTACGAGTTTTGCGAGAGCTCGGCGGTCGTTCTCAGCGATGACTCCTACTTGCGCTACCGAGACGATGCCTTCGGCGTTCGAGACGAAGGGCCCGTCATTTCACAGCTCACAGTTCAGGCTTATGTGCATAACACGCGCGGCTACTGCCGCTCCATTGTTCGAAGCCTGCAGTACCTGTTGAACGATCCGAATCCGAAAGCGTTCTTTCATTGAATATGGTGGACACATTTGCTCTTCAGGCCGAAGAAGAAACGCCGTTTGATCAGCTTAGGAATCTGGAAGTCCAGCGCGTCCTGAAAAACGAGAAATACCTTGTATTGAGGGTGGCCCGTGATGGCCAGAGCTTCGTCTGCAAGATATCTCATGATGATGGCCCAAAACTGGAGTCAGAGGTCGAGCGCATAGAGAAACTGCGCCAGCAGTATGCGGGCCTTGCGCGCCTTATGCCCGAAATCGTATCGAGCGGTACCATAGAAGACGGAGTCCATCGTGGTAAGCGCTTCTACCTGCAGACTCTCGCACCTGGTCGGACCTTGACGGATTGGCTGCGGTCTGGGGAGGGGTCGTCCACAGAATTGCGGCGGCGTGTCGACTGGATCGTTAAAGATCTGATTGACGTAACGTTAGCTCACAGGCCCTCCAAAGATGGCCCGTCCCGGCCAAGTACGTTTTTCTCGCAACGGTTCTGGGAGAGTTTCGACTCGATCAAGACGACACCACTTCTCGCAGATATCATACATGCGGATGAGATCGTGATCGACGGCCGAGCATATCGCTCCCTGGGATATTGTCTGGATGCCATACTTTCATCCCAGGCCATTGGGTATCTCGACCAGATTCCCTCTGAACTGTCTGATCTTGGACACTGGAATTTCCACGGAGACAATATCGTTCTCGCCACGCTTGCGCAGACCGACGGCTACGCGGTGATAGATCCCGATGTCTCGATTTCTCTATGCGATCCGATGTTCGGATTGGCGAGACTGCTCTATACTTTTGTCCACGACACTGCGGCGTTCGATTATCATACCATAAGGTCCAGTTTCTATCTTCTTTACACCGCCTCTGCTGCGGCGTTCGAAATCGAATTGGACTGGCCTCGGAACTCTGCGGGCAGCTACCAAAGCCTGTTCTCGGGTTCCGATGGAGGGATGTTTGGCGACCCGATCGTCGCTGGCAAGGCACGTTTGATGGAGCCCAGCGTTGCGCTTCGTTTGGAGCTTTGTCGTCTCTATTGCCTGCTGCGTGGCGTCAAGGTGAACTATGTGCCGAGACTGAGGTACATTAACCAGGATCCCACGCTTTTCTGCAATCGCACCATCTTTCTTTTCTTGCAGGCCGTAGTTTTCGCGAACAGGCTTACCTCCGGTTTGACCCGAGGCGCTTGGGGCGTGCCTGAGGACCTGGGCAATGCTTGAGGGGTGGATTTCTCGAGCGAGCGGGTACTTGCGACGACAGGACGATGGGCCGGTGCGAATGCTAGCGGAGAGTGGGGAGGCGACGCCCGCAAATGAATAGTGTTGAAGCACCCGTTGATGTGGTGGCGCGTTCCCCTGATCTGGGCATGTTGCCGGAACTCGCCGCTGCGATGGACCGGGCCAAGAGCCTGGAGATGTTTCGCAGAATTGTCCGCTCGCGGCAGTTTGATTGGAATACACAGCAGGAACAGATCAAGGGTCGTGTAAAGACGCTGATCTATCTGTCGTACGGACAGGAGTCCATTGCCGCAGCGGTCTCCATGGTCTTGCCCGAAGCCTGGGTGCTCGGTCAGCACCGTGCGCATTCCGTCTATCTTTGCTTCGGCGGGGATTTGACCGCGCTCGTGGACGAGATGCTGGAGCTGCCGACAGGCTGCAATGGCGGCATGGGTGGATCGCCGCCGGTGCAGGATTTCAAGAACCGTATCGTCGGACACAATGGCCTCATCGGCGATCAGGTTCCCGTAGCCTGCGGTTTGGCGCTCAGGGTCAAGTCTCGCGGTGAGCAGGTTGTCTGTTTTCTGGGCGATGGGGCGATGGAGGAGGATTATGTCCTCGCGGCAATGGGTTTCGCTGCGACGCGCAGTCTGCCCATTCTGTTCGTCTGCGAAGATAACGACCTTTCGGTTCTGACGACCACGGAGGTACGGCGTTCCTGGAGTGCCACCAGGGTCGCGGAATCATTCGGTCTTCGTGCCAAGGACATCACGGACGACCCCTGGCTCATCGAGCATACAGCCCGGGAACTGTCGGATTGTCTACCGGCACTCCTTAACGTGCGTACCTGCAGGAATCTTTGGCATGTTGGAACCGGGAATGACGGCCCGCCGGAATGGGACCGCTATGAATTGACGAAACAACAGTTTTACGAGATGCAGATGGGTGCGGAGATCGAGGCGATCGAACGCGAGATCTCCGATGAAATGAGTGAGTTATGGCGGAAACGGTTGCAGATACAATCAGAGAGCTGACGCGGCGGCACATTGCTGAGAACGATGGCATTGTCATTGGTCAGTGTCTGACAGCGGTGGGCTGGGTTCAGAACACGATCCCGCGGCAGGAAGAGGGCATGGTGGAATTGCCGATGACGGACATCGCCGGATCGGGGATCGCCGTCGGCGCGTCTCTGACCGGCGGACGGCCGATATTCGTTCTGCGGTTCCAGAGTTTCCTCTGGCTCAATGCCAGTCCGCTAGTCAACTATGCGGCCAAATCGAAGGAGATGTTCGGTTATCCGGCGCCGGTCTTCGTGCGCGCGATCGCGACCGAAGCGGGCGGCAGCGGACCGCTGCATACGAACTGCTATCATGCACCCTTCATGCACATGCCGGGCTTGCCGGTTTGTGCGCCCATGACACCGAACGAATATCGGGCAATATGGGATCGTTTCATGACTCATGACGACCCGCTCCTCGTTTCCGAACATAGGCGCAGCTACAAGAGTTCCCTAGAACTCGAAGATCTGTACGATGATGAGGCAGAGATCACGATCTTTGCGATGTCCGCCAGCCGCTTTTCAGCGATGGAGAGCCTGGAACAACTAAGGGAGGCTGGCATTCGTGCAAACCTGGTCAATGTTCTCTGGTTGAAGCCCTTTGGGCCTTCGGAGAGAGCTCTTGAGGCTCTGCGGAAATCGGGACGTGGACTTGTCCTCGATTCCGCCTATGAGATTTGCGGTGCCTCACGATCCATTGCCTATGAATTGATGCTGAAGAGCGGCCGCCCGGTGCGTGCCCTGGGCATGGAGGATCGTTCGCCGGGTGCAGCCGTCAGGCTCGAAAACGGCACGCCGACCCCGGAACGGATTTGCAGAGAAGTTGAAAAGCTGATCAGCGATGAGGACGCGTGGCCCACAGTGTCGGCCGGGCCGGTCTGAGTCCAACCGATGTTCCGTCCAGCATGTTAGGCGGCAAGTTCAAAGAACGCCTTTCCTACGACGATGTCCGGGCGGCGCGGGGCGCGGTCGCTGATGCTTTTGCCAAGGGAGACTACGTCTACGTAGCCCGCTATGGAGAAGCGCAACCGGAACTGCAGGGCTGTGCCTTCATCCTCATTGGGAATCCGCGGCGCGGCCTCGCCATTCTTGACGATGCGTCGATCGCTTCGAACTACAGCCAAGTCCTCCGGGCTTTCGCCCACTGGTATCTTGGGGAAGACCGCGAAGCTCTCGCGATCCTCGATGGTGTAGTGGGGCGCGATCCCGACAACCGGCTCGCGTCGCGCCTCAAGTCGCTGATAGAGGGCGACTGCCCGAACGTCCTCGTGACCTCCTCCCGCTCCGCGGTCGCCAATGCTCTGAAGAACGTCGACGGCTTTAGGGTGATGTCTGCAGGAGTACCCGGACAGGATGTCGACTTTGTGATGGACGGTGATCTGCGCCTTGGAGCCGATTCCGCGGCTCGGTCGTATCTGGAAAAGGGCGGGATCTTTCTGCAGTTCGATATGGGAGGGCCGATCCCTTCAGATCTCGGCCAGGCTCCATTTCTGCGCTATGCCTATGTCCCCGATCCTGAGATGCATGTCGCGAACGACGGGAAAGACCTCTGCAATTTCGACCGCGTAATTACCTGTTGCTCCCAGATGAGCTTGGAACTGGAGTCGCTCTACGGGTGCCCGACTCTGACCTTGCCTCTGTTCGGCGGTCTAACGTCAATGCACCAGTCCTTGAATTCGGAAGCGCGCAAGCGCAAGGACAGAGATTATCTAGGCTTGCCGAGGCCCATCGACATACTCTTCACCGGGTCGATTGGGACACCTTTGTATGTTGACAAACCAACGCGCTTTCTGGCGCTGTCGCAACTGCCGGAGAAATACGACATACGGCTTTTGGATCGCACTTATCCTTCCGAAGTCTATGAAACTCTTTTGACATTGGCGAAGTTCGTGCCGGCATCGTTCCGCTGGCTTGACGGACTGGGGTCGAGAACCATTCAAGCCTTGCGGAATGGTACTTTCGTCCTGGCCAACGAAAACACAGCCCTAGACCTTTACTTCAATGGCGATGAGGAAGGCGTGTGTTTTTTTCAGGAAGTGAATCTGACTTCCGACATCCCGCGGATTCTCGATGGTTACGAGACACGGCGAGCCGCTTTTGAGAGGAGCCGGCCGCGTTTCGACCGGAAACTGCAGGAGTTGTTTCCCTCTTCTCCGGTCGTTGAGGAGCGTTGGCTCAAAACTCTGGTGTTTCTCGGACTGGATCAAAGCGCGTGCAGGACAGACGTGCAACGGGTAAACCGCGCCTACAACTGGATGACGGGACGTGCATTTCCGCGGAAGGAAGGCTTAGAAGACTATTTTCTTCCTGACCCGGAAGCGCCCGACTATCGCGTGAAAGCGCTCGCGCTCAAAGCGTCGCGCTCGGTGTTCGAGCAAAAACGGCAGCCCATGGATGAGATCGCATTCGGCGGTACAGAAGGACCGATGAGCGCGGCCGACTCACTAACTGCCAGTTTGATCCAGGCCTTTGCCGCTTGGGTCTTGGAGAATCGGGATAGCTTTGCCGAGAGAATGCGGCTGATCTGGCGAAATCGGGAGTCCTTCCAACCTTGCGAATGGGATGCCCTCCCTTTCTTCGATCTGAAGCTCGCCACTTACCTCCGCCGCTCCTTCGTGTCCGATGCGTTGGTCCAGCAGGCGCATATCTGTTGTGCCTTGGCCCGGGCAGGGCGCTTGCCTTCGGCGGCATCCGCCTCGCCGCGGGACGTTCTTTTGAGTGGTGTCGGTGCATTCCTTGCGGGCCTAGCGTATGAGCAAGGCGACTTCCGGGAGGCCGCCGAACTAGCCGGGTCGGCATTGGCCTACTTTCAAAAGAACTTCGTCGCGCAGCAGATCGTTGGCCGAGGCGAGCTTCGGAGTTGGGCAGAAGGAGAGGGGGGCGACTTCGAGAAAGGAGAGCTGCTTTGGCGGGACTCTGTCGAGGTTTGGCCCTGGTACTTGCCGGAGATCTTTCCGACCCTTCGGAAATTCCCCGACCTGGACGCCAGACTTCTCGAGGGCGAGTCTCACAGAGTCTTCCTGAGGTTTGCTCAAAGGGTCCGCACGGACCGGGCATATGTCGCGAATCTAGGTATTCCGATCTGCAGCCGAGCTTACCTTCGCAAAAAGCTCGCTTTTGAAATCGATCCCGCAGCTTTTGAATTCGATAAGATGGCGCGCGCGCTTGAAGATCATGGCCTACGCTGTTCGGAGCCGGAGTTCTTCCGCCGGCACATTGTCCTGCCTTTGTGCTGGGATGGAGCTGTGGCGCTCCGGGGTCACGATCCGGGTGGGGCTGCCGAAATCCTTGAGGCATTGAGGCAGCGCTTCGGCGATCTGACGGAAGCGCTGGAATCGGATTACACGCCTTAATACCGGAGTTGGTTTCAGGCCGCCTCTGCGCGATGCCGCCGGTTCAGGTTATGGCTGGTCATGCGGCCTATATGCTCCACGACTTCCAAGGAGAACTTCTGCCCGATCATGCTCAGATACTCAGGGTTCCGGAAGTAGGCATTGAAGGCGTTATCCCTGAAGTCCAGCACCTCCTGCGCCGACAGGCTGTCCGTCGGCAGAGGCAAGCAATCATAGGCGTGCTGGGAGTATCCGATCCAACCCGGTCCGTCGCCGTTCTCCGGTAGGGCCCAGCCGTTCTGGCTGGCCAGCCCGTGCAGTTCGGACCCGGGATAGGCCATGGCGCAGTAGAAATTGGCCCATTCCGTGTTGAATCCCATCGCCATGTCCAGCGTCTCTTGCATGCTCTCGAAGGTATCGTCGGGCAGGCCGAAGATATAGTTGGCACCGACGTTGATTCCCGCGTCACGGATGCGCTTTACCGTGGTCTCGATATCGGCATCGGCGAAATTGCCCTTGGTCACGCCGTCCCTGACATAGCTGCTCGCGCTCTCAATTCCGAGCCCCAGCCAATTGAAACCGGCGCCTTTCAGCTTATCGAGAAACTGGTCTTGAACGGTGTCAATGCGCGCATAGGCCCAGATGTTGAGATCGTAACCGCGTTCCATGATGAGGTCGCAGAGACCCATGACGTGGCGCTTATTGAGTACGAACATCTCATCCGGAATCTTGATGTTCTTGACGCCGTAGCCGCGCACGAGCTCGTCGATCTGACCAATAATGTTCTCCGGCGACCAGAAACGAATTCCGTTTCCGCCGAAGGGCGCGTTGATACAACAGAAGCTGCATTTGTAAGGGCAGCCCAAGCTGGTTTGGAGAGATGCATAGCGCTCTCGGCTGCTCAAGTCATGAAAGCAGTGCCAATTGTGCGCGCGGTATTTGCTCATATCGAGCAATTGCCAAGCCTGCCGGGGCAACTCCTCGGAAAGATCGCGGATCTTGGTGGCGGGCAGGTTTCGGTGTATCGACCCGTCGTCCCGGTACCAAAGGCCTGGGACCCGGTCGATATGGGCGTTGCCCTGCAAGTGTTCGGTCAAGCCGAGGACCGTATAAGGTCCTTCGCCCTCACAGACATATGTAAAGGGCTCTTCCTCCAGAGTCCGCTTCGGGAGGGCGGAAGGATGTGTGCCCAACGCCAGAGTTGGAATATCCGAATTATCATTCAGCGCCCGGCAAGTCTTGGCTGCGCCCGGCATACATTGGGTGGAGGCCGAAGGCTGCTGTCCATAGATGGAGAAAACGGCGAGACGCGGCTCACGTCTGGCGATTTCCTCCGCCGTCTGTTCGTGGGTCAGACCCTCCGCTTCCGCGTCCAGAATTGCGACCTCGAAGCCGCGCCGGCCCATGAATTCGGCCATCAGGCCCGACCAGACCGGCGGTTCAATCGCCGCGAACTCCGAGTGCAGCCCCTGGTAGACCTGGACGCGGCTGGGCGGAGTCACGAAGAGGGCGTCTAACTTACTTGAACCTGGCATATTGTCTGATGTCCCCGGCGGCGTCTTGATACTCGGTTCTGCGCCGCCAGTTTAACTCACCTTGCGGCGGTCGGAAAAGCGTGCCGGTTCCCGGGTCGTCGTTGTCGCCATCACGTCGATGATACGGCCGTGGGGCGAGGTCTGATCGGCGATGGCGCTGCCCAGAAAGATCGGCGACTCCTGTTTCCGGTTGGAGAAGCGGGCGTCGCACTCCGACATGGTTTCCGAGTCGAAATACTCCCATTCCTGGCCAAGGCTGTACCACTCCTCCAGGTCGAAGTGATTGTCCTTGGAGAGCGCGTCCGATGAATAAAAATTTTCGACTTCGGGGTAGTTCTTCGTCTGTATGGTCCAATCCATGGAGACGCGGAATCCGCCGCCATTCCGGGAGGTCCCGTGCAGGCAATAGATATCCTGCAGATAGAGATGCCCCTTTTCCATCGTCATGTCGTAGTCGACGTAGGAATCGTAGAGCTTCTCACCGTCTTCGTAGCGCGGTAGTTCCTGCAGGAAATCATCGGCCATGCCCACCGGCTCTGCGAACCGCACCGTGGTGTTTGAGACGTCTCCCAAGATCGGCAACAGGAAGGCCAGGTCGCAGACACCGCCGGTCCAGAAGTCGCTGTGCATCCGGTTGTTGGCCCTGGGCCTGTTCAACGTCCAATCCGATGCCGTCCCGGCGACCATGCGCAGGGTCAGGGGCAGACGCATCTTGACGATGCTCTGATCCAGCTTCAGCGTCCGGATAATATCCTGAACCCTCCGGTGAATGACATTGTATTCCAGATAGGTCTCCCGCTTCGGGCGGATCACGCCGTTCGGCGTGACATTGGGCAGAGCCAGGATGTCATCGCCCCGTTCCTGGACGAAGGTCTCGTAGCTGTCGAAGGAACAAGGCCCGTACCACTTCGCGACGGCGGCATAGATGTACTCACCGACAGCCCGCTGCAGGGCTTCGAACAGCGCTGGCGGGATGACTGCCTCCTTGATCAGCGGATAGTTCTGCCGGAGTTCGCAGCCGCTTGCGATGTCGCTGAGCAGCCGGTGTCTCTTCTGGATGATTTCTGAGCTCATGAACCTGTCCTTCGATGACGCTTCGCGGCCATCAGTCATTTCTGGTGGGAAGGGGAACCTTGACGAAATTCGTCGGATCGATGGTCCCGCTCCGGCTTTCCTTGCGGTGCTCGTCACCGTCCGGGAAGGCATAGATCCAGCTTTTCCCGATCTCCAAGAGATCGGCATGGCGTTCGATCTCACCCTGCCGGCCGGCCTCGATCACCGGCTGTTCGCCGGGAATGTCTTCCCGCGGCAGGCAAATATTGTCGATGGAGAGTCGAACGCCGCAGTTCGGATTACGCTTCGTCGCGTGCAGCAGGGCGGCATCCATCATGTGAACCTCACCACGCTGGGGGGCCCATTCGAAACGCTCGAAATCCTCGAAAGGCATGCCCTTCTCGCCGCGCAGGTGTGGAGATGAGAGCCACGCGGCATCGAAGGGGCGCTTCGGCCGGTAGAAGCCGACGTTGTTGTTTTCGATATCGCCGAGCAAGGGCACCAGGACGGTAATGCCTTGAGATGAATAGCCGGACCAGCAGTCCGCGTGCAGGTCTTCCGGCGCATGGCGCGGCCGGTTGAGGTTCTCCTCGGTCGAAAGCGGATACTTCACCCGGATGTGCATGGGGACGTGCCAGGCTTCCACCACCTGTCCGAACCCCAGGCTCTCCATGGCGCTGTAGAATTCTCGCATGAAGAGGTTGAACTCCAGAACGGAGTAGTTCTTCGGCAGGATCATGCCGGTCGGCGTCACATTCCTGAAGGGCGGGTCCTGCCGCGCAATCCGGTCGAGGATCTCATCCTCCTCAAGAACTCGACCGTCCGGCGAGAGAATGCGGGAGAGGTAGAACCGGGCCGCCCGGTGGAGCCGGTCGAACACCTCCGGCTTCAGCCGCCCGATGGCGAGAAGGGGGATCGGGGTCTCGCAGTCGATCCCGGCGCTAACCCGGGCAAATCTCTCGCTGCGTGCGACCGGATAGCCTGCCGCCGGGTCTGTCTTGGAAAGGGTCTCTGAAGTCTGCATCAAACGCCAATCTGCTGCTACGAACAACGGGCCTATTACGCCAGTCCAGCCTTCGCGATCATAATGCCCTTTGAACACTTAGCCTATAGGAGAGGGGAGGCGGAAACACCAGAGCCACGGCGTTTCCCGGAGTCACGTGACGGCTCCTGCCTAGCATCCGTCCAAACCAGGGGGCTTTGATCCACCGCAAGACTTCGGCGTCCCTGCGGCCGGATCCCTCTCCCTGGGCCCTCATGCTCATACCCCAACTCGGCCCGCCGGCTTGGAAAGCTAATCTTAGTAAATGGCCCGTTAATTTGCCTTCTACAGATCGTAGTGACATCACCGGCATCGGACTAGGGTATGGGGCGACAGCTAAAACGGCAGCAAAAAGCGCAGAAAACCGCCAATCGGCCACCGAAGAGCGAGGCGGGCGCGGGGCAAGACAATAGCGCCCTCCTGGAGCTTGGCCTGGAGAAAATTCGGGACGGCAAGTTCAAGGAGGCCGGGAATCTCCTGCGGCGTGCCACGAAGTCTTCCCCAAAGAACGCCGATGCGCACCTCTTGCTCGGGATCGCGCTCTACCACCAGGGAAAGATACCGCCCGCGATTTCGTCTCTAAAGGAATCCGTAAAGCTCAATCCTCAGAGCCCGGATGCCCACTTCCATCTCGGCAATGCGCTGATCGAGCGTGGCGAGAAGGATGCCGCCGCCGAATGCTATACCCAGGCGCTGACTCTGCGCCCGGATTTTGCCGAAGCCTACCGGCAGCTCGGGATCGTCATGGGCGCGTCGGGCGTACTGGCACAGGCCGTGGACTGTTTCTCCCTGGCTTTGCAATTCAACCCAGAGGACGCGGAGTGCTACTACCACCTGGGCCTGGCGCAGAAGGCGCAGGGCTTGGCGAAGGAGGCGCTGGAATCCTATGCGCGGGCGGTCGCGCTCGACCCGAACCACGCTGCGGCACAGATCAACTTGGCGAACATCGCGCTCGATCACGGAAAGCTCGAACTCGCGGCCAAGACCTATCGGGCGGCCATCGCGGCGGACCCAAAGAGGGCTGAAGCCCACAGCAATCTGGGGAAAGCCCTGAAAGACCTCGGTCAGCTGGACGACGCGGTCGAGGCCTGTAACGAGGCCATCCGCCTCTCTCCGCGCTTTTCCGTGGCATACAACAATCGCGGCAATGCCCTGAAGGAGATGGGGCGCCTCGAAGAAGCCGCGGAAGACTATCGCAAGGCGATCAAGTTGGAGCCGGGCCTGGCGACTGGTCATTACAACCTGGGCGACGCCCTGCACCAACTTCAGGACCATAAAGGCGCGGAGAAGAGCTATCTCAAGGCGATCGAGCTTAATCCCAAGCTTGCTGTCGCTTACAACAATCTCGGCCTGGTCAAGCTGGAGATGGGTTTGCATGACGATGCGCGGGAGCTCTTCAAAACCGCCACGGAACTCGCGCCCGACCACGATGGCTACCGTTGCTCTTATTCCAGGGCGCTGTTGAACACCGGGTATCACAGGGAGGCATTGGAGAATGCCGGAGCTTGCTTCCGTTGCGGTCTGCGCGGGCCGTACCGCCAGTTCAAGATCCCGCAGTGGAACGGCGAACCTCTGGACGGCAAGACGCTGCTGATTTGGCGGGAGCAAGGGATCGGTGATGAGGTGGATTTCGCCGAGCACTACAGCCGGATCATCGAGCGCGCCGGAAAGTGCATCTTGGAAGTCTCACCGCGCCTGGAAACAATTTTTCAGCGCAGTTTTCCCGAAGCAGAGGTCAGGATCGAAGACCATAGCCACGACCTGGAGCGGGACGATGCCGACTACCAGATCCCCGCGGGCGGCTTTTGGTACATTCTGCCGATGGAGGATGAAGCAGGCGAAGAGGCTGCAGCCGCCGATCCCTCGACCGACTATGTGCCCCCATCGTTCGAGCCCTACATCGTGCCTAGGCCTGATCTGATCACCCACTGGCGCGACCGTCTGGCAGACCTGCCGCAGGGCACCCGCGTCGGGATCTGTTGGCGCAGCGGCCTGCGTGACCGCCTGCGGGACCAGCACTATTCGGAATTGACGGACTGGGACGCCATCCTGACCCTGCCCGGACTAAACTTTGTGAATCTCCAATACGACGACTGCGAGGAAGAACTTTGTGCAGCGGAGGAGAAGTTCGGCGTTTCAATACATCGTTGGTCGGACACCGACTTGAAGGACGACCTTGAAACGGTCTTTGCTCTTATCTCGCAGCTTGACCTCGTTATCTCGGCGCCGACAGCCGTGGCCCGTATGGCGACGAGTGTTGGTGTGACAGTTGCCCAGTTCACCGGTCATGGCGATGAAAATGCGCATATCCCGTGTTTGGAGATGGGAAAGAAGCTCATACACTGGCGCCGAAGGTGGGACGAAGAACCAGGTCAATTGTTGGTGCGGGTAGGCGCCAGCCTCGCCCATCAGAAGGAGATTTCGGTGTGGCCAGAATCTCTTATGGAATCACTACGGCAAATTGAGCACTTCTTCCGAGTACCACGAGAGAAGCTTTTTGAAGCATGGTTGAAGTCCTGGGGTAAGGACGAATCGCTCCAAGAGAGAGGCTATAAGATCATCGAGAGTGAGATGGAGGATCGCGAAGGGGGCGAGTATCGCTTTGTGGTCCGCGGCAACGGAATTGACGGCTTGCACGAAGGCCGAATTCTGGCATTTGAGCCGCCGGAACGCCTAACCTACTCGTTCCGCGCCCCTGGGACCGGTATGCAGTTTACAGAATTCACGCTTGAGTTTGGCGAACAGGATAGTGGAACGCTGCTAACGCTGAATCACACGGGCCCGATGACCGAAACGCAATCCTACTATGCAATGAGATCCTGGCAGGAAACACTTGATCGACTCAGGGCCTTGGTAGAGTGAGTCAGTCCAAGCTTGACGGTTATGATTGCAAATCATCCCGGCGATCGGAATTCGGATCCCCTAGTCTGAGCTCGCGTTAAGCCCCAAGTGGATCTTGTCCGTCGATGGTGTTTGCCCACCTAACGGTTCACATAATGACTTGCTTTCTATCCTGATTTCACCCTGTATGCTCGCCAAGGTGAGCAATGCGCAGGGGGTGTCAAACAGTCTTGAGTAACACACCTGATTCTGTCGAGTGGAAAGTTCTCGAACGAGACGAGATTCTGCGAAAGGACCCCTGGTTCGCGGTACACTGCGAGCAAGTGCGTCTTCCAAACGGTAGAATAGTCCCTGACTACCATCAGATCGAGATGCCGCACACGACAGTCAGCCTGGTCATTGACGATGCAGGCCGACTAATGACACTGCGGCAATACAAGCATGGCGCACGCTCGGTTTGTATCACCCTGCCGGGTGGCGCGATGGACGTGGGTGAATCGGCTTTGGACGGTGCGCGGCGCGAGCTCAGAGAAGAGACGGGATATGAAGCCGAGGAGTGGGAACTCGCGGCAGAGCATTTCAACCATGGTTCGTACGGTTGTGGCAAAGAGACTATCTTTATAGCGCGGCGGCCATCGAGAGTTTGTGAGCCGGCATCCGACGATCTCGAGGACACGCGCGTGGTTTGGATGACAGGGAATGAGGTTCGGACTTCCATTGAGTCTCGGTACGAGATCAAGATTAACGGAGTCTTGTCGGCCCTGTTGCTCTACCTTTTCTTTCGGGACAGTCGACCTGCCTGAGCTATCCGGTTCCCCGGCTTGACTTCCCAATGGTGGTCCTTAAGCGATCGCGGAGGGAAATAGAGGCTTGTCTTTCGGGCGCACGAGCAAAAGGTCGTCACGGCTCCAACTGACGAGATAGCGGTCCAGCCCGTCTTGCTCCAGTCCTGAGACGATTGCCGGCCAACCGGAGCTGGCGACAACGATGAGCGCATCGCCGTTGTATTTCTTGGCCAGTTGAGCCCGTGACATGATCGGCAGACCATCCAGCCTTCCGCGCTTGTACCCATCTACGAAACTGTCGACGTCGCGGTCCAACTGGCTCTTGATATGTGTGCGTACCGCCTGCCCGTGATCGCTCGCACCGTAAACGAAGATTTCGGTATCCGCGGCTACCGCCGAGACATCGAAGACTTGCGAGACTTCCCCAAGCCCACTGTGTGCCCGCTTGCGTGCCTCCTGCACATGCGGCGGCAGGAATTCGATCCGTCCGTCGACGATCTCGGCTTCGAATCCATAAGCGTTCTTCTTGACTGCCCAGAAGCCATGCCTGGAAAACACTCTACCGAGAGACTGGGCTACGGCGGCCGTGACCCCGGGGTGGTGGACCAGTCCTGTCTTGGGATCCCTGCCGACTTGCTCGATCGGATAAGCCGTCGACTTGCCGTCTGAGACTTCATAAGCCTGCTTTTCCGACCCGACTCCTGCCAAAAATCCGCCGGAGCGCACGAGCGCGGCGCAGTCTCCGATCTCGCGCCTGAGCGATCCGTAATCGAGGTTCTCGGAAATAAAGACCAGATCAAACTGTCGTTCGCCGCTCTCGGCTAGAACAGTTAAATCAGTGACCTCCTTGAGGTGGATGTTGTGGCGCCGCGCCACGCGTTCGTTATGGTGGTACAGGACATCTGTCTGCAAGTCGTGCTTCCGCCCGGGACCGGCACTTCTGCGGGCATCCCGCAGAACGTAAACTTCATTGGTTCTGGTGCTGATGTGGTCAAGGGTCGCGGCAACGGTCAGGAGCACACTACCGACACCGTTGCCGACCAGAAGAACGGAAGTTGGCTCTTCCGTGTTTCTGAGTTGGGAGAGAATGTTGATAAGGAAGACATCCAGAAGACCTTGTTTGTGACCACGGACATAAGCAGGCGGAAGAAAGGGCTTGTCTTGGTCAACCTCTGTCTCCAGGAGACGATCCAATGGAATGGCGGCACGCGCGGCACGAAGCGCCTCCAATGACCGGCCCCGTGTTATGTTTCCTTTCTTGTGATCCGCGTAGCGAACAGCCAAATCCGCTTCCAAACCGTTGGGCAAGTTCCGGTGAAACTTGGGGACGGCATAAAAATCATCCACCCACTGCACGTATGTCGTCGTATCGTCGGAGTCCACGACGGCGGGATGTTGATAGCTTCCGCCCCGAAGATGCACTTTTGCGTCCAGCTCATCATCGTTCACACCGCGAATACAGGACTTGAAGAAATCGCAAGACAAGCAATTCTGCGGATTCTTCCTGAGTGCGTGGCGGAGGTTTCGTGCCGGAGCTCCATTGAAGATATCGAATAGAGCTCCGTCACTATTGATATTCCCGACTGTCAGCTCATTACACAGCGTGACGCGGCCGTCGTACCAGACGCTGAGCATGGTGTGAGCCGCGGTGCAGGGAACCGGCAAACCAGGTTGCCGGGCGTTGGCCAGGCGAAAACCGTGTTTGTATGGCGCAAACGAGTGGCCTGCGTCGAATACCCGGCCGTTTCCAAAGCGCTCCCGCAAAGGCTGGAAGGAAAAGGGCTGCGCCTTGACGCGAATGCGCCTCTTACGTCGCAGCACATCCTCGGCGAGCGACTCGAACGCGGCATTGACCTCGTCCATATGACCGTCGAGTGTTTCGGCCATAACGACTGGGTGATCCGATCGCATCCGCGTCATGAAGAAGTAGATGATATCGAAATCGCGCTCGTTCCAGAAGTCGACAGCCTCGATGAGTTCACCAAGGTTGCTCCGCATCGTGACGTAATTCAATTGGAACTGAACGGGCCTGCCGCGCAGGGCGTCCCGGAAATTGGTGATGCGTTTCACGGCACGATCATAGTTGGCGCGCTTTCTGATGTATTCGTATGTGTCCTTGCGAATACCGTCGAAGGAGATAGCCACAAAACGAAAATTCGCATCCTTCACCTTGTTGATGACCTTGTCGGTCATCAGGGTACCATTGGTCGTCAGGTCGATCCGGCACCCAAGGTCGGAGAGGCCGTTGACGAGTTTGGCGAAATCGGGGTGAGCTACCGGTTCGAAGGACCAGCCGATGACGACAACTGTACCTTCCTTGACCCCTTTCATATGCCGGAGCAGTTCGTCGACATCGAGGCGCGTCTTCGAAATCGGTGAATAGCTGACATGGCACATGATGCAGCGCAGATTGCAGGTGTGAATCGGTTCAATACAAATCACGTCCGGCAAGCCGACTGTCTCGTCGGTCGAAGGGTCCAGGAGCTCTTGGATGTCGGAAAGTGGCATAAGTTAGCTCCGCCTTGCGGCGCTCCAATAGTACTAGCAACTTGTGCCGTAGGCTTGGCTCAGGTCACCAAAGCGCTGGTCTGACAAATACGGTATCGATCGCGTTTTCACTCTGCCGCCAGAGCCGGGTCGATAGGGTCTTGGGGCTTCACGAGCAAGAAGTTATCGCAGCTCCAATTGACCAGAAAGTCCGTGTGGCCGTCCTTGCGGAGATCGGCAGCAATCTCCTGCCACTTTCCGCTGGCAAGAATGATTGCAGTGTTCTCGGTATCGACCGGGAGTACATCGTCGCGCTTGTAAACAGGTACACCATCCAGTTGCCCGCTTTTAAAGGAGTCGATGAACCCGTCAATCTCGCGGCCAAGGACCGCTCGAAGAGCCTCTCTCGTCTTGCGGCCGTACTGCCCCGTCCCATATACGTAGATCCTCTGCGTCCCAGATATCTTTGGTTCGGAGTCAATTCTCTCGATCTCGTCGAATCCCTGCGGAAATCGAGGGTCGGCGTGCGGCAGCTGACCTGGCCCGAGGGACAGATCTTTCGACATGGCGATCTCCTGGAACGCATCGCTTCTTTTACTCAGCAGCCAGTGGCCGGCGCGATCGGACTTCGTTCGAAGGAGGGTTGAAAAACACTCTTCTTCCAACTTCGATTCGGAATCCTCGCCTTGCGACGATGTCCAGGCGCCTTCATCCTTACGTGGTCCGTGGCCCGCGATGAGCCCGCCATCCTTAACCAAGTGTCCAATACGGTCGAGGTCTGAGTCGGAAAGATCTGAGAGCAGTCCGGTGTCTAGATAGACCAAATCGAAAAGACCGGGGCTGTGGGCTTGAAGAGTCTGTGAGAGGTTGCCTCGTTGCACGTTGACACCCAGGCCGGATCGCCGGGCGAAACCCGCATTGTGACGGAACACCTCGAAAAGCACGTCTTGCTTCTTCGCGTGTTGCAACTGTCCGGCGATGCGTTCCTCCACCGCACCGCTATGAGCTATGTCCTTACTCCAATCATCGCAACAATAAACTTCGGAACCAGCCATCCGACGATTCTGTAATGCCGAGGAAAGGTTGATCAGAGAGCCGCCGGCGCCGCAGCCGATCTCCAAGATTCGAATACCCTCTCCATCCTTCCGAAGTTGCTGCAGAGCCTGCTCCGTAACAAAAGCATGCTCCAATCCGCCACCGTCGACGCAGCCAATCCACTCCGGAAGGTAAGGTGCGCTTTCGGGAGATTCTTGGCGCAGGATTTCGGTGAAGGGAATTGAGTCCCGCTTTGATCGAAGCTCTTCAAGAGACGCCGCGCTGAGAATTCCCGTCGCGGCGTGATTGGAAAACCTTACGGCATCTTCCGCGCCCAGTTCCGGCGGCAGTTTCGGATGGTTCTTTGGAACCGCATAATAGTCGTCAAGCCATTTCACGTAGATGGTCAGGTTGTCGGACTCTATGATTCGGGGAAACTGATCGAGCAGCGTTCCATTTCTATGATGCACGGATTCATCGTACTCGTCATAGTCCACCTCCCGGACACAGGAGCGGAAGAAATCGCAATGCTCGCAGTTTTTTGGATTTTGCTTGACGCCCCGGCGTAGATTGCGGGCCGCTGCGTTGTTGTAGATCTGCAGAAGCGACTCGCTGTTATAGAGATTGCCGATTGGTGTCAGATTGCAGAGGGCCACACGGCCGTCGAACCAAATACTCACTTGCTTGTGCGCTGCCGAGCAGTCCACGGCCATGCCCGGATGCGGCTCATGGCTCATGCGGAAGGCATGCTTGTATCGGATTTGGGCGTGACCTGCGGCCTCGACTTGGCCATTTCCGTAGCGGTTCCGTAAGGGGGCAAAGGAGAAAGGCTGCGCCCGGACCCGAATGTCCCGCCTCTTGGCCAGTACATCTTCCGCGAGTTCTTGGAACGCGGAATAGACCCGGTCCATCTTCTTTTCGAGCGATTGCGAAAGGAGAGTCGGATCATCGGATCGATAGGCCATCAGGAAGAAATGGATGAGGTGGAACCCCAGGTCGTCCCAAAAATCCACGGCCTCGATCAGCTCATCGAGGTTTTGCTGCATCACGACGTAATTGGCTTGCCACTGAACGGGCTTGTCGCGAAAGGCATTCCGGAAGTTGGCGATTCGCCGCGTGGCAATGTCCCAATCGGCTCTCCGCCGTATGAATTCGTAGGTCTCCTTGCGAATGCCGTCGAAAGAAACTGAAATGTGCCGGAAGTTTACGCCGCGCACCTCATCGATAAGCTTGTCGGTAAAGAGCGTGCCGTTCGTTGTCATGTCGATGGCGCAGCCTAGCTCGGTCAGACCGTTGACGAGCTCCGCAAAATCCGGATGTGCGCTGGGTTCGTAAGCTCCTCCGAGCAGAACGACGGTTCCCGGCTCGACACCTGCGAGGCGACGCAGCAAATGGTCGATGTCCAGCCGTTGCTTCGACATTTTCTGAAAGCTCACATGGCACATGATGCAACGCAGGTTGCAGGTGTGTATGGGCTCAATGTGAATGACCGGGGGGAGGGGCACGATCTCTTCGATCGACGGATCTAAGAGGTCATGTAAATCTTCCAACGGCATAAAGAAGGTCCTGCGAATCGAGAGACAGCTTATCTTAATCGAGACTGGTGAGCGTTTCCAACCTGCCCATTTGGAGAAGGTGGCTCCAGACTAGTCGCCCAAAAACAACCATAGATTGAATAATTTTTACACGACTCATCTTCTCTATGAGGTTGTAGAGTGGCGGACCGGCGACTTGACGCCCTCTAGTCATTCACTGAATTCCAGTTCCGAAAAATATACTTTGCCAGATTTCGGAACTAAGTTGCGCGGGCATAGATCACCGCGTTTTCTCCAGCCACAGGCCGCTGCCGTATTGGCCGCAATAGGATTCCGCGCCTGTTTCGATTTCTGAAATTCTTGGGAAAGCCTCGGCCATCTCTGCCGAGAAGTTGCATCCCATGAAGTTGTTCATGAAAAGGACCCGGTAATCCTTGTTCGAGGAAAGGAAGGCGCGAAGAAGATAGACTTCGCTCCATGCATAGCCCTTTTCGAGGACTAGGGTCTCCGGGTATTCGAAAGGCCAGAAGATGTCGTGAAAATGGATGATCACGCCTGGGCGCAGCTGCGGTAGGATCTCGAACAGCAGGTAATTGAGCTCGCCGCCAGTCTTGCTGACGTGTCCCGTGTCGATGAACAGCAGATCTCCGGCATTGAGCTCAGCAAACAATCCTTTCTCAACGACCTGGACCTCATAAGGGAAGATTCTTACATCTTCTCGGTCGTGTGCGCTGGTCAGGGGATACAAACGGTCCCCCGGATTGGGTTCAATAAAGGTCAGACGTAGGTCGGGTTGACGTCGGTCCCGGACATCGAGCAGCAACGCTGAAGAATAGCCGCTGCCCACTTCAACCACGGCAGCGGAACGATGGTGCATCAGCATGCAAAATAGGATTACGGCATCGCCATAAAGGAAGAAGTCATTCCGTGGATCGTACCTGAAGTGTTCGTCGCGGGCATCTAGCATAAGAGCAAAGTCAGCGCCGATGTGCCGAAACACGTCAAGCAGCTCCAGCTGACTCGATTCGTTGATCTCAACGTTCGGCAGGTTTCGTTGTCCGCGAAAGATGCTGTCCCTTAACCTGTTGACCAAGCTCAAATCAGGTATTGGAGAATAAAAATGGCCGGGCGGCCAAGGGTTGCGGGTTCGAAGATTTCGGTATTCCTGCCCATCCAGCACAGCCTGCACATGGTGGCCGATTTCAACATCGTTGCTGGATGAAAGTCGGCCCGACAGCGGTTTTGTTGCCTCGCTTCGTGTCCAGCCGCGAACCGGCAGTTGCAGACGGCCTGCAGTCGTCTCATCCCAAAAGTCTCGTATGACACCTTGCAGCCGATTCTGTCCGTTGGGATTGCTGGTCGTGATGGCCAACGGCGGTACCGGTTCTGGCACCGGCGCCAAGAAACGAATTCCCGTGTGTCTCAGCCGAACCAACAATTCCTGCAGACCGGTCACCTCGCCTCCGTAGACGCCGGGGGCAGAGAATCCTTTGACTCTGTCGAACGCCGAGCGGCTAACGATCAGCGCCCCCGGGGCACAGCCCCGCACGTCTTCAACCGGTCGAAGTTCGTTTGCCTTGGTAGGGCCGTCGCTGTCATCTGCTCCGCTCGAAGTGGGGAAGAGCAACAGGGCGTCGTGTTCTTCGTCCAAACCGGGTAGGCGGGACAGCAAATCCGAAACGGTACCCGGCGCCAACTCTGCCACGCCGTCGCAGATCAATAGCCACGGCGCCCGTGCGGACTCGATCGCACGATTAAATCCTAGTCCCTTGTGATAGGCATAGCTTTGCTTGCCGGAATGAACGACCAGATCTATCCGCTCATGCTTCGCGGCGTTCGTCGCGCGTAGCGGCGTGATCCAGAGCAATTCGAAACTGGTCTTCGGCGCGTTCTGCGCCGCGATCGATCCTACGAGGCGGTCCGGGACAACACCTAACTGATGCATGGCCACAATTGAAATGGTAGGATTTCGCTCCGGGCCGTGAGACTTTCCATCGAGCCGCCTGTCGATCGTGCGCGGCCGATTGACCAGCTTTGCATGGGGCATGGACATTGCGGTTTGGAATGCAGTCCCGAGGTCCGCCGACGTTTCGTCGAGATGAATTGTCTGTTGGGCAAAGCGCAAGACTTCTCCAGTTAGGTTCTCAACATCAATTCCCAAGCCGGACGCCTCTTCCCAATGGTCCGACAGCAGAACGATCGATGGGACCGCGACCAAAGCGTAGGCCGAGATATCGGCGAGAGATCGTAAGGCTTGGGCCCGCACCTCTGGATCGTTGTCCAGTTCCAGCACGGCATCGCACCAGGCCAGTTTGTAGAAGGTAAAGTCCGGGTCCAGCTCCACGGCGCGGCGCAACGCCCCGACGTCCCCACGGTGACAACCGAAATAGTAATAAAGCGAGGCTCGGATAAGGTCTCTCAAGTCGCTAAGCGCCCTGGTGCCTTCCGGACCGTCTTTGTCCGCATGGGCGCGCAAGACGGCGGAATTGGATGCTCGGTAGTTGTAGTGCGTGTTGGCGAAGTCCCATGGGAAAACGTCCTCGTAGGGCGAAACATCCCAATAGGTCTCCGGCTCATTCAGCGCGAGTTCCAGGGCTTCGACTGCTGCGGAGGCTTGGGTACAGTCGCCGAAGTGAACGGAAACGCGCAGATAATCGAAGAACAGGGCCAGAGAGCGTGGGAAGCGGGCTACGCCCTCTTCAAGATACTTAAGGGCCTCCTCAATCTTCTCGTCGGCAAAACCGTTGCTGTCCGGCTCAAGCGGTGCATGGCGAAGCTGCTGGCAACGGAGCAGAACAAGCTCCCGGGCGATGTCGATGAATCCGGTTGCTGTGGAGGCCACATTCGGGTCCGCTTTCCACTGACGGAGGTGTCCGAACATCTGCCGCCCGACGACGCTCCAATTGCCGGGCATCCAGCCTTTCATGATTACGGCACGTTTCTGGGCGGTGGGCAGCAGTGGGCCATTGCGGTTGCCCCAGCCGGGCCGTGCCGCCAGATAGGTGTTGAAGCGGAAGTACTCCGAGGAGACTCGTTCTTCGCTGAATTCGCGGCGAATCACCTCAGCGCCTTGGTGCGCCGCCGTCTCATGCCGCTCAAAGTCGTCCAGCAAGTCATCGATCGCAGAACGGATCGAGGCCAGGTCGTAATCGTAGTAATGCGCCATGCCGCCGTCCGTTTCGGCGAAGAACGACAGGGCGGACCCATGCTGGACCAAACTTGGGCACCCCATCGCGAGGGACTCCACCGCCCTGGTCTGCAAACCGCGCGGCAAGCGGGTCTGGTTGAACGACATCTTGGCCCACTTGAAGAACCGCCAATAGAAGGACGCCGGCACATAGCCGTTGATCATGTAGGCGCCTTCGGGCCGGTCCCGAAAGATGGCTGAAATGAGCTGCGACTTATCCTGATAGAACGGGTGCAACACGGCGCCGGTGAAGATCATGCCGATGTCACGAGCGTGGCCCGATTGCGGCAGGGCCGGCAGGTTCTCTGAAAGGGAAGTCAGCTTCGTGAAGGTCGTCACACGGTTGTCGCACAGGGGGCGTAGGGCGTCGTATTCCGTTCCCGCACCGGCGATCACGTGATCGAAGCAATCAAGCCAGAGAACTGAGGACTGAGTGTAGATTTCCTGGTCTGCGATGTGCCCGATCGTCGGACACGGCAGCTCGTGCATATCCAGCGGCAGGGCCGGCGATTCGATCTTGCCCACGAAGAAGAAATCAGGCGGATCGCTTCTGTCATAGTGGACGTGAATGCTGTTGCCTGGATACTCCGGCAGGTCGCCCGACCTGTAAGAGATGTTCCGCACACGGAACTTCCGGTCATGTCTGATCCCGTGCAGAAAGGTGAAGGGATAGTTATGCGGGCTCATGCTGAGCACGTCGATCACCGGCTTGCGGATCAGGCTCAGCAGGTTCCGGGCGTGTTCCAGTCGTAGTCCGGAAAGCGGGGCCGGATGGCCTTCTATGAGGGCAGCCAGCAATTTTTCCGCTTCGCGCTCTTCCTTGGCCATCCAGAGGCAGACCGCGAGATAAAACCTGGCATCGGGTTCCTGGAAGCGCCTCAGCGCCGCGATGGCCCGGGTCAGCTTGCCGGTCAGCCCGATGGCCGCGTGGGTTTGCCAGAGATCGTCCGGGCCGAACAACGCGACGTCGTAGTAGTTCCCTTCTTCGAAGAGCTCCGGGAAGTCCGTTCGGCTCGGAAGGTGGAGGTCTTTGGTATCTTGAAGGAACATTCGGTCGATCTGCTCGGACTGCTTTGGCACTCTTATTTTCTAGATAGGCTCCCGGCACAAGAGGAAACCGGAATAGGCCCCCCATGTAGAAGGAGGCCTATCCACGCGATCTCCCTTTAGAGGCTACCGAGCCAATCGGGGTCTACTGATCGGCAATCAATTCTTCCGGCAGAGCACCATCGGCTGGTCGGACTCGTGCGCCTTGTTGAGTTGGATCTGTTGGGTCCATCCCGTGGGACAGGAGGCCAAGTTGAAGTGGGTCATGGCGCCGGTCGGTGCGAGCTGACCGTCGGAGGCGAAGAAGCGAGCATTCCCGTCGGCATCGATCTGAGACAACGACTTGTTGTCGCAGTTGGTCGTGTGAGGAAAGTTCACTTTCGAGTTGAAGGTGCCGTCTGAGTTAAAGATGAAATCCACGTCAGCTGGAGAAGACGACGAGGGATGTCGGTAAACAAGCTGGCCGTTCGAAGCAAATTGCCCGGCAATGTAGAAAACCGTTGGTCCGGCAGTGGGACCACTATCGACTGTACAGGTAATGAGGTCCGGGAAATCATCGATTACCCCTGCATCACCTTCTTCCGCTGTCGCGAGCCCAAGAAATCCGAACAGAGCCAGGAACCCGCAGAGTTTTGTTTTCAATTGAGGTCTCCTCATGATTTGAGATGAACCGGGAGGAAGGTTTCACCCCGGACGGCCCGCTATGCGTTGTTGCAGCCGTAACCCGTTATACGAGTATAAAATTAGATTTTTATTATCTTATCCACAGGAAATTCTGATTGAAAGGACTGGAAAATCTAAGGTTTTCAATCAGACCGTTGCGACTGTATGTGGCTTTGTCGGTCCCTATTAGAAAACATCTCCTATAGGTAGAGATCAGTCGGCAAGCCTCCGACTTGTGCGAAGGCCCTTCGTTGGACCTTTATTAACCAAATCCCGCTGAGATGCAGGAGACGGAGGCTAGCGTGGCGTCCGAATTCGAGGGGGTGAGTCCTTGGCTGCAGCGGCCAAAGCGGCAATTTCAAAACACGATGAAAATGCAAAGGCCCCGGCGGGCGCCCTGGCGCTGATTGAGCGCAAGATCGATGCCGGGAAGATCAAGGATGCCGAGGCCTTGCTGCGCAAGCGCCTCAAGAAACACCCTCAGGATCCGGCCGCACTGAAGCTCTCCGGCGACTGTGCACGACACCGGGGAAACCGCGAGGCGGCCTTCGCGGCCTACGAGGGCGCGCTGAAGGCTTCCCCCGGTTATGCGCCGGCGTGTTTCGCCGCGGGCACACTGTTGGAGGAAGGCGGTCTGGTCGATCCGGCCGCCGGGCTCTACCGTCAAGCCATCGAGTCCGATCCCGCTTTCGCGGAGCCGCTCTTTCAGCTCGGGCAATTACTGCGCAGACAAGGGGCGCTCCAGGACGCGCATGGTCTCTACGCGCGCGGCGTGGAACTGCTGCCGGACTTCGTCCCTGGTCTCGTGAACTTCGGAAACCTCGCCTTGGCGCTCGAGCGCTTTCAAGAAGCCGAATCCTGCTATTTGAAAGCACTGGAACTCGCTCCTGACCTTCCGGTCGCGTTCTGCAATCTGGCGTTGGCGCTGCGTGCGCAGGGCAAGATGCCGGAGGCGCGCGATGCGGCGCTGCGGGCCGTGGATCTGGAACCCGGAAATGCCGAGGCGCTCTCGGCCCTCGGATCGGTCCAGAAGGCCTTGGGCGAAATCGATACCGCGTTGGAGAATTGCCGGGCAGCGGTGAACCTCAATCCGCGGTCGGCCGAGTTCCACTTCAACCTCGGGGATGTCCTTCGGTCCGCCGAAGATCTCGAAGGGGCCGTTGAGAGCTATGAAACTGCGGTCCGGCTCAACCCGCGGCTGACGGTCGCCTACAACAACCTTGCGGTCATCCGGGAGGAGCAGGGCAATGCCACCGAGGCCGTGCGCCTTTGGGAAAGCGCCTTGAAGCATGACCCGGGAAATGTGGGTTTTGAGACGAGCCTTTCTCGTGCCTATCTGACCTGCGGCGAACTTGCCAAGTCCCTGGACTATGGCGAGGCGGGCTTTGCCGCCGGGCTCCGCAAACCCAATCGGAAGATCCCCTTGCCGCGCTGGGAAGGAGAGCCTCTTGAAGGACGCCGTCTCTTGATCTGGCGGGAGCAGGGCCTGGGGGACGAAGTGCGCTTCGCCAACTGCTATCCGGATGTCCTGGCTCAAGGCGGCACCTGCATCATCGAAGCCGATCCGCGCTTGGTTCCCATTTTCCAGCGCTCTTTTCCGGGCGCCGAGGTCAGGCCAGAAACCAAGAACGACGCGTTGGCGGCCAAAGACGCGGATCTCCAGATTCCGGCAGGTTCACTCCCACGTTTGTTCCGACGTACCTACGACGCCTTCCCGACGCGCCCCTACCTGAAACCGGACTCCGATCTCGTGGAGAAATGGACGGAGCGCCTGGAGTCGGACTGCAGAGGCCGGAAAATCGGCATCTGTTGGCGCAGCGGTCTGCTCACCCGCGAGCGTTCCCGTCATTACTCAAATCTCGAAGACTGGGAGGCTCTGTTGCGCCTCCCTGGGTACAGCTTCGTGAACCTCCAGTACGGCGATGGCGAAAAAGAGATCGCGGCAGCCGAATCGGCATTTGGCTGCAAAATCCATCGCTGGCCGGATCTCGACCTGAAGGACGATCTGGAACAGGTTTTGGCTCTGATCCAGTCTCTTGACCTGATTGTGACTTCCTCGACTGCCGTCGCGGACCTGGCGGGTGCGCTGGGCAAGGACACTTGGCGGCTCTACGCCAGCGCCACCCATCCGAACGCCGAGAGCCGGGAGTCCTGGTTTGGGATCAATGCGCTGGGCCGCCACTGGACGCAAAGCTGGCGGGAGGTGCTTGATTTCCTCGCGCAACGGCTGGAGAAGCCTTGAGCCCGACTAGGGATCAACTCAGGCCGCGTCGCCGAACAGCTTGCGATATTGCCGGGCCGCGTCTTCGTCGGCGTTGAGTTGCCAGACATCCGGCCGGCCGCGCAAATAATCCAAGATTTCTTCCGCGGAAAAAGCTTCATCGATGGGGAACAGCGCCTCATAGACCTTCGAAAGAAAGGCGTAGTCCGCAGCCGTATCCAGGGTCCAACGCACGCTGGAAAGGTCCTGCTCCTGCCGCAGCGATCCCAGGCGGAATCCGTTGGAGCGATAGAGATACGGCGTGACGTGTTCCAACTCTTCCGGCGTACTTGCTTCGTCATGGGCCGCCTTGAGCGCGTCGAACGTCATGATTTCGGCATCCAGCCCGACCGGGAAACTCCGCTCCAGCGCGTTGCTGCTGTAGTCATAGCCGCCTTCCAGGTGCAGCCGGACCAGCCGGTCGATGACGGACGGGTCCGCCAAGGGACAGTCCGCCGTCAGGCGCACGACATGCCTCGGGCTCTTCGCTTGCGCGGCGCCATAGAAGCGTTCCAGGACGTTCTCCAGGGGGCCGCGATGAACCTCGACACCGATCTCGGCGCAATGCTGTGCGATCTCGTCGTCATCCTGTTCCGTGCTCGTCGCCACGACCAGTTGGTCAAGCCCTTCGGCCCGGCGCAACCGCTCGACCTGCCGCTGGATCGACGGCGCCCCGCAGAGCGGCTTCAGCACCTTGCCCGGTAACCGTGTCGACGATATGCGGGCTTGCAAGATTGCTAGGATCATCATCCGGGTAATCGTATGTCTGACCTCGCGATCAGACTAGTTGGCGAAACCTATTCCGCAATCCCGTCTGCGGCCTCGGCCAGTGTCTTGCAAAAGGCTGAGAAGTCATGCAGATCGGGGGGCCGGCAAACAACTAAGATCGAAACAGATTAATGTTTTATAACCTTGCCGAACCCTCCTGGGGGGAGGAAGAGGCCGCGGCGCTTCACCGTGTCATCGACGGCGGTTTCTTCACGATGGGGCCGGAAGTGGCCGCGTTCGAGGAGGCTTTCGCGGCCTATCACAGCAAGAAGCACGCGGTGATGGTGAACTCCGGATCGTCCGCCAATCTCGCGGCGATCGCTTCGCAATTCTATAGAAATAACAATACATTGCAGCGTGGAGATGAAGTGATTGTTCCAGTTTTGTCCTGGAGCACGACCTACCACCCATTGCAGCAATACGGCCTGAAGCTGCGCTTCGTCGACATCGAGCTCGACACGCTGAACATGGACGTCGGCAAGCTGGAGGAAGCGCTCACGCCGCGCACTCGCATGATCGTGGCGGTCAGCATCCTGGGCAATCCCGCGGCACTGCAGACCATGCGCGACTTCGCCGACCGCCACGGCCTGATCTTCATGGAGGACAATTGCGAGTCCCTCGATGCCGAGCTGGACGGCCGCAAGTGCGGGACCTTCGGCGACATCAACACCTTCAGCTTCTTCTTCTCCCATCACGTCTCGACGATGGAAGGCGGCATGATCCTGACCGACGACCTGGAGACCTGCCATCTGATGCGGGCGGTGCGGGCGCATGGCTGGACGCGGGATCTGCCACCGGACTCGCCGGTCTTCGAACGCCGTGGCTCGGACCATTTCGAGGCCTACCGCTTCATTCTGCCGGGTTACAATCTGCGGCCCCTGGAACTGAGCGGCGCGGTCGGACGCGAGCAGCTCAAGAAGCTGCCGGAGATGACGGCACAGCGCCGGCGCAACTGGCAGACCTTTCAGTCGCTGATGGAAGGGGACGAGCGCTTTATCATCCAGCGTGAGAACGGCAAGAGTTCCGCGTTCAGCTTCACCGTGATCTTGAATCCGGAGCATCACCTGGATCGGGAGAAGGTCTTCGCGGCGCTGAAGGAAGCGGACATCGGCTTTCGGATCATCACCGGCGGCTGCTTCCTGCGTCACGATGTGATCGAACACTATGACTACGACACGGTCGGGGAAATCAGGAACGCGGAAATCGCCCACGACTACGGCTTCTTTGTCGGCAACGCGCCGCGGGATCTGACGCCGCAGATCGAAAGACTGCGCGAAGTTCTCGACCGGTCCTGCCGCTGAGCGATTGGGAGACAAGATGACAGGCAAGTCGCAGAGGATTCTGGTCACCGGTGGCGCGGGTTATCTCGGCTCAATTCTGGTGTCCGCGCTTCTGGAGGCGGGGCATCGGGTCACGGTCCTTGAGACCTTTCATTACGACCGGAATGCACTCAACCCCTGTTGCGCCAGCCCGAACTTCGACGTGCTGTTCGGTGATGCCCGGGACGAGGCTGTCCTGGCGCCGTTGGTGGAGGAATCCGACGTGATCATTCCTCTTGCCGCTCTGGTCGGTGCGCCGCTGTGCGACCGGGACAGGATCGGCGCGACCACGACGAACCGGGATGCGGTGGCGACCCTCTGCGGTCTCATGACGGAGCACCAGCGCTTGATCATCCCGATTTCGAACAGCGGTTACGGTATCGGCGAACAAGGGAAGTTTTGCGACGAAACCTCTCCGCTGCGGCCCATCAGCCTCTATGGCCGTACCAAGGTCGAGGCGGAGGAGATCGCTTTGAAGCGCCGCAACACCATAAGCCTGCGTTTGGCCACGGTCTTCGGCATGGCGCCCCGGATGCGACTCGATCTCCTGGTGAACGACTTTGTGTTTCGTGCGGTGCAGGACCGGACGATCGTCCTCTTCGAGGGCCACTTCAAGCGGAACTACATTCACGTGCGGGATGTGGCCCGGGCCTTCCTGCACGGTCTCGACAACTTCGACGCCATGGCGGGGGAGGCCTACAATGTCGGCCTGTCGGACGCCAACCTCTCGAAGATCGAGCTTTGCGAGAAGATTGCCGCACACCTGCCGAGCTTCGTCTATCTCGAAGCGCCGGTGGGGGAAGACCTGGACAAGCGGGACTACATCGTCTCGAACGAAAAGATTGAGCGCACCGGCTTCATGCCGGCCCATTCTCTCGACGAGGGAATCGACGAATTGATCAAAGGCTATCGCATGTTGCCCAAAACGATTTACGGCAACGTGTGACGGGCTCCGGTCCAGGAGAGGAGGCGATGCAAAAGTGACGCAACCCTCGACCATCAGCATCGCAGGACGAGAGATCGGTCCCGGCCACCCACCCTTCATCGTGGCGGAGATCTCCGGCAATCATGGCGGCGGCTTTGAGCGCGCCTCGAAGATGGTGGAGCTGGCGAAACAGGTTGGCGCCGATGCTGTGAAGCTGCAGACCTACACGGCCGATAGCATCACTCTCGATCATGACGCGCCGGACTTCGTGATACAGGACGGCTTGTGGAAAGGCCGCCGCCTCTACGATCTCTATGAGGAGGCGTACACGCCGCGCGAGTGGCACGCGGCCCTCTTTGCGAAAGGGCGGGAGCTCGGCATTCCGGTGTTCAGCGCACCGTTCGATCATTCGGCCGTGGACTTTCTCGAATCTCTCGATCCTCCGGCCTACAAGATCGCGTCCTTTGAACTGGTGGATCTGCCGCTCGTGGCCCGGGTCGCGGCAACGGGCAAGCCCGTCATCATTTCGACGGGAATGGCGGATAAATCGGAAATCGCGGAGGCGGTCGAGACAGCGCGCGGTGCGGGCTGCGAGGACCTGCTCCTGCTGCATTGTGTCAGTGGCTATCCGACCCCGGCGGAAGACTCCAACCTTAAGCGTATGCCCCGTCTCGCTGAGACCTTTGGTACCCTGGTCGGGCTCTCGGATCACAGCGAAGGCAGCGCCGTCGCGGTGGCCTCCGTGGCGCTCGGCGCTTCGCTGATCGAAAAGCACTTCATCGACGACCGTACTGCCGGCGGCTCCGATGCGGCCTTCTCGCTCGAGCCGGAGGAAATGAAGGCACTCTGCGAGACCTGCCGGACAGCCTGGGCCGCCCTGGGCAACGGGAGCTTTTCGCTCCAGCCGAGCGAAGCGGGCGGGCGCGCATTCCGGCGCTCTCTCTATGCGGTCGAGGACATCGCGGCGGGGGAGATCCTGACGGAGCAGAACATACGCTCGATCCGGCCCGCCAAGGGGCTGCCGCCCAAGGACTATGCGAAACTGCTCGGCCGGCGCGCGGCCGTCGCCATTCCGAGAGGCGCGCCACTCTCCTGGTCGCAGATCGAATCAGACTCCGAGGGCTGAGCGGATCTCTTTGGCGGTCCTCTTGGCGCCTTGTCCGTCTATCTCGGGCGCCAGCGGGTTCGGCACACTTTCTTCGATGATCCTCATAGCCGCCCGGGCCATGGCCTTGAATTCCGGCGCCGTGAAGGCGGGCACACCCTTTGCGGCAACGGCCGCGATATTGGGCGCCTGGTTGTCCGAGATCTGCGCAACGACCATGGGCAGCCCGGCGGCCGCCGCTTCCAGAGTTTGCGTCCCCGCGGAACCCAGATAAACGTCAGACTGTGCCATCAGCGACGGCATATCCGCACCGTGATGCAGATGAAACTGCCTGGGGTTCCCGGCCGTGAAAGAACGGACCTCCGGAGTGATTTCGTGCAGCGGCGAGACGACGAGATTTAGCTCCACATCGGTCAAGACCTGGTCGAGGGCGCGCCCCATTGCCGTGGCGAGCTTGCCGTTATCGCTGCCTCCAAAGGCGATGAGCAGGCGCGGTCTCTTGCCCCGACGTCTCTTGTCCCGCGCTTCAATGAACCTGGAGTCGACGAGCGCAAACCTCGGGCCAAGCAGCAGCTTGGAAGCGGCAGGGCCATAGTCCAGGGTCTCGGCGAAGAAGTTCTGATTCAAGATGAAGTCGGCCAGGAGGTCCCGGTCGCCGAGATCGTCTATGACCAGCAGTTTCGCGCCTCGGGTACGCCAACCCCGCAGCGCGGACAGATCGGCGCGGTAGCTGTCGGCAACGAGCAGATCCGAGGCCGGCAGATTCGTGAGATCGTCGGGCCAGATCTCCGCCGCGAAGCCCTTGGCCTCGGCCAATTTCCTGGCGCTGTCCTCCGGCACGAAAAAGCGGCAATTGAAGCCGTCGTGGCTCAGAGTCTCTGCCAGAACGAGAGATCGCTTCAAATGCCCGAGCCCAACAGTGGGGCCGCCATCCGCGAGGAACAGCGCCCTCATGAGACCATGCGCGCTTCGAGGCCACGTTCCCCGAGTTTGGCGGTCAGGCAATCCCGTGCCGCCGGCCATTGCTCAACCAGCAAGGCGAGCAGAACAACATCATGGAAGCTGCCGCCTTTCTGAATCTGGCTCTGCAGTCGGCCCTCCTCGTGAAAGCCGACCTTCTTGTGCAATCGCCAGACTGCCTCATTGGCCAGCAGCACCTCGCAGCAAAGCTTGTTGAAGGCCATCTCTTCGAAGACCTGGGACAAGACCAGGAACTCCACGGCGGATCCGACCCCTTTGCCGCGCAAGTTATCTGTCCCGATGTAAAAGGCCCAGGAACAGCGCTTGTCGCTCTTGGAGATGCCATAGAGGTTGGCGAGCCCGACGTCATTGCCCTCGTGCGTAACGATCCAATAGCGGCGCCCTCGGTCGGTTTGAGCTTCTTCGAACCAGGAGGCATGTTCGTCGGGCGAAATCACAGAGTCCCTGTACATGTAAGCGGACACTTCGGGCAGGTTGCGCCAAGCGAGAATCTGGTCCCGGTCTGAGGCGAGGAGAGGACGGAGAGTAACAAGAGCCATGACGGAGCGTTGCGACTGCCGTAGTGCCGCGTTCAGAGTCCGAGAATGTTCTTGAGGCTCGAGACGACGAATTCGACGTCTTCGTCCTCCAATGCGACAAAGAACGGTAGGGAGAGAACCCGCTCGTAATAGGTCTCGGCGCCCGGCAGGGCCTGTTCCCCATAGCGCTCACGGTAATAGGGCTGCTTGTGCAGAGGAATGTAGTGAACCTGCGTGCCGATGCCGCGCTCCTTGAGGGCGATCACCAGAGAGTCGCGGCTGAGGCCAAGTTCTTTGAAATCGATGAGTACGGCGTAGAGATGCAGCACGGGATCGCAGTTCGGAACCTTGGCGACCGGGCGGACTTGAGGTGCCAGCGGTGCCAGCAATCGGTCGTAGCGGTTGGCAAGGTGCTTCCGGCGCTGTGCGAAACGGTCCAGCTTGCCGAGCTGGCTCAGGCCGAGCGCGCAGTGAATATCGCTGGCCCGGTAATTGTGACCCGGACTTAGGACTTCATAGTACCAGGGATGAGGATGCCCGTCGTCGGCGAAAGCCATGTCGTTCGCCTCGAAGGATGCGCCGTCACGGACGATACCGTGGTCCCGCAACCTTCTGAGGGCGTTTTTCATCTCCTTGTTGTCGGTGGTTATGGCACCGCCTTCGCCCATGGCGATCGACTTGACGGGATGAAAGGAAAAAACCGCCATGTCCGAGTGGCGGCATGACCCCGCCGTATAGTCGCGGCCGTCCGGATGGCTTTGGGTCGACCCTAAGGCATGGCAAGCGTCTTCGATCAGCCTGAATCCGTCCCTCTCCGCGATGGCGGAAAGCGCCGGCATGTCGCAGCACTGGCCGTTCAAATGCACGGGGTACGCGGCTTTTACTTTTCGTCCCATTGCGGCGGCGGTTCCAAGGGCGTCTTGCAGGTCTTCCGGCCGCATCAGACCACTATCCGAATCCACGTCCGCGAAGATGACCTCGGCGCCGGTGAGACGCGGCGCGTTCGCTGTTGCCGCGAAGGTGACGGAGGGTACAACGACGCTGTCCTCCGCAGTTAACCCGGCAGCGAGAGACGCCAAGTGCAAGCCCGCGGTGCCGCTGGAACAGGAGACGGCATGGCGGGCACCGACCTTTGCGGCCAGCACCTCCTCAAAAGCCTCGACCCGTGGCCCTGTAGTCAGCCAGTCTCCGGATAGCACGTCGACGACAGCGGCGACATCATCGGCTTCGATGAGCTGCCGCCCATAAGGCAGTAAGCGGCCGGCGGGCGTTCCGCGCGTCATTCCATTGCCTTGTTCAGGAATGCCTTGATGTCCGCGCCGCTTAGCCATTCCGAGTTGACGTCGCTGGAATAGTGCATGCCTTCCGGCACCGGCTTCGCCCCTTGTATCAGGTAAGAGGGCCGTTCCCAGAACGCGAAGGAAGGCTCAACGACGTAGCGGTCATCCAGCTCCATTGTGTTTCGCCCGTCGTCCTCGGTAATCATCACTTCATGGAGCTTTTCGCCTGGGCGCACACCAATGATCTTCTGGGGCAGCTGAGGGGCCATGGAGGTCGCAAGGTCCTTGACGGTCATACTGGGGATCTTCGGGACGAAGATCTCACCGCCATGCATCATGCCCAAGCTGGAGAGCACAAAGTCGACCCCCTGCTTCAAGGTGATCCAAAAGCGCGTCATCCGCTCATCCGTCACCGGCAGGCTCTTTGCGCCCTCCGCGATGAGTTTGCTGTAAAGGGGGATGACACTGCCACGCGAGTTGACAACGTTGCCATAGCGCACGACGGCAAATCGGGTTCCGATCGGTCCGCTTAGATTGTTAGCGGCAACGAAGATCTTGTCGGAGGCAAGCTTGCTGGCGCCATAGAGATTGGTTGGGTTTGCGGCCTTATCGGTAGAAAGAGCGATCACCGATTTCACCCGATTCTCGATTGCCGCCTCGACGACGTTCTGCGCTCCGATGACGTTGGTGCGGATGCACTCGAAGGGATTGTACTCCGCGGTCGTGATCTGCTTCATGGCGGCGGCATGAACGACGATATCGACGTCGCGCATGGCCATGACGAGCCGTTCCCGGTCGCGGACGTCGCCGATAAAGTACCGTAGAGCAGAAGTGCCGACTTCACCCAGGCGTTGAGCCATCTCGTACTGTTTTAGCTCGTCTCTGGAAAAAACGATCAAGCGGCGCGGTTGGTATTCTTCAAGGACTGTTTCGACGAACTTCTGCCCGAACGACCCGGTGGCGCCGGTGACCAGAATCGATTTGCCGTTCAGGTCGGCAGTCTGCTCCGAAAATGATCTAAGAATCACAGTGTTCTTTCGGGGCCTTCGTGGTTTGCGTGAGGGGCCTCCGAGAGCATCGAGGCGACACAGCTTTAACTGTGATGATCGGGAAAGCCCTGGAATCTGTCAACTTTTGAGACTGTCGGCTTCGGTCCTCCGTCGGCGAAGGCCCGGATGGCCGGGCCTGCCGTCAGTTTCGTCGGTTCAGCGGGCTCAGAGGCGCCGGCGGGCCTCAATCCAACCGATGCCGGATCTCGTACTTCTCGTTCTGAAAGATGTACTGCCAGCCCAGCCGGTTCGCCGTATCCAGCAGAATCGGCGCCTGCATGTTGACCGTCAGGAACGTGCCGTCCGGGCCCTGGTGAACCGAGGCGACCAGCATGATTGCGGCGTCGGATTCGTTCATCCCCAGGTGATGCCGTGCGGCTTCCAGATCTTCCGCCTGCAGCACATTGCTGGCCGGATCGTAGGCGGTGACGATGAAGGAGAGGTCCGTGGGTTCCAGCGATTGAAGAAGCAGGAAGACGCCCTCTTCATCGTCGGGGATTCGGGACAGGCAGAATTCCCGATAGGTTCCAAAACCGGGGATTCCCTTCGGAAAGGTGATCGCCTGGCCACGGTCGAACTCAATCGTTCCGAACCGCGTATCGATCGTCACTTTCTCCATACTGACCGGGTCCACCGCAGTCATAGGAATTCCCGCCTCCTCGATCTTGAGGGCTACAGATGATTGCATCATCATCGGTGTATTCTCCTTAACGCGGTGCGGTTAATATTAGGTATCTCAAAGCCCAATTAGAGGTATTGAAGCAGGTTGAGATTTGAAACGCGGGACAACGCCAGGTAGGAACCCTGAAGCTGCACCTGGGCGAAGGACATTTCCGTTGTCGCCTGAGCGACATCGACATCTTCGATTCCCGATGCCGTATTCTCGGCAAAGGTCAGGAAGTCTGAGTGGCTCTCGTGGGTCTTCAACAGGACCTTTGAGTTGGCGCCGATCTGACCTCGAAGGTCGCTCAGCCCGTCGAGGGCACTCTTCATCAGAGAGAAGGACTCCTCCAGCACTGTGACATCGCTGTTGGCGCCCGCGTAGTCCATGTAGGACAGCGCCCTCAGCAGCTCTTCGAAGGCGGATTCGTCGGCGGTGATCCCGTAATCCAGTTCGAAGTTGTCGTCCGCCCGGACGCTCAGGACCGCCGTGTCGCCCTGGTAGTAGCCGGTGTCCGCCGTGAAGGTTCCGGGAAGCCCGGCCTGCGGCGTGTAGGCGGCGTCGGTGATGTCCACCGGAATTGTGTCCGTTGCCGTGCCCGCGAAGAGATAGCGGCCCTCGACTTGCGTATTGAGCAGCGCCTCTACTTCGGTGGAGAAGGTGGTCGCGAACTGTTGAAGTGGCAGATCGGCCATGTTGTCGCCCGACAATCCTTGGCTGATGATGCTCAACACTTCCGTTGCGCGGTCCGACATCGTCGCGATCGAAGATTCCATGACCTCGAGGCGCATCTGCGCGCGATCGATGTTTTCCTTGAACTGCACAGTGCGGTCGATCGAACGCTCGATACTGACCAACTCGAAGGAGTTGCTGGAGATCGTCGCGTAGTCCTGGGACTTCTTGCCGCTGGAAATCTGTACATGCGTATCGGCGACACTCGATTGAGTGCGCATGATGTTCGCCATATTGAGTTGCTGCTGCGCGAAGTTCGCCACTCTAAACATCTTTATGACTCCTCGGTCAGGCTATGCTCAGGAGCACGTCGAACAACTCGTCGACCGTCTGTACGACACGGGCCGAAGCGTTATAGGCGTTCTGAAACACCACCATGTTGGCCAATTCCTCATCCAGATTGACCCCGGTCTCCGAACGCATTTTCAACTCCAAGGTCTCGAAAAAGGAGCTCTGGAATGTGTAGGTCGCTTCCGCGTCGGACGCGCTGGCCGCGTTGAAACTCAAGATCGTTCCGGCATAGCCGGAAAAGGTGGTTGTGGTTGAGGGCGGGCCGTTTGTAACCGCGGCATAGTTCTGGTTCGCGGAAAAGGCTTCCGCGAGCTGCTGCGCGATCTCGTTGTCGCCCGCGCCCAGGGTGAAGTTGGGGGAGGTGCCCCGCAGCATGCCGCGCGAGAGGTTCTCGGGATTGCTCAGCAGGTCGGCGCGGATTTCCATGGTGCTGGAAATACCTGTCTGCGTTCCCTGGTTTTCCATGGCGGGCAGGCCGGTCGTCAGCTCCGGTGTGTCGAACATGTTGTTCAAGCCGAAGAAGTTCGAAAAGCCCAGGTAGTCGTTGCCGCCGTAGGTCACTGTCGAATCGCCGCCGTCAGCCGCCGGTCCGTTGTCGAGGATGGCCAGCCGGTAGCCGGATTCCAGTTTTATCTCCAGGCGATCGCTGACCAAGGCGGCTTCGCCGAAATCGATTCCCGTGTCCAGATAGGTATCGATGGCGGTCGTAACAGCGCCGACAGTCGTGGCACCTGCCGCAATCGTCAGCGGTGTGGTCGCCGGATCGCCGTTCGCATCGAGGATCTGCAAGGTCACGTCTGAGCCGAGGGTGATCGCGTCGCCGGCGCCGCCGAATATACGGGTCCCATACATTGCCGCGGCATCTCCGGCCGCTTGACCACTCCCGAAGGGCGTGTTTGCCCCCCTGTTGTGAACCCGGTTCAACTCGTCTCGCATTGTGGCGGCCAGTTGGTCGAGCTGTTCGGTCATCGCGGGCAGAGTGTCGTCGCGCATTTCGACCAGTCCGGCCAGGCGCCCGTTGGTCAACGAGCCGGTGATGTCGGCGCTGGCGGGCGGGCTCGCGCCGCCGTTGATATAGATCCCGCTGATTGTCGCGGGATAAGACTGTGACGCTGTCATTGTGGGTGACGGCGTGTAGCTGATCGTGGAAGCCGTCGATCCGCCGACCAGCATGCGGCCGTCTTCGCTCATCAGGGTAATCTGACCGTCCGAACTCGTGATTTTCGTGACATCGAGATAATCCGCGATGATCTTGATGGACCGGTCCCTGGAATCTTCCAGGTCTCCTGTCGGCAGCCCCTTGGCATTGTTCTGTGAGATTTCGACGTTCAGCGTGGCGATGTTGGCCAGCTCATCGTTGATGTCGTCCACCCCTGCCGCGATCTCCCGGTCGGCCTGGGACCGCAGAGCCTGAATCTGGTCGGCCATGTCCTGAACCCGGACCGCCATCTGATTCGCCTCTGCAACAGCGGTGAAGCGGTTGGCTGCGAGTTCCGGTGACGATGCGACATCCTCCAGGGCGGTGGCCAGATCGGTAATCACATTGCCGAGGGAGTTGTTGTTGCCGGGCGATCCGAACAACTCTTGCGTACGCGCGAAGAAGTCTTTCCGCACGTCGGCCTTGGCCAATACCGTGATCTCTTTGAAGAAGTCCTTCTGCAGGAACTCGTCGACCTTGCGGGTGATCTGCGCGGTTTCGACACCGGCCCCCACGCCGCCGATGATCCGGTTCTGCTGTTCATGGACCTTCCGCGAGTACTCCGGCGTGTTGACGTTGGCGATGTTGCTGGACGTCACCGAAAGCGCGGTCTGATTGGTCGTCATACCGCTCAAGGCGTTTAGCAGTGTGATGCTGAGGGACATCTGCTTCGGGTCCTGCTTCTTGTGATCCTGTTAGCGTCCGCCGGGATTACAGATGTTGATCGATCTGAACCGAAACGGGCGGGGCTGCCGTGGTCGTCTGCTGGATGCCGCCGTTGGAATAGCCCTGCGCGGAGTTCCGCTGTTCGTGGACCGCGTCCAGGATCACCCGGGCCAGCCGTTCATTGACAGTCCTGGCCGCCTTGATGGCGGTTTCGTTGACCTTCATGACCTCGTGCATCCGCGAGACCGCATCCTTCAGCTCCTCGCGCAAGCGGGGCTCGAGCGTGGCGGCAAAGCCTGGAATCTGGCGAAACTCCGCGGACTGCTGCTCATAGCTGTCGGCGAGGGCCGTTTTCCTGTCCTGCAGCTCACCGAAGTCGCGCAGCCGCATGGCTTTGAGGAGCTCAACTTCCTTGCTCATCAATGCGGTAAGCTGTTGTACCGTGTCGATCAGCGGCTTTGCGGCGCCGGGTGTGGCGATTTCGTCGGTGGCCTGAATCGTCTGGGTTGCGTTCGACATCAGTCCTAAACCTCCTGAAGCTTTAAGATTTCCCGCTGCACGGCTTCCGCGACGCCGATACCGCCGTTCTTGGCGATGGCCTTGCCGTATTCGTCGACCAGCAGGGAACGATAGATTTCTTCGCTCTGGCCCGCGCCGAACATGCCCTCGCTCTCCAGATTCTCGAAGATCGGGGACAGCAGTTCGGACAGGAACAGGGCTTCGAATTCCTCACCTTTCTTGCGCGCACGCTCTTCCAGGCTTTCGCTCACTTCGAGCCGTGCGCCAGGCTGTGCGGCGGCAACATTAGGTTGGCCGGCCAGAAGAGAAGTAGGGAGCGTGCTCAGCATGATTACAGCACCTCGATCTCGGCCTGCAGGGCGCCGGCGGCTTTGATGGCCTGCAGGATCGTGATCATGTCCCTCGGACCAATCCCGAGTGCGTTCAGACCGTTGACCAACTCCTGCAGGCTGACACCGCTTTCCAAGACGGCCAGGCGGTTGTCTGAGTCCTCGTCGATTTCGATATCGGTGCGATCGACAACCTCAGTGTTGCCCGTGTTCGAAAAGGCTGACGGCTGGCTGACCTGGGGCGTCTCGGTGATCCGGATCGTCAGGTTGCCTTGCGCAATAGCCACAGTGCTGATCTTGACGTTCTCACCCATCACGATGACGCCGGAACTCTCGTCGATGACCACGCGGGCGATCTGATCCGCGCGGACGCGAAGCTGCTCGACGTCGGTCAGGAGCGCCACGGCGTTGCCGCGATACTGTTCGGGTACGCGCAGCATGATCGTCGCGGGGCTCGTGGACTGAGCCATCGGCTGCTTCAGAAAATCGTTGATCTGCCGCGCGACGCGCGACGCCGTCGTGAAATCGGGGTTGCGCAGGGAAATCTTGATCGCGGACTGGGTCTGGATGTCGTAATCGATCTCCTGCTCGATGATCGCGCCGTTCGGGATGCGGCCGGAGGTAGGCACGCCTTTCGTCACCGTTTGGGCGTTGCCAGCGGCCGTAAACCCACCTACGGCGACGGAACCCTGCGCCACGGCATAGACTTCGCCGTCCGCAGCCAGAAGAGGGGTGACCAGAAGAGTTCCGCCCAACAGGTTGCTGGCATCGCCGAGGGCAGAAACATGCACGTCGATCCGCGTGCCTTGAGCGGAGAAAGGCGGCAGGTTGGCGGTGACCATGACGGCCGCCACGTTGTCCGTGTCCAGATCCTCGTTGCGCGCGTTGACCCCCATGCGCTGCAGCATGCCGATGAGGCTCTCCCGAGTGAAAACGGCGCTGTCGATATCGTCGCCCGTGCCGTTGAGACCTACGACCAGGCCATATCCGACCAGCAGGTTGTCGCGAACACCCTCGAAATCCGCGATGTCCTTGATTCGGGTCTGCGCGTTGGCCGCGCCGGGCAGGCTGGTCCAGAGGAGGGCGAGGCAAGCCAGAAAGGCGCAAAACAAGGGCCGCAGTGCTTTCGGCGAATCCGCCGGCACCCCGTTCGCTTTATCGGCTTTGTTCAGACTGTACGGCACCTTGTCTCGTCTCCATGTGCTTGCTGGTCGTCGCAATACAGCCATACGGTTGCGAATTTCGTGCCAGTTTCAGCAGGATAGAGACCGCCGCAGATTTCTGCGGTTTCCTGTCAAGACGGACCTCGAGGATCCCCGAATTGTAGGCGGAATCAGGGGCACTCGCTGCCTAGCGCGGCAAATCTTGCCGTGCGTAGAGCCCTGATTTAACGTCATTTTAACGCTGTAGCCCCAGTTTGAGTCGTTGAATTAGGGCTGGCGATGAAAATAGACCGCATCACAGGAAGTCGAACGGCAGGCACGCGGCGAAGCGAGCGAGGCGCGGTCTCGCAGCCTGGTCAGTTCGCCAAGACTCTCGAAGGCGAGACTCCGGTGTCCTCCGCCGGTGGGTCTGTGCGCCCGGTCGGCGATGTGGGGGCCCTTCTTGCCATCCAAGAGGTTCCGGATGCCCTGGACGAACGGAAGCGGGGCGTCAGGCGCGGAGACGATCTATTGGACCAGCTCGAAGAGCTGCGCCATGGTCTGCTCTTTGGGAATCTGCCCGTTTCCACGGTCGAAAAGCTGGCCAAGATGGCGCAAGCCCAGAAAGACAAGGTTTCGGACCCCCGTTTGGCGGAGATTCTCACTGAAATCGAGATTCGCGCCGAGGTGGAGCTGGCCAAACTGGGTCGCTGATCCCGCGTTTTCCCGGCATAGCGTGAGAACGCCTCACATCTCCTGTGATCCGCGATTCTCAATCTTGTCGCCCTTACCAAAATTCATATACTCGCCGCCCGGTTAGGTAATAACGGACAGGGTACGGAATGGCCGTAAAACTGCCCAAGGGCTACAGTCCTTCCGAGGACGAGCCCTTCATGAATCCAAAGATGCGGGAGTATTTCAGGCAAAAGCTCCTGGCGTGGAAAGATGATTTGCTGAAGGAGTCTGGAGAAACCCTGGCGCACCTTCAGCAGGAATCCCTGCATGAGCCCGACATTGCCGATCGGGCCTCGCTGGAAACCGATCGCGCGTTGGAACTGCGGACGCGGGACCGGGAGCGGAAACTTCTGGGCAAAATCGATGCTGCACTGCAGCGTATCGATGAAAACACCTATGGCCACTGCGAGGTGTCGGGGGAGCCGATCAGCATCAAACGCCTCGAAGCCCGGCCGATCGCAACGTTGTCCATCGAATCCCAGGAACTTCACGAGCGTATGGAGAAAACGCATCGGGACGACTGAGTGTCGTGCGTGTTCCAGGGGTCCGAGGATTCCAGCGAAAAGGCCGGGACCCATTGGGGTCGCCGGCCTTTTCTCTCCCTCAGGTGTCTTCTGTCGGCGGTCAGAATGGCCAGAGAATATCGTAGACTTGCTGGCCGTATCTCGGCTGCTGCACGTCTGAAAGCTGACCGCGGCCGCCATAGGCAATCCGGGCCTCGGCGATCTGGTCATAGCCGATGGTATTGTCGCTCAGGATATCCTCGGGCCGAATGATCCCGGCAACCTGCAACTCCCGGACCTCGAAATTGACGCGGACCTCCTGGCGGCCGGCAACCACCATGTTGCCGTTCGGCAGGACCTGCGTGACGAGCGCGGCGACCCGCAGATTGATCGATTCATCGCGATCCACCGATCCGGCACCGGTCGACAGCGAATCGCTGTCCATGTCGACCAGCGATGTGGGGTCGACCTCATCGGGAAACAGATCGCTGAGGTGCGATTCGAAGCCAAGGAAATTGGTCAAGGAAGCGTTTTCCTCGTTATCCCGCGTGCGGCGCGTCGTGTTGGAAATTGTGGCGCTGTCATCGATTTCGATGACGACGGTCAGAATGTCTCCAACCTCAGCGGCGCGCTGATCCTTCAGGAAGGCCCGCGATCCGGGGCGCCAAAGGGAGTTGGCGTGACGTTCGACCTCGATCGGTGCCGGCATGGGCAGAGACACGGGCTGAACCCCGTTGGGCCCCGCGCCCGGGTTGTCGATCTTGCTCAGTTCCGGCGCTTGGCCGACTTCCGAGAGGCGGGTGAACATGTTGCAGGCGCTGACGGAGAATGCCAGAATTGTCACGGCGGCCAACTTTCCGATGTTCATTTTATAAGCCATTTCAGAAAGTTCCCTTCTATTCCTAAGATATTATAGCAGATTTTGCTCAGCGTGTTTTAGAGTGCAGCGAGGGTGCGGCGAGGGTGCGGATTACTGACTTATTGCCAGCGCGGCATGCAGAACCTCCACGGTGCCGGCATCCACGACCCGTGCATTGACGATCTTGTTCGACTTCGTGTTCATCACCCGGATGGCCTCGTTGCTCGTGCCGTCTTCCAGGGCCCGGCCCTGAACCGTCAGCACCATCCGCTGGGTGTTCAAGCGAATCGTGACCAGACTGTTCTTGGACACGATGGTCGGCGCTTCGAGCTCGCTGTTGCGAATGACCTCTCCGACGCGCAGGGGGCGTCGCGGAGTCATTCCGACCAATTCGCCCAAATCCCGCGCGCTGTTGCGCGACAGGCGGTCGGCCCGCACCGAGAGCCACTCGATATCCTCGCTGCTGATGACATCGCCCGGGCTGACACGGTGGCGCAGGACCGGGACGTCGGTCATCTCCACGACGCGGCCGGAGACGCGAAGCTCCGTCACGGCGATGCCCTCGGCAGGTGCGGAAATCTGGGCCAGGAAACGGCCGTTGGAGGGATCGTGCCGCAGCCCGGTGATCTTCATCGTCGCGTCGGCCTCGCCGGGAAGAACGATCTGGGCGGAGGGGTTGTCCAACTCGATCGAAAGGTTGCGGTCCAAGCCCTTTGCCGCCAAGGCATCGCCAATCACGTCGCGGATCCGGTCGGTCTCCAACACGACCGCCGAGCGCTCCACGACCACGCGGTCGAGATGCGACAGCGGCGACCAGGGCAGACCGTAACGCTTGGCGACGGCCGCAAGCCATCTGGCTTCCAACGCGACGCGCTGCCCCGGCGCGGGCGCCCGGGCGATAGCGATGTCGGCTCTGCCTTCCGGCCCTTCCAAACCCTCGAACAGGTCGCCCAGGCGAATGATTTCGCCTTCGATGATTCTGTGCGACCGCAAGGTGACCACCGTGATCGCATCGCCCGGGATCCCGCTGTTCAGCGAGGTCCCGGCAAGGGCAGGGGCCGATAGCGGTGCGGCCAGAGCGGCGGCCGAGATTACGGCGGCGGTCAGAAGGGGCAAAAGCTTGGTCATGTTCCGTTTCCGATACTAGGCGCTGGCGTTAGCCGAGGTTCGAGACCTGCTGCATCATCTCGTCCGAAGTCTCGATGATCTTGGAGTTCATCTCGTAGGCGCGCTGGGCGCTGATTAGGTTGGTGATTTCCTGAACCGCGTTCACGTTCGAGGTTTCGACGGCGCCCTGCAGCATGGTGCCGAATCCGGCGGTGCCGGGCGCGGCCACGGTTTCGTTGCCGGAGGCCTCTGTCTGCAGGAAAAGGTTGTCGCCGATGGCGTCCAGGCCCGGCTCGTTCGGGAAGGTCGCCAACTCGAACTGACCCACCAGGGTTGGCGTGGTCTGACCGTCGATCTGGACGTTCACTTCGCCGCTGCTGTTGATGGTGACGGACACCGCGTCCGGGGGAATGGTGATGCCGGGCTGAACGATATAACCATCGCCGGTGACGATGTCGCCGTTCGGGCTCAGCTGAAAGGTTCCATCCCGGGTGTAGGCCGTCTCACCGCTGGGCAGTTCCACCATGAAATAGCCCTTGCCCTCGAGGGCGAGGTCCAAGGGATTCTCCGTGATCTGGATGTTGCCCTGCGTGGTGATCCGGTAGATCGCCGCCGGTTCCACACCAAGACCAAGCTGAATGCCGGTGGGTACGACGGTCCCGGTATCGGAGGACGAGGAACCGACGCGGCGCAGGTCCTGATAGAGCAGATCCTGAAACTCGGCGCGCTGGCGCTTGTAGCCAGTCGTGTTCATGTTGGCGAGGTTGTTGGAAATCACTTCCACGTTGAGCTGCTGAGCCAGCATTCCCGTGGCGCCGATGTCGAGCGATCTCATGATATCTGATCCCTATCGATTTGAATGTCTTTAGGCTGATTTAGAGCCAAGAATTTGAATGGCTTCGCGCTGTCTTTGATTTTCCTGCTTTAAGAGGCTTGCGGCGGATTTGTAGCCGCGGGCGGCGGAGATCATCCGGGTGAGTTCCACAATTCCCGTCACGTTGGAATCTTCCAGGGTGCCCTGAAGCAGTTCGACGTTCTCGGCCTGATTCGGTTTCTCATCCGCCGCGTCGAAGAGGCTGTTGGAAAGCTTGCGGAGGTTCTGTTCGTTGTCGAACTCGACCAGCTTAATCTTCCCGACCGGGCCATCCTTCGAGGAAATGGTGCCGTCCTTGGTGATCGTCACACGGCCGCTATCCGCCGGCAGAACGATGGGGTCGCCGCCATCGTCCAACAGACGGTGTCCGCTGCTGGTCACGATCTCGCCCTGAGGATTCAGGCCGAAGCTGCCGTTTCGCGTGTAGCGGGGGCCGACCTCCGTCTCGACTTCGAAATAGCCTTTGCCGGAAATCGCCAGATCGAGATCGTTGCCGGTATGGGAGAAGCTGCCTTCCTTCAGGTTGCGGTAGAGCGCGAGATCCTGGACGTAGCTGACTTGCTGCCCCTCCTCGGATTTCTGCAGATACTCGGCGAACATCATGCTCTCGGACTTGTAAGCCGTCGTGTTCATGTTCGCGAGATTGTTGGCGATGACTTCCAACTGACGTCTGGCTGCCAACTGGTTCGACAGGCCGATGTAGATACTGTTTTCCATCTCTCTCCGCTTCGCCCTCTGATTGATCCGCTTGAAGGGCCATGTGCGTTCGTGTGCTGCGAAACAGAACGCAAGAGCTGTGCCACAGGCGAAATAGTTTATTTTCAGATAGTTAGCGTGGAGCCTCAGTTGACTGTGGCGGTGTGGCCGGCCGTTTCGGCACCCCTTGCCCGGCAGAAAGTTCCGCTGTTGAGAACAGTTGCGGAGACGTGGCCAGACTCAAGGAGTTCTTAACCAACAAACCGTAGGCTGTGGCCACCTAAACCATTGGAATCGGGACAGGGTAGGGACACATGGCCGACGAGGCGGTCGCCGCGGGCGAAGGCGAAGACATAGAAATTGCTTCGCGCCCCAAAGGCGGAATGAACGGCAAGAAGCTGGTCTTGTTTATTGTTTTGCCATTGCTGCTGATCGTTGGCGGCTTGGCAGGAGCCTATTTCGCTGGGCTGCTCGACCCTCTTCTGGGAGGCGCGGAGGAAGACACCGCCGCCGTCGAGGAGAACGTGGGAGAGGCCATTGTGGGGCCGACGATCTTCTACGACCTGCCTGAAATGCTGGTGAACCTCAACACCACCGCGCGCAAGTCCAACTATCTGAAGATATCGATTTCGCTGGAATTGAATGCCGAGGAGGACATTGCCGTCCTCGAGGCGGTTTTGCCGCGGGTTATCGATAATTTCCAGGTCTATCTGCGCGAATTGCGAATCGAGGATTTGCAGGGCTCGGCGGGATTGCAGCGGTTGCGCGAGGAATTGCTGCTCCGCGTGAACACCGCGGCACGCGGTGCCAACGTGAAGGACGTTCTCTTCAAGGAAATGCTGGTTCAATAGGGCCGGAAGCAATCGACCGACAATGGCAGAAGAAGCTGACATCGAAGTAGAGGATCCCGTCGAGGAAAACGGCTCGGCCGACGAGGATGCGATGGCCGCCGAGTGGGCGGCTATGGCGGATGGCGACGGCGAGGGAGACGGAGAAGAAGGCGGGGATGACGGCGGCGGTATGGGCGACGTGCCCGTCGGCTCGACCCGTGTTCTGGACCAGGGTGAAATCGACAGTCTTCTCGGTGTTGATGCTGACGCCGGTGACGACGGCGATCAATCCGGGATCCAGGCGATCCTCAACTCGGCTCTGGTTTCCTATGAGCGCCTGCCGATGCTGGAGGTCGTCTTCGACCGGCTGGTTCGAATGATGTCGACCTCCCTGCGGAATTTCACCTCCGACAACGTCGAGGTGAGCCTGGACAACATTACATCGGCCCGTTTCGGCGACCACCTCAACTCGGTGCCGCTGCCCGCAATGCTCACGGTCTTTAAGGCAGAGGAATGGGACAACTACGGCCTGATCGTGATCGACAGTGCCCTGATCTATTCGATTGTCGACGTGCTGCTTGGCGGGCGCCGCGGAACGGCGGCGATGCGGATCGAGGGTCGACCGTATACGACAATCGAACGCAATCTCGTCGAACGCATGATTCACGTCGTGCTGGCGGATCTTTCCGCTGCCTTCGACCCGCTATCCCCGGTGACCTTCCGTTTCGACCGTTTGGAGACGAACCCGCGCTTTGCCGCGATCGCCCGTCAGGCGAACGCAACGATCGTCGTTTCGCTCCGTGTCGATATGGAGGACCGCGGCGGGCGCATTGAGATGCTCATTCCCTATGCGACTCTCGAGCCGGTGCGGGAACTGCTCCTCCAGATGTTCATGGGCGAGAAGTTCGGACGCGATTCGATCTGGGAAGGGCATCTGACAGCCGAGCTTTGGCAAACCGAAATCAACATCAACGCCGTTCTCGATCAGGTCGAAATGCCGTTGGGGGAAATCCTGGACTGGGAGGTCGGCAGCCGGCTTGAGCTGAACGCCGGGCCTACCAGCAAGGTTGAGATGCGGTGCGGCGACGTGCCGATGTTCAAAGGAAATATGGGGCGCAACAGCGGACAGATTGCGGTCAAGCTGTCGAACAAGGTTCTTAGGGAGCAGGAATCAACGTGAATTGGATGACTGACTACGCCCTGTGGTTCGATGCAGGGCTAGCCTTCCTCTTGCTTATCACGATCTGGTACGCCGCGGTGCTGAACCGCAAGCTGACGGATCTGAGGAAGTCGAAGGAAGAGTTCGAGTCTCTTTTCAAGCAGATCGCGGAAGCGACCGCTGCGGCGGAGAAAAGCATCGGTACGCTAAAGATCACTTCGGATACAGCCAGTTTGGATCTGCAGCAGAAAGAGGAGCGGATCAGGGGGCTGTCCGAGGATCTTACGTTCCTGGTTGAGCGCGCCGAAGGCGAGGCCAACCGTCTGGATCTTACGATTTCCTCCAGCCGCGAAGCCTCCCCGCCATCCTCGGGCCCCCGAAACCCCTTTTCCAAGGCAAAGCCGCGCGGGTCGCGTTTCGATGAAGCGGCCCGCGAGATACCGGAGCCGCGTCAAGGGCCCCGGCTTGACCCCCGTGTGGACCACGGCCTGAGGGAATCGAGTGGCCCGGCCCGTCCGGAACCGCGGAATTCAGCGCCTTCGCGGGAGGAAGGAGCGGGGCTGAGTTCCGCCCAATCCGATCTGTTAAAGGCTTTGCAAGGTATCCGGTGAATTATTCGCCCTGATCCGCTTTCTCCAGCCGTCTTTGGCGGTGCGGGAGACGGGACGCAGGCGTATCGCGACCAGGTAGGAAAGGTTTGTCAGAATGAGGCTCCGCCTCTTGCCCCTTGTCATGGTGGTCGCCAGCTTGGCCCTCGCGGCTAAGGTCGGAGGCGTTTGGCAACAGAGCGTCCTGCCGAGCAAACCTGCCTTCGCGGCCGAGGAGGCCTCGGACGTGCCGGCCGCCGGCGCGGCGCAGGAGCCAACTCAAGCCGGTTCTTCCGACCCGCAGACAGCGGCCCTTGGCGCCGAGACCGCGGAGGACGAGATGACGGCAAAAGCCGCGCCGGCATCGGACTCACCGGTCCCGCCGGAGCAGAAGACGCCCCTGGCGGCCGATCCCCTGACCTTGACCGATGAAGAAATCGAGCTTTTGCAATCTCTTGCCCAGCGCCGCGAAGAGCTGGAGCAACGGGCCAAGGCCATGGACCAGCGCGAGGTCATGCTCGCCGCGGCGGAAGGCCGGATTGAGGAGAAGATTCAGGAATTGGAAGCTTTGCGCGCCACCATTGAGGGCCTGCTGGAAGAGCACGGCGAGCAGGAGGAGGCGCAGCTTCGCAGTCTGGTAAAGATCTACGAAAGCATGAAGCCAAAGGATGCGGCGCGCATCTTTGAGGAACTCGATATGGCCGTTTTGCTCGATGTCATTGAGCGTATGAAAGAGCGTAAATCGGCCCCGATCCTCGCGAAAATGAACCCCGTCCGGGCGAAGGCCATCACCTTGGAACTGGCCCAGCGGCGCGAACTGCCGATTCCCAGGGAATAGCCTCTAGTCAAATCGGTCTAAGGGGATATCCGTAGCACGTGGTTTACCACCTTTTAACGCCAAAACTCTAGATTTCCCCGATAACTAAAGGCCGAGTGACGCCTTTTACACAAACGAGATCAGGACTAACGACCAAGCACAGGAGTAAGCCGTGGCAGCCGTTGACATGAATATGCCGATCCTCATCGTTGATGATTACAAGACGATGCTGAGGATCATCCGCAATCTTTTGAAGCAGCTGGACTTCGTGAACGTCGATGAAGCCACCGACGGCAGCATGGCTCTGCAGAAGCTGCGCGACAAAAACTACGGTCTCGTGATTTCCGACTGGAACATGGAACCGATGAGCGGCATGCAGTTGCTGCAAGAGGTTCGCGCGGACGTCAAGCTGAAGGAAATCCCCTTCATCATGATCACCGCGGAGAGCAAGACCGAGAACGTTGTCGCGGCCAAAGAGGCCGGTGTCAGCAACTACATCGTAAAGCCGTTCAACGCGGCGACTTTGAAGAACAAGCTGACGTCTGTTCTCGGCAACTTCTAACGGCTGCGAAACAATGGCCGAAGCTGCGCTTAAAGAAGAGCTGGAGAAGCATCTGAAGACGCTTGGCCAGCGTGTCGGGGGAATCGAGCCGGAGGATCTGATCGAGGCTGTCGGAGCCATCACGGGCAGCATCAATGATTCGATGTCCGCCTCTGGGCTTAAGGTCTATGCCGAGATCGATTCCCTGGCCCGTTTCATTTCCTCCGCCAAGAAGGAGATCGCCGCGATCCGTCCCGACGAGATCAAGGACGACTACCTTCCCATGGCAACGGACGAACTGACGGCAATTGTCGGTGCCACGGAGAAAGCCACGAATACGATCTTCGAAGCTGTTGAGAAGATCGAGGAACTCACGGAACGCATGGAACCCGAGGTCGCCGAAGGCGTCACTGACGAGGTGACCAAGGTCTACGAGGCCTGCGGATTCCAGGACATCACCGGCCAGCGGATCACAAAGATTGTCTCGGCCCTGACGGAAATTGAAGACAAGGTCGAGGCGATCTTGAAGGCCTTTGGGGCTGAGATGGGCGGTCAGCCGAAGTCGGAAAAGGCCAAGCAAAAGACAAAGACGCCAAAGGGGAATCCGGCGCGTCCGGACGAGGATCTTCTGAATGGGCCGCAGTCCGAGACGGAAGCGGTAAGTCAGGACGACGTCGACGCGCTCCTAGGGTTCTAAATAGGACTAGATGGATAGGGCCGCGCCTAGGAACCCGGTTGCAAGACGCGACTCGCACATCATTGCGCTGCTGAGCCTGAAACTGCTCCTGCTGGCATTCTTTATCCTGCTGAACGCGATTTCGGACTACGAAGCCCAGAAGACGGACGCGGTCGTCGAAAGCGTGCGCAAGGCCTTTAAGACCGATCCGCTGCAGCAAACGAGCGTCACCACCGGAATCGAAAATCTCGATAGTACGGAACCGCTGGCGGACGAGATCGGCCGGCTGTTCGAATCATTCCTGCCCGCGGTAGCCATCGAGGACGAGACGCTCAGCAAGGTTCTGCGTATCAAGCTGCCTACGGAGCGGCTTTTCTCTGCCGGCGAGAGCGGGCTGTCGGCAGGCGGGCAGGTTATTCTACGCCGGATGCTTCGGGCTTTGGCGGCACGCCAGTCGGATATCGTCTATTTCGAGTTGGCCTTTCTGCAGTCCGGACAAAGTGAACTAAGCCTGCGCCGAATCGGGAGCTTGGCGCAGTATGCGGGGGACCAGGGCGTGAAGCCGAAGAACCTCTCTGTCGGATTCAATGCCGGGCGCGAGGATGAAATTACCGTTGAGCTGCGTCTTTTCGATGAAGAGCCGGCTCATTTGGACTTTGCTGATTTCGTCAGGTAAGGGCCATGCCGGATACACCCAGCGACGAGCAAACGCCCGACTCAGCCCAACCCGGACCCGCGCCGGATGCACCGGTCGGACTCTGGGTTCAGCCGGTCCGGCCATCGCGGCCGGCGGCCCACGACACGAGCAAGGCCTGGATGGTGACCTTCACGGATCTTGTTGCCCTGATGCTGACGTTTTTCGTGCTGCTTTATGCAATGTCGAATGTTCAGCTTCCGAAGTGGCAGCAGCTCACCGACTCCCTGGCGACGAACCTGAACCGGGTGCGGGACGTCGAAGTGGTCCGTCCGGCCCACGATTTGAACGCGAGCACGGCCTCTCGCGAGCCGGGTGAGGATTTGGATTACCTGGCCCGATTGTTGCGCAACGCCGCAACCGCCGAGCCAAGCCTCGCCGACAGCATCATCGTGCGACAAAGCGATCGCCTGATCATCGCGCTTCCGGGGGACCTGCTCTTCGGTCCGGGTGCAAACGTCCTGGGCAAGAAGGGGGCTCGTGCGGTCTTCACGCTGGGTGGAATGCTGCGCAGCCTCAGCAACGCAGTCGAAGTCGCGGGCCATGCTGACCCCTCGAAGGTTCAAGGCCAGTCCGGCGGCAATTGGGGACTTTCCGTGGAGAGGGCGACAACCGTGGCGGGTCTGCTCGAGAAGGCCGGTTATGGGCGGGATATCGTCGTTCGCGGCTATGGCAGTTCGCGTTTCGATACATTGGACGAGACTCTGAGCGCCGCTCAGCGTGAAAGCCTTGCAAGGCGCGTCGATATTGTCATTCACGATTACGCCGCCGAGGCCAGGTGATGATCCGGTCGCGGCAGATCCTCGGAATCGCGACGCTGCTGCTCGTCTGTCTTGCGGCGGTTGCCGCGCAGGCCCTCGACAATGTGACGGTCAGGGGAGGCGTGCATCCCGGCTATGCGCGGATCGTTTTCGATTGGCGGGACTCCGTCGGCTATGAGGCCCGCGTCGAGGGAGGTGAGCTGGTCGTGCGTTTCCAGCGGCCGGGGACCTTCGACACCAAAGGGCTGTCAGGCAGTCTGAAAGGGTATGTTCGGCAGCCTCGTGTCGCGCAGGAAGGCCGTGAAATTCGCTTTCCGATCGAAGGCAGTCTGTCACTGAAACACTTCACGCTCGGTCCGAAGGTGGTGATTGACCTCTCCGGCCAGCGGTCCGGGACGCCGGCCGAGGCCGCCGCCGCGTCGCCCCTGCCCAAGGTTCGGGTGCGCGTCGGAGAGCATCCGGATTTCTCGCGGCTCGTCTTCGATTGGACCAAACCCGTCAAGGCGGTCGTGGAACAAAGCGGCCCGACGGCGACGATCCGATTCGATGAAGGTGCGGAATTCGATCTGCGCCGTTTCCAGGCCGATCCGCCGGCCGGCATCACCGGTTTGACGGCGAGCACCGCGAACGGAAAATCCGCGGTCGTTGCCACGCTGCAAAAGGGCGCGAAGGTCAAGTCGTTCTATGACGGCCGCAAATTCGTGCTCGATGTTTCCCGCGGCACAGGTCCGTCGAAGACCAAGTCCGCCAAGCAGAGCGCGCCGAAGGCCGCGCCGGTCACTCCCGTCACAACCGAAAAGGCGCAGGAACAGACAAAGCCATCGGCGGAAGCCGGGAAGGCTGCGGCGCAACCACCGGTCAACCTGCTAACGCCCCGGGACCAGAATCCGAAGGACCAAGTCATCCTCGTCGAGTCCGACCCGGATGCCAAAGCCGATCAGCAGAGCAAGCCCGCGCCGGTCACCGCACCGTCACAGGCGGGCCGGGGGGACAGGACTTCAGAAACCAAACAGGCGAAGAAGAAGCCAACCTCCCGCGGGCCAAGAGGAGCGGTATCGGCGTCGGCGGATGTCGTGAAACCCGAGGGCGCGCAACCGCCGCAAGGCCGCCGTCCGGATCCGGACCGGCATGTCGTTCTGGAGTTCGAGTGGAAGAAGCCGGCAAAGGCCGCGGCATTCCGGCGGGGCTCCGGCCTCTGGATCGTATTTGACCGTCCAGCCCCGGATGGTCTCGTCGAACGGATCACAGAAACAGCGCCGGAGCTGGGGCCCGTGGAAGTGGTCGACGTCCCGGGCGCGACGGTCCTCCGCCTCAATGCGGCGCCGGTTCTGGCCCCCGAGGTCACGCGTGACGGCAGTCTTTGGAAGGTCCGGATTCAACCCGGCGCGCCACAGTTGGAGCGGGTGATCACGCCCGAGTTCGTCGAGGACGAGAAGGTCGGCCAGCACCTCCGATTCCCGATCGGCGGTGCCGGAGAGCTTATCTGGGTTACCGATCCTCAGATCGGGGACCGTTTCGTGGTCGTACCGACCGCTATCTATGGCCAGGGCGTTCCGGAGGCCTTCCGCTATCCGCAGTTTCACGCCTTGCCGACTCAGCTTGGCGTCGTGCTCTTGCCGCAGACAGACGGAATCGAGGTGGCTTCGTCGCGCCAGGGAGTCTTGGTGCGGGAGAAGTTCGGGCTTCTCGTATCGGCCGAAGAGCAACGCAATCAGGAGACCGAAGGCGAGCAAGAGGATCTTCAGGCTCCGCGTCTCTTCGACCTGCCGCTCTGGCGGCGCGGAGAGCCGGATACCTTCACGGAAGAAAAGCAATCGCTTCTGAGGGGGCTGGTGACGGCAGAGGGTCCGCAGGTCGGCATCGCCCGTTACGACCTCGCGCGTTTTTACTTCGGGTACGGTATGACGACCGAGGCGCTTGGCATTCTGCGCGTCATCGGCGCCTCCGCGCCGCGCCTTGCATCGGGGCCGGAAGCCCTTCTGATGAAGGCCGTCAGTGAGTTCCTCGGGGAGGATTATCAGGTGGCGGCGGAGTCTCTGGCGCATCCGGCCCTGATCGGAGAGCGGGAGGCGGACCTCTGGCGCGCTGCCTTGAGCGCGGCCGGCCAGGACTGGCAAGCCGCAGTCGCGGGATTTGCGGCCTCTGAGGACCTGATCCCCGACTACGCCCCGCCGGTGCGCAAACGCCTCCGGCTGCTCTCGGCGGAAGCCCATCTCGGGGTCGGCGACACCGGCGGTGCCGTGCTCCAGCTGGCCGGCGTCGCAAACGACGACCCGACCGAAGCCGAGACCCTTGCCGCCCAGTATCTGAACGGTCTGCGGCTCTATCTCGACGGCCAGAAGGGCAGCGCGGTCATGGAGTGGAAGCAAGTGGCCGAGGGCGCCCACAGGCCGTCCCAGGCCCGGGCGCGCCTGTCGCTTCTGGAGAGCGGTTTGGACGTCGGCTCCGTGACGACGCCGGAGGCGATCGAAGAGCTCGAACGGCTGCGGTTCGCGTGGCGCGGCGACGCCTTTGAAATGGCGCTGCTGTCGCGGCTGGCCGATCTCTACGTCAAGGACAAGCGCTATCGCGAAGGACTCCTGGCGCTGCGGGATGCCGCCGCGCACCTGCCGGACTCCGATGCCTCGCGGCGCGCGGTGGAGAAGATGCGCAGGGTCTTTGCCCAGCTCTTCCTGTCCGACGACGGCTTTGGCGTTCCGCCGCTGCGCGCGCTCGCCATCTACAACGAGTTTCAGGAGCTGACACCCCCGGGCGAGGAAGGCGACAGGCTGATAACGCGTCTCGCGGACCGCCTGGTGGAAATCGATCTGCTGGACCAGGCCGGAGAAATCCTCGACGGTCAGGTCCGCTACCGGCTGGAAGGCGAACAGGCCGCGCGGGTCGCCGCGCGCCTCGCCTTGATCCGCCTGCTCGATCACAAGCCCGAGGCGGCGATCGAGGCCCTCGACGTCACCCAGGCGGACGATCTGCCGGCGGACCTCGCCCGTCACCGCCGCCACCTGCGGGCCCGCGCCCTATCGGACCAGAGCCGGCACGCCGAAGCGCTCGCGCTGCTCGACAACGACGACAGCCTGGACGCGATCCAGCTCCGCGCCGAAGTCTTCTGGACGCAGCGCGAATGGGACGCCGCCGCCGCCGAGTTGGCCCGCCTTCTGCCGGCCGATCAGACCGGCCGGGCCTATAGCGACGTCGAAAGCCAGGCGCTGCTCAACGCGGCCATCGCCTATTCCCTGGCCGACGACAGGGGCCGCCTGAAACTGCTCTACCGGCGCTATGCCGCGGGGATGGAGCAGACGGAGCACTGGGATGCGTTCAAGCTGCTTGCCGGCGAGGCGAACCCCGAAGGCATCCGCACGATCGGCCGGGAGCTGGAGTCGATCAGCCCGGCGCAGAACTTCCTGGCGAGCTACCGCGAGCAGCTGAGGACCTCCGGGGTCGGCGGCACCGACTGAGCGGCGGCGGCCGGCACCCGGACGGACGGCCGCTCCTTCCTCCCGTGAAAATGTCTATGAAAAGCCTTGGACCAGGGATCCTGCGACCAGGTACCAGCCGTCCACGAGCACGAAGAAGATCAGCTTGAACGGCAGCGAGATCATGATCGGCGGCAGCATCATCATGCCCATGGACATCAGGATCGATGCGATGACCATGTCGATGATGATGAAGGGCAGGTACATCAGAAAGCCGATCTCGAAGGCGCGCCGCAGTTCCGAAATCATGAAGGCGGGGATCAGCGCGCGCATCGGGGTTTCTTCCGGGGTCGCGACCTCCTCGGCTTTGGAGAGGTCCAGGAACAGCCGCAGGTCCTGCTCCCTGACGTGCTTCAACATGAAGGCCCGGATCGGAACGGCTGCTCTTTCCAGGGCATCCAGCTCGGTGATCTCTTCCTCGATCAGCGGCTCCAGCGCATCGTCGTAGACCGCTTCCAGCGTCGGCATCATCACGAAGGCCGTGAGGAAAAGAGCGAACGACACGAGGACCGTGTTCGGCGGCGCCTGCTGCACGCCGATCGCGCCGCGCAGAAGCGACAGCACCACGACAATACGGGTAAAGGACGTCATCATCACGAGGATCGACGGCGCGAGACTGAGCACCGTGATGAGCGCGATGATCTGAATGATGCGCCCGGTCGTCGTTCCGGTCGTCTCTGCGCCGAGATCGAGCGTCAGGGCCTGCGCCCAGACCGGATCGGGCAGGAGAACGATCGCGATGGCCAGAAGACCGCCGCCGATAAGGAGGGGACGGCGGTTCACGCTTTCTTCGCTCCCTTCCGGCCGAAGGCCGCAAGGCTGGTCAGCTTGAGAGTGCCGAAGCGATCGGACGCGGACTCGCTGTCCTGCCCTTGCGGTCCCGCCGGGTGCTCGACGGTATCGTTGGCCGCCCCGGCCTGTGCCGCGTCGACGATGCCGCTTTCCACCACGACATCCTGCTGTCCGCCCATCAGGATCAGGTGTTCCTTGTCGTCGCGCCGGCAGAGCACGAGTTTGCGGCGCGCGTCCAAGGTGCAGACCTCGACGACCGATAGCCGTTTGCCGCGGCGGTCACCCATGGCCGCCTTGCCGGCGAGACCGAACCGCTTGGCGGCCCAGGTGGCAGCGCCAATCAGGCCGAGCACCAGCGCCATGGCGGCGACGAAGCGAAGGTACATGAAGGTGTCCATGATGGCCCGTGGTCGTCAGCGGCTGCGGGCGTAAGCGGTGATGGCGCGCCGCCGGTCGGAGGAATCGCCCAGTTGCGCCGACAGTTCTTCGAGCCGCGCCCGAATCACGGTGGTGAGTTGATCCAATTCTTCCAGGACGGACAGAAGCGGGGACTTTAAGTCCCGCTGCTCTGCGTCGCTGCGCTGGCTGATGGCGTTGCAGATGGTCTGGACGGCGTCTTCCATCGGCGTCAGGTCGACGGTCTCTCCGTCATCGACGCGGGAGCGGGCCTTGGAGAGGCGATTCTCGAGCGTCTCGAGTTCCGTCCTGATGTGCTGGGTCGCGGTCATAGCGGTCTTTCCTCCGTCGCACCGGAGATCGGGTTTCCGGCCTGCTGCTTGTCGTTTTCATCCGCGGGAAGGTCACCCTGGGCGCCGTAGACGTAGTTCAGGATCTCCGCCACGGCCGCCAGAGCATTCAGGGGAATTTCGCTCTCCACCTCCACGGCAGAGAGGATTTCCGCCAGATCGGAATCCGTCCGAACCTTGACCCCCTGGTCGAAGGCGATCTGCAGAATTTGCTCGGCCACGGCTCCGTGGCCGCTGGCGACGACTTTGGTGGCGCCAGAGGCGCTCTGGCCGCCTTTCAGAGCGATCGCGACCTGACGCGTCGAATCGCTATCCTTCGGCGATACGCCGGTGTCGCTCTCGTCTTTCGGGGTGTTGTTGTCGGCCAAGTTCTGGGCACGCCCTGATAGCGTCTTCGGGTTCGAGGGGGCTGATCTTGAGAATCTGGCGCAACATGCTTAATGAATGGTTTAGCAATGAGGAAAGGAACGGAATACCGCTACTGCAACCCGGCGGGGGCCGCATTCGGTTGCCAATCGCCTGCCGCCGCGAGTGTCGCTTTGAGCAGCCGCTTCACCGGAAAACGAATCGTGGTCCGAGTTCCTTTGCCGGCGAGCCGTTGGATATCGAAGACTCCGTCATGGGCCTTGACCATGGCACGCACAAGGAAAACGCCCAGGCCGACGCTGTCTGCAGCCTTCGCCGGCGACGGAAGGAAGGGCGTTAGGGCCGCATCCATCGCATGTTTAGGGATTCCCGGCCCGTCATCGGTGACCGAGATTCGCAGACCGTCCGTGTCGCACGCTGCGGCAATCGCGACTGTACAACGCGGGCCCGCATGCTTGACGCAGTTCGACAACAGGTTCTCGAAAATACGACGCATCATTGTCGGGTCCCCAAGCAGACCCGGCAGGCTGGGTACGATATCGAGCACGACTTCGACGGTGGGTGTGCTTACCTTCAGATCGTCGGTGAGATCGAGGATCAATGCACCGAGATCGATCGGGACCGCTTGGATTCGCAGCCGCTGCTCTTCATCTCGGGTGCGTACCAGCAGGTCCGTCACCAGATCCAGCATGTGGTCGGACGCCCGCCTGGCGTTCCTGAGGTAATCGGCTTTCTTTTCGTCGGACAGATCCGGGATCGACTCGACCATCTCCAGGTATCCCTTGATCGCGTTGAGTGGAGCCCTGAGGTCGTGATTGATCCCGGCGACATGCAGCTTCTGCGCGGACTGAAAGGCGCGGGCGCGATCAAGCGCGCGGGTCAGCATGTCCTGGTCTTCGTGCTCTTTGGTGACGTTGATATGGTAGATCAACGCGCCAGGCCGCTCATCGACTTCTACCGGGGAGGCATGCAGTCGAAACCAACGGTTTTGATTCGGCGCATGACAGGGATACTTGTAGTCGAAGTGCTGCATCTTACCCGTCAGGACCGCATTCAGGCCGGCGCGTGCCGGATGTTCGCCCCGCGCGCCGGGAGATTCCGCACCTTTCCCGGTCGGTTTCGGGAAGATGTCGAGATAGTTCCACCCGACGAAGAAATCGTCGCCGCGATAACCGCCGACAGTTGCGTTCTTACGCCACGCCCGGTTCACGGCCCGGATGACACCGTCTTGATCGAGCACCGCGGCCGCAAAGGGCAAGGCTTCAACCGTCTGCGTTATCGGATCGCTACTTGGTTTGACGTTCGGGTTCGCGCTTGCGGTTCGGGTGCCGTTGGTCCGGCGCTGAGATTTGGGGCTGGGTCGCGGTTCAGGGCCAGGCGGTCCGTCGAGCCCTTGGAAGGCTGTCTGAGAAGTCATGAGATCTGCTTCTTTTTTCCGGTCCAGTCGTCACGGAAGCTCCGACTGGCCGATGTGCTCCGAAAAACTTCCCCCTTCCTAATGGGATAGGTCTGAATTCATTAATCGGCGATTAATTAGAATCGCCAAATTTGTCGATTTGGTGCAATAGAACGGCGTTAATTCGCGCTACGCGACAAGCTTGACGATGCGGCGCAACTCAAGGGTTTGAGGACGCCACTATCCTTGCGGAAGCCACGTTCATTGAGGAGGCTGCCGTCGAAGAACGCTGTGCCCTCGCGATAGGAGGGCAAGGTCCGGCTACTTCGTGATGTTCTGTTTGCTCTGAGGCAGTGGCGTGTCTTCGCCTCCGGGGCCGTCATGGTCCCGCCGCCGATTCTTCATGGCGTCGGCCAGAGCTTCGCTTCCCAAGGCGGCGGCCCGATTCTCCTCCTGGATCCGCTCGTAAATCTCCCGCCGCAGGACGCTCGCGTGCTGCGGAAAGGTGAATCCAAGCTTAATCGATTTGCCCCTGATATCGACGACAGTAACTTCTATATCGTCGTTGATGATGACCGATTCGCCGATCTTACGTGTCAGATAGAGCATCAGCCACCCGGTTGCCGCAGTTCCATTTATCGTCCCCGACCCGCACTTCACTTCCCCCCAAAGCCGCATAGCTTTTGCGACAATTTAACCTTTTTTACCGATTATTAACAAGCGGCCTGGATAGTAGGCGTGGGATAACAGGCGACCCGGCTCCAGACCAGTTTGCTGAGCAATTTGCGAAGGTGTGATGGAAGGTAAACCGAGCCTTTTCAGTATCTTGACCAAGCGCATGGATTGGCTTGGCCAGCGTCAGCGTGTCGTTACGGCGAACATCGCCAATGCCGACACGCCGGATTTCATTCCGCGCGATATGGAAGCTGGCTCCTTTCGGCGCCAGCTCGCGCGGACTTCTTCCGCCGCCATGACGCCGGCCGCGACGAACGGGCAGCACATTCAGACCTCGCAACTGAGGGGCCGCAGCGACGGAGATGCGGAAGCCGAGGACCGCTATGAAACGGCCCCCTCCGGCAACGCTGTGGTGCTTGAAGAGCAGTTGATCAAGATGACCCAGACTCGCATGCATTACGAGGCAATGGCCAATCTCTATAAGAAGCATGCTCAAATGTACAAGATAGCCTTGCGCAGTCCGCGCTAAGGCATCGCTTCCAGGATGGACTAGGGTGACAGTGACGTCATGGACTTAGAATCCGCTCTCCATATCTCGGCTTCCGGCATGCGTGCTCAGGGCACGCGCCTGCGCGTCATCTCCGAGAACATCGCGAATGCCAACTCAACGGCCCAGACCGCGGGCGGCGAGCCCTACAGGCGCAAGCTCGTGACCTTTGCCAACCTGATGGACCGGCAGCTTGGCGTGGACACGGTGCGGGTCGACCAGATCGGCACCGACAGCTCGGCGTTCGGGCGGGAGTTCGAACCCGGTCACCCGGCCGCGGACGGGGAGGGCTATGTCCTGACCTCCAATGTCAACACCCTGATCGAAATGGCGGATATGCGCGAAGCCCAGCGCAGCTATCAGGCCAACCTGCGCGCCATTCAGGCGTCGCGGGACATGCTTCAGAAGACGATCGAGATCCTGCGATAGGGATCGACGAGTCCGGGCGGCGTGCCGCCCCGCTTGTAAGACAGAAGGACCCGATACAGGGATGCACAGTTCAAGGAGTTTCGCATGACGGTCGAGTTTTCCGGTGCCGTTCGCGCCTACGACAAGGCTCTGCGCCAGGGGGTAGAAGCAGGTCTCGATGCCCGCGATACCGCCAAGGGCCCGGATTTCGCTGAGATGCTCAAGGGCGCCACGGAATCCGCCATCGACACGCTGCGCGAGGGCGAAGTGCAGACCTTGAAGGCCGCTGCCGGTGCCGCCGACCTGACGGAGGTTGTCATGGCCGTTTCCAAGGCGGAGATGACACTCCAGACCGCCGTCACGGTGCGTGACAAGGTCGTGTCCGCCTATCAGGAAATTCTCAGAATGCCGATCTGATCGGCCTACACTTCTTAGCGGCCGGAGCGAACGCTCCGCCGCCTGCGACCACACGAAAGCTTCCGGACCAGATCGAAGATGAACGAAACTTTGGCGATTGAAATCGGCCGCGAGGCGGTATTAACCATGTTGAAGGTCGGTGGACCGATCATGGGCATGGGCCTCATCATCGGTGTCGCCATCGCCCTCGTGCAGGCCCTGACGTCGATCCAGGAAATGACCCTGACCTTTGTGCCGAAGATCGTTGTCATCTTCGTCAGCGTAATTGTCTTCCTGCCCTATATGCTGACGACGCTCTCCACCTTCACGGTCTCCCTGTTCGACAGGGTCGTTGCCCTGGGATAGCCGCGCATGTTGGCGGAGCTGCTTCCCGCGCAAATCTTCGCGATCCTTCTCGTCTTCGTCCGTCTCGGGGCGGCGCTTCTCGTCCTGCCGGGTTTCGGTGAACCCTTCATATCGCCACGCGTGCGCCTGCTGTTAGGGCTTATTCTCGCCTACATCGTCTCGCCATTCCTGCAGCCGCTCCTGCCGCCCTTTCCGGCAAATCCCTTCGCGCTGGCGCTTCTAATTGTCGGTGAGGTGGTCGTCGGACTGTTCTTCGGCTTGGTCGCCCGCACTTTGATGTCGGCGCTGGCTGCCGCCGGGATGATGATCGCGACGGTGACCGCCCTTGCCAATGCCATGACCAACGACCCCACGGCCGAACAGCAGGGCTCCATTATCGGCTCTCTGCTGGCGACCCTCGGTCTGCTGGTCGTCATGCTGCTGGATCTGCATCATCTGTTGCTGATGGCGATCGTCGAGAGCTACGACCTGTTCGTTCCCGGTCAAGGGCTGAACATCGGTGACATGTCGAACATGATATCCCGAGTCGTGACCCAGTCATTCCTGCTCGGTTTTCAACTGGCCTCTCCCTTCATCGGAATCGGCCTGATCTTCTATCTCGGCATGGGTTTGCTGGGGCGCCTGATGCCTCAGTTCCCGGTCTTCTTCGTGGCTTTGCCGCTGCAGATTTCAATGGGCTTGGTGATTCTGTTTTTTGCCTTGCCAATGATGTTCATGTGGTTCGTCAACGGATTCCAAGACGGCCTCTCTCCGCTGATCTTGCGGTGAGATGAGATAGGCCGAGGAGGGCGGCGCCATGTCCGAAGATCCAGACGATTCAGAAAAGACAGAAGAACCGACAAGCCGAAAACTGGCCCAGGCGCGGGAGAAAGGGCAGGTCGCGAAATCTCAGGAAGTTTCGAATTGGTTCACTCTGTTCGCGCTCCTGATCATGATCGGTTTTTTTCTGCCCTTCGTTGCCGGCGGCGTTGGGGATGTGCTGATTGATTTCCTGGCTAAGCCGCACCTGATGCCGATGGATGCAGGTCAGTTGCAGGATACCTTCAGCGAGGTTCTCTTGGCGTTGCTGTGGATCATGGCTTTACCCTTCGGCCTGTTTATTGTCGGTGCCTTGGTGTCCGCCTTCATCCAAAACGGCTTTATCCTGACTACGGAACAGCTCAAGCCGAAGCTTTCGAACATTGGGTTGAAGAAGGGCTTCTCCAAAATCTTCTCCATGAACGCGATCTCCGAATTCATCAAGGGGATGTTCAAGGTTGCCATCGTGACAGTGATCGGAGGCCTGATCATTTGGCCGGAGCGGGACCTGATCACGACCATCCCGACTATGGAGACCTTGGTGTTCCTGGAGGTCGTCCAGGATCTTGCCTTTCGTCTCGTTCTCGGCGTGCTGCTGGTCATGACGGTGATTATGGTCGCCGACATCGTCTACCAGCGCTACGAGTACATGAAGAAGATGCGCATGACGAAGCAGGAGGTGAAGGACGAGCACAAGCAGACCGAAGGCGATCCTCACGTCAAGCAGCGCCTGCGGCAAATCAGAGTCGAGCGCTCGCGCCAGCGCATGATGGCCGCCGTACCCGAAGCGGATGTCGTGGTAACGAACCCGACGCACTACGCCATCGCGTTGAAGTACGATCAGTCGAAGATGGAGGCGCCTCGGCTCGTGGCTAAAGGTGTGGACAGCCTCGCGCACCGCATCAGGGAACTCGCGGAAGAGGAAAAGATCCCAATTGTCGAAAACCCGCCGCTGGCGCGGGCACTATACGCCGGTGTGGAAATCGATCAGGAAATTCCACCGGAGCATTACAAAGCCGTTGCCGAGGTCATCGGTTTCGTCATGCGTGTGCACGGCAAGCTGCGTTCCAGTCTCGCGCGCTAGCGATGACCTGCGAGGTGAGTCAAAATAATGGCCTTGGGATACCGCCTTTTCTTGTCGTGCGAATCATGAGAATTCAGTGACCCAAATGAAGCGGATTTGGATTCTCACTCACAAGTCTTCGGGAAAGTTGCTGCTGGCGACTCAATCGGCGGCTGTCGTAGCAACATCTCCGCTTCCGGCCGTGGCGCAACAGTTTGACTCGGGGAACACGGGTCAGTTCGGATTTCTCTTGGCCATCGGGGCGTTCGCCGCCGGGATTGCGTTGGGCGGAGCGGTCGTCTGCTGGTGGATGCGGAATCGGGACGCGTTGAAAAGCGCCGTCGCCTCGGTTCCGCGACCGCGGCAACTCGTTTCCCGCAACGGCAAGGTCATCTATTCGAATCCGGCGTTCTATGAAGTCTTCGGCGGCGCCGAGGAAGCGATTCCCGATCTGCTGGCGAAGGAGAGCGGCGGTGACGAAGGGACCTTGCAACAGTTGAGCCGCCTCAAGACCCAGGCGGAACACGGTCAATCCGGCCAGGCTGAAATCAGGGTTGTTCCTCGCGTTGCCCCGGACGGTCGCGAAGAGGGCGAAGAGCAACAGGAAGAGTGGCGCCATGTCGCCGCCTATCCCATTTTGGGGCGGCCCGGCTTCGTCTTTTGGGTGGTGGACGACATTACGCCGCGCCGCCAAATGGAACAGGTGATTCGCGAAGAACAGGAACGCTTCGTCGACTTGCTTGAACACGCGCCGATAGGTTTCTATTCCGTCAATGCCGAAGGGCGCTTTCTCTTCATGAACGGAACGCTTCAGGAGTGGCTCAACCTGACGCAGGACGACGTGGAGAAGGACCGGGTCCGCCTGCACGATGTGCTTGCCCCGCCGCCGGATGCGCCGGCCTATCATCCCTTCGCCGATCCTGATGCGAGCTACGGCGACGTCGTCTTGAATGACGGCGACGGCGGCAGCTTCCGGGCCTCCATCACGCAGGACCTGGTTACCGGCGACTCCGAAGACGACTTGCGGACGCGTTCGGTTGTACGCGACCTGTCGCGGGAACAGGCGATGGCGGCGGCTCTGGAACGCTCCGAAGCGCGCTTTGGACGGCTGTTCCAGGAGGCGCCGGTCGGTGTGACCCTGATCGACTCGGAAGGCAAGATCACGGAATGCAACGCGGCTTTCTGCAAGCTTGTCGGCAAGGACGAAACGGATTTGCAGGATCAGCCCTTGCTTGAACTCATCGTCGAGGACAAGCGCGCGAACGCGCAGGCCGCCTTCGAAAGGCGCGAGCGCCGGGTGACGGAATCCGGCGCCCGCGCGCCCATCGGAATTGGGCTCGGACCCAACGGCGAGACCATCTGTTCGATGTATGTGACGCGGATGGACGACCCGGAAGGCGGCGAGGGCGGCTATATCGCGCAATTCATCGATACGACCGAGCAGAAGAACCTGGAGGTCCAGTTTACGCAGTCGCAGAAGATGCAGGCGGTGGGGCAGCTTGCCGGCGGCATCGCGCACGACTTCAACAATCTGCTGACCGCCATGATCGGATTCTCGGATCTGCTGCTGTTGCGGCACCGTCCCGGTGATCAATCCTTTGCCGACATCATGCAGATCAAGCAGAACGCGAACCGGGCGGCGAACCTGGTGCGCCAGCTTCTTGCGTTCTCACGCCAGCAGACCCTGCAGCCGAAGCCGCTGAACGTCACGGATATCCTGGCCGAGCTGTCGCATCTGCTGCGCCGCCTGATCGGCGAAAACATCGAACTGTCGATGCGCCACGGCCGCGACCTCGGGGTCGTCAAAGCGGACCAGGGACAGCTCGAGCAGGTCATTATCAATCTCGTCGTCAATGCCCGCGACGCCATGCCGGAGGGCGGCGAGCTGAGCATCGTCACCGAGAATGTCACCGTGGAGAAGCAGCGCAAGGTACGCGGCGAAGAGATGCCCGTCGGGGACTATGTCCTTGTCGAGGTCTCGGACAAGGGCTGCGGCATTTCGCGTGAGAACCTGGACCGTATTTTCGATCCCTTCTTTTCGACCAAGGAAGTAGGGGCGGGGACCGGTCTGGGCCTCTCGACGGTCTACGGCATCGTCAAGCAGAGCGGCGGCTATGTCTTCGTCGACAGCACCGAAGGTACCGGGACGACCTTCTCGATCTACCTGCCGCAGATCGCGGAGACCGAGGTGCAGGCCGCCGAGGCGGCGGAGCGCACGCAGGAAAGCCGCGACCTGACCGGCATGGGTACCCTGATGCTGGTGGAAGACGAGGACGGCGTGCGGACCTTCAGCGCCCGGGCGTTGCGCAACAAGGGCTACAACGTGCTCGAGGCCAACTCGGGCGACACGGCGCTGGATATGTTCAAGGACGGTGCCAAGGACGTCGATCTGCTGATCACCGATGTCGTGATGCCACGGGTTGACGGGCCGACACTGGTCAAGGAGATCAGGGGCAGCCATCCGGACCTCAAGGTGATCTTTATCTCCGGCTATACGGAGGACGCCTTCCGCAAACGGGTGGGCGAGGAGCCGGAAATCCACTTTCTGCAAAAACCCTTCAGCCTCAAACAGTTGGCCGGCAAGGTCAAAGAGGTCCTGGAGGCCTGAGTCTCCTCAGGCAGGCCTGGACCGTCGCGAGCCGCCGAAACCGGCGGAGGTCCAAGCTCGAAATTTGTTCCATATACGTTCTCATTTTTCGCTTGACATAAAAGAGAACAAAAATGGTACAAATCATCCCGTCATTCAATTGCAGCCCCGCCCCCCCTGTGAGATAAGAGAGGCCGAATCATGTCGCGGAACCAACTCCGGGTCGTAGAGGTAGAGAAAGACAACGTGGACAAGCAAAAAGCTCTGGAAGCGGCCTTGGGCCAGATCGAGCGCGCCTTTGGGAAGGGCTCGATCATGCGGCTTGGAGAAGGTCAGGTCATTGAAACCGAAGTGGTTTCAACGGGTTCTCTGGGTCTGGATATCGGCCTCGGCATCGGCGGGCTGCCGCGCGGCCGGGTCGTGGAAATCTATGGGCCGGAGAGCTCCGGCAAGACAACCCTGGCGCTTCATGTCGTGGCGGAAGCCCAAAAAATCGGCGGCACCTGCGCCTTCGTTGACGCGGAGCACGCGCTCGACCCGGCCTATGCCAACAAGCTGGGTGTCGATGTCGAGGAATTGCTGATTTCCCAGCCCGACGCGGGCGAGCAGGCCCTGGAAATTGCCGATACGCTGGTGCGCTCCGGTGCCATCGACGTGCTGGTGGTCGACTCCGTGGCCGCTTTGGTGCCGCGGGCCGAACTCGAAGGCGAGATGGGCGATTCGCTGCCCGGTCTGCAGGCGCGCCTGATGAGCCAGGCGCTGCGCAAGCTCACCTCCTCGATTTCCAAATCCCGAACCCTGGTGATCTTCATCAACCAGATCCGCATGAAGATCGGCGTCATGTTCGGCAGCCCGGAGACGACCACGGGCGGCAACGCGCTGAAGTTTTACTCCTCCGTCCGCCTGGACATCCGCCGCATCGGATCGATCAAGGATAAGGACACGGTGGTCGGCAATCAGACCCGGGTGAAGGTGGTCAAGAACAAGATGGCGCCGCCGTTCCGCGTCATCGAGTTCGATATCATGTACGGCGAGGGAATTTCCAAGACCGGCGAACTGCTCGACCTGGGCGTTCAGGCCGGCATTGTCGAGAAATCGGGCGCCTGGTTCTCCTACAGCGGCCAGCGGGTCGGCCAGGGGCGCGAGAACGCCAAGACCTTCCTGCGAGAAAATCAGGATATCGCGCGGGAGATCGAGAACAAGGTACGGGAAAACGCCGGCCTGGTCTCCGCCGCGATGCTTGAAGGCGGCGAAGAAGGCGATAAGGCGGCGCCCGGCGAGGACGGTGTCGCCGCGCAAGGATAGCCGCGCAAGGGTTTGGGGCCGCGACTGCGGCCTTGAGAGCGGATTGGAGGGGCCTTCCGGCCCCTCATTTTTTTAGCGCAGGTTGTCCGAAGCCGCCGTGAATCCCTTCAGGGATAGAGGGACCGGCACTTTCGTTCCCCGGGAATCAAGAAACAGGACCTGTCCTTTGCTGCCGGCCTTGAGCTTGGCGAGCACCTCCGCTTCGAGCGGCAGTTCCGTCTGGCAGCCGTTTATCGTGCAGTGGCGGAAGTTCACCTTGCCGATGGGCTCACCGTCGACCGAAAGGTTGATGCCCCCGGGGAGGTAGACGCCGAGCGGGACCGTCAGGACGGCGATACGCTGGCGTTCCGGACCCGCCAGACCCACCGCCATCTGGGCCAGGGGCCGGTTCTCCGCACCGCCGGTAACGGTCTGGATCATCAGGCAAACGTCCTCGCCCCCTGCCGGGTTCGGCCGGCATTCCAGCCGCCAGTCACCAAAGACCTCGACGGATGTGGGTTCGCTCGGCGCTTGCGTCTGAGCCAGGACGTTGCTCCCGAAACTCAACACTCCGATGCCGCAGGCGAGGGCCAGGGCGGCGACGAGGCGAGACGGGCGTGGGGGAGAGATCATCAAGTTCTGCTCGGCTTTGTTCGCTGGAAAGGGTTCATCGTCTGAGCCCCGCGGTCAGGGCACCGAATGCCGGTCCCGTAAGGCATTTTCGGCCCCGAATCGGCGTTGCGGGGCTCAACCTAGGTATTTCGGCCGGGCTTGGCCAGAGGGAGGAACGGAGGCTCCAAAAAACGTGAGTTCGGCCCAAGGGGCGCGCTTGCGCGTTAGATAGGCGCTCCGGGGCCGTGGTACCAGGGCCGAGATGTGTCCTCTTCGTGGCACCGGCGCCCGGATCCCGCGGGTCAGGACCCCCCTGGCTTCGGTGCCGGTGCCCTGGACAGGACTCAGGCATCGGGATAAAACCGCGATCCGCTTAACAAACGCCCCGATATACCGTTCCCGCGCCGGCTTTTTTCTGCTCGGGGGCAGGGGCGAGATGGTGGCCCGGGTGACGACCTCCCATATGAAAGGTGTGTTTCCATATGGCAGCGGCTTGCCCCGGCAGGGTCCTGGAAGGCTGAAATGACGACCGGCAGCGAGATACGTAGAGGTTTCCTGAACTACTTTGCGCAGCATGGGCACGAGATTGTCGATTCCTCGCCCCTGGTGCCGAGCAACGACCCGACGCTCCTCTTCACGAACGCCGGGATGGTTCAGTTCAAGAACGTCTTCACCGGCAACGAGAAGCGGCCCTACAACCGCGCCGTCACCAGCCAGAAGTGCGTGCGCGCCGGCGGCAAGCACAACGATCTGGAGAACGTCGGCTACACGGCGCGGCATCACACCTTCTTCGAGATGCTCGGCAACTTCTCCTTCGGGGACTATTTCAAGGATCTGGCGATCGAGCTGGCCTGGAATCTGGTCACCAAAGAGTTCGGCCTGCCGGCGGACCGCCTTCTGGTCACCGTCTACGCGGAAGACGACGATGCCGCCGCCCTGTGGCGCAAGATCGCCGGGCTGCCGGACGACCGCATTATCCGCATCCCGACCTCGGACAACTTCTGGGCGATGGGCGATACCGGGCCTTGCGGTCCCTGTTCGGAGATTTTCTTCGATCACGGCGACCACATCCCGGGCGGACCGCCGGGCAGCCCCGACGAGGACGGCGACCGTTTCATCGAGATCTGGAACCTGGTCTTCATGCAGTTCGAGCAGGTGACAGCGGACGAGCGGGTCGACCTGCCGCGCCCGTCGATCGACACCGGCATGGGCCTGGAACGCATCACCGCCGTGCTGCAAGGCACCCACGACAACTACGATACCGACCTTCTCAGGTCGATCATCGAGGTCTCGGCCGAGGTTTCCGGACAAGCGCCGGACGGACCCCACGCCGTTTCGCACCGAGTCATCTCGGACCACCTGCGGTCTTCCGGTTTCCTGATCGCGGATGGCGTCCTGCCGTCCAATGAAGGGCGCGGCTACGTGCTGCGCCGCATCATGCGCCGGGGCATGCGGCATGCCCACAAACTGGGCTGCAAGGATCCCTTATTGCACCAACTGGTCCCGACTCTGGTGTCCATGATGGGGGAGGCCTTCCCCGAGCTGAAACGCGCGGAAGCCCTGATCACCGAAACGCTCAAACTGGAAGAAACCCGTTTCAAGGACACGCTTGGGCGCGGTCTGAAACTTCTGGAGGACGAAGTCGGCAAGCTTGGGGACGGAGACCGTCTGGACGGCGAAGTCGCCTTCAAGCTCTACGACACCTATGGGTTCCCCGTGGACCTGACGGAAGACATCCTGCGCGGCCAGGGCCGTCAGGTCGACAGCGACGGTTTCGAAGCGGCCATGGAGCGCCAGCGCGCGGCGGCGCGCAAGGCCTGGAGCGGGTCCGGCGACGCGGCGACGGAAGAGCTCTGGTTCGACTTGCGCGATCGGTTTGGCGCCACGGAGTTCCTGGGCTACACGACGGAGACCGCCGAGGCCGAAGTGCTCGCCATCCTGCGGGACGGCAAGGAGTGCGGCGCCGCGGAGGCGGGTCAGGAGGTCATGCTGCTGGTCAACCAGACCCCTTTCTACGGCGAGTCCGGCGGCCAGATGGGCGATAGCGGCGTGATCTTCTCCCCCGACGGCGCGGAGATGGCGGTCGACGATACGCAGAAGAAGGTCGGCGACCTTCATGTGCACATCGGCAAGATGACGTCGGGGATTCTGAAAGTGGGCGACGCTGTCGAACTGCGCGTCGACGGCCAACGGCGCGGGGCGCTGCGCGGCCATCATTCGGCCACGCACCTGCTTCATGAAGCCCTGAGGCGGCGCCTGGGGGATCACGTCACGCAGAAGGGGTCGCTGGTGGCGCCGGACCGCTTGCGCTTCGACATCAGTCATCCCAAGGCGCTCACCGCCGAGGACCTGCAAGTCGTCGAGGCCGAGGTGAACGCCAAGATCCGGGCGAACTCCGAGGTCTTGACCCGCTTCATGACGCCCGACGAGGCGATTGAGGCCGGGGCCCTGGCGCTCTTCGGCGAGAAGTACGGCGAGGAAGTCCGCGTGCTGTCGATGGGCGGCGAAGACCCCGTCAAAGGCGGGACCTATTCCGTCGAGCTTTGCGGCGGGACGCACGTGCGGCGGACCGGCGACATCGGATTCTTCAAGATCACGGGCGAGGGCGCCCTGGCCTCGGGCGTGCGGCGCATCGAAGCGGTGGTGGGGGCTGCGGCGCTGGACTACGTCCGGCGGCAGGACGAACTGTTAAGTCAGTCCGCGACTGCCCTGAAGAGCGCACCCGGTGAGATCCCGCTGCGGGTCTCGGCCCTGGTCGAGGAGAGAAAACGTCTGGAACGCGAAGTGGCGGACTTGCGCCGCAAGCTCGCGACCGGCGGCGGATCGGACGGCGCTGCCGCGCCGACGGAAGTCAATGGCCTGAAGTTCGTGCCGCGCATTTTGGAAGACGTCCCGGCGAAGGACCTCAAGTCTATGGCCGACGACCTGAAGAAACAGGTCGGCAGCGGCGTCGTCACCCTGATCGCGGTCAACGAAGGCCGCGCGTCCATCGTGGTCGGCGTGACCGACGATTTGACGGGACGGATCAGCGCGGTGGACCTGGTGCGTGCCGGATCGGCCGCGCTGGGCGGCAAAGGCGGCGGCGGACGGCCGGACATGGCCCAGGCCGGAGGCCCAGACGGTTCGGCCAGTGCGTCGGCCGTCAACGCGATCGAAGAGCTCTTGAAGGCAGGCTAGTCCTGCGCGGAGGTCGCCGCGCCGGCCGCTTCGCCGTTCTCCTGGACGATATGCACGTCCCGCTGCGGGAACGGGATGGACATGCCCGCGGCTTCGACGGTCCGTTTGCCTTGTTGGTTCAAGAAGAACAGCAGATCCCAGTAGTCATCGCGGTCGCACCAGCAGCGCAGGTTCAGGTTCACGGAGGAATCCGCGAGTGCCTTGACCAGGACCTGGGCGGGCGGATCGTCCAGAACCCTGGGCTCATTCTTCAGGAGGTCGAGCAGGACGCTCTGCGCCTGATCGACGTCATCGTCGTAGCTGATCCCGATAACAACATCCAAGCGGCGCGTCGGCAGGCGGGAGTAGTTGATGATCGCGCTGCCCCAGATCTTTGAGTTCGGCACCGATACATAAAGGCCGTCGAAGGTCGTGAGTTGGGTGACGAAGAGTCCGATCTCGTCAACCGTTCCGGCCTGGCCCTCCGCGTCGATGTAATCCCCCACCCGGAAAGGCCGCAGGAAAAGCAGCATGAAGCCGGCGGCGATGTTCTGCAGGGTGCCCTGCAGGGCAAGTCCGATGGCCAGCCCCGCAGCGCCCAGGGCGGCAATGATGCTTGTCGTCTGAACGCCGAACTGCGCCAGGACCGCAATGACAACGAAGACCAGAACCGCATAGCGCGCAACCGTCGCGATGACGGGGCGAAGCGTAGCGTCCACTTCGGTGCGTTTCAGGACCGACAGAAGCCTGCGGTACAGCCACCCGGCGAACAGCCAACCGATGACAAGGATAGCAACAGCCCCGAGGACATCGAGGCCATAGTTCACCGCCATTTCCGTCAGATGCTCGAGGCTCTTCAGCGTGGCGTCATCGAGTTCCATTGCGTCAGGACCTAACCGCCGCGCTCATCCTTGCTCCCTTCAGGCCGGCAAGTCCGTTTGGGCCGGAAGCGGGGTGCCGCTCGCCGGAGGCGCCGTATCGCGCGGGCACGTCCAAAAGCTCTTAGTCTTGAACGTCCGCCATTACGCGCATGGTAATGATCTTGTCCGGATCGTCGACCATCCCGGAACTGCTGCCGGACGGCGCCTTCTTGATCATATCGACCAATTCCATGCCTTCCACGACGCGTCCGAACACCGTGTAGTTTCGGTCCAGGTGCCGGGCGTCATCGAAGGTGATGAACCACTGGCTGTTTGCGCTGTCGGGATTTTGGGAGCGCGCCATGCCCAGGGTGCCGCGCAGGAAGGGCTCCTGGCTGAACTCGGCGCGCAGATCCGGCTTTTCGGAGCCGCCGCGCCCAGTTCCCGTGGGATCGCCTGTCTGGGCCATGAAACCGTCGATGACCCGGTGAAAAACCACGCCGTCGTAGAAACCGTCCCGCGTCAGTTCCTTGAAACGCTCGACGTGAAGGGGAGCCAAATCCGGCAGCAGTTCCATGACCACCTTGCCGTCCTTCAGCTCCATTACAATCGTGTTTTCGGGATCCAATTCAGCCCTCGCTTTGCCGCTGCCGATCAGAAGCACCATGCATGCCAAGGCCGCGAACTTGACCAAGGCTCGTCTGGAAAGGTTACGTCTCATCGGGGTGCTCCTGCAAATTTTCATCTCGCGCAATTCTAAATTCAAGAAAGCGCCTTCTTCAGATTCTGGTCAAGCTTGTCCATGAACTCCCCTGTTGTCAGCCAGGTCTGCTGGGAACCGACCAGGAGAGCCAGGTCTTTCGTCATGTCGCCGCTTTCGACGGTGTCGATGCAGACACGCTCCAATGCTTCCGCGAAATCGGTAACATCCGGCGTGTTGTCGAACTGCCCGCGGAACTGCAGGCCCCGCGTCCAGGCAAAAATCGACGCGATTGGATTTGTTGAAGTGTCCTTGCCTTCCTGATGCAGCCGGTAGTGACGGGTGACCGTGCCGTGCGCCGCTTCGGCCTCGATCGTCTCACCGTCCGGGGTCATAAGCACCGAGGTCATGAGGCCGAGAGACCCGAAACCCTGGGCGACGATGTCGGATTGCACGTCGCCGTCATAGTTCTTACAGGCCCAGACAAAGCCGCCGTTCCACTTGAGCGCACAGGCGACCATGTCATCGATCAGCCGATGCTCGTAGGTCAGACCCTTGGCATCGAACTGTTCCTTGAACTCTTTCTCGTAAATCTCCTGAAACAGATCCTTGAAGCGGCCGTCATAGGCTTTGAGGATCGTGTTCTTAGTCGAGAGATAGACCGGCCAACCCAGATTCAGGCCATAGTTCAGGCAGGCCCGCGCGAAGCCGCGAATAGAATCATCCAGATTGTACATGCCCAGCGCGACTCCGGGGGACTCGAACTCGAAGATCTCGAAATTCTGCGGGGCGCCGCCGTCCGCCGGCTCGAAGGTCATGGTCAGCTTGCCCGGCCCGGGAACGACGTAGTCGGTCGCCCGGTATTGATCGCCGAAAGCATGGCGCCCGATGACGATCGGCTGGGTCCAGCCCGGCACCAAACGCGGCACGTTCCTCATGATGATGGGCTGGCGGAAAATCGTGCCGCCGACGATGTTCCGGATGGTTCCGTTCGGGGAACGCCACATCTTCTTCAGGCCGAATTCCTCGACCCGCGCTTCGTCCGGGGTGATTGTCGCGCACTTCACGCCCACCCGGTGCTTTTTGATCGCCTCGGCGGCATCGATGGTGATCTGGTCGTCCGTCTCGTCCCGCTTCTGGATCGACAGGTCGAAATACTGCAGATCAACGTCAAGGTAGGGCAGGATCAGCTTCTCCTTGATCATCGCCCAGATGATCCGTGTCATTTCGTCGCCGTCGAGTTCGACGATCGGGTTCTTGACCTTAATCTTCGCCATCATGTCCTCCAGGGATCTGACTGTTTGTTTTCCTTCGCGCCCGGAACGCGGGGGAAGATACCAGCCTTTTGCTGCAGTGCAACCAGGGGGCCGGCCTAGAATTTCTCCCGGTCGGCTTCGATCTTCGGGGCGGGCGCGCGGGCCAGCAGATCGAAGAGGGACTCCACATCCGGCACCAGATCGAACAGCTTGTCCGGGGGTACTCTTAGGTAGCCGGCGCTTGTCTGGTGATCTATGAGGGCCAGCAAAGGGTCCCAATAGCCGTCCGGATTGACCAGCACGATCGGCTTGTCGTGCAGTTTAAGGAGCCGCCAGGTAATCATCTCGAATGTCTCGTCAAGCGTTCCAAGTCCGCCGGGCAGAACGCAAAAGGCATCCGAGCGTTCGAACATCAGATTCTTCCGGCTGTGCATGGATTCGACGACGTGGTACTCGCTGGTGGCGCGATTGCCGACTTCCAACTTCTCCAGAAATCCGGGGATTATTCCGATGACCCGGCCGCCGGCTTCGGTGGCACTCTCGGCCAGTGCGCCCATCAGGCCGACACGGCCGCCGCCATAGACGATTGCTATGTCCCTCTGTGCGGCTTCGCGTCCGACCTGCCTGGCAAGTTCGAGATGGGCCGGCGCGACGGCATCCGATGACCCGCAATAGACGCAAAGCGCTTGTACTCCAGTCATAGTTTCCATTTCCAGGTTAGGGCCGGGATAGGGATGGGGCCTCTGCGGGATTTCCTCCGGTGCAGCGACCCGGCCATGAAGATGCGAGAATATCCCGAGGCCCGGTTCGCTGCTAGAGCGGTTCATCGTCAAATAGAATCAATTCTGATGGCGTTCGGGCGCGGCGGTCGGCCAAGCAACGGTCGCAGCACGATGCAGAAGCATCGGGCAAGGCCGGCAACGACGCGGACGCCTGCACGGCGCCACCCTCTGCGGACCGGGCGTTTGGGCGCTGGAGGGCGTGAGGCTTCTCGACCGTGGCTCTGCTATGCTCTTCCAAGCCTTCCTGCTCCAGCGCCCAAGCGCCCCGGTCAGAATGGTTCTACTCGACGATGAACCGCTCTAGCCCTCAAACCCGCCCCGGATCGCCCCTCATTTCGACTGCCGTGCCGTCCCGGGTCGCCATCGGTTTAACAAAGCTTCGGGCGCGTCGCGGTTGTCCGCGTGTTTTTTGGCTTGTTGCCGCCGATTTCCGTCTATAGAGCGCTCATTGCGCGACTCTCCCGCGCGTAATAGGTTATCTCGTCTGTTGGGAGGGGATTGAGTGAACCGATTCGGATCTATCGCCGGAGTTCTGGCGGTATTTGTAGTTATAGCGGCCGCCCTCTTCTTCTTTTTGTCGCAGGACGGACAGGAACAGGCCCGCGATACCGGGACTGAAGAGCAAGGCACGGCAAGCGCCCCTTCCTCCGAAACCGCAGCCGCTACCTCAACCAGCACGCAGCCCGAATCCCGGGATGAGGCTGGTCCGGCAACTCCCGCGCAGGTCGAATCGGAGTCCGTAGCGGCGGGAAGCGACACCTCCGGCCAAGCCGAGGACGAAGCAGCCACGGAGTCTGTCGCAGCCGTCACCGAGGTGGAGGAACCGGCCGCCGGCGAAGCGACGCCGCGGCCCGCCACCGAAGTCCAGACGGGCATCGCGCCGCCGGCCTTCGATGTCGTCAGGGTCGAGCCATCGGGGGATGCGGTGATGGCGGGAACGGCGCCGCCCGGCAGCAGAGTCAGGATTACGGACAATGGCCGAGATCTCGGCACGGTTGAGACCAATCAGTCCGGCACCTGGGTCATGGTCCTGGAAGAACCGCTTGCGCCGGGAACGCACGAGCTCTCGCTCGTGGTCGAAACGGAATCCGGTACTCAGATCGTTTCAGACAATGTGGTCGTGATTGCAGTCCCCGAACGGGAAACTCAAATGGCGGCGGCAAACGACTCTACGGATGCCGAAGCTTCCGGAGAGGCCGCAGGCGGAAGTGCGTCGGCCACTGAGGGAGGCCAGGGAGAGCCGGGCGAAGGCAATCCCTTGGTCGTCTTGATGTCCCGCGAAGGCAATGAGGCCAGCCGCGTTATGCAGCAGGCGCTTGCGGATGTGTCGAAGGGTGTTGGCGAAGGTCAGCTGATCCTCGAATCGATAGACTATGACGAGACAGGACAGGCGGTTATCGCCGGCCGGGCCCCGGCCAACGCCCGGCTGATCGTCTATCTCGACAACTATCCGCTCGGCACGGCGAAAGCCGATCCTCTGGGCCGCTGGGAGCTTGTGCCGACGCGCGTGATCCCGGCGGGGCTGCATAAACTGCGCATCGATCAGGTTTCCGAGGACGGCACCGTTCTGGCGCGTGTTGAATCGCCGTTCTCCCGCGCCGATCCTCTCGAGGAACTGCCGGACCGTACTTTCGTGATTGTGCAGCCCGGCAATTCCCTATGGCGTATCGCCCGGGCAACCTACGGGGCCGGCGTGCGTTACTCGGTGATTTACGAAGCAAACAAGAACCAGATCAGCGACCCGGATTTGATTTACCCCGGGCAGGTCTTCCGCGTTCCTCAAGAGAATTAAGGCGGGAAGGTTCACCCGTTCTGCTGCTGGGCCTTTCCTTCGCTGACGGAAAGGGCTTCCGCCAGAAGATGCAGATAGGGCCGGATTTCCAGGAGCAATGCCGCCGCGGTAGCGACGATGCTAGAGAGATTGCGGGGCATCGGCGGCGTCGCTTCCGCTTGAACCAGCATCTTGTGATCTTCTTCGACCACGATTTGCGCGCGCGGCAGGGATCCGGTTGCTTGAATGATCCTTAGCATCGTCTGCCTCGCTCTTGGAGAATGCGCGCTGAACGGCAGCCGCCCCAAGTTGGCGGACAGCCGAAGCACAACGTCCTCGCCCCGATTCAGAACCGCTTCGAAGGGAATTCCGAAATAGACGAAACCGAACGCCAGATCCTGCTGCTTGTCCGAAGCCGTCAGCATCCCGTCTTCGCCGACGGTGATCGAGCCGACCTCGATAGGGGACGAGATTTTCTCAACGGACTCGGGCTCGATTTGACCCGTTTCCGCATCATCGCCCGCCTCTGCATCCTCGACAGTCATTCCGGGACCCTGTTAGATTGCGTGACCTCGACCTACAACACCTTATTCGGTCTATCCTGTTCATAGCATTGGATCTTTTAAGCCTCGGTTAAGCGCGAGATCATGACCAGATCCCGAATCCGGGGCCGGTCGGATCCGGCGCGGGGGATTGACAGGTCTTTGTTAACCATATTGACCAGGGTCTATGGTAGGTAGCGTAGCAATCCCGAGGGGAGAAGGTTCTTGCTGGATAGCGTAATTGTTCCCATCAACCGTGCCGGCTGGCCCTTTGTGGCCGGGGCGCTGATTGCGGCCGTCCTCCTCGGCCTGTTCTGGACGCCGCTGCTCTGGCTGGGTCTGATTGCCGCGGGATTCTGTGCCTATTTTTTCCGGGATCCGCCGCGTGTCGTCCCCGTCCGGGAGGGCCTGATCGTGAGCCCGGCCGACGGCAAACTGCTTCCCATTGTCGAGGCGGTTCCCCCCGCAGAGCTGGAGATGGGTGACGAACCCCTAACTCGCCTTTCAATTTTTCTCAATGTTTTCAATGTTCATGTCAATCGTGTTGCGGTAGGAGGTGAGGTTACGGGGCTGTCCTACAACAAGGGTGCCTTCGTGAATGCCTCCTTCGACAAGGCGTCGGATCTGAACGAGCGCATGTCCGTGAAGGTAAGGGTACCGGACGGGCGGCAGGTGGTGTTCGTTCAGATCGCAGGACTTGTGGCCCGGCGCATCATCTGCAACCTCGAGGTCGGACAGCAGGTCCGTACGGGAGAGGTCTTCGGGCTGATTCGCTTTGGCAGCCGCACCGACATATATTTGCCGAAGGGTGTTGCCCCGCTTGTGGCGCCGGGACAAACGATGGTGGGTGGTGAGACGGTGCTTGCCGACATGACGTCGGACGAGCCTATTCGTGCGGGAGAAGAGCGCTAATGTCAGGTTTGAGGCAGCGGCGAAAACGGGCGGGTCTAACGGCCAACCGCCTGATTCCCAATGCCGTGACCTTGCTTGCCGTTTGCGCCGGCTTGACGGCTATCCGCATGGGTTTGCAGGAGCGCTGGGAGCTCGCGGTCGGCGCGATTGTCCTGGCGATGCTGCTGGATGGCCTGGATGGGCGGCTGGCCCGCATGATGAAGGCGACCAGCGAGTTCGGCGCGCATCTGGACTCGCTTGCAGATGTCGTCAATTTCGGTGTCGCGCCGGCGATGCTTGTCTATATCTGGGCTTTGGGCGAGGCGGGCGGACTTGGCTGGGCCCTGTCCCTGGTTTTCGCCATGTGCTGCGCCCTTCGTCTGGCCCGGTTCAACACGGCGCTCGCCGATGAGAATCCGCCGCCTTGGGCGAAGCGGTTCTTTACCGGTGTCCCAGCGCCAGCGGGCGCGGGGCTGGCGGTGCTGCCGATGGCCTTGAGTTTCGTTTTCGGCGACGAGTACCTGCGCACAGGCGCTGTCGCGGGCGTTGCGCTCTTAGGTGCCGGCACGCTGATGATCAGTCGCGTCCCGACCTTTTCGGCCAAGCAGATGAAAGTGCCGCGCCGCCATGTCGGACTCGTCCTGATCGGGGCAGGGGCCTTCGCCGCGTTCCTCGTAAGCATGCCATGGATCACGCTGTCCCTGGCGGGCTTTGCTTACCTGCTTTCTATTCCGATTTCTGTCCGTGCGTATAACCGCATACAGTCGGCGGGGCCGGCGCCTGAAGAAAACTCGGAGTAAATTTACTCCGCTGCTTCGGGGCGCGGGGCGTTATAGCCTTCCTCGACAATTCCAACACTATGATCCTGCGCCGCCTTCTTTGCCGCGCGCACGTCGCGCCGGCGCTGTCGCCAATCCTGCAGGTTGGCGCGGAACATGAGCGCTGAAGGCGTGACCACCAACGTCAGCACGGTCGCGAAGGTCAGTCCGAAGACGATCGCCGTCGAGAGCTGCCGCCACCACTGAGTGGAGGGGGCGCCGATCATGACGGTCCGCTCGAAGAAGTCGATGTTCATCCCCAGCACCATCGGCATGAGACCGAGGATTGTCGTGACGGTCGTCAGAAGGACGGGACGCAAACGCTGCGCGCCGGTTTGCAGAATGGCTTCGCGTGCGGATCCTGACGTGGACTTGAGGCGGTCGAAGGTATCGATCAGAACGATGTTGTTGTTCACGACGATTCCGGCCAAGGCGATCACGCCGATTCCCGACATGACGATGCCGAAAGGCTGACTGGTCACCAGCAGTCCGATCATCACCCCAGCGGTGGACATCACGACCGCCGAGAGAATCAGAAACGCGCTGTAGAAGCTGTTGAATTGCGTCAGCAGGATGATCGCCATCATGAAGAGCGCCACCACAAAAGCCTTGAGCAGAAACTCCTGCGCCGCCCTTTGCTCTTCGTCCTCGCCCTTGAACGTGACGTTGATGCGGCGATCCAGTTCGGCGTTGCTCAGCCAACCGCGCAACTCCGAAACCTTCGTGTCGACCAACACGCCCGGCGCAACGTCGGCTTTGACCGTCATGACGCGGGCCGAGTCGACACGGCGAAGCTGTCCGGTTTTCGGTTTCGCTTTGCGGGTCACGAAATTAGAGACGGGGATGAGCCCTTCGTCCGTTTGTACGCGAATCTGGTCAAGGTGCAGAATGTTGCGGATGGGGGAGGGCACCCGCACCACGATGTCGATTTCTTCCGTGCTGTCGTCCGGGCGGTATTCGCCGATCTTCATGCCGTTGGTCAGCATGCGGACGTAGGACCCAAGCAGAGTCACGTCGGCACCGAACTTGGCGGCCTGGGCGCGGTCGATCTGCAGCTCCCATTCGATCCCGGGCACGGGCAGGCCGTCTTCGATATCGACGAAGCCGCCGAGATCTTCCATGGCCGTGACGACATTTTGCGCGGCGGCGGGCAGCAGGGCAGGATCGTTCGCCGCCAATTCGACCTGAACCGGTTTGCCCACTGGAGGACCCGCTTCCTCCTGTCGCGGTTCGACAAAGATGCCCGCGTACTTGTCCGTGCGCTCGCGGATTTCCTCGATGATCTCGTCGGCCGGGCGGCGCAGGAACCAGTCCGTGAATTCGAGCTGGATCTTGCCGATCAGATCTTCCGCCTCATCGTCGTTGTTCGTCCCGGATTCGGCGATCGACGTCGCGTAGATCGTGTGAAACTCGCCCTTTTCCCGATGGAGCTGCAGGACTTCTTCCTCGACCTGCCGGACCAGGGAGTCGCGCTCCTCAATCGACATGTTGCCCCGGCCATGGATTTGCAGCGCGATCTGTTCCGGCTCGACGTCGGGAAAGAACTCCACGCCCGGACCGATCTTGGCGTAGGTGAACTGTACGCCGATCAGCATGGCCAACGCGGCGAGGATGACCCATCCGGGGCGCCGCAGCGCGCCGCCGAGAAAGCGCAGATAGACGCCGGTCATACCCTTGACCGCCTTCAGGTCGCTTTGCTCGCCGCCCGCCAGGGCCTTCATGGACTCCTGGTCGGCGACGCCGCCGGGTTTGCCGATCAGCGAGCCCAAGGTCGGCACGAAGATCAGCGCCATGGCGAGCGACGCGGACAGCGTGGCGACCAGTGTGATCGGCAGATACTTCATGAACTCCCCGACCACGCCCGGCCAGAACATGAGGGGCAGGAATGCCGCCAATGTCGTCGCCGTTGCAGCGATGATCGGCCAGGCCATGCGCTTGCCCGCCAACGCATAGGCTTCCTTCCTGTGCACGCCCTCGCTCATCTTTCGGTCGGCGAATTCGGTCACCACGATGGCGCCGTCGACCAGCATGCCGACGGCGAGGATCAGACTGAAGAGCACGACGATATTGATCGTGAATCCAACGGCGGCCAGAACGAGAATGCCGGTCAGGAAGGACCCCGGGATCGCGATGCCGACCAGACCGGCCGAGCGCAGCCCCAATGCCGCCACAACGACAATCATGACCAGCAGGACGGCACTCAGCACGTTGTTCTGCAGGTCGCTCAGCATGCCCTGGATGTCCGTGGACTTGTCCTGACTGAAGCTGACCTCGATCCCCGGCGGCCAGTTGACCTGGTCCGCTTCCACCACATCCCTGACCTGCCGGATGGTCTCGATGATGTTCTTGCCGGTCCGTTTCGTGACCTCGAGCGCGATGGCGGAACGGCCCGAGATACGGGCAAAGCCCTCCGGATCCTTGAAGGTGCGATGCAGGGTTCCGATGTCGCGAAAGCGCACGACGGCGTCATTGTTGGTCTTGATCGGCATGTTGAGAATGTCAGCCGAGGTTTCGAACAGACCCGGCAGCTTGATCGCGAAGCGGCCCTGGCCGACATCGAGCGACCCCGCCGCCACGACACGGTTCGAAAGATCGACCGCTTCGATGATATCCCGTGCATTGAGGTTGTAGCTCTCGAGGGCCAGAGGATCGACGACGAGCTCGATCAGCTCTTCGCGGTCGCCCGCGACGTTCACCTCGAGAACGTTCGAGAGGCCTTCGATCTTGTCCTGCAGATCGCGCGCCAGGTCCAACAACGCGCGTTCCGGCACGTTGCCGCTGAGGGCGACGACCAGCACGGGGAACAGGCTGAGATTGACCTCGTGCACCGTCGGCTCGTCCGCGTCGTCCGGCAGTTCCGGTTTCGCGAGGTCCACCTTGTCCCGAACGTCTTGCAGCGCGACGTCGACGTTGAACCCGGCTTCGAATTCCAACACGACATTGCCGCCGCCGAGGAAGGCGGTGGAGCGCATCTCCTTGACCCCGTCGATCCCCTTCAGCTCCTGCTCCAGGGGTTTGATCAACAGCCGTTCCGCGTCTTCCGGCGAAATGCCTTCATGAGTGACGCTGGCATATACGATCGGGATGTTGATGTCGGGGTCGGCTTCCTTCGGGATGGAGATATAGGCCGAGGTCCCCGCCACCAGAATCAGCAGCAGGGTGGCCAGGACAGTCCTGGCATGGCTTATCGCCGCATCGATGATCGCGGTCACGAGGTCGTGCCTTTTGCCATGGGCTCGAGCGTCTGCTCATCGACAGGGATGACCTTCTGTCCGTCCCGGACATATTCCTGGCCCACGGTGATCAGCACCGAGGTCTCCGGCAGTCCGGAGATCCAAACGCCTTTTTCGTCGGAGTCGACGATTTCCACCGGGTGGAACATGACGATGTTGTCGGCCCGCAGGATTTTCACGCCGACGTCCCCATTGTCCGAAAGCGTCAGGACCGCCGGCGACACCTGATGAACCGGCACTTCTATCGTCGGCAGGTAGAGCTCCGCCGTCAGGCCGTCGGCAATCTTGTTTTCCGCATTCGGCACTTGCAGCTCGACCCGGAAAGTCCGCGTCGCCGGGTCGGCCACCGACGAGATAAAGCTGAGTTTCCCTTCCATCGTCGTGCCATTGACGAGCCGCGCCTGGCCGGTCTGGCCGATCTGGAGCATGCCGACCTCGCGCTCGTTGACGTCCGCGACAACAAGAATCGGGTCGAGATCGACAACGTTCAGGATCCCGTCGCCGGTTTCGATGAAGTCGCCCATTTCGGCGATGGTGTCGTACACGGTGCCGTCGAAGGGCGCGCGGATGACGATGTTCTCCAGCGCGACTTCCGCGGCATCCACCGCCGCTTCGGCAGCTTCCAGAACCGCTTCGGCCGCGGCAACCTGGGTCTGCGACCGGAACCCTTTCTGGGAGAGTTTCTTGGAGGCGTCGTATTCGATCTGCCGCTGAACCCGCAGCGCCTTCGCTTCGTCTAGCTTCGCCGTCCTGTCTTCGGGGGCAAGTCGGGCGATGACCTGTCCTTCTTCCACGCGGTCTCCGCGCGTCGCGTTGAGCTCGGTGATGGAGCCATAGGTTTCCGTCTTTACGACAACGGTGCGGAAGGCTTCGGTGCGGCCCCGCGCCACCTGAATGGCCGTGCGCGGTTCGGCCTTTACGGTCTGAACCCGCACCTGCATCAGTTTTTGCTCAGCCTGCAGGTTGGCTGGCGCTTTCTGTCCCTCGGGCAGGTTGCCGCTGCTGTGGCCCATCTGGCCTGAGATGATCCAGCCGGCCGTTCCGATGGCCAGCAGCCCAGCGATCACATAGGACCGTTTCATCGCTCGCCCAATCCTGTTCTCGTCGTCTCGTCGTTACTCATCGTACGTAGCCGCAGTGAATTCCGTTTACTCGTGTCTCAGACGCTGCGCTTGGAACCCGCATCATCCCGCCAATGCCGTGGTTGTCTCTTTCCCGGAGTCATCGACCGTCGGGTTCTCCAAGACCTGATCCCGATTGCGTTCCAGATATTCCGCCGCGGCCCGGTAGATGGCCTGGCCCATACCGTGCACGAAACTGTGTCCTGGTGATTCAAGGTTGCATTGCTCCATGCGTTCCAGATTTTCGCGGTACCAGGCGATCCGCTGATCGATAAGCTCTGCCAGCCGATCCGGCGGCAAAAGCTCCGCAAAGAACAGGATGAAGAGAAAGTCAGAGCGGAAGCTATCGGGGGCCGGCGTGACCAGCAGCGACTCCTGTAGCGCCCGTCGGCCCGCGTCCGTGATCGAGTAGATCTTCTTGTCCGGACGCTTGTCCTGAGTCATCTGCCGGCATTCAGCGTATCCCTGCGCGCTCAGCGCATTGAGAGCGGGGTAGATCGAACCGTAGCTCGCCGCATGGATATGCGCGAAGGGCCCCTCCTCCAGTGCCTTCTTAATCTCGTATCCGCTGGCATCGCCAAAATTCAGGATACCGAGGCAGACGGTTTTTACATCCACAGGATCGACCCCTTTGCCGTGTGAGAACACGCACTTGCGGTAAGGATATATGTATCAATCCAACATATATCAAACTAAAATACGCAACCCTGCCATGCATCCTGAGCAAGACATTTGATTTCAATAAAATTCAAAACAAAATAGGCGCTTATTCAGTGAGTTGTACGCGTTTTCTTAAGCTCATGTATCAGAGAATGAGGACTGACCTGGAGGTTTGAATGTCGCCGGTTTTCAACGTCTCGCTTTCAGCCTTGACGGCGGCCGGGAAGCGTATTGCCGTCTCGGCGAACAATGTCGCCAACTTGCGGAGTCTAGGCGCCCACAGTGACGCCAACGGTGTCTCCAATGGGGGTTTTACCCCGCAGCAGGTTCAGCAGACCACGCGCGCGGACGGCGGCGTCGTGGCCAAGGAAGTACCGGTCGATCCGGCCTCGGTCCTGGCGTTCGAACCGAACCATCCGGATGCGGATGCCGAGGGCCTGGTGCCCTATCCGAATGTCGATCTGGGCGAGGAGTTCGTGAATCAGATCCTCGCGGAGCGCGCCTACGAGGCCAGTGCCAAGGTCATCCAGGCGGAGGACCGCCGTCTCAAGACCCTCTTGAGCATCGATTCCTGAGTTTTTTCCGGTGCCGGCCTACCGTGTGAGAAGGTTGGCGCGGAAGTCCTTCCGCTTTTCCCACTTATGTCTTTCGAGCTCCGGATCGAGGTGCTCTTCTTCAGGGTAGCCGACGCAGAGATAGGCGACGAACCGCCAGCCTTCCGGAGTTTGCAAGGTCTTCGAGACCTGTTCCGGGTCGAGTATGGAGACCCATCCGACACCGATGCCGCGGGCGCGGGCGGTCAGCCAAAGGTTCTGAATCGCGGCCACGGTCGAATATCGTAGGGTCTCCGGCATGGTCTTTCGGCCAAGTCCGCGACCCTGCGATGTACCTTCATCGCAATAGACGGCGAAATGAACCGGAGCTTCGCCGAGGCCCGAGAGCTTGAGCGAAGCATAGATTCGCACCTCCTCCTCGGCATAATCGGAGAGCGCATCCCGGTTGCACCGCCGGAAGTTCTCCTCGATTTCCCGCCGCAAGTCCGGCGACCGCACCGAGACAAAACGCCAGGGCTGACTCAGGCCCACCGAAGGGGCCAGATTTGCGGCTTCGAGCAGGCCGTTGATTGCTTCCTCGGGCACCGGGTCGCTGCGGAAGCGGCGGACGTCCCGGCGCCATCTCAGGAGCTCCAGGAGCTGCGTCTGAAAATCCGGGCCGAACTGAGGCGATGTGACGGTTGTCTGTGTCATCCCGCGCACCAGAGCCTAATTCCCGCTGGTCAATCCGGTTCGATTAGAATAGGGCTTCGAAAGTATCAAAATGGCACCTTCTGGCCAGATTGATCATAGGTTGTCATAGAATTGTAAAGCTTCATTAACAATGTGCTTTGTTATCTTACGGGTTCCTTTGATCCTCGGCGCGAAGAGGTAAACCCGAGCGGAGTATGGCAGAACACTTGGCACAAAGCGGAAGTCCGGCCGGTATGGCGGTGGAATCGGTCCATGAGCCCGATTTGTCGGGTGGCGAAGCGGGCATTCCAGGTCCCGAGTCGCCGCAGCGCTTCATCAACCGCGAGCTCTCTTGGCTGGCGTTCAATGAACGAGTCCTGGAAGAGGCTCTCAACCCCAGCCATCCCTTGCTGGAGCGGCTGCGCTTTTTGTCGATCTCAGACAACAACCTCGATGAGTTCTACATGGTGCGCGTCGCCGGTCTGGTGGCGCAGCTGCGGGCCGGTGTGAAGGCGCTCAGTGTCGAGGGTCTGACTCCGAAACAGCAACTTGAGGCGATCAGGGCGCGTGCCACAGGTTTGATGCAGCGCCAGCAGGATTGCTGGCGCCAGTTGCGCAGCGATCTGCGCGGCAGCGATTTCTCGATCGTCAGCCGGGACGAACTGACCAAAAAGGACCGGGATTGGCTGCACGATTATTTCACGGATCAGATCTATCCCGTCCTGACTCCGATCGCGATCGATCCGACCCATCCCTTTCCGTTCATTCCCAACCGCGGCTTTTCGCTGATTGCCGATCTGCGTGGCGGTGAGGGGGAAGGCCCGGGAGAGGGCGGCGGCGAGATGGTCGGCCTGATTCCTCTGCCGGTACAAATCGGCCGTTTCGTCCGCTTGCCTGGTGAAGCCATCCGTTACCTCAGGATGGAGAATGTCGTCCGGCTGCATTTGGATCATCTCTTCCCCGGTTATGACGTCGAAGGCATCGGCTTCTTCCGCGTTCTGCGTGACAGCGATATCGAAATCGAGGAAGAGGCGGAGGATCTGGTCCGTGTCTTCGAAACCGCGTTGAAACGGCGACGCCGGGGGTCTGTGATCCGACTGACGGTGAACAGCGACCTGCCGGACAATCTGCTGAAGGTCGTCACCGGGGAACTGCAGGCCGAACCGCAAGATATCTTTCCCCTGGACGGCATGCAGGGTCTGGCTGATACCGAACAGGTCATTTCAGACGAACGGCCCGATCTTCTGTTCCCGCCTTACATGCCGCGTTTTCCCGAACGGATCCGGGACTTCGGCGGGGACTGCTTCGCGGCGATCCGGCACAAGGATTTTGTTGTCCACCATCCCTACGAAAGCTTCGATGTGGTGGTGCAGTTCGTGCGCCAGGCGGCTTCCGACCCGGCGGTCGTGGCGATCAAGCAGACGCTCTATCGAACCTCCAAGGACTCGCCGATTCTTCAGGCCCTGACCGAGGCCGCCGAAGCGGGCAAGAGCGTTACGGCCTTGGTCGAGCTGAAGGCGCGGTTCGATGAAGAGCGCAACATCCAGTGGGCGCGCAACCTGGAACGTGCAGGTGTTCAGGTCGTCTATGGATTTCTGCAACTCAAGACCCATGCCAAGGTCTCGCTGGTTGCGCGGCGCGAAGGGCCTGCGCTTCGTACCTACGTTCATTACGGGACGGGGAACTATCACCCAATAACCGCGCGAATTTATACGGACCTATCGTTCTTCAGTTGCGATCCGGCGCTTTGCCGCGATGCGGCCCGCCTGTTCAATCTCATGACCGGCTATGCGCGGCCCCGCTCAATGGAACGGATTTCCTTTGCGCCCTTGACGTTGCGATCCACGCTGCTTGAGTTGATTGAGGATGAGCGCTCATACGCCAAAGCCGGCAAGCCCGCGGCGATATGGGGAAAAGTCAACTCGCTCGTCGACCCCGAGGTGATCGACGCCTTGTACCAGGCTTCTCAGGACGGTGTTTCGATCGACTTGGTGGTGCGCGGCAACTGCTGTCTGCGGCCTGGTGTACCGGGCCTTTCGGAGAACATTCGGGTCAAATCGATCGTCGGGCGCTTTCTGGAGCACAGCCGCATCGTTTGTTTCGGCGCCGGCGAGGCCTTGCCGTCGCCCAAGGCGAAGGTGTTCATCTCCTCGGCCGATTGGATGCCGCGAAACCTGGATCGGCGGATTGAGACCCTTATTCCCATAGAGAATCCGACGGTTCACCAGCAGGTGCTCGAACAGATCATGACGATGAACTTCAAGGACGTCGCACAGAGCTGGAACCTGCTGCCCGACGGCTCCTACGAACGGGTTTCCCTGGATCCGGAAGCCCTGAGCGCGCATACCTATTTCATGACCAATCCCAGCCTTTCGGGCCGCGGTTCGGCGCTTAAGAAGCGCAAGTTGAAACCACGATTGTCGGCGAGGAAAAAGTCATCGTCATAGCCGTGCAAGAGACGCTTGCAAGCGAATTGGACGAGACGGTCCCAGCAATGGCGTCCCAAAAGGTCGGTATCATCGACATTGGTTCGAACTCTCTCCGCCTTGTGGTTTTCGAGGGGCTGAAGCGTGCACCGGCGGCCGTGTTCAACGAGAAAGTCCTTTGCGGGCTGGGTCGAGGAATCGATAAAACCGGGAAGTTAAGCGAGGACGGCGTCGCATCCGCGCTGCCTAGCTTGGTTAGGTTTGTCCGTCTCGCGGAGGCCATGAACGTCAAAAGCCTGGATCTCTTGGCCACGGCGGCATTGCGGGAAGCGGAGGATGGCCCGGCGTTCATCCAGACCGTCAAGGAACGCTCAGGCAGGGAGATCCGTGTTCTCAGCGGCGAGGAAGAAGCGCGCCTGGCGGCGCTCGGTGTCTTGGCCGGCGATCCCGCGGCTGACGGAATCATCGGAGACCTCGGCGGCGGTAGTTTGGAACTGGTTGAGGTGCGCGACGGTGGGATTGGGCGTTATCAGACGCTGCCACTCGGGCCGCTGCGCATGACGGGCTTCAAGGGGGCCGCGCTGATCAAGGAGATTCGGCGCCAGCTTGAGTCAGTGGAATGGCTGGGCGAGGGCCGGGGGAGAAATTTCTATCCCGTCGGAGGTGCCTGGCGGAATCTGGCGCGTATCCACATGGATCAAGCCGGCTATCCTCTTCATGTCGTGCATGGCTACAGCTTGCGGCGGCGGGAAGCCCAGAGTTTTGCAAAGGTCGTGTCGAAACTCGGCGCCAGATCGATGTCGCGAATCAAACAGGTCTCCCGCAGACGTAGAGAAACACTGCCCCATGCGAGCCTTGTGCTGGATCCGCTGCTGGAGATCATGGGCTCGCGCAAGGTGATTTTTTCGACCTTCGGGCTGCGCGAGGGCTTTCTCTTCGACCAGCTCTCCAAGGACGAACAAGCGCTCGATCCTTTGATCGCGATGGTCACGGAAGTCGCCGGGCGCGAATGCCGTTTCGGCGATCTCGGTGATTCCTTGATGGAGTGGACGGAGCCGCTCTTTTCCGAGGAGCCGGAAGAGGCCCGCCGCCTGCGCTGCGCGGCCGCGCACCTCTCCGACATCGCTTGGCGCGAGCACCCGGATTATCGCGCCAGTCAGGCCCTGCGGAAAATTCTCCATTTCCCGCTCGTCGGCGTGGACCATCGCGAAAGGGTCTTTCTCGCAATGACGGTATTTGTCCGCTATGGCGGCCGCCCGGAGGACTCGGAAGTCGCGGCGCTGGTCGGCCTGCTGTCGGAGCAAGAAATCGAAGCCGCCAAGATCCTCGGGCTGGCCTTCCGTCTCGCTTACCGGCTTTCCGGGGCGACGATTGAGCTGCTCAAGCGCACCAAGCTGGAACGCAGAAGCGGGCGGCTGAAGCTGATTCTGCCGGCCGACGGGTCCGTCCTCTCGGGTGAGATCGTTGAGAAGAGCGTAGAGGCCCTGGTAGAGGTGGTTGGCCTAAAGGGTGGCGATATCGTGCTCTGACATCGAATTCGACAGCTCACCGGACCGCTCTAGAGGCTGTCCAGGAGGTCCCGAACCGTCTTGCCCTCGGCGAACTGACGCCCTTTGACATCGACGGCATAAAAAAGACCGGTATTCCGGTCAAACGTGAAGGTCGCGATTCCGCAACGGTCAATGACGGAAGCGAAGGTCTCCCCATGCTTCGTCAGATCGTTCTCGCTAGGAAGCGTGCCCGTCCGGCCCGTATCCACAATATCCTTGAAGTCGTGGTCGGTGAGCTGCAAGTCTTGCGCCGCGTACACTTTCAATTTGACCTCGTTTTAGTTGCCGTGGCTGAACGAATCACGGCGGAGTCTCTCTGTCCAGGACTTTTTACGTTCCTGGGCAGGAATAGAGGTGTTCGAGTCTTTGGGATTAGTTTCGAGGCTGTTGCCAGATACTCTGGCCGAAGGAGTTAAGCACCACTGCGACCGCACAAGGGTGCGCGATTTCCTGATCTGTGGTACTATTCTGGAACGAACGGACAGAGAATCTGGCGTGGCACGGTCGGGTCCGCTGCTAAACGCCGTTCCGGGGAGGGGTCTTATGTATAGGTCCGTACAGCCAAGTGAGCGGGAAACCCGCAGCGGCGCAAAACGCGTGCTCTATTGGTGCGAGGGCATTGCGGTCGGAATCGTCGTTTTTATAGGTATTTCGTTCCTACTCGGCCTGCTTTCCTATTAGCGGTAGCCCCGGGAAGCATTGCGTACCCTGAGGTCCGTTTGATCAGACGCGCTGGCACGCCGATATGATCTTGCCCTCCATCGTCACAAGAAGCCCCGCGGGCGATATGCGCTGCGGGGCTTAGAGGTTACAACGGCCTTACAGGGGTTGTCCTGTTAGGTCTTTCTTGGCCGTAGTCCTCACGTCAAAACGTACGCGATGACCACGACGGCGACCAAGGCGGCGACGAGTGCGCCGGTCCAATAGATCGTGACCTTGTTGTCATGAGTCATCTCTACCTCCAACCGGTAGGACGCTCCAATCCACCGGGGGGTAGGGCTTCCGCCCACCCGGCAGGCTGAAGCTGTATCGGAGTAGATTCTCCTGTTTCTATGAGTATATGCAAGAAAAAAGCTGGAAGTTCGTCTATGAATTATAATACTGTTCAACACAAGTTTTCAGTAGAAAAATATAAAACAGTATTGTACAGGAAATTTATAAAGTAATATCTTCGAAAAATCCGATAACTATTTATGTTTTCGAAAGTCGCTCGATTTCTTAGGTATCGAGTTTTTCGAACCACGGCGTTGTTGCTTTGAAGGTGACACGCACGCTCCATGGATCTCAGGAGCAAGGCCTCCGCCACTAGGCCATAGCCTCGTCGCTTAACCCTTTGGTTTTTTTCCAAGCCCGATTTTCGTCTTTTTGGTTTTTAGGCCAATCCCGTGCCCGGTTGAACGGCACGCTCATCTATGCACCGACGCGAATTTCCCCAATAGATCTGCGGCATTCCAAAGTTAAAAATCGTAAAGTATAAAATAAATAATTTTATAAAAAATATTGCCTAATTAAAATAAAATTAATTACTTAAATTTTTATTTATATTTTCGCCGTATACTATGACAAGTAAATAAAAAGACAAACGGATATTTCAGGAGCGCAAGATGGTTCTGGAAAATGGTGCTGCTAACGTCATGCGGGACAGTAAAGATCCGGCGGGTTGGAACGATGAAATCGTGCTTCGGGCTCCGCAACCTGGAGCTCGAATCGCAGTCGATGCCGACTCGGCGTCACAGTTCGTTCTGGATTTCGATCCTGTGATCGTGGAAATGGCGGAGCAAGGCCAGGACCTTTTGCTCAGTTTCGCTGATGGGGGCGAGATCCGAATTGTCGGCTTTGCACAGGCTTGGCAGGCGGACGCGGACGTTGCTTTCGTCACGCCTTCTGGGTCGGTTCCCTGGCAGACCTTGCATCAGTTCTTGAGCCAGGCGTCATTGAGCGACCCCTTGTCGACGGCGTCCGGTCCTCTGCAGTCCAGCGGCGGTGGAAGCTCCTATAGCAGCAGCTTTGGCGAATTGATCGATCGTTTGGAAGGGGACACGGGTTTCCCTGGCGCGCAGGGGTTTGCATCCCCGGTTCAACGCGGATTCGGTCGGGAGCCGGTCGGCCAAGCGGAACAATCGAAATCACCTCAAAGGCCCAACTCATCTTCTGAGGGCCCGGGCGTCGTCGAGCCGGACCTCGTTGGCACGCCCGAGGACGATGTGATTCGGAGTGGCGCGGACGGTGAATTGGTTCTGGGCCTTTCCGGAGACGACAGAATCCTTGGACGGGGCGGTGAAGACGACCTGCGCGGCGGCGCCGGGGACGACCGTCTCTATGGCGGTTCCGAGGACGACCGCCTGCTCGGTGGCTCCGGCGACGACTATCTCAACGGCGGAAGCGGCAATGACGTCGTTAGCGGCGGCGTGGGCGATGACCGGGCCAGCGGTGGCACGGGTGAGGACCTTATTCGTGGCGGTGCCGGCGATGACCGTCTCTATGGCGGTAGCGAGGATGACCGCCTGCTCGGCGGCTCCGGCAACGACTATCTCAACGGCGGAAGCGGCAATGACGTCGTCAGTGGCGGCATAGGCGATGACCGGGCCAGCGGCGGCAGGGGCGACGATCGGGTGATCGGTGGAGCCGGGGACGATCGGCTCAGCGGTAATCTGGGCGACGATATCCTGCTCGGCGGTGTCGGCAACGATGTCCTGAGTGGCGGCGCGGATGAGGATGTGCTCCGCGGCGGTGCCGGAGACGACCGTCTCTATGGCGGTAGCGAGGACGACTGCCTGCTTGGCGGCGCCGGCGACGACTACCTCAACGGCGGAAGCGGCAACGACGTCGTCAGTGGCGGCATAGGCGATGACCGGGCCAGCGGCGGCAGGGGCGACGACCGTATGATCGGTGGAGCCGGGGACGATCGGCTCAGCGGTAATCTGGGCGACGATATCCTGCTCGGCGGTGTCGGCAACGATGTCCTGAGTGGCGGCGCGGACGAAGACCTGCTCCGCGGTGGTGCCGGCGATGACCGTCTCTATGGCGGTAGCGAGGACGACCGCCTGCTCGGCGGCGCCGGCGACGACTATCTCAACGGCGGAAGCGGCAACGACCTTGTCAACGGCGGTATCGGCAATGACCGGGCCAGTGGCGGCAGGGGCGACGACCGTATGATCGGTGGAGCCGGGGACGACAGGCTCAGCGGTAGTTTGGGCGACGATATCTTGCTCGGTGGTGTCGGCAACGATGTCCTGAGTGGCGGCGCGGATGAGGATGTGCTCCGCGGCGGTGCCGGCGATGACCGTCTCTATGGCGGTACCGAGGACGACCGCCTGCTCGGCGGCGCCGGCGACGACTACCTCAACGGCGGAAGCGGCAACGATGTTCTGCGTGGCGGCGCGGACAATGATACGCTGCGCGGCGCACAGGATGATGACCGTCTTCTCGGCGGTGCCGGTGATGATTACCTGCGCGGCGACCAGGGGGATGACACCCTGGACGGTGGGTTGGGCTCCGACCTGTTGCGCGGCGGGCAGGGCGAAGACACCTTCGATTTCTCCCTGTTCTCCGAAGCCGGAGCCCTCAGCGTTCAAGGCGATGACATCGTTCTCGACTTCCGTGCGGAAGACACTCTGCGTTTCCAGGATGTCATCCTCGATGGAGGCGATGCGATCGAGGGTCTGGATGACCTGGACGGTCACGTCACCGTTTCCGACGAAGGACGGGGCGGCGATGTCGTGCTGGCCTTTGACGGCGGTGGAACGATTACGCTGGCCGGACTCGGCGACGGAACGATGGACTCGCTGCAGAAGATCATCGATGCCGGTTTCGATATCGACGTGGGATCTTAGGCCGCACTATTCCGGCTGAATAGTGACCGTGGTCAGTCGGTCTCCAGGGCGCGCCGCAGGGTGGCCAGTCGCTGCTCGCTTTGCGGCGCACTTTCCTCCTTCGGCGGTACGACACCCCAGATCGGTCCGGGCCACGCCGGATCGTCCTTGAATCGCGCGATCACGTGAACGTGCAGCTGCGGCACCTGGTTGCCGAGGGCTGCGACGTTCATCTTGTCCGGACGATAAACTTGCTCGAGCGCGCGTGAGGCCCGCACGATCTCGCTTGTCATGGTGGCGAGATCGTCGTCCGCGAGCTGGTGAAAGTCGCGTAGCCCGGACCGTCTCGGGACAAGAATCAGCCAGGGATAGTTGGCATCCTTCGTCAGGAGAACGCGGGAGAGATCCCAATCCAGAACAACTCGGCAATCCGCCGCCAGCCTGGGGTGGAGCTCGAAATCGAGGGCAGAGTCTTTAGACATTTTCGAGGTCACAATGCACACTGCGTTGCCGATGCGGGACTATCTCCCGTCCTCTTTGCCGTTGTCAAATTCCCTCCGCGCCCGAGTTCAGGGGCATCTGGTTTTATCAATGGAGTCCGGATGAAGGCGTTATGGCCGTAGCAGTGCATTGCCGTGTAGGGACGTTGGATCGCATGCAATGAGTCTCGTGCGGGGCAAGGCCATCTCGCTGGCTGTCTTGGCGGTTTGCGAAGTTGCGGTGATGGCGCTCTGGTTTTCCGCCTCGGCCGTCATCCCTTCGCTGCAACAGAGCTACGACCTGAGCGGAACGGCGGCTTCGCTCCTCACCAGCAGCGTTCAGGTCGGATTCGTCTGCGGGACCCTGGCCAGTGCGGTTCTGGGCTTGGCGGACCGATTGGACCCGCGGCGCTTTTTCATGGTTTCCGCCATTGTCGCCAGCATCGCGAACACCGGGCTGCTTTTTCTGGAGCCGACCTCCGCAATCGTCCTCGCGTTGCGGTTTCTGACGGGGGCTTGCATGGCGGGAGTCTACCCGGTCGGCATGAAGATGGCGGCGACCTGGGCGAAGGGCGATCTCGGGCTTCTGGTGGGCCTTTTGGTCGGCGCTTTGACTCTTGGGTCGGCCGCGCCCCATCTATTCAATGCATTTGGAGGCATCGATTGGCGCTTCACGATTCTGCTGGCGTCGCTGGTGTCTCTTTCCGCAGCCTTTCTGATCAATCTGGTCCGCCTCGGGCCGAACTTGAGCGCCGCGCCGCCCTTTCGCCCGGCCTCCGCGTTCAAGGCCTGGACCGATCGGCCGTTGCGTCTGGCAAACATCGGCTACCTCGGCCACATGTGGGAACTCTATGCCATGTGGGCCTGGATCGGGGTGTTCCTCGACAGCAGCTTTCGTCTGACCCTTGCGGCGGAGGACGCGTCTTTCTGGGCGCGGGCGGCCACCTTCTTGGTGATGGGGATCGGCGGCGCCTTCGGCTGTGTCGCGGGCGGGCTGTTCGCCGACCGCATGGGACGCACCTTGGTGACGGCCGGGGCGATGACGGTGAGCGGAGCCTGCGCGGCCACGGTCGGGCTTTTCTACGGGGCCAATCCTTGGCTCCTGACCGGGATATGCTTCATTTGGGGCATCGCGATCGTGGCGGATTCCGCTCAGTTCTCGGCGTCCGTTGCCGAGCTGTCGGAGCGGAATCTGGTCGGAACCATGCTGACCGTTCAGACCTGCGGCGGATTTCTGCTGACCCTGATCACGATCCACCTCATGCCGTCCCTGGTGGAGGGATTCGGATGGCATCTGGCATTCGCTCCGCTCGCCTTAGGGCCGCTGGTGGGGGTGTGGGCGATGCTGCGCCTGCGGTCCCTGCCGGACGCAACCAGGCTCGCGGAAGGAAGAAGATAGGTTGGGAGGAGGGGGCCTTCAGCGCCGGACCGGCCATCCGTCCGGTATGCTGTGAACGGTGCGCGCGATCTGCGCCGAAGGCCCCGAGTCACTTTGGCCTCGGAGTCTTAAGCTTGCTCTATGGGGGAGAGATGAAGGTTTGAACTTTGCCGGCGCCCGGCTTCCCTTGCTCTGGTTCCCTGCCGTTCCAATGGCTCCGAAGCGAATCGCACTCGAAACCGATCTGCCGGACAGGTGTACCCATCAGAATTGCGCCAACTCTGCGCAATAGCCGCCGTCCCAAGCCGTGCCGGGCGGTTGGCCCGATCCTGCTTTTCTTCAAAAAACCGTTTCGGGCTACTTGCCCGAAGACGGAAGGTACGGACGCTTCGGAGTGACTCCGAAACAGCCCGTTAGCAAACTTTAGTCGAGAACGACCAGGTTCTCTGCCGAAGACTTGCCATTCCGGCCGGGCACCAATTCGTACTCGACCTTTTGACCTTCGCGAAGGGTCCCGAGGCCTGCGCGTTCGACGGCAGAGATATGCACGAACGCATCCTGACCTCCGTCGCTGGGCTGGATGAAACCGTAGCCCTTAATGTTGTTGAACCACTTCACTGTACCAGTAGCCATAACTCGTCCTTTCAATCATCGGTCTTGCCGAGCCGCTTCGATCAGAAGCGTCAGGGGTCTTCAGGTGCCACGTTATCTGGGATTAATTCGGATAGGCGTGAGAGCCACCACCACGACACGCCAGTTCAGTGTGCAACCGTTAACCTCCAATTTGCTCGTGCCCAGAGAAAATGCAAGCGATATCCATAGAGGGGATAAACACTTACGCGCCAATGCTCTGGCCGCGACACAAATCTCCTTGCAAGCCCCATTCACCGATAATGGTTATACGACAAAGCAGCCGAAGATTGAAAGTACTGCTGTATCTCCTTCGCGTGGAGGGCCCGAAAGATATCCACAGGCCGATGAAGGATTTGCCGATCCTCACGGCGGAAAAGCCACTGAAGTGATGGGGTTCACGACCGTTCCTCAGATAGACTGTGGCTCCTGATAACAACGCGGTCGGAGGGCCAGCAAGGGAAAGGCATGTCACAAAATCTATCATTGCGGGAACCGCCCCGAAGGGGCTTCGACCAGGCCGAGTTCGAGACACGCACGGCGAAGGCTCAGGCTGCGATGGCCGCTGAAGGTATGGATGCCCTCTTTTTGACGACCGAGCCGGAGTTCCGTTACTTCTCCGGCTTTCACTCCCAGTTCTGGGAAAGCCCGACCCGTCCCTGGTATCTGGTGGTCCCGCGCGAAGGGCGCCCCATTGGGGTGATCCCGGAAATTGGCGCTGCAGGCTTGGCGGACACCTGGGTGGAGGACATCCGCACCTGGCCCGCGCCGGTGCCTGAGGACGATGGCATCAGCCTGCTGACCGGGGTCCTCAAGGAACTGCCGCGAAAGAACGGTCGCCTCGGCGTGCCCTTGGGGCCGGAGACGCATATTCGTATGCCGGCGCGGAACTTCGAGGCGCTTCAGGCCGGTCTGCCGGGCATGAATATCGTTGACGCGACGGACTTGGTGCGCGGCCTGCGCATGGTGAAATCCGAGGCGGAAATCGACAAGATCCGCCACGCCTGCCTCGTCACCTCCGATGGCTTCATTGCCCTGCCGGATGCCGTCGAGCCCGGAGACAGCGAGCGGGACATCTGCCGCAAGCTCCGAATGGATCTGCTGCGCCGAGGGGCGGACTCGTCCCCCTATGTGATCGCCGGATCGGGGCCCGGCAGCTACGACAACATCATCATGGGACCGACGGACCGTGTGCCGGGACGGGGCGATGTCCTGATCATCGATACCGGCACGACGTTCGACGGCTATTTCTGCGACTTCGACCGCAACTTCGCCTTCGGAGAGGTCTCGGAAGAGGCGCGGCGCGCCCACGCCGTCGTCTATGCGGCGACGGAAGCGGGTCTGGCGGCGGCCCGTCCCGGTGTCACGGCCTCTGACCTTTGTGCCGCCATGTGGCAGGTCCTGGAAGAGGGTGGGGCGCTTGGCAACGACGTCGGGCGCCTGGGGCATGGATTGGGCATGCAGTTGACGGAATGGCCGTCCCACAGGCTTGGCGACGATACGGTCTTTGAGCCCGGTATGGTCCTGACCCTTGAACCCGGTATGACCTTCGCGCCGGGCAAGTTGATGGTGCATGAGGAAAATATCGTGGTTCGCGACGGCGCCCCCGAGCTTCTGACCCTTCGCGCGCCGGAAGAGATGCCGGTGATCTAGACGCTGATCGCTTCCGCAACGGTGCGGTTCTGCCGGGCAATGCTCTTCTTCAGATCCCGCAGCGGCATGCCGTCCGCTTTGACGAAGAGGATGAACATCATATTGGTGTTGTTGAACAGCAGTTCCCCAATCGCCCGGGCATCGATCTCTTCCTTAACCAGGCCAGCGTGCTGCAGACGAAGAACCAATTCGCAGACCTGATCGGTTAGCCGCTCGTCCAACCCGCTGTAGATCATGCCGAAGGGCGTGTGGGGTTGGCGCGTCGTGATAGCCATGGCCTGGCGCCACATCTCCTTGCTCAGATAGACCAGCGAGTGATCGAGGTAGATGCCGAGCAGGGCGTTAATCGAGCCCTCAACCTCGTCCGGCGGCGTCTCCAGGAGTTGCGATCCGGCGGCCAAGACCTCGTTGACCTCCATCGAGACGATGGCGACCAGCAGGTCGCCTTTGTTTTCATAGTAGTTGTAGACCGTCCCGATAGAGACCTCGGCGATGGCGGCGATGGCTTCGATCGTCGTCCCTTCGTATCCCTTGTCACGAAACAGATCGGACGCGGCCTGAAGGATGCGCCGTTCCCGATCGGCCTTTTGTTTTTCCCTGAGTCCGGACATCGCAAAACTATCGCACAAAAGTTGAATATGCTCAATTTTATAAGCTGTTCATTTTTGTGTTGAGGCCCGGCCCCATGAGATGCTTCAATTGGGGAAAGGCGAGGACTTTTGAGACAAGAATGAACAGGGGGACAACGATGAAACACCCATCCTCTTTTTCGTCCGGCGGTTCGACCGGACTGCGCCGCACGCTTTTGAGTGCCGTCGCCACCTTTGCAATGGCCGCGTTCTTTGCATCGGCCGCCGAAGCTGCTGAGGAGTTGAACGCCCTGGTTTGGTGCGATCACACGGACCCGGCCCTGATCCAACCCTTTGAGGAGGCTCACGGCGTCAAGGTCAACCTGAAGGAATACGAAGGGACGGGCGCCGCGCTCGCCATCGTCGAGCAATCCCGGCCGGGCGACTGGGATGTCTTCGTCATCGACGGCGTAGACGTGCCGCGGGTCGCCGAGGCGGGCCTGCTGGCCGAACTTCCTGCCGACCAGTTGCCTTTGGACGACGTCTTCGAATCCGTGCAGATGCGCGACGTCACCTTCAAGGACGGCAAGATGTACGCGATCATGGAGAAGTTCGGATACAACGTGATCAGCTACAACAAGGCGAAGGTCGATCCCGCGGACATGCGTGACCTCGCGACGCTCTGGTCCGACAAGTACAAGGGCCGGATCGCGGTCTATGACTACTACATTCCCTTGATGAATCTGGTGTCCTTGAAGCTTGGCATGAAGCCCTCCGACACGACGGCCGAGAAGCTGCCGGAGATCAAAGAGGCGCTGCTGCAGCTCAAGGACAACTCGGTGATGGTGGGCGAGGTCGTCTCCTCAACGACGGCGCTGGCGACCGGCGAGGCCGATATCCTGATCGGGGGCGGCGAGTGGGCCGTGGCGGTGCTGCAAAGCGAGAACCCGGATCTCGATTGGGTCCTGCCGGATCAGGGCGGCATTCTCTGGAGTCAGTCACTCGCGATCTTCGAGTCATCGCAAAAGAAGGACCTGGCCCTGAAGTTCGTGCAGTACATCATGAGCCCGGAGGGACAGGCGCGGCTCGCAACCTCGTCCTGCTTCTGGGGTATGCCGGCGAACAGCAAGGCGGGCGACTCGCTCAGCACTGAACAAAAAGCCGCGCTGCGCTGGGACGAGCAGGAGACCTTCCTCAAGAATTCTCACCGCTATTTCATTCCTGATGCCGAGCTCGACGCGAAGATGCTCGATGTCTGGACGGAGTTCCTGCAGCACTAGGCACGCGCACGCGGAGCGCCGAAAGACATGGTAACGGGAGCCCCCTCGGCTGGCCGCGGCAACCGCGGCCTGGCCTGGGGGCTTCTGCTGCCGGCCTTCCTCTGGACGGCGGCCTTCTTCGCCATGCCACTGGTCATCATGGGGCTCTACAGCCTTTGGCAACGGGTCGGCATGAAGCTGGTGACCGACTTCACTTTCGCGAACTATGAGAGTTTCTTCGCCAAGTCCTTTCTCTTTCGCTCCCTGATCAACTCGCTGGAAGTGACTGTCATCGTCACCGTCGTCTCGATCCTGCTGGCCTATCCGCTGGCCTACATCCTGGCGGAGCGGGTGCCCAGGCGTTGGCAGAAGATGGCGTTGCTCCTGGCGGTTCTGCCGTTCTGGACCTCCTATCTTGTCCGGTCCTATAGCTGGCTTCTGGTGTTATCGGAAGGCGGGATCCTCTCCAACTTTCTGCTGGACATCGGCCTGACGGAAACGCCGGTCTCCTTCGCCAACAACCGCGGTGCGACGGTCGTCGGCTTCGTGCATTTCTTCGTCATGCTGCTAACGCTGACGATCTACGCGAATCTCGTGCAGCTTCCGCCGAGCTACCGCAAGGCGGCTGCGGATCTCGGAGCGGGACCGCTGCGCAGCTTCCTCTATGTCATCCTGCCGCTCACCCTGCCGGGCATTATGGTGGGCGCCTTTCTGACCTTCGTGCTCTGCATCGGCGATTACATCACGCCGCAGATCCTCGGCGGGAACAGGGAATTGCTGTTGCCCCAGACCATCATGCTGCAGATTTCGCGCCGTTCCGACTTCCCCATGGCGTCGGCCTTGGCGATGATCCTGATGGTCGTGGTCAGCCTCGTCTATCTCGCGTTCTCGCGCTGGCTGAAGCTGGAGAGGATGTAGCTGTGCCCAAGGCTTTGAAACAGCTTCCCGCGATCGTCTACGCGGGCACGCTTTACGGCTTCATCTTTCTGCCGGTGGCCGTTCTGGTGCTCTTTTCCTTCCAAGAGTCCCGCGTGCCGATCCCGCCCTTCAAGGGGCCTTCGCTGCGCTGGTACGAGGCCGTCTTTGCCGACGCGCGTATGATGGACGCGCTCATCAACTCGCTCGTCGTGGCTCTGGTATCATCGCTGGCCGCCGTCGTGCTCGGCTTTCTCGCAGCCTATGCGCTGGCGCGGCACAGGTTGCCGCTGGCCGGATTGATCCGCGGCTTTCTGACGGCGCCCTTGACCGTCAGCTATCTCATCATTGCGATGGGACTGTTGATCACCTTCAATTCCCTGGGCGTGCCGAAGTCGCTGCTGACGATCGGTATCGGGCATGTCGTGATCAACCTACCGCTCTGTTTCGCGATCATCTACAGCCAGATGGGCGCGCATCAGGCGAATGCGGAGCGCGCCGCGCGCGATCTCGGCGCCAAGGAATGGCAAGTGTTGCTGCTGGTGACGGCACCCATGCTCTGGCCGGCGATCTTTGCCAGCTTCTTCCTCGCCGTCACCTTCTCTTGGGACGAATTCATCATCGCTTTCCTGGTCAGCCGTTTTGACGTCACCTTGCCGGTCGAGATCTGGAGCATGTTGCGCAGCGGGCTCAATCCGAAGACGAACGCGGTGGGAAGTTTCGTTTTCCTGATCTCCATCGCCTTTGTGTTGCTGCTGGACCTTGTGGTCCTGCGCAGGAGGAAAACGTGACTCGCACGGCCGTCGAATTCCGCGACATCTCCATGCACTTCGGCACAAAGGTCGCGTTGGATGGGATCAATCTCTCCATCGAGGACGGAGCTTTCGTTGTCCTGCTTGGACCCTCCGGCGGCGGCAAGACGACGCTGCTCAACATTCTCGGCGGTTTTCTGGAACCGACCACCGGCAGCGTGCTGATCGAGGGTCGTGACATCACGGCGGTCCCCCCGGCCAAGCGTCCGACGACGACCGTGTTTCAGGACTATGCGCTCTTTCCCCACATGTCGATCGCCAACAACGTCGCCTTCGGCCTGAAGATGCGCGGTGTCCCCAAGACGGAGCAAACGGAACGCGTGGCGAGGGCGCTCGATCTCGTCGGCCTGGGCCACACGGCAAAGCGCGGTGTGCACGAATTGTCAGGTGGCCAGCGGCAGAGGATCGCCCTGGCCCGCGCGCTGGTAGTGGAGCCGAGCGTCCTGTTGCTCGACGAGCCCCTGGGCGCGCTGGATCTCAAACTGCGGCGCCAGATGCAAGAGGAGCTGAAGTCAATTCAGAAACGGGTGGGGACGACCTTCGTGCATGTGACTCACGATCAGGACGAGGCCATGGCCATTGCCGACATCATCGTTGTGATGAACGACGGCTTCATTGAAGACCAGGGCGCGCCGGAGCGGGTCTACCTGCGGCCCGCGTCCCGCTTTACCGCGACCTTCATGGGCGACAACAACATGATCGAGGGACGGGTGATCCGGTCGGCCGGCGGGCGCGCGACTCTGGAGACGGCTGCCGGGACCTTTGAGTTGCAGGGCGAAACGGTGGAAGGCAGCATGGCGACCCTCGCGGTGCGGCCGGAGCATCTGCATACCGAGGCGGCTGAAACACGGATGTCGCTAGGGGAAGCGCGGATCGAGGAGGCCGGATTCTTTGGCACTCATCATCAATGCAGGGCCCGCCTCACCGGGTTGGAGGAGCCGGTCAAGGTGCGGCTGCCGCAAAAGCATATCCCGCAGGCGGGGGAGGCGATGAACCTTTATGCCGATCCTGCCGATATGGTGCTCCTGACCCGTTAGACCGGGCAACGACCCTCAAACACCTTTCTCTTCCAGGTATTCCCGGATGAGTTCCCGGTAGCGAGCACCATCGAAGCTGGGGAAATGGCCGCCGTGGACGACACGCACCGGCAGGTCGTGGATGCGTTTCATCACGGCTATGTAGGTCGGGATATCCGAGTGGTAGGCGTCGTCGATCAGCGGTCCGTCATAGACCGTGTCGCCGGAGAAAAGAATGCCGCTGTCTTTCTCAAAGAGCATCAATCCGCCGGGTGAATGACCCGGCGTATGGATCACCTCGAAGCGTCTGTCGCCCAGGTCTATCACGTCGCCCGCCGCGAGCAGCCGCGTGGCCGGCGCGGATTTCACTTCATATTCTGCGGAACGGTAAGGGGCGGGCGGCAGCTTGGTGAAAATCTCATCCGTGACGTAGGGATCGGCGAGGGTGGCATCGCGGGTCGGCGCCGCCATGATCTCCGCCTCGTCGGCATGGACGCAGCGCTCATCGAACTCGTAGTGGCAACCGATATGGTCGAAGTGCGTGTGACTGGCAACCGCAATACAGGACTTCTCCGTCACCAGCGGCACCTGTTCCCGCAGGCTGACGACCCCCATGCCGCTATCCACCAGCAGGTCGCGGTCGCGCCCGCGCACGTGCCAGATGTTGCAGCGGTAGAACTCCTTGATGAAGGGTTCGGCGATGGCGGTGACGCCGTCGCCGACGGATCGGGTTTCGTACCAGCTCTGGGCCGTCGCAATTTGCATGACCGGAGCGGTGCCGTCAGTTGGCGTTGGTCTGCTCGTACTCTGCCAGCCGCCGGCTCGCCACGCGCAGCCGCTCGAAGAGGATTTTCAGGAGGTCGATGGCTTCGTCCGGGTTGCGGCGCAGCAGGTCCATGAACTCTTCCGGAGTCACTCTTGCGCAAACCACCGTGCCGTCCGCGATGGCGCTGGCCGAGCGCGGTTGGCTATCGACGGCGCCCATTTCCCCGACGTATTCGCCGGCGCCGACCACGGCCAGCTGCTTGGGCTCTTCCGTGTCGTATCTCTGGATGATCCGGACGTCGCCGGAAATGATCAGATAGGCGGCGTCGCTCTGTTCGCCTTCCTGGAAGATCACATCCCCCGAATTAAAGTTCTGCCATTCCATTCCGCAGGTCCCCGATTTTTGAGGAACGCTATCCGCCGCTGGCGCGCCTGTCACGCGGTTATTTTGCCGAATGCTGAGACCAATTTGGGATCCGATGTGACCGGCAGATCCGGCATCACGCCTCCAATGAGATGTAATTCCATGAGGAAATGCGATCATTCGAATATTTTAATGTGATTTAATAAGGCTTGATTGATAAAGGATTGTTTTTTCGAGAAAACCGGAGTTTCCGGAATCCGCCCCTCACACCTCGTAACGTACCGGTGAGTCCCGCTAAAACGGCAGCGCGCCTAAGCCCACATCGTTAAGGGAAGGCTCTTCACGAGAGGGGACAGGGGGACCTCGTGAACGACCCGAAACAGGGGCGCTGTCAACCGCTCGTTCGAGCCGAAATCCGTTGCGGAACCGTATCGCGGTCGGCTCATGTCTCTCGAACGGGCAATTTCACTCCACAAGTCCAGGCGGCTGCATGAGGCCTTGCAGGCCTATCGTCAGGTGCTCGCGACCGAACCCACGAACCTGACGGCTCTCACCTACAGCGGTGCCGTCGAGTTGGAGTTGGACCACCCGGCCGAAGCCGTTCACGCTTTGCAGCGGGCGGTGGCGGCCAGACCGGACCTTGCCGAGGCGCATGGCTATCTCGCCAATGCTTTTCAGATGCTGGGCCGCTATGCCGAGGCCGAGGCCAGCTACAAACGCGCGCTCGAGCTCGCGCCGGACGACGCGCGCGCACTCAACAACTTCGGCACTCTCTTGCGCAATCTGCGACGTCCCGCAGAAGCCGCAGACAGATTTCGCCGTCTTGTCGCGATCGAACCTGAAAACCTCGAAGCGTGGCTCAACCTGGCGACCGTCCTCAACGGTGCGAAGCGCTACCGCGAGGCCTTGAACGCGACCGAGCGCGCGCTGCGGATCGATCCCGGCGATGCCCGTCTGCACGATCTGCGCGGGCGCTGCTTGAAGAACGACGGCAAAGTGGAAGACGCGATTGCGGCCTACTCTCTCGCGCTCGAGCATCGCCCCGGCTTTTTCCGGGCACGGCACAATCTGGGCGTGGCGCTGAAGATGGCGGGCCGCACGCAGGAAGCGGTAGATTGTTATCGTCAGGTCTTGCAGCAGCAGCCCAATTCGCCCGGCACGCAATACAATCTCGGGAATGCCCTTCAGGAACTGGGCGACAGCGGCAGCGCCAAGGCCGCCTACCAGGCCGCCATTTCCCAGCGCCCGGACGATGTGCTGGCGCATCGCGCCTTGAACGATCTCTGCTGGAAACAGGGCCGCAGGCGGGACTATGCCGCTTCCTACGAAGCCGCCATTCAACGCGCCAGAACCTCCGTTCCGTTACGCTGCCACTACGCCAAGCAACTGGAGCTCGCGGGCCGGGACGAGCAGGCGGAAGAGGTATTGCTGGCGGCCATGCGCGAGCTCGGTGATCACGTTTCCTTTTCGCATCTGCTTGGTGGCCTTGCGGCGAAACGCGGCGACCCGGAGCGTGCGGCCCGTTTCTTCGACACCGCGGTCAATTCGGCGCCCGATGTCGAGGCCTATAGGGAGGACTATGCCTCTCTCCTTATTAAAGGGGGGGATTACCCCGCCGCGGCGAAACAACTGGACGCTTGGGAACGCCTTAACCCCGATCACCAGGTCTTGTGGGCCCTGCGCGGTCTCGTCTGGCGTTTGACGGGCGATGAACGGGAAGGGTGGCTCAACGACTACGACCAGTTCGTCCGCCCCTTCATGCTGGAGACGCCACAGGGCTACGGCTCGGTCGAAGCTCTGTTCGCCGACCTACGTGAGGCAATCGTGGTGCAACACGACAGCGCCGCGGCCCCATTGGAACAGACCTTGCGGGAGGGCACGCAGACACCGAGCGGCCTGTTTGCTAAACCAATTCCGGTCGTACAAGCCTTCAAGGCCAGCATCGAACAGGCCGTGCGGCGCTACGTGGCGGACTTGCCAAAGGATGCGGCGCACCCCCTCCTGAGGCGCAACAGTGGCCGCTTCGCGTTCTCCGGCTCCTGGTCCGTGCGTCTCAAATCCAACGGTTTTCACGTCAATCACGTCCATCCCGAGGGCTGGATCAGCTCGGCCTGTTACATCGAACTGCCGGAGGTCGTGAAGACGGCCGGGGCGGGCGACCGGGCCGGCTGGATCAAGTTCGGCGAGTCCGGCCTGGATCTGGGCGCGCGCGAACGCATCGCCAAATGGGTGCGCCCGCAGGAAGGTTTGCTGGTGCTCTTCCCGTCCTATGTGTGGCACGGCACCGTGCCCTTCACCTCGGACGACCACCGCATGACCGCCGCCTTCGACGCTGTCCCGGCGTGAGATTCTCATGAATCTAATGGATGAAGGACGAGATTGGCTGGGGGACCTGGATTTGAACCAGGGCTGCTCGGGTCAGAGCCGAGAGTTCTACCGCTAAACTATCCCCCAGCAGAGGGACAGGATCCTCGATCCTGTCTAGTGGCCGGACGTTAAGGAAGTCCTGCCATCGCTGGCGGCCAACGCCACGGGCCATCGGCCAGAATCCATATCTAGGCCCAGAGTGGGGCGCATTTCAACCGCTTTTGTCCTCGGCGCCCCAGTCTTCACGCAGGTCCTCAGACCCTGGCGAGCGGCACCGGTCCGGCGGGCGGCGGTAGATCCCGGTCGATCCGGGACAGTTCGTCCGGCGACAGAACCAGGTCCCGGCAGGCCGCGTTCTCCCGCACGTGCGCCTCGCTTGAGGACTGTACCACCGTGAAGACGCCGGGTTGGCCGAGGACCCAGGCCAGGGCGACCTGCCGTTCCGAGACTCCCCGGGCTTTGGCGATGTCGGTCAGGGCCGGAGCAGAGATCGGCCGTCCTTGGTCGAGCGGCGCATAGGCCATCAACGCGTCGCCGCGGTCCCCCAAGGCGGGCAGCATGTCGCCTTCAACGCCGCGTTGCTTCAGATTGTAGATGACCTGATTGGTGGCGACCGCCGACCCCCCTTGGAGACGCCAGACAGCATCCAGTTCGTGCATCTGGTGGTTGCTGACTCCGAAGTGACGGATTTTCCCCTGCGCCTTGAGGTTCAGAAACACGTCGAGAGTCTCGGATATGAGGTCCGGAATGCACCAATGCACGAGATAGAGGTCGATAACCTCGACATTGAGACGCCGAAGACTGGCTTCGCAATGCGCCGCGCCGGATTTGGCGGTCGCGTTCTGGGGAAAGATCTTCGTCGTCACGATCACTTCGTCCCGCCGCCCGGCGATGGCTTCTCCCACCAGCTTCTCCGCCTCGCCGTCCGCATACATCTCAGCGGTGTCGACCAGGGTCAGGCCAAGATCGAATCCAAGTTGCAAGGCGCGAATCTCTTCGCGCCGCCGCAAGGGGTCGGCGCCGAAGCCGCCGGTCCCAAGGCCCAGTCGGGGGACGGAAAGTCCGCAAGAGAGCTGGAGGGTCGCAGCGTTCATGAGCGCTGATTTTCCCCGTTGCGGCGGACCTGCGCAATCGCTCCGCAAGGCGCCGGCAGCCTTAGGGAAATCTGATTGTAGTCAAGAATCGATCTGTTCATGATGTTCATCATGGATTCGGATTCGCATGTTCGCGGAGACCTCTCCCATACATCGGTTGCCTGAAGGAGTTCATCATGCCTTTTGACGCGAACCCAACGAACGGGCGTTGGTTTCGATCGCTCAACGATATCCTCGAAGGGAAGCAACACGACAGGCAAAAGGCAATCGATATTGCGGTGAGGAAGCGCTGGCCGGAAGGCTTCCGATGCCGCCGCTGCAAGCACGACAAGTATTCGGCGATCGAACAGCATAGGCAGCTCATTCGCTGCAATGACTGCGGCTACGTGGAGTACGCGACGGGTCCCGTCAATGTCGACTATTGGATCCACAACACGACGCATAGCCGCAGTATCGACCTCGACGCGCCGGAGAAGGAAGGGGACGTCGTCGCCGGGCGCATCTTGTTTTGCGCGAACAGAGCTTTTGCTTTCGACGAAGGAGAGACCGACCGCAGGCTGATCTCCTTGTTGAAAGGGTTTATCGAACGGCAGTGCGGGCGCTATGCGCTTTATGTCGGCGGCCCCTTCTACGCCTACTTGGGGAAACTTGCGCCCGAGGTGATTGAAAACGCGGCCTATAGGATTGTCGACCGGGATTCTCTGCGGGTCGCCGCCGAAGGCCCTCCGGTCGTTGCGCCCGATCAGATTCCTTCAGATATCGACAGCATCTTTCTGGCGGAGACCCGGGTCTATTTCCGCATGATGATGCGGCAGCGTCTGGGTGCCGATGTGCGCGCGGCCTGTCCCGATGTTCTGACCGAAATCGCAATGAACGACATCCCGGCCCGCGGCTGGCGGCGTTATGAGGCGATTATCTATCCGATCGTGCTGCCGGACATTTCGGTGCCCACCGGTACCGATTTGGTCCTGCTGGACGCGCCGGGCCGTATGCTTGCGGGCCCGCCGATCGGGGTCGGATATGTCAACAAGGCGCTGAAGAGGACATCCGTTCGCTTCACGACGATCGATATAGACACGGTCTGCTACCACCGCTACCAGGTGTCCCGGCTGTTCGACGATCCGGGCGTTGTCACGGCGCCCAACGGATTTGAAATGCCGGACGAGCCCTGGCATGCCTCGAACGAAGACATGTGGGTGGATCCGGGCGCCGTTGAGTATTTCCGGCGCGAGCTGGATTGGATCATGGATGAGTTGCGGGCGGCGCGGCCGAAAGCGGTCGGCATGTCGCTGCATCAATTGAACCGCGTCTTCTTCGAGGTAATGGCACGGGAGATCCGCGAAAGCCTGCCGGATACCTTGATCATCGCCGGCGGCTTTACCGCGAACAACCCTGATGCCGGGCCGCGCACCTTCCCCAATTTCGACTACATGGTGATCAACGATGCCGATGAGATTATCGGCGGCCTTGCGGAGCGTATTGCGCAGGGAGAACGGCCGAAGAACCTGACGGGGGTGATCTCGCGTTTCGACGATCCCGATCATGATTTTCGTCCGGCGCCCCAGCCGCTCAATCTCGACAAATACGATATGCCGGAATACGACTGGCTGCCTCTCGATGCCTACCGGGCGTCGAACGGTTACATCCGCATCCCGATCATCTCGAGTCGTGGCTGCAAGTGGTCGAATTGCACCTTCTGCTCCGAGCGTTTCGCGTGGCGTGTCCGCTCGCCGGAGAAGGTCGTCGATGAGATGGAGTGGTACTACAATCGCGGTCTTCGCGATTTCATGTTTCAGGAGAGCGATTTCAATGGACGCCCCGAGGTCATCGAGGACATGTGCGACGAGATCGTACGCCGCGAACTCTATGTGAACCTGACGGGCCAGAATCGCATAAACAACCGTTGCGGCCCGGAGTTCTATCCGAAGATGAAAGCGGCCGGCTTCCATCTCATCCGTTTCGGTGTCGATGCCTGGTCGCGAAATACCTTAAAGCTACAGCGCAAGGGCTATACGAAGAATCACATCCGCGAGCATCTGATGGAATGCCACAAGGCCGGAATCAAGGTCGACGTGAACGTGGTGATCGGCGTTCCCATGGAAACCGAGGCGGATGTCGATGAAAGCATCGAGTTCCTTCTCGAGATGAATCCCTATATCAATCTGGTTGCCAACATCAATCCCTTGGGAATCGGCAACGGGTCGATCTATTGGGAGGAGCCGGAGAAGCACAACATCGTGTTCCGCGGCGATCGCAACGAACTGTATCAACAGAACTTCCGGTTTATCGAGCCCGACATGTGGTATTCGACCGATCCCTACATCGATCAGCAGGTGCGCATGGAACGGCTCAAGCGGGTCATTACCGCGCTGTTCGAAGGTGGGATGAATCTCGATCCTTATGCGAAGGCCGTGGTTACAGGCAACGTCAATCGCGTTAAGGGGGCGGATCCGGATAACGCGACGGAAGACGAGGATTTCGTCAAAAACGTGGTCTATGCTGGGAAGGGCGTGACACGAAAGCCTTGGGAAGTAGAGGATTTCGGGAAAGTCTGCCGTATCGGCGATCTCTTTTACGCGGTACCGCAGAAAAGCCTGCGCAACTCCGCGGATTGTGCCGCGTAATTCAAGCCGCGTAGCCGGGCGTCACCGTTTCGGGTGAATCCCAAGTAGATTGCTCTTCCCGGCCGTCGGCTGCCGCCTGAGGGCCATTTTGAGAGCTCCCCTGCGCCCCTTGGCAGGTTGCCAGAGCAAGTGTTTAACTGTTCTGCTGTTGTGTTGTCCAAGCGAATGAAAGGCGCGGTACCTGGGGCATGGCGCGAGCCGCGCGATAAGAACGAGGGGAGGTTGAGAGGGTGCCGAGGGGCTTTGAACCCTGCCGTCCGGCAAAACATGGCCGCCGCTGGCAGCAGGGCCAGCCGGTCTACGCCGCGCTGGACTTGGGCACCAATAACTGCCGTCTTCTGATCGCGGTGGCGAGCGAGGATCGGGGCCACGAAGGCTTCCGGGTGATCGATGCTTTCTCCCGCATCGTACGCCTGGGAGAGGGGCTGTCGGCCCGTCGTTACCTCTCTGAAGTTGCCATCGTCCGCACCCTGGCCGCGCTCAAGGTCTGCGCTGACAAGATTCGCCGCCGGCGGGTGAGTCATCTGCGGGCCGTGGCGACAGAGGCCTGCCGCAAGGCGCTTAACTGCGATGCCTTCCTCGACCGCGTCGAGGACGAAACAGGTATCAGGCTGGAGATCATTTCAGGCAAGGACGAGGCCCACCTTTCAATTTCCGGCTGTGCGCCGCTCGTCGATCCCTCGATCCCTCATGCGCTTGTCTTCGACATCGGCGGCGGCAGCACGGAGGTGTCCTGGCTGTGCATGGAGGGCGATCCGGTTCCATCGAATCCGAACGGTGCGTTCAACGGCTGGCCTGCGAAGAAGGGGTTCATGTCCCTCCTGGATAGTCATTCCCTGCCGCTGGGTGTGGTAACCCTGGCCGAAAAGTACGGCGGCAAGGACATCCCTGCGGAGACCTATCGGCGGATGGTCGAGGATGTCCGCAGGTCGCTGCTGCCCTTTGCTCAAAGGTTGAATTTGGGTGCCCCTTTACGGCGCGGCGAAGTGCAGATGCTGGGGACCTCCGGGACGGTGACGACCTTGGCCGGGATCAAGCTCGATCTTCCGCATTACGACCGGCGGGTCGTGGACGGACTCTATCTGGACCGGCAAGCTATAGCAGACGCGATCGGGACCATCACCGCCATGGACTACCGCGCGCGGCTCGAACATCCCTGTATCGGCACGGGTCGTGCGGACCTTGTGATTGCGGGCTGCGCGGTGCTGGAGGCCCTGCGCGGCGTCTGGCCCGTGCCGGGGCTGCGGGTCGCCGATCGTGGTTTGCGGGAAGGCATTCTGACTCTGCTGATCCGGCAGAACGCGGCGCTGGCCGGGCGGCCTCACGCGCGGCGGTCCCGATCCCGATGAGGCGCCAGTTCTTATGAGCCGGAAATCGAAGGGCGGGTCTTCGGCGAAGGGAAGGTCGCGGCCGACGGGGCGGGGCAAGACCGTGCGCGTGAAGACGGCAAAGCGCCGTAGCGCCTCCTCAGCCCGCTGGTTGGAGCGGCAGTTGAACGACCCCTACGTGGCCGAGGCGCAAGCCCGGGGCTACCGGTCCCGCGCCGCCTTCAAGCTGCTTCAGCTCGACGACAAATACAGGTTCCTGACACGCGGCGCGCGCGTCGTGGATCTCGGTGCGGCCCCGGGCGGCTGGGTCCAGGTGGCACAGGAACGCTGCGGCCCTGAGGCCAGAGTCGTCGGGATCGATCTTCTGGAGATCGCGCCTATCCCCGGTGCAGAGCTGCTCGTCGGGGATTTCTTCGATGCCGATGCGCCGGAGCGATTGAGGGCGGCCCTGGACGGCCCCGCCGATGTGGTGCTTTCGGATATGGCGGCTTCTTCGACCGGTCATGCCAAGACCGATCACCTGAGGATCATGGCCCTGGCGGAGGCCGCGCTGCTCTTCGCGGAAGAAGTTCTGGCCCCCGGCGGATCCTTCGTCGCCAAGGTCCTGCAAGGCGGCACGGAACGCGAGTTGCTGACCCGGCTGAAGCAAGTCTTCGAGAAGGTCCGTCATGTGAAGCCCGAGGCCAGCCGCAAAGATTCCGCGGAGATGTACCTCGTCGCCACGGGCTACCGGGGGCCGCGAACGGCCGGTGAAGAGGCGGATTGATATCCCCTCATTTGCGGCGGTTATCCGGCGATAAATCCTCTTTGATTCCCGGCACTTCTGTGTATGATGCGCCGCCAACCGAATTAAAGGATTGGCATGGATATTCGCTGGGCTCTCACTTTCGACGACGTTCTTCTCGAGCCTGCGAAGTCCGCGGTTCTTCCAAGCCAGACGGATACGCGCACGCGCCTGACCCGCTCCATCGGGCTGGGTATTCCGTTGTTGTCCTCGGCGATGGACACCGTGACCGAGGGGCGGCTGGCCATCGCGATGGCCCAGGCGGGCGGCATCGGCGTCATTCACAAGAACTTGGACGTCCAGGCACAGGCCGACGAGGTCCGCAAGGTCAAGAAGTTCGAGAGCGGCATGGTGGTCAACCCCGTGACCATCTATCCCGACGAGCCCCTGCACAATGCCCTGGCGCTGATGGAGAGCTACTCCATCTCCGGTATTCCGGTGGTGGAGCGCCAGACCAAGAAACTCGCCGGCATCCTGACCAACCGCGACGTGCGTTTCGCGGAAGACCCGGACCAGCCGGTGTCCGAGTTGATGACCAAGGAGAACCTGGTCACGGTCAAGGAAGGCGTGGACCGCGAAGAAGCCAAGCGCCTGCTGCACCAGTACCGCATCGAAAAACTGCTCGTGGTCGATGACGACTATCGCTGCATCGGGCTGGTCACGGTCAAGGATATCGAAAAGGCCCAGGCCTTCCCCTCGGCCTGCAAGGACGAGCAAGGGCGCCTGCGGGCCGCCGCGGCGACCGGCGTCGGCCCCGACGGCCTGAAGCGCGCCGAAGCGCTGCTGGAAGCCGAGGTCGATGTCATTGTCGTCGATACGGCGCACGGCCACTCGGAGGGTGTCGCGAAATCCGTGGGGGCGATCAAACACCTGTCGAACGCGGCCCAGGTGATTGCCGGCAACGTGGCGACGCGCGACGGTGCGGCGGCTTTGGTGGATGCCGGTGCGGACGCCGTGAAGATCGGCATCGGACCGGGGTCGATCTGCACGACCAGGATGGTCGCCGGGGTCGGCGTGCCGCAGTTGACGGCTCTGGTCGATGCCGTCGAGGTCTGCAGGAAGCAGGACGTTCCGGCCATCGCCGACGGCGGCATCAAGTTCTCCGGCGATCTCGCGAAGGCTATCGCGGCGGGCGCGGACTGTGCAATGATCGGCTCCCTCTTCGCCGGGACGGATGAGAGCCCGGGCGAAGTCTTTCTCTATCAGGGCCGTTCCTACAAGTCCTACCGCGGCATGGGGTCTCTCGGTGCCATGGCGCGCGGTTCCGCCGACCGCTATTTCCAGCAGGAGGTCGCGGACAGCCTGAAACTGGTGCCGGAGGGTGTCGAGGGCCGCGTCCCTTACAAGGGCCCGCTCTCGGCGGTGATCCACCAACTCGTCGGCGGCCTGAAGGCAGCCATGGGCTACACCGGGTCCGCCACCATCAGGGACATGCAGGAGGGGTCCCGCTTTCTGCGCATCACCAACGCGGGCCTGCGGGAAAGCCACGTGCATGACGTGACGGTGACGCGGGAAGCGCCGAACTACCGCAACGAGATGTAGGTTGGTGAGCGGCTCGACAGACTGACGCTTACTCCAGAAGAAGCTGAACGCCGTTCTGTGATTCCGTCCCGTCTGCGCAATGCTCCCAAACAATGTCAACGAGCCAATCGAAGACAGTCGGACCTGCGCCGAGCTCTGCTTGCTTCAGTTCGTTCGCTACATCCTTCTGATTGGAAGGGTGGCAGCGCTCCAACCTCATGCGAAGTTGGCGCACCGTTTCCGGATAGCCCAACTTTTCGCGCGAGGTAGCCGAGTTTACCCAGCGTAGATCGAATCCTTCCTCCGGTGTTCCGAAACCGCCTCTGAGAATGTCGTTAAAAGCGTCGAGGTTCCTGCCCCATTCATGGTTAGGAACCATAACCCTGCTGATCTCATCGAAGAAGCTTTCGAGAGTGGAAAAGCGGGCTCCATCAATCACGTACGTGTGTTTCATGATCTGTTGCTCAAGTGTCGTGGCCTTCTTTGGATCTTAGCTCAGGGATAGCATGGCTCAATCGGTTGAGGTGTTTCGCCTTTTGTTTGAAGCGGGCGAGCGCCGCACTATCTTGATCTTGTGAAACCTGCTGCGCGCATAGCCGCCGCCATCGAGATTCTCGAGGCGGCAGAAGCCTCGGACGGCCCCGCCGAACGGGTGGTTTCCGACTATGTACGCGGCCGCCGCTACATCGGTTCCAAGGACCGCCGCGCGGTCACGGGCTTCGTCTATGGCCTGATGCGCCATCGTGCCCGCCTGGACTGGTGGCTCGAGCACCTCGGCCATGCGCCGAGAGACGGACGGCGGCGGATGCTCGCCTACCTGATGCTGGCCGAAGGCGAAACCGCGGAGGGAATCGCGGCGCTGTTCGACGGCGCGGGTTATGGCCCGGAAGCTCTTGAAGACCCCGAAACGGAACTCGTCGCGCAACTGGCCTCGGCCACCCTGGACCACGCCGGACAGCCGGACTGGGTGCGTGCCGAGATGCCGGAATGGCTTTTTGCGAAGCTCACCGATGCCTTCGGTGGGGATGCCGCGGCGGAGCTTGAAGCCTTGATGCAGGAAGCGCCGGTCGATCTCAGGGTCAACAGCTTGAAGACCTCGCGGCCGGAAGCGCAACGCCTCCTGACGGAGCAAGGCATCGAGACCGATGAAACGCCGATGTCTCCCCTGGGTCTGCGTGTGCGCGGCCGCCGGGCCGTTACCGCGAGCGCGGCCTTCCGCGACGGGTTGATCGAGCTGCAGGACGAAGGCTCTCAACTTGCGGCCCTGCTGGTGGACGCACGCCCCGGCATGACGGTGTTGGATCTCTGCGCGGGGGCGGGCGGCAAGACTTTGGCGCTGGCCGCGCAGATGGCACCTGGCGACGAGCCGGATGCCGAATCCGACGGGAAGATCCAGGGGACGTTGCTGGCGGCGGATAGCGAACGCCGGCGCTTGTCCCGCATGGCGCCGCGCTTGCGCCGGGCGGGCGCCGCGGATGTCGAGATCGCAAGCGGCCATCAGGCGTTCGGTGACCTGGCGAAAAAGGGGGCCGGAACCTTCGACCGGGTGCTCGTCGATGCGCCTTGTTCCGGCTCCGGCGCTTGGCGGCGCCAGCCCGATGCCCGCTGGCGCCTGACGCCGGAAGAATTCGCGGCGCGGCAGCAGGCGCAGCGGGATCTGCTGCTTCAGGCTGCGGAGTTGGTGCGTCCCGGTGGACGCTTGATCTACGTGACTTGCTCTCTTCTGCCCGAGGAAAACGGGGCGCAGGTCGAAACTTTCCTGTCTGCTCATCCCGGCTTCCGGACTCTCCCCATCGCGCAGGTCTGGGCCGACTGCCTGCCCGGCCCTTGTCCCGCAGGGGGATCGACTCTCCTGCTGACTCCCGCACGACAGGGAACGGACGGTTTCTTTGTCGCCGTGCTGGAGCGTGCGCCAGGAGGGGAGGCAGCGGGAGAGGCAGAGGGGGCGGAGCATGCCCGAAGCGGCGCTTGAGATCCGCCCGGCCCGGGCCGATGACGCCGAGCAGATGGCACGGGTCTATGTCGAGTCCTGGCGGGCGGCCTATGCCGGTGTCGTTCCTTCGAGCTACCTCGTCGCCATGCGGGAGGAGGTGCAGCGGGAGCGCTGGCGCAGATTCATCCGGCACGGCGACGACGTTCTGATCGCCACCATTGGGGACCAGGTTGTCGGCCTCACCAGCTTCGGGGCCGCGCGGGACCTGCCATGCGACGGGGAAATCTTCACGCTCTATGTCGCCGTCGACTGGCAGAACCAGGGTGTCGGGGGCCGACTCCTGCGCGCGGCCTTCGAGTCGCTGCATCGCGCCGGGCGGCGCTCCGCCGGTCTCTGGGTGTTGGCGGAAAACCCCGCGCGCTTCTTTTATCAGGCCATGGGCGGCCAGCTTATCGGCGAGCGGGAGGAACCCTTCGCCGGCACGCTTCTGACGGAAAACGCCTATGCCTGGAGCGACCTCGAGGTTCGGGCCTAGCGGCGCGGCCGGATAGCTATCCCGGCTGGACAGCACCGGGTGGGCGCTCTATAGGGACCTCGCATGACAGACCGGATTCTGATCCTCGATTTCGGATCACAGGTGACGCAGTTGATCGCCCGCCGTGTGCGCGAAAGCGGCGTCTATTGCGAGATCTTTCCCTTCAATGTCGACCCGGCGCGGATCGAGGCTTTCGATCCCACGGCGATCATCCTGTCCGGTGGGCCGGCCTCGGTCACCGGCAGCGACACGCCGCGCGCGCCGGACGAAGTCTTCGCCCTGGCGGTGCCGGTGCTCGGCATCTGTTACGGCCAGCAGGCAATTTGCGCGCAGTTGGGCGGCGAGGTCGAGGCCTCCGACCATCAGGAATTCGGACGCGCCTTCGTCGAACTGCAGGACGACTGCGCCCTGACCGAGGGCCTCTGGCACCAGGGCGAGAAGCACCAGGTTTGGATGAGCCATGGCGACCGGGTCATCCGCCTACCGGAGGGTTTTCGCGTCATCGGCACCAGCGACGGCGCGCCCTTCGCCATGGTGGCGGACGAGTCCCGCAAGATCTTCGGCGTGCAGTTCCACCCCGAGGTCGTGCACACGCCGGACGGCGCCAGGCTGCTCGCCAACTTCACCCACCGCGTGGCCGGCTGCGGCGGTGACTGGACCATGTCCGCCTTCCGCGCCCAGGCTATCGAGCAGATCCGGCAGCAGGTCGGCGGCGCGCGGGTCATCTGCGGCCTCAGCGGCGGCGTGGATTCCTCTGTCGCCGCGGTGCTGATCCACGAGGCCATCGGCGAACAGCTCCACTGTATCTTCGTCGACCACGGGCTGCTGCGCGCGGGCGAGGCGGAGCAGGTGGTGCAGGTCTTCCGCGAGCACTACAACATTCCGCTGGTGCACAGCGACGCCGCCGACCTCTTCCTCGGCAAGCTGAGCGGCGTCTCCGACCCCGAGCAGAAGCGCAAGATCATCGGCGCCACCTTCATCGACGTCTTCGAGGCGGAAGCGGAAAAGCTCGGCGGCGCCGACTTCCTGGCCCAGGGCACGCTCTACCCCGACGTGATCGAATCCGTCTCTTTCACCGGCGGTCCGTCCGTCACCATCAAGTCGCATCACAACGTCGGCGGTCTGCCGGAGCGCATGAACATGAAGCTGGTGGAGCCGCTGCGCGAGCTCTTCAAGGACGAGGTGCGGGAACTCGGCCGCGAGCTCGGCCTGCCCGAGGCGCTGGTCGGCCGCCATCCCTTCCCGGGGCCGGGCCTGGCGATCCGCATTCCCGGCGACGTGACGGCGGAGAAGGCGGAAATCCTGCGCAAGGCCGACGCGATCTATCTGGAGGAAATCCGCAAGGCCGGACTCTACGACGCCATCTGGCAGGCCTTTGCCGTGCTATTGCCGGTCAAGACCGTCGGCGTCATGGGCGACGCACGGTCCTACGATCACGTGCTGGCGCTGCGCGCCGTCACCTCGACCGACGGCATGACCGCCGACAGCTATCCCTTCGACCACGCCTTTCTCTCCGACGTCGCCACGCGCATCATCAACGAGGTGCGCGGCATCAACCGCGTCGTTTACGACGTCACCAGCAAACCCCCCGGGACCATTGAGTGGGAGTAGAAGACTCGTAGGAGTAGGGGGAGGGGCTTACGTCCGCGTTTGAATTACGCGTAGCCTTCTTCGAGGCAGGTCTGCGGCAATAGGCCGGCGAAGGCTTCCGCGACCTTTTCCGGCTGGCGGTGGAACCTGAGGCCGGCAATGTTTCCCTGGCGCCAGATGACCTCGCCGCCGAAGTGGACGCTGCCCGCGAGCGCCATCATGATCTCGGTGCCGACCGGCACCTCCTCGGCGAGCTGCAGCCGGACACCGTTCAGCGAGACGTCCAGGACGAATCCTTCGACCGTCCGGCCTTCGCAGAAGAGATTGGCCTTCAACAGCATGCTGGCGCGCTTGTAGCTCCGCCGGTCCGAGACGTCGGTCAGGGATACCCCTTCGGAGTCGTCGATCAGGTCTTCGTCGTACAGAACGGCCACGGCCGGCATTGTCAGCGTCTCCTTCGAGGTTCCGGACCCAGGGGATGTCTGGCCTGGGAACCGGGAGAAGTGACGACGGCGGATGGGGTCCGCCGCCGCCACCCCCAAGTGTGCTCCGCTCACCGGTGGGGGGTGGCCACGGAGCCTTGCCAGCGTGGCGCTTTTTGTTTGAATTACGCTTAAATTTTAGAGTTAACGTTAAACGATAAAGTTGATCGCTCTTCACCAGTTTTGCCGCAGAGCGTCCTAACCGCTGTGGCGTGTCACCTGTCCCAGGCTGGGCCAGGCCGGCCGGGTCGCCACATCCTTGCTGCCGCAGCCGGAACAGCGCAGGCGCGCGCCGATCTCCGGCACCGCGACGGTGGGGCCCAGCTCCGGCAGCAGCCGGTCGAGCGGCAGCACGGCATTATGGCTGCAGCGGTTGCACCAGCAGAAGATATCGACTTGGGAGTCCTTCAGGTCGCCAAGCGTCATGGCCTTGATCCGGCGGTCGCCGTCTTCCTGCAGTTTCCGTTTCATCCCGGCCATGCGACAGATCCCAATGAGGGGGCGGTCCCCAGAAGGTGTGTTGGGCGAAATAGAACATAACAGGAACATTAGAAGTGACCAAGATCCCTCTGTGGTTTAGTCAGCGTTTTGTGAGGGCGTCGGCGGATCGGCGTGCGCGGCGAAAAGCCGGGCCGGCTATTGTCTCAGAAAGTCTTTATTTGAAATGAGCTAAGAGACGATCTTGATCTTTTGATTAAAGGTCTTGAGAGCCTCCGGCAGGCTCTTGCAGCGGCTCAACTGCTCCCGGCCGGAGAACACGCTGTACTCTCCGCCGTGGCTGCCGGGCTTCGCCTGCTTGGTGATCCGGAACAGCGGCGTTTCGTGGCTATGGCGAAAAACGGAGAAGACCGCCGTCGCACCCAATTGGTCGATGGCGTAGTCGCGCCACTCACCTGAGGCAACGCGTCGGCTATAGAGGGAAAGAAGCTGATTGAGCTCGCTACGGTCGAAGAAGGTCTTCTTGGCGCTATTCCGGAAGTGATCCAAACGGTAGAATCTTGCCATGAGGCCAACGTGTCTCCCAGATGTTCTCGTCTTGCTTATTTTGCAGATATCTTCCCCGAAAACGGGCTCGCCGTCCAGCGGTCAGGCCGCGATGCCGCTGCCGCGGAAGACGCAGCAACGGGTGGCGCCGGCAGCCCGCGCGCGGGAAGGTGAGGGTCGGGCAAGGACCAGAAACGATCTTCGCGCCTTAGTTGACTTTCGCGTAGGAGCTGGCGAAGGGGTCCGGGTCCTTGTAGCAGGTCACACCGCCCAGGGTCCGGTAGCAGTGGCCATAGGCGGCCTGAGCGGCCTCGGCTTCGGCGCGCTCCCGATCGGCTTTTTGCTCCGCCGTCTCGATGTCCTTGCAGTAGGACTCTTCATAGGCGGCGTACATCACGGAACAGTCCTGATCGTAGGCCCAGGAAGCGACATAGTCCGGCACCGTCTTGTCCTTGTGGGCCAGCGTCACCAGGCTGGCGCCCGCCACCATGACGCCGGGATCGCAAGCCGGCAGGGCCAGCAAAAGAACCAGCGCGCCGGGCCGGACCCAGGGTCGTCGCGCCAAAGGGCGAACCAGAGAATGGATATCTGCGCGAGACTTCGTCATACCTTGACTTCCCTTGGGATTTCCCGTGGCCGTACGTGGCTGTCTTTGCTGGGTTCCGCAGCGCCGGAACCGATAATTCCGCAGCTGTCTATTGTCCTCTGCAGGCGTAAATATAGTCTTAGTGCGAAATCCAAGGCGTGATGGTTACCGGCGCCTTTACCATAGGAGAAAGCGATGGCTTCGGCACAGCCCCCGATCTGCGATTTCGGCTGGAAGGCCAAGGAATTCGACCTGCTTGGCGTCGATGGGAGGCGTCACGACCTGGCGGATGTCGCAGGGCCGAAGGGCACCCTGATCATGTTCATCTGCAATCACTGCCCCTATGTCATCGCGGTCGCGGAGCGCCTTGCCGAGGAGGCGCGGGGCCTGTCCGAAATGGGGGTCGGAGTCGCCGCCATCATGTCGAACGACACAGAGAGCTACCCGCAGGATTCCTTCGAGAATATGAAGCTCTTCGCGGAGCAATACGGCTTTTCCTTCCCCTACCTGATCGACGAGACCCAAGAGGTCGCGCGGGCCTACGACGCCGTCTGTACGCCGGATTTCTTCGGGTTCAATGCCGATCTGGAGTTGCAATACCGTGGCCGGCTGGATGAATCGCGTCGGGAACTGGTGCCTGGAGCCCGGCGGGAGCTGCACGAGGCCATGCAGCAGATCGTGGAAACCGGTCAAGGGCCGCGCGAGCAGATCGCCTCCATGGGGTGCAGCATCAAATGGCGGGCTGCGTGATGGCAGGATAGGTCTTTATCCGGCGACCCGCGGACATTATGTTACGGCCCGCTTATAGGCACCCGAGGTGTATTCGTGGCCGATATTTTCAAAGAAGTCGAAGAAGAACTCAAAAAAGACAAAGCCCTTGAGTGGTGGAAGAAGTACAGCCCCTATGTCTATGGCGCGGCAGCCGTAATCGTATTGGGGACCGGGGGCTGGCAGGGGTGGCAGGTCTATGACCGGAACAGCCGCACCGAGAGTTCTGAACAGATGGCCGCGGCGGTCGAGCTGGCGCGCTCCGGCGACTCCGAGGGCGCCATCGCGGCCTTGTCCGAGCTACGCGATTCTGGGGCGTCGGGCTACCGCCTGCTGGCCGGTTTCGAGAACGCCCGGCTTCTCGCCGAAAGGGGCGATACGGCGGGCGCCATCGCCATTTGGGACGGGATCGCCGAATCCAGTGCGGCCAGTCCGGCCTTCAAGGGGCTCGCCGAAATCCTCTCGGTTCTGCACCAGATGGAAACAGCGGATCCGGAGGTACTCAGCAGCCGTCTGGCGGGGCTTGCCGGACCCGGCCAGCCCTACCGTGCCTCGGCGTTGGAGCTTCAAGCCGTGCTTGCGATGAAGAAGAACGACCATGAGACGGCGCGGACGCTCTACACCCAGGTGACCGACGATCCCGAGGCGCCGCTCGGCGTGCGCCGCCGCGCCGCGGTGATGCTCGATGCTTTGCCGGCCCCGGTGTCCGACCCGGCGGCTGAATCTGCCGTGCCTGCGGCAACGGACTCCGGAACCACGACTGAAGGCGGGACGACAGAATGAAGCTGCGGTTTTTGCGCCTCGCCGCGGCCGGGTGTCTTTCGCTTCTTCTCGGCGCCTGCGGCATTTTCGGCGATGATGAGGAAGAGCGGCTGGAAGGACAGCGGATCGCCATCCTCGCGCTCGACCGTGGCCTTCAGGCCGACCCGGCCATCGCAAACGTCAAAGTTCGCTTGCCTCAGTCCCGGTCGAATTCGGAATGGACTCATGTCGCCGGCAACGAAAAGCACGCCATGTATCATTTGGCGCTGGGCGACACGCCGGAAAGACTCTGGACCGCCGACATCGGTGAGGAGGGATCCGAAACCGAACCCTTGCTCGCACAGCCGATCGTGGCGAACGGACGCGTCTACACGATGGATCTGCGGTCTCTGATCAGCGCCTTTGACGCTTCGAGCGGCAAGCGCATCTGGCGGACCGACATCGAGGACGAAGACGAGGACGATGGGTTTTTCGGCGGCGGCATCGCTTACGCCGACAACAGAATCGTGGCGGCGACAGGGTTTGCCAAGGTCGTCTCCCTGGATGCAACGACGGGCGAAAAACTCTGGGAAACGAAAGTGCCCGGACCTGTCCGTGGGGCGCCGACAGTGAGCGGCGACCGCGTCTTTGTCGTGACACTGGACAACCAGCTCATTGCCTTGGGCGCCAGCGACGGCCGGCGTCTCTGGACCAATGTCGGCGTGCAAGAAATAGCGAGCCTCGTCGGCGGTGCCTCGCCCGCGGTTTCCGGCGACATCGTGATTGCCCCCTATTCCTCGGGCGAGCTTCTGGCCTTGGTGGCGGAGGACGGCCGCACGGTCTGGGGCGAGACCTTGGCGACCTTGCGGAAGTTCGATCCCCTGCAGGATATCGCGCAGATTCGCGGTCAGCCGGTGATCGACGGTGAGGTGGTCCTTGCGATCAGCCATGCCGGCCGCATGGCGGCGGTCAACTTGGAACAGGGCGTGCGGGTCTGGGAGATCGACCTCGGCGGTGTGCAAACGCCTTGGGCGGCCGAAGACTACATTTTTGTTCTCACGAACGACTCCCAGGTCGTCGCCGTGCGCCGGGAAGACGGCCGCATCCGTTGGGTTGGACTGCTGCAACGCTTCGAGGATCCGGAGGATCAGGAAGAACCGATCCGCTGGTATGGGCCTGTTCTGGCCGGCGAGCGGTTGATCGTCGCCGGATCGCATGGAGAAGTCGTGACGCTGTCCCCCTTTACCGGCGAAGTCCTTGGCTCCTTCTCACTGCCCAACGGGCCTGCCGTAGCGCCGGTCGTAGCGGACCGGACCCTGTATTTCCTGATGGACAACGCCGTCCTTCTGGCGATGCGCTGAACGCTCTCGCGGATCCATCGGAGCACATGGGATGGACTTCACAGTGGCCATCGTGGGCCGCCCCAACGTGGGCAAGTCGACGCTGTTCAACCGCCTGGTCGGCAGGCGGCTGGCGATTGTCGATGACACGCCGGGGGTTACGCGGGACCGGCGGGAAGGAGAGGCCCGTCTCCTCGATCTGACCTTTAAGGTCATCGATACGGCGGGTCTGGAGGACGCTCCGGGAGATTCCCTGGAAGGCAGGATGAGGCGCCAGACAGAGGAAGCGGTGGCCGCGGCGGATCTGGCGATACTTGTCGTGGACATGCGCGCCGGTATCACGCCGGAGGACGAGCATTTCGCGAGTTGGCTGCGGCGAACCCGCACGCCGGTGGTCCTGCTGGCCAATAAGTGCGAATCGCGCGAGGCCGAGCAGGCCCGTTTCGAGGCCTTCAGACTGGGCCTGGGAGAGCCGGTGCCGTTTTCCGCCGAACATGGCTTGGGCCTCAGCGATTTACGTGACCAGATTCTGGAGCGATTGGACCAAAAGAGTTCTGACGAGGCCCCTGCCGAGGGCGCTTCCTCTGATGAAGCGCCGGAAGACCGTGCCATTCAGCTTGCCATCGTCGGGCGCCCCAATGTCGGCAAGTCGACACTGGTCAATCGCCTGCTTCAGGAGGACCGTATGTTGACCGGTCCGGAAGCCGGCATCACGAGAGATTCGATCTCGGTCGACTGGACTTACAAGGGCCGGCGCATCCGGCTGGTCGATACGGCCGGGCTGCGCAAGCGTGCCCGGGTGACCGACAAGCTGGAGAAGCTCTCTGCCGGAGACACGCTGCGGGCCGTCGAATACGCCCACGTCGTCGTCCTGCTGCTCGACGCCGGCATGGGCCTGGAGAAGCAGGATCTGACGATCGCCAGCAAGGTGATCGAGGAAGGGCGCTGCCTCGTCATCGGACTCAACAAATGGGACAGCTGCCCGGACCGGGACAAGACTCTCAAAGGCCTGAAAGACAGGCTGGAGCGCTCCCTGCCGCAGGCGCGTGATCTTCCCGTCGTCACGCTTTCCGCGCTACAGGGTCAGAATTGCGACCGTCTTTTGGAGGCGGTCTTGCAGGCTTATGACATTTGGAACCGCAGGATTGCGACCGCCGATCTCAACCGCTGGCTCGAGTCCGTGACGGCAATCCATCCACCGCCTCTGGCGTCGGGGCGACGGATTCGAATGAAGTACATCACGCAGGTGAAATCCCGCCCGCCGACTTTCTCGATTTTCGCCTCGAAGCCCGAGCAGTTGCCGGGGTCCTATTTGCGTTATTTGGAGAATGCCTTGCGGGAGGCCTTCGGCCTGCCTGGAATTCCGATCCGTATTGGCCTGAAGAAGGGGCGCAATCCCTACGCCAAAGGCCGCTAGGTCAGCCCCTGAAAAGGGATTGCGCCGGGTCGACGCCTGGAACGGCGTGGACTTAGCTGGCGTTCATGCCCTTCAGAAGTTCGGTGAACTTCATGCGAAGGTCCGCGTCCTTGATCGAGTAGTAGTGGCGCAGCAGATTCAGCGTCTCTTTACTGTTCATCAGGTTCTCGGGGAACTCTCCCGCAACCGGCAGCGGCCGGATGGCATGCCCGTTCAAATGAGACTCGACGCCGTCATAGAAATAGGAAACGGCCACGTCCAAAATCTGGGCCATGTTGAAGAGACGGCTGGCGCTGATGCGGTTTGCCCCTCTCTCGTACTTTTGAACCTGCTGAAATGTGATCCCGAGCCCGTCAGCCAGCTTCTCCTGGCTCATGCCCAGAAGGATTCGCCTGGCGCGCACCTGGCCTCCGACATGGACGTCAATGGGGTTGGGGCCACCGCTCGTTTTTGGTGAGTCCACGAATTCGATCCTCTGCAATCCTAGAATGTAATGCGATTACCCAAGAACCGACTGGTAACATCACGCAGAGCGAGAAACTATTCGTGTGAATACTATAAGGGATTTTACGGACATTCATCCCCATGAGGGGCTTTTTGATAAAACTCAATTTCGAATTACGGGCAAAAATAGACGCCTTTATACATATGGGAACACCAATACTTAATATTAGCTTATAGAGAATATCCTTGTTTTGGAATTTTATTGCCCGAATGCTTCGCAAATGAACCCGTTTTCGGTGCATGTTTCTTTGGCCAAAGCAATAAACTGACCGGCGACAGATTCTGCTTTGGGCAGGCTGTCGGCATCCTCACCGGGAAAAGCCTGGGACCGCAAAGCGGTCCGCAGCGGTCCGGGGCAGATCAGGTTGGCTCTTATGGCCGTTTTCTCGATCTCGGCCGCATAGCTCCGCACCAACACCTCGAGCGCGGCCTTCGACGCGGCGTAAGGGGCCCAATAAGCCTCGGGCGTCTGCGCGGCGCGGCAAGTGACGAAGATCGCCCTTCCGGCGTCCGAGCGACGCAGCAGAGGGTCGAGGCTACGGATCAGCCGGTAGTTGGCGGTCGCATTGACCTCCATGACTTCGGTCCAGATCTTCGGCTTTATGTGCCCCAGAGGCGACAGGCTGCCTAAGACCGCCGCGTTGCCGACAAGGATGTCGAGCTTGCCGTAGCGCTCGAAAAGGGATGCACCGAGGTGGTCAAGGCCGTCGAGATTTCTGAGATCGTGGGGCACCAGGAGGGGCTTCTGGCCGCCTGCCGTGCGAATCTGATCGTCGACTTCCTCAAGTCCGCCCACCGTGCGGGCCAGCAGGATCGTCTGCGCGCCTTCCGCGGCAAAAGCCCTTGCGACCGCAGCGCCCAGGCCACGGGAGGCACCGGTGATGAGGGCAATGCGCCCGTCGAGCTGTCCCGCCGAAATCGGAGTCCCCGAACCAGAAGTTCCGGTGCCTTCTTGAGTTGTTTCGGACGTCATGGTGTCCCTTTGGCTTTCTCTTCTGCGCGCGGCCTGACCGCGCGGAATCCCCAACGAAGGAGCAGGCTTAACAACAGAGCGAGCCCAGCACCCAGGCCGCCGTACCCCAGTCCCTCGGGCGAAAGTGGCACCGCAGGAACGAAATCTTTGTAAGTCGCGCTGGCCGTGGGGGCATGAAACTGTTCCGCCAGTGTCATCGGCCGCTGCCAACCCGGTGCGTTGGCTAGGGCGTCCACGGCGGCTTCCATCTTGTCCGCCAGGACAAAGCTCTGTGCCATCCGTTCTCCTTCAAGGGCGTGATCCGGGCTGTCGAGAAACCGCTGTATGTAGTCTTCGATGGAAAGTCCGTATTCGGCGGCGTCGATGCGTATCTCAGCAACCCTTAGACGCGCCTGATCCAGCTGGCCACTCAGTCTCTGAAAGTACTGCTGATAGAACTCCGGGAATTGCGATGTGAAAGCACCGCCGCAAAACGCGATCAGGAGGAACAAGGGCCGACGGAGCATACGATGCGCCAGCGTTTCTGTTTCAGCCGATTTCGGAAAGAAGCGAGAGCTGCGCCGGAGGGGCTTCGTCGTCGAAGTCCGTCAGCTTGATGGGATACTCGCCTGTGAAGCAGGCATCGCAGTACTGCGGCTGAGTCCCGTCGCGGCCGTTTTCGCCCATCGCCCGGTAAAGTCCGTCAATGGAGACGAACGCCAGGCTGTCGACGCCGATATGGCGCGCCATCTCTTCGATATCCATTTGTGATGCGAGGAGTTCTTCGCGAGAAGGCGTGTCGATGCCGTAGAAGCAGGAATGTGTGGTCGGCGGTGCTGCGATCCGCATATGGACCTCCTGGGCGCCGGCGGCGCGGACCATTTCCACGATCTTGACCGATGTCGTTCCGCGGACAATCGAATCGTCGACCAGAATAACGCGCTTGCCTTCTATGGAAGGTCGGTTGGCGTTGTGCTTCAGCTTGACGCCGAGATTGCGGATCTGCTGGCCCGGTTCAATGAACGTGCGTCCGACATAATGATTGCGGATGATCCCGAGTTCGAAAGGAATTCTGGATTCTTCGGCGTAGCCGATGGCAGCGGGGACGCCCGAATCCGGGACGGGTATCACGACATCGGATTCCACGTGACTTTCCCGGCAGAGTTCGTGACCGATGCGTTTGCGGACGTCGTAAATGCTGGTCCCCTCCATCACCGAGTCTGGGCGCGCGAAATAGATGTACTCGAAGATGCAGCTTCTGCCGACAGCGGGGGGGAAGGGGCGCAAGGAATGCACGCCGGACGCGTCGAGGACGACCATCTCTCCGGGTTCGATGTCGCGCACGAAGTTTGCCCCGATGATGTCGAGCGCACAGGTCTCCGAAGTGACGATGTTGGCGTCTCCAATGCGTCCCAGAACCAGGGGCCGGACGCCGAGCGGGTCGCGCACGCCAATCACGCAGGAATCGGTCAGGCAAACCAGCGAGTAGGCGCCTTCCACCTGACGCAGAGCGTCAGTCACCCGGTTCAGCACGGTCGTGCCGGGAGAGGTTGCGATCAGATGAACGATAACCTCTGTATCGGACGTAGATTGGAAAATGGCGCCACGTTGCACCAGAGCTTGGCGAAGCTGCCGGGCGTTCGTCAGGTTGCCGTTGTGGGCGAGGGACAGCCCGCCGACGGCCAGGTCCGCGAAGAGCGGCTGCACATTGCGCAGGGCCGATTCGCCGGTCGTCGAGTAGCGGTTATGCCCGATCGCAGCATTGCCGGGCAGGCGCTTGATGACTTCGCCCGACGAGAAGATGTCGCCGACCTGTCCCAAATCACGATGGGCGTGAAACTGGCCCGACCCGAATGTGACGATGCCCGCCGCCTCCTGTCCCCGGTGCTGCAGGGCGTGCAGACCGAGGGCCGTATGGGCCGCGGCATCGGGATGGCCGAAAATCCCGAAAACACCGCATTCCTCGTGAAACTTGTCGTCGTCCGCCGAGGCGGATTGGAAGGGATTGGTGGTGATCATTGGCTTTGCTCTCCGGAATGCGCCGCGTCTTCGGAGCTGTCCTCGATAATCCGGGTGATAGCGCTGCGTTGCTCGTCGTTATATCCGTGTTCCTGTTTCTGCGCATCGCTTTTGAGTATCGGATTGCGCAGCAGTTCATAAACTTCGGCCGCTTCCCGGGCTTCGTCGGCCAACCGCCGGGCTTCCTCGTCCGCGGCGCCGCCGCGCTCCAGCCAGTCATTGGGGACCGCATTCATGATAGCCGCGCCGCCGATCTGGATCAGGGGACGTGTCTTCGCCTCTCGGATGCTGTCCGGCCAGTCCTCTTTCGGAACGAACCAGGAAAAACCGATCCAAAGCGCGCAGATCAGCATGTAGCCGACAGTGATGCCGAGTACGAGACCGAGCGAGCGGTCCAGCGCGCCCAGGCTGCTCTCCCTGACCTGGTGCGACAGGAATCGTGTCACGAGGGAGAGAACGACCAGTACGGCAATGAAGATCGTTGCACCGGCCGCGACCTGCGCCAGGAAGGGGACGCTGATGTATTCATGAAACACCGGCTCGACCTGAGGAAAGGAATAAAGGGTAGCGAACGCGGCGCCGATCCAGGACCCAAGGGCCAGCAGGACATGAACGAAACCGCGGAAGAAGGCCACGAGACCCGAAAGGATCACGATGATGATCACCGCAATGTCGATCATGTTGACCGGGAAATCCGACATAGGGCTCCTAGAATCCTCTCTGCCGCGGCGCTTTGCCTTGGCATCCTGGGCCGGTTTGCTCCGGGTTCATGCGTTCGCGGCCCTGCGCTGTTCCTCGTCCCGGCGCCGGTTCACCGGGAAGCGCGAGACCAGGTCGATCAGGTGCGTGACCTCCTGCACGGAAAGGCTGTCCTGGCCGTTGGCTTTGGCCGCGCCCTTGCCGCCCTTCTTTCCTTTGCGCTGCGGCGGCGTGATCGCGCTGGCGAATCCAAGCTTCGCAGCCTCGCGGAGGCGCGCGTCATGCTGGCTCACGGGTCTGACCTCGCCAGAGAGTCCGATTTCGCCGAACACCACACAGTCCTCCTGAACCGGCTCCTTCGTCAAGGCGGAGGCCAGCGCGGCGGCGACGGCCAAATCGGCAGCCGGTTCCGTAATACGCAGGCCGCCCACGACGTTCAGATAGACCTCCTGGCCTGCCAGTACCAGTCCGCAACGTGCTTCCAGCACGGCGATAATCATGGCCAGCCGCCCGCTGTCCCAGCCGACCACGGCGCGCCGCGGAGTGGCCAGGGGGGAGGGGCAGACCAAGGCCTGAATTTCCATGAGAACCGGGCGCGAACCTTCCATGCCCGCGAAGACCGCCGTTCCGGAGACGCTGCCGCGGCGGTCGGCGAGGAACAGCGCGGAGGGGTTTTCGACTTCTTCCATTCCCGAATCGGACATCTCGAAAACGCCGATCTCGTCGGTCGCGCCGAATCGGTTCTTCTGGGCCCGCAGGATTCGGAAGGTGTGGCCACGCTCTCCCTCAAAGGCCAGGACGGTATCGACCATGTGCTCCAGGACTTTGGGACCCGCCAGCACGCCTTCTTTCGTGACATGCCCGATCAGCAGCAGGGCGAAGCCGCGGCGCTTGGCCAAGCGGATCAGTTCCTGGGACGAAGCCCGGACCTGGCTGACCGTCCCCGGCGCCGAATCGAGGCTATCCACATGCATGGTTTGAATCGAGTCGATCACCACGACCGCCGGAGATTCCGGTCCGTCCAAGGCCGCTGCGATATCTCGGACGTTCGTGGCCGCCGCAAGCCGGACCGAACTGCCCGAAAGGCCCATGCGTTTGGCGCGCAGGCGCACCTGATCGACCGATTCCTCGCCGGAGACATAGCAGCAGGCGCCATCTGGTAACTTCGCGGCCAGTGCGGCAAGGCCCTGCAGCAACAGCGTCGACTTGCCGATTCCCGGGTCGCCGCCCAGCAACACGGCGGAACCGCGCACTAGACCGCCGCCGCAGACGCGGTCGAATTCGCCGATACCGCTGACCAGCCGCGGCGTCTCTTTGGTCTGCCCGTCCAGCGACTCGAAGGTGATGGGATTAGCCTTGCCGCCCCGCCGCAGGCCGCCGGGGGCGGGGCCGCTGTCGGCTTCCTCCAGCAGGCTGTTCCAGGCGCCGCAGCCTTCACAGCGGCCCAGCCACTTTGCTGCCGTGGCGCCGCAGGCCTGGCATACGTAACGGGTTTGCGATCTGGCCACTGACTTGTCCTACAGCGCCCTGGCCTGCAGTTCGATGGGTCCCTCTGTGCTGCCGCTGATGAACTGCTCCACGTAAGGGTTGCCCGAGCGGTCGATTTTGGAGGTCGGACCCTCCCACAGGATCTTGCCCTGGTAGAGCATGGCGATCCTGTCCGATATGCGGCGCGCGCTATCCATGTCATGGGTGATGGACAGGGCCGTTGCGCCGAGTTCCTTCACGCATTTTACGATCAGGCGGTCGATGACGTCCCCCATGATGGGGTCCAGCCCGGTCGTCGGTTCGTCGAAGAAAATGATCTCCGGCCGGTCGGCGATGGCGCGCGCCAGACCGACCCGTTTGCGCATGCCGCCTGAGAGCTCCGCCGGGAACAGATCGGCCACACGCGCCGAGAGTCCCACATGGGACAGTGTCTCAACGGCGATCCTCTGGGCTTCCTCACGCTCCATGCCATGGGTTTGCATCAAGCTGAAGGCCACGTTCTCCCAGACCGTCAACGAATCGAACAAGGCGGCATTCTGGAACAGCATGCCGAACTTCTGGCGCACCCGGTCCAATGCCTGGCCGCTGAGTCCGATGACTTCCTCCCCGTCCACCTTGATCGACCCGGCATCGGGATGCAGCAGGCCCAGAATGCATTTCAGCAGGACCGACTTGCCCGTTCCCGATCCGCCGATGACCAGCACGGACTGCCCGACCGGCACGTCGAGATCGAGGTGGTCGAGCACGACTTTGCTGCCAAAGGCCTTGCAGAGTCCTCTTATGCGGATCTTCGGCTCGGAGCTTTCCGGCGCGACGGTCATTTCGCGAAAAACAGCTCGGTGATGAAGTAGTTGAAGCAGAGGATGAGGATTGAAGCCGAGACGACCGCGTTCGTCGTTGCCGCGCCGACCCCCTGGGCCCCGCCCTTGGAGTTGTAGCCGTGGTAGCAGCCCATCAAGGTCACTAGAAATCCGAAGGCCGCAGCCTTCACCAGTCCGGAGATGACGTCGACCGCCTCCATGAAATCCCAGGTATTCTGCAGGTAGGTCGTGGGATTGAAACCCAGTTTATGGACCGACACGACGTAGCCGCCGAACACGCCGATGATGTCGGCGATCAGCACCAGACAAGGCAGCATCACCACACCGGCGATGAGCCGGGGCGCCACGAGATACTTGAAGGGATTGGTCGCCAGCGTGTGCAGTGCGTCGATCTGTTCGGTGACGCGCATCGTGCCGATTTCCGCCGCCATTGCCGCTCCGACGCGTCCTGCCACCATCAATCCGGCCAGGACCGGGCCAAGTTCGCGCGTGATGGAAACCACAACGACATTGGGGATCGCGCTTTCCGCCGAGAACCGCTGGAACCCCGTGTAGCTCTGCAGCGCCAGCACCATGCCGGTGAAAATCGCCGTCAGCCCGACGACCGGCAGGGAGTAGTAGCCGATTTCCACCATCTGCCGACCCAGCAGGCGCAGGTAGTAGGGGGGGCGAAAGCAGTGGGAGACGGAGATAAAGGTAAAAATGAACAATCGGCCGGAGGCGGCCAGAAAGACCAGGAACGTCCGGCCTATGGGCTGGAGAATCAGCATGAAGCGCTCGTTTCGCCTTGATAAGTGCGGTGATAGCGGCGGCCCAGGGATGTCAGGATTTCATAACCGATCGTGCCGGCGTCGGCGGCCAATCCGTCCACGCCCCCATCGGGTGGCAGCAGATCGACCAGCATGCCGGGCCGCGTGACACCTTCCGGAAAATCCGAAACATCGAGAGTGATCAGATCCATGGAGACCCGCCCTACCACCGGCGCTTTCCGTTCATCGATCCAGGCCGAAGCTCTGTTGGATAGGGCCCGAAGATAGCCATCTGCATAACCTGCCCCAACGGTGGCGATTCGGGTCGGCCCCGTGGCCTTGTGCGCGGCACCATAGCCAACGGTCTGACCAGCGTCAATGTCACGCACCTGTAGGATTTTTCCTTGTAATCTAATGACTTGGCGCATCGGGCTGGGCTTGCCCGGAGTCGGATTGGCGCCATAGAGGGCGACACCGGGCCGTGCCAGGTCAAAGTGATAGCTCTGGTCCAGGAAGACTCCGGAGGAGTTTGCGAAGGACGCCCGGCAGGGCGGCAACCTGCCGCGCGCGGCTTCGAAGCGCTTCCGCTGGGCTTCGTTCAAGGGGTGATCCGGTTCCTCCGCGCAGGCCAGATGACTCATCAGCAAGGCGATTTCGATGCCGTCCAACAGATTGGTGTTCCCGGCCAGACGATCGAGTTCCTGCGCTGGCAGGCCAAGCCGGTTCATGCCGGTATCGACATGCAGGGCGGCCGCAAGGGCGCGCGCCTCAGAACTGGCCAGGTTGGACCAGGATTCGATTTCAGCCAGAGAATTCAGAACCGGCCGCAGATCGTGAGCGATGAAGTCCTTTTCCGTGCCGGATTGCAGACCGTTGAGGACGTAGATGATGCAGCCGGGCGTGAGTGCGTCCAGTGTCTGCCGCAAAGCGATGGCTTCGCCCAACTGCGCCACGAAAAACTCTTTCGCGCCGGCCTTGGCCAGGACAGGGGCGACACGCGCCACACCTAAGCCGTAGGCGTCCGCCTTAACGACGGGGGCAACCGCGTTCCGGGCGTGGGCTGAGAGCAGGCGCCGGTAGTTCTCAACGATCGCCGCAAGGTCGATGGTCAGCAGCCCACAGGCCCGCACGGCGGGATCGCCTCCCAAATTCTCAGTACTTTTCTGGGAGGTGGTCATCCCGGACCAGGTCTTTGAAGCTCGTCGTGTCGCCGTCGAAGGCGAACTCCCGCGTACCGATGGGGCCGTGACGCTGCTTCGCGACAATTATCTCGGCCACTCCGTAAGCGCGCTCGCAAAGTTCGAGCCATCGCTGATGGCGTTCGTCGAACTTGTCGTTCGCTTCGTCCGGCCGCTGTGCCGGTTCCGCGCGCTCCAGGTAGTACTGCTCCCGATAAACAAACATCACGACGTCGGCGTCCTGCTCGATGGAGCCGGATTCACGAAGGTCCGAAAGCTGCGGCCGCTTGTCTTCCCGTTGCTCGACCTGCCGCGAGAGCTGCGACAGGGCGATCACCGGGACGTCCAGGTCCTTGGCGATGGCTTTCAGGCCGCGCGTAATTTCGGAGACTTCTTGAACGCGATTGTCGATGCGGCGTCCGATCGGGGCCTGCATGAGCTGGAGATAGTCAACCACGATCAGGCTCAAGCCGTGCTGCCGTTTCAGCCGCCGCGCGCGGGTGCGGAGCTGGCTGACCGAAAGGGCCGGTGTGTCGTCGACAAAGATCGGCACTTCATAGAGGCTGCGGCTCGCCTCGAAGATGGCGTCGAAATCCTCGTTGGAAATCTCGCCTTTCCGCATGGCATCCGATCTGACGCGCGACTCGCTGGCAAGGATTCGGGTCGCCAGCTGTTCCGACGACATCTCCAGGGAGAAGAATGCGGTCACCTGCGGGCGTTCGATAGGATTGCCATCCGGGTCCCGCTCTTGGCGCGGAGTCCGGGCCGCGTTAAAGGCGATGGTTGTCGCCAGCGCGGTCTTTCCCATCGAGGGACGGCCCGCGAGGATCAGCAGGTCCGATCTGTGAAGGCCGCCGAGAAGCTTGTCGAGGTCCGTCAGTCCGGTGGTCACGCCCGCAAGCTGGCCCTCGCGGCGCAGCGCCGTCTCCGTCATATCGACCGATTGAATCAAGGCTTGCTTAAAGGGCGCCAGCCCCTTGTCGGACTGTCCGACCTCGGCCAGGGAGAAGAGCTTTTCCTCCGCGACCTCAATCTGATCCCTGGCGTTGGAATCGAGATCGTGCTCGAAGGCGTCATTGACGACACCTTCGCCGAGGTCGATCAACTCACGGCGTAAGTGCAGGTCATGAATGGTGCGGCCGTAGTCGGCCGCATTGATGATCGTGACATAGGACGCCTGCAGCTTCGCCAGATACTGCGCGCCGCCGACGTCGTTCAGCGCGGCCTCCTGCTCGAAGTAATTCTTCAGGGTAACGGCGTTGGCGATCTGACCGCGCTCGATCAGCTTGCCGCAGGCTTCGTAGATCCGCCCGTGCATCGCGTCGGCGAAGTGTTCCGGCAGCAGGAACTCGGCAACCCGCTCATAGGCCGCATTGTTGGCCAGAACGGCACCGAGAAGCGCCTGTTCTGCCTCTTCATTTGCGGGGGGGAGCCGAAAACCGGCGGTTTCGCCGTCCGGCTCTCGCAGGGCGGTGACGTTGACGTTCGATCCGTTATCCATGGCGGCGGACCCTAACAGACGGTGCGGAGTCGGTGCACAAATTCCACAGGTGAATCCAGAGCAACACGGGGATAACTTAACCGCCTGTCGCTCTAAGGCAACTCCGACGCAACCGCGCGGCGTTGGCGGCTTCAGCCAGCCCTCACAGGTTGAGGTAACGGCTCCATGAGGATCAGGATCGCCCTCACGGGACCAAGACTCGGCAAGCGGGTTGATCGGCCGCAGAACCGCAGGGCTACCGACCGCTCAACGATGGGTGTGGACGCAATGCGGCGCATTCCGGATGACGCTTCCGGGGAAGGGGCCTCGCGGTATCGGCTACGGCGGCGCTTGCGATGAGGACTTAGGCTACTCAGCCGCCTGAGTCTTGCCTGTCTGGACCGAGCGTTCCCAATCAGAAATGTAATCCCGCTTCAAGGGTACGCAGCACTCCGTCGACTTGGCGATCTGCAGCTGAAACACCATCTGCCCGAGATGCCGGAAAGTCAGTTCGCAACTCGAAAGATAGAAGTCCCACATGCGGCAGAAGCGTTCGTCATAGATCTTCGCCACTTTCTCGCGGTTCGCGTAAAAGCGGTCCCGCCAGGCCTTCAATGTCTCCGCGTAATGCAGACGCAGGATCTCCACATCCGTGACGTAGAGACCTTCTTTCTCGACTGCCGAGAGAACTTCCGACAGGGCAGGGATGTAGCCCCCGGGGAAAATGTACTTGGTGATCCAGGGATTCATCGTGCCCGGCGGTTCGGGGCGGCCGATGGAATGCAGCACCAATACGCCGTCGTCCGACAGAAGTTCCTTTACCTTGCGGAAGAACTGCCGGTAGTGAGCGCTTCCCACATGTTCGAACATGCCGACGGAAACGATGCGGTCGAAGATTTCGGTCTTCTGACGATAGTCCTTTAGCTCGAACTTCACGCGGTCCGCCAGCCCGGCGGCCATTGCCCGCGCATTGCTGACCCGGAACTGTTCGGTCGAAAGGGTCACGCCGCTCACATTGGCATGTGACACCTGGGCCAGATAGAGGCCAAGACCGCCCCAACCTGAACCGATGTCGAGGATTTTAAGACCCGGACGGTCCAGGATCAGCTTTGCCGCCAAGTGGCGTTTTTTGTCTTCTTGTGCTTCCTCCAGCGGCTGGTCCGGATGGTCGAAGTAAGCGCAGGAGTATTGCCGGTCTTCGTCCAGGAAAAGGTCGTAGAGTTCGCCGGAGAGATCGTAATGGTGCGCCACGTTCCGCCGTGCACGTTTGATCGGGTTGAAGCTCTTGAGATGGCGCAGAACTCCGCCGGCTTTCTCGAACAGCAGCCACAGGGGGTGCCGTTCCACGTTCTGCACATTCTTGATACAGATCTCGAGAAAATCGTAGAGGGTGCCGGTCTCGACCGTCAGGCGGCCATCCGTAAAGGCCTCGCCGACGTAGAGCTTCGGATTGAGGAAGCATTGCCAGCCAAGCAGCCGGTCGTGAAAGCGTACCGCAACTTTCTTGCCGCTTCCGTCACCATGACATTCGGTCCGCCCCGCAGCATCCGTTACTTCGAGATTCCCCTGGCGCAGGACGATCCGAAAAAAGATGTGTGCGACCATTCGTCCTCCCCTCTGGCGTGGGCCGCATATTTTGTCTGCGGCTCGTTGCCTGGGTCTGCACAAAATCTAATTTCACGCGGTTTCACCCAAACCGTGCAGTAACTCTAACTAAACGTTGAGAAACCTGTCCAGTGCCTAGAAAAGTAAAAGGGGCAGAGCAACCTGTGCTCCACCCCTTTCGGCATAACCAATTTTGCTGTGACTTATGGCTTTTCCGAGGATTCCTCGCCGTCGGAAGCTGTGTCGTCAGAGCTCGCTCCGGCTGCGTCGGTCTCGTCTTCGCCGCCGCTATCAGACTCCGCTGCTTCCACCACAGCTTGAATCTCGGCTTCCGCGGCTTCTTCCGCTTCGCGGATCTCCTCGGAAGAAACCATTCGTCCCGCGGCAATCTGCGCGGCTGCCTCCTCTTCGGATCGCGCAACGTTGGCGCTTACCGTGACGGCGACTTCCGGATGAAGCTGCACTTTGACGGCATGGATTCCCAAGGTCTTGATGACCTTGTCCATCACGATCTGCTTGCGGTCTACTGTCGCGCCCGCCGCGGTAATCGCGTCAGAGAGGTCACGGGCCGTCACGGAGCCGTAGAGCTGACCGCTTTCCCCGGCCTGGCGGATCAGGGTGACGGTCATGGCCGCCATGGACTCTCCGACCTTTTCGGCTTCCTGACGGCGTTCCAGATTCTGCGCTTCCAGTTGAGCCCGCTCCTGCTCGAAACGTGCCAGATTGTCTTTGGTGGCGCGCAGGGCTTTCTTCTGGGGCAGGAGGAAGTTCCTGGCATAGCCTGGTTTGACGTTCACGACGTCTCCCATCTGGCCCAGCTTCTCAATGCGTTCCATCAACACGACTTGCATTTACTCATTCTCCTGTCCGCTTGATCCGGCGCTGAATCGGCGCCGGAGTCCAGCCAATAGATCAACCAGTCCAAGTATTGTGAGTGCCGCTGCGATCCAGGGCAGAATTACGACGGCAAAGTAAAGGGCAGCCAGAACTGCGCCGCGCGCCGCGAAACGCCGGCAGAAAAAGTGCACAGTCGCCAGGCCCAGGAAGAACAGCGGCAAACAGAGGACGATACCGATATTCCGGGCGACATAGGCGGCATCTCCGCCCAGCACCATGCCGGCCAATAAGGCAACCACTGGCCCCAGAGGCACCCAGTTCGGGAACTCCAGATAGGCGATGTCCGGGGTAGGGCGCAGGTTTTTCCCGGCCCGCACCAAGATCCTCTGCGCCAAGGCGCCGTTCAGCGCGAGCAAGAGCATCCAGGAGACCGACACAAGTGCCAGGGCGTTGGCCGCGAAGCCAGCCGCGGCAATCTCCGCCGTCTCCCTTTCCAAGTCCGGAAGCATCAACATCAGGGCGTCGGCCATCATTGCGCCGATATGCCCCGCCAGCCCATGCTCTGTCTCCGCCAGAGACGCGAGGAACACCGCGAAAGCCAGAACGCACACCACGCCGATCCCGGTCAGCCACAAGACGAGATGGCCACCTGGATACCACTCGGTGGTCTCGTCCGGGGCTTCCCGTGACAGCAGCGCTTGCCGCGTGAGGATCCAGGTCGGTGCCGCCATCATTAACAGGATGCTCGCGGCTGAAGCCAACCCCGTGAACAGCGTCCAGATAACGACGGCAGTCGCGCCCGCGATGAAGGCCGGCAGGCTGCCGAGCCCCAAGCCCGTCAGAAACAGCGGCAGGGGCGCGAAGAAGGTCAGAAACACACCGCCCGGTAGGTTGAGCGCCATGGCCATCGGCAACACCGACAGCATTCCGGCCCCGACAGCTAGCAGCACGGCTCTCTGCATGGTCCTCGCGACCTCTGGTTTCCTGTTTCGCAATCATGGTGCCTGGGTCGGCACCCTATTTTACGGCGTAGGGGAGCAGGGCCAGGTAGCGCGCTCTCTTAATGGCCTTGGCCAATTCCCGCTGCTTCTTGGTCGAAACGGCGGTGATCCGGCTCGGCACCATCTTGCCACGCTCCGAAATGAAACGCTGCAGAGTGCGCACGTCTTTGTAGTCGATCTTTGGGGCCTTCGGTCCCGAGAACGGGCAGCTCTTCCGGCGCCGGAAAAACGGCCGGCGCACGGTCCCGCCGCTGCTGACGATACGAACGGTCATGAGGATGCTCCTTCTTCGGCGGGCGCCTTGGGCGCGGATTCTGTCTCAGCGGTGGCCGCTTTCTCGGCACCGCTGGCTTCTGCTTCCTTGCGGTCGCCACGTGGTCCGCGGTCGCCGCGATCACCCCGGTGATCTCTTCCGCCACGGTCGCCTCTGAAACCGCCGCGGTCGCCACGGTCGCTGCGACCGCGATTCTGCATGATCACGGATGGGCCTTCCTCGAGTTCATCCATCCGGACGGTCAGATAGCGGAGAACGTCCTCATTGAGGCGCATGTTCCGCTCCATTTCCTGCACGGCTCCGGCCGGAGCGTCGAGGTTGAACAGAACGTAGTGACCCTTGCGGTTCTTCTTGATGCGGTAGGCCAGCGTCCGCAGGCCCCAGCCCTCGGTCTTCGTGACCTTGCCGCCGTTGTCCGCGATGATTTGTGAGAAGTTTTCGGCCAGGCCATCGACTTGCGTCGAAGAAATGTCCTGGCGCGCGATAAACACGCACTCGTAGAGTGGCATCGAAACCAGACTCCTTTCGGCTCATAAGTGTGGCCGGCGCTCTCAATCAGCGTTCCGGCCCAAGCCGGTACATCCTGGGCGAACCCAATACCGGCAAGGAGTTATGTAAGCAAAATGCCGCGCTCCAGCGGCACGGCGCCGGGACTATACACAAATGCCTAGGGAGTGCAAGCGGTGCCGGAAGGCGATTCCGAGGAGCTGCTCCTGGGGCGACTCATGGCCTCCGGTCCCCTGCGGGTCTTGTCAGCCCGGCGGAATTGGTCTTATACGCCCTCAACGCCATCGGACCGGGCGATTTGCGCGATTCGTGCCTTGATCGCCGCGGATCCGGCTATTCTCGAGATGATCATGTGTAATCGGAGTTCATAGCATGAGTCGGGGTTTCGTTTTCCCGGGACAGGGATCGCAAGCCGTCGGAATGGGCTGTTCCCTCGCCGAGGCCTTTTCCGCCGCACGTGAGGTCTTTGAGGAGGTCGATGACGCACTGAATCAGAGTCTCTCCCGGATCATGTTCGAAGGTCCTGAAGCGGATTTGACCCTGACCGAGAATGCCCAACCGGCGTTGTTGGCACATTCCTACGCGGTTCTTCAGATCTTGCGGAAGGAAGGCGGTCTTGAAATGCCGGATATGGCAGCTTTCGTCGCCGGTCATTCTTTGGGCGAGTACTCCGCCTTGGCGGCGGCCGGGACTTTCACCCTGGCGGACGCGGTCCGGCTGGTGAAACGGCGCGGTCAGGCGATGCAGCAGGCGGTTCCGGTCGGCGAAGGGGCGATGGCTGCGCTTCTCGGACTGGATCTGGAGGTGGCGCGGGAGGTCGCGGAGGAAGCCGCGCAAGGCGAGGTGTGTGCGCCGGCCAACGACAATGCGCCGGGCCAGGTCGTTATCAGCGGCGCCACCGCAGCGGTCGAGAGAGCCGCCGAAATCGCCAAGGAGAAAGGTGCGCGGCGCGCGGTGCTGTTGCCGGTTTCAGCCCCCTTTCATTGTTCCATGATGGCGCCGGCCGCGGAAGAGATGGCGGCGGCTCTCGAGGAGGTGGAACTGGCTCCTCCCTCGGTGCCGGTTGTGGCCAACGTGACGGCCTCCACGGTTGCGGACCCGGCCACGATCCGGAAACTGCTGGTGGAGCAGGTCACCGGAATGGTTCGCTGGCGTGAGTCGGTTGAGCATCTCAAACAGCAGGGTGTCGCGCACGTCGTTGAGTTGGGGCCGGGCAAGGTCCTCAGCGGTCTGGTGCGGCGGATCGATCGGGAGATCGAAACCGGCAACGCGGGGGAACCGGACGAAGTCGAAGCCCTCCTCAAAAGTCTTTCGTAAGCCGGAAGTCCACAGGATCTCCGGCAAACACTCTTCTCAAATTAGGTCGAAAGAGCATCGCTTATGTTTGATTTAACAGGAAAATCAGCGCTGGTGACAGGTGCTTCCGGTGGGTTGGGAGCGTCAATCGCGCGTATCCTGCACAGCCAGGGGGCCAAGGTTGGCCTTTCGGGAACGCGGGTGGGTGCCCTGGAATCCTTGGCCGGCGAACTCGGAGGCGATCGCGTTGCCGTCCTGCCCTGTAACCTTTCCGACCCTGACTCTCTGGGCAGTCTGGCCGGGGCGGCGGAAGAGGCGCTGGAGGGCGTGGATATTCTCATCAACAACGCCGGCCTGACGCGGGACGGCCTGGCGATGCGGATGAAGGACGAGGACTGGGACCTGGTCCTGCAGGTCAATTTGACCGCCGCCTTCAAGCTCTCCAAGGCCATGCTGCGGGGCATGATGAAGCGCCGCTGGGGCCGGATCATCGGTGTCACCTCGATTGTGGGCGTGACCGGCAATCCCGGGCAGGCGAACTATGCGGCCTCGAAGGCCGGCATGATCGGAATGACCAAATCTCTGGCACAGGAGGTGGCTTCCCGTGGCATCACGGCAAATTGCGTGGCGCCGGGCTTTATTGAGACCGCGATGACCGACGCGCTTCCGGACGGTCAGAAGGAGAAACTCCTGTCTGCCATACCGACGGCGCGGCTCGGCCAACCCGACGATATCGCGGCCGCCGTGGCCTACCTCGCAAGCGACGAGGCGGCCTACGTCACGGGCCAGACCTTGCATGTAAATGGTGGAATGGCCATGATATAGCGCGTTGAAAACAGGAACACTGTGACCTTGCAATTACGAGCGTTGGCAAGCGCGATCTATCTGTGTTAAGAGGCGGCGCCCCTCAAGTAAGCGGGGCAATAACGAGTGAGAGTACGTCCGAGATTACTTCCTTTTCTCGCCGGATCTGCGCCAGAACATCTGAGGGCAAAACGTAATGAGTAACGATATCGCCGAGCGCGTTAAGAAGATTGTAGTTGAGCACCTGGGTGTTGAAGAAGCCAAGGTGACCCAGGAAGCCAGCCTGATCGACGACTTGGGGGCTGACAGCCTGGATGCCGTAGAGCTTGTGATGGCGTTTGAGGAGGAATTCGGCTGCGAGATTCCCGATGATGCGGCCGAAAAAATAGTCACGGTTAAGGACGCGGTTGATTTCATTCAGGCGAATAGCTGATACCGCAGGTCTTGGCGCTGGCTTCAGCGCACCTATCTAACAGTTTCCTCAAACAACCGTATTGGCTGCCATGAGACGGGTCGTCGTCACGGGGCTGGGTCTTGTTACACCGCTGGGAAGCGGTGTGCCGCATGTCTGGAACCGGCTCATCAATGGCGATACTGGTATCGCCGCAATCGAGAAATTCGACGTATCCGACCTGCCTTCGAAGATCGCGGGTATGGTTCCGCGTGGTGATGGCGCTACGGGCCTCTTCGATTCCGAGGCCTACGTTCCGAAATCGGATCAGCGCAAGATGGACGAGTTCATCATCTACGCGCTGGCGGCCGCGCAACAGGCCGTTGACGATTCCGGCTGGCATCCGACGGAAGAGGAAGACCTTTGCCGGACCGGCGTGTTTGTCGGTTCCGGAATTGGCGGCCTGCAGTGGATCGCCGCCGGTGAGCGCACGATGATCGAGAAGGGCCCGCGCCGGATCTCACCCTTCTTCATCCCCGCGGCGCTGATCAATCTGGCCTCCGGCCACGTGTCGATCCGCTTCGGCTTCAAGGGGCCGAACCATTCGGTCGTGACGGCCTGTTCGACGGGGGCCCATGCCATCGGTGATGCCGCGCGACTCATCGCCTTCGACGACGCGGATGTGATTGTTGCTGGCGGCGCGGAAGCCGCGGTTTGCCGGTTGGGGGTCGCCGGGTTCTGTGCTGCACGAGCCCTATCCACTCATTTCAACGAAGCTCCGGAACAGGCATCGCGTCCGTGGGACAAACAGCGTGATGGCTTTGTGATGGGAGAGGGCGCAGGCTGCATCGTTCTCGAGGAACTGGAACACGCCAAAAAGCGTGGAGCGACGATCTACGCGGAAGTGGTCGGTTATGGCCTCTCCGGCGACGCGCACCATATCACGGCACCGCCCGCCGACGGGAATGGCGGTTATCGGGCAATGTCCGCAGCGCTCAAGCGCGCCGGCATGGCGCCTGATCAGATCGACTACATCAATGCCCATGGCACCTCGACGCCGCTGGGTGACGAGATCGAGTTGGGGGCGGTGAAGCGCCTCTTCGGATCCCATGCCCATAACCTCAGCATGTCTTCCACCAAGTCTGCGATTGGGCACCTCTTGGGCGCCGCAGGCGCCGTGGAAGCGGTCTTCTCGATTTTGGCGATCAAGAACAACGTCGTGCCGCCGACGCTCAACCTCCATGAGCCGTCAGAAGGTTGCGACGACGTGGATTTGGTGCCTCTGGAGGCCAAGGAGCGGAAGGTTCGCACGGCCCTCTCGAATTCCTTCGGTTTCGGAGGCACGAACGCCAGTTTGATTCTCACGGAACTGAACTAGCTCCATGCGGCGCCTCGGCGTCTTTGCGATCTTTGTTCTTTTCGTTGCCTTCGCCCTTGGCGCGGCGGCTATGCACGGGCTGGACCGCTACCGTTGGCCCGGACCACTTGTGGAAGAAACCCAATTGGTCATACCGCGCGGGGTCAGTCTGGAGCAGATCGCCGACCTGCTGGCGGAAGAAGGGGTCATCGAGCATCCCCTGCTGTTTCGCGCGATCATCAGGATCAAGGGGCTTTCGCGTGGCCTCAAGGCAGGCGAGTACGCTTTCGGGCCCGCCATTTCCATGGAACAGGTTGCCGCCGTCCTGCAAAGCGGCGAGGTCGTGGTGCACAGGCTGACCATTCCGGAAGGCTTGACCAGCGCGGAGATCTTGGCGCTTGTCGCCGCGGAACCGACGCTCGACGGCGAAGCCGGACCCGTTCCGGCCGAAGGCGCGGTTTTGCCGAACACCTACCACTTCACGCGTGGCGAACAGCGTGCGGCCATCATCGTCCGGATGACGGAAGCGATGACGAACGCGCTCGCAGACCTCTGGCCGCAGCGCGCCAAGGATTTGCCGCTCAAATCGCCGGAAGAAGCGCTCATCCTCGCCTCCATCGTGGAAAAGGAAACGGCGGTCCCGGAAGAACGGGGACTGGTCGCCGGTGTTTTCGTCAATCGGCTGAGGAAGGGGATGCGGCTTCAATCGGACCCGACGGTCGTCTACGGACTGAGCGGAGGCACCGGAAGTCTGGGGCGCGCTCTGCTGCGTGACGATCTCAAGAAGGATAGCCCCTACAACACCTACAAGATTTCCGGACTTCCGCCCGGTCCCATCGCCAATCCCGGTTTGGCCTCGCTACAGGCTGTGTTGAACCCGGAGGAGACGGAGTATTTCTACTTCGTCGCCGACGGCACCGGAGGGCACGCCTTCGCCAAGACCCTGAAAGAACACAACCGTAACGTCGCCAAGTGGCGGAAACATCAGAAACAACAGAACGCGAACTGATGTGCGCAGGCTGTGGCCCGGCGGTGAAGCCTCAGGATTGAGCCGGCTTCTCCGGCAGGCGCCGAAGCAAGGGATCGGTGAGCGCGGGTGGCAGGATACCGAGCAGCCAAGCGATCGCGTAGGTCGGGAAGGGGAAGGCGATGCGCGCACGGTTCCGCGCCAAGCCCTTTTTGATGATGTTGGCGGCCTTATCCGCTTGCAACAGGAAAGGCATGGGGAACTCGTTAACGTCCGTCATCGGGCTCTTCACATAGCCGGGACAGATCACCGAGACCTCAAGCCCTTCAGCCCGCAGGCTGCCTCTTAGACCTTCTCCCCAAACCCGCACTGCGGCCTTCGAAGCGCAATAAGCCGGGGCGGTCGGAAAACCGCGGAAAGCGGCGAGGGACGACATGATGGCGATCTGGCCGCGCCGTCGGGGCCGCATGAGTTCGGCGGCCGGCATCACAGTGTTGATTACGCCCCGCACGTTGACCGCATGGATCTGCCGCGCCTGCTCCTCGGTCTCCCCGCCGCCGCCCGTCCCGGCCGAGATCCCGGCATTGGCAATGACGAGATCGAGAGGGACCAGTTGGTCAACTTCCTCCATCCATTCCGCCAGAGGCTCTCGTCCTACGACATCAAGTGGCTTGGAAAGCACTTCTGCCCCACGCGATTGGCAGTCACCGGCCACTTCGGCCAGGCGGGCCGCGTTTCGTCCGGTCAGGGCAAGGGTCACGCCCGGCGCCGCGTAGGCGGTGGCCAGGGCCTTGCCGATGCCACTGGTGGCGCCGGTGATCAGGACTGCTGTGGGGTTCTGCATCGGGGGGTCCGTGCTTGCAGTGTGCGAAATTGGTGAGAGGCGGGGCTGGACCCGCGCTTGAGGCGACTCCTTCGCTGATTATATAAGGGCGTCGGACGCGCCCACAATCGGGTTAGCGGAAAGCACGGTGGGACGACCGGATTGGCGAAGAAGATCGGGCATAAGGTGATGAGCATGACGGGGTTCGCGCGTCAGGAAGGCGCCGACGATACCGCGTCATGGGCCTGGGAGGTCAAGTCGGTCAACGGCCGTGGCCTGGATGTTCGCTGCCGGGTTCCGGCTGGCTACGAGAGCCTTGAACCAAAGGCACGGCGCCTGATCACCGACAAATTCCAGCGGGGCAATGTACAGATCGCACTGACGGTCACGCGAGAATCCGTGCCGGTCAGGTACGAGGTTAATCACGATCTGCTAACTCAGTTGCTGGAGATCTCGGAAAACTTGGATGGAAAGGTCACCGTTGCCGCGCCACGTCTGGATGGCTTGTTGAACGTGCGAGGTGTCCTCGAAGCGGTCGATGAGGAAGACACCGAGGACACCCTCGCGGCCCGTGAACGCGCCATGGAATCCGATCTGGACTCCGCGCTTGGCGCTCTTGCGGACATGCGGGCGGGTGAGGGCGAGCGTCTGCTGAAAATTGCGTCTGATCTGCTCGACGAAATCGGCCACCAGTTGGCGTCCGCCCGGTCTGCGGAAGGCAGTCAACCCGCCTTTCTGCAGGCGAGACTCAAGGCGCAAGTCGAAGAGCTGCTGCAGGCCAGCCCGGCACTGCCGGAGGAGCGTTTGGCCCAGGAAGCAGCCTTGCTTGCAACCAAGGCTGATGTCCGGGAGGAACTGGACCGGCTGCAGGCGCATCTCTCCGCGATCCGGGACATGCTGAAATCCGGTGGGGCGATCGGCCGCAAGCTGGATTTCCTTTGTCAGGAACTGAACCGAGAAGCGAATACCCTCTGCTCCAAATCGGCCGATATCGATCTCACACAGATCGGGTTGGCGTTTAAGTCCGCGATCGACCGGCTCAGAGAGCAGGTACAAAACATCGAATAGGGCGAAATGTCTCTGCCGTCCATCAAGCGCCGTGGTCTGATGCTGGTACTGTCCTCACCGTCGGGGGCGGGGAAGACCACGATTTCTCGATCGCTCTTGGACAGGGACAACAACCTTTCCCTATCCGTTTCCGCCACGACCCGTCCACGCCGACCCGGCGAGGTTAACGGGAGGGACTACTTCTTCGTCTCCGAGGAGAAGTTCAAGGACATGATCCGGGACGGCGAGTTCCTGGAGCATGCGCACGTCTTCGGCCATCATTATGGCACGCCCTATGGGCCGGTCGAGGAGGCGCTGTCAAACGGCCAAGACGTGTTGTTCGATATCGACTGGCAGGGCACTCAGCAGGTCGCGGACAAGGCGCCCAACGATCTGGTCCGGGTCTTCATCCTGCCGCCGTCAACAGAAGAGTTGGAGCGCAGACTCTACACACGTGCGCAGGACTCCGAAGAAGTGGTGCGTGGCCGCATGGCGCGCGCCGCGGACGAGATGAGCCATTGGGCCGAATACGACTACATCATCGTCAACGAAGACTTGTCCCGCAGCTTGGCCCAGGTGGAAGCAATTCTGGTGGCGGAACGCTTGCGGCGCCCAAGGCAGACCGGCCTTCGGGATTTCGTCGAGGGGCTCCGCAAAGGGAGCTAAGTACTTTCCTCCAATGCCCTTGCGAGAGCGCAGAAGTCTTCAACCGAGAGGTCTTCCGCCCGCAGCGTCTCCTCAATCCCAGCCTTCGCTATAAGCGATCCGCCGCCCGGCAGGGACTTGAGACTCTGGCGGAGCATCTTGCGCCGCTGTCCGAATGCGGCGGCGGTCACGCGCTCCAACAGTTCCAGACGCGCGGGTGCCAAGGGCTCCTGCCGCGGCGTCAGCTCGACAACGGTTGAATGAACCTTTGGCGGCGGCGTGAACGCTTCCGGTCGGACGTTGAAGAGCGTGCGGGCATGGCAAAGCCATTGCGTCAGAATGCTCAGACGCCCATAGGCTTTGGTTCTTGGTCGGGCGACGAGACGGTCCGCGACTTCCTTTTGGAACATCAGAACCATCGTAGCGACCACGCCGGGATCGGCCGCGATTTCCTTGAGCCAATTGATGAGCAGAGGGGTTGCAACATTATAGGGAAGATTGGCGACGATCTTACGCGGCGCCCCTCCGGCTTTCGAAAGCGGACAGGTCAACGCGTCTTGCTGAACGATCGTCAGTCGGTGCGCGCTGGCGCCCCGAAGTTCTGCCAGGGCCTTGGTACAGCGCTCATCTTTCTCGATGGCGATAACGTTTTCAGCGCCTTCTTCCAGCAACCCGCGAGTCAGGCCGCCAGGGCCGGGTCCGATCTCGATGATGCTGTGACCGGCCAGCGGTGCGGCCGCGCGGGCAACCCGCCGTGTCAAGTTGAGGTCGAGCAGGAAGTGCTGGCCGAGTGACTTGCGCGCACCCAGACCGTGGCGTGCGATGACCTCCCTAAGAGGCGGAAGTTCTAGACCGGACTCCTCTGACAAAGGCACTCAATCGGTCGGGGGCTGTTGTCTCTAGAGCCGAATATCGACGTTGGCGGCCCGGCGCAGCTCCTGCAGCTCCCGCCGCGCAAGCCTGTCCAAGCGCTGTTGCACGAGGTTCTGTTGAATGCGCTCCCGGTCGATATTGTTCTTATTGGTCTCCCGCACTTCGCGCAGTAGCAGAATATAGAAACCGGTTAGAGTCCGGATCGGTGGAGAAACCGTACCGGGGCGCATTTGAGTCAATGTCGTTTCCAACTCGCTCGGCAGCTCGCCAACGGGGAGCCAGCCGAGATCGCCACCCAGACTCGCGGAAGCGGATTGAGAGAACTGCCGAGCGAGGCCTGTGAAATTCCCACCTTTCTGCAATTCCTCGAAGAGCTTCTCAGCGTTCTGACGCACCTCTTGCTCTTGCGCGGCCGATTCGACGCTGAGAAAAATTTCACCGACACGCCTCTCGATTCCACCCTGTTGTGACGAGATCCGATTAACGACTTCTTCGACCTCTTCCGGTGTTACGACGACCGAGGGGCGCAGGCGCCGCTGCACGAAAAGCTGCCATGTCAATTGCGCGCGGACCTGGTCCCCCAGATAGTTCGGCAGGATCTGCCGTCTCTCGAGCAGGCCGACGAACTGTTCCTGGGTCATATTGTTTTGTTTAGCCAGCCCGGCGACGGCATCGCCGACCTGCTGGTCAGTGACGCTGATATCCAGGCGGCTGGCCTCCTGCAATTGCAGCCGCTCATCGATCAGGCGGCGCAGCACCTGACGAGCGAATCTCTGCCGCACCTGGGGCGTGTCTTGTGCGCCGGCGCCCAAGATGGCCAGCCGCGTGCGCATCAGAAGATCCAGAATGGAAATGACGTCGTCGTTGACCACCGCAGCTGGCCGCAAGGCGTCCTGTGCCTGCATTTCAGCCGGACGTGCGGCAAGGACCAAGACCCCGATCATCAAAATCGCAGCCAAAAGACGCACGGCGGCGCATTGTCGGTGTCTGTTCAACTCCCGCATTCTTCTTAAGTGCTTCCTTCAACCTGTCCGAGGTGTTTGAAGACCAGACGGACAAAGAACTTCGTTTCGGGGTCCAGTTCGCGATCCGAGAACTTTTCTCGCGATAAAGCCGCTTCCATGAGGAAGCACTCGTCTTGGTAGGTCAAGCCACCTCTTAGCGTCAGTTGCCGGTCGTCCTTCAGGTCCCGCCGCTGACCCAGAAACAAGGACCAGTTATCCGTCAGACGGGAATTCAGACGGGTGGCAAGTTCCTCACGATCATTAAACTCCTCGCTGCTGGCGTTTCCACTGACGAAGAAGTAGCTCAAGTTCAGGTTCAGCGCCGGCGTGCCGACACGCGCCGACACTTCATTGCGTCGAGCGTTGAAGTCGTCCTTATCGAACTGGAAGCGATAAAGCAAATCGACTTCCTTGATCGGATTGACCTCTACCCTGCCAACGAAGTCCGAAAGGTGATCGTCCAAGCCTGATCCATCGGAAAATTTGTCATCGTTTCCCGAAAATCGGTAGCTCTGACCGAGGAAGGCACTGATGCTGCGGCTTTCCGGGGTTACGGCGCTCCAATCGAAGCCGTAGGTGATGCGTGTTCCCGAATCCACCCGGTCCAGCCCCGGAAAACGGTTTAGACTGAAGAGGTTGGCATCATCGAACTCGAATCCCAGGCTATCCTCGTTGGGAATGCCGTTCGGGTTGTGGTCCCCGGGTCCGGTAACGAACTGAAATCTTGGCTCGATGACTTGGTCGAATTGCTCGTTTTGCTGGATCCACGGATAACGCCAATCAAAGGCGAGTTGCGGGAAGAAACGACCGTCGAAGTCCGAGTCTTGCCCGTCCTGCGGGTTGATCTCATTCGTCTCAGGATCAACGTCATTGGTAAAATATCCATCCGTCTGCAGCCGGGCGGTCAACTTGTAGATGTCCCCGATGGGGCCGGTGTAGGGGATTTCGTAGCTCCCCACAAAACTGGCGCGCCGCACGTCCCGCCCGCTGATTCTGCTCAGGGTCAGGAAATTGAGATCGGCCCGGTAAAGCCCGCCGACTTCCCCCGGCTCGCTGATGTAGTTGAAGTCCAGGAGCGGGGCCACGATGGGGTTCTCGTCGTTGTTGTCATCTTCGCGCAGGCCCTGATAGAGGAAAGCGTTGGCAGAGGCATAGTTGCGGCCGCGAAAGCCTTCCAGAAAGGCGCGGCTTGTCAGGGACCGTTCGTTTGAGAAGTCGTAGAGGCGCAGATAGGTGTCGTCTGTCGTGCGCGCAATGTCGGCGCCGGTCCGCCAGGTCTCGTTGATATCGTAGCGTCCGAACGCATCGATGTGCCCGCGGAAGGCGTCGCTGACCTCTTTCCCGTTGCTTTTCTCACGGTCTGCGAGCGTACCGCTGGCATTGATCTCGAATTCGCCCTGCTCCAATAGCTGCCGGTATTGCCCGGCGGCAACCACGCCCTGTTCGGTTGTTACAATCGGTTCGAAAGTGACGTCTTTCGTGTCGTCGATCACCCAGAAATAGGGGACCTGAAGCGTGGCGCCAAGATTCTCACTTCCGCCAAAGGTCGGGGCCAGAAATCCGCTCTTCCGCTTCACCGTTGGGTCGGGGTGCTCCAAATAGGGCGTGTAAGCGATTGGAATTCCGAAGATTTCCATGGATGCATCGTAGTAGCGGATTGTCCGTTCCTCCTGATCGTGCTCCACGCGATCGGCCTTGAGCTGCCAAAGCGGCGCTTTGTCCGGATTGTCGCGACAGAGTTCACAGGGGCTGAAGACGGCCTTGTTGAACGAGGTCAGGTTTCCGCCGCTGCGCTGGCCGCTGGCGGCGGCAAGACGGCTACGGTCGCTGAGCAGTACCCGGATATCGCGGATGAAACCCTCTTTCAGGTCGTCCTGCAGCTCGACGTAGTCCGCGAAGACGACATCTCCGCTGGGCTCGATCAGGGTCACGTTGCCGGAGGCGGTGACGGTATTCGTCCGTGTGTTGTAGTTGACGACATCGGCGATCAGGACCCGTTCGCCCTGTGAAATCTCTACGTTGCCGCGCGCGGTGACGATTCCCAGCTCCTCGTCATTGACGATTTCGTCTGCGGTAATCAGCGACGGCTGGTCGCGGGACGGCAGGTCGACATCTGTCGGCAAGCCGGATTCCTGAGCCAGGGCGGGTCCGGGCTCTAAGAGCGGCAGCCCGCCCAGGACGCCGCTCAGGGCGGCGATCAGGATGGTGCGAACCCTTCTCCCCCCCCACGGCGAAGGACTGGGGCCGGTCACGGAATTCTGCCTTTCGCGCCCGCGCATTGAACTCTTTTCGCAGGTCCAGACCGGGCTGAGGATTGCCGTTCCTTTTTGGAGAAACGGTTTTGCGTCTTCATGACAACCTTTGGCTTATTGCCTCCCGTCGCGGACCTTGCCCAAAGAGCCCTCTGTCGTCCAGTGGTTTTGACCTCAATTCTCTTTGTGAATCAAACGCCTGCTCCTAGATCTTTGTGCTTGGTCCGTAACTTGGCGGGGATGAGCGTCGTTGACAGAGGCGGCGGACTGCCGATAGTTCAAGTGATGCTGCTTGCCACATTCCGGGCTGGCCGCTCCGGGCAGGCTTTGCAACGAAATGTCGCCCCCGCCAGTGAGTTACAGCAATAAGACAAAAGGGTAGGTGTAATGAGAATAGCCTTTGCCGCGCAGTCCTTGCCTTCAAAGGGGGCTCTCGTCGTTGGTCTTGATGAGAGCGGGAAGCTCTCCGCGTCCGCGGCGGATCTGGACAAGAAGACGGGCGGGGCAATCCGCCGTGCCGTCGCCGCCAGCCGTTTCAAGGGAAAAAAGGGCGAAATCAGAGACATTCTGGCGCCCCCGAAGCTCAACAACAGCAGAATTCTCATCGTCGGTCTGGGGAACCCGAAGGATCTGTCAGAAGCCGACGTCGAGGACGTTGGAGGCGGCGTTTTGGCGAAGCTGCAGGAGTCCGGAGAAAAGGATGCGGGCTGGCTGGTCGATCCCTTAGGCAAGGGAGGTGCCATGGATCTGGCCGATTTCGCCGCGCACTTGGCATTTGGCGCGCATTTGCGCTCCTACAGTTTTGATAAGTACCGGACGAAGGACGGGAACGACAAGAAGCCGAAGCTGGCCAAGGTCAGTTTTCTTTGCGATGGCGCGGCAGCGGCCCGCCGGGCCTACCAGGACATGGACAAGGTCGCCGCCGGCGTCTTCCTGACCCGGGACCTCGTATCCGAACCCGCCAACGTGATCTTCCCGGCCTCCTTTGCCGAGCGCGCCAAGACCCTGACCGATCTGGGCCTCAAGGTTCAGGTGCTTGGCGAGAAGGAAATGACGAAGCTCGGCATGGGTGCCCTGCTCGGGGTCGGACAAGGGTCACAGCATGACTCGAAGATTCTCGTCATGCGCTGGGACGGCGCGCCGGACGCCAAGGGCGAGGACAAGCGTCCTGTGGCCTTCGTCGGCAAGGGCGTGACCTTCGATACCGGCGGTATCTCGATTAAGCCGGCGGGCGGTATGGAAGACATGAAGTGGGACATGGGCGGTGCCGGTGTTGTCGCCGGTCTGATGTGCGCACTGGCCAGCCGCAAGGCCAAGGTAAACGTGGTTGGGCTTTGCGGTCTCGTGGAAAACATGCCGAGCGGTACCGCCCAGCGGCCGGGCGATGTCGTGACGTCCATGTCCGGTCAGACCATTGAAGTTATCAATACCGATGCCGAGGGCCGGCTCGTGCTGGCCGATGTCCTCTGGTACACGCAGGAAAAGTACAATCCGCGCGCGATCGTCGATCTGGCTACGCTGACCGGCGCCATCATTATTTCTCTTGGACATGAGCACGCCGGGATATTCGGCAATGACGACAGCCTGTGCGAGGAACTGACCGCTGCCGGCAAGGCGGTGGGGGAACACGTCTGGCGCCTGCCGCTCGGACCCGAGTACGACAAACAGATCGACAGTCCGATCGCGGACATGAAGAACGTGGGGAGTGGCCGCGCCGGCGGGTCTATCACGGCGGCACAGTTCCTGCAGCGCTTCATCCGCAACGACACACCTTGGGTCCATATCGATATCGCTGGCGTGGCCTGGTCGTCCAAGGACAAGCCGACGGTTCCGAAGGGTGGGACGGGTTTCGGCGTCCGCCTGCTCGACCGGCTCGTGCGGGACAACTACGAACCCCAGTAGCTCTGGCCTATGGAAGCACCGGCATGACGGAAGTGCGTTTTTATCACCTGACTCGCGCCAATCTGCAAAGCGCTTTGCCGGTGATGCTGGAACGCACTCTGGAGCGGGGACAGCGTGCCGTCGTTCGGACAAGTACCGAGGAGCGAGCGGAATCCCTGGCAAGTCATCTCTGGACTTATCGGGACGAAACTTTTCTGCCGCATGGCACGGCCAAAGACGGCTTTCCGGATGACCAGCCGGTCTGGCTTACGTCAAAGGACGAAACGCCGAACGATCCGGACGTACTCTTCCTCACCGACGGGGCCGAGGCATCGGACCTTGGGCGCTTCAAGCTTTGTGCGATCCTTTTCGACGGTCGGGACTCCGAGGCCGTGGCCGCCGCCCGGGCACAGTGGAAGGCGCTTTCGGGCGAAGGTCAGGAGGTCACCTACTGGCAGCAGGACGAGGACGGCCGTTGGGCACAAAAGGCGTGAGACGGCCGGAAGGCATGAAGGGGAAGATGTGATGGCGGCGGTACAGATTCGTCCCATGACCGACGACGATGCCGCCGAGGTGTTGCGCATCTATCGGGAAGGGATCGAGACTGGCAACGCGACTTTTCAGGATGCGGTCCCGGATTGGCCGGCCTGGTGCGACGGCCATATGAAAGAATGCCGTCTGATCGCGGAGCAGGATGGCCAAGTCCTCGGTTGGGCCGCCCTGTCGCCCGTGTCCTCGCGATGTGTCTACAGCGGTGTGGCGGAAGTCAGTGTCTATGTTGCGGCAGACGCGCGCGGCCGCGGAGTCGGTGCGCACCTTCTCGAGGCCACAATCGCGGACTCCGAAAATGCGGGGATTTGGACACTCCAGGCCGGGTCCTTCCCGGAGAACGCCGGCAGCCTTGCACTCCACTTGGCGCAAGGCTTCCGGGTCATGTACCAGCGGGAACGTCTGGGCCGGATGACTTACGGTCCCTACAAGGACCAGTGGCGCGATGTCATCTACCTTGAGCGCCGCAGCAAGGTCGCAGGGATGGATTGAGTTTGCCGAGAACGACCCATTGAGCTTTGGGAGCCCTATCGTGAAAAAGACGCTGTCAGCTCCCGAATTCGCGGATTTCCCCGCGAAGTGGCATCTTTCGCCGGTCCTCGATACCGGAGAATTTCTGTTTTTGTCCGGTGTCACGGGATACCGCCCGGACGGCACGGTAGCCGGAGATCCGGAGACACAAATCAGGGATACCTTCTCGTTCGTGGAGAAGACTCTCGCTGCCGCGGAACTGGGTTTCGACGACGTGGTCGAGATGACCTCGTACCATGTCGGGCTGCGGCGTCATCTCGCCGTCTTTGCGAAAGTGAAGGACGAGTTCGTGCGTGAACCCTATCCGGCCTGGACGGCGATCGGTGTGACCGAGTTGATGACCGAAGGGACAATCCTGGAACTGCGCGTCATCGCGAAGCGCGGATAGTCAGCCTTCTGTTCGGAAGACCCTTTACCGTTTGCTGTGCAGCTTGCGGGCGACGCCGCGCTTGAGGCCCAAGTCGGCCTCGCGGAAAAGGATGTATAGGCCGGAGAGGATGACGATCGTCACGCCGACCCAGATGTTCAAGCCCGGGATCTCGCCCCAGAACATGAAGCCGAACAGGGCGGCCCAGATCATGGCACTGTATTCGAAAGGCATGACCAGGGCGACGTCCGCGTAGCGGAACGCCAGCGTGATGACGATCTGCGCCGTGCCGCCGACAAGGCCGAGGCCCGCAAGCCAGAGCAAGTCCTCGAAGCTGGGCGTCACCCAATAGAAGGGCAAGGCCGCCCCGGACAGCAGGGTCGCGGTCAGGGTGAAATAGAACACGATGGAAGCACTGGTTTCCGTCCGGCTCAGCTTGCGGACCAGAATCATGGCCAGGGCGTAGCAAAGGGTTCCGGCCAGCATAACGAGCGCGACGCTATCGAGCGATCCGCCACCGGGCTGCACCATGATCATGACGCCGACGAAACCGACCAGAACTGCGGTCCAGCGCCGCGGCCCGACTTTCTCGCCAAGCAGCGGTACGGAGAGGGCGGTCACAAAAACAGGCGCGGCAAAGCCTATTGCCACCGCGTCCGCCAGCGGCATGTTCGTGAAGGCGTAGAAGAAGCAAGCCAACGACAGGATGCCGACCAGACAGCGGATCAGGTGTCCCACCGGGTCGTTGACCCGAAGAATGTCCCGCATGCTTCCCCGGAACATGAACAGAAACAATGGCACAAAGGCGAAGAGGCCGCGAAAGAAAATCAGCTGCGGCATGGGGTAGTCCTCGCCCAGCCATTTCACCATGGCGTCCATAACGGCGAACAGGCCGACGGCGAGCACCATCAGTCCGATGGCCAGCCCTGGTCGGCTGCCGGATTTCGCGGCAAGGACCTTCACGGGCGATAAGGGTGTGGTGGTGTTCTGAACGGCAGCCATAGTCTTCTTCGAACGTCTTCTGAAAATGAAATTGCATCGCGAAACTACAGGTGAACCTAAGTGGCTTTGCTTAAAGCCAGCCCTGCTTTCTTTGCAGGACAGAGCCGCCGCCGATGCAAGGCAGGTTACCTCGGCATTTACTTTGCTCTATACTGGGTAGAGCTTGTGTCCCGAATGCAAGCCTCCAGGGTGGCAACGGCTCCGTCACTTCGCAGGAGGGAGTTGAACCTCGATGGCCCAGGCACCCCAAGACCCCTTCATTGCTTCGCTGCAGCGGGCACTGGATCAGCAGGGTTACAAAGTCGTCGCGGACGGCCGTTGGGGGCCGCAGACGGAGAGAGCCTTAAAGGAACTCCAAGAGGCTGCCGGTCTTCGGCCAACTGGCACGGTCGACGAGGAGACGCTGGCAAAGTTGGGTCTGGAACTCTCGGATGAGCCTCAAGATTCAGTTCGTACCGAAGACCGGACAGCAGGGGACCAGGTTCAGAAAGAGGCCCCACCAAGAGAGCCGGAACCGGACGAAGTATCTGAAGAGGAAACCGTTGCCTCCGTCGAAGAGGCCGAGGCTGCTGATGAAACGCCCGAGTCGAGGGTCGTCAGTCCGGTGGCCCTCAGCGACAAGGCCGCCGATAGCCTGGAGGCCGATCGCCTGGGTTTCCGGCCCTCGGTCGAGGCCGTGGTGCGCTTCCTGCTGTCAGAGCAGACCGAACCGCCTTTGACTCTCGCGATCCATGCACCGTGGGGTGCGGGCAAGACCTCCTTCATGAACATGATCGACGGCCATGTTCAGGTAGAAGCGCGGCGTGTCGGCGGCAATGTCGCGACGGTCTGGTTCAACCCCTGGCAATACAGCGCCGCGGAGCAAGTCTGGGGTGCGTTCGTGGCGACGGTCGTCCGCGCCGTTCAGGAGCACCAGGATTTCTTTAACAAGCTGGTCTTCCGGCTCCGTCGTTTCTGGTCGATGTTCTGGCGGCAACTCACCATAAGTCTGGCGCTTCGCCTGATCGTCGTTTTCCTCATTGCGGCGGTGGTGCTGGGGCTGCTGTTTGGTGGTGCGGCGGGCGGCTTAATCAAGGCTCTGGAAACAGAGAAGGCGATCGCGCCGATCATAACGGCCGTCAAAGGTTCGAAGGTCGCTTTCGTCTTGGAGGCGACCATTGTCTTTCTGGCGATCTTTTACGTCTACGTGACACTCTCAAACAAACTGGGGCTCAATCTGCTGCAGTATGTCGAAAAGACCGGGTTCAAGGACAAAATCGGAACGATCGCACAGTTCGAATCCGAGATGAAGGCGCTCAGGAAGTGCACGCCGAAGTCTCTAAAACTAGTGGTTTTCATAGACGACCTGGACCGCTGCAACGCCGATGTCCTGCGCGAGGTTGTCGAGGCTCTGCAGCTCACCGAGGTGTCGCAGAGCTGCATCTTCATCATTGGCATGGATCTCACCATCGTCGCTCAGACCATCGAGGACTCGCTCGGCAATCTGGCCCGCGCTGTCGGTGGCCTGGACCGCGATCTGATGGAACATGGCAGCGGTTACAAATTTCTGGAAAAGATCATTCAGGCGCGACTGAGCATCCCGAACTATGGCCGAGAAGAAATCAAAAAACTGACTGACGATGAGGACGAGTCGGATCAAGGGGATGGGGAGACAGAAGACAAAGCACCTCGAGGCCCGGTATGGATGACGGATTTGATTTCGCCAGCGGCGACTCGGCCATTCGGTGTGGGCCTCCTGAAGAAGCAGGAAGCCGCACCACAGGATTCTGCCGAAGTGCTCCGGATACGGCAGAAGTATGGGCCGGAGCATTTCAACAACCCGCGCCGCTACAAGCGTTTCGTCAACAGCTTCCGCCTGCATGCCTACCTTCTGGATCGCCAAAAGAAGGAGATTGGTCTCGAGACCCTGGCGCGCTTTCTGGTGCTGGCGGAGAAATGGCCGGCGATGCTGGCTTATCTCCTAGAGAGCCAAGAGAAGTTCGATAAGTGGCGAACAAAATACTCGCTAATCGGAAACGATACATCCACGAAGGCGTTGGGAGCGGTGCTCAAGAAGGTCAAGGAAGACACGGCAAGCTTCACGCGGCTCCGAAAACTTGTATGTGGAGAGCCACGGCAGAATGTACGGCCGCTCGAATATGAGGAAATTCGAGACCTCGCCAAGTGGTATGGTTTCCACCACCACGTCAGCCGCGAAAAGAAGTAGGAGACGCTGTTCCCCCAGCTAAACCGGGTCTCGTCGGAGCGGCTGGGCCATGCAGTGGATGCCGCCGCCGCCCATCGTGAAGGTGCTGACATCCGGGTCGTAGACCGTGAAACCAAGGGCACGCAGCCGCGCGTTGAGGTCCTTGGAGTCCTTGGTCGAGAGGATCTTGTCGTCGCCGAGCGCCATGACGTTGCAACCGAGCTTCATGGTGTCGGGGAAGCTGACGGGGATGATTTCGATCCCCTTGCCCTCCAGCCAGGCGACGATTTCCGGGTCGGTGGTATCGAGGCAAACGGCGGCCAGCTTCGGTGCCAGCATGCAGACCATCAAGTCTATATGGACGTAGAAGGAATCGATTGGCGCCAGCCGCACTTCCCATCCTTCCGCCTCGAACCAGCGCTGTACCTGTTTGGCCGCAGGCTCTTGCGTGCGCTCGCCGCAGTACCCAATCAGGACGCAGCCGGGTTCGATCACATCGAAGTCGCCGCCCTCGAAGGCCGCGGCCGTGATCATCTTGTAAATCGGGATTCCCTTGGACTGATAGAACTGGATGACCGGCGCGTATTCGCCGCGCCGCCACCATTGGTGCATCTGAGTCACCACCGCGCCGAACGGCGTCATGAAGCTCGAATCCCGCGCATAGACTTGATAAGGCAAGTCCGGGTCCGGCTCCAGGAAGTGGCAGACGACCCCGGCTTGTTCGTAGGCGTCCACCATCTCGCGGTGCTGGGCCTGCGCGACCTGAACGTCGTACTTAGCGCCGGAGCGCAGGGTCGCCTTGGAAATCGAAGAGGTCGGAAGCCATTTGTAATTGTCCGGGCGGCAGAGCAGCACGTCGCGCAGCACGCCGTACTCGGAATTCACGCCCCACTCGGTTCCATTCGCGCCGCTCATCTACTGCTCCCCTCGGGTTGTGGCCGATGTGTCGTGGCCGATGTCCTATCGGGCCCCAGTCTCGTTCAATGATGGACCCGAGGTCCAGTCTTCCGGGGACTTCTTTCGATGCCAGCGCGACGACCGTCAGTCGACCGTCTCAGAGTTCAGCCGTTGATCTCCATCAAATCATACAATGAGCATATGAGCTAAGTGAGCGTGTTCGGGCCTTAGAGGTAGGACCCGGCGTCAATGTTTATGACTTTTGAGAGGGATGGAGATGATCCAAAAAAGAACGCGGGCCCGCATTGCGGTTTCCTGCATGGCCCTGATGGGGCTCGGTTTCCTCGCCGATATCGCGCTCGCCCAGTCGGATTACCCGATGAACCCCAGGCACCGGCGGATCTTTCAGAATATGGATATGGGAAGCTTCGACGTTGAGCCCGGAAAGAGCCAAACCATCGTGGACATCGATGAGCCCGAGACCTACCGCGTATGCTGGACGGGAGCTCTCGGTCAATTCGAAGTCGATGGCGAACGCCATGTGATGGACCGGGGCGATTGCTTCGACGTCACCGGCAAGCGAATGACGGTGCATGGCGGATCCGAAGGATCTTCGGAAGGACACGGAATCTACGAGCGAATGGCCCCCGGCGCTGTAATCATGCGGAGAAACAAGAGCGAATAGGTCAGGCGGAGGGGCTCTCTTCCAGCTTTGCCATAGCCTCCAGCCAGGCTTCCTCGGCCGCGGCGATCTTTGATGAAAGTTCGCCGTGCTCGATTTGCAGCCGCTGAAAGGTGTCGCGGTCGCCGTTGTAGAGTTCGCCGTCTGCCAGCTTGCTCTCCAGCGCCTGCTTGTTGCGCAGCAGGCCGTTGAGGCGTTTCTCCGCATCCTGGGCCGCCTTGCGTAGATGCGCGGAGGCGGCCCGGGCCTCGGCGGCCTGGCGCCGCTTGTCCTTCTTGTTGACCCGGTCCGCCTTCGCCTCGGGCCGGGATCGCCGTCTTTCTTCCCGGCGTTGGTCCATCAGGTGTTGGCGGTAGTCTTCCAGGTCTCCCTCGAAGGGTTTCACCGTGCCGTCGGCGACGAGCCACAGGCGGTCCGCCACCAGTTCCACCAGGTGCTGGTCATGGCTGACCAGGATAACCGCGCCTTCGTAAGTGTTGAGGGCTTGAACGAGGGCCTGCCGGGAATCGACGTCCAGGTGGTTGGTCGGTTCGTCCAGGATCAGGATCTGCGGCGCTTCTCGGCTCATCAGCGCAAAGAGCAGACGTGCTTTCTCTCCGCCGGACAATTTGCCCACGGCGATCTCCGCATGCCCCACGCCGAACCCGAAGCCGCCGAGCAAGGCCCGCAGCTTCGTTTCTGTCGCCAGTGGCAGCAGGCGCCGCATGTGGTCCAAGGGCGTGGCTTTGAGGTCAAGTTCCTCTGTCTGGTCCTGCGCGAAATAACCGACCTTGAGTTTGGAAGAGCGGGTCATGCGGCCCCGCAGCGGCTTCAGGCGCTGGGCGAAGATCCGAGCCAGAGTCGACTTGCCGTTGCCGTTGGCCCCCAGCAGCGCGATGCGGTCGTCCATATCGATCCGCAGGTCCAGGCCGCTCAGAACGGGCGGACCCTCGTCGTAACCGGCGGACACCCCTTCCAAATTCAAGATAGGGGGAGAAAGGTGCGTCGGCTCCGGAAACTGCAGCCGCACGGTGCGCTCCTCGACCAGACTGGGGATCGGCTCCATGCGCGCCAGTGCCTTCAGCCGCGACTGTGCCTGCCTTGCCTTGCTGGCCTTGTAGCGGAAGCGGTCGACGTAGGACTGAATGTGGCGGCGCTCGGCGATCTGCTTCGTCCGCATTTTTTCCTGCAGCTCTTGCCGTTCGCGCCGGGTCTTCTCGAAACGGTCGTAGTTGCCGGCGTAGCGGATCAGCTTGCGCGCCTCCAGGTGGATGATGTTGTTGGCCACCCGGTTGAGCAGCGCCCGGTCGTGCGAGACCAGCAACAAGGTGCCGGGATAGGTCTTCAGAAAGGTCTCCAGCCAGAGCGCGGCCTCGAGATCCAGGTGGTTCGTCGGCTCGTCCAGCAGCAGCAGGTCGGGGCGGGTGAAGAGCAGGGCGGCCAGGGCGACGCGCATGCGCCAGCCGCCGGAAAGCTCGGCGCAGGCTCGCTGCTGCGCCGCCTCGTCGAAACCCAAACCGGCCAGGATCCGTGCGGCGCGTGCGGGCGCGCTTTCCGCCTCGATATCGGCCAGGCGTTCGTGCACCTCGGCGATGCGGGTTGGGTCCGAGGCTGTCTCGGCCTCGGCCAGCAGGGCGACGCGTTCCTTGTCCGCGGCGAGGACCGTATCGATCAGGCTTTCGGGGCCGGAGGGCGCTTCCTGCGCCACCTGACCCATCCGGATCCGCTGGGGTAGGGAGATTTCGCCCTGATCCAGGTGCAGCTCGCCGGAGATGAGCTTCAGCAGCGTCGTCTTGCCGGCACCGTTGCGCCCGACCAGCCCGACGCGTTCTCCCACGTTGACGGTCGCGCTGGCCTCTTCCAGCAACGGGTTGCCTTGCACACGGTATGTGATCTGCTTGATCTGAAGCATTGCTCTGTCTGGAGCTTACGCCGGTCTCAGTTTCGCGCCGGCGGGGTGTAGCACGTCCGACCTGACGGATCGAGGCACCGCGTGTTCTGCCGAGGGCTAAGCGCCCATTGCCGCAACGCGGCAAACTGTCTATACACCCCGCGCCCCCTCAATGATTTGCCAGATATCGAAGGAGACCCGGACGTCATGGCCATCTCGCGCACCTTTTCCATCATCAAGCCCGACGCCACGCGGCGCAATCTCACCGGCAAGATCACCGCGCATCTAGAGGACGCGGGCCTGCGTGTGGTCGCCAGCAAGCGCATCCACATGACCCGGGAGCAGGCCGAGGGTTTCTACGCCGTCCACAAGGAGCGGCCCTTCTTTAACGATCTCTGCGACTTCATGACGTCCGGCCCGGTCGTGGTGCAGGTCCTGGAAGGCGAGGATGCCGTCGCCAGAAACCGGGAAGTCATGGGCGCCACCAACCCGAAAGACGCGGCCGCCGGCACCATTCGCGCGGAGTTCGCCGAAAGCATCGAGGCCAATTCCGTTCATGGCTCCGACAGCCCGGAGAATGCTGCCATAGAAATCAAATTCTTCTTCAGCGATGATGAGATTGTAGGTTAACTGAAAATCGCTGCTGGATTGGCCCGAACGTGGGCCTCGAAACAAGAAAGGCGGGACCAAGTCCCGCCTTTTTCTTTGTGCAGTGCCGCCTCTGCTAGACGAGGAAATAGGCCATAAGCAGCAAAGTGACCACAATGGCGGCAATGGACCACTGCATCAAACGCAGGAAGCCCACCCAAGTCTTGCGGTTTTCCTGATAAATCTGCTGATCGTTCGCCATCGCCTGTTCCTTACGTTCTGATGCGCCAAACCGGCGTAAGTCTTTTAGCGTGAGATGAATTCCGCCGCAAGTTCGGGGCTACTAAGGAAATCGAGCACAGTTCAGGGGCAAATCAACGGGCCAGAGGTGTCAGATTTCTTGCCACCTGGATTGGCCGGCAGGAGCGCCCGGTCGCCCGCGATGGTGACCTTTCCTTCCGCCAGCAGCCTGAGACAGCGAGGATAGAGCCGATGCTCCGCCTCCAGGACGCGTGCCGCCAGGCTGTCCGGATCGTCCCCGGGCTGCACGGACACGGCGGCCTGACCGATGATGGGGCCCGTATCCACTTCCTCCCGTACCAGATGGACCGTGCAGCCGTGCAGTTTCACCCCGGCTTCCAGAGCGCGGGCGTGGGTGTCCAGACCGGGAAAGGCGGGCAGCAGGGAGGGGTGGATGTTGACCAGCCGGTCGCGCCAGTGTTGCACGAAGCTCCGGGTCAGAATGCGCATGAAGCCGGCCTGGGCGACCAGCTCCACCTCGGCCGCTTCCAAGGCCTTGGTCAGTTCGGCTTCGAAGGCTTCCCGACTCTGGAAGTCGCGGTGGCTGATCACTGCTGCGGCAATGCCCGCGTCCTCGGCCCGCCTTAGTCCATAGGCATCGGCCTTGTTGGAGAGGCAAAGCACGATCTCGGCGGGGTAGTCCGGGGCCTTGGCAGCGTCGATCAAGGCCTGGAAATTGCTGCCGCGCCCGGAAATCAACACGCCGACGCGTCGCTTGGCTCCGGGGCTCACCCCGCCCACGTCAGCTCCCCATTCAGGGCGACATCCGGTTCATCTTCCGAACCCTTGCGGACCCGGCCGATTTCGAAGGCCACCTCGCCGTGATCCTCCAGAATCTTGACGATTTTCTCCTGCGACCCGGCTTCAACAATGACCGCCATACCGATGCCGCAATTGAAGGTTCTGATCATCTCGTGCTGTGGAATCTTGCCGTCCCGGGACAGCCAGGAGAACACGGGGGGGATCGGCCAGCTGCCCGCTTTCAAATCGATGCCCGTGCCCTTGGGAAGGGCGCGGGGCAGATTCTCGACCAGGCCCCCGCCGGTGATGTGGGCCAGGGCCTTGACCCCGCCTTCACGGATCGCCGCCAGACAGGACCTCACGTAAATCCGCGTCGGATCGAGCAGACATTCGCCCAGAGTCCGCTTGGGCGCGAACGGCGCGGGCGCATCGAAGTCGAGACCCAGTTCCGCGACGACCCGGCGCACCAGGGAAAAGCCGTTGGAATGAACACCGTTGGATCCCAGGCCCAATACCACGTCCCCGGCGGTGACTCCTTCGCCGGTCAGGGCATGGCCCCGTTCGATGGCGCCGACGGCAAAACCCGCGAGGTCATAGTCGCCGGCGCTGTACATGCCCGGCATCTCAGCTGTCTCGCCGCCGATCAGGGCGCAGCCGGCACGGCGGCAGCCCTCGGCGATTCCGGCAACGATATCCCGGCCGCTCTCGACCTCGAGCTTACCGGTCGCGTAGTAATCCAGGAACAACAGAGGCTCCGCGCCTTGAACTACCAGATCGTTGACGCACATGGCGACGAGGTCGATGCCGACCGTGTCGTGCTTGCCCGCCGTGATCGCGACCCTCAGCTTGGTGCCGACTCCATCCGTCGCGGCGACGAGCAGGGGGTCCTTGTAACCCGCGCTCTTGAGATCGAAGAAGCCGCCGAATCCGCCCAAGCCGGCATCCGCTCCGCTGCGCGCCGTCGACTTCGCCAGGGGCTTGATCGCCTCGACCAGCGCGTTGCCGGCATCGATATCGACGCCCGAGTCCTTGTAGGTGCGCTCGCTGCGGCTAGATATGGCTTCCTCTCCATGCTTGGGCTATTAGAGGGACGCTGCGGTTCCGGAGCTTCTGCCGGTGCCTGCTGCGGGGCGAAGATAATTCATCGAGGATGCTTTGCAATGCGCTTTTGCCGCTGCCTCACTGTGCTCGTGTTGGGCCTTTCCTTGGGCGCGACTCTCTGGTCGCCGCCGGCCCTGGGCGCGGGCGATATCTTTGAGATCAGAGGCGTCAGCGTAGACCGCACCGATGACACTGCGGCCGCGGCGCGCGAAGCAGCTATCGCCGACGGCCATCTCAAGGCGATGCAGCGCCTCTGGATGCGGATTGTCCCCGACGAAGCCCTGCTGGACGTGCCTTATCTGACCGCGCCTCAGATCGAGAACTTCGTTTCCGATTTTTCGGTTTCGGCGGAACGGACATCCCGAGTGCGCTATCTGGCGGATCTCAACGTGCGGTTCAATGCCGACGCGATTCGCAACTTCCTCCGTTCCAACGGCATTCCCTATGCGGAAACGCGCAGCAAGCCCGCGCTGATGCTCCCGGTTTACGGCGCCAGCGGCGATGCACATCTTTGGGACGATCCCAACCCCTGGTTTGGCCCTTGGGCGTCGCGGCGGCAGAGCGGGGCCCTCGTGCCCTTGATAGTGCCGCTGGGCGATCTGGAGGACATGGGGTCGATCGGCGCAGAGGAAGCCATCTCGCTGGACCGGCGGCAAATCGAAGCGATGCGTCAGCGCTATGGCGCCGAAGATGTCGTGGTCTCGCAGGCCATCCTGAAGGAGGGCTCCCTGGATCGGGAGATGGAACTTTTGGTCGTGACGCGTCGCGATGGCCCGACGCAACAGGGCACCACCTATCAGAGTTTCGTTCCGCGCAACAACGAGACCCTCAATGCCTTGCTGCAGCGGGCTGCGGCTGAAGTATTCGATGACGTGCAGGAAGCATGGAAGCAGGCCAACCTGCTGAGCTTCGAGCAGATCAGCACGATTCGCATGACGGTCGAAACACCCAAGCTGCCGGATTGGCTGGAAATCAAGCGGCGCCTCGATCAGATCGCAGCGGTCGAACAGGCGCAGGTCTCGTCCCTTTCGCGTGGCCGCACCGTGGTGGCCATGACCTATGGCGGCGACGAGCGCCAACTCATCGTGGCCTTGTCGCAGCGCGATCTCGAGCTGGCCCAGGACCGGCGTGGCAACTGGTTCCTTTGGATGGAGGGCAACCCGCCGGCCGAAATCGTCGAAGCGCGGGAGTCTTCCCTGTTCGGCGATCCGGCGGTGCCCGCCTCGCCCGGACTGGGGCCGCCGCCTTCGGGATCGGGTTTCGGAACACCGGGCGCTCCGGCGCAGCGGCAGAGGACGGTGATCATCACCGGAGAAGACCCGTTGGACGCGGAAGACCCGCCCGATCCCCTGGAAGACGCGCAATAGGGGAAGAGGCACAAGGTTAGACCGGCAGCTCGGAATGCTGCGCGCGTCGACCGATAGCGCGATGCTGTAGAGGGGGGACGATGAACGCCGAACGTCAGTTCCGGTTCTGGCTGGTTGGCCTGATCATCTTCATTGCTTTGCTCTATCTGCTGCGCAGCGTGCTGCTGCCTTTCGTGGCCGGTATGGCGGTGGCCTACTTCATGGACCCGCTCTGCGACTCTCTGGAGCGCAAGGGCCTGTCGCGGACGCTCGCGACGTCCCTCGTCACGCTTCTCTTCGTTTTGTTGAGCGCATTGGCACTGTTGCTTCTGGTGCCCGCGCTGGTGGGGCAGTTGACGGAACTGCTGGCGCAGGTTCCGGCGCTGGTCGAAGCGCTGCGCAATCTCGCGATCAAGCTGCTCGAGAGTCTTCAGACACGGGTCGATCCTGAGATCTTCGAACGCCTCCGCGCTTATGTCTCGGAGAACATGGGCATGGTCTTTGGCTGGGTGACCGATGCCCTGAAGGCGCTGATCTCCGGCGGTGTCGCGATCGCCAACCTCGTTTCCCTTATCTTCATCACACCGGTTGTCGCTTTCTACCTGCTGCGCGACTGGGACCGGATAATGGCGCGTATGGACAGTTGGCTGCCGCTGCGGCAGGCGGATGATATCCGTCAACTGGTCAGGGAGGTCGACGAGAGACTCGCCGGCTTCTTGCGCGGCCAGGGCATGGTGTGCCTGATCCTCGGCGTTTTCTACGCCGCCGCTCTATCCCTGGCGGGGCTAAAGTTCGGGCTGCTGGTCGGAATGCTCGCCGGTCTGCTGACGTTCATCCCCTATGTCGGCTCTATCGTCGGTTTGGTGCTTTCCGTCGGCCTAGCGCTCTTCCAATTCGACGACTGGGTGCGGGTACTGATCGTTGCCGTCATTTTCTTCGTCGGCCAGGCCCTGGAAGGTAATTTCCTCACACCAAAGCTCGTGGGCGAACGGGTCGGCCTGCATCCGGTCTGGGTGATCTTCGGACTGCTCGCCGGCGGTGCGTTGCTCGGCTTCGTCGGCATGCTGCTGGCGCTTCCGGTCACGGCCATCATCGGTGTCGGCGTGCGTTATGGGCTGAACCGCTATCTGGCGTCCGACTACTACAGCGGCGGCTTGCCGATCCCCGTTGCTTCGGAAGACTCGGACGGGGACGGCGAGGGCTCCGGCGGCACCAAATGACGGCACCCCAGCAATTGCCGCTGGACCTGGGTCATCGGCCGGCCCTGGGCCGGGAGGATTTCGTCGTCGGACCCAGCAACGCGACGGCGGTGGGGTGGATCGACCGTTGGCCGGATTGGCCACAGTCCATCCTTGCGATATGCGGGCCGGAAGGCGCGGGCAAGAGTCACCTCTGCCGGGTCTGGCGTATGGCCAGCGGCGCGATCGAGGTGACGGCGGACTCCTTGCTCGCGGCGGATGCCGTGCAGTTGCTCGGCGATGCGGATGCTGTGGTGCTCGACGGTTGCGCGGCTGCGCTGGCTGCGCAGGATGAAGGCGCCCGGCGGCTGTTTCATCTTTACAATGTTCTGAAGGAACGTGGTGGCTCTTTGCTGATTGCGGAGCGGACCCCACCCGCGCGCTGGTCCATTGCGCTCCCGGATCTGGCTTCGCGCCTGGGCTCCATTCCCGCCGTGGAAATGGCAGAACCGGACGAACATTTTCTGCAGGCTCTGCTTGCCAAGCTCTTTGCGGACCGCCAGCTCCAGATCAGCGCGAAAGTCGTGGACTACCTCCTGTCACGGATGGAAAGATCTTTCCGGGGCGCACAGCAGGTGGTCGAGGCGCTGGACCGCGCAGCATTGGCGAAGGGCAGCCGTGTGACGGTAGCTCTGGCCCGCCGCGTGTTGGATGGAAGCCCCAAGGACGCAAATTGAGGATGACGGCATGACAGAGACCTATGAAGGCGCCTGCCACTGCGGGGCCCTCGGCGTTTCCTACAGCACCGCGCTACGTCCCGGCGACGCCGTGATCCGGGAGTGCCAGTGCGGCTTTTGCAGGCTGCATGCGGCCCAGGTCGTCAGCGATCCCACGGGATCGCTCCGCTTTGACGAGCGGGTGCCCGGCACACTGCATCGCTACACATTCGGCTTGAAGACGGCGGATTATCTGCTCTGCACGCGCTGCGGGGCCTACATGGGCGCCGTCATTACGACGGAAGGTGCGCGCTTCGGCATCGTCAACATTCGAACCCTCGCGGATTACTACAGCTTTACCGGAATCATCGATCTGTTGTCTTTCGATGCGGAGGACTTGGCGCAGAGGGTTGCACGCCGTGTCGCGAACTGGACTCCGGTCCTGGGCGGGACCTGAGATCGCCGTCAGAAGTCTGCGTTAGAGATCGCTTGGCAGCAGCAGGCGCCGCAGAGCCCCGCGGCCGCGCGCGGCCGCGGCCCAGTCCTCGACTTCGAATGTAAGTTCCGCGAAAGCTCCCGAAGGGAAATGCCGCGCCAGTCTGGCCAAGGCATCAAGGTCCGAAGTCGAACCGGAAAGTCCGAGCGCCAGAACGTGCAGGCCGGGATTGTGGGCGATGATCAGCAGGGACTCGGCGCCCTCCGGAGTCTCCACGACGTATCGCAGCAACAGGTCCGGCGGGGCGAGGTAAAGATCGTCCAAGAATTCGGCCGGCGCTTCGGACTCTAGGTGCTCTTGTATGGCCTCCAGGGTCTCGCGGGCACGCCGTGCCCCGGAACAGAGGATCAGTGCCGGCGCCACGGAAAGGTCTTTCAGCTTGGCGCCTAGACGGACCATCTCGTCCTTGCCGCCGTCCGCCAGGACACGGTCCCGGTCTTCTTCCCCCGGGCGGCGCTGCGCCGCCGCGCCGTGGCGGAGGAGGTAGAGTGTCTTCATTTGTGCTATGTCCTAGGCCTTGTCGGCTTTTGTAAGGTCAATCTCAATCGGTTTGATGCGTTTTTTGTTCGCAAAGAGCCCGAGGCGCCCGTCCAATAGCTTAAGAGCATCCTCTCCGAAAATCTGATGCCGCCAGCCCTGCAGCGCCGGCAGGTCCTCGCGCTCGCCGGCTGCGATCCTTTCCAGGTCGGCGGTGTTGGCCACCAGTTTCTGGGCGACCCCGGCCTCCTCGCACTTCAGCTTCAGCAGGACTTTCAGCAGGTCCATCAGCGGGCCGATCCCTTGCGGAACCTCCCGCCGCGGCCTCGGGTCGGGGCAGTCCTCATCCGGCACCTGAAGGCCATCGTTGACCGCCTTCAGCACCTGCTTGCCGATCCGGCCTTGCGCCAGGGTCTGGTCGATGCCCCGCGTGTGGGCCAGCTCGGCGGCGGTTGCCGGGCGGTGTGCGGCAATGTCGTAGAGCTGTTCGTCCCGCAGCACACGGTTACGCGGCACGTTGCGGCTCTGCGCCTCCGCTTCGCGCCAGGCCGCAACCTCGCGCAGGACCGCCAGATAGCGCGGATCGTGAGACCGGGTCTTCAGGCGCTTCCAGGCGATGGCGGGCTCCAGGCGGTAGGTGGCGGGGGAGGTGAGAATGGACATCTCCTCCTCAAGCCAGGCGGCGCGTCCGGACTTGTCCAATTGCCGCGCCAGCTTCTCGTAGATTCGGCGCAGGTGCGTGACGTCCGAGATGGCGTATTCGATCTGCGACTTCTTCAGGGGCCGGCGGCTCCAGTCGGTGAAGCGGGACGCCTTGTCGATGTGGGCGCCGGTCAGCTTGCGCACCAGCACGTCGTAGGCGACCGAGTCTCCGAAGCCGCAGACCATCGCCGCCACTTGCGTATCGAACAGAGGGGCCGGCAGCTTGCCGGTCTCGTGGAAGAAGATTTCCATGTCCTGGCGCGCGGCGTGCATTACCTTCAGGATCTTTGGCTCGAAGAGAAGATCGAACAGGGGCCCCAGATCCATGTCCTTGGACAGGGCGTCGATGGCGATGGCGTCTTCCGGCCCCGCCACCTGAACGACACAGAGTTTGGGCCAGTAGGTGTTGTCGCGCAGGAATTCCGTATCGACGGTGACATAGCTGGCGGAGCGCTGGTCTTCGCAGAATTCCGCCAGCTCCGCCGTTTTCGTGATCAAGGTCATGGCCCCGAGCTATAACCGGATAGGCCCCCCGGGTCACCCCTTACTGCCCTTTATAGAGGTTCAGGAGCGGTTTTTCGCGGCCCGGTGGTAGGGTCGAGCACCGCGGCCACCCTTGACAAATCCTTGCCCTTCGGTGCTTTTCTGCGCCGGCCTCCGGGCCCGGATTTCCTCATATTCATCATCTCAAGGCATTCCTCCATGCATCCCTATCGCACTCACACCTGTGGCGCTTTGCGGCTCTCCGACAAGGGCGAGACGGTCCGTCTGTCCGGCTGGATCCACAGGAAGCGGGATCATGGGCAGCTTCTGTTCGTCGACCTGCGAGACAGCTTCGGCCTGACCCAATGCGTGATCGACGTCTCCAGCCCGCTGTTCGAGCAACTGGAAGCCTGCCGCGTCGAAAGCGTCATCACCGTGACCGGCAGGGTCGTGGAACGCACCCAGGAAACCGTCAACAAGGCGCTGCCGACCGGCGAGGTCGAGGTGGGGATCGAATCCTTTGAACTGCAGGCGACGGCGGAGGTCCTGCCGCTGCAGGTCAACTCCGATGAGGACGCGGGTGAGGAAACCCGCCTGCGCTACCGCTTCCTCGATTTGAGGCGGGAGAAGATGCAGCGCAAGATCCGTCTGCGCAGCGACGTCATCTCCTCGATCCGCCGCCGCATGATTGAACAGAACTTCGCCGAGTTTCAGACGCCGATCCTGACGGCCAGCAGCCCGGAAGGGGCCCGGGACTTTCTGGTGCCCAGCCGCATCCACCCCGGCAAGTTCTATGCGTTGCCCCAGGCACCGCAGATGTTCAAACAGCTCCTGATGGTTGCCGGCTTCGACCGCTACTTCCAGATCGCGCCCTGCTTCCGCGACGAGGACAGCCGCGCCGACCGCTCGCCCGGCGAGTTCTATCAGCTCGATTTCGAAATGAGCTTCGTGACGCAGGAGGATGTTTTCGCCGCCATTGAGCCGGTGCTGGCCGGTGTCTTCGAGGAGTTCGCCGACGGCCGTTCCGTTACCAAGCCGCCGTTCCCGCGCATCCGCTTCGAAGACGCAATAATGACTTATGGCTCCGACAAGCCGGACCTGCGCAACCCCATCGAGATTTGCGACGTTACAGAAGCCTTCCGCGGCGGCGGCTTCGGCATTTTCGCGAAGTCCATCGACAAAGGCTCCGTGGTGCGTGCCATTCCGGCGCCGGGGGCGGGCGACCGGCCCCGCAGTTTTTTTGACAAGCTGAATGACTGGGCGCGCTCGGAAGGCGCCGCCGGGCTCGGCTACATCATCTTCGACGCTTCCGGCGAGGCGAAGGGGCCCATTGCCAAGAACCTCGATGCCGAGCGCGTGGCGAGCATCAAGGAAACTGCCGGACTGGCCGACGGCGATGCCGTCTTCTTCGCCTGCGACAAGCCGAACGCGGCGGCCAAGTTCGCCGGGACCGTCCGCGCCCGGCTGGGCGACGATCTCGACCTCTTGGAGAAAGGTGTCTTCAAGTTCTGTTGGATCGTCGACTATCCGATGTACGAGCAGGACGAGGACACCGGACAGATAGAGTTCAGTCACAATCCATTCTCCATGCCCCAGGGTGGGCTGGAGGCGCTGGAGAACCAGGACCCGCTGACGATCCTGGCCTACCAGTACGACATCGTCTGCAACGGTGTGGAGCTATCGTCCGGTGCCATCCGGAACCATCTGCCGGATGTCATGTACAAGGCCTTTGCCATTGCGGGCTACAGCGCGCAGGAGGTCGAGGACCGTTTCGGCGGGATGATCTCCGCGTTGAAGTTCGGCGCGCCGCCGCACGGCGGATCGGCTCCCGGCATAGACCGCATCGTCATGCTGCTGGCCGACGAGCCGAACATCCGGGAGATCATCACCTTCCCAATGAACCAGCGTGCCGAGGACTTGATGATGGGCGCTCCTGCGGAAGTGGAGGCCGCGCGTCTGCGCGAGCTCCACCTCAAGCTCGACCTGCCGCCGGAATGACAGCCCAGCCAAAGCCAGCCTCGGTTGGCTGTCCGATCCGGTGAGTTCGGCGTCTAGATCAGCGGGTTCGAGTGCTGGGGGGCAGGCTTGAGCCTCACCGTCTTCTTAGCGGTTGTTGGGGCCGCCATTCTCCATGCAGTGTGGAACGCGCTCGTAAAGAGTGGACGCGACAAACATCTGAATATGACCGCGGTCATTCTGGGGTCGCTGGCAATTGCCCTGTCCGTCCTGCCTTTCGTTCCTGTTCCTGCAAAGGAAAGCTGGCCCTACCTCGCCGCCAGCGTTCTTTTGCACGCAGGCTATCACCTGATTCTGCTCCTGTCGTATCGGGTCGGTGATCTCACGCAGGTCTACCCTATCGCGCGGGGCACGGCGCCGTTGCTGGTTGCAGGCGTCTCTGTGGTTTTTCTCGGCGTAAACCTGACATCTCTCGAGCTATTTGCTGTTCTTCTGATCGCGGCCGGCATCATCAGCATCAGTTTGGTTCGCAGGCGGGATGGGCTGCGTAACCTGAACGCGGCTGGGTTGGCATTTCTCACGGGTTGTTCGATCGCTGCCTACTCACTGGTGGACGGTATCGGTGCTCGGCAAGCCGGCACGGCCTTGGGATTCTATAGCTGGATGGTGGTCGGCAACGCCGTCCTCTTCACGGCGTTCATCGCCTGCACGAAGCCTCGGCTGCTGTTGTCGGTACCAAGGCATGGCAAGCGTGTGTTCGCCGTCGGGGGAAGCGCGACCTTTATTGCTTACGCGACTGTGACCTGGGCGTTCACGCAAGCACCGATCGCGCTCGTCACGGCGCTTCGCGAGACGAGCATCGTTTTTGCGCTTCTGATCGGTGTGTTCTTCCTCAAGGAGAAAATCGATCTCGCCAAAGTGGTCTCCACAATGGTCACGCTTTTTGGCGCGGCTCTCTTGCGGTTCTCCAGGCAATAATCTGCCGCCGGCGAAGGGAACACCGCTAGCGTTTCGGCCAGGCCCAGGCGGGCGCCTCGATTCCGGGCGCCGCCGTCTCGCCCAACTCCTTTTCCAGGGCAAAGACGGCGCTGTCGTTATCCTGCGACAGCGCGTCGACCAGCGGCGCGGCGTGAGAGACTACAATCACCTGAGAGCGCGCGGCGGCATTGGCGATCAACCTTGCGAGCGGCGGGATCAGATCCGGGTGCAGGCTTGTCTCCGGCTCGTTGAGAACGAGCAGAGCGGGAGGTCTTGGGGTCAGTAACGCTGCGACCAGCAAGAGATAGCGCAGCGTGCCGTCTGAGAGCTCCGCAATGCGCAAAGGCCGCAGCAATCCCTTCTGTTGCATCGTCACCTCGAACAGACCGTCGAACTCCAGGACCTCCAAAACGCTGCCGGGGAAGGCATCCTCGATGGCGGTATCCAAGGCTCCTTCGTCACCGATTTCCCTTATGGTTTGCAGGGCGGCGGCGATGTCGGCGCCGTCGTGGGCCAATACCGGCGTGCGCGTCCCGATCTGCGCCTGCCGTGCCGGAGCGTCCGGGTCGCTGCGGAAGTGATCGTAGAAGCGCCAGCCGCGCATGCGCTCGCGCAATTCCAGCAGCTCCGGCATGCCACGTGGGTCGGCGGCATGGGTCATCATGCTCTCGAAGGGCGGCAGGTCCGTCAGAACCGTCACCCGATGCCCTTTCTCGTCGAGGACCTGCACGCTCAACCCATTTCGGGTGGCAAAGGTGTTGTTGCGGCGCAGAACCTCTCCGGCCCAGACTGCTTCGGCCTTGATCTCCGGATCGCGGTTGAATTTGGATCGCGGCACGGCGATGGGCAGACCCAGGTCGATGGCATAGCCGTAGTCCTCGGAGGCGAAGCCCAGCTTCAGACTGATGCGGTCGCGACGCACCGTACCCTGTATCGGGACGTCACCCGCTTTCATGGCGCGCGAGAAGGCTTCGGGCCCGGCCCAGAGGGTCGACTGCAGTCCGCCTTCGACGGCGAGGGAGTTGACGATCCGCCCCTGCGCCGTGTCGGCCAGCAGGCGCAGCGCCTTGTAGAAACTGGATTTGCCGCTGCCGTTCGGGCCTGTGACGACGTTCAGACGGTTCAGCGGCAGGATGAAGTCCCGCAGGGACCGATATCCCGAAACGGCGAAGGTCAGGATCACGGGGCACACAACTCCGAATTGCTCTTGGGGTCCGACGGAAGAGCGGCCCACAGTGATATCGGGGAGCGGCCCGGATGCCAACAGATTGCCAACAACCTCTCGCGCGTTGGCTAGGCGCGGCGACTTCCGCAGCGCCGTTTAGGCCGTGCCGGTCTCTTTGATCGTCGCCTTTTTCGAAGATGGTGCGGCGACGAGCAGGCCGGCCACCGTGATCAGAATCATGCCGCAGACCGTGGAGAAATCGGGCTTTTCGGAAAAGAAAACGAAACCCCACACGGCGGCCGAGACCAGATAGGCGTAATCGAAGGTGGCTATGATCGAAGGCGCGGCGACTTGATAGGCACGCGCGACGCCAGCGAAATAGGTCGCCGAGAGAACGGCGAGAAGCGCCATTAAACCCCATTCCTGCAGCCCCATCTTGGCCCAGTCGCCCAGCAAGAACGGGAAGGCGGCCTTCGTGTCGGCGCCAAGCCCCAGCAGCATGAGCGCCCCCATGCCGATCAGGCCGGTCACGAGAAACATGCCGTGAAGGGTGAGGGCCAAGGTCAGCGGCGCTTCGTCCCGGCATTTGCTTCGGGTCAGAACCATCGCCAGGGCATAGAACGCTGCCGCCAGCAGCGGCAGGATCGTGAACCAGGTAAAGGCGTCGCTGCCCGGTTTCAGGATCGTGATCACGCCGGCGAAGCCCAGCAGGACACCGCCCCATTGGCGCCCGCTGACCGCCTCGCCGATCATGAGGGCCGAGAGGAGGGCGATCATGATCGGGCTTGTATAGACGGCAACCGCGGCCACGGAGAGGTTGAGGACGGGAAGGGAGGCGTAGAAGGACAGCCATGTCAGGACCAGAAGCCCGGAGCGCAGGCAGGCCCATCCCAACGCGCGCGGCTTCAGGCCGATGCCATGCCCAAGCAGGAACGGGACCAGGATCGGAATCGCGATAAGCGAGCGTGCGAAAAAGACCTGCCAAACCGTCAGGTTCGCGCTGACCAGTTTCACCAGGGCATCCGCGAAGGCCATGGCGAAGACCGATGCGAGGATGAGCCCGATCCCGAGAGCTGTTCGATCGTGCAATGCCTTTCCCCCCTACGCCCTGCACAACGGCCAGTCTTCTATGTGTAGACTAGAGTTGGCCCGATTATCTGTACCTGCCACGGCTTTCCTGTTCCAGACGCGGTAACGTGGGCGGCTCTAGATTTCGAAGCCTCGGTTCCACCAGCGGTTTGGATTGCCGCGGTCGCCGTCGTAGTCCGCGCGGGTGGCCGCGCCTTCCATAACGTAGATCACCGGTTCCTCGTAGGAGTGGGCATGGCGGATCGCTTCGATGGCCTTCGCCAAGGTTTCAGGGTCGCGGGGCAGGGAGAAGCTCAGGGTGCGTGCGGGCATTTCGACGGTTTCCCCGATATCGCCCGCCTGGGATCCGGATTTGGGCCGGAAGTATTGCGCGCCGCTGGCGCTTTCGAAGGCAACCCGGTCATAGGGGCCGTAAGTCAGCCCTACGGCGTCTGCTACCGCCTCGCGCACCCGGGCGTCGTCCCGTGCCGCCAGTTCGACCCAGAGGAACCAGACCGGCTCCAGCGCGCAGGTCTTTAGCGTGGCGTCCAAGATGTCTGATGGCGGCATTTCGTCTTCCCGGTCCTAGGATCCTGTTGGCATCTTACCAACTCCCTCCTGACGATCCGTGTCAGGAGCTTTGCGGCAAACCGGCAAAACTTATCTAGGCGGGAACGTTAACCATCATTTACTGGTAACTGAAAGTATTTAATGGCATTTTGTGGTTATTATTTAGTAAACCCTCTCCACTATTAATGAGTATTGATCTTCTTTTACCAGTTAAGAGGTTTTTTACTATAGAGGCATAAGAATCGCCGGTGGGGCAAAAGATTAGGCCAGGACGGTCCGATGCGCATCTTTCTCGTCGCGATTCTTGTCATCTTCCTTTCGAGCTGCGCCGATCTGCCGTCGTTCGTCGAGGTGGCGCGGGTGGTTATCGGCGACGAGATTCTGCCGGAGGAAAAGGGGCCGGAACCGGTCCGCCATGCCGAAAAACTCTGCCGGCCTGGCGACGCACAGGCCGATCCCGACTGTGCCGCGGAAATGGACAATGCCTTTCATCCGGTCGTGGTGATCGAGTTGGGCCCTTTGCCCGTGGTCGATTTCGATACCTATCTTGCGGACCGGGCGGAGCCCAAGGGCCGTGAGATTCCGGCGGCACGCTTCGTCGATCCCGGTTACCTCACGGACGGATTTCAGTCAGTCCGTCGCTATCTCGCGAAGCTTTTCGGGCCGTCCGAGCAAGTCGCGTCGACTCAAGGTTAACTCCTATAAACCATTGTGATTTCACAATTTTTGGAGCGGCAATTCACCTGATTGCCAAGCTCCCGGTCCTCACTTAGACTCTCTTTCAGAACCGTTTGACCCCCTCGGTTTTCTTTGTTTGAGGTCCCCACTTCATGCCGATTCCTGCCGATCAGGGTTTTTCCATGCCAGCCGAATGGGCGCCGCACAGGCGCTGCTGGATGGCATGGCCGTGCCGAAAGGAATTGTGGGGCGAACACCTCGAGGCCGCCCGGACGGCCTATGCCGAGGTTGCCATCGCCATTTCCCAGTTCGAGCCCGTGACCATGCTGGCCAACAGCGGCGATGTCGCGGAGGTTTCACTGAGCTGCGGAAGTAGTGTCTCGATCCTTCCGATGGACATCAACGATTCCTGGATGCGCGATGTCGGTCCGACCTTCCTCACCGGGCCGGACGGCGCGCTGGCGGGGGTTGATTGGCAGTTCAACGGCTGGGGGGAGAAGTACACGCCCTACGACAAGGATGCAGCGCTGGCGAAAGCCTTGCTGGAGCAGTCGGAGATCCGACGCTTCGAAGCGCCCTTCGTACTCGAAGGCGGTTCAATCTCCGTCGATGGGGACGGCACCGTGATCACGACCGAGCAGTGCCTCCTCAATCCCAACCGTAATCCGGGGATGACCAGGCAGGAGATCGAAAAACAGCTCTGCGGTCATCTCGGCGTTCAAAAGATCATCTGGCTCGGTGAGGGGCTGGAGGACGACGAGACCGACGGACACGTCGACAACATCGCCTGTTTTGCCGCGCCGGGCGTTGTCCTCGCGTTGACGACCGACGATCCGGAAGACGGCAATCGCCACGCCCTCTCGGATAACCTGGAACGCTTGCGCAATGCCAAGGACGCGAAAGGGCGAAGCCTTGAAGTCGTTGAGATCGAGCAGCCGAAGCGGGTTGAGGGCGACGACGGGCGGCGCCTCGGCCTGTCATACATCAACTTCTACATCGCTAACGGCGGGGTCGTGATGCCTTCCTTCGAGGACGGTAACGATGATGATGCCATGGAGACGATCGCGCGCTGCTTCCCGGGACGGGAGGTGGTCCAGGTTCCGGCGTTGGATATTGTGCGTGGCGGGGGCGGTATTCACTGCATCACACAGCAGCAGCCCGCCGGGCCAGAGGAAAGAAGCGAAGACGGGGACAAAGACTCTTAGCTCAACTTCCTCCGGATTCGCTGGTGTCCTCTTCCGATAACTCCCATATCTTCGCGTGTTCTGTGGCACGGTCCTGCTGTACCACGCGAACCCGCTCCACCAATCCTTCTGCGGTGATTTCCCGTTCTAGGGTCAGCAGCGTGTTGGTTTTGTGGTCGCAGAGCTGTGCCGCGTCGTCGGCCTCGGCACGCGCCGCCGGCAAGGCGGCGGCCAAATCCGGCGCCCCATAGGCCTCGACAAAATGGCGCGCCAGTTTCTCCACGACCTGGAAGAACTCGGCCTCGCTGATGTCCGCCACCTCGACTAGTGTGCTATGTCCGAAACTGTCTGTACCCAGCCATCCGCTGTGGAAGGCGATCTTCCCCTTCTGGTCCAGCGCTTCGGGCTGTGCGTCGGCGAAAGCGAAGCTGCCGGTGACGGCCCATTCGCCGGGTTGGGCAGGCCGGTGGAACACGCGGTTGTCTGATTCGTCGAGTTGGATCGAGCGCGGAAACTTCATGGCAGCCCGAGACTAGCCCGGCTTGGGGCTGCAGGCAGCCTTTTGTTGAGCTGTTAGGGGCCTGAGGCGCTCAGTTGCTCTGAATGACGTTCAGGGGTTTCGGGCGCTTGTGGCGGTAGAGATCGCGGTCCGCGAGGAACAGAAGGGTCTCCGCATGACTGCTCTCGTCATACGCCTGGATGCCAAAGCTTGCGGCAACGGGAATCTCCAGGCGGTCCCAGCGGACGGTCAGGTTGTTGACCAGGATCTCCAGCTTGCGGCAACGGCGCTCGGCTTTCTCAGGATGCATGTGGGTGAAGAGCACGGCGAATTCGTCGCCGCCCAGGCGCGCCACACAGTCGCTCTGGCGCGTTTGACGCTTCAACAGATCCGCCACACCGGCCAGAACCGCGTCGCCTGCCAAATGACCGTAGGTGTCGTTGGTCTGTTTGAAGCCGTCCAGGTCGATCAGCAGGAGCAGGCCGGTCTCGCCCTGGCGCTCGGCTCTGGCAAGGGCGCGCTTCAATTCCAGATCGAAGCCCCGACGGTTGAGCAGACTCGTCAACTCGTCGGTGATCGAAAGGCCTTCGAGAAAACGGATACGGGCGCGTTGCAGCGCGATGGACTGTTCCGCTTCGGCGGAAGCGGCAAAGAGATCCTCCAGCATGGCTTGGCTGACGGGATCCAACGTCAGTGACCCGCTCTCTACGGCCCGCTTGAATCGCTCGGTGGCGGCACAAAGGCGCGGCAAGGCATCGTGATCGGGAATGCCGTTCGACTGTCCGAAAGCTCGCAGGAGCATTGTGGTCTTGCCTCTAGTTGACCGCGTTTTCAGGAGAAGGTGCAGCAAGTGCCATGCCAGATGGCCGCAAATTCGAAGCGAGGCAAACCGCTGGACAGTCTGGTTAATAGGCGGAAAGGGTTATGAATTCAGGGCCTGTGGGCGGCAGCCGTTGCCCCGTTCTGGGCAAGATCTGCAGCCCGGGCGATGGCGCAGGGGCCGGCCGAGGGAGCTGTCCCTTGACGTGGCTGCCGACCGGCGGTTCACTGCCGGTCGTCTCGAGCCAGCGTATCCGGAACAGAACGTAAGCCGCTGATTTTCAAAAGAAGACGCATTTTGCGGATCGAAAGGTTCTGGTTACGAGAGCGTGCTATCAGTGATCCAGGATAATCGCCCAGGCTGTGTGTCGAGACACGCTAGTGGCAATCCGTCCGTTCCGACACCAAGTAATCGGCGTACATGCAAAACAAATTCAGATACTTACGCGGCTGCCTTCTGGCCTGTGGTCTGACTCTGGGAGCCACTTCGGCGCTTCCCGTGGAAGCGGCAGGCTTTCTGCCGCACCGCGCCGTTTATGACCTGGATCTGAAATGGACGGGGTCGGATTCCTCGATCTCTCAGGCCGGCGGCCTTTATGAATTCGAGTGGGCCGAAGCCTGCGACGGTTGGACTGTGATGCAAAGGTCCCGGATCGATGTCGTCTACAGTACCGGCGATCAGATCGATTTCGGCTGGACCATGAACTCCTGGGAATCCCGGGACGGCACGCGCTACCGCTTCTTCATTCGCAAGCTGCAGAGCGGCGCGTCCGTCGAGGAAATCCGTGGTGACGCCCGGCTTTCGGAGGACGGCAAGGGTGGTGTCGTGAACTTCGTCCTGCCAAGCGAGCGGCAAGTATCCTTGCCGCCGGGGACGGTCTTTCCGACTCTGCATTCCCTTGAGTTGATGCGCGCCTTGGAAGATGATGGCTTGCCGCTGTGGCGGATCGTCTTTGACGGAACCGGCGACGAAGGGATCTACGGCGTCTCTGCGGTTCTGGCCCGCTCTTTTGAGCCGGAGCAGGTGTCGACCTTGGAGTCACCGCTGACCGTGGGGCGCCGGGCCTGGCAGGTGGAGCTCGCATTCTTTGAGATGGGCGAGAACCAGGAACTGCCGGAACAGGAGCAGACGGTGCGCCTGCTGGAGGACGGGATTACCGACGAAATCGAGCTGGATTACGGTGACTTCGCACTGGACGGCCGCCTCGTCGAGATCGAAGCCCTGCCGATTTCTGAGTGCTCGAATTAAACTCCGCCGTCAACATTCTGAAATCGCGAGACATTTATCTGCTCTTTTTCAGGGGGGCGGGGGGTTGCGCCCTGATGCCTTTCGTCCCGGACTTCGCCTCCTCTGAGAGCGCCAGCCGCCTTCCTTTCTCGATGACATCGGGGCCCAGCTTTGCCCGAACCTTATCCAGCACGGCTTCGACCCTGGCTCGTTGCGCCTTTCCGGGATCGGTGAGGTCCGGCATGTCGGCCTGTTCCGGGTCGACCAGATCCGTCACGCCAACTCCGATCAGTCGGAACAGACGGCCATTGGCTTCCACTTCAAGAAGCGGCGCGGCGGTCCGGTAGATTTCCTCGGCCAGCTGTGTCGGGTCGTGCAGCTTTCGGGACCGTGTCAATTGCCGGAAGTCCTTCGTTTTCAGCTTCAACGTCACTGTGGCTCCGGCCAGTTCCGCGGCCTTCAAACGACGCGCCACCTTCTCGCAGAGCGGCCAGAGCTTGGCGAGCAGAGGGTCGTATCCCGCGAGGTCCTGGTTGAAAGTCGTTTCCGCCGAGATGCTCTTCGTCGGTGCGTCCGGTTCGACGGAACGGTGGTCTTCGCCGCGGGAGAAGGCATAGAGGCGGCGCCCCATGGCGCCAAACTTCGCTACCAGATCGTCGCGCTCGAAGCGGTGCAGGTCGCGCACCCGGGTCACGCCGTTCTTCGCCAGGTTCTTTTGCAGCGCCTTGCCGACACCCCAGATGATGCTGACGGGTTGCCCCGCCAGAAAGGACACGGCTTCGGCCTGTCCGATCACCGAATAGCCCCGCGGCTTGTCCAGGTCCGACGCGATCTTTGCGAGCGATTTGTTGTAGCTCAGCCCGATGGAAACGGTGAGATCCAGCTTCTCCTCGATGGTCTTGGCCAGACGCGCCAAGCTTGCAGCCGGGCTGCGTCCGTGCAGGCGCTCCGTGCCCGAGAGGTCGAGGAAAGCTTCGTCGATGGACAAAGGCTCAACGATCGGTGTGACGCTGCGCATCAGGTCGCGGATTTCGCGTCCCGCCGCCGCGTACTTCGCCATGTCCGGCGGCAGCACCGTGGCATGCGGACAGGCCTTCAGCGCCTTGAACATCGGCATGGCCGAGTGAATTCCGTAAACCCGTGCAACGTAGCAGGCCGTGGAGACGACACCGCGTTTGCCGCCGCCTATGATCACGGGCTGGTCGCGCAGCTCCGGCCGGTCCCGCTTCTCGATGGCGGCGTAGAAGGCGTCGCAATCGATATGCGCAATGCTGAGGTGGTGAAGTTCGTGATGCGCGACCACGCGCGGAGAAGCGCATTCGGGGCAGCGCGTGGGGCTGGCGTCGCTTCCCTCCGGGTCGGGAGGGAGGGGTGTTTCAAAGCAGCAGAGGCAATCCCGGCATAGGCTGTTCATGTCCGTCCTCATGCCCGCCGGGCCAGCGCCTGCGCGCGCTCATCGACATCCCAAAGCCAGGCGGCCCCCCTGACGCCGCTGGAATCGCCGTGCTTCGGCGGCACAATGCGGGTGTCGACCCGGTCGGAGAAGACAAATTCGGGGAGGATCTCCGGCAATCTTCGGTAGAGAAGGGCGAGGTTCGACAGGCCGCCGCCAAGGACGATGATATCCGGATCCAGGATATTGATCACCCCCGCCAGGGCGCGGGCCAGGCGGTGTACGTAGAGTTCGAGGTGCGCCGCCGCTTGCTCTTCTCCTTGTTCCGCGGTCCGCGCCAGCGCCTGTACGTCCGCGGGGCGTTCGCCTGAACCGTTACCTAAGCTGTTGAGGTATCCGTCCAGCAAAGCGGGACCGGAGACGAAGGTCTCGATACATCCGGCGCGCCCGCAATAGCAGTCCGGACCCGGGCGCTCGTCGTGGGTCATGTAAGGCAGAGGATTGTGCCCCCATTCTCCGGCAATGGCGTTGAGGCCCGTCAGAGCCCGGCCGTCGACAACGATGCCCGCGCCGACCCCCGTGCCCAGGATGACACCGAACACCGTGTGACAGCCTGCTCCCGCGCCATCACTGGCTTCAGAAAGCGCAAAGCAGTTGGCATCGTTGGCCAGACGTACGGGCCGCCCGAGGGCCAATTCGAGGTCCCGGTCCAGGGGGCGCCCGATCAGGCAGGTCGAATTCGCGTTTTTGATCAGACCGTTGGCGGGCGAGAGGGCGCCTGGAATGCCGATGCCGACGCTCCCGGATTCTCTCAGGTTCGATTCCAGTTCTCTGACCAGATCCGCGACGGCCCGGACCGTACGGTGATAGTCACCTTGTGGCGTTGAGACCCGTTTGCGTTCCAGGATTGCCCCGCTGTGGTCGAGGGCCGCAGCCTCGATTTTCGTACCCCCCAGGTCAATTCCGATTCGCATCAGCTTTTCTCAGTCAAGGCATTGAATTGGTTTGTTTTTTATGGTTTATTCCCGGCTGACGTTTGGCGGGCTACTTACCAATAATTAACTTCGCTTGATTATACCGGAAAGCGATACGGCAACACGAGCTTGTGGGGAGCGGTGCGGTCTGGTTACCGGCCAGGTAGAGGTCGAACGGTCGAGAATTCTCTCGGTGCTCTTGATCTCTTCGCTGGGGATGCTCCCAAAGCTTCAGCAACTCGGGCAGGTTACATGACGAACTCGGACGCAAGCCTTTCCAGTGACTGCGGCCAAAAGACCGTCCTCGTTGTTGAAGACAATGATCTCAACATGAAGTTGTTTCACGACCTGCTTGAGGCGCACGGCTATGCCATTCTTCAGACCAAAGACGGCATGGAAGCCCTGAAGATCGCGCGCGAGCATCATCCGGACTTGATCCTGATGGATATTCAACTGCCTGAAGTCTCGGGGTTGGAAGTCACCAAGTGGATCAAGGAAGACGATACCCTCAAATCGATCCCCGTGATTGCCGTGACGGCCTTCGCCATGAAAGGCGACGAAGAGAAGATCAGGGAAGGGGGCTGCGAGGCCTACATCGCCAAACCGATTTCCGTGGCGAACTTCCTGCAAACGGTGCAGCGGTTCTTGAGTTGATCCTTTGAGGAACGGCCACCCATGACCGCACGCATACTCGTGGTCGATGATATACCGACCAACGTCAAGCTTCTCGAGATCAAGCTCAAGGCTGAGTATTTCCAGGTCCTGACGGCGGGAGACGGCCCGACCGCGCTCGAAATCGCGGAAACCGAGGCGCCCGACGTCATCCTGACCGACGTCATGATGCCGGGTATGACCGGTTTCGAGGTCTGCGAGCGCCTGAAGAGCAACCCCAAGACCCGCCATATCCCGGTTGTCATGGTCACTGCCCTGAGCGACGCGAACGACCGCGTGCGCGGCCTTGAGGCCGGGGCGGACGACTTTCTGACCAAACCCTGTAACGACCTGGCGCTTTTTGCCCGGGTGCGCAGCCTGGCCCGTTTCAAGATGATGATGGACGAACTGCGTGTCCGGCAGGCCGCTTCCGGAGACGAAGGTCTCTTTGGGGATGATGCGCTCGACGGTGGAGACGACACCGCCGGTGCCCGGGTTCTCATCGCCGACAGCAGCGAACTCAACGCCGAACGGATTGCCACGGGACTGAAAGAAGTCGGCATTGAATCCGTTACCGAGAGCACGATGGACGGCGCGATTTCTCGCAGCCGCAGCGAAGAGTTCGACCTCTTGATCGTCAGCCTCTACATGGAACAGGACGACGGATTGCGCCTCTGCTCCCAGCTACGGTCGAATGAAGCCTGCCGTCACATTCCGATTCTACTGACTCTGGACGAGGAAGATCTGGCCCGGCTTGCCAAGGGGCTGGATCTCGGAGTGACCGATTACCTGATCAATCCGGTGGATCAGAACGAGTTGCTGGCGCGCTGCCGGACTCAGATCCGCCGCCGCCGCTATCACGACAAGCTGCGCAGCATCCTGCAGCAAAGCGTATCCCTGGCCTATCGGGACAGCCTCACCGGCATCTACAACCGCCGCTTCATGAACAGCCACCTCGATCGCAAGCTGATGGAGATCGCCGAAACCACCAAGCCGGTGTCGGTTCTTCTGCTGGATATCGATCACTTCAAGAAGATCAATGACACTTACGGCCATGCGGCGGGCGATGAAATCCTCGTGACCTTTGCCAAGCGGATCTGCGGAGCCTTGCGGGACTTTGACATGGTAGCGCGCTTTGGCGGCGAAGAGTTCGTTGTCGTGATGCCCGATGCGCATCCTGAGATCGGGGTCGCCGTCGGGGAACGGCTGCGCAAGGCGATCGGCGAGGAGCCATTTACGATCAGCAACTGCGAGGCGCCGATCCCCGTTACGGTGTCGGTGGGTGCGGCGACCGCGAGCGACCCGCTGGAGACCGCCGAAGAGCTTATGGCGCGGGCGGATACCGGCCTGTATCAGGCGAAAGCCGAGGGTCGCGATCAGGTCTGCAGTGGTCCGCGGGCGTCGGAAGTCGCGCGCACGGCCGGGGCGGCCGGGTAACAGGCCCCAAGGGTTTCTAGAACTACCCCGGAAATGCAAAAGGCCGCCTGACGGCGGCCTCTTCGGATCGGTAAGAGCAGGGCTCTCACTTCATCTTAGATTCCTTGAAGAGAACGTGCTTCCGCGCGACCGGATCGTACTTCTTCAACTGCAGCTTTTCGGTCTGCGTCCGCGGGTTCTTCTTCGCGACGTAGAAGTATCCGGTGTCTGCGGTGCTCACCATCTTGATCAGTTGCGTCGCCGGTTTGGCCATCGGTCTATCCTTGCGGAAGGGGTATTGAGAGGCGCCGGAGAATAGTCAGGGAACGTGGGAAGTCAAGCGCTACCGCCCGCGTTCGGCGTCTAAGACGGCTCAGGCTTTCCGCCGCATTTCGTCTCCAACCCAATGAAACAAAGGGCGTTTGGCCTGATTCGGACGCTCCAGGCTCCGCAGGGCCTCCTGGAGCACGAGCTGACCGACCCCGGCCATGGGGACACGGGCTGTTTCCTCGACCGGAATCCAGCCGATGTTCCGAAGTTCCCCGTTTCCGCCGATGCGGCCAAGGGCGTGTGCGCCGTCCGCCAGATAGAACCTTGTGTGGAACCGCCGGGGCAAGCCGGGGGGCGTGATCGCCCGTGCCAGAGGGGACAGGCGATGGAAGGCGGGCGCATAGCCGGCTTCGCCATAGGCCCTCCAGGCTGCGGCCCGGGACGGCGAACCGGGCGGTCGAGCCTTGTCTGCGGGAGCCTCGGCGATGAAGAGGCTGGTCTCCTCCTGGGTTTCGCGCAAGGCCGTGCGCAGAAGGGGCAGGTGACATTGCCGCGAAAAGCGGTCCCATTGTGGTGCGGGGCCCGCGGCGTTCTCGGGAAAGCCGCTCGGGCGCCGGTCTTCGGGATCCAGGCGGCCGCCGGGGAAGACAAAGACATCGGGCATAAAGCTTGACCCGGAATTCCGCTGTCCCAACAGGACTTCGCGGTTCCCGTCGGCGCATTTTCGGATCAGGACAAGGGCGGCGGCGGGCTCCGGGCGAACCGGTGCGGTCACGCTACGGTACCGGCCGCGGAAATCTATTCGCTTGGGGCGATCTGCAGGTCGGCCGTGCTGCGCGGTTGATTCGTAGCCAGCGCGTAGAGGCCAGGGTCCTGCAGCAGACGGAGTGCGACGTTGACATCAAGGTCCACTTCCCCTTCGCGCGAAGGGCAATGGGCCCTGAGCGCCCCTATGCCTTCATTGTCGCCAACGGCGACGTCGCGCGTGATAACGTCTTGGTCGATTGGGAGTTCCCCGCTGCGCAGCCGCGCCAGCACGCTGTCGATCGTGGGCGTGTCGCTGAGGCTGCTGGTTGTGCAGACGTCCGGCAGCACGCCGCGCTTGTTCAGCGCATAACCGGAAGGTGCATGAAACCTCGCCCATGTCAGGATCAACTCGCCCTGATTGGGCAGGCGCAACAGGGTCTGTACGGTGCCCTTCCCGAAGGAGGCGCTGCCGACCACGATGGCGCGGTGGGAGTCCTGCAGGGCGGACGCCACGATCTCGGAAGCTGAAGCCGAGTTGCCGTTGACCACGACAACCATCGGCGCGTGATCGATCAGGTCGTCATTGTCGGCATCGAAATACTGATAGCTCTCGGGATGGCGGCCCCGGGTGGAGACGATGCGCCCGCTGTCAACGAAGATGTCCGACACCGCGACGGCTTGCTCCAGCAGGCCGCCGGGATTGCTGCGCAGGTCCAGAATATAACCGGCGGGGCGCGGTTTGATATCGGCCTGCGCCTCGCGGATCTTTTCCCGCAGACTGGACGAAGTGTTCTGATTGAAGCTGGAGACGCGGAGGATGGCGATGTCGCCTTCGCGCCGATAACTGACGGTCTGCGGCACGATGTGGGTGCGCACCACCGTCAGATCGAAGCTTTTCTCGCTGTCCTCCCGCACGACGGTGAGGCGGACCGGCGTATGGATGCGGCCGCGCAGGCGGCGCACCGCGTCCCGCTGGGACAGGCCCGCGACCGGCTCGCCGTTGACATGAGTGATAATGTCCTGCGACTGAAACCCGGCCATGGCCGCGGGAGTCGTGTCCATGACGGAGAGGATCTGCACACCTTGCTCGACCATGCGGATGCGCACGCCGATCCCGCCGAACCCGTCCCGGTTCTCCCGGTTCTGTTTGGCGTCGATCCGGCCGGCATAGCGGGAGAAGCCGTCCAGATTGCTGAGCGCACCATCGAATACGATCTCGTAAAGATCTTCGGAGTCCGATGCGCCGAGTTCTTGCGAATAGCTGCGGCTGTTGGAGATGGCGGCGGCGGTCACCCGTGCCCAGCCGTCCGTGTCGTTGGCGCGCGGCGAGGTATAGCTGCCGATCTCCTGGCCTTCGATGGTCAGGGCAATCTGACCCTCGCGCTCCGCCACGTCGATGGCCGGGTCCAGGGAAGTAAGGCTCCCGAGGCCCGCGACCGCCAGATCGGAAATCGAGATATCGTCGATGTAGAAGTTGGAGATGTCCTCGAAACCGACCGTGAAGAGCGTTTCGGCGCGGTTCTGGTCGAATCCGCCGAACTGTTCGCTGTCGCCTGAGGCGCAGGCGGCCAGAACGAATGCGAGGAACAGGGGGCCAAGGCGCGTAGGCCTCCGCTTGCGTTGCGAAGGCAATTTCTTCGGAAGCCCGACCGGCGCGATTTCCATGCCCACCCCTTAACCAATTCCTCGAAACACCCAGGGCGCAATACTAGACGAGAAAAGTAACTGGACGCTACTCCCAATCTCTTGAGTACAGTAGTTTTTCGTTTCGTTTGTGTATAACTTGCAACAATCAGTGATGACAGTGGTTAATTTAACTCTAGATATTCAGGAACATTAACAACGGACGGTCTCTCTTGCTGCCTCGCTAATTTATTTTCGTCTTTTACCTCGGGCCTTCGTTGATTTCTTCGCCTTGCGGGATTTGGACTTCGCGGTACGGCGGGCTGTGGTCCTGCGGCCGGTAGCTTGGCGCCCCGTCCTGCCGAGCGGATGCCAATCGCCGGATTTGCCGTCGGCCCTGTTGTTTCCACCGCCGTCATTCTCCGTATCGTCTTCCTCTTCGAGGATTTGCAGGATCACCCCGCCGGTGACCGGGTTCGCTTCGCGGATGCGGACCACGATCTTTTCGCCGAGTTGATATTGGCGGCCCCAGCGGCGCCCGGTCAGGCAATGATGCGTGATATCGTGGTCGTAGTAATCGTCCGGCAGGGTGCTCATTGGGATGAAGCCGTCGGCCCCGGTCTCCTCCAACTCGACGAAAAGTCCCGCCTTTGTCGCCCCTGCGATGCGACCCTGGGCAGTTTCCCCGACCCGCTCTGAAAGGAACAACGCCGTGAAGCGGTCGGTCGCGTCGCGTTCCGCGACTGCCGAGCGCCGCTCACAACTGCTGATGTGATCGCCGGCATCGCCGAAGGTCGCGGCGGCATCTTCGGGCAACGCGCCCGCGCCCAGGTTCAGTCCCGCGATCAGGGCGCGGTGGACCAGAAGGTCCGCGTAGCGCCGGATCGGCGAGGTGAAATGCGCGTACTTGGTCAGGGCCAGGCCGAAATGGCCGATGTTCTCGGGGCTGTATTGCGCTTGCGCCTGGGACCGCAGGATCAACTCGCTCACCAGATGCGAGTCCTCGTGGCCGGCCACCTGCTTCAGGATCGAGGTCAGGGTGCGCGGTTTGATGACCTGTCCCTTCGCCAGGCGCAGATCGAAGCTCTCCAACACTTCGGAGAGCGCTTCCAGTTTCACCGGATCCGGGCGGTCGTGAACGCGGTACATGCAGGGTCGGCGCAGCCGCTCCAGTTCGCTGGCGGCCGCCACGTTGGCGGTGATCATGAACTCTTCGATCAGCCGGTGACTGTCCAGACGCTCCCGCAAGCCGATTCCGGTAACATCACCTTCAGGGCCGAGAATGATCCGCCGTTCCGGCAAATCCAGGTCGAGGGTGCCGCGTTTGTCCCGCGCCGCAGCGAGCGCTTGGAAAGCGCCATAGAGCGGAACGATGACAGTCTCTAACAGTGCGCTTGTTTTCACGTCGCCGCGGCCGTCGCGGGCATCCTGCACCTGCTCATAGGTCAGACGCGATGCGGAACGCATCAGTCCGCGGACGAACTTCCAACGCTTTAGGTTTCCTTCCGCGTTGATCCAGAGATGCACGGCCATGCAGGGCCGCTCTTCATCCGGCACCAGGGAACACCAGCCGTTAGAGAGTTTCTCCGGCAGCATCGGGACAACACGGTCCGGAAAATAGGTGGAGTTGCCGCGCTCGTAGGCCGCACGGTCCAAGGCACTCCCGGGTTGGACGTAGTGGGCGACGTCGGCGATGGCAACGATCAGATGCCAGCCTTCGCCTTTCTCCGCCGTACCGAGAGGCTCCGCAAAGACGGCGTCGTCGAAATCCCGCGCATCTGCGCCATCGATGGTGACGAGCGGCACCTGCCGCAAGTCTTCGCGCCGTCCCAGTTCTACCGGGCCCGCATCTTCCGCCGCGGCGAGCGCTGCGTCGCTGAAGACGTGCGGCAACCCCTGTTCATGAATCGCGATCAAGCTCAGCGCGCCGGCTGCGACGGCGTCTCCGATCCGCTCGACGATCTTGACGGGTTTAAGGCCGAAGTGTCGGCCGCGCGGCTCCGGCATGCTTTCCGCCAGGACCAGTTCACCGTCCGCCGCACCCAGGGAGGCGGCTTCCGGAACGGCATAGTCTTTCCGCGCCCGCTTGTCCGTCGGCTCCAGACGGTTGCCCGCGGGCCCGCGGCGAAAGATGCCGAGGATGCTGCGCGGCGCCTTGTCCAGGCGGCGAATGGTGCGGGCTTCATAGGCACCGTCGTCACGGCGCGACAGTCGCGCGAGGATGCGGTCGCCCGGGCCGGGTGCCGGACGCATACGCGGGTCGGGCTCCAGCAGAATGGCCGGCGGTTCCTCTTCACGGCGCCAGACCGTGGGACGTGCCAGCAGGTCGCCGTCCAGGTCGACGTCGTAGATTTCGATCACCAAAACGGGGGGTAGGGCGCCCTTGCGGTCCCGCTTGTCGTCGGCGCGGGACGAAATTTTCCCTTCCCGCGCGAGCTCCCGGAACAGGTCTTTCAAACGATAGCGGTCTTTGCCGCGAATGTGGAAAGCCCGGGCGACTTCACGTCTGCCGACTTTCGTGGGGCTTTCCTCGATGAAGGCGAGAATCTCCTCCTTCGTCGGAAAAGGTGGTCCGGATTTATCGGATCTGGGTGTCTTCTTGTGTCCCAAGGGACCTCTATGGATTCAGGGGCCGGCGGTATAGCCAGCTAGCCCTTTAGGCGGGCTGATCTTCGGTTCGGCTTTTCTTCGCCGCGCTCTTGGATTTCTTAGCGGCCGAAGCTTTCTTCGTACCGGACTTGGCCTTCTTGGAGGCCGTCTTCTTGGTCGCGGTCTTCTTGGTTGAGGCCTTCTTGGCCGTGCTCTTCTTTTTAGCCGCGGACTTCTTCTTCGCGGGACCGGCTGCCCTTTTCTTCTCGGCCTGGGCGGCCAGCAGTTCGAGGGCCTCTTCCAGCGTGATGCTCTCCGGGTCCCGGTCCTTCGGGATGGAGGCGAAGAGCTTGCCGTGCTTCACGTAGGGCCCATAGCGCCCGGCACCTTGGGCAACGACCTTACCGTCCTCGGGATGTTCGCCGATCCGGCGTGTGTTGCTCTGGCGGCGCGCGGGCGCCTCTGCGATCAAGGTCACCGCCCGGTTGAGACCGATGGTGAGCACATCGTCGCCTTCGGTCAGCGAACGGTAGGTGGAGCCATGCTTCACATAGGGGCCGTAGCGGCCGATCCCTGCCGTGATCGGTTCCTTGTCGTCGGGGTGCGGGCCGACTTCCCGGGGCAGCGCCAGCAGGGCCAGCGCCTTCTCAAGGGTCACATCGCTCGGCGCCAGTCCCTTCGGCAGGGAGGAGCGCTTGGGCTTCTCCCTTTCGACCGGCTCTCCAAGCTGCACATAGATGCCGAAGGGACCCTTGCGCAGCGTGACCGCCAGGCCGCTTTCGCTGTCGATCCCCAACTCGATGGGTTGGCGCAGATCCAGGCCGGAGTCGTCGCCGTTGTCGGTCGCCACGGCCAGGGACTGCGTGTACTTGCAGTCTGGATAATTGGAGCAGCCGACGAAGCCGCCGGTCTTGCCCAGTTTCAGCCCCAGGCGTCCGTTCTTGCAGCCGGGACAGGCGCGCGGGTCGACGTCGGGTTTTTCCGGATCGATCGGGAAGAAGTGCGGGCCGAGGTCCTCGTCCAGGGCGTCGATGACGTTGGTGATCGAGAGGTCTTTGGTCCCGTCGATGGCTTCGCTGAAGGCGACCCAGAAGTCGCGCAGCACCTGTTTCCAGTCGGCCCGGCCGCCGGAGATGTCGTCGAGTTGGTCCTCCAAATCGGCGGTGAAGTTGTACTGGACGTAGCGCTCGAAGAAACTGGACAGAAAGGCCGTCACGATGCGCCCCCGGTCCTCGGGGAAGAAGCGGCGCTTCTCCAGCCGCACGTAGTTGCGGTCCTGCAGTACCTGCAGGATGGAGGCGTAGGTCGAAGGGCGGCCGATGCCCAGCTCTTCCAGCTTCTTCACTAGGCTAGCTTCGCTATAGCGCGGCGGCGGTTGCGTGAAGTGCTGATCTTGCGCGACCTTTTCCCGGTTCAGGCGGTCCTGCTCCACCAGCTTCGGCAGACGGCGGTCCGCGTTGTCGTTGTCGCCCGTGCCGGGATCGTCCCGGTCTTCCTGATACAGCGTCAGGAAGCCTTCGAAAGCGACGACCGAGCCCGTAGCGCGCAGCCCGGCGGTCTTTCCGTCGACGTCGATATCGACGGCCACCTGGTTCAGGCGCGCGCTGGCCATCTGGCTGGCGACCGTGCGCTTCCAGATCAACTCATAGAGCTTCGCTTCGTCCGAGCCGAGGAACGCGGCAACGTCCTTCGGCAGGCGCGTCAGGTCCGTCGGCCGGATGGCCTCGTGGGCCTCCTGCGCGTTCTTTGCCTTGGTCTTGTAGATGCGCGGGCTGTCCGGCACGTAGGCATCGCCGTAGTTGTCGGCGATCAGTTCCCGCGCGGCGGTGATGGCATCGTTGGAAATCTGAACGCCGTCCGTCCGCATATAGGTGATCAGGCCGACGGTCTCGCCGCCCAGCTCGATCCCTTCGTAGAGCTTCTGCGCCGTGCGCATGGTGCGCGTCGCGCCGAAGCCGAGTTTGCGCGAGGCTTCCTGCTGCACGGTCGAGGTGGTGAAGGGCGGGTAGGGGTTGCGGCGGACTTCCTTGCTGGTGACGGAACGCACGACAAAGTTCTGTGCCTGCTCCAGCTTGGCGACCGCGGTTTTGGCCGCTGCCTCGTTGGCGATGGAGAACTTATCGAGCTTCTCGCCGTCCAGTTCCGTCAGCCGCGCCGTGAAGCGCGCTTTATCCGCGTTCGTCAACTCGACGTCGATGGACCAGTACTCGCGCGGTTTGAAGACTTCAATTTCCGATTCGCGCTCGCAGATCAAGCGCAGAGCCACCGACTGCACGCGCCCTGCGGAACGGCTGCCCGGCAGCTTGCGCCACAGCACCGGCGACAAAGTGAAGCCCACAAGGTAGTCCAGGGCGCGGCGCGCCAGATAGGCTTCGATAAGTTCCTTGTTCAGGTCGCGGGGATGCTGGAAAGCTTCCGTCACCGCGTTCTTCGTGATCTCGTTAAACACCACGCGTTTGACTTCGACACCGGAGAGCGCGCGGCGGCGCTGCAGTTCCTCGACCAGATGCCACGAGATCGCTTCGCCTTCCCGGTCCGGGTCCGTCGCGAGGAACAGGTGATCGCTCTGCTTGACCGCGTTGGCGATGTCCTTGACCCGCTTTTCGGCGCGCGCGTCCACCTGCCAGCTCATCGCGAAGTCGTCGTCGGGCAGCACGGAGCCGTTCTTCGGCGGCAGGTCCCGCACATGGCCGTAGCTCGCCAGCACCTGGTAATCCTTACCGAGGTACTTGTTGATCGTTTTGGCCTTCGCGGGCGATTCGACTACGACAACGTTCATGGGTGCCGGGGGTTCACTCTCGTCTTGGGTTTCTTGTTCGGGGTTATAGGCGGGCGTCTCGCTTCATCAACTCGTGCGGCCAAAATCGTGAACAAGTGCCACACGATTGCCCGGGTGACGTTCCAAGCGGCCTGCGAGCTCAAGCTCCAATAGCGCCGTTGTGACCGTCGCGACAGACAATTGGCATCGGCGGATCAGTTCGTCAACCATGACCGGGTCGGGCCCCAGCAATGTCAGAAGCGATTCCTGACCAGCGGCGCTGTCGGCTTCTTCCCCGCCTTGCGGATCGGGAAGGCCGGGTTCCGGCTGTTCCAGCAATCCGATCTGGCGCGACAAGGCGCCCTGCAAAGTCTCCAAAATATCGTCGGCGGTTTCGGTCAGCAGCGCGCCGTCCCGGATCAGTTTGTTGCAGCCGCGGGCCCGAGGATCCAATGGCGAGCCCGGCACGGCAAAGACCTCACGCCCCTGCTCCAGGGCATAGCGGGCTGTGATCAAAGAGCCGGAGCGAAGGGCTGCTTCCACGACAAGAACTCCACGGCAAAGGCCGGAAATCAATCGGTTGCGGCGTGGGAAATGGCGCGCTTGCGGCTGCGTTCCCAGTGGTATTTCCGAGACAATTACGCCGCGTTCCTTAATGATCTCGTAAAGCCTGAGGTTTTCCCGGGGGTAGACGAAATCCGCGCCGCCCGCCAGGACTGCGGCGGTGCCGCTGTCCAGGCTCCCCTCATGGGCCGCCGTATCTATGCCGCGCGCCAGGCCGGAGACGACGGTGAAGCCCTGGACCCCTAAGTCCGCTGCCAGTTGCTGTGCCAGGCGCCGCCCATTTCCCGAAGCGTTGCGTGAGCCAACCAGGGCAACGCATTGACGGTGCAGTATTTCCGGTCGGCCGAAGAGGCTGATCAGCGGCGGGGCGTCCTCGACGGCGGCCAAGGGGGCGGGGTAGCTCGCCTCGCAGGCGGCGACGAGCCGCCCGCCGTGTTTTTCGTGAGCCTCCAGTTCGCGCTCTGCGTCGTCCTTGGGGAAGGGAGTGAGCGCCCGGCGCCGCCCGCCGCGCCGCGACAGGTCGGGCAAGGCCGCGAGGGCTTCCGTCGCGGAACCGAATCGGGCGATGAGGTTCTTGAAGGTGACGGGGCCGATTCGCTCGGTGCGGCTGAGGCGCAGCCAATCCAGGCGTTCGTGGTTGGAGAGGTCTCGGTGGCGTTGGTCGGACATTGCGCGACCATGGGTCGCAAGATCCACTTCCGTCAAGGGGGGCGCCGTCAAGGGCGCGCGGTCTCGCCTCGGCTCTAGGACTTGCCGATCTTGGGTTCCTGGCCCTTGAACAGCCGGGCGATGTTCTGCGCGTGCCGGGTCCAGACCAGGAGCGCGACGACCGACGTGAGCTGCACCATCTGCAGGTCGCCGAGGATCAGCCAGCTATAGAGCGGCGCGGCGGCTAGCGAGGTAAGGGAGGAAACCGAGGAATAGCGAAAGACGATGGCGAGCAGCAGCCAGGTCAAGCAGGCCGCGGCCCCCACAAGAAAGGACAATGCCAGCAGCACGCCGAGCGCCGTTGCCACGCCCTTGCCGCCCTTAAACTTCAGCCAGACCGGATAGAGGTGACCCAGCACCGCGCCGAGCCCCGCGACCAGCGCGGTATCAGGCCCCCAATAACCGGCGATCAGCACGGCGGCGGCCCCCTTCGCGGCATCCAGCAGCAGCGTTGCCGCCGCCAGGTCCTTGCGGCCCGTGCGCAGCACGTTGGTGGCGCCGATGTTGCCGGAGCCGGTGTTGCGGATGTCGCCCAGCCCCGCGACCTTGGTCAGCAGCAGGCCGAAGGGGATGGCGCCCAGCAGATAGCCGCCGGCCAGAGCGGCGAGCAGATAAGGCCAGGCATACTCCCAGGAGATTGGGTCCGGCATGGCGCTAAGCTTCGGCGGTGTCTTCAGAGGCGGAGTTGGCCTGATAGATGCTGCGTCCGTCCACCACGGTGCGCAGCACCCGGCCCTCCACCGGATGGCCTTCAAAGGGGGAATTCTGCGACTTGCTGAGGAAGCGGTCCGGATCGATTCGCCAGGGAGCGTCCAGGTCGAAGATCACGAAGTCCGCCGGATGGCCCCTGTCCAATCGACCGGATTCGAAGCCCAGCAGTTCCGCCGGCCGCAGGGTCAGGCGGGACAGCAGCTCCAGCAGAGACAGCGACCCGTTATGATGGAGCTGCAGGGACAGCGGCAGCAGGGTTTCCAGACCGACGATACCGGGCTCGGCCTGGGTGAAGGGCAGGCGTTTCGATTCCTGATCGTGCGGGCTGTGGTCGCTGGCGATGATGTCGATCGTGCCGTCGGCCACCGCCTCCTGCACCGCCTGACGATCCTCTTCGGAGCGCAGCGGCGGCGAGACCTTGGCAAAGGTCCGGTAGTCCCCGACCGCGTGCTCGTTGAGAATGAAGTAGTGGGGCGCGGTGTCGCAGGTGACCCTCAGGCCCTGTTTCTTGGCGCGGCGGATCGCCTCGACCGACGCTTTGGTCGTCACGTGCGCGGCGTGATAGCGCCCGCCCGTCAGTTCGACGAGACGCAGGTCGCGCTCCAGCATCATGACCTCCGCCGCCGCGGGGATCCCCGTCAGTCCCAGCCGGGTCGAGACTTCGCTCTCGTTCATGTCGCCGGACGCCAGCTTCGGCTCTTCCGGATGCTGCACGATCAGGGCGTCGAAGGTCAGGGCGTAGGAAAGCGCGCGCCGCATGACCTGCGCGTTGGCCACCGCCTTCAATCCGTCGGTGTAGGCGACCGCACCGTATTCCTTCAGCAGGCCGAGTTCCGTCATCTCGCTGCCGTTGAGGTCGCGGGTTACGGCGCCGTAGGAAAAGACTTTCACAAGCTTCGCCTCGCGCGCACGCCGGGCCACGAACTCCAGCCCGGCCACGTCATCGACCACGGGGTCCGTATTCGGCAGGCCCACCATTGAAGTGATGCCGCCCGCCGCCGCCGCACGGCCCGCGCTGGCAATCGTTTCCTTGTACTCCTCGCCGGGCTCACGCAGCTGCACGCGCATGTCAATCAGGCCGGGGGCCAGGCAGTGACCGCCGCAGTCGATCTCGGTCACGCCGTCCGGCACGCCCTCGCGGAACAGGCCGCCGCCCAGATCCGTGATGCGGCCGTCTTCGACCAGGACGGCGCCTGGCGCGTCGAGTCCGCTTGTCGGGTCCAGCAGCCGCGCATTCGTAAAGGCCGTGCGATGTTTGGGGTTGCCCGCCGTCACCGCGATTCCCCGGCGTTCTCGCGCAGGCTGCGCGTCAGGGTGTCGAGGCAGGCCATCCGCACCGCGACCCCCATCTCAACCTGCTCACGGATGACAGAGCGGTGCAGGTCGTCGGCCAGCACGCTGTCGATCTCGACGCCCCGGTTCATCGGGCCGGGGTGCATCACCAGGGCGTCCGCTTTGGCGACGGCCAGCTTCTCCTGATCCAGTCCGAAGAAGCGGAAGTACTCCCGCGTGGACGGCACGAAGCTGCCCCGCATGCGCTCGGTCTGCAGCCTCAGCATCATGACGATGTCGCAGTCGCGCAGTCCCTTCTTCATGTCATGGAAGGCCTCGACTCCTAGGCGTTCCACGGCGGTCGGCAACAGGGTCGGCGGCGCGATTACCCGCACATGCGCACCCATGGTCGTCAGCAGTTGGATGTTTGAGCGCGCGACTCTGCTGTGCAGGATATCGCCGCAGATGGCGACGCGCAGTCCTTGCAGCTGGCCCCTGCGGCGCCGGATGGTCAGTGCATCCAGCAGCGCCTGGGTCGGATGTTCGTGGCTGCCGTCGCCCGCGTTGATGACGGCGCAGTTGACCTTCTCCGACAGCAGTTTCACCGCGCCCGCGTCCGGGTGGCGCACGATCAGCACGTCGGGGTGCATGGCGTTCAGAGTCATCGCCGTGTCGATCAGGGTCTCGCCCTTTTTGATCGAGGAGGCGCCGACCGACATGTTGATGACGTCGCCGCCCAACCGCTTGCCGGCCAGCTCGAAGGACGTGCGGGTCCGCGTTGAATTCTCTACGAAAAGGTTGATGACCGTTCGGCCGCGAAGCAGCGCGCTTTTCTTCTCGTCGCTGCGGTTCAGCTCGACGTAGCCTTCCGAGAGATCGAGCAAAAAGGTGATCTCGTCCGCCGAAACTCCCTCGATGCCCAGGAGATGGCGGTGGGCATATCCAAGTCTTTGCCCAGGCCCAGTCATTAAAGCCGCCTTATGGCACCGGGCTCAGCCGCGCGCAAGTCCGTGTGTGGCGTGAATCAGATTTTCAGATCGTGCCGTTGTCGCGCAGTGCCGCGATCTCTTCTTCGCTCAGGTCCAAAAGGTCCGCCAGCACCTCGTTTGTCTGCTGACCGACCTGGGGCGGTGGCAGGTGGTAGTCGATCTGGGTCTCGGAGAATTTGATCGGGTTCCCGATCAAACTGACCTGACCGTCGTAGCTGCCGGGGTAGGGCATCTCGACCTTCATGCTGCGATGTTGGATCTGCGGATCGGCGAAGACCTGATCCAGCGTGTTGACCGGTCCGGCGGGCACGCCGCGCACCGCCAGTCCGTCGAGCCATTCCTGGCTGGTCTTGCGCACCGTGTAGCGCGGCAGGGTTTCGTACAGTGCTTCCCGGTTCCTCACGCGGTTCGAATTCGTCTTGAAACGCTCGTCTTCCGCCAGTTCAGGGCAGCCGGCGAAGTCGCAGAAGCGGGCGAACTGAGCATCGTTGCCGACCGCGAAGATGACGTGTCCGTCGCTGGCCGGCATCACCTTGTAGGGCACGATGTTCGGGTGTTCGTTGCCCTGCCGCTTGGGCAGCTCGCCGGAGGTCAGGTAGTTGAGGCCCTCGTTGACCAGCCAGGCCACCTGTGTGTCCAGCAGCGCCAGGTCGATGCTCTGGCCGACGCCGGTCTTGGTCCGATGGTGCAAGGCCGCCAGAATGGCGGTCACGGCATACATCCCGCACATGATGTCGGAGATGCCGACGCCGACCTTGATCGGATCGCCGTCCGGCTCGCCGGTCAGCGACATGATACCGCCCATGCCCTGGGCCAGATAGTCGTACCCGGCACGCTTCGCGTAGGGGCCGGTCTGGCCGAACCCGGTGATCGAGCAATAGATGAGCTGCGGGAAGGCCTCCTTCAGGTCCCCGTAGCCCAGGTTGTATCTGCCGAGGTCTCCGGCCTTGAAGTTCTCCACCAGGATGTCGCAGGTCCCGATCAGCTTGCGGGCCAGCGCCTGTCCCTCCGGCTTGGCGATGTCGATCGTCACCGACTTCTTGTTGCGGTTGGAGGACAGGTAGTAGGCGCTCTCCGTCGTGTCCGACCCGTCCTCCGCCTTGATGAAGGGGGGGCCCCATTTGCGCGTATCGTCGCCCTGGCCCGGCCGCTCGATCTTGATCACCTCCGCGCCCAGGTCCCCCAGCAATTGCGTGCAGGTCGGTCCTGCCAGAATGCGTGTCAGGTCGAAGACGCGGATGCCTGCGAGAGGGCCGTGCTGGGAATCGGTCATGACGAGTCTTCCGGGTGTTTCGTGGAGGCGTTGGGCCGCTTCAAACGGCCGCAAGGGTTATAGGGCGCCCAGGCGCCTCCCGGCAAGCTGGGGCGATGCTCCTCAGCTCTCTTCAGAACGGCACGAAGACCGTCAGCACGATGGGCAGGATGACGATGGCGGCCAGGATCTGCATGGTGATGATGCTGGCCATCAGGTCGGCGTCGCCGCCCAACTGGCGGGACAGAATATAGCTGGCCGGCGCGGTCGGCAGGCCGTTGAACAACACTGCGATGAAGGCGGCCATTCCGGACACACCGAACAGGATGCAGGCCGCTGCCGTCACCACCGGCATGACGAAGAGCTTCAGAGTGACGGCCAACGCGACCCACCAGCGGTCGCTCCTGATCGCCTTGAAGCGCAACCCGGCGCCGATGGCGAGCAGCCCGAGGGTCAGGGCGGCGCGGCTGAGGATGTCCAGTGTCTCGCCGAGGATCGGCGGCAGGCCGACCCCGGTGATCTGCAGGACCAAGCCGAGCACGCAAGCCAGGATCAGCGGGTTGCGCGCCGTCTCCAGCGCGGTGGTGCTGAGCTTCCGTTTTCCGGCTTCGCTTTGATTGGTGGCGTAGTGGCCCAGCGCCCCGACCGCCAACACGTTCACCAGCGGGATGATGGCGGCAACGGCGACCGCGGCGGCCGTCAGGCCCGCGTTGCCGAACACACCGAAGGCCACGGCGAGGCCGATGTAGGTGTTCTGGCGGATGGCCCCCTGAAAGACCGAGGTGAAGGAGGGGCCGGAGATCGCGAAGAGGGGACGCGTGGCGATCAGGCAGACCGTCATCAGAACGATCGCCGTCATGATGGCGCCCGCCATCGGCCAGACGTCCAGGTCCGTCAGATCCGCGCCCGCCAGCGTCGTCACCAGCAGCGCCGGAAACAGCACGTAATAGGTTAGGGTCTCCGCCGGTTTCCAGAAGTCGTCCGTCAGAAGCTCACGCCAGCGGATGACGTAGCCCAGCAGGATCAGCAGGAAGACCGGCAGGACCGAGGTCAGGACCGTACCCATTTATCCCCGAAGCCCAAGCCGTGGCGCGACTCCGGAACGGCGCCGCGTCGAAGGGCCTATTTCAAGCCGACCATGAAGGCGTCGTAAAGCTGCTTTGCGCGGGCCCGGAAGGACTCCATGTTTTCGTTGACCGCGCTGCGGAAGGCGGGGATCGCGTCGTCGCCCAGGGTGCGCTCCAGCGCGTCCTTGTACTCCGGGATGACGGCCCAGCTGTCGACAGTCTCGCTGGTGACCTCGACATGGTACTGGATGCCGATGGCCTTCGGCCCGACGCGCAGCGCCTGGCAGGGGGAGATCGGGGAACAGGCGAGGACTTCGCCTCCCGGCGGGATTTCCGTCACCTCGGCGCTGTGCCACTGCAGGGCTTTCAACGTCCCGCCGCCCAGCACCGGCTCGCCGGCCGGCAGGACGTCGACATCCAACACGCCGATCTCGGATGTCTCCATCGGCCCGACCTTGCCGCCCAGCGCATCCGCCAGCAACTGATGGCCCAGGCAGACGCCCAGATAAGGCATGTCCCGTTCCTGGACGGCTTCGCGGATCACCGCCTTTTCCGTCTTCAGCCAGGGGTGCGCGTCCTCCTGCCAGACATCCATGGGGCCACCCATCGCGATCAGGGCATCGTAACCGTCGAGCGAAGGGATGGCCTCGCCCGCATCCAATTCCACGGCGTCGTAGGTGATGCCGTCGGCGGCGAAAAACTCGCAGAGCGTGCCGGGGTCTTCGGCTGGGTGGTGCTGTAGCACGAGAAACTTCATGAGAATTGGTCCCCCCGCAATGACTGAAATTGGTTCCTCTAAGTATCTCTATTAATTGAAGAAATAGAGATTCGAGTCCGATACAATCACGCGGGCGTGCCGAAGTCCAGGGAGTCGAGTGCGCCTTGCAGGATGTAGGCGGCGGCCATCTTGTCCACCACCTGCCCGCGGCGCTTGCGGGTCATGTCGACCTCGCCGATCAACAGGCGCTCGACGGCTGCCGTGGACAGCCGTTCGTCCCAGAAGGCGAAGGGCAAATCGCAGTCCGGCAGGGCCGAGAGGTTGCGCGCGAACTGCCGCACGGATTGGCAGCGCGGCCCTTCGCTGCCGTCCATGTTGACCGGCAGGCCAAGCACCAGGCCGCCGACGTTGCGCTCCCGGCAGACTGCTAACAGGCTCTTGGCATCCTCGGTGAAGCGGTTGCGGCGCAGGGTCTCCAGCGGCGAGGCGACGCTCAGACCGGAGTCCGAAATCGCCAGACCGATGGTCTTTTCGCCCAGGTCCAGCCCGAGCAGCCGCTGGCGCGGCTGTAGCTGTTGTTTGAGGTCGGACAGGGATGTCTCGGCGGGCACGAATGCGGCCTCCTTCAGGCTTGGCCGACCCTACCGCTCGGACTCTCCTCGGCACAAGCGGTCGTGGTCATGCCGCTGCCTTGCGGCGCCTCGGGGCGGGTGGTAATTTCCGCGCGCTTTGGACCGCCTGTAGAGATTTTCGGGCCGAAATTTTCAGGGTGGTCTCTTCATTGGAATAGCGGTCCCACGGCGGGACTCCGGAACACTGAGGGCAGGTGAGTCATGGCGGTGGATAAAGACACCGTCGCCGGCATCGCGAGGCTGGCGCGTATTCGCATTTCGGACGAACAACAGGAAGCGCTGACGGGCGAGCTCTCCAATATCCTCAATTGGATCGAGCAGCTCGACGAGGTGCAGACCGACGGCGTGCCGCCCATGACGTCCGTCGTCGAGATGAAACCGCCCCTGCGCAAGGATGCGGTGACCGACGGCGATTGCCGCGACAAGGTCGTCGCCAACGCGCCCGAACCGGCGCACGGCTTCTTCACCGTGCCGAAAGTGGTGGAATAAGCCATGGCATTGACGGACCTGACCATCGCGGGTGCGCGCGACCTGCTGGCAAAGGGCGAGGCATCGTCCCGCGAATTGACCGAGGCCCACATCGCCGCCGTCGAAGCCATGCGGCCGCTGAACGCCTTCATCACGGAAACGCCGGAGCGCGCGCTGGAAATGGCCGCTGCATCAGACGGCCGCCGCGCCAAGGGCAATGTCGGTGTGATGGAGGGCCTGCCGGTCGCCATCAAGGACCTTTTCTGCACCGAAGGCGTGCTGACCACCGCGGGCTCTCACATCCTCGACGGCTTTCATCCGCAGTACGAGTCGACCGTCACTGCGAACCTCTGGGCCGAAGGCGCGGTCATGCTGGGCAAGACCAACATGGACGAGTTCGCCATGGGCTCCTCCAACATGACCAGCTTCTACGGCGGTGTGGAAAATCCCTGGCGCCGAGAAGGAGACAACAACAAGCTGGTACCCGGCGGGTCGTCCGGCGGCTCGGCCTCGACCGTCGCGGCCAGTGCGGCCTTGGGCGCGACCGGCACGGACACCGGCGGTTCCATCCGTCAGCCCGCGGCCTTCGTCGGCATTGTCGGCATGAAACCGACCTACGGGCGTTGCTCGCGCTGGGGCACTGTGGCCTTCGCATCCTCTCTGGATCAGGCTGGGCCAATGACTCGCACGGTGCGGGATGCGGCGATCATGCTGCGTGCCATGGCGGGGCATGATCCCAAGGATTCGACATCAGTGGATTGCCCGGTGCCGGACTACGAGGCGGCAATGACCGGGGACATCCGCGGCCTGAAGATCGGCATTCCCCAGGAATACCGAATGGACGGCATGCCGCCGGAGATCGAAACCCTTTGGCAGCAGGGCATGGACTGGCTGAAAGCGGCGGGTGCCGAGCCCGTGGAGATCACTCTGCCGCACACGAAGTATGCCTTGCCGGCCTATTACATCGTCGCGCCGGCCGAAGCTTCTTCGAACCTCGCGCGCTATGACGGCGTGCGCTACGGACTGCGCGTTCCGGCGGACAGCCTGGACGAGATGTACGAGCTGACCCGGGGCGAGGGCTTCGGGGCCGAGGTGAAACGTCGCGTTCTGATCGGTACCTATGTGCTCTCCGCCGGATACTACGACGCCTACTACAACAAGGCGCGACGGGTCCGCACCCTCATCGCACGCGACTTCTCGGACGCCTTTGGCAAGGTCGATGCCATCCTGACGCCGACCGCGCCCTCTGCTGCTTTCGCCATGGGCGACAAGCTGGACGATCCGGTCGCGATGTACCTGAACGACGTCTTCACGGTCCCGGCTTCGCTGGCGGGCCTGCCCGGCATCTCGGTCCCGGCCGGGCTTTCGCAAGACGGCCTGCCGCTCGGTCTGCAGCTCATTACGCCCGCGTTCGACGAAGAAACTCTGTTCCGTGTCGCGGGCGTGCTGGAGGAAGCGGCGGACTTCAAGGCACAACCCCAGTTCAAGGCGGGGGGCTGAACCATGTCTCTCATCAAGGGCCAAACCGGAGAGTGGGAAGTCGTCATCGGCATGGAAGTCCATGCCCAAGTGGTTTCCGATGCCAAGCTTTTCTCCGGTGCGGCGACGGCCTTTGGGGCCGAGCCCAACACCCAGGTTTCTCTGGTCGATGCCGCCATGCCCGGCATGCTGCCGGTGCTGAACCGCCAAGCCGTGGTGCAAGCGGTGCGCACCGGGTTGGGGCTGAATGCACAGATCAACCTGCATTCGGTCTTCGAAAGGAAAAACTACTTCTATCCCGATCTGCCCCAGGGCTATCAGATCTCCCAATATCTCGAACCAGTGGTGGGCGAGGGCACGATCCTGCTCGATCTGGAAGACGGTGAGAGCCGGGCCGTCGGTATCGAACGGCTGCACTTGGAACAGGACGCGGGCAAGTCGCTGCACGATCAGCATCCGAGCCAGACCTACATCGATCTGAACCGCAGCGGCGTGGCACTGATGGAGATCGTCTCCAAGCCGGACATGCGCTCGGCGGAGGAAGCGGGGGCCTATCTGCGCAAGCTCCGCTCCATCCTGCGCAATCTCGGCACCTGCGACGGCAACATGGAAGAAGGCTCGATGCGGGCTGATGTGAACGTATCGGTCCGGAAGCCGGGCGATCCCTTGGGTACGCGAACGGAAACCAAGAACGTCAACTCCATCCGCTTCGTGCAGCAGGCCATCGAGTATGAGTCCAAACGCCAGGTGCAGGTTTTGGAGGAGGGAGGCGAGATCGCTCAGGAAACCCGCCTGTTCGACGCCAACACGGGCCGCACCCGCTCCATGCGCAGCAAGGAGGAAGCGCACGACTATCGCTACTTTCCCGACCCGGACCTGCTGCCGCTCGAGTTGGCGCCGGATTGGGTGGAGGAAATCCGTGCTGCGCTGCCGGAGCTGCCTGATACCAAGAAGCAGCGTTTCGTCGAGGAACTTGGCCTGACGGCCTACGATGCCGGTGTGCTGGTGGCGGAGAAGGAAACCGCCGACTTTTACGAGGCCGTTCTGAAGGGACCGAAGGGACAGAGGAATCCCAAACAGGCCGCTAACTGGGTGACCGGCGAGTTCTTCGGTGCCTTGAATCGGGCCTCCGTGGATCTCACGGAGTCTCCAGTCTCGGCGGATGCGCTCGGCGGGCTGCTCGACCTCATCGAGGACGGCACCGTCTCCGGACGTATCGCCAAGGAGGTCTTCGAGGAGATGTGGGACAGCGGCAAACCCGCCGCCGACATCGTCGAGTCAAAGGGGCTGAAGCAGATCAGCGACAGCGGCGAGATCGAGTCCATCGTCGACGATATCGTTGCCAACAACCCGAAGCAGGTCGAACAGTTCAAGGGTGGTAACGAGAAGATTGTCGGCTGGTTCGTCGGTCAGGTCATGAAGGCGACCCACGGCAAGGCCAACCCCGGCATGGTCAACAAGGTGCTGCGCGACAAGCTGAGTTGAGAGCGACGGCGCTTTTAGAAGAATTTCATTGGGGGGTTCTATGACACCGACGCTCGATCTCGATTTCTGTCGCGCGCAGTTTCCGCCGCTGGAGAACGGCTGGATCTACTTCGAAAACGCGGGCGGTTCCTACGTGCCGCGCAGCGTGATCGCGCGCATGACCGCCTTTATGGAGCAGTGCCAGAATCAGCCGGACTGGGCCTTCGAGTCTTCGCGGTTGGCTTCAGCGCGTCTGGAGGAAGCGCAGTCCGGCATGGCGGCGATGATCGGCGCGAAGAGGGACGAAATCATCGTCGGGCCCTCGACCACGCTGAACGCCTATGTCCTGGCTCAGGCTTTGCGGCACCTCTTCGCGCCGGGCGATGAGATTGTCGTCACCAACCAGGATCACGAGGCCAACTCCGGTGCTTGGCGGCGTCTGGAGGAATTCGGCGTTGTCATCAAGGAATGGACCATAGACCCGGAGAGCGGAGAGCTCGATCCCGCCGATCTCGACGGCCTGCTGACGGACCGCACGCGGCTGCTCTGCTTCCCCCACTGTTCGAACGTTGTCGGTACCATCAACCCGGTCTCGGAGATCACGGCCAAGGCCCACGCGGCGGGCGCCATGGTCTGTGTCGACGGCGTGGCCTATGCCGCCCACGCCCGGATCGACGTGAAGGCCTGGGACGTCGATTTCTATCTCTTCAGCCTCTACAAGCTCTACGGGCCGCATCTCGCCATCCTTTACGGAAAGCGGGAGGCGATTGCCCGCTGCAGCAACCAGAACCACTTCTTCCATGCCGACAACCCGCCGGAGACTTTGCATCCCGGCGGCTTGAATTATGAATCGGTTTCCGCACTGACCGGAATCCTGGATTACCTGGAAGCCGTCTACAGCCATCATTTCGACGGCGCGGAGAATAGCCTGCATGCTCGGCTGGACCGGGTCTTCGCACTCTTCGGCGCTCAGGAAGAAGCCTGCGCCCGGCGTTTCCTCGATTACATTCTCACGAAACCGCAAGTCCGGCTGGTCGGCCGGAAAACCGGGGACCATGACAAGCGCGCGCCGACATTTTCCATGACGATAGAAGGGCGCCGGGCGGAAGATGTGGCGGCCGCCCTCGCGGAGCGCAAGATCGCCGTCGGCCACGGGCATTTCTACGGCTACCGCTGTGTTGAGGGGCTTGGGATCGATCCGGCGGAGGGCGTTCTCAGGGTCAGCCTAGTGCACTACAATACCCTCCATGAGGTAGATCAACTGATCGCCGGATTGGACTCGATACTGTGATTTATTTGCGACAGCCTGCCTGGGTGCAGCGACCCTGAATGGCGACCTATGATCCCTAAGTAACTATATCTGTTAGCTAAATCATGTGTGGCGGGCCCTTGAATTCCGGGAAAGGATGGATATGTCTGTTACAGGGATCGGTAGGAACGCTGTTGGTCGGAACAAGAAAAGATCAAATACGAAATAAATTTTATAGGAACTTTATTGTGGTTAACTAATTGCTAAGTATTGACGATCGACTGAGTTGCTGAGATACATCTGTCTCCTTTAGGGGCGCGCTAGGGGTGCATTCAATGACTAATAAAGTAATTGCCATTGGTTTGGACGGCACAGATCCTTTGCTGCTTGAGAAGTGGGTAGGGGAAGGATCGCTTCCGAACTTCGCCAAGTTCTTCGAACAGGGTGGCTACACCCGCTTGAAGAATTCCGTTGAGTTTCTCGGCGAGAACGTCGGAATTTCGGCGACGGAACCTTCCTGGGTTGCTTTCTCCAGCGGTTGCCTGCCGGGAACCACCGGTTATTGGGACATCACGACCTTCGATCCGGAGACCTACCAGATCGACTCTACCGTTAAGACGAGGCCCTACGACTTCGAGGAGTGCCCGGCATTCTTCGATCTGGGTCCCGACGTGAAGGTCTGCACCTTCGACCTGCCGGTCTGGGTCCCTTCCGAAAAGATCAACGGTCCTCAAGTCATGGGCTGGGGCGGTCACTTCTCTGCCGGCGAACGCCAGTCTCATCCGAAGAACCTTTTGAAGGATCTTCAGGATCGCTTCGGCGAGTGCAACGTGTTCGACAAGGACCACGGTGCGATCTGGGACGCCAAGTACATGGACTGGATCGAAACCGAGTTGAAGGCCAGCATTGGCAAGCGCGGCAACATCATGCGCCACCTCTTGAAGGAAGAGGCGCCTGATCTCTTTATCGGCGTGTTCCCGGAGGGGCACAGTGCCGGCCATGACTTGCTCATGTACACACAGGACGATCATCCCGTTCATGCCGACAAGAAGATGGACGGTAAACGCTACGACCCCATGCTGACCGTGTATCAGGCCATCGACGCGGAGATCGGCAAGATCCTCGATGAGAAGCCCGAGGATGCGACGCTGATGCTCTTCTCCGTACACGGCATGGACGAGAACCATTCCGACGTCCTGACCATGGCCTTCCTGCCGGAGCTGATGTACCGCTACAGCTTCCCCGGCAAGGCGGTTCTTCCGGCCGGTGATATCACGACGGCACCGGGTCCGGTGATCAAGAGCTCGCGGCGCGGCAGCTGGCCGGCGGCGCTCTGGACGGAGCGTGAGGACAGCAATCCGCTGATGCGGATGCTTCGGCCGTGGCTTCCGGGCCGCTTCCTGAAGAAGGACGGCGACAGCGAAGAACTCCAGTCGCCCTATAGCAGGAACTCGTCACAGCTGAACTGGATGCCGGCCACTTGGTACCAACAGCAGTGGCCGAAGATGAAGGCCTTTGGATTGCCGACCTTCTGGGAAGGACGGATCCGCATCAACGTGAAGGGCCGCGATGGCGACGGCGTGGTGGATGTCGAAGATTACGATGCGGTATGCAAGGAAGTCTCCGATGTCATTCTGCGCCTGAAGGATCCGCGTTCGGGTCAGCCGATTGCGCACCGTGTTCTGCGGACGCGCCGCACGGCGTTGGACAACGATCCGAAGCTGCCGGACTTCGATCTGATCGTCGATTGGAACGATCGCGCGGTGGATGTGATGGACAGTCCGGACGTTGGCCGCATCGGTCCGGTGCCGTTCATGCGCAGCGGTTCTCACCGCCCGCGTGGTCTGGCCATGGCGATCGGGCCGAGCATCGCGGCCGGAAGCGAATTGCGCTACGGGTCCATTGTCGATCTGGCACCTTCGGTGCTGTCGCTCTTGGGGGCGGCGCCGCGCAGCAAGCTGGACGGTGAGTCACTCTTCGTGGAAGGCGGCACGTCGGCCACGCGAAAAGCGGGCTAGCGCTTCGACATATCGATGCCCGGGCGTAAGTCCGCGTGGCATTCCGGAACAAGCCGGTCACATCGTGGCCGGCTTTTTCCATTGGGGCACGGGTTTCGTGCCGGGGTGACAGCTATCCGGCGGCTTGCAATTATGCGCTATTGCCCGCATCTGGAGGTTTAGAGCTGCCTGGAACGAACGGCCGGCATGAGCGAGGAGGCTCCCGACATGATCGATCTCTACACTTGGCCGACCCCGAACGGTCACAAAATCCACATCATGCTGGAGGAAACGGGCCTTCGGTACAAAGTCATCCCGATCAACATCGGCGCCGGCGATCAGTTTGATCCCGAGTTCCTGAAGATCAGTCCCAACAACAAGATGCCGGCGATGGTCGACCACGAAGGGCCGGACGGAAAGCCGATCTCCGTCTTCGAAAGCGGCGCGATGCTGATCTACCTGGCCAACAAGACGGAACAGTTCTTTCCCGAGGACCCCCGCGCGCGCTACGAGGTTCTGCAATGGCTGATGTTCCAGATGGGCGGGGTCGGCCCGATGCTGGGACAGGCTCATCACTTCATCAAGTACGCGCCGGAGCCGATTCCCTATGCGGTGCAGCGCTACACCAACGAGGCGAACCGCCTCTACGGCGTCATGGACCGGCGGCTCGCAGATAGTCCTTATCTGGGCGGCAAGGACTACAGCATCGCCGACATGGCGACCTTCCCCTGGACCCGCAGCCACGAGAATCAAAACGTCGATCTCGCGAACTACCCGCACTTCAAGCGCTGGTTCGACGAGATTTCGGAACGCCCGGCCGTGAAGCGGGGTGTCGAGGTTCTGGCTGAACACCGCAGCACCGGAACCATCTCGAAGGAGCAGCGGGAAATGCTCTTCGGGGATAAGCAGTATCAGCGCCGCTAAGCCCTTACAGAACGTGGAGGCTTTCAGTTTCGCGCGGAAAAGTGTTTGGCAAGGCCAGGCGCATCGCGTTATCTGGCCGGCATGAGCAAAGACAATTCGAGCGATCCGGCGCCCCTGCGGCCGGAGACGCTGGCGGCCCAAGCCTGCAATCACCATGACGAGTTGAGTGGCGGCATCGTTCCGGCGCTGCAACCGGCGACCACCTATATCCGGCGCGCCCAGGACTACGAACTCGTCGGCTCCACCAGCTACAGCCGCGACCACAACCCGACCTACGAGGCGGCGGAAGACACCTTGGCGGCGCTGGAAGGCGGTGCCGCGGCGGCCCTCTTCGCCTCGGGGCTGGGGGCCGCCGCGGCTCTCGTGCAGACGCTCAAGCCCGGCGATCACATCGTCGCCCAACGGTCCATGTATTGGGGGCTGCGCAATTGGCTGGAGAGCTTCACGGCGCAGTGGGGCCTCGACCTGGACCTGATCGATGTTGACGGTCTCGGCAGCCTAAAGACGGCGCTGCGGCCCGGAGAAACGAAACTGGTCTGGCTGGAATCGCCGAGCAATCCCTTGTGGCAGGTAATCGATCTCGAGGCCGCCGCGGCTCTTGTCAAGCCGAGTGGTGCCTTGCTGGCGGTCGACAACACCTGCGCCACGCCGGTCTTGACCCGGCCGCTCGCCCTCGGCGCCGATGTCGTCATGCATTCCGCCACCAAGTATCTCAACGGTCACAGCGACGTCGTGGCCGGCGCGCTGGTGACGGCGCGCAAGGATGAAACTTGGGAGCGCACGCTCTACAACCGCTCGAAACTGGGGGCGGTGCTGGGGCCCTTTGAAGCCTGGCTGCTGCTGCGCGGCATGCGGACTCTCTTTATCCGGGTCGAACGGGCAGGGGCCAACGCGCTGGCGATCGCCCAGCATTTCGACGGCCACCCGAAGGTCGATGCCGTGCTCTATCCCGGTCTGCCAGGGCACCCCGGGCACGATATCGCCAAACGGCAAATGCAGGGCGGTTTCGGCGGTATGATGAGCCTGCGCGTCGCCGGGGGGTGGGACGCGGCTCAGCGCGTCGCGGGCCGCTGCCGAGTCTTCGCCCGCGCCACCTCTCTTGGCGGCGTGGAATCCCTGATCGAGCACCGCGCGGCCATCGAGGGCGATGCCGGGGGCGTGCCCGGGGACCTGCTGCGGCTGTCCGTCGGGATCGAGGCGGCGTCGGATCTCATCGCGGATTTGGAGCAGGCCCTGGCCTGACGGTCTTCAGGGGCCTCGTATCAACAACGAACGAACAATCGAACGAAGGGGAGCGACACAGTGATTGATCTCTATACCTGGGGGACACCGAACGGCCGCAAGATCTCCATCATGCTTGAGGAGGTCGGGCTGCCCTACAACGTCCACCCGATCAACATCACCAAGGACGATCAGTTCAAACCGGACTTCCTGAAGATCAGCCCCAACAACAAGATCCCCGCGATCGTCGACCCCGAGGGTCCGGACGGCAAGCCGATCTCACTCTTCGAAAGCGGGGCGATCCTCATCTATCTTGCCGAGAAGACAGGTCAGCTTTTCCCCGAGGAACCGCGTGCCAGCTATGACACCTTGCAATGGCTGATGTTCCAGATGGGGGGCGTCGGGCCGATGTTCGGTCAGGCACATCACTTCCGCCGCTTCGCGCCGGAGCAAATTCCCTATGCCGTTGACCGCTACACAAACGAGACGCGGCGGCTCTACGGCGTGATGGATAAGCGTTTGGGGGATGCGGATTATCTGGCGGGGGCGGACTACACGATCGCGGACATTGCGACCTACCCCTGGGCGGCCCGCCATGAATGGCAGGGTGTCGACCTCTCGGACTTTCCGAACGTGAAGCGCTGGTACGATGCCATCGGTGCCCGTCCCGCGGCGCAGCGCGGCATGGCGGTCCCGGCATAGCGGCCCAGCCTGAACCACCCGCCGGACTCAAATGGCCGGCGAAAGCCGGCCATCTGCTGGTGGTCTTTTAAGCGACCGATCTGGTCCGCATGCGGCCGCGGCCGCCGCGCACCCGAAAGGCGACGATTTCCGGCGCCACGGTGTCTTCGCGTCCGACCAGACCCAGCAGTTCCTGGCGGCACTGTTCCAGCCCGGCCAGTTCCCGCGCGTCGTCGCGGTCGCTCACTTCCATGCAGCTCAACTTGATCTCGACGAGGTCGAGAAGGGTTTCGGCGGCTTTCTCTGACAGCGCCATGGCTCTTGCCCCCATATGACGTTTCCAAGCCGTCAGATTGGCCCCCCGTTTCTTAAAATGCAGTTTAGTAACCCTAAAAATTCTACTTACCGGAAGCTTTCTTTACGGGGTTACCAGACCTTCTGCCCGCATGGCGAGAGCTTATGTAGATCAAAGCGTTACATGGTTTATGTGAGACTCTTTTCCGGGAGCCGTTTCAGCATTCCGGCCGCTCGGAGCTCAGGCCAGGGTTGAAACTGGCGGTGCGGCCGCCGCCTCCGCGATCCGCCGGGCGACCGCCGTAGAGCCTTGGATTTCTCCGGTGTGGGGGTGATTTTCGGGCTCCGGACGAGGCGCGATGCCCGGCGGTTGTTTTCGCATTTGACAGGGTACCCCCAGGTCCATAGAAAAATCCGGACCTCGCCGGGTCCGGAGAGATGGCCGAGTGGCTGAAGGCGCTCCCCTGCTAAGGGAGTAGGGGGTTTATAGCCCCCTCGAGGGTTCGAATCCCTCTCTCTCCGCCACAAACAAAGGCTCCCCGTTTTGACGGGGAGCCTTTGTTTGTGAACGTGAGGGACCGGTGACCGGGCCCTTGTTCGTGCTCGCGTCATTAAGACGCGGGCGACGCGGAGCGCAGCGAGGCGCCCGAAGAGTGGCGGTCAGCAGGCCGTCATCAAACCCTCATTCTCCGACACACACAAGAACCCCCGCGTCGGCGAAGCTTTTGTTTTCTGAAGGCGAGGGAGTGGTGAACGATATTTGTCCTTGACCTCATTAGAAAGGCGCGGCCAGTCGTGTTGGCCAACCGCTGAGGTGGGCCGAATGGTCGATGGGATACCCAACCAACTGAACAGCCTCTTATCCCTAGGCAACTCGATGGTATCACAGATCCTTGAGCTAACTTGCATTGCGCTAGAGGAATCTTATTTTTTATCAGATAGTTAGGGGTTTGAAATCTGTTCAAATTGAACCCAAGCGTTGCGAAAAGTTAACTAGTTCTTAAGCGGTTTCACCCCATATATCTTTACGGAACGTGTTACATGGTTGTAGTTCAGTAGCCACTTTCATCTATCTTGGGTGGCGAACTAATGAACGATACCGGCGTTCTGAACAACGGGCCTAGTCTATGGCCTAGGATGATAGTCGGACTTATCGGTGCGAGCGTATCCGTGGCACCGCCAATACTGGTAAGCTATGGACACTGGTTTGATCTAGTGGTCCCGCCCGCGCAACCAGTGACCGTAGGCATGTTTGCGGTATTGATCTGTGCTTGGGCGTTGTCAGTGTTTCTCACTGCGTACATGGAAGAGGACCATATTCTGAAATGCGTCCTCACAAGCATTGGATTTCCAGGATTTGTAGTGTCGCTGGCGGTCGGTTTCCAGGGGGTGTCTTGAGACGGGAAAGGAGAGAACATTGAAACGTTTGTTCCTAGTTGTCTTCTGTGCCCTTTCGGTTGCGGGCTTCGGCGGTGCGATTATTGCGGCGGACATGCCGGCCTCGGTGAACACTGGCCAGACGATGCATGCCGTCATGAAAACTGGCGATTACCGTGACCTTACTTTCCTGCGGAAAGTTAAACTCGGGACAGCTCCGTTTGTGAACCCCCAACTACTAGGTACCGCTGCGGTCGCCTACAGATATCGCCATCAGGACATCGCCGCGGCAGAAGACCTTGAGCAACTTGTTCGTGCAATGTCGGACGGGACGGCGTGGATCGCCAATGAATCCAATGACAACATCTATAAGGTCATTGGCGTAGACGCAGAAGATTGGGGCTTCTCGTATGCGGAGTTGTCCAATCAGCCCGGCTTCGATAAGGCTAAGTTCGATTGGATGAAGGCGTTCGCAGGCCCTGACGAAGTCACGACCGAGGAACTGGCAGCAGCGATTGACCAGTGGATGAGCACGGTCAACAAGATGGAGGATGGGGGCGTAACATTTCACTTTGTGAGTACCAACGACGCACTTTTGGGGTTGAAGCCAGATTCTGCGATTGTGTCCTGGTACGCAAAGGGCGTCGTGATGCCGATACGCCAGCGGGTTTTGGACTAGCGAAGCGCAGCGAGGCGCCCGAGGGGCGGCATCAGCGGTTCTGGTCCACCTGCGGGATGAGAGCCGACGCCGGCGTGGAGCGGCTGGAACATGCGGCGTCTTCGTAGCCGGCGGCCCGGCAATTCTTCCATCGGATCGCGGGATCAATCCTTCAGGAAGTCATGAATAAGGCGCATGCACCGCTTCCAGGCCGGGTCGGTGACTGGAAGAATGTGGTTTGCGGTCTCGAGCGTCACAAACCGCGCATCCTCAATACCGGCCGCCAGTTCCTGTCCCTGATCGTACGGCACACCGGAGTCGTTTCTCGAGTGAAGAACCAGCGTCGGGGCCCGCACGTCCGCGAGAATGCCGCGGACATCGACGTCGCCGTGGGCCATGAGTATCGCGGCCGCATTCTCCGGAGATGTGGTCTTCTTTTGCAGGTCGGTGAACCAAGTCTGACTCTCGGCCGGTGCGTCGGGCATGTAAATCGTCGTAAACATCTGCCGGACGGCCTTGTTGTCACGTCCCCAGCCGGCGCGCATCAACGCGCACCGCGCCTCACCCACGGCCACCGAGTCTGGCTCATCCCGATGCCGCCAGCCGCGCGCGTATCCACCCAAGAGAATCAGTTTCGTTACGCGCTCGGGATGGCGTGCCGCAAAAGCGATGGACTTGGCGCAGCCTTGGGATAACCCCAAAAGCGGGAATTGCTCCAGCCCCAGGGTGTCGACCACCGCTTCGAGATCCTCGACTTGGCGGTCCAGGCTGAAGTCGGACACGCCCCAGGAAGACAGCCCGTTGCCGCGTGCGTCGTAACGGATGAGTCGATGCGCACTGGCCAGTTCCTTGAAGAAGTGCCTCCAGACCGGGCTCTCCCAGTCGAATTCCAAATGGTTCAGCCAGTTGGCGGCCTTTACTAAGGGCGGTCCGGATCCAGCAATCGCATAGGCAATGCGCGTTCCGTCCGCGCTGTGGCAGAAGCGGATGTCCTGGTCCGGCGGCTGATCCGGGTCCGCGTGATCCGCCGCTGGGGACCCCTGTGCTGCCCCGGCCTCGACGACGGGCGCAACAAAGCGAAAGCCGCATCCATGCAAAGTCATGACATAACGCTGGCTCTTGCCGTCGTCACCTATCGCCTTGCGGACCGAGCGAACGGCGCTGGACATCGCCGCCTCCGAGATGAAGCGGCCCTCCCAGACCGACGCCAAAAGCTCATCCTTCGAGACCACGCGGTCCCGGTTCTCGATGAGGTGCAAAAGCAGTTCATATACTTTCGGTTCGATCCTCATGGCCGCGCCGTCATTGGACAGCTCTCTAAGGGCCGTATCCAGCACGAAGGTGTCGAAGAAGTATTTCATGATCGCAATATAGCAGTCCGAAGCGACCTGTCATCGATATCGGTGAACCCCGAAATTGTAGGAAGGTCAATGATTTAGGCCGACTGGCGGAATTCAACAGAATTCCCCCATGACATCTCCAACTCGTCCGCAAGACTCGCCAGCCCAACCGAACTATGCCTTTCCGCGCCGAGCCGGGGGCTACATCCGCTTTTCCGGATTCCGTCGCCCGCTTCACGCCAGTCAGTGAAGGAGAGCGTTCTGAACAACGCTGCAAGAGACGGAACCACCGTCGCTCACGAAGATGGAAGTTGGCTGTCCATCACTCCAGCAGGAAGACGAAAGGAAACTCGAATGACCAATCAAACGGAAACCAATGCCGTCAGCAACGGCGTCAACGTCGAAGCGCTGCTTGGCGCCAAGCAGGCCATAGAAGCGACGTCGGAGGCGGGTCAGTTCACTTGGCGCGCCCGCTGCAAATGGGCGGATGGCGTGCACAGCCGCTCCACCGTGGAGGGGTTCTACGGCTTCGGCGAAGAGCATGCCCGAACGTCGCCACACACAATCGAAGCCGACCATCCCGAGCAGTTCGCCGCCACGGATGCGGCGCCGACGCCGGTCGAGATCGTCCTGTCGGCCCTGGCGAGTTGCCTGACTGCGGGCGTGGCCGCGGTCGCCCAGAATCGTGGCATCCAGCTCAAATCGGTCGAGGCCAGCGTGGAGGGCGACATGGACCTCGCCGGCATTCTCGGTGTGGATGCAGACGTGCGGAACGGTTTCAGCGCCATCCGCGTGTCGTTTGAGATCGATGCCGATGCCAAGCCCGATGAAATCGCGGCGCTGGTGGCGCAGTCGCAGAAACGCTCGGCTGTCTTCGACATCGTCACCAACCCGACGAACGTGCACGTCACGGTCGGCTGACCGGGTGCTGTCCAGCCGATAGCGGAGCCGTATCTTGAAAAGCACGACGACAGTCATCATCGGTGCCGGTCAGGCCGGGCTTGCCATGAGCCGGGAACTGACGAACCGGGGCGTTGATCATCTGATTCTCGAGCGCGGCACGGTGGGAAATGCTTGGCGCGAGGACCGCTGGGACAGCCTCCGGCTGCTGACGCCCAACTGGGCCAACGGCATGCCGGGGGCCCCTTACCGGGCCCCCGACCATGACGGCTATATGCGGGTCTCGGAGTTTTCCGAACGGCTGGGGGTCTATGCCGACGCTATCGGCGCGCCGGTTCTGGGCGACACAGGCGTCCGCCGCGCAGTGCAAATCGATTCCGGTTTCCGTTTGGAGACTGACCAAGGGCCGTTCGGGTGCAAAGCGTTGGTCCTCGCCACCGGGGCCTGTGCCCGCCCGCATCTGCCACCAGTCACAACTGCGGTCCCAGGCGGAGTTTTCCAAACCACACCCTCCGCCTACAAACGGCCGGGCGACCTGCCACCTGGCGGAGTCCTCGTCGTTGGCGCCTCGGCTTCCGGTGTGCAGCTTGCGCGTGAAATCCAGGCTTCCGGACGCCAGGTGACACTCGCGGCCGGGTGGCACACCCGGCTGCCCCGCACCTATCGCGGCCGCGATGTGGAGTGGTGGCTTCATACCCTCGGCCTGTTGGACGAGCGCTTCGACATGATCGACGACATCGAGCGCGCGCGTCGCACCCCGTCGCCGCAAATCGTTGGCGGTCCGGAGCCCGTCGACCTTAACTCATTACAGGAGAGTGGCGTCGAGATTGTCGGTCGCTTGATGGAAATCCGCGGCGGCGCCGCGCTGTTTTCCGGCGGACTGGCGAATGCCTGCGCTTCGGCCGATCTCAAAATGAACCGACTGCTGGATGCGATCGACGAGTGGGTCGACGAGCGCGGTCTCGGCGATGAGTTGCTGCCGCCCGACCGGCCATTGCCATCCCGCGTATCGAAAGCGCCGGTGCTCCGCCGGAGTCTGACCGACGGCGGCATCCGCTCAATTGTCTGGGCGACTGGCTACCGGCCCGACTTCTCCTGGCTCGACATGCCCGTCTTCGATGCGCGCGGACGTCTTCGCCATCGCGGCGGTGTGGTTGACCTGCCGGGTCTTTACGCCATGGGTCTCATTTTCATGCGCCGACGGAAATCCCATCAGATCTCGGGGGTCGGCGACGATGCGCGCGAACTGTCTGAGCACCTGCAGGCCCATCTCGACACCTGCGCGGTGGCTGCGGCCTGAGAGGATATGACCATGTCCGATCTGCCCACTATCAAACAGGCGTTGGAACGCGCGGTGAAGACGGTCGCCTTGCGGCCTGAACGCGGCCAGCGCGCCTACAGCAACACCGCGACGATCGACTCAGGTCTCCTCTGCCACGTGGAAGAGGCCGATCGAAGCCTCACCCTGGATATGCCCAAAGCCCTCGGCGGCGCTGACGCAGGCCCGAACCCCAGCATGATATTGCGCTCGGCGATGAGCGGTTGCGTGGCCATCGGTGTCAAGCAATTTGCTGCACGCCGCGATGTGCCCGTCGACCGTATCGAAGTGACGGTGGAGACGGATTTGGACGCGCGCGGGCAACTCGGCGTGTCTGAAGACATAACGCCGGGCTTCGGGAGGACCAGGTTGCACATCGTCGTTACATCGAGTTCTCCAGCGCAGGTGATTCAGGACATTGTCGAAGAGGCAGTGAAGTACAGTCCGCTCGTCGATGTGTTCGGGCGCCCTCAGCCGCTGGAGCATCGAATATCGGCCATCCGGCCCGGCGCGGCGGCAAAATCCGAGGAAATGGCGTAATGGACCCGCGATTGCAGAAGCGCGTGCAGCGATATGGCTGGGACAAGGCGGCGGGGGCCTATGAGGCCGGCTGGAAGAACAGCCTAGCGGACGCTCAAAAGGAATTGTTGCGCATGGCGGAGGCCACGTCCGGCGAGCATGTTCTTGACGTCGCGTGTGGGACAGGACTTGTCAGTCTACCTCTCGCGGAAGCGGTGGGTCCCAATGGCCGCGTCGTTGCGACCGACATCTCCGACAAGATGGTCGGTTCCGTTCAGCAGGCGGCCGATGCGCGCGGCCTCACCCGATTCGACGCCTATCGCGCCGACGCTGAAGCCCTTGATATGGTGCCGGACGCCACCTTTGATCTTGTCACCTGTGCCCTCGGCCTGATGTATGTTTCCGATACGGCAAAAGCCATGGACGAGGCCTTCCGCGTCTTAAAGCCCGGCGGCCGGACCGTCCTCGCCGTTTGGGGCGAGCGCGCCAAGTGCGGCTGGGCGGAAGTCTTTCCAATCGTGGACGCGCGGGTTAGGTCGCAGGTCTGTCCCTTGTTCTTCCGGCTTGGGACCGGTTCCACTCTTGCACACGAAATGAGTATGGCCGGATTTGTCGACATCCAGACACACCGATTGACGACAGATCTGCCCTATCCTGACGACCGCATGGCCCTTGATGCGGCCTTCGTGGGCGGTCCGGTCGCGCTCGCCTACGACAGGTTCGACGAGGCGACGCGCGCGGTTGTGCATAGCGAGTATATTGCCTCCATCGCAGCTTACCGCTCGGAAAACGGCTACCGTATCCCGGGAGAGTTCGTGGTATGCCGAGGCCGCAAGCGAGCGGAGAGAAATCCACCCGCTAGGTGATGTCAGGCACACTCAGGGATCAAAATCGACCGGCCCGAAGAGTTGCATGGCGGCGGGATGTAAATCGGGGACGATCACTGGAACGGGCGTATAGAATTCGTGGTGGAAAGGAGCGCCCAAGTACGAAATCCAGCGCTTTCTCGCCTGTCGGTGCCGCCCTATCGTAGCGCCATAGGAAAGGATTAGTCCGTATCTTCATTGCGCGTGGCCCGTCACACACAAGTACCCCCGCTTCGGCGGGGGGCTTTGTGTGTAAGGGCGCTGCATCTCAGGACACCCCTTGTTCGTAAGACTCCACGACCACGAAACGACCGTTGCGACGGCCGTCCTGCGAAACAGGCCGCCCTTCGCCGATGACAGGAAAACGGCTTTGCGGTATGCAGCCGAATGAAGGGTGTGCCCGGATGAGCAGCTTGTACGACACCATCGGTTTGAATTACGCGAATCTGCGCCGGCCCGACCCGCGCATCGCGAGGCAGGTCGAAGCGGCACTCGGCGATGCGGAAACCCTGTTGAATGTCGGTGCCGGGGCCGGTTCCTACGAGCCCTCGGACCGCAGGATCACCGCGGTCGAACCCTCGGCGGAGATGATCAAACAGCGTCCCGTCTCGGATGCGACTGTCATGCAAGGCTGCGCTGAGAGCTTGCCTTTTGAAGACAACTCCTTTGACGCCGCGATGGCCGTTCTGACCATTCATCACTGGTCGGATCAGAAAAGAGGCGTCGCCGAGATGCGGCGCGTGACCCGAGGAAAAATCGTCTTTCTGACGTATGACGCGACATTTCGCGACTTCTGGCTGCTCGAATACTTTCCGGCGCTCGTCACCTTGGACGAAGGCCAAATGCCCACGATGGCCGATTTCGAGAGCTGGCTTGGGCCGGTCTCGGTTTCGCCGGTACCTATTCCGCACGACTGTACGGACGGGTTCTTGGCCGGCTACTGGCGGCGTCCGGCAGCCTATCTTGACGAGAGGGTTCGTGCCGCAATGTCATCCTTTTGGGCCTTGGGCGACGTTTCCGACGGGCTGTCGAAGTTGGCGAACGATCTGAAAAGCGGGGAATGGGAACGGCGCTATTCACATCTCATCGGTCTTGAGGCCCTCGATTGCGGCTACCGCTTGGTCGAGAGCGGGTAATGTGCTGGCGATCCATAAGTGCTCATCCTGAAATGAACGCTCACATCCGGTAATAGAGACCCCGCCATACCCCCCTTCCTCCGTGTGCGGTCTCACTATCTGTTCTGCGCCCTGGAGGAGTTGGATTTCCAGCACTGTATAGGGTCTCCGGTAGACCCACAGCCGGTTCTCGACAGCGCAAAGGTCTGAATTCGGTGGCAGCTCGTTGGTGAAGGCGTAGAAGTAGAGCGTGAAGCCAAGATCAGGCGCGGGGACAACGGACAGCCGCGTCAGGCCCAGGTCGGCATATGTCTGTTCCACCCGTTCGATATCCGCGCTGCGCAGTGTGAGCAGGTTCAGATGCGGGCCACCGCCAAGCCGCTGCCCATCGAAATCCTCCGATGGACGGTCGCCTTCGAACCAATGGTCGAGCAGCTCAACCGTAAAACCCTCCGGGTCCTTGAAATGCGCCAGGTAGGCAATCTCCTGAACCTGGCGGGGCGTACCGACAGGAACGCCCCTTTCGGTGAGCTGTTTTTGCGCAAGTTCAATGTTGGGAACCCCGATCGCAATCTTCCAATAGAGATCGTTGGGTGACGGACGGTAGGGGCCTTCGGCCGCCTCGAACAGAAGACCCGCCTCTTCGTCTTCGTATCCGATCGTCCCGTCTTCACGCGCACGCATGCCCAGGACGTCGCAATAGAATTGCTTCTGGGCTCCGGGATCGCGGCAACGCAGGCGTATCGTGTCGATCTTGGGCATGGGAAAGACTTTCGTCTGAGCGTTTAGGTCAGGTTTCTCTAAGCCAAGGATACGTGACCTGGTTTTCCTCTTCTTTCTTCGGCCTCCGCGGCGCGCTAAAGACCGTCTTGGCTTCTCGATGTCTTTTCGGGCCGGATTGCCTCTGCGCCACCGGTCTTTGTGCCGTACCTTGCGAGAAACGTCTCGACGGCGCCGTCGACGACCTTTTGCCTCTCCGCCCGGTTCATTGTCAGGTCGACGATCAAAAGCCTTGGCCAGAAGACGATGTCGTTGATCATGCCGAGGAGTTGCCGGGCCGCCAGCGGAACGTCCGTAATCGAGAGCGTGCCGGCGGCGACCTCTTTCGAGAGATAGGCGTGCAGCCGCTCCAGATAGGGCTTCTTGCCGCGCTCGTAGAGCTCTTGCCCCAGTTCCGGAAAGCGCGTCGCTTCCGAAACGATCAGCCGGAAGAGGGCCACTGATTGATCGCGGCTCAGCAGTTCGGCGTAGGCGGTGCCGATTGCCGTCAGCACGTCCCGCGGCGCGCCCGAGAGGGGCAGCGCTGGCGTTTCGGCTGCTCCGCTCTCCCAGAGCCGTTCCATGACCCCTCCGAAGAGACGGTCCTTGGTTGGAAAGTGCTTGTAGAGTGTTGCCGACGAAACCCCCGCGTGGCGCGCGATGTCCTCGAGTGACGTCTTGCCGTAACCGCGCTCGAGAAACAGCGCCACCGCGGCGTCCAACAGAGCGCCGCGCTTCTCCCGCACGATTCGCTCCCTGTAACGCTGAAGTCCTGCTTGCTGCTCTACGGCGTCCTTTGCCTTTTCGATCATTGCTTTCCCAAAGTAAGTTGAGTGCATCACCTTGACATTGGTTCCAAGTGATCCATCTAAGGCGATGTGTGGACATCACCTTAGGAGAAACAGATGAGACTTGTCACCCTTGGCCTCGTCGGCCTGATTGTATCTACACCAGCCCTGGCCCAGGAGCGCGACCTGCGTGGCGCGCTCGACTTTGAGGGCCGGTTTATCGTCTCTGTGTCCGACGCGGATATGATCGCGTCGGCCTATGTTGATGGCCAGCTCGGACCTCGCGAGGGGCACGACAGTTTGTCCGTCATCAGGCTCGGAGGCGATCCTCGGGACTGGACCGCCGATGAGGTGTTCGCTTCCAATTCGGTCGCCGGGCCACCGAACTCGGTTACACTTAGCCCCGATGCGCGTTATGCCGTAGTGGTCGAGACCTTCACTCCGCGCCCGGACGGCGAAGGGCCGCACACATTCCGGGACCTGCGTCACGGGAGACTCCTCAGCGTTTTCGATCTCTCCGACCCGGCGGCGCCCTCACTGGTCCAGACCCACGAGACATTGGAGCGACCGACCGCAATAAGCTTCAATGCCGACGGTTCGCTTCTGGCTGTGTCTTTCCACCCCCGAGGAGCAGGCACAAAGACGCCGCTCGCGATATACCGATTCAAGAATGGCCGGATCGGCGAGAGGTCCACTCCAGCTATCGAGGGATGGGCACAGGGCGACGAACTGATCGATATCGCCTTTCATCCGACAGAAAGCATTCTCGCTTTGCTCGACAGGTCTGGCGGCGCCACCTTGCGTTTCGCTGAGGTGGGTAGCGGTCTGTCGCTCAGCGTCGTTGGCAACGTCGTCGATCTGGAACGCGAGCCTTTCCGCATAATCTGGACACCCGACGGGCGGCACGCCATCGTCAACGCGCTCTACTGGGGTCCGGACATCGCTGGGTGGTGGATCGAGGCACCGCGCGGCTCGATTTCCACCATCCGAATGAACGCGGAGACCCACGACGACGGCACTGTCCGCCACGCCCTTGTCAGCCGGGTAATGACCGGTGTCTCGCCGGAGGGCCTGGCGGTCTCGCCCAACGGGCGATGGGTCGCCACGACGAATCTCGAGCGCAGCTACCTACCGTACGGCGATCCGCGCATCACTTGGTTCAGCTCAATTACGCTGGCCCGTCTGGATCCAGAGACTGGGCAACTAGCCGAGGTAGGCACCTTTGCATATGACGGCATCTTGCCCGAGGCGGCGGTATTCGACAATTCGAGCACTTACCTTGCAGTTGCCACATATGATCATTTTGACGACCGCAAGACCGGCGGGTCCATCGACTTCTGGCGCATCCAAACGGACCCGCTCGACGCGGCCAATCTGCAACTCATTAAGACAGAGCACTCCGTGCCTGTCGCCCGAGGCGTCCACTCCATGACCATCATCCGGTGAAGTTATTGCAGCCCGGGAGCTTTAGACCCGGGTCGCCCCCAAGTTTGAGGAAGAACATGAGCCTTCGATTGCTTCTCGCTACACTCGCGCTTTCTTTCGGAATCGCTGCGGCCGCCATGGCCCATCACGGTTTCGGCGGACGCTATGACCGTTCCTCCCCGATCTACCTCATCGGCAACGTGGAGACGGCGTATTTCGGTTACCCCCATGCCGAGGTCACCATCACGGTGGAGCAAGATGCCCGCGAACTGCCGAACGACACCGGGGTCGCCGAATTTCTCGAAGGATTGTCGTACTGGGACGCTGCCCTCGGCACGTCGATTGAGATTGAGTTTCCTCCGGTCGACCGTTTCTTTGAACTTGAGGGGCGTATTCGGCCCGGTGACAGGATCGCGGTCATCGCGCTTCGCAACTGCGAGGCGCCGCATCAGCTGCGCGGGCAGTGGATCGCACCGCCCGACGGCCCGGCTGTTGTTCGCGAGGGTCGAATGCAGAGCGAGATCGATGGGTGCTGACTGATTTCCTCGCCGTTGTCGAGAACCTCGATGCGATCAGGGCGCTTCGGACCTCTCCCATTCTCTACCCTCTGCTCAACGGCGGCCACATCCTGTCCTTCAGCCTGCTCTTTGGCGCGATCGCCGTCTACGATCTTGCGGTCCTCAGGCACGGGACCGGCGCCGCGCCCACCGCGGGGCCGGCACTCTCGATTGCGCGCGGCGCGCTGGTCGCGGCGGCGGTCACGGGCGCGTTGCTGTTCGCCGTGCGGGCGATGCACTATGCCGAAAATCCGGCTTTCCTGTTGAAACTGGGGCTGATCGTCCTCGCGGCGCTGAATGTCCTGATGTTCCATCGCGCCGTGGGTTATCGGGGGTCGCTCCCGTCGCTATCCGCCGGACTCTCTCTCGTGGTCTGGGCTGGTGTCATCGTGACCGGCCGTTGGATCGGGTTTGTGTGACGCGCCGTCTGCGGAATGATTACAATGCGGTCGCCGAGTGACGTTGTGACCCCCGCCCAAAACCGGAAGAGCCCCGAAATGAAGAGGCGAAGTGAGATTTCTATGAGCTTCACCGCCATGCCCCTCCAGGAATGTTTGAGTATCAGGGCCTCTGCGGTGACATTGCCGCTCCAGAAATAACGGATGGACTGGCTGCCCTTTGCCGTGGCGTTCGGCGTGTTCTTTCTGACCCACTCGGTCCCTGTGCGGCCGCCGGTGAAATCCCGGCTGGTCCGCATCCTGGGCGACCGCGGCTTTACGCTCGCCTATTCGAGCCTCTCGCTTGTCATGCTGGCGTGGCTGATCGTGGCGGCCGGCCGCGCGCCCTATGTTCCGCTGTGGGAGCAGGCGTCCTGGCACAGAGTTGCCGCCCTCTGCGGCATGTCAGCCGTCTGCCTGCTCGTCGCCTTTGCCGTCGGACGACCGAACCCCTTCTCCTTTGGGGGCGGCCGGGCGGAGCGCTTCGACCCCGCGAGACCCGGCATTGTCCGCTGGAGCCGGCACCCCTTGCTCCTGGGCCTCGCGCTCTGGTCCGGCGTTCATCTGCTGGCGAACGGAGATCTCGCCCATGTCATCCTCTTCGGAACCTTCGCAGGTTTTGCGATCCTTGGCATGCGGATCGTCGACAGGCGGAAACGTCGCCTTCTCGGCGACGGACGCTGGCGAGAGCTGCGCGAGGCCGTCTCGGCTGGCCCGCTGCTGTCCCGCCCCCTGTCGTGGTCAGGGGCCGTCCTCAGGGCGGCAGCCGGTGTGATCGGCTTTGCAGTTCTCATTGCGCTCCATCCAGTCCTTATTGGCGTTTCGCCGCTGCCGTAACGGGACGGCGGCCGCGTGTCAGCCTGCCGGATCGTAGGTAGTCTTGGCATTCGAATATATGAATATGAATATATATCTTTCAAAATACCGTGAAATATATAAGTAGCGGCTATCTCATCGCGCAACGGAAGGCGTTCTCGCTGGGAAAAACCTCCGCGTTATCGGAAATCCCTGGAGTTCAGCCACGGTTGCAACGGCTGGGGCTGCGGCATTCCGGCCGGGGTGTCTAGCCACTAAGGGGTGGTTTTTCCGGAATTGCCGACTACAATCCCGGTCGTGGCAAGTCGGTACCAAAGCCGATCAGTTTCACGAAACCAGTAAACTGGTGTTGGGCCGGGAAAAGCTTCCACTGACAGGAAAATTCTTACTTCTAGGCGAATGTGACGAGGGCGCCGGTTGTTCCAGGTCCCGTTACTTGGAATACCAAATGCCAAACCTATCTGGGAGGACTATCAATGACGGATAAATCAGCCAAAAAGCCGAAGACGGCCAGCCGGCGCAAATTTCTGAAAGGTGCTGGTGTCGCGGCGGGTGGCGTCGCTCTTGCTGGGCTCGCCGCGCCGAATGTCGCGCGCGCGCAGGGCAAGACCCTGAAGGTGCAGGCGGCTTGGGGCGGCGGCATCTTCCTTGAGAATGCCAAGTCCTATGTCGATCGCGTGCACGCCATGGCGGGCGACGCGCTGAAAATCGATCTGCTGCCGGTGAACTCGGTGGTCAAGACCAGCCAGATGCAAGACGCGGTGCATCGCGGCGTGCTCGACGGCGCCCATTACGTGCCGGCCTACTGGTACTCCAAGTCTAAAACCGCGTCGCTCTTCGGCACCGGCCCCTGCTTCGGCTGGTCCAGTCAGGAAGTCCTGGGCTGGCTGCACTATGGCGGCGGTCAGGAACTGTTCGACGAGTTGATGGCCGGCCTCGGTCTGAACGTGGTCAGCTTCTTCAACAGCCCGATGCCGGCGCAGCCGCTGGGCTGGTTCAAGGAGGAGATCAAGGACGCGTCGCAGATGAACGGCCTGAAATACCGGACGGTCGGTCTCGCTGCGGACGTTCTGCTCGAAATGGGCATGTCGGTCGTGCAGCTGCCGGGCGGCGAAATTCAGCCCGCTATGAAGTCCGGTCTGATCGATGCGGCGGAGTTCAACAATCCGACGTCGGACCGCGACTTCGGTATGCAGGACGTGTCCAAGCATTACCATCTAGCCAGCTTCCATCAGTCGCAGGAATTCTTCGAGATCACCTTCAACAAGCAGACCTTCGACTCGCTGCCGGCTGAGCACCAGGCGATCCTGAAGCACGCTTCGGAGGCGGAGAATTCCAACTTCTATTGGCACAACACCAAGCGCTATTCCGAGGACCTGGCCAAGCTCAGGGAGCAGGGCGTCAATGTCTACCGCACGCCTGACTCGGTGATGGCGGAACAGTTGAAGGCTTGGGATGTCGTGGTCGATCGTATCTCCGCGGAGGACGAGTTCTTTGCGAAGGTGATCGCCTCTCAGAAAGCCTACGCCAAAGAGGTGATGGATTACCTGAACCTCAACCAGCCCGACTACAAGCTGGCCTACGCACACTACTTCGGGTAAGCGCCCGATTTCGTGACTGAGGAATACCGGGGGCTGCACGTAGCGGCCCCCGGTTCTTCCGTGCTGGGGAGGCAATCTTGACGTCTATTATTCACGCCATCGAAAACCTGAGCGTCTGGGTCGGCCGGGCTTTCGGGTGGTGCATTCTGGTTTTGACCTTTTCTGTGTCCTACGAGGTCTTCGTGCGCTACGTGCTGAACGCGCCGACCGTCTGGGCCTTCGACATGATGGTGCAGATGTACGGCGCGCTGTTCCTGATGGCCGGGCCCTATGCCCTGGCACAGGACTCCCACGTGCGCGGCGACGTGCTCTATCGTTTGCTGCCGGTGCGCTGGCAGGCGCGGATCGACTTCGTGCTTTACATCCTCTTCTTTTTCCCCGGCATGCTCGCGCTCTTCTGGTTCGGGGCTGAGATCGCCGCGGATTCCTGGCGCTATGAGGAAGTGAGCTGGAACAGCCCCGCGCGTATTCAAATCTATTTCTTCAAGACACTGATTCCTCTGGCCGGCGGTTTGCTGATCATCCAGGGCATCTCTGAATGCCTGCGGTGCTGGAGGGCGATGCGCACCGGCGTCTGGCTGGAGCGTCTGGAAGACGTGCACGAGACCGAGGAATCACTGATGCAACAATCGGCGAAAGAGGGCTAGGTCGTGGCCTTAGAGATTATCGTGTTGCCGAGGGGGACGGAGACAAAAGAGACATGACCAATCCCGAAGTCGCCATCTTGATGCTGTGCCTGTTTATTGTCTTGGTGCTGCTGGGATTCCCCATTGCCTTCACCTTGCTCGCGATGGGCGTCGGGTTCGGATACTTCGCGTACTACTCCGCGGGGTCGATCAACGAGTTCTCCGACATCTTCAACAACCAGATCTTCTATCTGCTGAACCAGAACACCTATTCGGTGATGGAGAACGACACCCTGGTCGCCATCCCGCTGTTCCTGTTCATGGGATACGTGGTCGAACGCGCGAACATTGTGAACCGGCTGTTCTTCTCGCTGCAGATGGCCGCGCGCAACCTGCCGGGATCCATGGCCATCGCGGCGCTCATCACCTGCGCGGTCTTCTCGACCGCCAGCGGAATCGTCGGGGCCGTCGTCACGCTGATGGGGCTCTTGGCCTTTCCGGCCATGGCCTCGGCCAACTACAACAAGGAGTTCGCTTCCGGCGTGATCTGCGCCGGCGGGACGCTTGGGATCCTGATCCCGCCGTCGATCATGCTGATCGTCTATGCGGCAATCGCGGAGTTGTCGCCCCTGCGGCTCTACGCGGCGGCGGTCTTCCCAGGGCTGATGCTGGCCGGCTTCTACATCATCTATGTGATCATTCGCGCCAAGATAAACCCGATGATCGCACCGAAGCCCAAGTCGGAGGATGTCCCTTCGCCAGGGGAGATCTATTTGTCGCTGCTGACGTCCTTCGTGCCACTGACCATTCTCATCATGTTGGTCCTCGGCTCGATCCTCGGCGGGCTTGCGACCCCGGCGGAAGCCGCGGCCATGGGCGCTCTCGGCGGTCTGATCCTGGCGGCGCTCTACCGCTCGCTCACCTGGCAGAAGGTCAAGGAATCCGTCTTCCTGACCGCAAAGGCGACGGCCATGGTCTGCTGGCTGTTCGTCGGGTCCTGGACCTTCGCGTCTGTCTTCTCCTATCTCGGTGGCCACGACGTGATCGAGCATTGGATCCTGTCCCTCAACATGGCGCCCTGGCAGTTCCTCGTCATGTGTCAGCTCATTATCTTCCTGCTGGGCTGGCCGCTCGAATGGTCGGAGATCCTGATCATCTTCGTGCCGATCTTCTTGCCGATGCTGGGCATCTTCGACGTCAATCCCTACTTCTTCGCGATGCTGGTGGCGCTCAACCTGCAGACCTCGTTTCTGACACCGCCGATGGCAATGTCGGCCTACTACCTGAAGGGCGTGTTACGAGGTCAGATCGAACTGATGCAGATCTTCCGCGGAATCATGCCCTACCTCGGGATCGTGATTTTCTGCATGTTGCTCATGTATCAGTTCCCGGGCATCGCGCTGTGGTTCCCGGATTACCTCTTCGGCGAATACGTGCCCTGATCCGGGGGAAACGCGGTGCTTTGCCAGCTCACAGCCTCTGACGCGGCGGCCGGAATCAGGGCCGGCGAGATCACGTCGGTCGAGCTCGTCAGCGCTTGCCTCGATCGCATCTCGGAAACGGAGGAGGGGATCGGCGCCTGGGAGACCCTGGACCGTGACTCCGCCCTCGGTCAGGCCGAGGCGATGGACGACATCCGCCGCCGCGGTCTGCCGGTCGGTCCGTTGCACGGTGTCCCCGTCGGCATCAAGGACATCTTCGACACCGCCGATCTGCCGACCCAAAACGGCTCGCCTGCCTTTGCGGGCCGCCGGCCGGACGCCGACGCCGCGGCGGTCAGCCGCCTGAAGGAAGCCGGGGCCGTCATCATGGGCAAGACGGTGACGACCGAATTCGCCTTCATGCACCCGGCCGCCACGCGAAACCCGCACGATCCCGGCCGCACGCCGGGCGGCTCTTCCAGCGGCTCCGCGGCGGCGGTTGCCGCCGGGCACGTGCCGCTTGCCATCGGCAGCCAGACCGGTGGGTCCGTAATCCGCCCCGCCTCCTTTTGCGGCGTCTACGGACTCAAGCCGACGCGCGGCGTCATTTCCCGCGCCGGCGCGCTCAAGACGTCGGAATGTTTGGACCACGTCGGCGTCTTTGCCCGCAGCCTTCCTGACGCGGGCCTCATCGCCGACGTGCTCTCCGGTTACGACCGCGACGACATGAAGACCTACGCGCGACCGAAGCCGGCGATGCTCGTGGGCGCGTTGGACGAGCCGCCGGTTGAGCCCGTCTTTGCCTGGTTTGATCTGCCCTTCAACGACCGGCTCACGGCTGACGCTAAGGAAGGCTTCGAGGAGCTGGTCGAGGCCCTGGGCGGTCAGATCGAGACCCTTCCGGCTCCGGCGGCTTTCGCGACCATCGTGGAGGATCATCAGATAATCCACGAGTACGAAATCTGCCACCACCTGCGGGAGGTTCTCGACAATCACTGGGACAAGGTGAGCGACACGCTGAAGCCTGTGGTGGAGCGGGCGCGCGGTTACTCCAGGGAGCGATATGCCGAAGCCTTGGCGATGGTGGAGAAAGCGGAAGATTACTTCGCCAGCTTGTTCGTCGATTACGACGCGGTGCTCTGCCCCTCGGCGACAGGCGAAGCGCCGCCGATCGCGGAGGGCACCGGCGATCCGATCTTTTGCAAGGTCTGGACCTTCGCGGGTCTGCCCTGCATTTCGCTCCCCCTGTTGGTGGGGACGGCCGGTTTACCGGTCGGGGTGCAGTTGGTAGGATCGCAGGAAGGGGACGACCGTTTGCTGCGCACGGCCGCTTGGCTCGAACGCCACTTGGTTGCGGATGATGAGTAAGGACTGAGGAAGACAGACATGGCGGTTGGACACGGGCGAACCTCTTACGGCATCAACCTGATCTGCGGTGCGATTGGGATTGGGATTTTTGGCTTGCTGGTCCTGGGGTTGGCACATTCGATCTCGACCGGGTTCGCCGGTTTCTGGGGCGGATTTCCCTTCTGGGTCATCGCGATTTTCGTGCTTTGCTTGGCCGGCTACGACTTTTGGGACGAGTGCATCCGGAAGCACAAGCCCGGCGAGGAAGAAAAGACGACGCCTATCGACGTGGTGTAATTCAGCCGTCTCGTACGCCTAACAGCTAGACGGCACTACCAGCCGCCACCGCCGCCGCCGCCACCACCACCGCCGGAAGACCCGCCACCGCCACCACCGCCGATGCCGCTGCTCGATCCCGGCGCTGTCGACGCCGAGGATATGGCCCCGGACAGGCTGCCCAGGCTCGACCCGAAGCCGCTTAGGCCGCCGATCCCTCCGATACCGCCGTGCCAACTTCTGCCGGAGTACCAGGTCGGACGGTAGTGGCTGCCGCCGCTTCCCTGCGGTGCCTCACCGGCAACGGCCAGGACATCGGCGAACTGTTCGCTCCAGGCCTGTTCCACGCCCAGCGCCAGGGCATAGGGCAGGAAACGTTCGAAGAGTTCCGGCGTGCGTTCCGGCGGGTTGTGGAAGTTCATGCGGTCCTTTTCCGCGACGGAGAGGTAGTCCGCGAAGCCGGCGATCTGGTCCATCATCTGCCGGCCGAGCAGGGTCGGCGCCTTCATCAGGTGATAGAAGACCAGGTTCACACCCTGAAAGATCAAAAGAAACCCGGCGGCCTCGATGGAAGTTGCCTGTGCGAAGGCGTAGAGACCGATGAGTTCGCCACCGAAGAAGGGGATAGCGAAAAGCGTCATGAACAGCGCGCCGGGCAAGCCGCGTCCGCCGCTGCTCAAGACACCCTGCCAGGCGCGCCAGACTTTGCGGCCGAGGAAATAGATGGCGACTGTCCAACCGGAGAGCCAAAAACAGAGAAAAAGGGCCGCGTCCGGCTGCCGTCCCGTGGCCGCCAGGGCGACGATGGCGACGGCCGACAGCCCCAGGCCGGGATAGAGATAGTGCCGGTTAAGGACAAAGAAGACCTTCTCGAACTCGCTGCGCAGCCATTTCTGCAGGGCTTTCTGCGCCGACCTTAACTTGCTGTGATTTTCCTGCTTTAGCTCGACCCGGTTGTAGCGATTCGCGAAGAGCTTGCGCGCGGCGGCCCGTTCCCCGGCAGAAAGCGCGGCGTCACGCCCGGTCTTCTCCAGGGTAAAGATCCCGTCGTCGTCTTCCTCGATGGTCAGATAGCCCTTCACGGCCATGCTGACGACGGCGGCGGCAAAGACCTTGTCGTCGTAGCCCATGCGCTTGATATAGCGCGACGCCGCAGGCGAGAGGCCGTCCGGCGGGCTGTAGAGCGGCACGATGGTGTCGGCCTTGGGGTCGCGTCCGGCAATATTCCAGACCACGAGGTAGTAGATCGTCAGCAGCAGGAGTCCCGCTGCGCCGACAAGGAACTGAACGTTGTCTCTCAGGAAATAGACCGCCTCTTGTGTCGCGCTGGGTCTGTCGACGAAACCGGCCGGCCAGGTGACGGCAATGGTCAGGCCTTGGCGCGGCTGGAGCGGGGCGGTCGTCGAGAAGCTGATGCCGCCGTCGGCTTGCGGGCTTGCGGTCGCGTCGCTCTTCTGTTCGCCGAAATAGCCGGTGTAAACCGAATGTGCGAAGGCGCGCGCCCCGTTCGGCAGATAGACGCGGGCGCTGGCACGCTCTATCCCGAACGCCCAGCCGTTGCCGGTGACGTTCCAATAGAGTTCGTCACGGTCATCGAAGTAGCCGAGTTGCCGGTCGGTGCGGTAGGTGATCTCATAGACATACTGCCCCTTCGGCAGAAACACGTCCTTCTGTCCGATGTAGAGGCGTATCCCGTTGCTGATACGCTCGCTATGGAATGGCTCCGGCCGTCCGTCGCGCCGCACCTCCTGGACGTCGAAGCTGACCCGCACCTGTTGTCCGCTCGGGGCGCGATAGTCCGTCGGGAAGTCTCGCGTAATACCGCGCTTGATGAGTTGTTGTTCGCTGTCGACGGTGATGGTCTCGACCACGGTAAGGCTGGCGTCCGCGTTGACCCGAATCTCGCTGTCGAACGAGACGATCCGCTCTTCGGCCGCGGCCCGCCCCATCGACAGAAAAGAAACCGCCAGGACAAGCGCAGTCAGCAGGCTCGCGAAAAACCGGTTAAAGGGCGGGCAAAACTTCCTCATCGTCCTAGTCGAAGTTGACGTCGACCGGCTGGCGCGCTGCGGCATCCGCTTCCTCGATCTCAAAAAACTCCGCCTTGATGAACTTGAAGCTGTCCGCCACGAAGTTGCTTGGGAACTGATCGATCATGGTGTTGTTGTCGCGGACCGAGCCGTTGTAATAGCGTCGTGCCGCCTGAATGTGTTCTTCGACCTCGCTGAGGTCTTTTTGCAGGCTGAGGAAATTCTGATTGGCTTTGAGATCGGGATAACTCTCGGCCAGCGCGAAGAGGGATTTCAGCGCGCCCGTCAGGATGTTTTCGCTTTCCGCCTGTTCGTGTGGGCTGCCGTGGTTGTCCAGGGCCCTGGCCCGGGCTTCCACGACCTTCTCCAGGGTTCCGGCTTCGTGCTTGGCGTAGCCCTTCACCGTCTCCACCAGATTGGGGATCAGGTTATAGCGGCGCTTCATCTGGACCTCGATGTCGCTCCAGGCCTCGCTGACCTTGACCCGCAAGGACACCAGCTTGTTGTAGGCATAGATCACATAAAGGACTATGGCGACGGCCAGGCCGCAGATGATGTAGAAGACGATCAAGGTCCCATTCCCCCGCACATGGAAGTGGAAGCTCCGGGTGTACGCCCGGGGCCGTTAAGGCGGCGTTAACCGAAACGAACGGCCTACCATAGGGCGAGTCCCGTTCATTCGCCACAGGGCGCGAAACACCCGCTGGCAAGAAACCGCTTGGTCGCGGCGATGGCTTCGTCGGCGCTGGTGATCGTCGCGTGGAGTTGAGGCAGCAACAGGAAGTCGCTTTCGCCCTCCAGGCGGGTTTCCTCGACGATGACCGTGCCGTCGTCGTCGCCGGGAACCAGTGGGTTGAATCCCTCCGCGTCACCCTTGCCACCGGCGATGATGCCGAAGGGGTAGGTGAGGGGAGGCCGCCGCGCGGCCTCTTCCGGCACCAACTGCTGTCCCGCCGGACCGTAAAGCGCTTCATAGAGGCCGACGTCCTTCAACACCCGGGCCACGGCGGACCCCTGATTCGGCGGGGCGATCATGACGACGCGGTGCACCGCGATGCGGTCTTTCCAGGCGCCGTCGCGTGCCAGGAGGTCCCGCACCACCAGCCCACCCATGCTGTGGGTGACGAAGGAGACGGTCTTGGTTCCCTCCAACCCATTCAGAACGGTCTCCAGTCCGTCGGCGTGCGCTTCAATGGGGCGGCGGGTGCTGGCGTAGCTGATCGCAACCGCGTCGTAGCCGGCTTTCCTGAGAGACTCCTGCATGGCGGAAAACGCGCCGATCCGCGGTGCGATGCCGTGAACGAGCAGCACCAGATGGTCGCTCGATGGGGCAATACCCTTTTCCTGCTTGAGACGCGCCAGGGCTTTCCGGCAATCCGCGAGGCTGCCCCAGGCTTGGCGAACATCGCGCGGGTTCAGCAGGCGGAAATGCCCTGTCAGAAAGTTCTCTTGGATGCGCCATCCGGCGAAGACCTGCAGATCGGTCCAGAACTGCTGCCCGCCCATCGTCGGGGCGGGCAAGTTCGGCGGAGGCTTTTCATTATTTGACACGGCGGCGGTGAGTTGCGCCGTGCCGGCCAGCGCAAGGCCCACGATGGCGGGCAGCGCGATCAGCTTCAAAACCGCACGCAAGCGGGCGGTCATGCCTGTTCTCTGTTCAACCGCAGTCCGGCGACGAAATTCACGACCAGGGAGTCCGCCATTTCCTTTGCGGACTGCCCCGTAATGCCCTGCAGCTTGCCGCTCTGTGCCAGGGACGTGATGCCGTGCAGGCAGGCCCAAAGCAGTCGCGCGACATCGGCCCGCTCCCTGCCGTCGCCGGTCTCGAACAGGGGCGACAGGGCCGTCTCCACCAGGCCAAGGGCCTTGGCCACCTTGGCCAGATACCAGTCGGGCAGCGCCTTGCCCTCCGGCGGGGTATGGTCGAAGAGGGAGAGCCAGAGGTTGGGATGGGTCTCCAGATAGGCCAGGTAGATATCTACGAGGGCGGCAAGGTCGGCCGAAACGTTGCCCGTCATCTCTACGGCCGCCGCCCGGTCATGGAGTTCGTCCAGGATCCGGCCCCGCAGGTGGACTATCAGATCGTCCAGGTTTTCGAAGAGGTTATAGAGGGTGCCGGCGGAATAGCCGATCCGCTCCGCCACGCTGCGGGCTGTGAGGGCTCGAAGTCCTTTCTTTTCAACGATCTCCGTCGCGGCCTTCAGAATCAAGTCATAGAGTTCTTCGCGGTTGTGGTCTGATCTGCGGGCCATTTCGTCTCGTTCTCTCAACAATAATTAAACCATGTTCAAAATATATATTGAACGGCGTTCATTTGCAAGTTATATTTGAACAACGTTCAATTTAGCTCCGGGAGGCACGCTCATGGAGGGATGGATGCTTTTGCTTGGGCTCATCGCCTGCAGCCTCGTCGCTTCGCCTGCTATGGCTGTGTTGGCGTATCGGCGGGCGGGCCGTCTCGAAACCCGGTTCGGCCTTCTGCGGGCCGATTTCAAACGGTTGGAAGAAAAGGTCCGGCGTGCGGGCGTGGGCCCGGCGGACGCGAAACCTCTTGCGACCCAGCCTGAGGCCGCCAAAGCGCCGCCGCCGGCACCTTCCTCCGCAAAGCCGCCAAAGGAACCGGAAGAGAAACCGGAAGGGCGAGCGGCGCAAGAACCGAAGCCTCAGTCTCGAATTCCCGCGACACTTCCTCCACCGCGCCCCGCGTCGACCGGCGCGAGCGGGAGGTGGGACCTCGCCGCCCGTCTGCGCCTTGAGGAGAGCCTCACCTCCAGATGGCTGGTCTGGCTCGGCGGTATCACGATCGCCTTGGGCGGTGTCTTTCTTATCAAGTACAGCATCGACCATGGCCTGCTGTCGCCGGTCTTCAGGATCCTCCTCGGCATGCTTCTCGGCCTGTCGTTGATGGCCGGAGGAGAATGGTTGCGGCGGCGGCCTCTGCAGCGTGCCATCGCCCGCCTCAAGCCGGACTTCGTTCCTCTGGCGCTCACCGGCGCCGGCCTCTGCATTGCCTTCGGCAGCGTCTACGCCGGGCATGCGCTCTACGGTCTCTATTCCGCCGCGGTTGCCTTCGCGGCCCTGGTCGCCGTCTCGGCGTCGGCTCTTGCGCTGTCCCTGCTGCAGGGACCCTTCGTAGCGGTGCTTGGCGTCTTGGGCGCCATGATTGTGCCGTTTCTGATAAGTCTGAATGGGACTTCGGCCTGGGGACTCTTCCTCTACCTGATCGCCGTGACGGCCAGCGCCGTGGCAATCGTCAGGTATAAGGACTGGTGGTGGCTGGTGGCGCTCGCCATCGGGGGTTCGCTCCTGTGGAGCCTGCTCTGGATCGGTGGCACCTATTGGATCGGCGACCTTCTTCCTTTGTCGTTGCATCTCTTCGCCGTCCTTGGCTTGGCGTTCGTGGCGCGGCCAAAGGAACTCATCGGTCCGAAAGCGAAAGACTCCCATACCTTTGATCCCCGGACCTGGGTGGTGCCTCAGGTTCTGGCAGTAAGCACATCGGCGGCGGTCGCTTTCCTGATGTTGCTGTTGGTGGAACAGGACGCCCACCGCTCCGGTGCCTTGCTGGCGGCTTTGTTGATGACGTCGGTTCTTGCCGTTGCCGCGCTTCGTGTGCGGGCCCTCGAGGTGCTGCTGCCCTTGGGGGCGCTCCTCGCGGTTGCCGTCCTGGCCTCTTGGGATCTGCACGACGCCGTCCTGGTGCTCCAGGACCGCACCAATGCCATTGGGCTTTGGATCTTCCTCGATTCCTATGGGGAGTTCTCGGAGCTGCGCCGATTCCTCGTGGTCTCGGCCTTAGTCGGATTGGGCTTCGGCGCATTTGCTTACTATGGTCTTTGGCGCGCGCCGCGGCCGGAACTCTGGGCGGCCCTGTCGGGGGCGGTGCCTCTCGTCACCGTGATCGTCGGCTATGGCCGCACATCGTCGTTCGACTCCGACCTCTCCTGGGGCGCGATCGGCCTGGCCCTTTCGGGGGTCCTCACTCTGGCGGCGCAACAGGTCGCAGAGCGGCGTGGCCAACCGCGCATCGAGGCCGCGCTCGGCATCTACGTTCTTGCGGCCTTCTCTGCTCTCAGCCTTGCCGCCACCATGGCGTTGGAGATGTCCTGGCTGACCGTCGCACTGTCCCTGAATCTGGCGGCGGCGGGCTGGATCCACCAACGCATGAAGATCGCCTTGCTGCGCCCCGCCGCTCTCGTCATGGCGGCCGCGATCCTCCTGCGTCTGGTCTTCGTCCAGGATCTGCTCGGCAGCGTGATCGTGCCGCGCATGGATCCCCTTTGGGTTCTCTACAGCTATGGACTGCCGGCGGCCCTCTTTGCCGCTGCGGCCTATTGGTTCCGCAGCACCGCCGATGACCTCCTGGTGACGGTTCTGGAATCAGCGGCTCTCGGTGTCGCTGTCGCCACCGTCAACATGATGATCCGGCAGTTCTTCGGTGATGACCTCGCCAGCCGGGACGGCTACAGCTTGCTCGAGCAGAGCCTCCATTCCATCGCCTGGCTGGTCTCGGGCACGGCGCTTTATCGCCGCAACAGGAAGGCGCCGCGGATCGTGACGGCCTGGGGCGCGCGCCTCTTGCTGGGCGCAGCTACGCTTCAAGTGGTGGCCCTACAAGTGGTGTTGACCAATCCTCTCCTGACCGGCGAGGACGTCGGCGGCACGGTTTTCTTCAACAAGCTCCTGCTTGCTTACCTCGTTCCGGCGGTAATCGGTCTGGCGGTCCTGTGGCTCGCACGGCAGCAGGGCCATGAGCGCGTGCTGCGCGCGGCCGCGGGACTCGCGTTCGGGCTGGTCTTTGTCTGGCTGACCCTGGAGGTTCGCCATCTCTTTCAAGGCGGGGTCCTCGATGTTGGCGCCGTTTCGGATGCCGAAGGTTACAGCTACTCCGTGGCCTGGATGCTCTATGCCGGCGCGCTGCTGGCCCTCGGAGTTCTCCTCAACGAATCCGCGTTGCGCCATGCCGGGCTCGGGCTGGTGCTGCTTGTGGTGGCCAAGGTGTTCATCTGGGACATGGCGGGCCTGGCCGGGCTCTACCGCGCCGCGTCCTTCCTCGGCCTGGGGCTCAGCCTCGTCGCCATCGGCTTCTTCTACCAACGCTTCTTCCGCCCGCAGATGCAACCGGGGGAGGGAGAAGTCCTTGAAAATGAGACCTGACCTGATGGTCGGCGATCACGCGCGGGAACAAATTCGAGATATCGCATGACACTTTGGTGAGGCCGGTTGCGCGGGGCACCACGGCTCCCCATCCTCTGGTCCTCCTTAGGATAAGGTGTTGCCGTCAATGATATCTTTAATTTCTCGCCGGCTCCCGGTCGCCCTGCTCGTTGTTTTCGCTTTGCATTTCTCTGCGCCCCAGGCTCCGGCGCAAGAGACCACAGCCGATCCCGTGGTGGACTACAGCCGCTCTATACTCTTCGGCGTGCCGCACCGATTCGAGGACGCCGCCGCGGCGCTGCGTGAGCGCGGCAATCCGGACGTTGCCGCTATCATGATCCTCTCCATGCGTTACAACCGGCTCATGACCTCGGAGCTTTCGCCGCTGCTGACCGAGTTGACCGGGCACGAGGCGGCGGACTGGTTCGACTGGATGCTGTGGCAGGAAGCCAATCCCGGGATCGAACCGCATCCCAGCTTTACCGAGCTGAAGTTCGATATTTTCCGCCGCATTGACCCGAACTTCATGCGTTTCTTCCGCGACGAGGAAACCCTGGCGCGGATGCAGATCCGTTTGGAGGAAATCACCTGGGGCGGCGTGCCGGTCGACGGCATTCCCTCCCTCGACAATCCCGATCTGATCGCCGCGTCCGAAGCCGACTATCTGCTCGACGACGATCTTGTCTTCGGTGTCGAGATCAACGGCGACGCGCGCGCTTATCCGCTGCGCATCATGGGCTGGCACGAAATGTTCAACGAGGTCATCGGCGGCGTGCCGGTGGCGCTGGCCTACTGCACGCTCTGCGGCTCCGGCATTCTTTTCGAGACTCAGGTGGAGGGCCGCGAGGAACCCTTCGTCTTCGGCTCCTCCGGTCTGCTCTACCGCTCCAACAAGCTGATGTTCGACCGCCAGACCGACAGCCTGTGGAATCAATTCACGGGACAGCCGGTCGTCGGCCCCTTGGTCGGCAGCGGCATCGAGTTGAAGATTCGGCCCGTTGCCATCACCTCCTGGGCCAAGTGGCGCGACCGCCATCCCGGCACCAAAGTGCTCTCTATCGAAACCGGGCATAACCGGGACTACGGTTCCGGTGTCGTCTACAACGATTACTTCGCCAGCCCGGATCTCATGTTTCCGGCGCGCGTCGATGAAACCCAGGCGAAGCAGAAGGATTACGTTTACGGCATCCGCGACTTCGCTGCTTCCAAGGCCTGGCCCATTTCAGCCTTCGAGGGTGGTGCCGTCATCAACGACATCATCGGCAACCGCGAGATTGTGTTGATCGGCGACGCCGCGACGCGAACCGTGCGCGCCTACGACCGCGGCGGTCGCACCTTCATGGCCGACGGCGATGGACTCAAGACGGACGAGGGGGCCTGGCAGATCGGGGAAGAGGCCCTGACCGGCCCGAACGGCGACCGCCTCCCGCGGGTGCCGGGCCACATCGCCTATTGGTTCGCCTGGGACGGCTACCTCGGCGCCGAAAGCGAACTCTACAGCGCGGTGAACTAGGCGGCGGGCTCATTGAGACGCTCTAACAGCCTGAAGCCGCAGATTGACCCTACGCAGCTATCGGTGGGCGCCTCTAACACGATTTGGCGGCTTAGCAGCAGGCATCGGTGGCGCATGCTTGACCGAAGCAGCAGTTCTGTACGCTTTCGCCGCGTCCAAGGTAGGTTTCATCTGACAGGTAGAAGGCGGTGAACGCATTCTCGAAGTCGGGCGCGACCGATCTCGGTGCCAGGTCGTCTGCGAGCAGTACCTGTTGCCAGCGCTTGAGCTTCGGGCGGCGGCCGATGAAATCGTAACCGGAGTGGCGTTCGATGATTTCGGCCCGGTGCAACAGGGGCAGCCAGGCGATGTCCACCATGCCGATGTCTTGCCCGCCGAAATAGCGCGTGTCCGCCAGTTGCTTTTCCATCCGGTCGAACGCCTTGCCGAGCTTCTCGCTGCGCTCCTTCAGAGCCTCCTGGTTTGGGCTGCGCTGGGCGCTGCACTGAACCAGGTAGTTTTTCGAAGCCAGATAGCTCCAGGCCCGGTTAATGGCTTTCTGCTCCAGTGATATGTCCGGCTGCAGCGGCGGAAAGGCCTCTTCGATGTACTCCACGATTGCGTCGCTTTCGAACAGCGCTTGTCCGCCATCGGTGATCAGGACTGGGACCTGCCCGTTGGGCGAGACATCCAGGAACCATTGCGGCTTGTCTTTGAGGCTGATGTATTCGACATCGTAGGGGATCGCCTTGGCCTCAAGCAAGGCCGTGACCCGCTGCACGAAGGGACAAATTTTGAAGCTGACGATTTTCATGGAACGTTATCCCTGGTGTTCGGCATACGGTGGACTGTCGCTATGGGCAACGTATATACTATATCTCAATATTTCAAGAGATATTGAGATATGAATGAAGAGCAAGCCATTTCCATGTTCGGGGCACTCTCGCAAGAGACCCGGTTGCATATCGTCAGATATCTCGTCGAATGCGGCGAGGCTGGCGCTTCAGCGGGTGAGGTGGGCGCCAAAGTGAAGGCTTCGTCGTCGCGCGCTTCCTTCCATTTGGCCGCGCTCGAGCGGGCAGGGGTGATCGCGTCTCAGCGCCGATCCAGAAGCGTCATTTACCGCGCAAACCTGGAAAACCTGGGTGGTTTAGTCTCGTTCCTACTTAACGATTGCTGCGGAAGCCATCCCAACGTCCTGGCCTGTTGCGCGCCAGGCCAGGGTAAGTGCTGATGCAACCGCATTTGTTTTCTTCGGCCGCCAGCGCGGGCCGGACTTCATCCCTGCCGTAGGCTTTCTCCGAAGCCGGTGTTTCGCGGGCCGCCCTCCCTGCGCCCCCGCGGAAATCGCATCCCGCCTATTCACAAAGACGCCGCGGCAGTGTAGGCCCAGGCCTGTACTTTGGCTCTAGGGAGGCCCAATGACCGAGACTTTGGCGCTGGCCGCGGAAAACTTGATTTCTCCTATCGTCTTGTCCTTTGCACTCGGCTTGGCGGCGGCGCTGGCGCGATCGGATCTTTCGATTCCGGAAGCCTTCGCCAAGGCTCTTTCGATCTATTTGCTTTTCGCCATTGGCTTTAAGGGCGGCGTCAGCGTCGCCGAGCACGGGGTGGATGCTTCGCTGGGACTGTCGCTTTTGGCGGGGGTCGCGCTGTCCGGGGCGATGCCGCTCTTGGCCTTTCTGCTGCTCTGTTTGATGTCGAAAATGGACCGCCTGAATGCTGCGGCCGTGGCGGGGCACTACGGATCCATCTCGATCGTGACCTTTGTGGCCGCGACCTCCGTGCTGGAGGGCCGGGGTATCGACGCCGAGGGGTACATGGTGGCCGTCGCGGCCGCAATGGAAGCGCCGGCCATCCTGTCGGCGCTCTGGCTCGCGTCGCGCGGCGGAGGCTTCGAGCGGGTGGATTCCGGGCTTTGGCGCGAGGTGCTGCTGAACGGCTCTATCGTGCTGCTGGTGGGCGCCTTTTTCATCGGGTGGATTACCGGACCTGCGGGGCTTGCGGAAATCGAGAGTTTTGTTGTCACGCCCTTCAAGGGTGTGCTCTGCATCTTCCTGCTGGACATGGGACTGCTGGCCGGGCGCGGGATGCAGTCGGGGCGCCACGCCCTCGGCGTCGGCAGTATCGCTTTCGGCCTCATCATGCCCGTCCTGGGCGGCATCGTGGGGTTGGCCGCCGCGCTGGTTTTGGGGCTGTCGACCGGCGGGGCCGTGCTGCTGATGGTCCTGTCGGCGTCCGCCAGCTACATCGCCGTCCCGGCCGCCATGCGCGTTGCCTTGCCCGAGGCGAATCCCTCGATCTACCTGACGCTCTCGCTCGGCGTGACCTTCCCTTTCAACCTCGTGCTGGGTATTCCTCTCTATCTTGCGATGGCGCAAGCGGCTACCGGAGGCTGACATGCAGACACACAATGCCAAACGAGTCGAAATCACGATTGAGAAGGTGATGCAGGAGCGTCTTACCGAAGCCCTCAAGAAATCCGGTGTGACCGGCTACACGATCCTGCCGGTTCTCGGGGGGTCGGGCCGGTCCGGCGAGTGGGACCGCTCCGGCCAAGTCGGCCGCGCCGGCGGCATGGTACAGGTGCTTTGTATCATCCGGCCCGACCGTCTCGACGGATTGCTTGAAGCCGCGTTTTCCGTCGTCGAACGGCACATCGGCGTTGTCTGCATCACCGATTGCGAGGTTCTGCGGGCCGAACGATTCTAAAGCGTTTCGAAGCGTGAAATTGCGCTCTATTCTATAGGCAGCGGCAGAAACAGCGAAGGTGGATCCGATGGTGCACGTGCGCCCGATCGAAGCGGCCCTGGGGGCGGAGATCCTGGACGTGGATTTGGAAACCCTGGGCGATGGGCCGGAGCTGCGGGACATCCTGGCGGCAGCCTACCGCCATCAGGTCATCGTCCTCCGCAATCAGACTCTCTCACCGGACCGTTTCGTCCGTTTCTCCCGCTGCTTCGGCCGCCCGCAGCCGCACATCGCCGACCACCTGCGCCATCCCGAGCATCCGGAGATCCTTTTCCTCTCCAACATTTTCGAGAACGGAGAGCCCAAGGGCATTTACGACGGCGCCGCCTATTGGCACAGCGACATGGCTTACGAGGAGGAGCCCGGCGCCTCCACCCTGGTCTATTCGCTGCAGGCGCCTAACGAGGGCGGCGAGACCCGTTTCGCCAACCTGGCGGCGGCCTACGAAGCCCTGCCGCAGGCGATGAAGGACCGCATCGACGGCCTGACCGTGCTGCACCACTACGGCAACCGGTCGGACCTTCAGGACTCCTCCCGTACCTCCGCGACACCCTTGAGCGCGGAGCAGCGGAAGAAGGTCAAGAATGTCTTCCACCCGCTGGTCATGATCCACCCGGTCACGGGCCGCAAATCGCTCTATGCCGTCTCCGGCTGCTCCTTCGGCATCGTCGGCATGCCGGACGACGAGGCCATCGACCTTCTGGACGAACTCAAGGACTTCTCGACCCAGGCGCGTTTCGTCTACAGCCACCGTTACGAGGTCGGCGACCTCGTGGTGTGGGACAACCTCTCGACCATGCATTCGGCGACCCTGGTGCCGCCGGCCACGAGTCCGGAGACCAGTCGCCTGTTGCACCGCATCAGCGTCAAGGGCGGCCCGAACATCTCATTGCATTGAATATCTCATTGCACTGAATATCTCACTGCACTGATTTCTTCGGCGAGCGCCTTACGCGCACCGGCCCGCTCCCCCAACCGTCCGCCCACAGGGTACAATCGCATTGGGTGGCCGGGTGGGGGAGCGGGCCGGCGCCGCGATTTCAAAGACCTATCCCACGAACTTCGGCAGCAGCCAGCGGGGCAGGGCGAGGATCACGTCCGGCAGCAGGATCACGAAGGTCAGCACCAGCACCATGGGCACCAGGATGATGGCCACGTCGCGGAGCGCCTTGACCACCTTGATCTCTCCGATGGCGCAGGCGATCAGCAGACAGAGCCCGTAGGGCGGCGTTACCAGCCCGAAGGCGAGGGAGATGATCCCGATCATCGCGAAGTGGATGGGGTGCATGCCCGCGGCTTCCGCCACCGGCCACAGCACGGTGCCCAGGATGATGATCGCCGGGATGGCGTCGATGAACATGCCGATGACCAGGAACGCGACGGCCACCATGAACCCGGTCCCGACGGTGCCCAGGCCCCAGGCCGCAAGCTCGGTGACCAGCGCCCGCGGGACTTGGAAATAGGCCAGCGCCCAGCCGAAGGCCGACGCCGTGCCGATGCAGAAGAGCGAGATCGCCGCGAAACGCGCTGAGTCGTACAGCACCTTCGGCAGCCCGCGCGGGGTGATGGTGCGGTAGATGAACAGGCCCAGGATGACGGAGTAGATCACCGCGATCACCGAGGCCTCCGTCGGCGTGAAGAACCCGCCGACGATGCCGCCGACGATGATCGCCGGAGTCATCAGCGCCAGGAAGGCCTGCGCGAAGGCGCCGCCGAACTCCCGTATCGAGGCGCGGCCATAGACGGGGTAGCCGTTGATCTTGGCGTAGATATAGACCGTGAGCATCAGGGAGCCCGCGATCAGCACCCCCGGCACCACGCCGGCCAGGAACAGGCCGCCGATGGACACCGTCATCAAGCCGCCCCAGACGACCATCAGGATACTCGGCGGAATGATCACCCCCATGACGGAGGAGCAGGCGGTGATGGCGACGGAAAAGCTCGTGTCGTAGCCCTGCTTCTTCATCTGCGGGATCAGCAGAGAGCCGATGCCCGCCGCGTCCGCGGTGGAGGAGCCGGAGATCCCGGCAAACAGCATGGAGACCGTCACGTTGATGTGCCCCAGCCCGCCGGGCAGATGCCCGACCATGGCGCGCGATAGGGTCACCAGCCGTTCCGTGATTCCGGCGCTGTTCATCAGGTTGGCGGCCAGCAGGAAGAAGGGCACGGCCAGCAGGATGAAGGCGTTGTAGGACTTGAACATCTCGTTCAAGAGCAGGATCGGCGTCAGCCGCTCGTCAATGAAGAACACCGGGATGCATGCCAGCCCCAGCGCGAAGGACACGGGAATCCGCAACAGGACCAGAACACCGAAGGTCGTGAAGAGGATCGCGGCGACTTCCCCGGGACTCACGGACGGTCACCCGCGCGATACAGTTTGACGTCCTCGATCAATTTCTCGCCGAGGAACAGGATCCACGTGGCGCCCGCCAAGGGCCAGGCGATGTAGATCAGCAGCATTGGCAGTCCCGCCAGTTCGGAGGTCTGGATGGCGCCGAACTGGGCGAAGTCGTAGCCGTAGATCACGAAGATCAGGGCGGCGGCCAGCATGGCGATGTGGACGAAGATCTTGAAACCGGCCTCGACCTTCGCGGACTTGAACTTGGGCAGGACATCGACGTCGAAGTGGGTGCCGTCGCGCACCGCGATCATGGCGCCGATCATCACGATCCACATGAAGCAGAAGCGCGCCACCTCCTCGGTCCAGATGTAGCGCGGGATCAGCCCGGTATAGCGGGAGAAGATCTGCAGCGTCACCGGCACAATCAGCAGCGCCATCAGCACCGTCATGGCGATCTGTAGAACCCGGTAATAGGCGTCGAGAACCCGCTTCATGGCAACGTCCGGCCGGACTCTGGTCTTGGGGGGAGAGGATAGGGTGTAGAGATCCCGGAGCGGGGGCGGGTGCCCCCGCCCCCAGGACAACATGCCCGGGACACTACGAGTGTGAGTGTCGCGTTACTTGACGGCGTTCACCGCGTCCAGAACGCTTTCGGCACCCAGTTCCTTGGCGTATTCTACCTTCACCGGCTCCGCCAGCTCCAGCAGCGTGGCGCGGTCGGCAAAGGCATGGGTCTTCAGCTTGCCCTCGGATTCCATCCGGGTCAGCTTCTGTTCGTCCTCGCTGGACTCGATCTGGCGGCCATAGGCGCCGGCTTCCTTGCCGGCCTTCAGGATCGCGGCCTGCAGGTCTTCCGGCAGCTTGCGGAAGGTCTTGCCGCTGAACGCGATGGGCCGCACCGTGATGGCGTGCTGGGTCAGGGAGATTTCCGGCCCGACCTCATAGAACTTCATCTGCTCGATGCCCGCCGCTTCGTTCTCGGCGGCGTCGATCACGCCGGTCTGGATCGCGTTATAGACTTCGCTGTAGGCGATCACCGTCGGCGCCGCGGTGATGGCGTCGAAGATGCGCGTCTGGATCGGCGCGCCCATGACGCGGATCGGCAGGCCCTTCAGGTCGTCCATCTTGGTGACCGGCCGGTTGACGATCAGGTTGCGGGTGCCGCCGCCCGCATAGCCGACCAGCATGACGTCTGCCGCGTTGGACACGTCGTCCGCGATGGGCAGCAGCGCATCGCCGTCCAGCACCGCGTTCCAGTGGTCCAGGTCGCGGAACAGGAATGGCATGTCCATCAACGGCGCCTTCTTGGAGAAGGTGGACATGTGCGACGGCGCCACGATGGCGTAGTCGACGGAAATCCCCTGGCTCATGTAGGCGAAGTAGTCTTTCTCCAGCCCAAGCTCGCTGTTTCGGTGCAGCACGAACTCGATGGGCTGGCCGTAGTATTCCTTTACCAGTTCCTCGAACTTCAGCAGAGTCCTGTTGAAGGCGTGGTTGTCGTCGAACTGCGTTGCGCCGTGCAGAGTGATGTCGGCGGCTTGAACGCTGGTGGCCGTTCCGCCGATCGCGAGTGCGAGCGAACCGGCAAGGGCAACGGCTGTCAGGGCAGACTTACGAAGCAGTTTCATTGGGCTTCCTCCCGAAGGCTAGTGGCGCATTTCTTCGGATGCGCATGTCATATTCTTATACGATGAATTCTGACCCGGATCGGAACGCCGCGCAACCGCAACCTGCGCCGCGGCGAATTCCTGTGCCTATCGGGAATAACGGCCTAGGCCGTTAGGGAGGGTTCCGCCTCAGCGAATTGCCAGTTTCTTCAGAAGCCGGTCGCGCTTCATCAGCCACCATCCGGCTTCGACGGGCCACAGAGCGTGGTTGTCGTTGGCGCCCAGTTCGGCGGCTGCGTGGAGCGGCCAGTTCGGGTCGTCCAACAGCTCCCGGGCCAGCGCGACCATATCCGCCTTTTGGTGCGCGACCGCGTCTTCGCAGGCATCCGCGTCCCACAGGAACCCGACGGCCATGGTTGCGATGTTGGCCTCCGTGCGCACCTGTTCGGAGAAGGGAACCTGAAAGCCCTGTTCGATCTTCATCCGGCGCGGCCGCTCCTTGCCGCCGATACCGCCGGTCGAACAGTCGATCATGTCGACGCCGGCGGCCTTCAGCGCCTTGGCGGTGGCAACGGTGTCCTCGACTTCGAGACCGCCGTCCAGCCAGTCTGTCGCCGACAGCCGGAAGGCCAGGGGATAGGCCTCCGGCCAGTTCGACCGGATCGACTTGGCGACCTCCACGGCGAACCGCCTGCGGTTTTCCGGCGTGCCGCCCCACTTGTCCGTGCGCGTGTTCGCGATGGGGGAGAGGAATTGATGGACCAGGAAGCCGTGCGCCGCGTAGACCTCGATGATCTTGAAACCGGCCTCCTGTGCCCGGCGTGCCGCGGCGCCGAACGAAGCGACGGCCCTTTGGATATCGCCCTCGGACATTTCGAGCGGCGCCGGCCAGCCATCTGCATAGGGGAGGGACGAGGGTGCGATCGCCGACCATGGCGCCTCCTGCCGCTCCGACAGGTCTTCGTCGTCGACGGGCGTTTCACCGTGCCAGGGCCGCCGCTCCGACGCCTTGCGCCCCGCGTGGCCGAGCTGCACGCCCGGCACCGCGCCTTCCCGTTCGATGAAGTCCGTGATCGGTCGCAGCGGCTCGATCTGCGCGTCCTCCCACAGGCCGAGATCGCCGTGCGTGCGCCTGCCGTCCCGTTCCACCGCCGTGGCCTCGGCATAGACCAGGGCGGCGCCGCCCAGCGCGAACCGTCCGAGATGCACGAGATGCCAGGAATTCGCATGGCCATCCTTGGCGCGGTACTGACTCATCGGCGAAACCGCGATGCGGTTCTTGAACGTCACCTTCCGAAGGCTGTAGGGGGAAAACAGTGTGGGCATGGTCCGGCTTTGCTCTGGAGAAGTTGTTCTTGGGGGGCGTTTGTATCGGGCGGGCGCCGCGAACACGATCAGATAATTTGGAGGGGGCGGGCCCGGGCGCTATTCACAATCGCTTCACCGGCACAATCGGCTGACCGACTCTCGTACAGGGGCAAGCGCTCTAAACGTCTAGCGACAGCTTCATCCCCTCGTGGCTCGCGGTGAAGCCGAGCCTTTCGTAGAAGCGGTGAGCGTCCGGACGGGCCTTGTCTGTGGTCAATTGCACGAGACCGCAGCCCGCCTCTTTCGCCAAGTCGATGGCGTGCTGCATCAGCTTTTCGCCGACTTGCTTGCCCCGGTGGCCCTTGTGAACGCGCACGCCTTCGATCTGGGCGCGGGTCATACCGCGCCGCGACAGACCGGGGATCAAGGTGAGTTGCAGGCACCCGATCATTGTGTCGTCCCTTGCGCCGTCCTCTATAGCGACCAGGTAGTCGTTGCCGCCCTGCTTCTGCATGGCCGCGAAGGCGTCGAGGTAGGCTTGTGGCAACGGCTCGGCGTACTCTTCCCGCGTCGCGCCCAACTCGTCCTCCGCCAGCAGCCGCACGATGGCGGGCAGGTCGTCTGCCGTGGCCTTTCTGATCTCCATGCCTGTCTCGTTCTCCCGTAACTAAATCATGCCGCGAAGGCGTCTTTCATCCGGTCGATCAACGCCGTCAGAGCGCGTGACGGCGTGCGGTCCTGGCCCGTCAGGAAACAGATTTTCCAGTGGATCGCCGGGCGGGTCGGCCGGAAGGTCAGGCCGCGTCCCTCGTACTCCTCTGCCACCCGCTGCTCGACTAGGGAAAGCCCGGCGCCGCTCTCCACCATGCGCAGGATGGCACGTTGCGTGCGTGCCTCCGCGACGACCTGCGGCGTCGCCTTGGCCTTCTGAAAGGCGGCGTCGATCTCGTACTTGAAGGGGCTGCCGCGTCCGATGGCGACGAAGGGCGCGTCCGACAGCGCCTCCAGCTTCACGGTCTTGCTCCGCGCCAGGGCGTGTCCCTGGGGCAGGGCGCAGACCGCCGTGCCGCTCAGGCTCTCGTGCTTCCGCAACAGCGGGTGCTCCCGGGGCAGGGGGACGATCCCCAGGTCGAAGCGCCCGGACTCCACCGCCTCGATGGCCGGGACCATGTTGAGGGTCTCCATCTCGATGAAGACTTCAGGGTTCTCCGCCAGGTAAGCGCCGATGGCCTGGGCCACCACGCCGTCGGCATAGACCGGCACGGCCGCGACACGCAGGCGCCCCATCTGGCGCAGGCGGATGGCCTCCGCCGCCGACTTCAATCCGGTCAGGGTCTGGATGGAGCGGTCGACCTCCTCATAGAACAGCAGGCCCTCGGGCGTCAGGTCGAGTTTGCGGCCCCTGCGGTCGAACAGCGCGAAGCCGACTTCTTCCTCCAGCGCGCGCATCAGGTGGCTGACGGCGGGCTGGGTGATGTGCAGATGTTCGGCCGCCGCGCTGGCCGACCCCAGCACCACCAGGGCGTGGAAGGCTTCCAATTGACGCTGCTGCACACGGCTTCTCATGAGATAAATTTATACGATATGAAATTAGAACTCCATTTAATTATATCGATCGCTTTGCTAGGCTGTTTCTTTGGCGCCCGGAGGTGCCGCGATTGCAAGCACATCAGGCGGTGCCCTTGCTGGAACAGCTTCCCCTCGCTTTCGGACCTCTCGTCCTGACCTCTCTGGTGGTCTGCGCCGGCACGGCGCTGCAGGTCGCCACCGGCGTCGGCCTCGGCTTGCTGGCCGGCCCCGTGCTGGTGCTGACCGTGCAGAGCGAGACGGCGATTTTCGTCGCCATCGTCCTGAACCTCTTCATTTCCCTGGCGCTGCTGCCGCAGGAGCGGGGCGAGGTCCTCTGGGCGCCGCTCAAGCTCCTGATGCTCGGCACCGTCGTCGGCGTGCCGCTGGGCTGGCTGCTGCTGCAGCAGATCGGCCCGGCCTCCCTGAAGCTGTTGACCGGCATCGTGGTGCTGACGGCCGCCGCGCAGTTCCTCTTTCAGCGGCGGCATGCCGTACAGCCGGAAGACCGGCCCCATTCCCGGGCGATTACCCTGTCCGGCGGCGGCCTCTCCGGCTTCATGAGCGGCTGCCTCGCGATCCCGGGACCCATCGCCATGTGGGCGCTGCTGCGCCTCGGGCCGTCGCCATCGCTCATCCGGGCGACCCTGCGGGCACTCTTCGTCTTTTCCTACTCCGCCGCCTTCCTGCTGCACGCCGGGCTGCCCTTGCTGATGGGGCGGAGCACGGCGCCTACAGGCGCGAACCCCTGGCTCATCGTCGCCGCCCTGGCGCCGGCCCTGGCGGTGGGTATGGGACTGGGCGTTGTGGCAAAGCGTGCGGTCCCGGAAAGCTTGCTGCAGCGGGCCTTGCGGTTCCTGCTGTTCGCCATGGGAATCTCTCTTCTTTGGAAAGGTCTGCTGGATGTTTCAACGGGCGTTTGACGCGGCGGAGTTACTGCCGGAACTGAAGGCGCATCCGCGCGTCACTCTCGGTCAGGGGCCGACGCCGCTGGAGCTTCTGCCCACGCTTGGCGAAAAGCTGGGGATCACGCTCTGGACCAAGCGGGACGATTGCAACGGTCTGGCTTTCGGCGGCAACAAGGTGCGTCAGCTCGAGTACTATTTCGGCCGGGCGCAGGCGGCGGGTGCCGATACCGTCCTCATCACCGGCGCCCTGCAGTCCAACTTCGTGCGCCTCGCCGCGGCGGCAGCCTGCCGCATGGGATGGCGCGCCGAAGTGCAGCTGGAGGAGCGGGTGGCCAAGAACGATCCGCTCTACCGCGCCAACGGCAACGTCCTCTTGGACCACCTCTTCGGCGCGGGGATCCATTTCTTCCCGGAGGGGGAGAACGAGCGCGCGGCGGACCGCAACCTCGACCGTATCGCGGAACGCTTGGCGGCGCAGGGCCGCAAGCCCTACGTCATTCATCTCGGCATGGATCATCCGCCCTACGGGGCCCTCGGCTACGCGGCCGCGGCGGCCGAGACCTGGTCCCAGCTCCGCGAACTGGACGAGGAGGCGACCCACGTCGTCCTGGCCTCGGGCAGCGGTCTCACCCATGCCGGTTTCCTTGCCGGCGCGCGGGCCTTGGAATGGGATATCCCGGTCGCCGGCATCTGCGTGCGCCGGTCAGCGGAGCTTCAGCGGCCCCGGGTGGAGCAGCGTGCGGAGGAGGTCGCGGCGTTGCTCGGCCGGGAAAGCCTGATCGGCCCGGAGGACGTGGACGTCGACGACGGCGTGCTGGCCCCCGGCTATGGCCATCTCAACGACGAGACACTGGCGGCGATCCGCCTGGGCGCCCGCTGTGAGGGCCTGCTGCTCGATCCCGTCTACACCGGGCGCTGTCTGGCGGGCCTGATCCGGCAGGTGGAAAGCGGTAGGATTCCACAGGGCGCGCGGGTAGTCTTTCTGCATACCGGCGGCACGCCCGCGCTCTTCGCCTATCAACGGGACCTGGAGCCCGCCCTGATGGACGCGGCGGCCGGTCGCCCGTGAGAGTGACGCCAATAAGGCACGCCAATAAGACACGCGAATGGGGAGGGACGACCGATGCCCGACGGCCAGACAACAGACGGCAAGCAGAAGTTCAACGTCAGCCGCGGCAAGGATGCGGTCTTCGAAAGCGACGGCCTGCGGACCTTCTTCGAATACCGCGATCTCGGTATCGGCAAGGCGACGGGCGGCAAGTACTTCGCCCATGTCATCCGCGCCAGACAGCCCTGCAGCGACGGCACCGGGCGTCACTACCACGAACTGGACTTCCAGATGGTCTATGTGCTGAAGGGCTGGGTGGAATTCCACTACGAAGGCCAGGGCCATGTCCGCCTGGAGGCCGGCGATTCCGTCCTGCAGCCGCCCGGCATCCGCCATGAGCTCACCACCTGCTCCGACGACCTCGAACTGATCGAGATCACCTCGCCCCAGGACTTCGGCACGGTGGACGCCTAACGCCCAACTCTTCACCCTTTGTCATTCCGCTGCGCCGCAATTCAATACCATCGCGCAACACAGACGAAGCATTTGGTCCATCGGCCATATTCCCCGATACCGATTTCATAAAACGTTCATCTTTCTGACAGGTTCCATTCATGTGCGCGTCAGGTTGGCTTCAGAATTGAAGCATAGCCTCGCGATTATCAGCGGGTGAGCACAGCGGAGTCACATGCCGCAAGCGATGTGGGGGTCGTTCCGGTAGATTTGGCTGATGTTTGCTACGAGGTGGGGGGAGGTGCCGCTTTGACGCAGGCGGCACGTCCAACGCCGGTACCAAGCGAGGTGTCGGCGACCGCGGACCTTCGGCACCTCACGAAGGGACGCAGGAACGGGGTTCGCCTGGGGGACGCGTCAGCGTCTTCCCGGGCGGACACCGTCTTTCCGGCTCTCACCTTCACGCCTCTCCGATCCTAAAGGTGGCGCAAGCCACACCCGGCGATTGGGGCCAAGTGATTCGCGTCCGTGCGTTCGCATGGAGCACTTTTGCAAGGGGTGATCCGGGGAATGAGCAGAAAGACGGCGCTGCCGGCGGCCATCTGGCGTTCAGAAACCCTTCATGTTCGTGACAAGCGGCGTTCACGGGCGCGACAGGAAGGTTTCAAGGGCGATGCGTATTTTCATAGGCATCACATCCCCTGAACCCTGTTACTGCAGAGAGGCCGAAAATGACCGACCATTCACTCCCATCCACCCCGCAGCACCCGGTGCCGGCAAGCGCGAAATGGGCCTTCACGACCCGCCGGGTCGATCGGCGTGATGTCTCGGGCATGAATGATGGGGTTCAGAACGCAGTGTCCGGCGACCTCGTCCTGGCGCAAGTCACGAAAATCGGACAACACAAAAAGGCGCAACTGGCGGAAGGCCGCTATTCCGAATTCTATCCCGGCGATCACGTTGTTCTGACCTGCGGCGACCGCTATGCGCCGGACCAGTTCGAGGCGCTGGCCGAGTTGAGTCCCGACGGTGCCGATCTGATCGCGGGCGGCGGCCTCGTGGGCCGCATGCGTGAAGCCCATGTCCGCATGGCGGCGCCGACTCGGGTCAAGCCGCTAGGCCTGCTGACCAACCGCGGCGGCGAGGTGATCAACATCTCGCACTACGCCCTGCGGGTGGAACACTTGCCGAAATCGTTGCATCGGGAGCTTCCGGTGATCGGTGTCGTCGGGGCGTCGATGAACGCGGGAAAGACCACGGCGGCGGCCAGCCTGGCGCATGGCCTCTCCCGCGCGGGCTATCGGGTCGCGGCCCTGAAGGTAACGGGGACCGGCGCCTTTGCCGACTTCAACGCTTTTCGCGATGCCGGCGCGGCGGTGGTGGCGGACTTCACCGACGCGGGCATGGCCTCGACCTATCGTCAGCCTTTGGACAGGATTGAGCGCGGTTTCACGACACTGATCTCTCATGCCGCCACGTCCGGCGCCGACGTCGCGGTGGTCGAGCTTGCAGACGGAGTCTTTCAGGCTGAGACGGCGGAACTCCTGCGCAAGTCCATCGTGCGGGACGCCCTGGCCGGCGTTCTCTTCGCGGCTCCCGATGCGCTCGGCGCGGTCGGCGGTGTCGGGATTCTCAATCGGATGAATCTGGCGCCCTTCGCCATCTCGGGCATGGTGTCCTGTTCGCCCCTGGCGGTTGCCGAAGCCGTAGCCGCGACGGAGGTGCCGGTGGTGTCGCGGGAGGATCTCCGCGATCCGCTTCGGGTCATTGCCCTGACCGGAGATGTCCTGGGGTTTGAAATGGCGCCCGGCGCCGCGGCGCGGCGGGCGGCAAAAGCCCGCAACGCCGTCTATAGGCCGGCGGCATGACGGCCTTTCCGCCAATACTGTCGGAGGGGCGCCTGCGCGGAGTCTGCCTGGTGGCCGCCTTGGCGGTCGGCCAGGCGGCCGCTGCGGGGGTTGCGGCCTTTGCCACCCGCGATGTCTTCGCTGCCTTGAGTGCGGCCGAGGCCGCACCGCTGCAAGGTCTGCTGGCCTCTTTGGCATTGATCGCCGGCGCCGGGGCCGCAATTGCGCTGCTGCGTGTCGCCGAAAGGGCGGTCGGAGAGAACGTCGGCCAGAGCTACGCGGCGGCGCTACGCAAGACTCTCTTCCGTCACCTGACCCGGATGCCGGCGGGCGAAGTGGCGCGGCGCCGCGGCGGCGCGCTCGCCATCCGCTTCATCGGTGACCTCGGCGCGGTCAAGACCTGGGTCAGCCTCGGGGTCGCGCGTCTGATCTCGACAGCCATCGTTCTGCCCGGCGCCATCGCTGCCCTGGTCCTGCTTAACCCGGCACTCGCTGCGGCGGCGGCGCTTCCTTTGGCCGTCTCGCTTCTGGTCATGGCGTTGCTGGCGCCGCGCCTCAAACCTTTGCACCGCCGCCTGCGCAGCCGTCGCGCGCGTCTGGCTGCCGACATGGCGGAGCGCATTCCGGTGGCGCCTGAGCTGCGGTTGCTTGGCCGCGATGGACGCGAATTGGATCGCCTGGACGCGCGGGCCCGTGATCTGCGGAAGGCCGCCGTCGCCCGCGCGCGTGCCTCCGCAAGCTTGCGGGCCGTGCCGGAAATCGGGGCGGCGGTCGCGGGCGTGTTGCTGCTGGGCACGGCTTTCGTCATCGGGACGGCGGCGGCGGAGGCCGCCGGCGCGCTTGCCGTCCTCGCCATTCTCTCTTTTCCGTTGCGCGACCTTGCCGCGATCTGGGATCGCCGCCGCGCCTGGGAGGTCGCCCGTGACAAGTGCCGGACTATTTTGGACGCGCCGGTTCTGAAATCCATCGGCGGCTTTGAAGACCACGCGTCGCAGATCCCCGCGCGGCTCGCGTTTCAGAACGTCGGTGCCGGCGCCTTGCGGAACCTCGACGCCGCCGCCGAGCCGGGGCAGACAGTCGCCATTGTGGGCGGCAACGGCGCGGGCAAATCGACTCTTCTGTCCCTCGCGGCCGGTCTTGAGCACGCGGCTTCCGGCCGTGTCTGTCTGGACGATGCCGACCTGCGGACCCTGTCTCAAGAGGCGCGCCAAGGAACGATCGCCTATGTCGGGCCGCGTTCTCCCATCCTCAAGGGCAGCCTGCGCCGAGCCTTGACGTTGGGGCTCTCGCCGCGCCCCCAAGATGCGGTCATCGAGGCGGCGGCGCGGTCCTTCGGGCTCGGCGCCGTGCTTGAGCGCCTTGGCGGCCTCGATGGGAAACTCGCTGAGGGAGGGCGCAATCTCTCTTCCGGCGAGGCGCGGCGGGTGCATCTGGTGCGCGCGGCCCTCAGCGCGCCGCGCCTGCTGCTGTTGGACGAACCCGACGATGCTCTGGACCGCGAGGGCCGGGCCTGCATCGAACGGTTGCTACTAGACAGTCTGGCTACAACCTTTGTCGTAACGCATGATCTGTCTCTCGCCCGACGGGCGGATGTTGTTTGGTTCGTCGAAGGAGGGGAGCTTCGTGCTGCCGGACCCCCTGAGGAAATCCTTGAAAGAGACGGCGCGGCGGCATCGCTGTTCCGCCCGCTCCAGGTCGCCTAATGAGTTAGGGACCAGCGGCATGAGACTCATTCCCAAGCTCTATATCTCCTTCGGCAGTTTGCTCGCCATCGCCCTGATCAGTGTGGCGATGGCGATCTGGAGCGCGCGGGAAGCGGAGATGCAGCTGGAGCGCACGCACCTTGCGCACCAGGTGTATGAGGCTTACCTCGAGCTTTCCAGCAACACCTATCAGCTCTTCAAACAGTTCGGTGACGCGATGCTGATCGGCGACCGCGACCAGGGCGCCGGCGAAAAGGAGTTGATCGACAAGATCCGTGCGAACATCGCAACAATCCGCCAGGTCACCGGCCTGGAAATCGAGATGGTGGGCGAGGAGGAAATCGAGGAACTGGACCGATTATCGAAGGTCGAAAAGCAGATCCAGTCCCTTCTGAACGAGTACGCGAATTTGGTGGCCGAAGGCGATGTCGCCGTGCCGACCAACTGGATTCGACTGTCGCACGTGCTGGATGAAGAGGTCGACCGCCGTTTTAACGCGCTGATCCAGGAGGCCCTGGACGACGAAGCCAGCGAAGTCCAGGAGACCCGGGACGAAGCCGCGGAACGCGTTTGGCAGTTCAAGCTTATGGCCGGCGTCTTCGGCCTGATTGCCATCCTCGCGGCGGCGGCCAGTCTTGCGCTGCTGGTCCGCGACATCCGCCGCCCCATCGAAAAGCTGCTCACCGGCGCGCGGGCCCTGGCGGGCGGCGACCTCGATCACCGTGTCGAAACGCAGGGGATCAGCGAACTGGAGGACGTTGGACGTGCTTTCAACCGGATGGCGGACGAGATTGCGACCCGCGAACAGGCTCTGTCTCAGTCCAATGAGGATCTGGAACAGGCGGTGGCCGACCGGACGGAAGAGCTCGAACGGGTCCTGAAGCAGCTCAAGACCAACGAGGAGAACCGCAAGCGGCTATTGGCCGATGTGAGCCACGAGCTGCGGACGCCGCTTACCGTCATCCGGGGCGAGGCGGACGTGGCGCTGCGCGGCGATCATAAGCCGCCGGAGGTCTATCGCGAGGCCCTGCAGCGCGCCCGCGAAGCCGCCATGCATACGGCCGCGCTGGTCGATGATCTGCTCTTCGTCGCCCGGCAGGAATCCGGCGAAACGCGCCTCAACCTGGAACAGGTGGATCTGGCGAGCCTGTTGCCCGCGGTGATCGAACAGCATGGTGTGGCGGCGGAGCGGCACAAGGCTATGGTGTCCTTCCGCAACGGCACCGGTCCGGCGTCTGTGCGCTGCGATCCCGGCCGCATCAGGCAGGTTGTTCTGATTCTGTTGGAAAATGCCTTTCACTATGGCGGCAGCAATATCGACCTGCACCTCGACCAGGGCACATCAGGCTATGTCGTGACCCTCTGCGACGACGGCCCGGGTATGACCGACGACGAGATGGCGCATGCTTTCGAGCGGTTTTTCAGGGGCTCGAACGCGGCGGTGCGGTACGACCAAGGCGCCGGTCTGGGACTGCCTATGGCCAAGGCGATCGTCGAGGCACATGGCGGCGAGATCGCCCTGAAGAGCGCGCCCGGTGAGGGCCTGACGGTCTCTTTCACCCTGCCGACGCGGGCCAAGCTGGCTTTGGTGTCTTGAAGGACCGGTTCTGCGGGCAATGAAGCACCATCCCGATTGGCCGGGACCCCGCTGCATTTTTTGTCGAACTCACAGATATGCCATGCTTTTCGTCTTGCGGTCCTCGAATTTTCTCCAAAATGTTTCTATAGGAGTTGTGCAAATTCAACTATTGGCACAGAGTACGGTCCGGAGCCGCAAAAGCTGTTGAAAAATAGTGCAATAAGCGTCCTAGAGTGGGAATGAACGGACCAAAGTGTCCAGGTAGGGGTTGAGCCAAGACATGCATGTCTTGCTTGTTGAAGACGAAACGCGGGTCGCCGACTTCATACAGCGCGGTTTGAAGTCAGAGGGCTGGGTTGTCACTGTTGCCGCGGACGGCGAAACGGGGCTCGAGATGATGGCGCAGGACCGTTTCGATGTTGTGGTCCTGGACCTGATGCTACCGGGAGTGGGGGGGCATGATGTCTGCCGCCGCATGCGCGCCCGCAAGGATTTGACACCGGTCCTGATGCTGACGGCGCTGGGCAAGCCGGACGACCGCGTGACAGGATTGCGGATGGGGGCGGACGACTATCTGGCCAAGCCTTTCGACTTCGACGAACTGGTGGCGCGGATCGAAGCGCTGTCCCGGCGGGCGGCGGGCTTCCGGGAGGAACAGGCGGGCGAACATCTCCTGACGGTCGGTGAGCTTTCCTTCGACACCCACTCGCTCGAAGCCCGCACCGGCGACCTCGCCGTCGAGCTCTCGGCGAAGGAGCGGGACATCCTGCATCTTCTGATGACCAACTCGGGCAAAGTCTATTCCCGTGAACGCATTCTCAACGCCATCTGGAACGTCAGTGAAGATCCTCTGACGAATGTGGTCGATGTGTATGTCAGCCGTCTGCGCAAGAAGCTCGGACCCTGCGGCACCTACATTCAAACCGTCCGCGGTGCCGGCTACCGCCTCTCGGCGACCGGAAGCTAAGGCGTCTACCTGCGCACCAGGGGCTGGTGGGCACAGCGGAACGAGCCGCCGGCCATGCAAGGCACGCGGTAGGGAATGCGGATCACCTCGAACTTGCGTTCCAACAGCGCGTCGGCGATGACGTTGAGCGGCTCCTCCGACGGGACCACAACGGTGCGGTCGTTCAGCACGAGGTTGTTGCAGCCCATGTGGGCCTTCGCCAGTGCCTTCGGCACGTCGACCACATCCCAGTCGGACATGAAGTCGGGCAGGCCGTCGGGAAGCGCTTCCAGGCTGGCAAATGCCACGCCTTCGCGCGGTGTCATCATCACACAGTCCAGATGCGGGAACATCGGGTCGATCGTCACCATAGAGACTTCGTAGTCCGACCCCAGCACGTGCTGAAGCCAGCGTGCGCCTTCCGGATTGCTGCAGCCGCCGGAGTGTCCGACGAGGATGCGCTTGCCGAGCACGAAAACATCGCCGCCTTCCAGGTACCCCCAGCCCAGGCCGTCGCGCTCATCGTCCGCGCCGCCGTCGGGTTGGGCGAAATAGCGCGCACCGCGCTCCATGGTCTGCGCCAGAATCTCGCGGATGGCGAAGCGTTGACGGCGGTGAAACAGGCTGCGCGGCGCCAGTTCGATCACGTTATTGCCGATCGTGACGAAGGGGTCGCGCATCCACGCGGTAGCGACGCCGTGTTCCTCGCCGCGCGGGAATTTCCGGTTGGCTGGGCTGATGGGTCCCGCGATCTGCACCCGCACGCCGAGCTCCGTTAAAAGGTCGATCGCCCCCTGAATCTGGCCGCTGAACTCCGCGAAAAGATCCGGCGCCACTTCCTTGACGTCCTTGCCCTGATGCTTGAGCCAGAATTTTCCGAACTCGCCCTGGGCGCGCAGCTTCACGTCGCCCAGGAAAATCGGCAGGACCCAGGTTTCCGGCGATCCATAGACGCATTCCTTGAGCTCGGCCCACTCGGATTCGACGTAAACGGGGTGCGCATCCTGGCCTTTGCCAAGATTTTCCTGTTCTCCAGCCATCTTCGCATCCTCCGCCGAAATTGGACCTTCAACACAAGATAACCGGCAGCCTTCGCGAAGAAACGACAATCCTCGCAATCACGCTTGCGGAAAATCGCAAGAACCGGTTGCCTCGGGATTTCTGGGGAAGCGGTCCATGAAGGCGCGCATGGTTGGCTGGTCGGCGGCGTCCCTGCGAAAGGCCAGATAGAGTTGGACGACAAACGGGGATCCCTCAAAGGGGACCTCCACCAGCGAGTCTTGGCCGGCGGGCTGGATCAGGTGCACCGGCATGATCGCGCAACCGACACCGGCGAGCACGGCGGCGAGGATCGATTCCAGCGTGGCGCCCCGTCCGGCGACGTGCAACGGGTGGTGCTCCTCGAACTCCTGAAACGCCTCGGTTTTGAAGCTGCGCGCGACGTAGGGAACGAGATCCGTCGGAGCGTCGGACCGCCCGTTGAAAGCCTCCATGACCTGGGCGAAACAAGGCGCGTTGCGGCTGACATAAAGACGGTGTTCTTCTATGAAGGCGGGCACGTACTGCAGGGACGGCAGCCAGGCCGGCTGCCCGGTGACGCCGATGTCGATACGTCTGTCGCGGACCATTACGTCGATGGAGGAATCGGAATGGATGCTGACATTGACCGTCAGATCCGGAAAATCGTTGTTCATTTTCGACAGGGCGGCGATGACGCCGCAGCGGTGATTGCCGACCACGTTATCGATCAAGCCGACATTGAAACGTCCGCCGACACTCCGTTTTGCCGCGCCGATCTTCTGTTCGAAGACGCGGATGCGGGACAATAGATCGACCGTGGCATGATAGACCTCTTCGCCTTGCGGAGTCAGGGCAAAGCCGGCACGGCCGCGCCGGCAAAGTTGCAGTCCGAGGCGCTTTTCCAGCGCCGTAAGATCCCGGCTTATCGTAGAGAGGCTTGCCCCCGTCTGATGGGCTGCAGCCATGACTCCCTCATGCTCCACGACGGTGGCAAACGTCCTGAGGTGCTTGATATCGAATTTCGAGATTCCGAAGCTGCTCATCCGCTCTTCACTTGCCATTGGCCGCAAGTAAAGTGACCACCTTTCACGTTCTCGCGCAAGGGATTGCGCCCCTATAGTACAGGTGGGGTCAGAATGCGCCGGTCCCGGCCGTGGCGGGCTAGGCGGGTCTTGGTCCGCTCCGTCGGCCGAACTTGACGATCAGGGACACTATGGGGAGATGAATCCGATGCTACGCGTTCTGCTGTCAGTCCTGCTGTTGGCGTCGCTAGGCGCTGGCAGTGCCTTTGCCGACGACACCATTGCGAAAATCAAGTCCAGCGGAAAGATCACGGTGGCCACCGAAGCGGCCTTTAAGCCGTTCGAGTATGTGGAAGACGGCAAGATCGTCGGCTTCGGGGCGGATCTGCTGCAGGAGGTCGTGAGCGATCTCGGTGTCGAGGTCGAGCAACTCGATCTGCCGTTTCAGGGTATCCTCGCGGGCCTCGCCGCCGGTCAATACGACATGGTTGCGACCTCCGTTGCGATCAATCCGGAGCGGGTCAAGACTTACGCCTTCTCCCGTCCTTTCGCGACGATCACGAACGTCGTGGTAGTCCCGGTGGATAACGACGGGGTAAAGTCGGTCTCGGACCTCAACGGGCTTCTTGTCGGCTCCCAGCTCGGTAGTTCGACCGAGGCGATTGCGCGCCAGATGAATGATGAATTGAAGGCCGCGGGCGGTGCCGGCTTTTCCGACCTTCGCCTCTATCAGACCTTTCCCGACACCGCCTTCGCCCTGCGCTCCGGCCAGGTCGATGCGATTATCATCGGATCGACCACCGCGGGCGAGTTCATGGCCGCTTCGCCGGACACCTTCAGGGTCGCGGCGGAATATGGCGATCCCGTCTATCTCTCGTGGGTCGTGCGTCCTGACAGCAAAGAGCTGCTGAAGAGTCTGGACATGACGATCACCCGGCTGGCCGATAGCGGCAAGCTCTACGAATTGCAGGAGAAGTGGGTGGGCATCCGCTCGGAAAGCCCGGCCGGCGGCTATCTTCCGGAAGGGGCTGTACAACAGCAGTAGCTGTCCGTCATACCCTTCTAGATGGACTACCTTGTCGGCGTTGTAGAGATCGTCCCGCTTTTGCTGGACGGTCTCTTTGTCACACTACTGATCTGCGGTCTGGCGACGGTCGGCGCCTTGGCGATTTCCGTTCTGTTGCTGGCGGCGCGGCGTTGCCGCAATCGATGGCTCCGGCGGCTGAGCATCGGCTATGTCGCATTGATGCGCGGTTTGCCGATCGTGATCTTCATCTTCCTGCTGTATTTCGGGTTGCCCGCCCTGTTCGGCCTGGGTCGTGTCTCGGCGTTCTGGGTCGGCGTTGTTGCGCTCGCCATGAACGGCGCCGCGTTCATTTCAGAGGTGCTGAGGGGCGCGATCGCGCGCATAGCCGCCGGACAGACGGACGCGGCCCGCGCGTTGGGGCTCAGCCGAATTCAGACTTGGCGTCTCGTACTGATCCCGCAGTTCCTGCCCATCGCCTTGCCGGCCCTGACCGGTGAGCTTGGTTTCCTGATCAAAGCATCGCCTGCGCTGTCGCTCATCACCGTGGTCGACCTGACGCGGCGTTCGCAACAGGTGGCCATGCAGATATTCGATCCCCTGGCGCCGCTGCTCGCGGCCGCGATGCTTTATTTCCTTGTGCTGTGGTCCCTGTCGATTCTGTCGCGCCGCCTTGAGATCTACCTGGAACCAAAGGTCTACCAGTCGTGATCGACCTTCTGACCCGGTATGGCGACGAGATCCTTTGGGGATTGCTGAACACCATCATGATCGTCTCCGGCGGGTTTCTTACCGGCGCATTGATCGGCATCGCCTTGTCGTCGCTTCTCGTCTCGTCACGACGGGCGCTTCAGTGGCCTGCGCGTACCTTCGTCGAGCTGATTCGAAACACGCCGTTTCTTATCCAGGCTATGTTGCTGTTCGCCCTTTTCGGTGTTCTGCGCATACGGATCGATCCATTGCTGATCGGCGGCGCCGCCGTCGCGATCTATACCTCGGCCTATATGGCGGAGATCGTGCGCGGCGCGCTCAAGTCGATCGAAATCGGACAGTGGGACGCGTCGCGCGCCCTCGGGCTGCGGCCGCTGCAGGGCTTCCGCTTGATCGTGTTTCCGCAATTGCTGCCCGCGACCGTGCCCGCGAGCGCCAACCTGCTGGGCACCGTCGCCAAGGAATCGGCCTTTCTTTCGGCGGTTTCCGTGGCCGAACTGACCTTCGCCGGCCAGGTCGTCATTGCCCAGACCTTCAAGGTCTTCGAGGTCTGGGCCATCGTCGGCATACTCTACCTGGTGCTTGTTCTTTCCATCTTGGCGGTTGCGGGCCGCTTTGAACGCAGCCTGCAATGGTCCGACCGCATCTGAAGCGAATGAGGTTTTCTCCCCATGTCCCGTATTGACATCAACCCAGACCGGCTCCTTCAGGATCTCCACGCGCTGCGCGGTTTCGGCGCCAGCGGCAACGGCGTTGTCCGGCCGGCCTATTCGCCCACCGACGTCGCCGCCCGCGAGTGGCTGGCGCAGCGCATGTCGGAAGCGGGGCTGACGCCGATTTTCGACCCCGCCGGCAATCTCTTTGGCCTGCCGCCGGGGGACGGCAGGTGCCTTTTGTCCGGGTCCCATTCCGACAGCCAGCCGGAAGGGGGATGGCTGGACGGGGCTTATGGTGTGATTGCCGCGCTGGAGGTTGCGCGCGCCGCGCTTGAATCCGGTGGCCCGCCGGTGGCCGCGGTGTCCTTTCAGGACGAGGAAGGCCGCTTCGGCCCGCTGACCGGAAGCCGCATTTGGTCCGGCGCCTTGTCGCTTGCCGAGGCGGATCGCCTCACCGATCTCTCGGGCCTGTCGTTTGCCGAGGCGCGGCGTAGCATGGTGGATCTCTGCCAGCAGGATTTCGTAAAGGCGGACCGCTTCACCGGGTTCATTGAAGCTCATATCGAACAGGGGCCCGTGCTCGACAGTCATGACGAGGCGATCGGTGTCGTGGAGTCCATCGTCGGGATCCGCAGCGAGCTGTTCCGCTTCACCGGGCAGCAAAATCATGCCGGCACCACGCCGATGGCGTTGCGCCGCGATGCCTTCCAGGGTTTGGTTCAGTTCGCCGATACCTTGAACAGGCAGTTCGCCGATGTCGTGACGCCCGCGACGGTTTGGACGATCGGTCATGTTTCTGTGCATCCCAACGCGGAATCGATTGTTCCGGGACAGGTGGACTTCACGGTCCAATGGCGGGATGGGGAGAACGCGCGGCTGGACCGGATGAAGGACATCATCCACGAGACCGCGGAGCAGGTCGCGCGGGAGAGGGGGCTTGCCGTCCAACATTCCGGCTATTCCGCGATCAACCCCACGACCATGGACAAGATGCTGCAAGCCGGCATTGCCTCGTCCGCGCAAGAACTGGCGCCGGACAAATGGCGCCGGATGCCATCCGGTGCCCTCCACGATGCGTCGAACGTCTCGCTGCTCATGCCGGTGGCCATGATCTTCGTGCCGTCGATTGGCGGCGTCAGTCATGACTTTGCGGAAGATACCGCCGAGGCGCACCTCGTCTTGGGCGCCCAGGTGCTCGCGGCCAGCGTCAGCGCGTTACAGGCTTCCGCATAGCGCTCTGCGTGCCGGAGCCTATCGGCTTCCCGCGATCTCAAGCAGCAGCTTGCCGCTGACCGTGCGCGATTCGAGTTTGCGGTGGAGGTCCCGCACGGCATCGAAGGGAAAGACCTCCTCGACCGGCATCTCCAGCGCGCCGGAAACCAAATGCCCCACCACGGCGGCGACGCCCTCTTGCCACAGACCTGGAACGCGCAGGGCGTGCAGGACCTCGAAGCCCGCAAGGGACGTCGAATTCTCATAGAGCTTCGGCCGGATGTCGAACGTGGGATAGCCGGCGGCCTCGCCGATGTTGATGGCATGCCCGTAGGTCTTCAGCAGGTCGATGCTGCGCGGCAGAACATCCCCGCCCAGAGAATCGATCACGAGATCGACTCCCGCCCCACCGGTAAACTCCCGGGTGGCCTCAGCGAAGTCCTGTGTGCTGCGGTCGATGACGAGGTGCGCGCCATAGTCACGGGCCCGGTCGCCTTTGCCCCGTCGGCTGACGGTGCCGATCACCGTCGCGCCCTTGGCCACCGCCAGTTGCGTGACGGCCAAGCCGACGGCGCCGCCGATGGCATGAACCAAAACGGTGTCGCCTCGCTTCAGGTCGAAGGCACTGTTGATGAGGTGATAGGCGGTCAGGGTCACGACCGGGAAGGCGGCTCCGGTCTCGAGTGAAATCTCGTCGGGCAGGGGAATGACGTAATCCGCGCCGACAACGCAGCGCTCCGCATAGCCGCCGAGCATACGCGGCCCGGTGATCGCCGCGACCCGCTGGCCGATTTCAAGGCCATTCACGCCGGGACCGAGCGCGCTCACCCTGCCGGAGACCTCGAGCCCGATCACTGCCGGGTAGGTCACCGGGTCCGGATAGACGCCTTCGCGCTTCTGGATGTCGCTCCAATTGGCGGCGGCAAAGGCGACGTCGATGACGGCCTCGCCGCTGCCGGCCACGGGCTCTGGCAGGTCGGCAAACCGCAGGCTGTTCAGACCGCCGGCTTCCGTGACCTCTATGGCGCGCATTGCCCTGCTCTTGCCGTCACAGGCGGATGAAGGGCTGATGCGCGCAGCGGAAGGAACCGCCGAGGCAATAGACCGCGTCGTAGGGCAGGCGGATCACCTCGAACTTGCGCGCCTTCAACTCGCCCGCCACGCGGTCGTGGGGTTCCCCGGTGGGCATGATCACGGTCTGGTCGTTGATCGTCAGATTGTTGCAGCCCATGTGCACCTTGGTGATCTCGAACGGGACGTCGATCAAGTCCCAGTCCTTCATGCAGTCCGGAACGCCATCGGGCAGGCACTCCAGGGACACCACGGCGACCCCTTCGCGCGGCGCCAGCATGACGCAATCGAGATGCGAGAAGCGGTTGTCGATGTTCACCATCTCGACCTCGTAATCGGGCCCCAGCATATGCTGCAGCCAGCGCGCACCCTCGGCATTCGAGCAGTTGCCGGAGTGGCCCACCAGCACCTTCTTGCCGAGGACCAGAATGTCGCCGCCTTCCAGGTACCCCCAACCGGGCTTGCCCTCGTTGTCGTCGTCCGCGCCGGAATCCGGTTGCGCGAAGTAGCGTGCGCCGCGTTCCATGGTCGATGCCAGGATATGCCTGATGGCGAAGCGTTGGCGGCGGTGGAACATCGAGCGCGGGGCCAGCTCGATGACGTTGTTGCCGATGGTGACGAAGGGGTCCCGCAGCCAGCCGGTCAACACGCCGTGGTTCTCGCCGCGCGGAAACTTCATGTTCTGGTCGCTGATTCTGTCAGGCAAGTGGACCTTGATCCCGCTGGTTTCCAGAAACTCGACCGTGCCTTTGATCTGAGACCGCCAGCGCGCGTAGTACTCGGGATCGGCCTCTTTCACGACCCTTTCCTGATTCTCGAACCAGAACCGTCTGAACTCTCCCGACGGACGCACGTCGGCATCCTGAAGGAACTTGGGGAAGACGTATTGATCGTATCCGCCGTAGACGCATTCCTTCAGCTCGCCCCATTCGCAACGAACGAAAATCGGTTCCTCTGCGGTGGTGGCGCCGCTTGCCGGGGCGAAGCCTTCGGGTTTGTCCATCTCCATGCTCCTCAAGTGTTTGTCGTTTCGGGTCGTGCACGGCACATCATCTCACTTCGCCTCGCGGCGGTAGTGGCGGCCGACGGCCGATGGCGGCCTCGGTTTACCGACTAGGCCGACCAGGGCCAGGATTGAGATCAGGTAGGGCAGCATCAGGAAGAACTGATGCGGCACGTCCTGATAGTTGAACTGCAGGCGCAGCTGCAGCGCGTCGAAGAAGCCGAACAGCAGGCAGGCACACAGTGCGCCGACCGGGTTCCAGCGTCCCAGGATGACGGCGGCCAACGCGATAAAGCCCTTGCCCGCGCTCATATGCTCGGAAAACAGGAACACCTGAGAGAGCACGAGGTAGCATCCGCCCAAGGCCGCGAGCGCCCCGGCCGCGATCACGCATCCATATCGCAGTTTGGCGACGGAGATGCCGGCGCTGTCGACGGCGGCCGGGTTCTCGCCCACCGCGCGCACGGCAAGCCCCCACGGCGTCCAGTAGAGGAAGAGGAACACGCCGCCGACACAGAGGAACATCAGATAGACCATCAGGTCCTGGCCGAACAATACCGGACCGATAACCGGAATCGACGACAGGCCCGGAAAGTCGAACGATTTGAATCCTGGCAGCCTGAGGGTGTTGGCCTGGGCGCCGAACACGATCCTCGACAGGAAAGCCGTGATCCCCAGGACGAAGATGTTGATCGCAATGCCGGTCACGATTTGATTGACGCCGAAAGTGACGCCGAGCACGGCCAGGATGGACCCAGCCAGCATTCCGAACAGCATGCCGACGACAAGGCCGCTGTAGGGGTCTTCCATGATGAAGGCCCCGAAGGCGGCCCCGAAGGCGCCGGCAAGAATCTTGCCTTCGAGCGCGATATTGAAAACGCCGCTGCGCTCGGACAGTACGCCCCCCAAAGCGGCGAACACCAAGGGTACCGACAGCCTGAGGCTCGTGCTCAGGACCTCGGTGATGGCTTGCAAACTGAACAGGCTTTCCATGACCCTATGTCTTCCCGTCGCTTGTTTGCTCTTCGAGCGCCTGTTCCATTTCTTTTCGTCTGGTGATCGCCTTGCCGATCGAGGTGACGCGGTAGCGGAAGGCGAGGCTCACCGCGACGAAGAGAATCACCAGGCCCTGGATGGCCTCGACCACGGTGGTTTCGATGCCCATGGCGCGCTGCATCATGTTGGCGCCGCTGCGCAAGCCGCCGATGAACATGGCCGAAAAGACGGCGAACAGCGGGTTGAGGCCGGCCAGGAAGGCGACGACGATGCCGTCGTAGCCGTAGCCCTGGCTGAAGGCATGAAACAGGCGGTAGCGGTGGCCCAGCACTTCGAATGTGCCGGCCAGCCCGGCACAGGCCCCCGCGATCAGGAAAGATACGATGATGTGCCGCTTGACGGAGATGCCGGCATAGCGCGCCGCGTTCGGATTGCGGCCCACCGTCGCAAGGGTGAACCCGAACACGCCGCGTTTGAAAACGATGTACATGGCGATGGCGATGATGACTCCGACCATGACGCCGAAGTGGGCATCGGTGCGCGGCAGCAGGTGCGGCAGGAACAGGGTGTCGGGTATTTCCGGCGAGTAGGGATAGGGGGCGCCGGGCTCGATCATCGGGCCGCTGACCATGAAGCTGACGAAGTGCAGCGCGACGAAGTTCAGCAGCAGGGTCACGATGATCTCGTTGATCCCCTGATAGGCCTTCAGCAGAGCGGGGATGAGGGCCCAAAGCGCACCGCCGATGGCGCCCATCAAGGTGCAGATCAGGATATGGATCGGGCCGGGCAGAACGGGCAGATAGAGCGCTGCAATGGTTGCGAACAGGGCGCCGATATAGATTTGACCTTCCGCGCCGATGTTGAACAGCCCCGCTCTCAGCGGCAGGACGACGGCCAAACCGGCGAGCAGCAGCGGGCTCATCTTGACCAGCGTCGAGGCGAAGCCCCAGTAGTCGAAAAACGCGCCCTGAAACAGGGTCACATAGGCTTCGAGCGGATTGCTCCCGGCGACCACGATCAGGATCGAGCCGACGGCCAACGCGGCGATGATCGCCCAGACGCTGCGCAGGAGAAACAGGAAACGGGAGATCTGTGCCATTGTGCCGTCCGTCCTACGCGGCCACGCCGGCCATCAGCAGGCCGACCCGTTCGGGCGTCGCTTCGGCGGATTCGATTGTGTCCATCAGCTTGCCGCGGAACAGGACGCCCACGCGGTCGCAGACATCGAGCAGATGCTCGAGTTCCGTCGAGATATAGAGCACGGCCACTCCGCGGTCGCGCTGCCGCAGGATCTGCTGCTGCACGAACTCGATCGCCCCGACGTCCAAGCCTTTGGTGGGTTGGGCAACGACCAGCACCTTCGGCTCTCCCTCCAGTTCGCGCGCCAGAATCACTTTTTGCTGGTTGCCGCCGGACAGATAGCGCACCTCCTGATCCACGGATTGCAGCCGCACGGCGAACGCGCTGGCGAGGCGCTCGGCGTAGTCGCGGATTGCCTTTTGATTGAAGAATCCGAAGCGTGCGAAAGGCTTGCGGTCGAAAGTCCGCAGAATCATGTTCTGCGCGACGCTCTCGTCCAGGACGAGCCCGTCCCTGTGCCGGTCTTCGGGAACGTAGGCGACCCGAAAGGTGTCGGCCCGTTCGGAAATTGAAGCCTGCGTCATGTCCTCGTCGGAAACGTAGATCCGGCCGGAATCGACGGGCCGCAGGCCGGCAATGGCTTCCGCCAATTCGGCTTGTCCGTTTCCGTCCACCCCGGCGATGCCGAACACCTCGCCCGCCCGGATTTCGAAGGAGACCTGATCGAGGGCCTTCAAGCCACGGGTGTTGCTGGCGCTCACATCGGTCAGGCGCAGGACGGCGTCACCGGTCGAATGCGCGGAGCGTTTGACCTGAAACAGGACGTCACGGCCCACCATGGTCCGCGCCAGGCTTGGCGGGTCGGTCTCGGCGACAGCCATCGACGCCTTGACCTTGCCGTCCTGCATCACGGTGACGTCGTCGGCGATCGCCATGACTTCTTCTAATTTGTGGCTGATGAAGAGGACTGTTTTGCCGGCCGACTTGAGGCGTCTGAGTAGGTCGAAAAACGGGCCGGTTTCATTTGGCGTCAGAACGCTGGTCGGCTCGTCGAGGATCAGGATCTCGGCGTTCTGGTAGATCAGCTTGAGAATCTCGACGCGCTGCTGCATGCCGATCGGCAGCTTCATCACATCGGATGCGGGATCGATTTCGAAGCCGAAGGACTGGCTCAGCTCGGCGATCTTGCGTCTATGGGTGGCCAGGTCGAGCTTGACGCCCTGTCCCTTCATGCCGAGCACGATGTTCTCGGCGACCGTGAGCTGGCCGACCAGCATGAAATGCTGATGCACCATGCCGATTCCTGCGGCCAGGGCGGCGCGCGGGTTGACGATTTCGATGGCCTGGCCGTCGACCAGGATCCGGCCCTCGTCCGGCCTGTAGAGGCCGTAGAGAATGTTCATCAAGGTGCTCTTGCCCGCGCCGTTCTCGCCCAGCACGGCGTGGACCGTCCCCGGCCGCACGTTCAGCGTCACCTGGTCGTTGGCTTTCAAGGCCCCAAACGACTTGGAGATACCCTCCAGCGAGAGTTTGTAGCTGGTCATTTAGGTCTTCGGTTGGCGATTGTCGAAACTACCGGGCGCGGCCGGGGTGCCTGCCTGTGGGGCCGGCAAGCACCCCTTAGACGGAACCTTTAAAGCTCGAAGGTTCCGGCCTTCATTTGCGCGACCATCTCTTCGACTTCCGCCTTCAAGGCGTCGGGCACGGCGTCGTTGATCGATCCCATGTAACCCGCGCTGGAGCCCATGGCGAACTTGTAGTCGCCGCGTTCCAATTCGCCTTTCATGGCCAGCTCGATCGCGGTAGCCGTCGCGCCCGAGAAATCCAGAACGGTCGAGGCCAGATTGGCCTTCGAGGACTTGCCGAGGTCCGTGATCACGCCGCTCACCCAAACGTCTTTTTCTTCGGCCGCCTGCACCACGCCGACGATGCCGTTGTCCAGGTAAGGCAAGACGACATCGGCGCCTTGATTGATCAGATTCAGGGTCGCCTCCTTGGCCTTTGCGACGTCGTCCCAGTCATCCGTAAAGGTGGTGGTCACTTCGCCGGAAGCGCCGGCTTTCGCCCAACCCTTCCTGAAGCCGTCGGTAATATCGACGAAGGCCTTGATCTCCTGCCCGCTGATCAGGCCGGCCTTGCCTGTCTTGGACATCTTGCCGCCGATATAGCCGAGTACATAACCGAACTGCGGGTTGTTGTAGTTGATCGTGGCGACGCCTTCGGTCGGCGCGCCGTTGATGACGGCGACGAGCACATCGGGGAACTGCTTGGCGACCCGGTCGGCGGCGGCGGTGAATTCGCCGCCCGCGCCGATGACCAGATTGTAGCCGCGGCGTGCGTAATCCGACATGGCGGAGACCTGATCGGCCTGCTTCACCTTCTCGCTGAAGACGACCTCGATGCCCAGGCTTTCCTTGGCCGCCATCAGCCCTTCGTAAACGACCTGATTGAAGGCCTGATCGGTGATCGATCCCGGCAGAACGGCCGCGGCCCTGAAGTCGGCGGCGAACGCGGTCCGGCCCAGCAGCCCGGTACCAGTCACTGCGGCGGTTGCGATCATCAGACTACGTCTGGAAATATTCATGCTCCATCCTCCCATTGTCTTTTGTTTGATGGTCAGGTTCTTCCGCCGCGCGGTTCGCGGCGTTTAGCGAAACTCCTTGTTCAGAGAGGCGCTCACCAGCGCCACGAACTCCTCGACCAGCAGCTTGCCCATCTCCACGGTGGACTCCTTGCCCGACGACAGGCAGCCCGAAGGCGGCACCCAGTCCGGGTCGACCGGGAAGAGGTCGTAGGGCGGAAACTTCGGCAGTTCCTCGTCGGGGATCTTGGACATGTCGACGTGCTCGGGATGGCAATAGAGCATCATTGCCGTTTCCAGAATCCCGCCGTGCTCCAGGTCCAGGCCTGGATAGGGCTTTCCGGCATAAACCGTCTCAAGCGTCTCGGGCTTGATGCGTTCCGCGTAGAGCATCTTGAGAATTTTGGCCCCCTGGATGCCGGCGTACTCGAGTTCCCGGACGGCGAGGTGGCAGGCTTCGTCCAGATAGAATCGGTTCTCGAAGTGGCCGTCGATCACCGCGATTTTTCGCGCGCCGTGACGCGCCAATTCTTTCAGAACGTCCTTGACCAGATTGATGAGCGTCGACCCGTCCAGGTTTGTCGTGCCGCAGCGGTGCGGCCCGCCGCCGGTCCGGATTTGGGAGCGATAGCCGTAGCTGATGGGCGCCGCCACGACGCCGCCGACGTTTTCGGCGGCGCGGCGCGCCATATAGGTCGCCATCATCCAGTCGGTGCCCAGGGGCAGGTGGTAGCCGTGCTGCTCGACGGCACCGACCGGCAGCAGCACGATGGCGTCTTGCTCCTTGAGGCGCCGCTGATACTCGTCCCAACTCAGGTCGGACATCATGACAGAGTCGGTCACGTCATTCTCCTCATCGGCCTGGCTCCTCGTCGGCCTGGTTTACCTTTGGCCTGTCTCTGTTCGGCGCCGCGAAACGCCCTCGAAGGGGCCCGCGCCGGCGTGGGTTCGTTCGGCCGGCGAGGCCAGCTTCAAAGAAATGCTGATCCATGCAGTGTCATACATTGCGATCTTTCGAAAAATAGCGAAGTTACTATACTTACATCGAGATATGTAAATGTAATGCCGAACAGAGGGACCTCATGACGACGAAACTCAACCTTAGCCAGGTCGATGTGCGGCTCTTGCAGGTGTTTTCGACGGTCGTGGAGTGCGGGGGCTTTACGCCGGCACAGGTTGCGATGAACGTCAGTCAATCCACGATCAGTTCACATATGGCCGCGCTCGAAGCCCGGCTGGACATGCGATTATGTGAGCGGGGCAGGGCCGGTTTCCGGATCACACAGAACGGCAACCGTGTCTACGAAGCGGCGCAGCGCCTGTTCCGCTCTATTGATTCCTTTCGATCGGAAGTCGACGCCTTGCGCGGACGGTTGACCGGCGAACTGCACATCGCCACGGTGGATAGCGTCGCCAGCAATCCAAAGTTTGCGCTCTCCGAAGCGCTGGCCAGATTTACGAAGCGGCATAGCGAGGTTCAGATCAGCCTGCATGTCGCCACCCCTGCGGAAATCGAACGCGCCGTCGTGGAAGGGCGCCACCATATCGGCATCGGCGGCTACACCAAACAGATCTCCGCCATCGAATACACACCGCTCCTTTCGGAAGGCCAGCGCCTCTATTGCAGCAAGGCGCATCCCCTTTTCGACAAGTCCGCCAGTTCGATAAAGGTGGCAAGCTTGGCTCGGCACAAGTTCGTCAAACGCCCCTATGTGCCGGACGAGCACATCCCGTCGGCCGAGGTTTTCAATGCTGCGGCCTACTCGGAAAACATGGAAGCGACGGCGCTGTTGATCCTGTCCGGTGGTTTCATCGGCTTCCTGCCAGAGCACTACGCGGCCCAGTGGGTCAACACCGGCCAGATGAAAGCGATCCTCCCCAAGCGGATGCGTTATGAATCGAGAGTCGAGTTGATCCGTCGCAAGACCGTCCCTCAGACGCTGGCCGCCCAGCACATGAAGGCGGATCTCCTCGATGCCTTCGGCCTGGCCTGAACGAAGGGTGTGGTGCAACGGCTCCATGAGAGTCCGTGACAGACAGAGTTTCCTGGAACCGCCGGTTCTCAAGGCGCTTCGCCGATATCCGGGCGCACGAAGCGGCGGTCGTGACTCTCAAGCCGGCCAACAGCTGACGCGCCGGCCGCGAGGTCCGAAGGGTTTCCTCCGATCAAAGTCGCAGTTTCGCTTCTAACTCCCTAGCTAAAAAGGCAAATGCGCTCAGCCTGTTTCCCTGTTGTGAAGCAGTGAAGAGTCAAAGCGGGCTGGCCAGAGGCGTAAACCTGCAAGCGGCCGGTGTCGGTGAGTTGCCATAGGCCGCTCGATATTGCGGCCTATGCAAAATTTCCGATTTCATATCTGTATTGTCTGGTCCGTAACCGATAAGATGTAGCCAAAGGCGCGAAAATCGATTGATCGGGTACGCAGGAGGACAAAATGCGGGACCTCGAAATCGTTGTCGTTGTCGCTGCCGCGGACGGCCAGGAGTCGGCGGTATCCAGTTCACGGCTTAGACTCCGCGCATGGGTGTTCAAGGATGAAAACCCGGTCCTTGTGACCACAACGCGCCTGTCATCTGCGGGTAACGTCGTTATCGGACGATTCCCCGATGAGTTCGATAAGGTGGAGGTCGAACTCACGGACCTTTCGGGCCGGAGCGTTTACGGCCCGAAGCTGCATTCGATCCAAAACGACAAAGTGGATATCACGCTCCAGGCATCGGACTTGAGCGGAATTGAAACGGACGACCCCAAGCAACAGCAGAGAATCTTTAGTCGCAGCGGAAACTTCCGTGTTCTGATCCAGCCCAGGTTCGATTTTTCTGGGTTTAGCGTCGCGGCTGCCACGCTCACCGAGCAGGAAGAACGCAAGCTTAAGGAAAGCCTTATTGACCCGCAGCCATCTTCCACGGGTTGGATTGCCCTGGATGCTGAAAGCAAGAACCTCTCGGTTCCCGTAGAACTCAAGACACAACGTATTGGGTTTGACGGCGCGTTCGATTTTAAATTCGAGGAACCCAAGACGGGTTCGGGCTGGCTTTATGCGCTCTCCGGAAGGCGATCCATGATCGGGTTCGTCGCCGACGATTTCCAGGTCGATACCAAAAAGGGTTTGTCGATATTCCTGCCTATCGAAATCGATGCGGGCGATGAGGAACCGGCGGCGGACTTGGAGGAGGGGATCGTTCGGGAAGACTCGAAAGAGACGCCTCTGGACGCGAGCGAAGGGCAAATCCTCGATAATCCGGAACTCTTCTCAGATGACCCCGGGACTTTCTGCGTCCCCTTCAGGAATCCTGAACGCATTCTCGGCGAACGCAGGTTCCAGACCGTACTGCGGTCGGAGCAGCCGGAGATATTCCGCGCAAGCCAGAACGAGTTCAAACCGATTTCGGATATCTCGATCTACGACGTCCTCAAATCCACGGGTACGGATGATAGAGAGGAAGCCGTGCGGCGCCTTGGGGCGCTCAGCATGCGCAATCTCGGCAACAGCATAAGGGGGCCTATCGTCAAGATCGGCAGGACTAAGCGCGGCAGGCGCGCGCCGGGCCCAAACTCGCTCATCGACTGGGAAACCGATGTGCTTTCCAATCAGGCCATTACCGTGGCAGGCGGCCATATCCTGGAATGGTCGGTTCGATGGCGCTCCAATGGATACTCCCTCGGTTCCGTCAATCATACGCTGACCCTCGCGCCGCGGCAGGTAAAGCGAATCGTTAAAGTCGACTTCGAGCGATCGGAGCTGTCCCGCCGGGAAGAGATTACAACTCTGGACGACGAACTCTCGCAGGCCACGGATTCCAGCCGGGACTACTCGGATATCGTCAAGGCCAACTTGAGTGAATGGGCACGGGGATCCTCCCAAGCGGCGGCGGCGGGTGCTGGTGTGGGGGCCGGGGGTCTGATCGGCAATGCAGTCGTGGGCGGCGGCGCGGCGGCCGGTGGGGCGGCCTCGGCTTCCCAGCAACAGGGCGCGCGTACCGCAGTGTCCAGCGAAGAGCAAAATCTGCGGGATGCGATTCGACAGCACGGAGAATCACTGCGTCAACTCCAGTCCACAGTCATTACGGAAACCAATCAGCGGGAAACCGCCGAGGGTGTGTCCGAGATCATCGCCAACCCGAATTACTGCCATGCGCTGACCATCGTCTACTACGACATACTTCGCCACTTGCGCGTCGACACAGAACTTGCCGGTGTTTCGGAGTGTTTGTTTGTTCCCTTCACAATTACGCCCTTCACCCAGGCTTCGGAGGCCATTCCAACCTGGTTGGACGTCCGGCGCGTAATTCGGCATCGGGACAGCCTGAAACAGGCCTTGCGGGACCGGACCCTGTCCTGGGTTTTCCCGTACTTGGAGGACTACAATACCTTCTTCTCTGGCTCGGACGTGCCGGCCGGCCGCCGTAAGGACCAGGCTGTCATCAGTCTTCGGGGATCTCTCGACATCGAACTCGATATCGCTTCTCCATTGACTGGGGATGAAGATGCCCGCGCCATGGAGGAAGTGGAGGACCCCGGAGCGGACGACCGTCAGGTCGCCGCCAACGTGGTCGCCATTATTGGAGTTGCACTGAGTCCCTTCAGCGCATTGGGCATAGGTGTTGCAGCGGCGGGTGCGGCGCTCGGTGCTGTGAACACCGTCTATCGCGAACACCTTTTTGAAACCGAGATCGCGCCGTTGATGGCGCGGAAGTTCGCCAACCGTTTGACGCTCTACGTCAACGACAAGATCCTTCCGGCTGATTTCACGCTCAAAGGCGGATACCGCAAAGGCGGTTCCCACAGAGTCTACTTCCAGGTTTCGGCGAAGACTCTCGAGGACGAAGGCATAACCCGTGCCGATCTGGAGGAAGTCCATGTTCGGCCTTCGCCGCGAGGCGACCTTGCGCTTCCCAACCAGTCTGTGGCCAATCTCACCGCGGGTCGCATCCAATTCAGCACGGAAACCTATCGCCGTACTCTGGCCGACCGCGGTATCACAGACGATCTCGTCGAAGTTTCGAATTCAGCGGACGCGATCAAGGCGGTCCGCGGCCGCGCCGTGCTGAGCTTTCCGGCCAGCAATTGGGAGAACGAGAACCTCCGGAAATCCATTTACGATGAGGTCAGCCGCCTCGTGCAGCATCTCGACAGCCATCAATTCTACTATCATAAGGCAATCTGGTGGCGCATGGATCCGGACGAACTCTTTACGGTCCTTGACGGGTACCAGCTCTCTGAAACGGACCGGCGTTCCATCGCGTCCGTCACCGAATACCGCCCTCTTGCCATCGTCGGCAACTCTCTTGCCTTCCGCGTCGCCCGCGGCGCCTTTGTCGGCGTGAACGGCTTTGAATCCCTAAAGGAAGCGCGCGCACACTACGAGCCCGTGCAGCGCATATCGGATCCGATGCGTGTCAGTCTGCCCACGGGTGGCGTTTATGCGCAGGCGCTCAAGGACGAGTGCCAGGCCTGCGAGGAGCATTTCGGCAGCACGGACTGGGTGCTTGACGAGGAACAGCTGACACCGCAGGAGATCGACAGCGGACTTCTGGGCTCGCGGCGCCAGGCGCCCAGCGGACTCGCACCCACCAGCCTGCCCGCTTCGCTGATTGATATGCCTGGAATTCCGGGCGCACCGGCGCCCTCCGGGGTTTCCACGGGCTTCGATGCGGTCACCAAGGGTGATTCCTTCCGCGATATGGCCGGCCTCGAGCAGACTCAGAAGAACGCCCTTGCCGCCCTGGAAGCCGGGGCCTCCCTGGCCAAGACCTTCGGCAATCTCGGTGCAAAACAACTCAATGCGGAGCGTGATGCGGTTGAAAGGACCAACCGTTCGAAGGACCTGAGCGATGAAGATAAGAAGGTCCTTAAATCGAAGGTGATGCCGAAGAGCGAAACCGAACAAGAAGAGAAGATTATCAAAGAAGTCAAAGATGTGCCGGCCGAGGAAGTGGAGGTCGTGACGAAAACGACCGGCGGCCAGACGCCGAAGAAGGAGATTAAGGTCACCAAGAAAAAACCCCGCACCTCTCCCATCTTGGGGACCCATGATCCGGACGCCTGGTACTACCATGAACGGACCGTTGAGCATGAGAAAGTCTACGAATATGCCTTCACCAATTTCGCCGTGGGCGAGGAGAAGTTGGTGGCCCAACACAACGCGGGTATCAACAAGCTGATTAGCCGGCTGAACAGCCATCCGAATATGGTCATTGTCGGCTATACCGCTTTCGCGTCGAAGTCCGGCTCCAAGAACTTCAACCGGGCGCTGTCGGAAAAGAGAATCGACGAGATCGAGACCAGGCTCCACACGGCCGGCATACCCAAGGAGAAGTTCCCCTTCAGGTCCGAATACACCTACACCGCCGTTGGCGAAGACCGTTCGCTGTTCGATTACCTGAAAGACACCAACTATCCGGACCTGCCGGACGAGGTGGGGTCCGAGTCCGGGTTCGATCGCGGTGTCCTGGTGGTGGTGGCCAATTATGTCGACTGGGGCACGAGAAAGAGCCAGGAGTGGTACCTTCGGCTTCAGTATCCCGAGAGCACCGGGTTCGACCTCAAGATCAGCAGCTTGAAAGAACTGCTGCTTGGGTTGCTGAAAATGGGCACCCTCAAGTATCAGGCCTATGGCGTTTACGAGACCAGGACCCTGGGCAAGGTCAAGGGCCCGTTGGTCGAAGGCACGCTGCGCGGCCGCTTGATCTATGCCATCACGCTCTTCAGAGACAATGAAATGTGGTCGGACTGGGTCCCCTTGAATCTCGCCAAGCCTCTCGCCACCAGCGAGTCCGCCTGGCAGGGTTTATCCATGGAGTTCTATGGGGGCGATCTTGAATCCGCTATCAGCTTGGTGACCCAGATTGGGGTCGATCCCTCGGTGCAGAACCAGTTGACCTCTCTGAAGGACAGCCTCGACGGGAATTCCAGCTTCAAACTGAAGATTCTCAACGGCTATATGAACCAGAGCGCGGTGATCAAGTTCAACAGAACCGGCAACGCCGATGGCGTCTTTATCGCGGCTCATGACAAGGCGTTCAGCCGGGAATCCGTCGGCAAGTTCATTGACTCGGTTATCGAAAAGGTATCCAGCGGAACCGGCGAGCTTTCGGAGAAACTTCAACGCGGCGTCGACAAGGTCTATGACACGGTCAATGGCATTCCCGGCGTGAATCTCGGGCCGAGGCCCAATGTCACCCTGACCTCCGACGAGATTAATCAGCAACTGACGACGCTTGCGGACTTCTTCGATCTGGATGAAGCGATGACCCTGAAGATCGGCGCGGAAAAACCCAAGGCCAACCCCGCGCCGGATCCGCGGCCGGATGTCGTGCAGTAAACAGGACCACTCTGATTGCGTTCTGATTGGCTTTGGCGCCGCACCCAGTTGAATGCGCGCGTTGGTGAGAATCCCAAAGGGGCCGCAGCGTAACCTTCTCTTAACCCTGCTGGGGCCGTGACTCCACGGCCCCCTTTTTGTCGTCCCTGATTTGCCGCCCCATTTTTGACCCTGGGATTCGTCCTCTGGGCCACGTTCAATGGTGGAAAGAGACGCAAGAAGAACGATGACAGGGAGATGATGGAAAATCCGGCCCCGCGCACGCCGGAGTCCATCATGGTTACATCATGAGTCCAACATGACTCCAACATGACTCCATCCTTTTGCATGCAGGTTTCCGGCCCGGACCGGCGCCGGAACACCCACCCGGGTCTCCGCTCGAGGGATCTGTCGCATCTGATTGAAATGCCTGGAAAGAGTCATGAAAAGAGCGCGCCGAGGTTCACTCTTTCTTTGGAAAGGATCGTTAATACTTGTCGGGCTATGGACTGGCAGATAGGGTTAACGCGTCTTGGTGCGGTCGAGTCTCAGGGGTTGGCTCACTGCACATTTCCCAGAGTTTCTGGGGATTTTTACGGGGCGCGGGCTGGGTCGGCCGGCGGCGGGACTGTTCAATTGGTCCGGCACCGGGGACAAAGGTCCGGGAACGCTTCGTACCCTTGCCATAACGGACATGCGGCGCGGCGTGTCCGGCCAAAGAAGTTATGAACGCCGACAGGGGGAGCATTGTTCGGGTGGCTGAGAGGAGTTTGAAGGGCAGGATATCGGACGTCCTGAACCGCGTCTTCGTCCCAAGAGAGATATTCCTGCGCAGCGATGGCCAGGTGCAGTTCCTACGCATCTCACCATTGCACCAAAAATTAGCGGTGGCGGCGGTCGCCTTTGTGGCGGCCTGGGGGCTGTATTCCTCGACGAGTTTCGTCGTCCACCATTTCACCATGGCCAGCAAGGACCGTGAGATCGAGCGCCACAAGCTCGCTTACTTCGATCTGCTTGCGGAGGTCGGTGAATACCACCAGCAGTTCGCGCGCATTACCCAGGATCTGGAGGAGAACCAGTCCTTCCTGTTGTCCATGCTGGAACAGGAACCTGGGCGCCGGGGCGATTTGGAGAACATTCAGGAAAGACTGAAGACCTCCGAGACCGAGCGCGAGCGGGTCGTCGTTGCGCGCGAGGGCCTGCGCTCCAAGCTGACCCAGTTTGAAACCGATCTGCGCGACATCGCCAACCGCAACGTTTCCCTGCAGGGGCAGGTGAAGGCCATGCGGGACATGCTCTACACGACGGAAACTCAGCGCGTGCAGGTGGCGGAAGCCCGCGAACGCCTGGGCCGCAAGCTTGAAGTCGTGGAACGCGACCTTGCATCGATGACCGAAGCGAAACGCCAGCTCGAATTGACCGTGGCGGACCTGCAGGAGAACCTCACCGCGTCCCGCTCCGAGACCATAGGTCTGGAAGAGGTCGGCGAGGCCTTGCAAGGCGAAATCGCGGTGCTCGAAGGTCAGTTGAAGGAAGCGGGCGAGCGCGAAAACGGGCTGACACAACAGGTGGCGTCAGTGGCTCAGGAGCTCGCCGAAGCCACCCTGCGCGGCGACCAGCTTCAGAGCGAAAAGACCTTCCTGGAGACCCGCGTCGACGGGATGCAGCAGCGCATGGACGGCTACAGGGATTCCCAGTTGGCCCTGGTCGGCCGCCTGCGCAATCAAACGGATCTCTCGTTGGACGCGCTGGAAAAGACCATCGCCATGACGGGGATCGACATCGATAACTATCTGGCGGCGCTCGACCTGCCGACCACCTCCCAGGGCGGACCCTTTGTCTCGGCGGACGGCAGCGACGACAGCATCGATGCGGATGAACTGGATATGTCGCTGTCGCTGCTGGATCTCCGTCTGAACCGTTGGCAGGCCCTGCAGGAGTTGATTCGCTCGATTCCCTTCTCGGCCCCGCTGGAGCAGTACCGCATCACCAGTTCCTTCGGCACGCGGCGTGACCCGGTCAACGGCCGCAAGGCGCGCCACAACGGCATGGATTTCGGTGGTCCGATCCGGACGTCCGTCTACTCAACGGCCCCCGGAAAGGTGGTTTTTGCCGGTTGGCGTGGCTATTACGGCCGCATGGTCGAGATCGACCACGGCAACGGTGTGCGAACACGCTATGCACATTTGAAGCGAATCCTGGTAAAGGCTGGTGACGTGCTGCCAAACAGGCATAAGATCGGATTGCTAGGGTCTTCCGGACGCAGCACCGGACCCCATGTGCATTACGAGGTGCGCGTCAAAGGCAAACCTCTGAACCCGGCAAAGTTCCTAACGGCAGGACGGCATGTTTTCAAAGACTAAACCGACATCGACTTCAAGCAGTGAGGCTCCCGTGACGGCACCACCGGCAAAGAGCTCCTCCCCGAGCAGCAGCGTTCCTTCGATCATCAGCAAGGATCTTCGGATCAAAGGCAACATGGAGAGTGACGGCGACATCCAAGTCGACGGCACCGTTGAGGGCGACATCCACAGCAAGACGCTCACAATTGGCGAAGGGGCCAAGGTGAAGGGCTCTATATCTGCCGATTCCATCCGGGTTTGTGGCTCGGTGGATGGGTCGGTGCAGTCCGCCTCCGTGGTTCTGGCGAAGACCGCCAACGTCAATGGCGACATCATGCACGATAGCCTGGCGATCGAAGCCGGCGCCCATATCGAAGGCAATATCAAGCGCCTGGAAGGCGGCAAGCCCGCCGCCGCCAAGCCACCTCAGGCTCCTTCGGCCCCGGCGCCTAGCCCGGCGGCATCCGGCCCGACGGCATCTGCCGCACCTGGGGCTCCCGAGGCGAAAAAGAGCTTCGGCTAAGTTATCGGTGTTTTCTGGGCCGTTCCTAGGAGCGGCCTAGAACCTCACAGAAAGTCTCCGGATCGACGTTGCCGCCGGATAGCGTGGCAGCGATCGTCTTTCCTTTGGCGTCGATCTTTCCTGAGAGAAGGGCGGCTAGTGTTACCGCCCCACCGGGCTCCACGACGAGCTTAAGACTTCGGAAAGCATAAGCCATTGCCTCCGCGACTTCCGTGTCGGTGACCACGAGTCCGCCCGCGAAAGCCTGCTTGTTGATCGCAAAGGTGAGTTCGCCGGGGTTGGGACTGAGCAGGGCATCGCAGAACGACCGCGCGCCCGGCACGTTGTCCTGGCGCGTGCCGGTCTTGAAGGAACGGGCGGTGTCATCGAAGCCTTCGGGTTCGACTGTGTAGAGCTTCGCTTGAGGCAATTCGTTGGACAAAGCCAGCGCGCAGCCGGCGCTGAGTCCACCGCCACCGCAGCAGATCAAGACGGCATCCGGCGCCGCGCCAAGGGCCTTGGCCTGGGTCACGATCTCCAGACCGCAGGTGCCCTGTCCCGCGATGATGTTCGGGTCGTCGTAGGGCCGTATCAGGGTCGCACCCCGGTCTTTAGCCAGTTCCTCGGCGACTTTCTCCCGGGACTCTCCGAAGCGGTCATAGAGCACGATTTCCGCTCCATAACTCTTTGTATTTTCTTTCTTTATTGCCGGGGCATCTTCCGGCATCACGATCGTTGCCGGGAGTCCCACGAGGGCCGCAGCTGCGGCAACTCCCTGCGCGTGGTTGCCTGAGGAATAAGCTACCACGCCCCTGGCGCGATCCTGCACTGGGATCTGGCTGATCGTGTTGTAGGCACCGCGGAACTTGAAGGAACCCGTCCGCTGCAGGTTCTCGGCCTTGAGCAGGATCCGTCCCCGGAGGCGCGCGTTCAACGCGGGGGATTCATAGAGCGGCGTCACGACCGCTTGGCCGGCGATGCGGTCCGCGGCGGCCTTCACATCCTCGTAGGTCGGCAGGTCGTCGGTTGCGGGGGCATCGTGCTCTGCTCTCGTCGCCATTTGCTTTCGTCTCCGGATCGTCACCAATTGGTGCCCGGAGACTTATCCTGCGATCGCCGATGGGGTCAAACGCCAAGCAGGGGCGGCAGTTCGTCGAGCGTTGAGATCGCCGCCTGCGGCTTTTCTGGGATCCGCTCTTCAGCCTTCTCGAACCGGTTAATCCAGGCCACTTTGAAACCAAAGCGTGCGGCTGAGAAAGCATCCCAGCCGTTACTGGACAGAAAGCAGATTTCCCCGGCCGCGACACCGAGCCGGTCCACGGCCAATTGGTAGATGCTGTCGTGAGGTTTGAAGATGCCGACTTCCTCGACCGAGAGCACCTGATCCAGCCTGTCCGAAAGCCCGGCCGAGTCCACTGCGGATTGCAGCATTTTCGGGGCGCCGTTCGACAGGATAGCAGTCTGGTAGCCGGCGTCCCGAAGGGTTGACAGCGTGTCCGGCACCTCAGGATAGGCATCGAGGGTCAGGTAGAGCTCCATCAAGCGGTCTCGAAGCGCCGCATCGGATACGCCATGCGTCTCAAGGGCGTAGTCCAGTGCGTCCCCGGTGACCTGCCAGAAATCGACGTGAGCGCCGGTGATGGCCCGCAGCCAGGTGTACTCGAGTTGTTTCAGGCGCCAGAGTTCGGAAACAGCGGCGGCCTTGTCGCCCAGAGCCTTGCCTCCGCGCCCTACCGCGGAGTGAACGTCGAACAACGTTCCGTAGGCGTCGAACACACAAGCCTTCGCCGTGGAGAATTCGGGATGTGCCATACCCTTCCTTTTTCGGAATTGCCTTGAACGCGATTCAGGTAATCAGGCAACCGCCATTAGGGGGTGTTGGCAAACGAAATGTTCGTGAAGTAGCTCTTCGGTTGGGACTCTGAGTCCGCAACCCGAAGATCCTGCTGCGCATAACGGTAATGGGGTAGCGTTTCCAGGATCCGTTGGACGTAATTCCGCGTTTCGTCAAAGCCGATCGCTTCGATCCAGTCGTACATGCTGATCTCGCCCTTGCGCGGATCGCCATTGCGTTCAATCCAACCGCGGACGCGGGACGGACCGGCATTGTAAGCAGTCAACGCCAATACATAGGACCCGTCATATTGCCGGAGCAACTGCCGCAAGTAGGCCCGCCCGATCCGGATGTTGTATTCCGGATCATCCGTCAATTGCTTGCGGCTATAGGGGATTCTGAGCTTGCGCGCGACATTGTAGGCGGTAAGAGGCAGCACCTGCATTAGGCCCCGCGCCCCGGCGCTGCTATGCGCACTCTGCAGGAATTTGCTCTCTTGCCGGATCACGGACAGGACCAGGGCCGGTTCCGGCTGTTCTTGGCTGGGCAGCGCAATGAGCGGGTTGGGATAGAGGTGCTGGGGAATGAAAATCCCCTGCTCCTTTGCCTTGATTGCGGAATAGATCGCCAATTCGGGCCGGTCGATCTCCTGGGCCAGTTCGGCGGTCAGTATGAAATCGCTTGGGCTGTTCGAAGTCTCAAGCAAACGCAGCAGAAAGGTCTTTTGAAGACGGCGCTCGCCCACAGCGGTGAGCAGCCGGATCATGCGCACGACTTCCTTTTGATCGAAGGCGCGGCGGTCCGCCGGTCCGGCTACCGGTACCGTCTGTGTCAGGGCGAAGTAGGGGCGGCCGAGCCGTTCGGCGGCGAGTTGGCCATAGAAGGACGTGCTGTGCAGCGCGGCGTTGCTGTACCAACGCTCGGCATGTTCGCCCCGGCCGGTAAGCGAGGCCATTTCACCCGCCCAGAATCCGCCGCGTGCCTTGTTCCGCGGCAGGTCGGCGCGGTCGTAGATGCGGGCGAAATGCTCATAAGCGGTGTCATTCCGATCCAGGAAGCGCGATGCGATCCAGCCGGCAAGCCATTCAGCTTCCGCGAAGGCATCGCCGTCGGTCATACCATGCTGACTCGCCAGGCGGTAAGCCCGCTCGATTTGGCCCCGCTCCAGGGCCCGGCGGGATGCCCACTCGCGCAGGGGCCACCACTGGTCGGGCCGGGGCACGGTCCAATCCGGCGGATCGATCAAGGCCACCACTCCGTCATAGCGTCCACGGCGCATGCGCCAATTTGCACGCTCGAACACCACGCCCGGATCGTCCTGGAAGCGTTTGGGCAAGGCGTTCAAAGCCCGATCGATTCCCGGCCGGCTGAAGCGCAGCTTCATGCGGGCGCGCACCCACTTCACATAATCGGGGCCCATACGCTTGGCTTGGCGGAAGGCCGCATAGCGCTGGTGGTCCCAGAGCAGGCGGTCGAGGCGCGCCAGGTGGTCTTCGGCCCGCAGCAGGCGCCGGTATCGCCGGTGGTACTGGGTCTCCTGGCTGCGGTTGAAATTCAGATTGATCCAATTGCCGCGGATCAAGGTGGTGGCTTCGTCACGGCGGCCACTGCGCCACAAGGCCCTGGCGTGGGCCATGGCACCTTCGGCACTGACTGCCGGCCGGGCCTCGAACCAGGCGATGATCTCGGCCTTCGGATGACCCAGCGGCATCGAGTATTCGGCGGTCCGAAGCAGGGCCTTCTGACGCGGCCAGTCTCCTCGTTCCTCGAGAAAGGTCGTGATCTGGCTGAAGGGGACCTTGACGCCCTCACGGGATAGGCGAAGCCACTGCATCAAGGTCTCGGCAAGAGGATTGCCGGACTTTTTGGCCAGCGCTCTGGCGGCCTGGAAGTCGCCACGCCGGTACTTTTGAAGGGCTTTCTTAATTAGCTGTTCGTCGTTTTTTAGGGTGCGGCTGACAATATGCGCCACCTCCGACGGCAAAGCCGGTTTAGGCGGCGGTATTGGTGGCAGGCCCGTTGCCGGCTCCAGAGAGCTGACTGGCAACAGAACCAACCCAGCGCCGACCGTGGCCGCACGGAGCGCCCCCTTTGCTGCATCCCATCCCCACATGCGGGTGATTCTCTGCGCGAGGTATTACCGATCAGGAAAAGGATTAGGTTAGTTCGGCGGTAAGCATAGTGTCTAAAATTGGTCTCGCTTGTTCGGGATAGGGCAAATCGTTATGTTGTTCCCGGCTTTAGAGGGTTAATGTCCGCCGTCAGCGTTTGGCGACACCGAAAGTTTTTTTGGCGCTCCCCGAAAAACGCCGTGCACTGCGCGAGGGCATGCGGGCAGGGGATGAGTCGCCAATTGGCTTCAATTCTTAAGCTGACAAATTAAATAAAATACAGAATGTGTTGATAAAGAAGAGGAAAAGTCATGTCTGAACCGATGTTTCAGGGCTCTGCCACAGCGTTGATCACGCCCTTCAGCAACGGATCAGTGGACGAAAAAGCCTTTCAGGACTTCGTCGAATGGCAGATCGATCAGGGGACGAACATCGTTGTACCCTGCGGGACGACCGCCGAATCCCCGACTCTGTCCCACGACGAAGATATGCGGGTGACCCAGCTTTGTGTCGAGGTGGCCAAGGGCCGGGTGCCGGTCATCGCGGGCACGGGCTCCAACTCCACCGAGGAGGCCATCTCGCTCACCCGCCATGCGAAGGAGGCGGGAGCGGATGCCGCCCTGGTCGTGACGCCGTACTACAACAAGCCGAATCAGGAGGGGCTCTATCAGCATTACAAGGCGATCCACGATGCGGTGGACTTGCCGATCGTCATCTACAACATTCCGGGCCGCTGCATCATCGACATGTCGGTCGAGACCATGGCACGCCTCGCCAAGCTGCCGAACATCGTTGGGGTGAAGGATGCGACCGCTGACTTGACCCGGCCGGCGAAGACACGACGTGAAGTCGGAGCGGATTTCTCGCAGCTATCGGGGGAGGATGCGACGATCGTTCCCTTCCTTGCACAGGGCGGACATGGCTGCATTTCAGTCACCTCCAACGTTGCTCCGCGTCTCTGCGCGGATCTCCACGCAGCCTGGCAGGCCGCGGACATTGCAACAGTGCAGCAGATCAACGAGCGCCTGATGCCGCTGCATGAAGCGCTCTTTGTCGAGCCGAGTCCGGGTCCGGTGAAGTTCGCGGCCAGCCTTTTGGGGCACTGCGAGAATCGTGTCCGCCTGCCCTTGGTGACGGTGACGCCGGAGACCGAGCGTAAAGTGCGTGACGCCATGGTGCACGCGGGCCTGATCAACTAGCGCCCGGACCAAGCTGGAGGCATTTGCGAAATGGCGGAGGGCGCGAAGCAACGCGTCGCCCAGAACCGAAAAGCGCGGCACGACTACTTCATCGAAGAAACGTTGGAGGCCGGGCTGGTTCTTACGGGGACGGAGGTCAAATCCCTGCGTCAGGGCCGCGGTTCTATCGGCGAAGCCTATGTCATGGAGCAGGACGGCGAACTCTATCTGCAGGGCGCGCACATCCCGGAGTACAACGCAGGCAACAGGTTCAACCATAAGCCGCTGCGTCTTAGAAAGCTGCTGCTGCACCGCCGCGAGCTGGCCAAGATGATTGGCCAGATCCGCCGTGAAGGCTATACGGTCGTACCGTTGGAGATCTATTTCAACGAACGCGGCATCGCGAAGGCGCTGCTCGGTCTCGCACGCGGCAAGCGGAAAGCCGACAAGCGGGAGGCCACTAAAGCGCGCGACTGGCAGCGCCAGAAAGCGCGTTTGCTGCGAGAAAAGGCCTGACCAGGGCGCTCTCTGGATTTATTCACAGAAAGAGGTTGATCGACCGGCCGGTGGACGTGTCCAGGCCGTGCGGCAAGCATTGGAGGGGGTACTGATGGATGGTTGGCAGAAACTGGCCGAGGACCTGCAACTCAGGTTCGGTGATATGCCTGACGATCCCGGTTCCGTGGCCTGGCCGAACGGTCGGAAGGATCCGCCTGCATTTTGGTCGGATCTCGCCGTGCGTGCCTCCGTGCGCGCCTTTCAGGATGAAGTCCCTTCACCGCAAGCCTTGAAGACGCTTGCCGCGCTGGCGCTCTCGGCCCCCACCAAGAGTGACCTGCAGCAACGCGATATCATCATTGTACAAAGCGAAGAGCCCCTCACGCGGCTCAAGACTCTTGTCGCCACCCAAGACTGGATCTCAGGCGCGCCGTCGCTGGTGGTGTTTTGCGCCAATCATCGGCGTCAGCGATTGCTCCATCAGATGCGGGGCCACGCGTTTGCCAACGATCATCTCGATGCCTTCTTCAACGCGAGTGTCGATGCCGCCATCGTTCTGGCGGCGTTTGTCCTGTCGGCGGAAGCCGCAGGCTACGGAGTTTGCCCCATAAGCGCGATCCGAGATGCCGCCGCCGAAGCAAGCGAGATTCTCGAGCTTCCCGAGCATGTGTTTCCGATTGCCGCTCTTGCTGTCGGTCTGCCGGCGGAGAAACCCGCGCCCAGCCTGCGGCTGCCCCTCGGGACGACCGTGCACGAAGATCACTACAAAGACAGTGAGAGTAGGGCACAGATTGAGGCCTATGACCGTCGGCGTGAAGCGCTGCAACCCTATGCGAAGCAACGCGAGACCGAGACTTTTGGCGAGGCGGAGGCCTATTGCTGGTCGGAGGACAAGGCGCGTCAGTACCACTTGCCGGAGAGACGCGATTTCGGCGCTTTTGTAAGGGCGAAGGGATTCAATCTGGAGTGACCGCCCGCCGCTTCTAGGATTCCGGTGGGAACTGCCGGCTAATGCGTGCTGTCCGCCACGTCCTGGTCCAACCATGCCCTCAAGCCTTGGAACACGCTTCGGAACATCTCGGTCGTCAGTCGGCCTGTATTCGTGTTGTAGCGGGAACAGTGATAGCTGTCCGCCAGGATCAGCCCGCCCGGAAGCTCATGCTCCGCCCCATGCTTAAATGCACAGTGCGACTTCTTCAGTCCGAGGGATTTCAGCACGGCCCCATGAGAGATGCCGCCGAGGCAGAGCACGACCTTGAGGTTGGGTAGCGATCGGATCTCTGCACCGAGGAACTTGTTGCAGGAATTGATCTCCGGGGTGGTCGGCTTGTTCTCGGGCGGCACGCAGCGCACGGCATTGGTGATGCGGCAATCCGACAGAGTCAGCCCATCGTCCGCGTGGCGATCGTAAGTGCCTTCCGCAAAGCCGAAATGGAGCAGGGTTTCGTACAGCAGGTCGCCGGCGTAGTCGCCTGTGAAGGGGCGGCCGGTCTGATTCGCCCCCTTCAGCCCAGGTGCGAGGCCGACGATCAGCAGGCGGGCCTCACGCGATCCAAAGGACGGTACTGGCCGGTTGAAAAAAGCCGGATAACGCGCGCTGTTGGCTGCCCGGAAGTCAGCCAGCCGGGGGCAGAACGCGCAGTTTTCCTGAGGGCTCGAATCCGGGGCGGCATCAGATGCCGCCGCTGAGGAGGGGGAGGTCTCCATCTTGGGGTAGAATGAGACGGGCTAGACCGGCTCGTCCTCGTAGTAATCCTCTTCCTCGAAATCCTCTTCGGATTCCTGCGGCGCCGAAGGACCGCCGCTGTCTTGTCGCGTCGGGCCGCTTCCGGATTGCCGCGCGATCTCGGCTTGAAATTCCGAGAGGTCGAGGAAGAAATCGGCCTGACGCCGCAACTCATCGGCGATCATTGCCGGCTGGGACTTGAGGGTCGACACCACGGTGATCTTGACGCCACGGCGCTGAACCGCCTCCACGAGCCGGCGGAAATCCCCATCACCGGAGAATAGGACTGCGTGGTCCAGGTGAGGGGCCATTTCCATCAGGTCCACCGCCAGTTCTACGTCCATGTTGCCTTTGATTTTACGGCGGCCGGTGGCGTCGGTGAACTCCTTGGTGGGTTTGGTCACCATCGTATAGCCGTTGTAGTCCAGCCAATCGACCAGCGGCCGGATAGGCGAATACTCCTGGTCTTCTATCAAGGCCGTGTAGTAGAAGGCGCGTACAAGATTACAGCGTTTCGCAAAAACGTCCTGTAAGCGCTTGTAGTCTATGTCGAAACCGAGAGATCGTGCTGTGGCGTACAGGTTGGCGCCGTCTATAAATAATGCGACTTTTTCGTGAGGATAGAATTTCATGATTATTCCTTCCTGATATCCTTAAATTACTTATGGAAATTGTTTATTGAATACATTGGGAGATCTTATGCCTTTGGGCGGCGTAATACAAAGCCTACTTTTTACTAAGTAATATGCTGAATCACTCGGACAAGTGGTCTTCAACGGGGGGAGAGGCGGCGTGATCCTGATCGGTCTGGGGGCGAACTTGACCAATCCGACCTTTGGATCGCCACGGGAGACCCTGGAGGCTGCCCTGTTGGCGTTGTCTAAAGAGGGCATAAGGGTCCGCCAACGCTCGAACTGGTATCGCAGTGCGCCTGTGCCGGTTAGCAGTCAGCCCTGGTTCGTAAATGCCGTAGCAGAGGTTGAAACCGAGTTGCCGCCCGGGGCGTTGCTCGCGGTGCTGCACCGGATCGAAGCGGATTTCGGTCGCGTCCGGACGGAACGGAACGAGGCCAGGGTCATCGATCTGGATCTGCTGGCGTTCCAAGACACGTTGTCGCAGCCGGGCGAGCCGTTAGAGCTTCCGCACCCAAGGCTGGCCGAGCGGGCTTTTGTCTTGCTGCCGCTGCGGGAAATCGCGCCGGACTGGGTGCATCCGCGGCTGAACCGGCCGATTTCGGCGCTCTGCCAGGAGTTGCCCAGCGACCAGGTTTGCGAGTTCATGGATTGAGGTCTGGTCGGCGGCGCCTCATATCTCCTTGCGGTCAGGGTCCTTCACCCCTATATTCCGCTCGGTTTTACGAAACCATTTCCGCAATATTTGGCATCACAGGCCCGGAGATTTTGCCGCATGGCGCGTGTCACGGTTGAGGATTGCGTCCTCAAAATTCCTAATCGCTTCGATCTCGTCCTCAAGGCCGCCCAGCGGGCGCGGGACGTCGCGGCTGGTGCCGCCCTGACCATCGAGCGGGACGACGACAAGAACCCCGTCATTGCGTTGCGGGAGATTGCCGACGAAACCATCGATCTCGAGGACCTTGAAAATACTCTGATCAAGGGCCTGCAGAAGCACGCAGAAGTCGACGAACCCGAAGAAGAGCCGGTGGACGACACCATTATTCAGGACGCGTTGGCAGCAGAGACGGGCGTCGCCGGACCCGAGGGGCTGGCTCAGGCTGGCATGCCGACGGAGGAAAGCCTCGCCGCGCTGTCTCAACCCAGGTTCGAAGACGCCGACGTAACGGACTGATTTGGCCGAAAGCGGGGACGGGGCTCGTAAATCAGGCCACCTTCTCCCTGTTGTGAGACTGCGAGACGATAAGAGGGCACAGCCTTGGCTTGTGCCCTTTGTTTTGCGTCCGGGTGCTCCCTTTGCCCTGGCGGGCCGGAACTTCGGGTACAGGTCATAAACCGCTAGTCAATTGCTTGTATTCTATTATTTTTATGTTGGGTGTTGGATTCCACAACGCATGTGATGCCTGGGCATGATCCGGCAATTCGAACTGGTTGAGCGTGTAAAGGCTTATGATCCCGGCGCGGACGAGGACGCGCTCAACCGCGCCTATGTCTATGCCATGAAGCTGCACGGTTCGCAGAAGCGGGCCTCGGGCGACCCCTATTTCTCCCACCCCATTGAGGTGGCCGGCATTCTGACCGAGTTGCGCCTGGATGATTCCACCATCATCACGGCGCTTCTGCACGATATCGTCGAGGACACGGAAGGGACGCTCGAGGACATCGAGAAGCTCTTCGGCAAGGATATCGCGCGGCTTGTCGACGGGGTGACCAAGCTGGGCCGTCTGGAACTCCAGTCCGAGCAGACCAAGACAGCGGAGAATTTCCGCAAATTGCTGGTCGCGATGTCTGAGGACATCAGGGTGCTGATGGTGAAGCTCTCCGACCGCCTGCACAACATGCGGACCCTGGAGCATATCCCCTCCGAGGAAAAGCGCCGCCGGATCGCCCGGGAAACAATGGATATTTATGCACCCTTGGCCGAGCGGATCGGCATGCACCGCTTCAAGGACGAGTTGGAGGACATCGCCTTTTCGCAGCTCAATCCGGAGGGCCGGGCCTCGATCCTCGCGCGGCTCGATTTCCTTAAGGACGAGGGCGAGGCCCTGCCGACGCGGATCATCGAGGACCTCCGGCGCGATCTGAAGGAAGAGGGCATCAAGGCCAACGTTTCCGGCCGCATGAAGACTCCTTACTCCATCTGGCGCAAGATGCAGCGGAAGAACGTCACCTTCGAGCAGTTCTCCGACATCATGGCTTTCAGGATCGAAGTCGAGTCCGTCGCCGACTGCTATCAGGTCCTGGGGATGCTGCACAGCCGCTACCCTTTGGTGCCGGGGCGTTTCAAGGACTACATCTCAACACCGAAGCCGAACGGTTACCGGTCGCTGCACAGCACCATCATCGGGCCGGAACGCCAGCGGATCGAGGTGCAGATTCGCACCACGGACATGCATGAGATCGCGGAGTACGGCGTTGCCGCACACTGGCGCTACAAGCAGGACTATCAGCATGTCGACGGACGCCAGTACCGCTGGCTGCGGGAGTTGCTGGAGATTCTGGAGCACGCCTCCAACCCGGAGGAATTCCTCGAGCACACCAAGCTTGAGATGTTTCAGGATCAGGTCTTTTGCTTCACGCCCAAGGGCGAGCTGATCGCCCTGCCGCGCGGCGCCTCGCCGGTCGACTTCGCCTACGCCGTCCATTCCGAGGTCGGCGATACTTGCGTCGGCGCCAAAGTCAACGGGCGCATGGTGCAACTGCGCAGCCTGTTGGAGAACGGCGACCAGGTGGAGATCGTGACCTCCCGGGCGCAGACCCCGTCGCCGGACTGGGAGCAGTTCGTCGTCACCGGCAAGGCGAAGGCCCGTATCCGCCGCTTTGTGCGCATGCAGGAACGTGAGCAGTACAGCGAACTGGGCCGCCAGATCATTCTGAAAGCCTTCCGTCAGGAAGGACAGTCCTACACCGAGAAGGGGGCCGAAGGCGTCCTGAAGAAATTCGGTTGTGCGAACCTGATAGATCTATACGTCGCCGTGGGGCAGGGACATGTGAGCGGGCGTCAGGTGGTGATGGCCGTCTATCCCGGCATCCGCGATGCGACGAAATCCCAGAAGGTCGTTTCCCTCAGCCGGGCACGCAGCCGGAAAAAGCCGGCGGCCGATGCGGCCGTGGCGATCAAAGGGCTTATCCCCGGAATGGCGGTCCACTATGCTCATTGCTGTCATCCTCTGCCGGGGGACCGCATTGTCGGCATCGTGACGACGGGGAAGGGCGTGACAATTCACACGATCGATTGCGATACTCTGGAGAGTTTTCAGGACACCCCGGAACGTTGGGTCGATGTCGCCTGGGACGTCAGCGAGCAGGTGCAAGACTACACAGGACGGCTGGAACTGGTGGTTTCCAACGAGCCTGGAAGCCTGGGCAACCTCTCGACGATCATCGGCAAGAACGCGGGCAATATCAGCAATCTCAAGATTACCAACCGGTCCCTCGATTTCTTTGAGATGCTGATCGACGTCCAGGTGCATGACGTTAAGCACCTCAGCAACATCATCGCCGCCTTGCGCGCGACCCCGGCCATCACATCCGTCGAGCGAGCCCGCGGATGAGCCCGCGCCGCGAAACCTGAGGCGGATCGTTAACCCATGTTTGCCCGCCGCAATCCCTTACCTCTGATCCGCCGCCTCTGGCATTCGATCTGGCCAAAAACAGGGTGGCGGAGGCAGGTGGCCTATGTCGCGCACCGCTTGCGGCGTCTGCCGGGCACGCCCTGGGGCATCGCGGCTGGCTTCGCCTGCGGGGCGGCGGTCTCCTTTACGCCATTCATCGGCTTCCACTTCGTTCTGTCGATGCTTCTGGCCGCCGCGCTGCGTGCCAATCTGTTGGCCTCGGCCATCGGCACAGTGATTGGGAATCCCTGGACATTTCCGTTCATCTGGACCTGGATCTACACTCTGGGCTATTGGATCCTGGGGGGCGACGCGAACTCCCATCTTCCCGGCAGATTCTCCTTCGACTCGATTTTCGAGAACCCCCTTCAGGTTCTGCTGCCAATGACGGTCGGCTGCATTCCCACCGCAACGGTTGCGTGGTTTGCCTTTTATGTTCCGCTGAAGTCGATGATCAGCACCTACCAGGAGGCTCGCCGGCGGCGCATCCAGCGGCGCAACTCTGGGCCCACCGTAACTGCGGAGTCGTCTGGAAGTGGCCTGGACGGGGCTCGGGAAGGGGATCCGGGGGGCCTTGAAGACCCTGCGATGCGTAAGCACCAGGCGCGCCACTAAGGATCGATGCATGATACTGGGAATCGGGAACGATCTCGTAAGGATCGACAGGATCGAGAAGACCCTGGAACGTTTCGGCGACCGCTTCGTGCAGCGCATCTTCACGGAGGTGGAGCAGGCGAAGTCCGACAGAAGGCTGGAGCGCGCGGCCAGCTACGCAAAGCGATTCGCTGCCAAGGAGGCCTGCGCCAAGGCACTGGGGACGGGCGTCCCGCGGCGGGGGGTTCATTGGCGCGATCTGGGTGTTGTCAATTTGCCCAGCGGCAAGCCAACCATGCATTTGACCAAGGGGGCGGCCACGCGCCTGGCCGAGATCACCCCTCCGGGCCTGCGGGTTCAAATTGACGTAACGATCACGGACGACTATCCCCTAGCCCAGGCAATCGTGATTATATCCGCCACCGCGCCGGACGCATCCGCGCCCGCACCCGGCTCTGCGGCAGGCTAACAACGGGCAACCGGATTTGATGAACGACACAAACGAGCCGCAGGACGGCAAACCTGTGGGATCGCAGGAAACCAACACGAAGCCGTCAGCGACCGAAGAAGGCGGCTGGCTGAGCGGACTGTGGGAAACGCTGCGCACGGTCATCTACGCCGTGCTGATCGCGCTCGTCGTTCGGACGTTCCTCTACGAGCCCTTCAACATCCCCTCGGGCTCTATGAAACCGACACTGTTGGTCGGGGACTACCTTTTCGTTTCGAAGTACGCCTATGGCTACAGCCGCCACGCCTTTCCCTTTGGCATTGCTCCCTTTAACGGCCGAATTTGGGCCGATGCGCCCGAACGCGGCGACGTCGTGGTGTTCAAGCTGCCGCGGGACAATGAGACCGATTACATCAAGCGCGTGATCGGATTGCCCGGCGATAGGATCCAGGTCATCAACGGCCTTCTGCATATCAATGGGGAAGCGGTGAAGCGGGAATCCGTCGGCGAAGTCCTGATGAAGAACGACCTCGGCTTTCCGGAGCGCTCAGTAGAGTACGTCGAGACACTGCCCAACGGCCGGCAGCACGCGATCTGGGAATTCTCCGACGATGCCCGCTACGACAATACGCCGGTCTACACCGTGCCAGAAGATCATTTCTTCGCCATGGGCGACAACCGGGACAAGAGCTTGGACAGCCGGGCGACGTCTCACGTCGGTTTCGTGCCTTTCGAGAATCTGGTTGGCAGAGCAGGAATCATCTTCTTTTCCCACAAGGAAGATTCCTCGATTCTGGAGTTCTGGAAGTGGCCCATGTCGATCCGCTTCTCCCGACTGTTCGATGACATCATCTAGGCGCGGCGAAGACTCTTCCAGCTTCGATCAGAGTGTTCTTGCAGACACTTTGGGATACACCTTCAAGACGCCGGAACTTTTGCGGCGCGCCTTGACGCACGCGAGCGCCACCGGGCGCGGATCGACAGCCGATTACGAAAGGCTCGAGTTTCTGGGCGATAGGGTTCTAGGCCTGCTGGTCGCAGATATGCTGCTGCGCCGCTTTCCCGAGGCCACGGAAGGGGAGTTGGCCAAGCGCCATGCTTGGTTGGTCAGTCGTGAGGCGCTTGCAGAGGTTGCCGACGGCTTGGACCTCGGCGCCCATTTGATCGTCGCGCGGGGAGAGACGAACAATGGCCTGCAGAGCAATCCTGCCGTGTTGGCGGATGCCTGCGAAGCCGTGATCGCTGCGCTCTATCTGGATGGCGGGCTGGAGGCGGCACGTGGCCTGATAAGCGGCCACTGGGCCCCTCTGATCGAATTGGCCCGCACACCGCCGCGCGATCCAAAGACCGCCCTGCAGGAGTGGGTGCAGGCCCGTGGCTTGGCCTTGCCGGACTACCGCGTTCTGGAGCAGGAAGGCCCGGACCACGAGCCACTCTTCACCATTGAAGTTACTGTCGCCGGAAATAACCCCGTGACCGGTAAAGGGCGGTCGAAGCGCATCGCGGAGCAGGAAGCGGCGGAAAAGCTCCTGGCGCATTTGGCGGGAGGGGGTGCGGCCTCGTGACGGACCTGCAAGGAGTGGAGCATCGGCAGGGGTCGGAACAGCGCTGTGGCTTCGTTGCACTACTGGGAGCGCCGAACGCCGGCAAGTCGACGATTCTAAACGCCCTCGTCGGCGCAAAGGTTTCGATCGTTACGCATAAAGTGCAAACAACCCGGTCCCGTATCCGGGGTATAGCCCTGCGCGGGGATGCGCAAATCGTCTTCGTCGATACGCCTGGTATCTTTGCGCCGAAACGGCGATTGGACCGGGCCATGGTCGCGGCGGCCTGGACCGGAGCAGAGGAGTCCGATGAGGTCGTCCTGATCTACGATGCGGCGCGGCGGGCCATCGACGACGACACTTGGCGGATCGTCAAGGGGCTGAAGCAGCGTGGGCAGAAGGCTGTGCTGGTGCTCAACAAGATCGATCTGGTCAAGCCACCGAAGCTTCTAGACCTCGCAGCCCGTTTCGAGGAAGAGGGGATCTTCGAGCAGATCTTCATGGTGTCAGCCCTCACAGGCGACGGTCTGGAAGATTTGATCGCGCATCTGGCCGGAAAGATGCCACAGGGGCCCTGGCTTTACCCGGAAGATCAGCTTTCCGATCTTTCGGAACGGCTGCTGGCGGCAGAGATCACGCGGGAGAAACTCTTCCTGCAGCTTCATCAGGAACTGCCTTATGGCCTGACCGTTGAGACGGAGTCCTGGGAGGATTTCGATGACGGATCGGCGCGGATCGAACAGGTCATCTATGTCGGGCGCGAGCAGCACAAAGGCATGTGCCTTGGTAAAGGGGGGCAGCGTATCAAAGCCGTTCGGACCGCAGCTCAGGAAGAAATGGAAACCATGCTGGACCGCAAGGTCCATCTCTTCCTATTTGTGAAAGTGCGGGAGAATTGGATCGATGATCCCGAGCGCTACCGTGCCTGGGGCCTCGAATTCGATGCCTGAGATTATGAAGCCTTCACCGGAGGCAGATGCGTGAACTGGACCGATGAAGCCGTGGTCCTGCTGGCCCGGCCGCATGGAGAGACGGCGGCCATCGTGCAATTGCTGACCCGGACGCATGGCCGCCATGCGGGCTTGGTGAGGGGCGGGCAGGGCAGCCGTCACCGCGCCGTCTATCAGCCGGGCAACAAGGTCTCCGCGAGTTGGCGTGGCCGTTTGGCTGAGCATCTCGGGACTTTGAGTTGCGAGCTGATGGTCAGCCATGCCGCGCGCATTCTAGACGATCCAGGACGGTTGACCGCCCTGGCAGCGATCACCGCAGTGTTGGAGCAGACACTGCCGGAACGGGAACCGCATCCCGGCCTCTATGACGGACTCCTGAGTCTGCTCGATGCCCTGGAGGGGGACCATTGGGGCGAAGTCTACGTAAGTTGGGAACTTGCGCTCCTGGCGGAACTGGGTTTCGGACTAGATCTCTCGACCTGCGCGGCGGGCGGCGACGCAGCACAACTCACCTATGTCAGCCCGAAGTCCGGCCGGGCCGTCTCACGGGCGGCTGGCGCGCCTTATCAGGGCAAGCTGCTGGCGTTGCCCCAGTTTCTGCTCGGCAATGGGGAGGGCGGTGAGGCTGAAGTGGCTGACGGATTGGAATTGACGGGTTACTTCCTGCACCGCCATATCTTCCGGCCGCATGCAAAGGAACTGCCGGAGGCGCGGCTGCGTCTTGCCCGCATGTTCCGTTCGTCCCTGCAATAAACGACCGCAGAGCGGTTGGCGCGCAGCCATCGCTTGATTGCCGTCGGCGCATGGACTAGACCCCGGGGATGATGGGACGCGGAGAGAAAAAGCAACACATCGCGGTGATTGGCGCGGGCGTCGTCGGTGTCTGTTGCGCGCTCTATCTGCTCAGAGACGGCCATCGTGTCACGCTGGTCGACCGGCAAGAGCCGGGCGAGGGGGCTTCCTTCGGCAACGGTTCGGTGTTGACGGAGGACTCCGTTCTGCCCGTCGCAATGCCTGGGATTCTGCGCCGGGTTCCCGGCATGCTGCTGGATCCGCTGGGTCCTTTGGCGGTCCGGTGGTCTTATCTGCCGAAAATCGCGCCATGGCTGTTGCGCTTTATCGCGGCGTCCCGCCCGGAGAAAGTGGAGGAGATTTCAATCTCCCTGGCCGCGCTGCTGAAAGGGGCAATCGACAGTTACAAGCCCCTTCTGGAGTTGGCGGGCGAGCCGGAAATGCTGCGCCGGACCGGTTGGGTCGCTCCTTACGAGACGGACGCCGGCTTTCAGCGTTTCGCGCCGTCCTTGGAAATTTTGCGGCGCAGGGGGGTCAGGTTCGATGTCTTGAGCGCCGAGGAATTGCGGCAGCTTGAGCCCGCTTTGGCACCGATCTTCTCCCGCGCCATCTACTATCCGGATGTGGCCTATGCCATGAATAATTTCCGGCTGGTGCAGATTCTGGCGGCGGCCTTCACGCGCGAGGGCGGAGAACTGCGTCAATCGGAAGCCACGGGTTTTGACTTGGGTCCCGAAGGCCCGCGTGCCCTGCGGACGAGCGACGGAGACCTGCCGTTTGACCGCGTGGTCGTGGCGGCCGGAGCCTGGTCCAAGGTTCTGACGCAGCCCTTGGGGGCCACGCCGCCGTTGGATACGGAACGGGGCTACCATCTGACAATTCCGAATCCGGGTACGATGCCGCGCATGCCGGTTTATTCGACCGAGACCGGAATGGTCACGACTCCCATCGAAACCGGACTGCGTGTGGCCGGAACCGTTGAGTTGGGCGGTTTGAATGCGGAGCCGAATTGGGAGCGCGCGGAAGTCCTGCGAAAGCGGACGAAACAGTGGTATCCGGCGCTTAGCGATGCCGGGGCCACGCAGTGGATGGGTTTCCGGCCTTCGATGCCCGATTCGCTTCCGGTGATCGGTGCCTCGCCACTGTTCGGCAACGCCTATTTCGCCGTCGGGCATGGCCACGTCGGCCTGACTCTGGGCGCAAAGACCGGCCGGCTGATCGCGGATCTGGTGGCCGGGCGGGACCCCGGCATCGATATGCGGCCCTACAGGGTGGACCGATTTTGATCGGTCGTCTGTTAGTCTGGTCCGGCCTGCTCCGGGTTTCGCCATAGCGAAAATCCGCATATTCGGTTGAGGGATGGCCGCGCGCGAATTATTGTGGCCGCGATTTGGCGACTTACTATATCTAGTAGCTGTTTTAGAGAATCATGAGCAAAGCCACCCAGGGTGATTTCGTCGGCGAAGTCCGCGAAGTGCGGCTCGCGGAAGCCTTGTCCGAGCGCTACCTCTCCTACGCGCTCTCGACGATCATGGCGCGGTCCTTACCGGATGTCCGAGATGGCCTGAAGCCGGTTCACCGGCGGCTGCTCTACGCGATGCGACAGTTGCGGCTCGATCCCAACACCGGCTTCAAGAAGTCGGCGCGCGTGGTCGGCGACGTCATCGGCAAGTTCCATCCCCACGGCGACCAGTCGATCTATGACGCCCTGGTACGTTTGGCCCAGGATTTCGCCCTCCGCTACCCGCTGATCGACGGGCAGGGTAACTTCGGCAACATCGACGGAGATAACGCCGCGGCCATGCGGTACACGGAGGCGCGGCTGACCGAATTCGCCGCAGCCCTGTTGGAAGGCATCGATGAGGATGCCGTCGATTTCCGCCCTACCTACGATGGGGAGGCCGAGGAGCCGGTGGTCCTGCCGGCGAATTTCCCGAACTTGCTGGCCAACGGGGCGCAGGGCATTGCCGTGGGTATGGCGACAGCGATTCCGCCGCACAACGTCGGCGAGATCTGCAACGCGCTGCTGCATCTGATCAAGACGCCCAAAGCCACCATCGAGAAGCTTGCCGAGTATATTCCCGGTCCTGATTTCCCGACCGGCGGCATCCTGGTTGAAAGCCGGGAATCGATCGTCGAGGCCTACAAGACCGGGCGTGGTGGGTTTCGCATGCGGGCTCGCTGGGAAAAAGAAAGCCTGAAGGGCGGCGGCTATCAGATCGTGGTCACGGAGATTCCCTTCCAGGTACAGAAGTCGCGCCTGGTGGAGAAAATCGCCGAGCTTCTGGCGTCCCGGAAACTGGCCATGCTGGCCGATGTCCGGGACGAATCCACCGAGGACGTGCGCCTGATCCTGGAGCCCAAGAGCCGCAACGTCGACGCGGAAGTCCTGATGGAGTCCCTGTTTCGTCAGACCGACCTGGAGACCCGTGCCAGCCTCAACATGAACGTGCTGGACGCGGACAATACGCCGAAGGTCATGAACCTGAGGGAGGTGCTGCAGGCTTTCCTGGATCACCGCCACGAGGTTCTGCAACGGCGTACGCGCTTCCGCTTGGAGAAGATCGCCAAGCGCCTGGAAGTCCTGGAAGGCTACCTCGTTGCCTATCTCAATCTCGATGAGGTGATCCGCATTATCCGGGAGGAGGACAATCCCAAGGCGGAAATGATGTCGCGCTGGGACCTGACGGACAATCAGGCCGAGGCAATCCTCAACATGCGTCTACGCTCCCTGCGGAAGCTCGAAGAGATCGAGATCCGTAACGAACACAAGGAATTGAGCGAAGAGCAGGCGGACCTGAAGGACCTGCTGAAGAATGAAAAGCGGCGCTGGAAGACCATCGCGGACCAGGTAAAGGACATCCGCAAGCGCTTCGGCCCGGATCACGAGATCGGCAGGCGGCGCACGGAAATCGGCGAGCCGCCGTCGGAGGTCGTGATTCCGCTGGAAGCCGTGGTCGAGCGCGAGCCGGTTACGGTCCTCTGTTCCAGCAAGGGCTGGATCCGGGCGATGAAGGGCCACGTCGAGGACGTGAGCGACGCCAAGTACAAGGAAGGGGACCGGGGGCGGTTCGCGCTGCATGCGGAGACGACGGACAAGCTGCTCATCTTCGCCACGAATGGGCGATTCTATACGCTTGGGGTCGACCGCCTGCCGGGCGGGCGCGGCTTCGGCGACCCCGTGCGGCTGATGATCGACCTGCCGAACGATCAGGATATCGTCTCCCTGATGGTGTTCCAGGCGGGCCGAAAGTTGTTGGTCGCTTCCGCCGATGGGCGCGGCTTTGTCGTGCCGGAGGACGGTGTCGTCGCACAGACCAAGAACGGGCGTCAGGTGCTGAATGTGGCGCCCGGTGTGGAGGCCGCAGTCTGCACCCCGGTCGACGGCGACCATGTCGCGGTCGTTGGTGAAAACCGCAAGCTCATTGTCTTCCCATTGGAGGAACTGCCCGAAATGACGCGCGGGCGGGGGGTGATCCTGCAGAAGTACAAAGATGGCGGGCTGTCCGACGTGAAGACCTTTACTCTGGCCGAAGGCTTGTCCTGGATACTCGGGGCGGACCGGACACGCACGGAAAAGGATCTGACGGCCTGGGTCGGCAAACGGTCGCAGGCCGGGCGCCTCCCGCCTTCCGGCTTCCCTAAATCCAACAAATTCGGCTGATTTGCTGACGCTGCGGCCCTATGCCGCGCAATCGGATTAGCCCAAAAGTTCTGGCCAAGGCTTGGTACCTCCAGTACAAGCGAAGTGGCGCCGGACAGGGCGGCGCGGCAAAAAAAGAAACAATACGGGGGCTCCCGTAACGAATGGGTGGGCTTGCCGCCTTTGTCAGACTGGTTGACGGGCTGAACGACCGCATCGGGCGCGGCGTCGCTTGGCTGACACTCCTGATGGTGCTGGTGACCTTTGTCGTGGTGGTGTTGCGCTATGTCTACGCCATCGGTTGGGTCTGGCTGCAGGAATCCTACGTCTGGCTGCACGGCATCGTCTTTATGGTGGGGGCGGGGTATACCCTTCTCCACAATGGCCATGTCCGGGTCGACATCATCTACCGCACGGCCGGGCCACGCTACAAAGCCATCATAGATATTCTGGGATCGGTCTTCCTGCTGCTGCCACTGGTCGTTGTCGTCTTCGACGTCAGTTTCGGTTACGTGCTGGAATCCTGGCGGGTCTGGGAGGAATCCCGGGAAGCCGGCGGGCTGCCTGGCCTGTTCCTGTTGAAAACGGTGCTTTGGGTCTTTTGCGTGTTGTTTGGCCTGCAGGGGCTTTCCCTCGCCGGACGCAGTGTTCTGGTGCTGGCCGGGCATGAGGAGTTCCAGGTGGCTGACGACGAAGACAAAGGGAGCTGACGATGGGGACTGTTGAACTCGGCCAGATTCTCAGTCTCCTGATGTTCCTCTGCGCCTGTGGTCTTTTGATCCTGGGCTATCCTGTCGCCGTGACTCTGGGAGGCGCCGGGCTGATCTTCGGCACCTTCGGCATCCTGATCGGCGTGTTCGATTTCAGTTTTCTAAGCGCGCTGCCGTCACGCTACGTCGGTGTGATGCTCAACGAGCTCTTGGTGGCGGTACCGCTGTTCGTCTTCATGGGCGTGACCCTGGAGCGCTCGAAGATCGCGGAAAATCTTCTGCACACCATGGGGACCTTGTTCGGCAAAACACGCGGCGGCCTGGGTCTCTCGGTCATATTTGTCGGCATGCTGCTGGCAGCTTCGACGGGCATCGTCGGGGCGACGGTGGTGACAATGGGCCTTCTCAGTCTGCCTGCGATGTTGAGGGCAGGTTACAGCCCACGGCTGGCGACCGGCATCATTTGCGCCTCGGGGACTCTCGGACAGATCATACCCCCGTCGATCGTGCTCGTCCTTTTGGGCGATATCCTGCAGGGTGCGAACACCCAGGCCCAATTGGCGATCGGCAACTTTGCTCCGGATCCGGTATCGGTCGTGGATCTCTTCGCCGGTGCCTTCATTCCGGGTCTGATGCTCGTCGGCCTCTATATGTCTTGGGTCATCATTATGGGACTCATCAAACCGAAGTCCTGTCCGGCGATTCCCAAGTACGAAGGGGAGGGAGAACGGCTATCGGATATCCTTTGGGTTCTTGTTCCGCCGGCTATTCTCATATTTGCGGTTCTTGGTTCGATCATCATGGGGATCGCGACGCCGACGGAATCGGCGGCCGTCGGGTCGATCGGCGCGTTGCTGCTGGCGGCGCAGCGCAGCGACAAGGCCTCAGGCCGCGCTGTCAATTCCGCAGGTGTCGGAATTTTGGGACTGGTCGTTCTCTCTTCCGTGTTCGATTTGAGGATGCAGCGCGACGTTATTCCGACGGCGGATCTGATCGCCGCCATCGTTGCGGGCCTTTGCTGTATCGCCCTGCTGTATGGGTTGATCACAAGTCTGATCACCGTTCATCGAAATCGTATTTTGGTTCCGGTGATGCGCTCGACCATGGAGGTTTCTTCCATGGTCTTTCTCATTCTGCTCGGGGCGTCCGTCTTTTCCCTCGTGTTTCGGGGACTGGGTGGCGAGAAAATCGTTGCCGACGTTTTGCACAACATGCCCGGCGGCATGTTCGGCGCCATGCTGCTGGTCATGGCCGTCATGTTCATCATGGGCTTTTTTCTCGATTTCATTGAGATCGTCTTCGTGGTCGTGCCGATTGTCGGACCCATCCTGCTGCAGATGGACATGTCGCCGGTCTGGTTCGGGGTGATGATTGCCATCAACCTGCAGACCAGTTTCCTGACGCCCCCGTTTGGGTTTGCTCTGTTCTACTTACGGGGTGTCGCGCCGCCCTCCGTCACCACGATGGATATCTACAAAGGGATCATTCCCTTCGTCGGCATCCAGATTCTCGGCTTGGTCCTGCTCGCCTTCTTTCCGGAACTGGCGACCTGGCTGCCGAAGGCGCTGTTTGGCTCTTAAACCGGCGCGATGACCGCGGCTTCGAAAGGCTGGAGAATTGCAAAAGAAAACGGCGGGGCACAGGCCCCGCCGTCGTCATGCCTCAACAGGTTGAAGCTTATAGGTTCGCGTAGTCCACCCATTTAAAGGAGAGGCTACGGGCATTGTAGAAAGCGCCCTCGGAAACTTTGCCGTAGGCGATGGCTTCGTTACGGAATGCGCCGATAGACGCCATGACTTTCTTGCTGAGTTCATCCGCCGACGCGAGGTCACCGATCACCTGTCCCGAGAGAGATCCGAGCGAATTCAGGACCTCATCCGGGAACTTTTTGAGCGTGACGCCATGTTCGCCCGTCAGCTTGTTCAACGAGGCGTTGTTGTTGGCAATGTACTCATTCAGCACGAAGGTATTGGCATAGGCGTTCGCCGCCGTCACCACGTGCTGCAACTCACTGTCGAGGGATTCCCAAGCCTTCAGATTGACGAAGTTGTCCAGCAGAGTCGCCGGTTCGTGCCAGCCCGGATAGTAGTAGAACTTGGCGCTCTTATAGAGACCGAAGGCCAAGTCGTTGTAGGGGCCGACCCATTCCGTCGCGTCAATGGCGCCGGACTGCAGGGCCGCTGGAATTTCGCCGCCCGGCAGGTTGACCACATTGCCGCCGGCGGCCTTTACGACTTCGCCGCCGAGGCCCGGGATGCGCATCTTCAGGCCTTTGTAGTCCTCGATGGAGTTGATTTCCTTATTGAACCAACCGCCCATCTGCACACCGGTGTTGCCGGACGCGAAGAACTTGCAACCCATCTGCTTGTAGACTTCGTCGGCCAACTCCTGTCCGCCGCCGAACTGCAGCCACGCGTTCTGTTCGGTAACGTTGAGACCGAAGGGAATCGAGGCGATGAACTGAGACGCCGGGACCTTGCCCTTCCAGTAATATGGAGCGCCGTGGCCCATTTCGATGGTGCCGCTCGACACCGCGTCCATGGTTTCGAAAGGCGGAACGATTTCGCCGCCGCCAAAGACTTCAACGTTCAGTTTGCCGCCAGAGGCCTGTCCGATGAACTCCGCCAGCTTGTTGGCGCCGGTTCCCAGGCCCGGAAAGTTCTTCGGCCACGTCGTCTGCATGCGCCATTTCATGGCGCCTTGGGCAATCGCGGGCTTGGGGAACGACGAAGCGGCTACCACGCCACCGGCTGCTGCCGCAGCCGTCGCACCCTTAATAAACTGACGTCTTTTCATAGAAGAGTACCTCCCTGCTCGCCATCATAACCCGTGGGGTGCGCACCGGATCGCCCGGCCGCGCTTACGCCCTGCGGATGCCGGAGACCATACGAGGCCCCACCGGGAGTCGCAACGCCTTCCGCCGGTCCTAGGCTGAGGGATTTTGCCGCAAAAGCTCCCAGCCATTTGGGCCCAAACCTTGCATCGGCTGAAAGCGGATCTTGTAGGCCATCTTACGCGACTCGGCGATCCAGTATCCGAGATAGACATGCTGCTGGCCTCTCCGGCGCGTCTCCTCGATCAGCCAGAGAACCATGTGATTGCCCAGGCTGCGCGGACCGAGATCGGGACGGAAAAAGCTGTAGACCGCGGAGGCGCCGTCCTGCAGCCAGTCCAGCAGACAGACGGCGACGAGGTCGCCCGCCTGGTCGCGGAACTCCGCCAGCCGGGTCTGCAGATGGCTTTCCTCGACCATTGTGCGGTAGTCCGCGAAGGTCATCCCGACCATCTCGCCGTCGCCGTGCCGCGACTGCAAATAGAGGTCGAAGAGCTCGAACTGCTCTTTCGTCGCGCGGCCCGGCATTTCGACAACCTCTAAATCGCTGTTCCGGCGCCAGATTCGCTTCAGGGACTTACCGGGCATGAAGCCGCTGACCACGACACGGACGGGCACGCAGGCCATGCAGCCTTCACAGGCCGGCCGGTAAGCATAGTGATGGCTTCTGCGAAAGCCGGCGCGCGACAGCAAGCTGTAGCGCGTGGCGGCGTCGGGGCCGGTCAGCTCGGTCAGGAGCTTGCGCTCAAGCTGGTCCGGCAGGTAGGGACAGGGGCACTCGCGTAGCACGTAGTAGGGGCGCAGGTCCCCAATGTGGGCCAAAGGTTTGGGCGACAGGCTGCGCTTTTGCTCGTGCAGTAACATGGAACTAGATTCGCCTGTTCCAGCGCCGAGGTCCAGTCCCGGAGCTATGTCATTTGGGTGAGTCGGCCCGCACCACCTGACAGCCGGAAAGCATGTCGTGCAGGGTGCGGCTTCTGTCGTCCAACAGGACCACCAGCAGGATGAGTCCGGCCGTGGGAAACACCGTGGCATAGAACAACGCGGTCATGATGCCGGCACGGATGAAGTCGGGCGGATCGCCGGCCCAGGTCCGCACTTCGAGGCCCAGCCAGGCCATTCCGGGCGTCGCCCCGTTACGGCCGATGAAGAAGGTGTGGTAGGCGAAAGGCAGCAGCGCGCCGGCCAGTGCCGCGACCGGGCCGAACAGCCCAAAGGTCAAGAGGGTCAGGAACCAAAGCGCAATCCCCAAAAGCGCGCCGAGAACCGCCAGGACCAGGACATCCAGGGCGTAGGCGATCACACGCCGTAAGGCGACACCTTCGTAGAGGGCGGGATCCCGCACCGCATTTGGGGTGTCGGTCATCCGTTCCCGGCCGTATGGATTTCTCTCACCGAAAGACACCTCTTCCTCCGGCAGATTGCAGGGCAATTGTCACCAAAGATGGCGGTCCAGGCTGCTTTTCTCAAGGGCCGTTCTTTTCTGGGCCTGGATTTGCCTGGAGAGGACTAGTTCTCGTTTCCGGATTGGAATTCCGGGTTTTCTTCGGTCGGGTTGTCACGCAGCAGAATGATCGAGATACGCCGGTTCTGTGGCGCAAAGGGATCATCCGTGATGAAGGGGTCCTCTGCGGCCCGGCCCACGACGGAGGCCACGCGGTCAGACGGCAGACCATTGTTGATGAGGGCACGGCGGCTGGCGTTGGCCCGGTCGGTGGACAGCTCCCAGTTCGTATAGCCGTTCTGGCTGTTGAAAGGGGTGGCGTCCGTGTGGCCCTTGATGGCGATCCGGTTCTGTAAGTCGCGGATGGCTTCGACCACGAGGCTGTGCAGGCGCTGCGTGTGATCGAACATGCTGGCGGAGCCGGAGGGGAACATCGACGTGCCGTCCTTGTCGACGATTTGGATGCGCATGCCTTCCGGGGTCATATCGATGACGAGGTTGTCTTCCAGGTCCTTGAGCTCCGGATCCGTGCGGATCGTGTCCAGGAGCTCTTCCTTGGCGGCTTCGAAGCGTTCGGCTTCCAGCTCGGCCATCATGCGCTGCAACTCTTCCTCGTTAACCTCTTCGTTGAGGTCCTTCTGACCGCCCTCTGCGGCGACCTGACCTTTGGTTTCGCCTTCCCATTCCTCCTCGGCGCCCGGCAGGGACACCGTGACACCGACGGGCGAGGTGTCGCTCACCTGAGCCCCGTCCGGAGAGATGGTCTGGCCGCCCATGACGCCGCCGGCGCCGCTGTTGCTCTTGCTGATGCTGGCCGGTGAGAAATAGTCGGCAATGCCGCGGCGCTGTTCTTCCGTGGTGGCGTTGAGCAGCCACAGCAACAGGAAGAACGCCATCATGGCCGTCACGAAGTCCGCGTAGGCAACCTTCCAGGCGCCACCATGGTGGCCGCCACCGCCACCTTTCTTGACTTTCTTGATAACGACTGTGCCGCGATCAGCGTTATCCGCCATTGTCCAAGTCCACGATGTTCAAGCCAGCAGCAACGGTCTGTCGTTACTGAACTGGCGGAAGGGCAGAGACCGCGTCCTCGACTTCATAGAAGGTCGGGCGGTCGTGGGATAGCAGAGCTTTCCGCGCGAATTCGACGGAGACTGCCGGAGGCGACCCGTGCATGTGCGCCAGGATCGCCGCCTTGATGCACTGAAGGTACTTGCCTTCGGCGTCGAAGGTTGAGCCCGCTTTGCCCGCGATAGGGGCCAGAAAGCCGTAGGAGACCCACACACCGAGGAAAGTCCCAACCAGGGCGCCGCCGATCAACTTGCCGAGCACTTCCGGAGGTTCGCTGATCGAGCCCATGGTCTTGATGACGCCCAGCACCGCCGCGACGATGCCCAAGGCGGGCATGCCGTCGGCCATGGTCTGCAGCGCATGGGCGACTTCGGCGTGTTCGTGATGGTGGGTCTCGATCTCCTCCTCCATCAGGGTATCCATCTCATGGGGGTCGTCGCACCCCAGAGTCAGAAGCCGCAGATAGTCGCAGAGGAACGTGACCGCCGTCTTGTTCTCCATAAAGCCGGGGAACTCATTGAAAAGGCTGGATTCATCGGGGTTCTCAACGTGCGGCTCCAGGCCCAGATTGCCTTTGGTCTTGGCCAGCTTCAGCACCTGATAGAGAACGCTCAGCAGCTCGACGTAGTGCTCTTTTTTGTACTTCGACCCTTTCATCGCGGCCTTGAAGGCGCCGCCCGTCGCTTTGATGACGTCTTTGGAGTTTCCGGTGATGTAGGCGCCGATCGCCGAGCCGACGATGATGACCACCTCGAAAGGTTGCCACAGCACGTAGACCTTGCCGCCCATGGCCATATAGCCGCCAATGGTGCAGGCGATCACCGCCACAATACCGACAATGAGACCCATAGATCGCTAAGCCCTTCATTACCCCCCGGGTTGGGAGCTTGAACCCTCGCTGATCGAGGTTAAAAAGTCCTTTAGGGAGAATGGGATAGGGGCGCGTTATCGGCTTTATGACTTGCGGTAGAGTTTGACCTGGAGGTTGATTGTTTCTGCGAGTATTCAGCGTGTTGATGTGAGGCCACTGCCGCGATGGTTTTAAGACTTACCGAGACGGACAACGCAGCGTATCGCCAGACCATGGCGCGCTTCGCCACCGGCGTTGCTGTCGTCACGGCCAAAGACAAGGGAGGCGCCCCGCAAGGCATCACGGTCAGTTCGGTGACCTCCGTCTCGCTGGCGCCGCCGCTGGTTCTCTATTGCCTGGGCAAGGGAGCGTTCCACCGCGACGCATTCCTTGAGGCCCGGAACTTCGCCATAAATGTCCTGTCACGAGTGCAGCAGGAACTCGCGATGCGCTTCGCCCGCGAGGCTCCGGCGGATTGGCAGGGTATCGCCTTGGAGAGGGGCGCCGGAGACACCCCCTTTATTGCGGAAAGCCTTGCTGTCCTGCTCTGCGAGCGTGCCGCGCTCCACGAAGCCGGTGATCATTGGATCGTGGTCGGCCAGGTGACGTCCCTTGGCAGCCGGGAAGATCGGGGACCGCTGATCTACTACGGCAGCGCCTTTCAGCAACTCGCGGATTAGTTGTACACGCGAGCGCTTAGGCGAGGGCCTGCTCGATATCGGAAATGAGGTCGTCCCGATCCTCGACACCGACCGACAGGCGCACCAGGCCGTCGTTGATGCCCAATTCGGCCCGCTTTTCGGTGGGAATCGAGGCATGGGTCATGATTGCCGGATGTTCGATCAGGCTCTCAACACCCCCGAGGCTCTCTGCCAAGGCAAAGATTTCCACCCTTTCCAGGAACCGCTTGGCCGGGGCCAATCCATCCTTGAGGACGGCCGTGACCATGCCGCCGAAGGCCGACATCTGCCGTTTTGCCAGCTCGTGCTGAGGATGGCTCTCCAGGCCCGGGTAGTAGACGCGCTCGACCTTGGGATGAGAGGCGAGGAATTCCGCCACCGCCTGGGCATTGGAGCAGTGCCGTTCCATGCGTAGCGCCAAAGTCTTGAGACCGCGCAGCGCCAGGAAGGAATCGAAGGGGCCCTGGACGGACCCAACGGCGTTGTGGAGAAAGGCAAGCTGTTCGACAAGCTCCGGGTTATCGCCTGCTACAATGATGCCGCCGACCATGTCGGAATGGCCGTTCAGATACTTCGTCGCCGAGTGCATCACCATATCGACGCCCATTTCAATGGGGCGCTGGACCCAAGGTGAGGCAAAGGTGTTATCGCAGCAAGTCAGGATGCCGTAGCGCTTGGCGATGGTCGCCACGGCCTCCAGATCCACGAGCTTCAACAAAGGGTTCGTCGGCGTTTCGATCCAGATCAGCTTGGTTTCGGCGCAAATCGCCTGCTCCAGCGCCTCAATGTCGGAAAGGTCGAGGAAGGTGAAATCGAGGCGCGCCGAGCGGCGCCGTACGCCTTCGAAGAGGCGGTAGCTGCCGCCGTAGAGGTCGTCCATGGCGATGACGTGGCTGCCGCTGTCCAACAGGTCCAGGACCGTCGCGATCCCCGCCAGTCCCGAGGCAAAAGCGAAACCGGCCTGACCGCTTTCCAGGTCGGCGATGCATCGCTCATAGGCCATACGAGTCGGGTTCTGCGACCGGCTGTATTCGTAGCCTTTATGGACGCCGGGGCTCTCCTGCACATAGGTGGAGGTGGCGTAAATCGGCTGCATGATGGCCCCGGTACTCGGGTCCGGAGACTGACCGGCGTGGATCGCGCGTGTCGCGAAGGCGGGCCGGTTACGGGTGCGTGTGCTGTCTGGCATGGGCCTTACTTCATGCGGCGGCGGAGATGGTTCAAGAGGTCAATCTGGGTGATGAGGCCCTGAAAGCGGCCGTTCTCCATCACGATTGCGACACGATCCTGGCGGAAGATCGGCAGCAGATCCTCCAGCGGGGCCGCAGCGTCGATCGTTTCCAGCTTCGACGTCATGGCATCGGAGACGGGGTCGCGGAAACGCTCTTCATCCCGGAACACCCGCAGCAGAACGTCGCTTTCGTCAAGAATCCCGACCACCCGGTCCTTGGCATCGAGGACCGGCAACTGGGAAATGTCGTAAAGCTTCATGCGGCCGTAGGCGATGAGCAGGGTGTCGTCCGGGGCGACGGTGACCGTGCTCTGCTCCTCGTGGCGCCGCGTGATCAAGTCGCGCAGGTCGCCGCGCTGTTCGCGCGCGATGAAGCCCTGGTCAATCATCCAGTAATCGTTGAACATCTTGGAGAGGTACTTGTTGCCGCTGTCGCAGACGAAAGTCACGACACGCTTTGGATCCGTCTGTTCCCGGCAATAGCGCAAGGCGGCGGAAAGCAGCGTGCCGGAGGAGGAGCCGGCCAGAATTCCTTCTTGGCGCAGCAGGTCGCGGGCAGCGTGGAGCGACTCCTTGTCGGTCACGGTATAGGCACTACGGACGCCGCTCAGGTTGTTGGCGTTCGGCGGCATGAAATCTTCGCCGATCCCCTCGACGACCCAGGAGCCGACATCGGTGCTGAGCTCGCCGGTATCGACGAATTCCGCCAGGACCGAACCCTCCGGATCGGCCAGGACCATCTCGGTTTTCGAGGAGACGCCGCTGAAAAACCGGCCCAGGCCGCTGATGGTGCCGCCTGAGCCGACGCCACAGACGATGGCATCGACATCGTGCTCCATCTGCTCCCAGATTTCGGGGCCGGTTGTGGTGAGGTGGGCCTCGGGGTTGGCCGGATTGCTGAACTGATTGACGTAGATGGCGCCGGTTTCGGCGGAGATCCGTTCCGCCATGTCCTGGTAGTACTCCGGATGGCCCTTGCCGACGTCGGAGCGGGTGAGGATGACCTCCGTGCCCAACGCCTTGAGATGGAAGATCTTCTCCTGTGCCATCTTGTCCGGCACGATCAGGGTCAGGTGATAGCCCTTGAGCGCGGAGACGAGGGCGAGACCCAGACCGGTATTGCCCGCCGTCGCCTCGATCAGCCGGCCGCCGGGCTTGAGACTTCCGTCGCGTTCCGCCGCCTCGATCATGGACTTGCCGATGCGGTCCTTGATCGAGCCGCCGGGGTTCTGATTCTCGAGCTTCAGGAACAGGCGGCAGGGCCCAGTGTCGATGCGGGTCACCTCCATGATCGGCGTGTTGCCGATCGACTCCAAAACATTGCCATAAACCGGCGGCGATGCAGACATCTTGGGCTCCTTCCTTGCCGGTCCCGGTGTTTGGCCGCCCCTCATTCGGCTGCTTTGGGAACCGCTCTGTTAGTTCGAGTCTTTGGAGGCGGCGGACAGGATACGCGTCGGGAAACCACCTTCGGTCAGCTTCGTGACGATCTCCTGGACGTGCTCCGCGTTCCGGGTTTCCAGCACGACATCCACGTCGGCCTGCTTGGCTGGAATATCCGGGAACAGGCGCTGGTGGTAAACCTCAATGATATTTGCGCCACACTGCCCGATGAAATTCGTGATGCGCGCCAGAACACCGGGCTGATCGATGATCCCGATCCTGAGGCGCACCATGCGGCCGTCCTGAACCAGACCGCGTGCCAGTACGCCTGACAGCAAGCGCATATCGATGTTGCCGCCACAGATAACCGTCGCGACCTTCTTGCCGGCAAAGAGTTCCTTGTTCTGCATCAGGGCAGCAACGCCGGCGGCTCCTGCGCCCTCGGCGACGATCTTCTGCTTCTCGACCAGGCAGTGGATCGCCGTTTCGATACAGCGTTCACTGACCAGCAGAATGTCTTCCGTGATTTCGTCGATGATGGCGCGGGTGAGTTCGCCGGGGTTCTTCACCGCGATACCGTCGGCGATGGTCGCGCCACCCGATGTCGGCGCCAGGTTGTTGAGGACCTGGTACATGGATGGGAAGAGTTCGGCCTCCACGCCATAGAGGGCGATGTCGGGTTTGATCGCCTTCGCCGCCAACCCCGTTCCGGAAAGGATGCCGCCGCCGCCGATCGGCACGACGATGGCGTCCAGGTCTGGCTGATCTTCCATGATCTCCAGACCGATGCTTCCTTGGCCGGCGATGACACGCTCGTCGTCGTAGGGATGGACAAAAGTGAGGCTTTCTTTCTCCGCGATTTCTCTGGCCGCGACGGCGGAGGCATCCAGCGTGTCGCCGACCAGCACAACCCGCGCCCCGAACGCCTTGGTCCGTTCGACCTTCGCATAGGGTGCGAATTCGGGCATGACGATGGTGGCGGGAATGCCGAGGCGCTGGGCGTGATAGGCGACCCCCTGGGCGTGGTTGCCCGCCGACATGGCGATGACTCCCAAACGCGCCTGCTCATCGGTCAGGCTGGTGAGCTTTATGTAGGCGCCCCGGTCCTTAAAGGAACCTGTGAACTGTAAGCTCTCAAGTTTCAGAAAAATCTCGAAACCGAGGTCCTGCGAGAGACGCGGCGCATGGACCAGGGGCGTGCGGATCACCTGACCCTTCAAAACCTCCTGCGCGGCGCGGATCGCCTCGATGGTAACCGTCATGACGTGCCCCCAAATCTGCGGGCGTCTCTGCCTAACCGCCCGTTCCTTCCGGGACCAGGAGAAGCCGATGGCGGATCTCGTTCTTGCCCGTGAGCGCCACGTAATGCCCATCGCGCCATCGCTTGGCAAGATCGCCATAGTGCGCAGAAAGCGGGTGTCCGGACTGGCCGGTCGCGATGATGAATTGCGAGGCCTCGAGATCCGCGAGGTCGTAGATGCCCCGGAAGCCAGGGCCGTGACGGTCCGCGAAGCGTCGCTCCGGATCCCGCGAGAAGGAGGTCCCGGCACGGTTCACCGTGTCGTCGCCGCCGTTGGTCTCCAGCGTGAAACCGAAGAGGGTCTCATAGAGCGGGACCCGGCTGAAGACCGGGTGGGGAAAAGCGGCTCGGTGCGCATCGCCCCAGCGCCAGTCCGCAACGTCCGACCCGTGCACTTGCTCGAGGTCGGTAAGCGCATCTACGAGTGCCGCGGAGATCTGCGTTGCGCAGTCCTCTACCTCCGCGGTGCCGCGGTCGTCGCACCAGCCTGGGTGGTCCGTCAGAACGGATAGCAGGAGGCGCGGCGAAGCCTTTTGAAAATAAGGGAAATCCGCTCCAAGGTCGTCCGCCAGAATTCGAGCGTTGAGAGCGTAGATCCAACCATAGGCGATCAAAGGCTCGGGACGGTCGCGGTCCATGCGGTGGTCCCAGGCAGCCAGCAACTCCAGGATTTTCCTCTCGTCCTCCGTTACGGGCTCTATCGCGGTCAGGTGCGGCAGCAGAGCCTTCAGGCCGAGGGAGACGATATCGTGCTGCATCGCCTGCATGTCATCCAGCTTGGCCCTGTCCAGACCGGTCAGGACCTGCGCCAGACGTTGCGCACGATAGGGGTCCGGCCAATCGGCCGTGATGAGATAGGGATAGGCCTCGGGCACAATTTTGTTGTTGCCGTTGGCGATACGGCCGGGGCGGGGATTGAGGCTTCGCGGCAATTCATCGAAGGGGATAAATCCAGTCCAGTCATAGGCGCCGTCCCAGCCGGGGACCGGACGGCGGCCGTCCCCGTTCTTCCGGATCGGTGCGCGGCCCGGCGCGATAAAACCGATATTGCCGTTCACGTCGGCGAAGAAAATGTTCTGCTGTGGCGAGTGAAAGTCGCGCAAGGCGTCTTCGAACTGCACCCAGTCCTGCGCTCTGTTGAGGTGGTAGAGGGCCTGGGCCGTCAGGTCGTCTTCCCGCAGGGCAGGCCAGGCGAGTGCCAGAACACGGCCTTCGCCAAGGTTGGGAATGCTGGGATTGCCGCCGTCGCTGATAACCGGGCCGTGGCGGCTATGCCGGATCATCAGCTCGACCGGTTCTTCGTCCTTTACAGCGATTGTCTCGCTGCGCGTCTCGAAGGCGGCCCAGCCTTCCGGGGTCCGATACCTGCCACTGTCCTCCGGCGAAACCTCCTCGATAAAGAGGTCCTGCGTATCGCTGTGGGTGGTGGTCAAGCCCCAGGCGATGGCGCCGTTGTGGCCCACCAGATGAAAGGGGACGCCGGGGGCCGTGGCGCCGGAAAGCGTAAGTCCCGGCGTTTCGATCCGTGCCAGATACCACACTCCCGGGGCTTCCAGTCCGAGATGCGGGTCATTCGCCAGAATCGGCTTGCCACTTGCGGTCAGCGCGCCCGACAGGGCCCAGGCGTTGGAGGCATCCTTCGGCGCGAGGGACCAGGGCAGCGATGCCAGGCTGTCCTTCAAAAGTGATTGCGGAAGATCCTCAGGGGGCAGTGAAGCCTGGTCCTGGTTCTCGACGCCGGTGATGGGGGCGTTACGCGGATAGGGTGGCCAGAGCACCTGCAGTTCTTCCGGCGACAGAGTCTTGGCCAGCCTGGCGCGCAGCAATTCCGTGCGCCAATTGCCGGAGAGTTGCAGCGCCATGAGGCGCCCCCAAACTAGGGAATCCACGGGAGTCCAGGGCTCCGGCTCGTATCTCAGCAACAGGAATTCCGGCGGTAAGGGACCGCTACGCTGGGTCAGGAAGGCATTCACCCCTTCGCTGTAGGCTTCGAAGGACTCCCGCACCGGCGCCGAAAGCGCGGCGAGGTTTGCTTCGGCCACCCGGTAGAGCCCCAAGGTGCGCATCACTCTGTCGACGCGCAGCGTGGCGGATCCTATCACCTCCGACAGTCGGCCCGCCCCGGTGCGGCGGGTCATGTCCATCTGCCATAGGCGGTCCTGGGCGTGCACGAAACCCAACGCGCGATAGGCATCCAGGTCCGACTCCGCGCGGATGGTCACCAAGCCGTCACCGTCCCGCAGAACCTCGACCGTGTCGGCAAGACCGGCGACGGCGACCTTGCCGCCGTAGTCGGGCAGTGAACTCCGGGCCCAGAAATAGCCGCCCGCCACCACAGCGATGGCGAGGACCAGCAGAAGTCCCAATGACCAGTAGATATTGCGCAGGAATCGAGTCATGCCGTCTCGAAGCAGTTGGTATCCCAAGCCCGGCAGCGTGTCCAAGCATCGCGGCAATCCACACGCCGCGTGTCACGAGGGGGCTTGCTCTCTATTTGGCAGGGGGTACTTTTCGGGCAAGCTTTTTCGGGATTTCCAATCGCAAAGCAGGGGGCATCGGGCGGTGGCGGGACACGGCAGCAAAGGGGTTATCTACGCGGCCCTTATCGGGAACGCTCTGATCGCGGTCACGAAGTTCGGGGCGGCCGCTTACACGGGCAGCTCGGCAATGTTCAGTGAGGGCGTTCACTCCCTTGTCGACACCGGCAATCAGGTCCTCTTGCTGCACGGAATAAAGCGCTCTGCCCGGCCGGCGGACGAAAAGCACCCCTTCGGCTATGGACGCGAGATCTATTTCTGGGCCTTTGTCGTGGCGATCCTCATTTTTGCGCTGGGTGCCGGAATTTCCTTCTATGAAGGTGTGCACAAGGTGTTGCATCCGACTGAAATTACTAATGTTTCAGTGAACTACATCGTCCTTGGTGTCGCCATGGTCATCGAGGCCTATGCCTGCTCCGTCGCCTTCAAGGAGTTCAACAGGCGGCGTGGGCGCCGGGGCATCTTTGAGGCCGTGACCATCAGCAAGGATCCCTCCGTCTTTACCGTCCTCTTCGAGGACGCGGCGGCAATGCTCGGCCTCGTCGTTGCCTTCGTCGGCATTCTGTTGGGCCAGATCCTGGGCATCCCGGAGCTGGACGGTGCCGCGTCGATCGTCATTGCGGCGATTCTAGCCGGCGCGGCGATCTTCCTGGCCTATGAAACAAAAGGGCTGTTGATCGGAGAGGCGGCAGATCAGGACCTTATCAACGCGATTCGGCGCCGCTTGGGCAGCGACTCCAGCGTGCGCCGGGTCAATGAGCTGTTGACAGTGCATCAAGGGCCGGAAGACGTGCTGCTGAACGTCAGTGTTGACTTCGAGGACGGAATTTCCAGCGAGCAGGTGGAAGCGGCGATCTCCAGTCTTGAGCGCCGGATCAAGACCCAGCATCCCGAGATAAAGCGGCTGTTCATCGAGGTTCAGTCCTGGAGGGGGCACGAGGCCGCGAAGAACCGTGACTAGGCCCGGAACAGCAACGGCACCAGGATCTCGGCAGCCAGCAGGATCACCGACGCGCAGATGAGGTTGAGCCACAGCCCCGCCCGCAGCATCTGCGGGATGCTGACCCGGCCGCTGGAAAAGACGATGGCGTTCGGGGGCGTCGCCACCGGCAGCATGAAGGCGCAGGAGGCGGCAAGGGCCGCGGGGACGGCCAGCATCATGACAGGCTGACCGATAGCCACCGCCAGGGCCGCGATAGCCGGCAGGAATGCCGCGGTCGTTGCGGTGTTGCTGGTCAGTTCAGTGAGGAAGAGAACGGTCAGGACCGTCAGGGCCGCAATCAGGATGAAGGGTAGCTCGGCGGCGCCCTGTAGACTCTGGCCCAGCCAACCGGTCACCCCGGTCGTGCTAAGGCCCAAGGCGAGACTCAACCCGCCGCCGAAGAGAAGCAGGACGCTCCAGGGCAGACGTCCGGTGGATTGCCATGTCAATAGGCGCCCACCGGCTTCGCTTCCCGACGGAAGCACGAAGAGGAGAACGCCACCGCAGATCGCGATCCCTGCATCGTTGATCAATTCCAATCCGGGCAGGGTCTGGAGAAGCGGCCGCGCGACCCACAGCAGAGCAACGATGAGAAAGACGGCGGCCACGCGCTTTTCCGGGACCGTCATGGGGCCGAGCGACTCCAGTTCGTCCTGTAGAACCTTGAGGTCGAGGCTGTCTCCGGACTGGCGTAGGGGAAAGACGATGCGTGTCAGCAGGAACCAGACGATCGGCAGCATGAGCAGGACGATAGGCAGCGCCAGTAGCATCCAGCGGGCAAAGCCGATTTCAATCTGATGGTGCGCCGCCATGTAGCCGGCGAGCAGTGCATTAGGCGGGGTTCCGATCAGCGTTCCGAGGCCACCGAGGGATGCCGAATAGGCAACGGCCAACAGCAGGCAGGCGCCGAGGCTCTGCGTGACCCTCGTGTCTTCGCCGTCTTGCTGCGGCGCCAGTTTACCGAGAACGGAAACGGCAATCGGCAGCATGAGCATGGTGCTGGCCGAGTTGCTGATCCACATGCTGAGAAAAGCCGTCGTGCCCATGAAACCGGCGATCAAGGCTCCCGGGCGCGCGCCCGCCCGCAATAGCACGATTAGCGCCATCCGCCGATGCAGGCTCCAGCGCTCGATAGCAAGGGCAAGCAGAAAGCCGCCGAGAAAGAGAAAGATCACAGGGTTGGCATAAGGTGCCGCGACCTGATCGACAGCTGCCACCCCGAGCAAAGGCATCAGTACGATCGGAAGCAGGGCCGTCGCCGCGACGGGAAGGGCCTCCGTGGCCCACCAGACAGCCATCAGCGCCGCGACGGCGAGGGTGCGCCATCCCGCGACGCTCAGATCCTCCGGTACCGGGGACAACAGCAGAATTGCAGCGACGGCAGGGCCGGCAAACAGGCCGAACTGCTGGTGGCGGCGCAAGTCCCGACTCAGTCGACCATGAAGGCGGGAACGACCGGGTTCGCCAAAACCGAGCGGGTCACATCCCCCAGGACAAGCTGGCGCACGCGGCTGCGGCTGTAGGCGCCCATGACGAGCATGTCGGCGCCGACTTTGGCGATCTGGTCAATGATGGCCTGCCCGCCAGTCCGCAGACCGCTCTCAATCGTGCAGATCTCTGCAGCGATACCATGAAGCGCGAGCAGGTCTGCGAGGTCCTTCGGGCCGGGGTTCGCCAGGCCGTTTTCCCGTGCGGATATGATCGTCACCTTTTCCGCCTTGATGAGGAAGTCGTCTGCCAACGCCACGGCGTGCGACGCCTCCTTGCTGCCGTTCCAGGCGACTGCAATGTGGCGGCCGAAATCATCCCCGGTTTCGGCGGAAACCACCAGCACCGGGCGTCCAGTGTCCCGCATCGCGACCTCCAGAAGGAGCGAGGGCGAGGGACCGCCATCTGCCGGGTTGTTGGCGACCACGATCAGGTCCGCCAGCCGTCCGCGCAGCGCCAAGGTGCGGGGCAGATCACCCGCTTCCTCTTCGAACGAAACTGAAAAGCCGGTGCCTGCCTCGGCTGTCGGAACCGGCGTGGCGGCCATGGCGCTGGTCGTCTGCTTGAACTCTTCAAGCGCGCGGTCGTGTCTGGCGGTGTCTTCCTTGTCGATCTTCGAAAGTAGTTCTTCCACCATGGCGCCTGGTATCCAAGGCGGCAGGCGTTCGGACTTCGGACCGCTTTCCGCCTGTTCGCAGAAGACTTCGACATGAGCCTCGAACTTCCGCCCGAGGCCAATGCCCACGCGCAACGCAGCCCGATCCAGGTTCTCCGCGTCACCGGCCTCGTAGTTGCCGGTGAAGGGAACCAGGATTTTCCGAATAGTCATGAGTCAACTCCAAAGCCCTTTGGAACAATGTGGCACCGCCCGCCGAAGGATCAAACAGAGAATGATGAGGCGCGTTGCCGCAACAGGACAGGCGGCGAAAGACGACCGCCTGCTAAGCGGCGGAAACGAAGGTCTCTTTGAACTCGTCGCGCAGGACGTTCTTCTGCACTTTGCCCATCGCGTTGCGTGGCAGGTCCTCGACGAAAAAGACGCGTTTCGGAACCTTGAAGTTAGCCAGCGCGTCCTTCGAAGCCTTGATGATCGTCTCCTCCGCGACCGGCATGCCGGCGGCATCGCGCTTGACGACGGCGCAGACTGCTTCCCCGAAGTCGGGATGCGGCAGCCCAATGACCGCTGTTTCCGCCACGCCTTCGATCTGATCGATGTGGGTCTCGATCTCCTTCGGATAGACGTTGAAGCCGCCGGAAATGATCAGATCCTTGGAGCGGCCAACAATGCGCAGGTAGCCGTCCGAGCCAACCTGCGCCATGTCCCCGGTGATGAAATAGCCGTCGGGCCGGAACTCCGCTGCTGTCTTTTCCGGATTGCGCCAGTACCCCTTGAAGACGTTCGGGCCCTTGACCTCGAGGATGCCGATCTCTCCGTCGGGAAGCGCCTTCCCGGAATCGTCGGCGACTCGGAATGAGACGCCAGGCAGGGCGTGGCCAACCGTTCCCGCTTTACGCTCTCCGTTCAGGGGGTTTGACGTGTTCATCGTCGTCTCGGTCATACCGTAGCGTTCGAGGATGCTCTGACCCGTTCTTTCGCGGAACGCGGTGAAGGTTTCCTCCAGCAGGGGCGCGGAGCCGGAGATGAACAATCGAATCGTCTTGCAGGTCTCGGCGGTGAAGTTCGGGTTTGCCAGCAGACGCGTATAGAAGGTCGGAACGCCCATCATCGAAGTCACGTTCGGCAGTTGCCTGATCACCTCGTCCGCGTCGAATTTCGAAAGGAAGATCATGCGCGCGCCGCTCAAGAGCACGCAGTTGGTCGCGACGAAAAGTCCGTGCGTGTGGAAAATCGGCAAGGTGTGCAGCAACACGTCATCGGAGGTGAAACCCCAGTAGTCCCGCAGGGTCAGCGTGTTGGAGCCGAGGTTCTCGTGGCTCAGCATGGCGCCTTTGGAGCGCCCCGTCGTGCCGCTGGTGTAGAGAATGGCGGCGAGGTCGTCCGCCGCTGCGGGAACACAACCAAGATCTGGATCGAGGTTTTCACTGTCGGAGACCAGTGAGCCCGCACCCGCGCCGTCCAGGGTCAGTACATGAGGCACTCCGCAAGAGGCCGCAATGGGACGCAAGCCTTCGGCACGCCGGGGGTCGCAGATCAACAGGCCCGGTTCGGCATCCCCCAGAAAGTAAGCAAGCTCCGAATCCGTGTAGGCCGTGTTGAGGGGTAGCAGAACCGTGCCGCTGCGCAGTGCCGCCAGATAGATCATCAGGGCTTCCGGCGACTTCCCGACTTGCATCGCGACGCGGTCACCTTTTTTTAGACCTCGATCGGCGAACAGGCGCGCGAAGCGGCCGGACATCTCGTCGATGTCCTGATACGTCAAGCGGCGTCCGCTTTCCGTCGCCAGGAACTCGGCGCGCCTGTCCTTCGGCGCGTGCAATTGGAAGATTTCAAAAAGATTGTCGCTCATGTCGCCGTCTTGATTTGAGGTCTTTTTACGATCACCAGGGCGATTGCCGGCGTGCCAACCGTCAGGCACTCACGGCCTGAAGATAGGTCGGAGGCAGCGTGGACACCAGGTCTGTGAAGACATCGCCTTGTATGGCGACGTGGCTGCGCAGCGCCTGTTCCGCACGCTCCGGATCGCCGTCCAGCAAGGCTTGGACGACTGCATCGTGTTCAGACCAAGAGGTTTGCAGGCGTCCGTGGTGACGCAACTGAAACCGTCGAAAAGGCGAAAGGCGGTTGCGCAGGTTTCGAGTCGAGTCCTCCAGAAACATGTTATGGCCGCCAGCGTAGATCACTTCGTGAAACTCGCGGTTTGCATCGTAGTAGGCATCGGGATCGGCACGCTTCGCAAGTTTGCCGCAGCGTGCGTGTACCTTGCGCAGATTCTGCCGCTCTGCCTCGGTCATGCGGCGGGCGGCGAGGCGGGCGCAAAAGGCCTCCAGTTCGGCCATCACCTCGAACATCTGCAACAGTTCCTGCACGGTGATCTTGGCGACGACAGCGCCTTGCCTTGGCCGCATTTCCACCAATCCGGCCGAAGCAAGCTTAAGAAGCGCTTCTCGGACAGGTGTACGGGATACGCCGAAGCGCCCGGCAAGGCGGGTCTCGTCCAGGCGACTGCCTGGGACCAACTCACCTGCAAATATCTCCTCTTCCAGCCGGCGGTGCAGGTGGTCGGCCAGGCGCGATGGATTGCTCTTCATGGTCCTAGGAACCGCGTATGCAATTTCATTCGGTTATTATGCACAATAATCAGTTTTGTATACAAGATTATAGACTCGCGCGATAGGCGGTTGTAGGCTGATTGCCAAGGAATGATCGTAAATCGCCCAAAACGGGCGAAAATCGCGCGCCTACCTTGGATCGGTCCGCGCGTCTCTAGGGAGGAAACCTCATGAAACTCACTTCCATATCCATTAAGGGCCTGCTGTGCTGCGCAGCCGTTGCTCTCATGTCCGGCAGCGCGATGGCCGACGGGGTCAAGCTCAAGGCATCCCACCAATGGCCCGGCGGAAAGGGCGATGTGCGCGATGAAATGGTTCAGATGATCGCGCGCGATGTAGCGGCGGCGAACGTCGGACTCGAGGTTCAGGTTTACCCCGGCAAGTCGCTTTACAAGCCGAAGGAGCAGTGGGGCGCGATGGTCAAAGGCCAGCTCGACATCTCCGCATTTCCGTTGGCCTATGCGGCCGGTCGCCACCCTGAATTTGACTCCACCTTGATGCCGGGTCTCGTCAAGAACCACGACCATGCGAAACGCCTGAATGACTCGGCCTTCATGGATGAGATCAAAAAAGTCATCGACGATGCGGGCGTCGTGGTTCTCTCCGATGCATGGCTCGCAGGTGGTTTTGCCTCGAAGAAGAGCTGCATCCTGAATCCTGACGATATCAAGGGCCAGACCACACGCGCGGCAGGCAAGGCTTTCGAAGAAATGCTGGTCGGGGCGGGTGCTTCCATCGCGTCGATGCCGAGCTCCGAGATCTATACGGCCATGCAGACCGGTGTCCTCGATGCCGCCAACACCAGCTCGGGCAGCTTTGTGTCTTATCGCATCTACGAGCAAGCGAGTTGCCTGACGGAACCCGGCGAACACGCCCTGTGGTTCATGTACGAGCCGGTGCTGATGTCCAAGAAGAGCTGGGACAAGCTGACACCAGAACAGCAAAACGCTTTGATGGCGGCGGGTCAAAAGGCCGAGGACTTTTTCTTCGGTGCTGCCAAGGACCTCGATACCAAGCTGGTCGAAGCCTACAAGAAGGCCGGCGTCGAAGTCGTCAGCATGAGCGCAGAGCAGGCCGCGGCCTGGCGCGCGATTGCGGACCAGACGTCCTACAAGTCATTTGCCGAAAAGGTGCCGAACGGTCGCAAGCTGATCGACATGGCCCTTTCCGTCGAATAGACGGCCGAAGCTACAGCGGCGGCCGGGGTCTTCGATCGCGGAAGGCGCCGGCCGCTGTTTCATTGCGCCGACCCGTTGTCTCTCGACTTCGTGGAATAGGACCTGCGTAGCTCCCATGGACTTTTTTATCCTGACCGTACGGCGCATATCGCAGATCTGCGGGATCGCCTCCGCCGCTGCCTTGGCCGGGGCCGTCCTGATCGTCTGTCAGATGGTCGTGATCCGCTACCTGCTCAATTCCTCCACGGTCTGGCAGACCGAGTTTGTGATCTACTCGTTGGTCGCGGCCACCTTCATCGGCTGCCCATATGTCCTGTTGCATCGCGGGCACGTGAACGTGGATCTACTGCCGCTCTATCTGCATCACCGACAGCGTGTGATCCTGGCCCTGGTCGTTTCCGTTTTGTCGCTGCTGTTCTGCCTGGTGCTGAGTTACACCGGCTTGGAGCTCTTTCTCGATGCTTATCTGAACAACTGGCGCACCGATACAGTCTGGGAACTGCCGCTTTGGATTCCTTACATCACGCTTCCGGTCGGGATGGGGCTGCTGTCCCTGCAGTATGTCGCGGACATCCTCTGCATATCGACGGGCCGTGATATGCCCTTCGGCTTGAAGCCGGAGGATCGTCCATGACGCCTCTCGAGATCGGCCTCATCATCTGTGTTGCGACGATCGTCGTACTCTCGCTTGGCATCCCGATTGCCTTTGGTCTCGGATTGGTGGCGGTGGTGTCGCTGGTCATCTTCGAGGGCATCGGCAGTCTCGACGTCGTGGCCGAGACGTTCTTCGCGGGCCTCGCGGAGTTCGCTTTGGTCTCGATCCCGATGTTCGTTCTGATGGGGGCGGCTGTCGCCTCGTCCCCGGCGGGCAAGGACCTTTATGAGGCCCTGGACCGCTGGCTGCACCGGGTGCCCGGCGGGCTCATCATTTCCAACATCGGGGCTTGTTCCATATTCGCGGCGCTGTCCGGGTCTTCCCCCGCGACCTGCGCGGCGATCGGAAAGATGGGCATCCCCGAGATGCGGCAGCGCGGCTTCCCGGATGGTCTGGCAACCGGTGCCATCGCCGCGGGCGGCACGCTCGGCATTCTTATTCCGCCGTCGATCACCATGATCGTCTATGGCATCGCAACCGAGACTTCGATCGGCCGGCTGTTCGTGGCGGGCCTGCTGCCCGGCATCATGCTGACGGTCCTCTTCATGGGCTGGGCGCTCTTCAACGCCTGGCGCAGCGGCTACGACTTCGGCCAACTGGCCGAGCGGATCTCCCTGCGGGACCGCCTCGTCATCCTCCCCCGGGTCTTACCCTTCCTCGCGATCATTGCCGCGGTCCTCTATGTCCTCTACGGGGGTATTGCCACGCCGTCGGAGGCGGCAGGGGTCGGGGCCTTCTTCTGCATTGCCTTCGTCGCGCTGGTCTATGGCGTTTTCCTACGGTCGTGGCGCTTTTCGCGGGTCTGGGAGATCTTCCGGGATTCCATGCGCGAGTCGGTAATGATCCTCATGATCATCGGCGCCTCGGCGCTCTTCAGTTTCACGCTCTCGAGCCTCTTCGTCACCCAGTCCGTCGCGGAGTGGATTGCAGCACTGGACGCCAACCGATGGGTCCTGATGGGATTGATCAACCTGTTCCTGCTGGTCTGCGGCTTCTTCCTGCCGCCTGTCGCTGTCATCCTCATGACGGCGCCGATCCTGCTGCCGATTGTGACCAGCGCCGGGTTCGATCCTTATTGGTTTGCTGTGGTCTTGACGATCAACATGGAAATTGGCTTGATTACGCCGCCGGTGGGCCTAAATCTCTATGTAATCAATGGGATAGCGCCGGACGTTTCCTTGCCGACCATTTTGAAAGGGGCGCTGCCCTTTATGCTTTGTATGGTCGCCGGAATCGTTCTGCTCTGTCTGTTCCCCGGGCTTGCGACCTGGCTTCCAAATTTCTTAATGGGGCCCGGCATATGATGAGGCCGTTATGGCGTCGGATTTCCAAAACGAAAGTCTTGTTGAACGTACGCTGAGCAATCTGGCGCTCGCGTGGCGGGACGTCGCGCACGGTGCTGCCCGTAGCGTTGGATTGAAAATTCCCCGTATCCCCAAGGACGGAGATGCCGACGCGTCGGAAGCGTTGATGCGCGAATGCCTGGAGGCACGAGGCGGGGAGGTCTCCGCCCGGATCCGCGCCGCCGAACTGGGCAAGTCTTTTCTGGAGCTGTCTCCCGACGGCAAAAGGATCTTCTTCGAGGTTCTTGGTCAGCGCTTCGCGACCGACCGCGGAGCCGTAGAGCGGGCGATCCGCGAGTATCAGGAGACGGATGATCGCCAAAGCCTGCTGGAGGCCGAAGGCAAGCTCCGGCGCGCCTTGGAACCCCCCAGAGTTCGCCTGTTGACCCAGTTCAACGCCCTGCCGGAAGGCGTGAAGTTCCTCGTCGATATGCGCTCCGATCTTCTGGCGATGAGGTCCAAGGACCCGGATCTCGTAGCGCTCGACGGCGATTTCCGCGCGCTTCTGACTTCCTGGTTCGACGTGGGCTTTCTGGACCTGCGGGCCATCACATGGGACTCCCCGGCGGCGCTCCTGGAAAAGCTCATCGCCTATGAGGCAGTCCATGAAATCCGGTCCTGGGACGACCTGAGGAACCGGTTGGATTCCGATCGCCGCTGCTTTGCGCTCTTTCATCCGCGCATGCCGGACGAGCCTCTGGCCTTCGTCGAGGTGGCGCTGGTCGCGGGAATGGCGGGCAGTGTTCAGACGTTGCTGGACGAGGATGCACCCTCGACCGATCCGACCGACTCCGACACAGCCATCTTCTATTCCATCAGCAACACCCAAAGGGGACTGAAGGGCATCTCCTTCGGTGAGTTCCTGATCAAGATGGTGGCCCGGGACCTCGGCAAGGAGTTCCCGCGCCTTAAGATCTTTGCCACACTCTCGCCCATTCCCGGCTTTAAGAGGTGGCTGGAGAGCCTGCCGGAAGAGGTTCTGGAGGAAATCCTGCCCGATCCGGACCACTCGACGCTGCGCAGTGTCGCGGGCACCGAGACCACGCTCGCTGCCCTGCTGCGCCTGCTGGAGCGGGAGAGCTGGCAGCAGGATGAGGCGCTAACTGCGGCTTTGAAAGAGCCGTTGATGCTGCTATGTACGCGCTACTTGCTGGATCGTCGCGCAGATGGTCAGCCGGTCGATGCGGTTGCACGGTTCCATCTTCGGAATGGGGCGCGGATCGAACGACTGAATTGGCTGGGCGATACCTCGGACAACGGACTACGTCAGTCCGCGGGTATGATGGTGAACTACCGTTATGTCCTGGACGACATGGAGAAGAACCATGAGTCCTATATACGGGGACGCCGGCCGGCAATGGGATCTGAATTCCGCGCCAGGGCGCGGTCGATGCGAGAGGCCGGAGCCTCTCCTTTGAAAAAACTGGGAATTGCCTGAAACCGGAAGCGGGCCGATGCCAACCGCTGTTCCGGACAGGGCTCCCTGAGCCGAGAAGGAGTGTTGCGGGTGACTGCGAAGGTGACGAAGTTGGAGGCCGCGGACGACGCGCGCCGCTTTCGGGATGTCGCATCGGTCGTAACCGGGTTGGAGCCGAGCTATCCCGTCTATTGCCTGCGTCCAGAAATCCTGCAGGAGACGGCGCGGCGATTCATCTCGCTGTTCCCCGGGACAGTGCTTTATGCGGTGAAGTGCAATCCCAATCCTCTGGTCCTGAAGGCGCTTTACGACGGAGGAATTCGTCACTTCGATACGGCCTCCCTGGCTGAGATTGCCCAGGTCGCTGAGACCTTCACCGACTGTGCGTCGTACTTCATGCATCCGGTCAAGGCGCGGCCGGTCATCAAGGCGGCGCATCAGATCTACGGCGTCCGGCATTACGTCGTCGACCATGAAAACGAACTGCGGAAAGTTCTGGACGAAACCGGCGGCGAGGACATCACGGTCGTCGTTCGTATCGACACGCCACCGGATGCGGACACGCTCTATCACCTGGCGGAGAAATTCGGCTGCTCCCAAGATGAAGCCGTTGACCTTCTGAAGGACGCGGATCGCGCCGGGTGCAAGACCGGATTGGCCTTCCATGTCGGCTCGCAATGCCGCAATCCGGACGCCTACCGCAAGGCGCTCGGTCTCGTCGGCAGTGTCATCGAGAAGGCCGGCATGAAGCTCTCTTGCGTGGATGTCGGCGGCGGCTTTCCGGCGGACTACGCCAACATGAAGTCTCCGCCGATCGAGGACTTCATGGAAGCCATCCGCGAGGGCGTTAAGCAGATCGCTCTTTGTCCCACCACCGAACTCATGGCCGAGCCGGGCCGCGCGCTCGTCGCCACGGGTAGCTCCTTGCTGATGCAGGTGCAGCTTCGCAAGGAAAACCGCCTCTACGTGAACGACGGAGTCTACGGCAGCCTCTCGGAAATGGTCGCCGGCGGCCTTGAACTGCCGTCGCGTTTGATCCGGGCGGATGGCGAGCCCTCGAGCGAAACGCAGGCATTCTCCCTGAACGGGCCGACCTGCGATTCTTACGATGTTCTGCCCGGCACTTTCGAATTGCCGGCGGACGCGCGGGAAGGGGACTGGATCGAGGTCGACAGGATCGGCGCCTACTCGAATTCAAATGCAACCAACTTCAACGGCTTCTGTCCCGAGACGTTTGTCGAGGTCTTTGACGAAGGGCCTGGGGCCAAACTCTAAAGGTTTCCGGACAGGATTTCGCATCCGTGCAGCAGCGCGTCGCAAGTTTTTTCGGTCTTTCCGGTAGCGGTTTTCACAAGGTTGTCTATCGCGAGAGTGGGCCAGCGGATGCCACCCGGACGGTCCTTTGTGTTCATGGACTGACCCGAAACAGCCGCGATTTCGACGACCTCGCGGCCGCCCTGGCAACAGATGGCTACAGAGTTGTTTGCCCGGATGTCGTGGGGCGCGGGGACAGCGAATACCTGCGGGACCCCAGCGGTTACGGCTATCCGCAATATCTCGCCGACATGGCGGCCCTGATCGCGCGGCTGGGTGTCGACAGCGTGGATTGGGTCGGGACCTCGATGGGGGGGCTGATCGGCATGATGCTGGCTGCGCAGCCGGGCAATCCGCTCCGCACCTTGGTCATGAACGACGTCGGACCCTTCATCCCGAAGGCGGAGCTGGATCGCATCCTGGAGTATCTCGGCGCCGACCCTCGTTTCAAAAGCCTTGAGGCGGCGGAACGCTACTGCCGTGAGACCTACGCGCAGTTCGGGGCGCTGAGTGCCGCCCAGTGGCAACACATGGCCGAGAACTTCACGCGGCGCGACGGAGAATCTTATCGGCTCGCCTACGACCCGGCCATCGCGGCTCCGTTCCAGGGGATCGAATTGACGGATGTCGACCTGTGGCCGCTCTGGGACATGGTGCCTTGTCCTGCCCTGATTTTGCGGGGCGCGGACTCCGCTCTACTGCCTGCCGAAACGGCGGTGGAGATGACGCGCCGCGGACCCAAGTGCGACTTGGAGGTTATTCCCGGGTGCGGTCATGCGCCGTCCTTGATGGAGCCGTCGCAGGTCCGTCTCGTCGTGGACTGGCTGAACAACAATTAGATTTCAAATCGGCAACGCGGCATCGTGCCGGAATGGACCTCATGCCCAACAAGGCAATGGTTCTGTGAGCCGAGGAACCCCGCCGCTATTCTCTCGCGCCACCTAGAGGGAAGATCCCGCACCATGTATGTCCCCGCCGTATTCAAGGAAGACCGTGTTCCGGAGATGCACGCTCTCATGCGCGAAAACCCGTTCGCCACTCTAGTGGCGCAGGGGCTAGAGGGCCTGACGGCAACGCATCTGCCGATGATATTGGATCCGGACCCGGCGCCCTACGGGACGCTCCGGGGCCACGTAGCGAAACCCAACCCGCATTGGAAGGATGCCGCTGAAAGCCCAGAAACGCTGGTCATTTTCCAGGGCCCACAGTGCTACATCACCCCGTCCTGGTATCCGAGCAAGGCCGAAACCGGGCGTGTGGTGCCGACCTGGAATTACGTGGCCGTTCACGCTTACGGCAAGTTGGAAACAACACAAGACCCAACCCGTCTGCGGCGTCACCTTGAAGAGCTAACGGACCGACAGGAATCCAACCAAACCGATCCATGGAAACTCTCCGATGCGCCGGAAGATTTCACCGAGACAATGATGCGGGGAATCGTCGGCCTGGAAGTCGTTATTACAACGCTTCAGGGCAAGGCAAAGGCCAGTCAGAACCGTCCGGCGGCGGATCGCCAAGGCGTCGTCGAAGGGTTGAGAGCGTCGAAGCAGTCCGGAGCGGAAGCGATGGCCCGGGTGGTGGCGGAAACTCTCGATAAGCCTTCGTGAGCGATGAGTCTTAACCCTTAATGAGGCGTGCCACCTCAGGGGCGGCATAAGTCAGGACCGCGTCGGCGCCTGCCCGCTTAAATGCGAGCAGGGTCTCCAGCAGGATCTTGTCGTTGTCCAGCCAGCCATTGGCGGCGGCGGCCTTCATCATCGCGTACTCACCGCTCACCTGATATGCGAGGGTCGGAACGCCGAAGGCTTCCTTCACGTCTCGGAGAACATCCAAATAGGGCAGGCCAGGCTTGACCATGACCATGTCGGCCCCTTCCTGCAGGTCCAAGGCGGCCTCTCTGAGTGCCTCGCTGCGGTTCGCCGGGTCCATCTGGTAGGTGCTCTTGTCGCCTGTCAGCGCGCCGCCGGACCCCACCGCATCGCGAAACGGTCCGTAGAAAGCGCTGGCATATTTGGCGCTGTAAGCAAGGATACGGACGTCCTGCAGGTCTGCATTGTCGAGCGCCGACCGGATTGCGCCGACACGTCCGTCCATCATGTCCGAAGGACCCACCGTGTCCGAGCCGGCTTCCGCCTGGACGACAGCCTGCCTGCAGAGAATATCAAGGGTCTCGTCGTTGAGGATCTTGCCGTCTCGGACCAGACCGTCGTGGCCCAGGCTGTTGAAGGGGTCCAGCGCGACGTCGGTGATCAGGCCGAGGTCAGGGAATGCATCGCGCAGGATCCGAACCGCGCGGCAGACCAAATTGTTTGGATTGTAGGCTTCCTCACAGTCCGGCGTTTTCCGCTCTTCTTCCATGAAGGGGAAGACAGCAATCGCCGGGATCCCGAGGTCGGTGGCGGCGCCGACTTCATCGACCAGGCAATCGAGTCCGTGGCGTGCGATCCCAGGCAGGGACGGAACATCCGTTGTACCGGACTGCCCCTGAACGAAGATTGGCAGGATCAGGTCATCGGCGGTTAGGTGGTTTTCGGCGGTCAGGCGGCGGGTCCAGGCGTCACCACGATTGCGCCGGGGGCGCACTTGAGGAAAGCTGCCGAGCGCATCCGGCGCCCCGGCCCTGGTCTTCCGCTGCCGGTCCGGAAGGGATCGCAGCACCGGCTTTGTCTTTGACATGGTGTTCCTGGCTCTCCTGATTGCGGCGCGACCGTTGTGTAATCTGCTTGGTTGGCGCGCAGTTTAGGCGGCGAAGGAAAAGGCAACAAGGCCCGAGGTTGCGCGGCCGGGGAAGAGGGAGCACGAAAGAAGCGGGCGATTTCTAGCCGTTCGCGCAGCGATGGGCCCTCAGAAACCCCTCATGCTTGCGACCGACCAGCGCAGCCTGCGTCCTATTGTCCACCTTAAGGACATCGAGAATCTTGTGCACGTGGAGCTTCACAGTCGACTCGCTCAACCCCAGCTCAGTCGCGATTTTACGATTCGAGTCGCCGCGCGTTACCAAGGCGAGCACGTCTCGTTGTCGCCGTGTCAGGTGATGCAGGTGAGCCGCGTTTGCGATGACGTCCGGATAGCTGACATTCTCGACGCCAACGGGATGGATCAATGACAGGTAACCCAGCACCTCTCCATCGCGGCCGGTCAGGACTGCGTCCGAGACGACGCATTCGACTTCGTCTCCGTAGGACGTGGACAGATGACGGCGATGGCTTTGCGGGCCTCGAGTGCGCAACGTCTCACGGTAGGCGGCAGACTCGATCTCGTTCACGACGCCTTCAGTCGCTTCCCAAATGTCCCGTCCGATTACTGTTGGTTCGGTCCAGCCAAAGGTCCTCTTCGCTGCCCCGTTGCAAAAAGTGACGCAGCCTTGCTTATCCGCAAGGAGTAGCGGATAGCCGATCGCATCGGTGAGTATCCTAGAGGAGCTTTGTTTCACGATGTCATCGGCAAAATCCGCAACATCCGTGCAGACCACCGCAGAGCCGGCGATCTCGCCTTCTTCATCGCAATAGGGGGCCCCGGAAATCAAACAGGGGCGGCGCGTGCCGTCGTCGCGCTGCAATGGGATCTCGTAAACGGAGGTGCCTCCACTGAAGCGCTTCACACCTTCTCTTTCCATCCGAGCGACTTCGGTTTCGGGAATGAACTTTCGAAGGTTTTGACCAATCGCCGTACCGCAACGCAATCCCAGGATCTCATGATAGCGCGTATTCGCAAAGAGAATGGAGCCTGCCCTTGAGATAAGAGCGACGCCGCTGTTCACTTGGTTGACGAGGCTGCGCAACAACTGCCGTTCCGCCTTGGCCTCATGGACGGCCTCAACGTGCCGTGTGACATCGACAAACTGATGAAGATAACCTCCGGCCAAAGGTCCTGTGGTGATAGCGGAGCAGCGATGCTCAAGCCAGCGGCAGGGCTTGTTTCCACGTGTGTTCAGATGATGATCTTCCGGCGCGGAGCCTTGGGCGAAGTTCATTGCTTCAAAGAAGCTGCGATGAAACTTCTCGGGATCATAAAAAGAAGGCGACAGATCTTCCGGGACGACGAACTGGAGGCTCCGATGGCGCAGCTTTTCCGCATCAACTCCAAAGAAGCATTCGAAGGTCTCGTTCGCCCAAGCGACTCGCATGTGCCGGTCGGCGGCCAGCATGCCGACCCAACGCGGAAGAATGCCGCCCTGTTCTAGATAATACGGATTTTCGCTTGAAGAACTCTTTGCCGGAGATTGGTTGATCTCCGCGTTACTATCGTAAACCGCCACTTTTCGGTGCTCCCCAAAAAAGCATGCCCATCCTGGGACGCTCTCATAGCAGCCCACTCCACAGACGGATCAATCACCGTCCAAAGTGATCTGCAGTGGCGGGGGGAACCACGATGAGATTCTTAATTCACTAGGTCATGAATGTAAAGGACCTGACGCCCTGTTAAACCATCGGTGGGTCCCCGGATTTAAGATTCAAGCAGAGCTATCTGGATTCCGGCAGTGGGTCCGACGGGTCGGTCAAGGATCAAGGGAGGACGCCCGATGGAGTCCTCCCTTTGTCGCCGCAGGAGACTAATGGCCCCTTAGGTTTGTGGGTTATTCCGCCGCCGCGGCTTTGGTGGAGGCGGCGGTTAGGGCTTGATCCAAGTCAGCGATGATGTCGTCGATATGCTCGATGCCTATGGACAATCGAACATAGCCATCGGAAACACCGGTCGCCAACTGCTCCTCCGGGGCCAACTGCGAATGCGTCGTGCTTGCCGGGTGAATGGCCAAGCTTCGTGCATCGCCGATGTTCGCCACATGGTAGAACAATTCAAGAGAGTCGATGAATCGCCTTCCGGCATCCCGGCCGCCCTTCAACTCGAAGCCGACGAGCCCGCCCAATCCGCCTTCCATATAGGTCTCGGTCCAGGCCTTGCCGTTGCCGTCGAGTTGGCTGGGATGAATGACGGTCTCAACTTCCGGACGCTCCGCCAGATAGTCCGTGACGGCCTGCGCATTGCGGCAGTGCTCCCGCATCCGCAGCGGCAGGGTTTCGAGGCCCTGCAGAAACATGAAGGCGTTGAAAGGACTCATGGCATAGCCGAGATCCCGTTGCAGCGTCACCCGAGCCTTCAGAATGTAAGCGATGGGCCCCAAGGGTTTGACGGCTTCGGTCCAAACCGCACCGTGGTAGCTCGGGTCAGGTTGGTTCAGCAGCGGGAAACGGTCCGCGTTTTTCTCCCAATCGAAAGTCCCGCCGTCGACCAGAACACCGCCGATGGACGTGCCATGTCCGCCGATGTACTTGGTGGTCGAATAGACGACGATGCTGGCGCCATGCTTCAGAGGCTGACAGATCACCGGTGCCGCCGTGTTGTCGACAATCAGAGGGATGCCGAATGAGTCGCCGATCATTGCGACCTCCCGGATCGGGAAGGGGATCAGCTTGGGGTTCGGCAAGGTCTCCGCATAGTAGGCCCGGGTCTTGTCGTCGGTTGCCTTCCTAAAGCTCTCTGGGTCACTGGGATCGGCGAAACGGACTTCGATGCCCTGCGTCCTAAGGGTGTTGGCGAAGAGGTTCCAGGTGCCGCCATAGAGATCGGTCGAGGAAACGATGTTATCGCCGGCTTGCGCGATATTCTGGATTGCCATCGCGGAGGCGGCCTGCCCTGACGACACAGCAAGCGCTGCCACGCCGCCTTCCATCGCCGCGACCCGCTTTTCCAGCACGTCGCAAGTCGGGTTCATGATGCGGGTATAGATGTTCCCGAGTTCCCTCAGAGCAAAGAGGTTCTCTGCGTGGGCTGTGGACTCGAACTGGTATGAGGTGGTCTGGTAGATGGGCACCGCGACAGCGCCCGTCTGTGGGTCGGCCCGAAAGCCGGCGTGCAGCGCCAAAGTTTCCGCGCGGTGGGTTTTCTGAGTCATCTGCTTGGGTCCTCCTTCAATCACCGTTCTGCCGGTCCCTGACGGAAGCGGCGGTTTTTTCGAGGGGCCTCAAGCAGGCTTGGCTCTTTAGCTTTTGTTGACGCGGAGCAAGCTGCCCCTCAAATCACCGCGGGTCCCTTTGCGGCGGACCGGACCGCGTCTTCCTGATGGTCACTGCCATTCGCCATTCGGAAAGCGCAGGGGTATTGAAGTGATCTGAGCATTCCTTTGTCAAGCCGTGAAACGCCAGGGCCCGGGTTTCTCGTTGTGGCGGCAATCGGGGTGGAGCTGGGGGCAAGGCCCGCGTTGACAGGAAAGGGGCCGCTACTATCATCCGCGCCAAACCGCCCGACATTATATCGCAGCGTTCTCGACACTGCCCGCAACGGGAATTCAAATGGACTTCGAACTTTCCGAAGAGCAACGCCTGATACAGGACATGGCCCGTGATTTCGCGGCCAAGGAAATGGCGCCCAATGCTGCGGCCTGGGACGCCGACTGTGTGTTTCCCATCGATGCGCTGAGGGCTGCCGCGGCCCTCGGATTTGGCGGAATCTATGTCCGTGAAGATGTCGGTGGCTCGGGGCTCAGCCGGCTGGACTCGGCCCTGATCTTTGAGGAACTCGCCGCCGCCTGTCCTTCAACCGCCGCCTATATTTCCATTCACAACATGGCAGCCTGGATGATCGACTGTTTCGGAAACAACGATCAACGGCGAGCCTTCTTGCCAAAGCTGACGTCCATGGAGCATTTCGCGAGCTACTGTCTGACGGAACCGGGGGCGGGCTCAGACGCGGCTTCCTTGAAGACCAAGGCAGAGCTGGACGGCGATCACTATGTGCTCAACGGTTCCAAAGCGTTTATCTCGGGCGGTGGTAGCAGCGACATCTATGTCGTGATGTGCCGCACGGGCGGCGAAGGGCCGGGCGGTGTTTCGACACTGGTCGTCCCAAAGGACACGGTCGGCCTGTCTTTCGGCAAAAGAGAAAAGAAGCTGGGCTGGAACAGCCAACCGACGGCCATGGTCACCTTCGAGGACGCCCGAGTCCCGGTGGCGAACCGTCTGAGTGAGGAGGGGGAAGGCTTCAAGATCGCCATGATGGGCCTGGACGGCGGCCGGTTGAATATCTCCGCCTGCTCTGTGGGCGGTGCCCGGGCGGCCATGGATCTTGCGCGCGAGCATATGAAGACGCGGCGCCAGTTCGGGAAGACCCTGGCTGAGTTTCAGGCGCTGCAGTTCAAGCTCGCCGACATGGCCACGGAACTGCAAGCGGCCCGCCTGATGGTGCATCAGGCGGCCTGCCGGTTGGATGACGATCATCCGGACAAGACGCTCTATTGTGCCATGGCAAAGCGTTACGCCACTGATATCGGTTTCAAGGTCTGCAACGAGGCGCTTCAGCTCCACGGGGGGTACGGTTACATCAAAGAGGTTCCGGTGGAGCGCCATCTGAGGGACCTGCGCGTGCACCAGATCCTCGAGGGAACGAACGAGATCATGCGCGTCATTGTGGCCCGGCGGCTTCTCGCGCCGTGACGCCCCATTTGTTTCAATCCTAAATCCATAGCAGAAGCGGTCAGTACCAACGCCGATGAGCGACAAAGACGAAATCCTGTTCCAGACCCGCGGAAAGACCGGGTTTGCCACGCTGAACCGGCCGAGCGCCTTTAATGCGCTGACCTTAGGGATGGTGCACAGGCTGGCTCCACAGCTCGAAGCCTGGTGCGGCGATTCCGCGATCGAGGCCGTCGTCATACGGGGGACGGGCGAAAAGGCCTTCTGTGCCGGCGGCGATATCGTTTCCATCTACCGGGACAGAAATCCGGAGTTTGGCGAAACATTCTTTCGGGACGAGTATCGCCTGAACAGGGCCATCAAGCGCTATCCAAAACCCTATATTGCTCTGATCGATGGGGTGACCATGGGCGGTGGCGTCGGCGTCTCGGTCCACGGTCGCTTCCGGGTTGCGACAGAACGCACCGTAATGGCTATGCCGGAAACGGCGATCGGGTTTTTCCCCGATGTCGGCGGGACTTATTTCCTGCCGCGCTTGCCGCATCAGTTGGGGCTCTTCATGGCGCTGACCGGCTGGCGCATTAAGGCCGCCGAATGCCTCGCCAGTGGGATCGCGACACACTATGTCGAAAGTCATCGGATCGCGGAGCTCGAAGAGGCGTTGGCCGTTGCCAACCTCTCAGCGGGACACGCAGCCGTTGCATCTGTCATCGAATCTTTCGCTGGCAGTCCCGGCCCCTCATCATTGAGCGCGGACTTGCCGGCGATAGAGCGCTGCTTTTCAAGGAATTCGGTCGCGGAGATCATCGAGGCATTGTCTGATGAGGAGGGGGTCTGGGCCGAAAAATCGCTGGGCATGATCCGTCGGCAATCGCCGACCAGTCTGTTGGTCACTTACCGTCAGATCAGGGCCGGGGCGGATCTCTCCTTCGAGGATGCAATGATCCTGGAGTATCGCTTGAGTCAGGCTTTCCTTGGGGGGCATGATTTCTACGAGGGCATCCGCGCCATGGTGATCGACAAGGACCAGAAGCCGCAGTGGGACCCCTCCGAACTAACGGACGTGAAACCCGAGGCAGTCGAGAGGTGCTTCGAGAGTTTGGGTGCGCGGGACCTTACGTTTTGAGCGGACCAGCGGCCATTGGGACGTTGCGGCATCAGGATTAACAGGGAGGCATAGTCACATGACCGACATCGGATTTATTGGACTGGGAAACATGGGGGGCCCGATGGCCGCCAACCTGGTCAAGGCCGGTCACAGAGTCCGCGGATTCGATGTGGTGCCGGCCCCTCTTGAGACAGCGCGTGGGAACGGCGTGGAGACAGTGGGAAGTGCCGCGGAGGCCGCCAAGGGTGCGGCGGTGCTGGTGACGATGTTGCCGGCGGGAGAACATGTCCGGGCCGTCTATAGCGGTGCCGACGGGCTCATAGCAGCGGTCGACAAGGGTGCGCTTCTGATCGATTGCTCGACTATTGACGTCGGGACGGCACGCGACGTCCACGGTGCGGCTGAACAGGCCGGTCATCTGATGTTGGATGCTCCGGTCTCCGGTGGCGTGGCCGGAGCGGAAAACGCCGCCTTGACCTTCATGGTCGGCGGGTCGGAAGAGGCCTTTACGAAAGGCCGGCCGTTCTTCGAGATCATGGGAAAGAACATCGTGCATGCCGGCGGACCGGGAAACGGGCAGGTCGCCAAGGTCTGCAACAACATGATCCTTGGAATTTCGATGATCGGCATATCAGAGGCCTTCAATATGGGAGAGAAGCTCGGTTTGGATCCGAAGAGCCTTTTTGATATTTCATCAAAGGCATCAGGGTCTTGCTGGGCGATGCTGAACCACAATCCTATTCCCGGCCTGGTTGAGTCCTCCGCAGCCAACCGGGGCTATAAGCCGGGTTTTGCGGCCGCCATGATGCATAAGGACCTCAAGCTCTCTCAGGCCGCGGCGGCCCAGGCCGGTGTGGCAACGCCGTTGGGGGCTGAAGCGACCGCGCTCTACACCATGTTCGTGAACGCCGGGAACGCCGAGCTGGACTACTCGGCCATCGTCAAGATGATCAGCGGGAAATGACGTCTCAGGAGTGGTGGCTTCTGAGTTTGATCTATTTATGAGAGAAGTCTTAGGCCGCAGCGCCGGTTGGTTGTATTGTGGGCTTCCCAGGTAAATCAGAGATTTAGGCCGCCGTTAAGTTGGGCTTAACGGCCTATGAGATAAATTCGTGATCAAGCTGAAGGGATTTTTCCGTTTTTTTATAGCGAGGACGTCGTGAAGGCCGCCTATCTAGAAATGATCACGCTGGTTGAACGCCTGCATCGGCAGTGTCTGGAAGTTGTGAAAGCGGAAGTGGAGCGCCGTGGCGTCCGCGACCTGAACAACGTCCAAGCCCTCATCCTGTACAATATCGGCGAAGAGGAGCTGTCCGTCGGCGAGCTGACTCAGCGCGGATACTACCTCGGTTCGAATGTCTCCTATAACGTGAAGAAGATGGTCGAGAACGGTTATCTGATTCAGGAACGCTCGCCTCACGATCGCCGTTCATTCCACGTCCGGGCTTCAGAAAAGGGTCTGGAGATCTATCGCGGCATCAGCACGCTCTTCGACCGCCATGCCGAGCAACTGGTCGATGGTGAGTTCTCGGAAGATGTGTTGAAGGATGCCAACAACGCGCTGCGGCGCCTGCAGCAATTCTGGTCGGCCCCTGGTCACTACAGCAGCCGGCTTGTTTCCGCGGCCTAAGTCCGTAATTCCTCATCTGGACGGAAGAGGGCCCCGCCACTGGCGGGGCCCTTTTTCTTTGTAAGTTCTGTTGGAAAGACTCGGTTGCCGCCTAGAAGAAGGCCTGAATGCCCGTTTGCGCACGGCCGAGAATCAAGGCGTGGACATCGTGTGTGCCCTCGTAGGTATTGACGGCTTCCAGATTCATGACATGCCGGATCACGTGGTATTCGTCCGAGACGCCGTTGCCGCCGTGCATGTCGCGAGCGACCCGCGCGATGTCCAACGCCTTGCCGCAGGAGTTGCGTTTGCAAAGCGAGATGGCTTCGGGCGCGGCATCGCCGGCATCCATCAAACGGCCCAGTTGAAGGCAGGATTGCAGTCCGATGGTGATCTCGGTCTGCATATCCGCGAGCTTCTTTTGGATCAGTTGATTGGCCGCCAGAGGGCGTCCGAACTGACTGCGCTCCAGGGTGTAGGTCCTCGCCGCGTGCCAGCAGAATTCGGCGGCGCCCAGCGCCCCCCAGCAAATACCATAGCGGGCCCGGTTGAGGCAGCCGAAGGGACCCTTCAGTCCGGAGACGTTCGGCAATAGATTCTCATCCGGCACGAAGACATCATCCATGACGATCTCGCCGGTAATCGAAGCCCGGAGTGAAAATTTGCCCTCGATCTTGGGGGTCGACAGCCCCTCCATGCCCCGTTCCAGAATGAAGCCGCGGATCACGTCGCTGTCATCCTTAGCCCAGACAATGCAGATGTCCGCGACGGGCGCGTTGGTGATCCACATCTTTGCCCCCTTCAGGCGGTAGCCGCCTTCCACCTTGCGGGCGCGGGTCTTCATCCCGCCGGGATCCGAACCGTGATCCGGTTCGGTGAGACCGAAGCAGCCGATCAGTTCCGCCGTTGCCAGGCGGGGCAGGTACTTCTGCTTTTGCTCCTCGCTGCCGTACGCGTGGATCGGGTGCATGACGAGGCTGGATTGCACCGACATCATGGAGCGGTAACCGGAATCGACACGCTCGATTTCGCGTGCGACTACGCCGTAGCAAATATAGTTCACGCCGGCGCCGCCGTAGCTTTCCGGGATAGTTGCACCGAGAAACCCGAGTTCGCCGAGTTCGGTCATGACGGCGCGGTCGAAGGTCTCATGCCGGTTGGCTTCCAGGATGCGTGGCATGAGTTTTTCCTGAGAGAAAACGCGGGCGGCCTCCTGGACCATCCTCTCGTCTTCGGAGAGTTGGCTGTTCAGGTGTAAGGGGTCCTCCCAGTCAAAAACTGGTTTCGAGGATTTCGCATTCGACATGACCGAGACAGAGGCTCCGCTTGTGACGGACGACATTGCTTGATCTCCAAGTAAAGGAACAACGACCGGGAAATACCATCATACACCAAGAGATACCGCATTGCACCATGGCGCCCTGAATGAGTTCGGAATCGCCATTCCGCCGCGATTGTCGGTTAAGAATTTCTTGAGGTTGGGGCCGGAGAATTTCTCCATGGCCCGTTTGCGCGAGGTGCTTTTTGAATTTTACCAGGTCGGAGACTACGTCAAAGTCTCCGCCGTGGATCCGATCACCCTCACAGAGGTTTCTATAGTAGGATCCGCGCACGTCGGACAGCACGAGCTTGAGCGCATTGCCGCCAACAAGCTGCGCTACGTCCTGCGGAAACAGGACCGACAAACTCCTCTCAAGGCCCGGCGGGGGCTGTCGGTATAAAGATTCGGATGCGGGGAGGCCGCCCATCGGGCGGCCCCACAAGCGCTTCTAAGCTTTGCTGTTTGCCACGCGGGGCGGTGTCCGCCCCAGGCCGATTTTCTTGGCGAAAGCGGATCGCTGTTTAGCATAGTTGGGAGCGACCATCGGATAGTCCGGCGGCAAGCCCCATTTGGCTCGGTATTCCTCCGGAGTCAGCTTGTAATTGCTGCGCAGATGCCGCTTGAGCATCTTGAGCTTCTTCCCGTCCTCCAAACAGACGAGGTAATCCGGTGTCACCGAGCGCCGCACAGAGATCGCAGGCTTCTTCGGCTCTCCCTTTTTCCGCACGGTTCCGTTGAGCTCGGCAATAGAACTGTGCACGGTCTCTATGACTCCAGACAGTTCACTGGAAGGTAAAGGGTTGTTGCGTACGTAAGCGGCAACAACATGGGCGGACATACGCAGTACTTCCGCCTCCGACAATTGCTGGGATGCTTGCTCGTTCATTATATTCTGTCCACCTTAGTCCCCGATAGAGGAACTCAATAATAAATTGTATAAATATTGTCAAACAAACAAGTCATAATGGTTAATGTTGTTAACCATAATTCTATATCTGGCAGTATGGGAATCCAATCGACAAAACTGTATTGCGAATTTCTAAATCTATACTTAGTTCTCGCGATTGATGCTTAATCCGCTAAGTTCCGCTCTTTGACCGGCGAAAGAGGGATCGACACCTTGTGGTGACCTTTCGCCGAACCTCGACATATGGTAGCGTCCGCCGCTTCCGTGGGGTCATTCCACGAAGCTTTTTTCTCTAAGCGGTTGAACTAGGGACCAGGGATCTCATGAAACCGGTTGCTGTCGCGTCAGATCATGCGGGCTATGACTTGAAAGCGTCATTGGCGGAGGATTTGCGCGGCATGGGGTACGAGGTCCTGGACCTCGGGACGGACGCTGCCGATAAGTCGGTTGACTACCCTGATTTCGGCCATGCCTTGGCGGAAGTCGTTTCGTCCGGCAAATGCGACCGCGGCATATTGATCTGTGGCACAGGTATCGGTATTTCCATCGCGGCGAACCGGCACCCCGGGATCCGGGCCGCGGTTTGTCATGACGAAACCACTGCAAGGCTAAGCAGGGAACACAACGACGCAAACGTTCTTGCCCTGGGCGCGCGAATGATCGGCGAAACGGTCGCGAAGGAATGTCTGAAGACATTCCTGAGCACGGAATTCGCCGGCGACCGTCACGCGAGGCGTGTGACGAAGCTGGGTTAACGACGCGGACCGGTGCGTATAAGCATCGGCGTTCCATGGAGAAAGGGGCAGTAGCAAACAATGTTGAATGGTTTTTTCACCGCGCACCTCGGACAATCGGATCCGGAACTGGCGGAGGCTGTGAGCGGCGAGCTACGCCGGCAGCAGGATCAGATCGAGCTTATCGCTTCGGAGAACATCGTCTCTCTTGCCGTGCTCGAAGCCCAGGGCTCAGTCCTGACCAACAAGTACGCCGAGGGATATCCCAACCGCCGATACTATGGGGGCTGTGAGAATGTCGACGTCGTAGAGCAATTGGCGATCGACCGCGCCAAGCAGCTCTTCGATTGCGGCTTCGTAAACGTCCAACCGCACTCGGGGGCCCAGGCCAACCAGTGCATAATGCTGGCGCTGCTGCAACCCGGCGACACCGTGATGGGGCTGGCGCTCTCCGCCGGCGGTCACCTGACCCACGGCGCCCGTCCGAACCTATCGGGCAAGTGGTTCAATGCCGTGCAGTATGGCGTCCGACAGGAGGATGGGCTCATCGATTTTGACGAGGTGGAGCGGCTTGCGAAAGAACACCAACCGAAGCTCATTATCGCTGGTGGCTCCGCTTACCCGCGGATCCTCGACTTCAAACGCTTTAGGGAGATTGCTGACTCCGTCGGGGCGCTGTTTCATGTCGATATGGCCCACTTTGCGGGCCTGGTAGCAGCGGGCGTCCATCCCAGCCCCATTCCCCACGCGCACATCGTAACGACGACCACGCACAAGACACTACGGGGCGCGCGCGGTGGAATGATCCTCACCAACGACGAGGCCATCGCGAAGAAAATCAACTCCGCTGCATTTCCCGGGTTGCAAGGCGGGCCACTGATGCATGCCATCGCGGGCAAAGCGGCCGCCTTCGGCGAAGCATTGAAGCCGGAGTTTAAGGCTTACGCGGAGAGCGTTGTCAAAAATGCGAGAACCTTGGCTGAGACCCTCAAAGCGAATGGGTGCGATATCGTCACGGACGGCACCGACACGCACCTGATGCTCGTCGACTTGCGGCCCAAGGCGTTGACCGGGAATATCGCGGAAGAGAGCCTCGATCGTGCCGGAATTACTTGCAACAAGAACGGTGTTCCATTCGATCCGGAAAAGCCGACGATCACCTCCGGAATTCGTTTGGGTTCGCCGGCAGCGACGACTCGCGGCTTTGGAGAGGCGGAATTCCGTCAGGTCGGGGAAATGATCTCCCGGGTCCTCGACGGTTTGGCGTCCGGACAGAACGACAATACACCGGTCGAAACGGAGATCCGGGCCGAGGTAAAGGCGCTTTGCGGCCGCTTCCCGATTTATCCGGAGTTGAGCGTGCAATGATTGAAGAAGGCGAGGGGGCTGGATCCCGCTAGGCTGACTGTGCCGGCGGGCGCTGCTGTCGGGGGAGGTTGAGATGCGTTGTCCGTTTTGTGGAAACGACGATACCCAGGTAAAGGATTCCAGACCGACCGAGGATAACTCGGCGATCCGGAGACGGCGGCAGTGTCCGAACTGCGCGGCCCGCTTCACGACGTTCGAGCGGGTCCAGCTTCGCGAGTTGACGGTCGTTAAGACGACGGGACAGCGGGAAACCTTCGACCGCGATAAGTTGCTGCGCTCGATGATGACGGCGCTCCAGAAAAGGCCGGTCGATCCGGACCGAGTGGAACGGATCATTAATGGCCTGGTGCGCCGGCTTGAATCGTCGGGGGAATCGGAAATTCCCTCGAAGCTGATCGGGGAGCTGGTGATGGACGCCCTGGCGGGACTGGATCAGGTCGCCTACGTGCGCTTTGCTTCGGTTTATCGGAATTTCCGCGAAGCCCGGGACTTCGAGGAGTTCGTTGGAAAGCTGGGTGGCGAGTGACCCTCTAGACCGGAGTCATATGACGGCGGCGCTGGCATTAGCCCGCCGTGCTTTGGGGCGCGCCGCACCGAACCCTGCCGTTGGCTGCATCATTGCCCAGGGGCCGCGTGTGGTCGGCAGAGGTTGGACTCAGCCGGGCGGACGGCCGCATGCGGAGACCGAAGCGCTCGCCCGGGCCGGACCTTTGGCGAAAGGCGCGACGGCTTATGTCACGCTGGAACCCTGTGCCCATCATGGCCGGACTCCACCTTGTTGCGAGGCGCTTATCGAAGCCGGAGTTTCCCGCTGTCTGGTGGCGCTAGAAGACCCGGACCGCAGGGTTGACGGCAAAGGTCTGGCTGCGATGCGCGATGCCGGTGTTCGGGTAGAGACCGGGCTTTGCCGCAAGGACGCCGAAGAGCTGAACGCCGGGTTTCTCTCCAGGGTGAAGAAGGGCCGGCCGTTAGTGACTCTCAAGCTGGCGACCACCTTGGACGGCCATATCGCCACGGGGGCCGGAGAAAGCCGCTGGATTACCGGGCCGGCGGCGCGGCGCATGGTTCATCTTCTGCGGGCCGAGCATGATGCGGTGATGGTCGGCAGCGGCACGGCCCTGGCGGATGACCCCAGACTCGACGTGCGTCTGGCCGGGTTGGAGGAACGGAGCCCGGCACGGATCGTCATGGACGGACGTTTGAGACTGCCCCTGGACAGCGTGCTGGTGACCTCGGCTGCAGAGAACATCACTCTGTTGCTGACCCGCGAAAAGAACAGCGAGAAGGCCGTGACTCCCTACCGGGAAGCTGGTGTGGACGTCTATCCGCTGCCCGCCGGGCCGGACGGCTCACTGTCCGCAGAATCAGCCTTGGCTTTGCTTGGGGAAGAGGGGATAACGCGCCTCCTCGTCGAGGGAGGCGGCGAATTGGCGGCGTCCCTCCTGAGGAGCGGTCTGGTCGACAACTTGGTCTGGTTTCGCGCACCCAAGGTCCTGGGCGCGGATGCCCGCCCGGCAATTGCCGATCTGGGGATCGGTGCTTTGAAGGACTGCACGGTCTGGCGCATGACCGGGACGCGGCGGATCGGCGAGGACACAATGGAATGCTATAGCCGGGTCTCGCGGGAGTAGAACGTGTTCACAGGGATCATTACCGATAAAGGCAGCCTGCGCGGGGTTGAGGACCGGGGTGAGCGGCGGTTCACGATCGACACGAGCTATGACACGGAAAGTATTGATATCGGTGCCTCTATAGCTTGCTCTGGGGCCTGTCTCACCGTCGTCGACAAGGGCGCGGGCTGGTTCGCGGCCGACGTGTCGGTTGAAACGCTCTCCAAGACCACTCTGGGACAATGGCGCGAAGGTGACAGCGTTAACCTGGAGCGTGCGCTGAAGGTTGGCGACGAGCTTGGCGGGCACTTGGTTTCCGGTCATGTCGATGCGACGGCGGTGGTCGTAGCAAGCGACCCCGTTGGTGAGTCCGTCAGGTTCTGGATCGAGGTCCCGGAGGAACTGGCCCGCTTTGTGGCGCCTAAGGGGTCCGTCACCCTGGATGGTGTGTCGCTCACGGTGAATGAGGTCGAAGGGCGCCGTTTTTCGGTCAATATCATTCCCCATACGGCGGCGGAGACGACTTTCGGGACCCTGCGGAAAGGCGATAGGGTCAATCTGGAAATCGACCAGCTTGCGCGCTACGTTAAACGCTTATTGGATGGAGCGTGAGTAATGTCTGAAGCTGAAATGCAGCCCTGGCGCGCTACCTTCTCGGAATTGCTGTCCTCGCCTGAGGACGTCATCGAGGAGGCCCGCAACGGGCGCATGTTTGTCCTGGTCGACGATGAAGACCGGGAGAACGAAGGCGATCTCGTCATCCCGGCGCAGATGGCGACGCCCGAGGCGATCAACTTCATGGCCAAGTACGGCCGCGGGCTGATTTGTCTGGCGCTGACCAGGGAGCGGATCGAGGAACTCGGCCTGCCTCTCATGGAGCAGCGTAATGAGTCACGGCATGAAACGGCCTTCACGCTCTCCATCGAAGCCCGTGAAGGGGTCACAACCGGGATTTCGGCGCCGGACCGGGCGCGCACGATCGCGGTTGCCATCGATCCCTCGAAGAACCACAGGGATATCGTCACGCCGGGTCATGTCTTTCCCTTGATGGCACGGGACGGTGGCATCCTCGTCCGCACCGGCCACACGGAAGCGGCGGTGGATATTGCGCGACTGGCGGGGCTCAACCCCAGTGGCGTTATCTGCGAGATTATGAACGACGATGGCACAATGGCGCGGCGGGACGACCTGATCGCCTTCGCCCAGACCCATAGCCTGAAGATTGCCACCATCGCCGACATGATCGCCTATCGGCGACGCCACGACCGGCTGATCGAAAGGAAGCTCCAGACTGAAATCGAATGCGCGATCGGCGGCCGCTTCAATCTGGCCATTTACGTCAACAAGGTGAACTACGCCGAACACATCGCCTTATGGAAAGGCGATATCGCCGCGTCCGAGGAGCCGGTGCTCGTCCGCATGCATTCGCTCAATCTACTGGATGATGTGCTGGGCGACGTCTCCGCCGGCAAGGGCGGCGAATTGCAGGGGGCGATGCAGGCCATCGGCGACGCCGGGAAAGGTGTCGTTGTGCTGATTCGCGAACCGAGGCCGACGTCGCTGTCCGAGGCGGTTCGGGCCCGGATCGAGACGACCCCGGCCAAGATCGGTGAACTGCGCGACTACGGTGTCGGCGCCCAAATCCTGCTCGACTTGGGCGTCCAGGACATGGTCCTCCTGACCAACCGGAAGAAGACCATTGTCGGCCTGGAAGGCTATGGCCTGCGCGTCACCGGCCAATCCGCGATCCAATCGGGACGCGTTTTGCGACTGGCCGACAAGTCCTAATCCGAAATCCGAGGAGAGTCGCAAAGCAATGGATGAACGCCCGCATATCCTGATCGTGGAAGCCCGCTTCTATGAGGATATCGCCGACGAGCTGGCCAAGGGGGCGGTTCAGGCGCTCGACGAGGCCGATGTGACCTATGAACGGCTCTCTGTGCCCGGCGCCTTCGAGATCCCTTCGGCGATCAAGATGGCCCTGCGCTCGATGGACTTTTATGCCGGCCGAAAACGTTTCGACGGCTACATCGCTCTGGGCTGTGTCATCCGCGGCGAGACCAGTCATTACGACTATGTTTGCGGGGAGTCCGCGCGAAAGCTTCAGGATCTCGCCTGCGACCATACTTTGGCTCTGGGTTATGGCATCCTGACCTGCGAAAACATGGAGCAGGCTTGGGAGCGTGCAAAGCTGGACCGCAAGAACAAAGGCGGCGACGTGGCGCGGGCCTGCCTGCGCATGCTCGATATCAAACGCGAATTCCGCCTTTACCCCCGATAGAGGACCTGCGGCAAAATCCGATGTCCGACACACCTGAGAATGCACCGCCAAAGGGCATGGCGGCCCGGCGCCGCATGGCGCGCCTCTTGGCCGTTCAGGCGCTCTATCAAGTTGCTATGACCGGTCAATCGAGCCAGGAGGTAATCGGCGAGTTCAACGCCCTGCGCATGGGGACCCCGCCGGACGGCTTGGACCTGGAAGAGCTCGGGCTCGCGGACACTGAGGTGGCGGACTGCGACCGTGATTTCTTTGCTGAACTGGTCGGCGGCGTCGCGAGGGATGAAGAATCGTTGGACAACATGCTCGCCGCCGTGCTGGACGAGGATTGGTCGCTGGAACGTTTGGAACGGCTGCTGATGGCCGTCTTGCGCGCTGCAGTCTTCGAGATTTCGGAACGCCCGGACGTGCCGGCGCGGGTTGTGATCACCGAGTATGTCGATATCGCCCATGCCTTTTTCAGCGGCAGGGAGCCGGCCATGGTGAACGGCATGCTGGACAACATCGCCCGGTCCTTGCGCTTGGAAGAGTTCGAGACGGATGGCTCGCGGTGAGTTCGAACTGATCGAACGCTACTTCGCCCCTTTGGCGAAGAAAGCCCCGGGCGCCTTCGGTCTAAAAAACGATGCAGCTCTGCTGGATCTACCGGAGGGCCGCACCCTGGTGACTACTCTGGACACCATTGTCGAGGGGGTGCACTTCCTGCCGGACAGCCGGCCGGAGGATGTCGCTTGTAAATTGCTGCGCGTGAACCTTTCAGACCTCGCTGCCATGGGCGCCAAGCCCTTCGGGTATCTTCTGTCCGTGGCCTTTCCAGCCGCCCCATCGGACGATTGGTTGGACGGGTTTGCCGCGGGCCTGTCGGCCGATCAGGAGGCTTTCGGGGTAGTTTTGCTGGGTGGCGACACGACCTCGACACCCGGCCCCCTGACGCTCAGCCTGACGGCTTTCGGTACGGTCGAGGGGCGGAAGACCCTGCTGCGAACGACGGCCCGACCGGGCGACAAAATCTACGTTTCCGGAACCATAGGGGAGGGGTTCTTAGGACTGCTTTCCCTGCGGGGCGAGATCGCACCGGAGAGGCCGGGGGATGCGGGGCAGTTCTCGGAACGCTATTGGCGTCCAATCCCTCGCCTGGCGTTGGGCCAAGCCCTCCTGGCGCGTGATCTCGCCTCTGCGGCTCTTGACGTCTCCGATGGCCTTGTGGGGGATCTAGGACACATTTCTTCCGGCTCGGGTTTGTCGGCCGTTCTTCGGGCAGCGGACGTTCCGCTCTCTCCGGCGGCCCGCCGAGCCATCGGTGGATCGACCGAGATGCTATCGGCGGTTCTGACGGGTGGAGACGATTACGAGCTGCTCTTCTCCGCTGATTCGGTACAGGACGACGCTCTGAAGGCCCTGGCGCGGGAACTGCATTTGGAGATCACCTGCATCGGCGAGATGGGGCCGGGGGCGGGTGTCACGGTTGTAGACGCACGGGGACAGACTCTGCGGCTCGACAAACCGGGATGGCGGCACTTCTGAACGCGGGGATGGCAGAGTTGCCGGGCCCGCACTCCATTAACCGCTTCTTCACGATAGGGGCGGATCATCCAACGCTAGTCCAAAAGTCCCTGAAACCAATGGCATAAGGCCCGCTTCCGGCTGGCGCGGTGGAATGAAGCTTGCTGTTCTGATCCTTGCGGCGATCTTACTCCTCGGAGGAGGAGGTGGCGCCGGCTGGTGGTTCGTGCTCGGACCGGGCGCTGAGGTTGCCGAGGCTGAAGAGGCACCGCCTCCGCCGCCGGGTTTTCTGACGCTCGATCCCATCGTCATGCCCATTATTCAGGAAGGGCAGGTGACCGAGCACGTCACCCTGCAGGTGACCATCGAATATGCCGATGCGGCGGAAGAGGAAGCCTTTGCCGAACACAGGCTCAAGCTCATCAATGCCTATTTCAAGGAACTGCACGGTCTCTTCAACCTGCGGTACATCCGTGATCAGGGTTACGACTCCCAGATCGTGCGAGACCGGATCCTCGATCGGACCCGGGAACTCGTGAGGCCCATTGAAGTGAACGAAGTCGTGCTCAGCGTGATCGAAGCCAAGGACAAGAGCGGGTCCTAGAGCGGTCCATAGCTAGATTGAACCATTCTGACCGAGACGTTTTGGGTCTGGAGCAGGAAGGCTTTGAAGAGCGTAGCGGTAACTACGGTCGAGAAGCCTGACGCCCTCCAGACCCAAAACGTCCGGCCCGAACAGGGTGGCGCTGGACAGGCGTCCTCGTTGTTGCCGGCCTTGCCCGATGCTTCAGCATCGCGCTGCGACCGTCGCCTGGCGGTCCGCCGCGCCCGAACGCCATCGGAATCGATTCTATCTAGCTATGGACCGCTCTAGGGTCCTTCCGATTCACCAGAAGCCCCATTAGTTCACGATTTGGCGGCGGACGGACTGTCGCGTTGTGAGGCAGAGACAGCATCGTTATGGTCCGGCAATGAACCGCGACACCCGGCGCAACCTATTTGTTCTCCTGGTCTGCCAAGCCCTTGGCATGAGTTGCCTGTCGCTGTCGATGACGATCACAGCGTTGGTCGGAGACATGCTTGCCCCAGACCCATCCCTGGCCACAGTCCCCTTGGCATTGCAGTTCGTCGGGACGATGGCTGCGACGATTCCGGCCTCTCTCTTCATGGGACGGCATGGGCGACGCCTGGGCTTTTCACTCGGCGCGGTGCTGGGAGTGGTGGCCGGTGTGGTCTGTGCCTGGGCGGTGTTCCAAGCAGACTTCTTTCTCTTTTCCGTAGGGTCCATGTGCCTGGGCTTCTTCGCCGCGCATGTCGCCTATTATCGTTTCGCGGCCGCTGACGCCGCGAGCTCCGCCTACCGCAGCCGGGCCGTTTCCTGGGTGCTTGCCGGGGGGCTGGTGGCGGCTTTCCTTGGGCCGGAACTCGCCAAACACACACGTGACCTCTTTGAGCCAATCCTCTTCGCGGGCGGCTATTTCGCCATCGCCTGCCTTGCGTTCGCCTCCCTGGTGCTGCTCCAGTTCCTGACCATCCCGGCCCCGCGCTTGGAGGAGCGGAGGAGCAAAGGCCGCCCCTTGCGTCAAGTGGCGAGCCAACCCGGCCTGGTGATTGCGGTTTTCTGCGCCATGGTGGCCTACGGAGCCATGAACCTTGTCATGGTTTCCACTCCGCTCGCCATGATCGCCTGTGCCCACCCCTTCGAGGCAGCGGCCATGGTGATTCAGTGGCATGTGGTGGGTATGTATGCGCCGTCCTTCTTCACTGGCAATCTCATCCACCGTTTCGGCGTTTTGCCGGTCATCGCGGCGGGCGCCCTGCTGATCATCGCCTGCGTGATCGTGAACCTCTCGGGCATCGAGGTCGCCCAGTTCTTCAGCGCGCTGGTCCTCTTGGGCCTCGGTTGGAACTTCATGTATGTCGGCGGGACAACACTCCTGACCGAGTGCTATCTCCCGGAAGAGAAAGCGAAAGTCCAGGCGCTCAACGATTTCCTGGTCTTTGGGACCACGGTCGTGACAGCCTTCAGTTCCGGCTACCTCTTCAACAACTTCGGTTGGTCGGCCGTCAATCTGGGGGTTCTGCTTCCTGTGGCCTTGGCTCTGGCAGCGGTGATCTGGCTGGCGCGGCACAAACGCCAGCTAACCAAGTCGGAATCCCAGGGTCAGGGTACGGTTTCGGGGCACAGCGCATAGCGGTTGCCTTCCCCTAACGGTTCTGGCATTTTCCGCGCGCTCTTTTCGCACCTGCGGAAAGATTTAGCCATTATTTCGTGTGGCGCGATCTGCGCCAATTCACCATTCAGGGGAAGTCCAAATGTCAGCGGAGCTTCTGTTCGTTCTCGCCTGTGGTTTGCTCGCCGTGTTCTACGGCGTCTGGGCGGCCCGCAGCGTGCTGGCCGCCAGTGCCGGCACGGCGCGGATGCAGGAAATTGCGGGTGCCGTCCAAGAAGGTGCGAGAGCCTACTTGAACCGTCAGTACGCAACGATTGGCGTTGTGGGGGCCGTCATCTTCGTCGTCCTCATCTTCGTCATGAGCCTCAAGGTCGCCATCGGCTACCTGATCGGGGCGATTCTCTCCGGGGCGGCCGGATACATCGGAATGCATATCTCGGTGCGTGCCAATGTTCGCACGGCGGAAGCCGCGCGCCAGGGACTGGCTCAAGGACTTTCCGTTGCGTTCCGCGCAGGGGCGGTGACAGGCATGCTCGTTGCCGGCCTCGCTCTGTTGGCTGTGGGCGGCTACTACGCCGCTCTGCTGATCATGGGGGCCGAGGGGCGCGAACTCATCGATGCTCTCGTCGCGCTCGGCTTCGGGGCTTCTCTGATTTCCATCTTCGCGCGTCTGGGCGGGGGCATCTTCACCAAGGGTGCCGACGTCGGGGCCGACCTCGTCGGTAAAGTGGAAGCGGGCATCCCTGAGGACGACCCCCGCAACCCGGCTGTGATCGCGGACAACGTCGGAGACAACGTCGGCGACTGCGCGGGCATGGCGGCCGACCTTTTCGAGACCTACGCGGTGACCGTCGTCGCGACGATGGTTCTGGTCTCCATTTTCTTCGGTGCTGGAGACCCGATGATGCTCTTCCCGCTGGCGATCGGCGGCACCTGCATCATAGCCTCGGTCATCGGCACCTTTTTCGTGAAGCTCGGCGGCAGCCAGAGCATCATGGGGGCGCTCTACAAGGGCTTTATCGTGTCGGCGGTTCTGTCGCTGATTTTCCTTCTGCCGGTTACGGAATGGATCATCGGGCTGGGTACGGAATACACGGTCGCCGGCCAGACCTTCTCCGGGACGAGCCTCTATCTCTGCGGGATCGCCGGCCTGGTGGTGACCGGCCTGATCATCTGGATTACGGAGTACTACACCGGGACGGATTACCGGCCGGTCCAGTCCGTCGCCAAGGCATCGGTCACTGGTCACGCGACAAACGTCATCCAGGGCCTTGCAGTCTCCATGGAAGCGACCGCACTGCCGGCGCTTGTGATCGTGGCCGGCATCATCGTGACCTACTTGATGGCGGGTCTGATGGGAATTGCGATCGCCGTTACCGCGATGCTTGCCCTGGCCGGAATGGTCGTGGCCCTCGACGCCTATGGTCCGGTCACGGACAACGCGGGCGGGATCGCTGAAATGGCGGAACTGGACGACAGTGTCCGGAACACCACGGATGCTCTCGACGCCGTCGGCAACACGACGAAGGCGGTGACCAAGGGCTATGCCATCGGCTCCGCCGGTCTCGGTGCGCTGGTACTCTTCGCGGCCTATACGCTGGACCTCGAGTTCTTCAGCAAGAGTCCGGAACAGTTCCCTTACTTCGCCGGCGTGGTTGTGAATTTCTCGCTCTCCAACCCCTACGTGGTTGTCGGGCTGTTCATCGGCGGCCTGCTACCATTCCTCTTTGCGTCGATGGGAATGATGGCCGTTGGCCGGGCCGGGGGCGCGGTCGTGGAAGAAGTGCGCCGCCAGTTCCGAGAGATCCCGGGTATCATGGAAGGCACCGGCAAGCCGGAATACGGACGCTGTGTCGACCTGCTGACCAAGGCGGCGATCAAGGAGATGATCATCCCGTCGCTCCTGCCGGTTCTCTCCCCGATCGTCCTCTACTACGTCATCTACGCGATCGCGGATAAGTCGGCGGCCTTCGCGGCCCTCGGCGCCATGCTGCTGGGCGTCATCGTGACCGGCCTCTATGTGGCGATTTCCATGACCGCCGGTGGCGGTGCCTGGGACAACGCCAAGAAGTACATCGAGGACGGCAACCATGGCGGCAAGGGCTCAGAAGCCCACAAGGCGGCCGTGACCGGCGACACGGTCGGCGATCCTTACAAGGATACCGCCGGCCCGGCGGTCAACCCGATGATCAAGATCACGAACATCGTGGCCTTGTTGTTGTTGGCGATCTTAGCGCACGGCTAAGCCGGCGGTATCGCTGGCCTGAAGAGACAAAAGGCCCCGCAGCTTGCGGGGCCTTTTTTGTGCCCAATGGTCTTAAGGAGGTCTTAGGTCTAAGGGCGTGGAACAGGTCCAGGGGATCCAGGATTGCCGCTACTGCCTTCCCCGGTATTGAAGCGGCCGAGATTGCCGAAGAGCTGCTGCAGCAGCGTAAGGTCCTTGCCCTCGGTCGGCGTCTTGCGGTCGACCGGATCGATGTCCCTGGCATCGCCAAGCGTGAAGAGTCGTGTTTGGTCGACGATGCCCTGATCGTCGAAGGAGATCAGCAGCACGCTGCGGTCCAGAACTTCCGGCTCCCAGAAGGCAAACTGTTCCGTCTTCTCGCCGATGTAGTACCACTTCTTATCCTGGAAGGTGGAAATCGCCGACGGCGAGCCGAGGATTTCCATGACCTGATCTCGGTTGTTGATTCCCGGCTCGATGCGGGCGATGTCCTCTACCTCCGGCAGATTGCCGCGGACCTGAATTGGCGTGTCGCATGCGGAAACCGAGAGCGCTGCGGCGGCGACCGCCACGGTCAGGCCCAACCGCCGGTATGGGAATGTGTTCTTGAGCATCTCGTGCCTTTGGCAAATACGGAGAGCCCTTGATTAATCCCGTAAAAGGCGACAATTCAAGTGTCTAGACCGTGTTCTCCGAGACCTGAACCCAGGTCGATTATGACTCTCCTTCGCAATAAAATTATATAAATCATGATTTTAAAAGCTATTTTTTCTAAGTCATCTGAAGATGAAGCCGTGAGCGCCCTCTACGGGTCAATCGTCAATCAGGCCCGAATCCCGGTTTTTTATGAAGAATTCGAGGTCCCTGACAGCCTGGACGGGCGATTCGAAATGATCGCACTGCATGCATTCCTGGTGTTGAGGCGACTCAAGGACGACCACCCTCGCGGGGCCGCCTTGGGGCAGGCATTGCATGACCTGTTCTTCGCGGACATGGATCAGTGCCTGCGTGAAATGGGGGCGGGTGACCTTGGCGTCGGCAAAAGAGTGAAGCGAATGGCGGAAGCCTTCTATGGCCGTGTCGAGGCCTATGAGACCGCTATGGCAGCGGATGCGCCAGAGGTGGAAGAGGCGTTGCGCCGCAATCTCTATGGAACGAATGCCGATGTATCAGCGGCGGTGGTCTCGGCCATGGCGGATTACGTAGCCGCGCAGGGGGCGGTATTGGCGAGGCAGCCTTTCGCGGACATAGCATCCGGTCGGGTCTTTTTCGACGCCCCCCGGCCAAAGTCCTGAAGTAACTCGGGCGACCGACGGCGGATTGAAGCATTTGTCCATGGCCGGTATCTGAAACCGACGGTGTCGGAAGGGTTTGACTATGAAGGCTTCAAATAGAGAGTTTTCCAGAAGAGTGCCGGCTGAGAAGGTTCGGGGTGGCACGCACAGAGAGGCAATCGAGGCGTTGCCAGAGGAGCGCGAAGCAGTCGCTCGACGGCTGGGCCTCGAGTCGCTGGGAAGTCTCAAGGCCGAGGCGACATTTCGGCAGAAGCCCGGTGAGGCGGTCATTGAGGTCGAGGGGCATTTCGCAGCGGATGTAACGCAAATCTGTGTGGTGAAGCTCGAGCCCTTTGAAGAAAGTCTGGAGGAATCCTTTCTACTGCACTATACAGCCGCGCCGGACCGGTCGGCACACAACGAGGATTACTTCGATCCTGATGCGCCGGACCCGGCAGAACCCTTGGAATTCGGAGGGATAGACCTGGGAGAAGCGGTGGTACAGCAGCTTTCCCTGGCCCTGGACCCCTATCCCAGATCCGAGGGCGCGGTGCTTGAAGACCAGCAGAATCCGGAGGCCAACGACGAAGTGGCGGAGGATCACCCCTTTGCTGTTTTGAGAGACCTAAAGACTTAGTTAACCATTGCCCGGTAGGCCAGTTCTGGGAGAACGAGGTTGCTGCCGGGCCTGTTTTTGGCTAAGAAGCGCCCCTTGTGGCCGCTTCCACAGGATACGAAAGACGAAGGCTATGGCTGTTCCCAAGAGTAAAATTTCACGGTCCAGGCGCGGTCAGCGCCGGTCCCACGACGCTCTGAGCGCGTCCAATCCTCAGGAATGCCCCAATTGTGGCGAGTTGAAGCGGCCGCACCATGTTTGTGCAGCCTGCGGTTACTATGACGGGCGGGAAGTTGTCGAGGCGGAAGCCTGATCATCGAACCTGACTTCCATAGGGCGACCCTGGTAGTCTGGTCGCCGAATCGAACCGCCTGACATCGGTAACGAGGGCCAGGTGAGCAACAGTCTGACGATTGCATTGGATGCCATGGGTGGTGACGCGGCGCCGCGTATCGTCGTTTCAGGCGCTAATATCGCACGCGAGCGCTTTCCCAACGTGCGCTTCCTGATGTTCGGCCGTGAAGCGGAAATCGCTCCGCTGCTGAACAAGATGGAGAAGCTGCGCGACGTCACGACTGTTGTGCATACGGACGCAATGGTCCGCAGTGAGGACAAGCCGTCCGTGGCCTTGCGGAGCGGTCGCGATTCGAGCATGCGTCTGGCCATCAACTCGGTGCAGGACGGGAACGCCGCCGGAATTGTATCTGCCGGCAACACCGGTGCCCTGATGGCGATGTCCAAGTTCGTTCTCAAAACCCTTCCGGGCGTCAGCCGCCCTGCGATTGCAAGTTTCTTCCCGACCATGAGAGGGGAGACGGTGATGCTGGACCTCGGTGCCAACGTCAATTGCGACGCGGAAAACCTGATCGACTTCGCGGTTATGGGCAGTGCTTTTGCGACCTCGGTGCTTGGCCTAATGAGTCCGACTGTCGGCTTGCTGAATGTGGGCTCGGAGGAAATCAAGGGCCATGAAGCACTTCAGGGCGCTGCCACTGTTCTGCGGGGTTCTGAAAAGTTCGGTCGGTTCCATGGCTTCGTCGAAGGCGACGATATCGCCAAAGGCACCGTTGACGTGGTGGTCACGGACGGATTTACCGGAAACGTTGCTTTGAAAACGGCGGAAGGCACGGCAAAGCTGATCAACGAGTTCGTGCGGCGCACCTTCAGGTCGTCTTTCCTCGCTGGGCTCGGTTATCTCTTTGCGCGCCCGGCGTTGCGGAAACTGCGCAAGCGGGTCGATCCCCGGCGCTATAACGGTGCGATCTTCCTCGGTCTGAATGGCGTTGTGGTCAAGAGCCACGGCGGAACCGACGCTTTGGGTTTCGCGAACGCGATCGGGGTTGCCGTGGACATGATCACGCACGAGATCATCGAAAAGATGCAGGGTGATTTCGCGGCCCTTCACCGCGAGCAACCCAAAGCCCAGGCGGCAATCGGCTGATGCCGCTTCGCTCTGTGGCTCTTGGGTGCGGCGCCTATCTGCCGGAACAGGTCCTGACCAACGCGGAATTGGCGAAGCGTATCGAGACCTCGGACGACTGGATACGCAAGCGGACGGGTATCCGGGAACGACATATTGCTGCTGAAGATGAGCTCACGTCCGACCTTGGGGTGACAGCTGCCAAGCGTGCCTTACGCAAGGCGGACATCTCGGCAGATGACATCGACCTTATCGTTTGCGCAACCTCCACGCCCGATGAGACTTTTCCGGCCACGGCAACGCGGATTCAGGCTCAGCTCGGCTGCTCGCGCGGCGCGGCGTTCGACGTCCAGGCCGTCTGCAGCGGTTTCGTCTACGCCATGGCGGTGGCCGACAATTTCCTGCGGCTCGGGCAGGCGAAGCGGGCGCTCGTCATCGGCGCCGAGACCTTCTCGCGGATTCTCGACTGGCAGGATCGTGGGACCTGTGTCCTGTTCGGTGACGGCGCGGGGGCTTTGGTCCTAGAAGCAACGGAATGCGATTGCACCAATGCCGACCGCGGTCTGATCTCCACCCATGTCTATTCCGACGGACGGCACCATGATGCCCTTTATGTTGATGGCGGACCGGGATCGAATGGTCAGGTCGGCCATTTGCGTATGCAAGGAAAAGAGGTCTTCCGGCATGCCGTCGTCCGCATGGCGGAGGCCATTGACACGGCTCTTGGCGTGAATGAGCTGCAGGCCTCCGACGTGGACTGGATGGTGCCGCACCAAGCGAACGTCCGAATTATTGAGGCCATGGCCCAGCGCCTGGGGCTGCCGACTGATCGCGTGATTATCACGGTAGACCGCCACGCCAATACCTCGGCCGCCTCGATTCCCCTTGCTCTTAACGAAGGGCTTGAGGACGGCCGTATAAAGACTGGCGACCTCATATTAATGGAGGCAATGGGCGGCGGTTTTACTTGGGGATCGGCTCTCTTACGCTGGTAGTGCCTCACCGGACGCCAATAGACGCCACGCTTGTTGAGCTTTTTGCCCGCTGTTCCGGGGCCTTTCGGCCTGTTGTCTATGACCTTTTCGAGACAAGATGAAAGAGTTGAGGCATCCCTCGGATATAACGTGATAATTGACCATAAAATTCGGTTGGGATAACGTTTCCAAAGCAACAGGTGAGAAGGGGGACGAAATGACCGAGCATACGGTCACAAGAGCGGACTTAAGCGAGTCCGTCTATCAAGAAGTCGGTCTTTCCCGAAACGAATCCGCGGACCTTGTGGAGTCGGTACTTAACGAAATATCGGAAGCCCTAGTTCGTGGAGAGGTGGTGAAGCTCTCATCATTTGGTAGTTTTTCCGTGCGCGAGAAGGGACAGCGTATGGGGCGGAACCCGAAGACAGGGGAAGAGGTTCCGATCCTGCCGCGTCGGGTCCTGGTGTTTCGTGCGTCTCATGTTCTCAAGGATCGCATCAATCGGGCCCTTTCTGGCCCAATCGCATCGGCGGAAGAGTCCTCCGTCTAATGGAGTTTCCGCAGCGGTTAATCCAGTATGAGACAGGCCAGTCTAAGGCAGGTAGGTGAAAATGGCGGCAGGGCGCGAAGGGCGTAAATCCGCTACGGCGTTCAGGACCATCAGCGAGGTCTCAAGCGAGCTGGATGTGCCGCAGCATGTGCTGCGCTTCTGGGAGAGCAAGTTCTCCCAGGTCAAACCGCTGAAGCGGGGCGGCGGGCGCAGGTATTATCGTCCCGAAGACATCGCGCTGCTTCGGCGCATCCGGAATCTCCTCTACGAGGAGGGGTATACGATCAAGGGTGTACAGAAGCTCTTGAGAGACGGGCGGGGTAAGATCCAGCTCTCCGAAGAGCAGGAGCAGGGAACGGCATCCCCGGCAGGGGAAAACGCTGAATCCCGGAAGGAACTGAAAGCGGTCCTCGACGAGTTGGTGGAGATACGAGATCTCTTGCGTTCCGTAGCCCGCTAGGTTCCCCTAGGATTCGGCGGCGTTGCTTCCAGGGCCCGCCGTTTGTATATAGAGCGCCGCGGTGCCAGAACCGCTGAATTGCCGGAGCGTGGCTCAGTCTGGTAGAGCACTCGGCTGGGGGCCGAGGGGTCGCAGGTTCAAATCCTGCCGCTCCGACCATCAACGAAGTGAGAGGGCCGGGCCTTTGCCTGGCCCTCTGACGTTGCGCTGGGCTATTCCGGCTTACTTACATAAATGGCGAACAGAGACACGTCCCGCGTCCAGCGCAGGATCGCTGCTGATGGTTATGCCGATGGGCCCGTGTCGGTCACGCGGCAGTACTGGCGAAGCGCTTTCAGCTCTTCGCAGGTACGCTTCGCTTCGCTCTGACTCGCAAACGGGCCGGCCAACACTCGATAGAAGATGCCACGATCCCCCAGATCAGCGCGTTGGACGTCGAGCACCAGATCGCGCAGCGTTCCTGGAAAGGCTTCTTGAAGGGCGCTCCAATGCCCTTTGGCCTTTTCCTCGCTGCTGAGGGAGGAGAGATGGATGGCGATGCGTGATGAAGCTTCGGAGGACACACTGGTCTGAGCCGGGAGATCCGAAGGCTTCGTCTCACTCTCAGACAGTGTTGTCGGATCCTTTTCTCCAGTGGCTTCGGCAGGGGCTCCAGCCTGTTGGGGCGTGATGTCCTCGGAAGGAACCTCTTTTGGCGTGGGTCCGCGGGTACTCTGAGAGATTTCTCGCTGCGCCGAAAGGGGCGGCACGTTGGCCGTCGCTATCCTGTCCGGCCCCTCTATCTGTTCGGGGCCCTGGTCTGGTTGAGGCTTCAGTGAGGGCCAGAGGTGCCGTGGCGGCATGAGCAGGCCGTCGGAGGCTACGAGGCGGTCCATCGAATTGCCGCCGTGGGTCCTGGGGCCGGATTGCGTGGGCGTTGTCCTGCGGACTTCGGGCGCGGCTGCGGCTTGTTCCGGTGGAGGTGCAGGCTCAGAAATCGATGACGCGGGCGCGGCGGCTTCATGGGCGTCTGCGGCTTCCTTATCTTCTGCGGCCTTTTTGCGCGATGCAGCCATGCGGTCCCATTCCTCGCCGATCGCCGCATCCAGGTCGTTTGCCCATCCTTTGGTTCGGTCGTAAAGAGAGTCGCAGCCGGCGAGTGTCAGGGAAGCTCCCATCAACGCGAGGAGGGCGACGGTATTCGGGCGAGGCAGCTGCATCTCGATCCTCGATGATCTTCTGTCTGTCCGTTGCAGGGGCGGCGGTTCGGCCAGCCACTGGAAATCGGAATCGAGTATCCCGTCTTTACCTTAAATTTTCCCTCATAAGCGCCAGAAGCCCGCACAACCGAGGCAGTTCGATTAAAATATCTTAGATTTCTTTATTTTATACGACAAAACAGTATCCTAACGAAATATTCTCATGTTTTATATCAATACTGCATTGGCGGTATCCGAAACTGTTCCGGCAACCGAAGAATAGCTGCGGGATTCCCGATTGATTAACTCACATTTGGCATTCTGTGCCCGCGACGCCCCAGTGGGGGACTCACTCTAGGCACGCATCGAGGGCAAGCATCGCTATGTCTCAAGAACCGTTTCTGGCCGGCACCGTCACGTCAATCAACGGCTCGAAGATCGAAGGCCTTCTCGTAAAGACCGAACCCGGCAGCGACGATATGTCGAAACTGACAGAGGCCGTTCAACTCGGCGCTCTGGTCAAAATTCCGACGCCGCGCTCCGCCGCTTACGGCATGGTCTCTGGCCTTTCCGCCATCTCCGGGTCCAATGGGGCCGGTCTCGACGGCCGTGGGAAGGTGGAAATCGATCTCTTCGGCGAGATCATTGTGACGGAACGGGACGGCAACGGTAACGCCAGTTTCAAGCGCGGTGTGTCCATCAATCCGGGTCTGGGGCAAGGGATCTTTGCGACGACCCTGAATGAGCTCTCTCAGATCTTTGCGCGGCCGGAAGTGCCGAGCGTGCGCATCGGCTCGGTGCACCAGAATGATGAGCTGACGGCTCATTTGATGGTCGATGAGCTTCTCGGAAAGCACTTCGCCATTCTGGGGACCACGGGCGCCGGCAAATCCTGCGCGCTCGCAGTCGTACTGCGGAAGATTCTCGAAAGCCATCCGCATGGCCATGTGGTGCTGCTCGATCCGCATAACGAGTATGCCCGAGCCTTCGGTGACAAGGCCGAACTGATAAATCCGGACAATCTGGAACTGCCGTACTGGCTGCTTAACTTCGAGGAACTTGTCGAGGTTCTCTGCAGCCCCGACGAGACGAGCCGTGAGTCCGAGTCCTTCGTGCTCAAGGACGCGGTCGTCAAGGCGAAACGCGATGCCATGCGCGACGAAGCCGAAGCCGCAAAACTCACGGTCGACACGCCGGTGCCGTATCACATCAGTGCGGTGTTGAAGAATCTCGAATCTGCCATGGGCGTTCTGGAAAAGGCAGAGGCCAATACGCCCTATCTGCGCCTTCGATCCCGTATAGAAGACCTGCGCGCCGACAAACGCTATGCCTTCATGTTTGCGGGTTTCTCCGTGCGGGATACCCTGCCGGAAGTACTGGCCAGGATCCTTCGGGTTCCCGGGGAGGGTCGGCCACTCACGATCTTCGACTTGTCAGGTGTTCCCTCGGAAATCGTGGATGTGGTTGTCTCTTTGTTGTGCCGTGTGATTTTCGATTTCGCACTGTGGAGCGAGCGCGATCAGACTGTGCCGACCCTGTTGGTCTGCGAGGAAGCTCACCGCTACATCCCGAAGGACGAGGACCAAGGCTTCGGCCCGACACGAAAGGCGATCGCGAGGATCGCGAAGGAGGGTCGGAAGTACGGTGTCTCCTTGGGTCTCGTGACCCAGCGTCCTTCGGAGCTTTCGGAGACAATTCTGTCGCAATGCAGCACGTTGTTCTCGTTGCGCATGGGCAACAACAAGGACCAGGAGTTTGTCCGCAGTGCCCTGCCGGAGGCGGCGACCGGTATGTTGAGAGCCTTGCCGTCCTTGAGAAATCAGGAGGCGTTGGTCGTCGGGGAAGGTGTCAGCCTGCCGATGCGCGTGAAGTTCGATGACCTTGACGTATTCGAGCGGCCGCACAGTGACAACATGCCGTTCTCGACGGCCTGGCAGAACGATCAATACAAGCCGGATTTCATCCCCGCGGCGATCGAGCGCTGGCGCAAACAGCAGCGTTAGGCGTCATCGTTGCTCTGGTCCGCGGCTTGGCGGCCTAGGATTTCTGACCTCTCACGGCCAGCGCTTCGCGGCCGGCGGGGGTAAGTTTGCAGACCTGCCAGTCCACCTTGATCGGATTTTCGAACCAAGGCTCCGCCCAACCACGGTCGATGCAGGCCCGGATCGTGCGATTGTCGTAGTGCTGTCCTTGCCGATCGAAAAGCGGCAGTTTTCCACCGGGTTGATCCAATCCCCGCTGCAGCCAAGAACGCTGAGCCGCTGTCGGTCTGACGCGCCGGACTTTGCCGCTATAGCGCTCAACTTCGAGTGGGTGGGTTTTTGTCTCGGGCATCTCATGTCCCTCCCTGTCCGGATAGACTAGGCGATTTTGCCAAGCGAGACTATTCATTCGATTGAGAAGGTTAACTGGGCCGGTGACGGCAGGTGAATTTCGCTTTGAAGAGAAAGACTTCCTTTGTCCGTCCATTAAAAATCAATAACTTTGGAACAAGTTGTGGCCGACCACCGCCGGTCGGCATAGGAGCCGTCTGACGGGCTGGAACGATGGAGGATGAGAGGTCGTGATGACGGGCTTGGCTGGACAGAATGAGGTCCAAACGGCGAAGGCGCCCCCACCATGCGTCGAAAGTAGCAAGCCCCTCAGGCTGCTTATTCGGACCTTTGAACGCTTTCCCACGCACAGGGTCGACGTGACCGAACTCTTCTCCGCCGGATTGGCGGGGCGCGGACATAGCATCGATTGGGTCATGCAATCCGAAGAACCCGCTTCCTCCGGAATTCTTCAAACCGGCCGAACGGAACGAACGATCCTAGGCAAGGCGGTGCGCGAGAATTCCTCAGTTGGGAAGCTCTTGAATCGCTTGCTGGATGTCTGGCTTGATCTGCGGTTGTTGAGGATTGCTTCAGCATCAAAGTATGACGCGATACAGGTTCGGGACAAGATCCTGGCAAGCCTCGTCGGACTCCTCGCCGCAAAGCTGAACGGTATCCCCTTTTTCTATTGGATGTCGTTCCCCATGGTGGAAGCTCAATTGAACAGGGCCCGTGTCCAAACGGATCGTCCCAAGGTGATTCGCTTTCTTATGGCCGCAATGGCTCAGGTATCGAGCTTCAGCCTTTACAGAATTATCCTGCCTTTCGCAGATCATGTCTTCGTTCAAACAGATGAAATGAAGAGGCAAGTGGCGAAGAAAGGGGTACAGGAAAGCAAGATGAGCCCCTATCCGATGGCCATCCGTCTGTCGCGTTTAGATCAGGACATAAAACCTCATACGGATCCCAGACTTAAGGGGCGGCTGGCGGTGGCATACGTCGGGACGTTGGCCCGGGTCCGCGGCATCGATTTCCTTATTCGATCCTTTGCGATCGTCAGGAAGGCGGAGCCCAAAGCGATCCTGGTGCTGGTCGGATCGGCAAACCAACGAGATATGAAGCTGATCGAGGACGAAGTAAGGCGGCTTGGCCTGGAAGACGACGTGATCTTCACTGGTTTCGTCCCGATGCCTGAGGCCTGGTCCTATACCCTTGCGGCAAAGGTCGGTGTATCGCCGCTGCCGCCGAACCCGATCCTAGACGTCGGATCGCCGACCAAGGTCGCGGAGTATATGGCCTGGAACAAACCCGTGGTCGTCAACAGCCACCCGGACCAGGGGCTTGTGATCAATGAGAGTGGTGCCGGCCTCGTTGTGCCCTATGAAGAGGAAGCCTTCGCGGAGGCTGTTCTGGAACTCTTGGGGGATGAAGAGAAGGCAAAGGAAATGGGATTGAAAGGCCATCCCTATGTAGCGGAGCACCGCTCCTACGAAGCCCTTTGCGACAAGCTGGATCTAGAGTATCAGGCGTTAATCGCCAGATAGCCGTTGAACCGGGCGCGGCCGAGTGCGGCGTCAAACTTCCGAGCTCTGGTCCGTTCTGTTCCGGGACCGCCACAGCGGGCGCGTTCGCTCGCGGTACTCCACGTCCCAAATCAGCCGGTCGAAGTCCAGGCGTTCCGGCCTTCTGACGGTGTAGAAATGCGGCAATGATGAAAACGGAGTTTTCGGGCCGCTACCTGCGATATTGAGGCTCAAGTCCATATCTTAGACCACCTGTGTCGACTACACTGTCGGACCCCCTTGAGGATGCATAGTGATCGCGCAATGGGGCTCCGCCATGCCGGAATTGGGGCGATATCATGATGGTGGGACAGATGCTTGTCACAGGTGATTTACCCGGAACGTTAAGCTCCAGTTAAGCTTTCTTTGGCGGCACAGCTCCTGTGCCTGTCAGGGTGGGGCTTTGACTTGATCCGCCTCGCCACCGAGGGCTACATGAGGGCCTCGATGCTGCGTCAGTCCGGGGGAAGGTCGATCCGTATGTCACGGCGGTCCGCACAGATTTCCATGGTATTTTCCTGCCTTGGGCACGCCTATATGCACGCCTTCACTGCTTCGTATTTCGTGATTGTCCTCGCGCTAGAGGTGGATTGGCAACTTCCCTACCATGAGTTGATCGAGCTCTGGACCTTCGGTGCCTTGCTGGTCGGGGTCGCGGCGTTGCCCGCGGGTTGGATCGCGGACCGTTGGTCTGCTTCAGGCATGATGGTGGTCTTCTTCGTCGGCATGGGACTGGCCGCGATCGTTTGCGGTTTGGTGGATTCGAGTTTGGCCCTGTTCATCGGCTTGACCTCCATCGGCCTCTTCGCGTCGATTTACCATCCCGTGGGCATCGCCTGGCTGGTGCGGAACGCAACCAGCCGGGGCAAGGCGCTGGGCATTAATGGCATCTTCGGGTCGGTTGGGGTTGCGGCGGCCGGGGCGGCGGCAGGCGCACTTATCGATCTCGCAGGCTGGCGGGCGGCCTTCATCGTTCCGGGGGTCGTCAGTTTGGTGACGGGACTTTGTCTCGCCTATTTCATCTCCAGGGGAATGGTCGTCGAAGGTGATGGCGACCGGGCCCAGGATGCACCCCCATCTCGCGCGGACATGGTCAGAGTGTTCGCCATTCTGGCTGTCACGATGCTTGTGATGGGGCTTATTTTTCACTCCACACAGACGGCGCTGCCGAAGGTCTTCGACCTGCGATTGCGCGACGTGGTGGGGGAGGGCGCCTTCGGCGTGGGCGCGATCATCGCCTTTGTCTATGTCGTCGGCGGCATCATGCAGGTCATAGGGGGCTATCTGGCCGATCGGATGGCGCTGAAACGCCTCTATGTCGGCGCCTATGTGTTGCAGATTCCGGCACTCGTCCTCGTGGCCCAACTCGCGGGCACGCCCTTGATTGCCGTTGCTGTCCTCACCGTCCTGCTGAGTGTTGTCGCGCTGCCGGCAGAAAATATGCTGTTGGCACGCTACACGCCGCAGCGGCACCGCAGCCTGGCGTACGGCGTGAAATTTGTTCTCGCCTTTTCCATTGCCCCGGTGGCGCTGCAGATCGTGTCGTTTGTTCAGGAAAGAACCGGGGAGTTCGTTTGGCTGTTTCTGATCCTCGCTGGAACGGCTTCGGTCGCCTTTGTTCTTTCGCTTTTCCTGCCGAACGACCGTAAGCCTGTTCTCCAGACGGTTCCTGCCGAGTAGCGCATGGTTGGTACCGCTGTTGAGCTGACCGCGATCGATCACCTGGTTCTGACCGTTGCCGATATCGAAGCAAGCTGTGCCTTCTATGAAAAAACTCTCGGCATGCGCCGGGAGACTTTTGGGGAGGGGCGTGTGGCTCTGCATTTCGGTTCCTACAAATTGAATCTGCACCCTCACCCGAGCCCCATTGAGCCAAAGGCGACACTGGCGGAGCCGGGGACGATCGACATCTGCTTCGTCGCCAAGACGCCCCTCGACGGTGTGGTCGCGCATTTGCAGGCTTGCGGTGTGGAGATTGAGCGGGGGCCCGTCGCCACCAGCGGCGCCAACGGTGCCATGCGATCGGTCTATTTCAGGGACCCCGACGGGAATCTCGTCGAAGTATCCAACTATCGTGATGCTCAGGCTTAGGTCAGACGCCGGCCGCGCCTGCTACTGGGCGGCTTTTGCCGTGCCGATGGTTGAGAGGGCCTGATCCAGGTCGTCGATCAAATCCTCCGCCGTCTCCAGGCCAACCGACAGACGGATAACGTCCGGCCCGGCGCCGCAGGCCTCCTGCTGTTCAGGCGTGAGTTGCCGGTGCGTCGTAGATGCCGGGTGCAGGATCAGCGAGCGGCTGTCCCCGACGTTGGCGAGGTGGGAGAAGAGTTCGCAGGCTTCGACCACCTGTACGCCGGCATCGAACCCCCCCTTGACCCCGAAGGTGAAGACGGACCCGGCCCCCTTGGGCATATACTTTGCAGCCAGCGCGTTGTAGGCGCTGGAAGGCAGTCCCGCATAGGACACCCAGGAAACGGCGTCGTGACCTTCCAGGAACTCCGCCACGCGTAATGCGTTCTGGCAGTGGCGCTCCATCCGCAGGGACAGGGTCTCGATTCCCAGAAGCGTCTGAAAAGCGTTCATCGGCGCCATTGTGGCGCCGAGATCTCGCAGGCCCACGGCGTGGGCATGTGTCGTGAAGGCCATGTCACCGAAGGTCTCGGCGAAGCGCAGGCCGTGGTAGGCCGGCTCGGGCGCGTTGAGCCCGGCGAACTTCTCATTCTGTTCCCAATCGAAACGGCCGGAGTCGACAACGCATCCGCCGACGGATGTCCCGTTGCCGGAGAGGAACTTTGTGGTGGAGTGAACGACGATGTCGGCGCCCCACTCGAAGGGAGCGCAGAGGTAGGGCGTCGCAAGGGTATTGTCGACAATGAGGGGAATCCCTGCTTCCTTCGCGACACCGGCCAAGGCCTCCAGATCGCTGATGACTCCGCCGGGGTTAGCGAGGGATTCGACAAAGATGGCCTTCGTGCGCGGCGCTATTGCGGCCCGAACGGCCGAAACATTGTCGCTGTCGACGAAACTGGCTTGCCAGTCGAATTTTTTGAAGGTCTTCCCGAACTGCGTGATCGAGCCGCCGTAGAGCTTGTTGGAGGTCACGAAGTGATCCCCAGGCTCCATGAACGCGAAGAACGTCAGAATCTGGGCGGCGTGCCCAGAAGCGCAGCAGGTCGCGCCCCTGCCGCCTTCCAGGTTGGCGAGGCGTTCCTCGAGCACGGCGACCGTTGGGTTGGTCAACCGAGAATAGATGAACCCGAAGGTCTGCAGATTGAACAGCGAGGCCGCATGGTCAACGTCGTGAAAGACGTAAGACGTATTCTGATAGATCGGTGTTTGCCGGGCACCGGTCACCGGCTCCGGCTGCGCGCCGGCGTGGATCATGCGGGTCTCAAAGCCGAAGCGTTTCGGAGGTGCCATGGTCAGATCATCCTAACTCTTTTGCGCCGTGCCGAAATGACGCCGGAATCGAATCCGCCCCAGGAAAGTTCGCTGTTGAGGCGTCCGAACTCGATCTTCGGGCAGCGGTCCATGACGACTTTCAGGCCGGCTGCCTCTGCGCGATCCGCCGCGGGCCAATTGACAACGCCGAGCTGCATCCAGACAACCTTGATGCCTTTCTCCTCCGCCAGTGCGATGGCCTGATCCGTGATCTCGCCCGCGGCTTCGGAGCTGCGGAAAATGTCCACCATGTCGATAGGGGCAGGGACGTCGGCGAGGGTGGCATAGACGGTTTCTCCCAAAATCGTCTTGCCTGCCGCGCCGGGATTCACCGGGACAACCCGATAGCCCTTCTCCTGAAGGTATTTCATCGCGAAATAGCTTGGCCTGTTCCAGGTGGCGCTGGCGCCAACCATCGCAATGGTTCGGGCCTCGGAGAGGATTTGGCGAATGTCGCGGTCGGGGTAGGCGAGCTCTTCTGGCATGTTTCTTGGCTGCGTCTCGTTGCGAAGTTCATCGAGGACGCCAAGATTGCGCGAGCGAAGCCTCTCTGTCGATAGCCAGGAATTTCTGTCGGCCGGAGCGTCGTATTGCCGGTCGGCGCCAACTACCCCATTTGACGGATTGGCTGGGCTCTGCCTTTCGGCTATGCGACGTGGATCGGCACTAGGTCGAGTCGACCGTTCAGGCCCTTTCAGAGCCCTTCTTACGCGGGGGCAAAGGTATTGCCTGGAGTCTAGAGCGTGGCCAAGGTGCCGAGAATAAGGGCTATCCAGAGGAGGGAACTGCTGGTAACACAGAACACCAGGGTTTTGCGCCGCGTCCATTTTTGTTGGGCGGGGGCCAGCCGCAAAGACGCTGAACTGTTGGAGGATTGACGTGCCGGGTGAAGCAGCGTGCTTCCGTTCATTAACGCACTCCTGTTGATTTCTGCCCCCGACTCTTCGCCGTTCAGTTCATCCCGGTATCCTTAACAAATCGTTAAGATTGATAAGCATTTGAATAAAGTCACAAAAGTGCCTCATGTAGGAGAAACGATGGCGGTGCCGATTTGGGCAAATGTCCCACATAGATTGTTAACCGACCGGACGTAAGGTCCCCAAAGATTTGGCTTTTTGAGATTGCCGCAGCCTGCGGGGGCGGTTCGCGCTCGCGAGTGCGTCGGAAAGCACTTTGGTATTCAGGAATTCCGCACGTTATCTCGCCGGAACCGTAAGAACAGAGATGGCTGAAAAGACGATCGATTCACAAGCCGAGTTGTCGGCTCACCTGGCGAAATCGGAGAAGTCCGCGCCCTATTCCCAGACGATCCTGGAAGGTCTGCTGCGATTCTTCGATCTGGCAGCCTTCGGATTTTTGGGAATTTTGATTTACGTCTTTTATGTGAACAGCGATTTGTCGCGTGTTGGCAGCCAGTATGTGGGTGCGTTGCTTTTGGCGTTGGTTGTTGTAGCGGCGCTGTTTCAGTGGTTTGGGGTTTACGGGGGGGATTTTCTTTTCGAGCGCAAGCTGCGCGTGGAGCGGATGCTTCTGGCGCTGGCGACGAGTTTCG